>Ga0209485_1000011_pt1 | contig 90614 bp, 79 predicted proteins | sample NCAS100_FD_187516 | JGI IMG/M metagenome (GOLD analysis project Ga0209485, IMG submission 187516) | Agricultural soil microbial communities from Utah to study Nitrogen management - NC AS100 (SPAdes) (version 2) | ecosystem: Environmental > Terrestrial > Soil > Agricultural land | place: USA... | reverse complement strand
CGTAGCTGTTGCGGTCCCGTAGGTACGTTATCGGGAAGTCTGACGATGATGTACGAACTGCTGAGGCCAGGAATCAACGTTGGGCCAACACTTTCGACCGGCAAGTTAACGCCTCCCAGTTCGACAACCAATACTGACGGGTCACTGAGATCGGCTTGCGTCACTCCGAGGTTGGAGGTCAAAAGGATTATCCGTGCTCGATGATCCGCACTAAAGTTGTTGGGATTAGACTTCGGGAATGGTCCCCTGACGAAGGTAACCGAATCAAGCGCCGCGGCATTGTTAGTACCGTCTTCCGCATAGATCACTGGCGGTCCCGCGGGAGCGGCCTGGTAGGCCACAAGTAAGTTTGAAGCCGGCACCACTACTAAACCTTCACCAGCTCCCAACCCGGTGAGAGGTTCCGAAAGATTGTGCTCATCAGGACGATTTACCGAAGCTCCGACAGTCCCGGTCCACATATTTGTTCCTGTGCTTTCGTCGAGGGCGTACAACTTCCCGCTGGTCGAACCGACGTAAACCACGCTGTTCACGACGATCGGGGCTGAGCTGAGAGTTCCGTCGCCTGTGAATGACCACTTCAGTGTGCCAGAGAAAATGTCCCTCGCCTCTAACGTGGATACGTTGAGGAAGAAACCTGTGGAACCGTGGAACGCCGGAGCCGGCAATGCATCAATCTCGGCAACTGGAACCCCGGTTGCCGCGTCAAGGGCGAGGTGACCCAGGTCGTTATTTCGTATGTAGACGCGACTGTTGTAGTAAACCGGCGTTCTTCCTCCGCCTCCTCCGCAACTTGACGCGAGACGCCAGATTATCGCGCCTGTAGATGGTGATAAGGCGTAGGCCTCACAGGCGTAGGCCACATAGACCGCGGTCGGTGTTACGGCCGGGGAACTCTGAAATCCACCCGCATTCAACGTGCTCCATTTAATGGCGCCGTCCTGCGCTGACACAGCATGCAGAGTTGGATAGCCGTTAACGTAAACAGTTCCTCCCATGGCGCTGGGTGGGGACGAGAACAACTGGCCCGAAAGCTCTTGCGACCAGGCCTGCGTTCCAGTCGCTGCATCAAACGCGCGCAGTAGACCATCGTCATTGACGGCAAAGACGCGCCCGGAGTCGTACGCAAGGCCGCGTGAAACGCCGATCTCGATCGGTCCCCATAAGGTTGCACCGTTTGTGCCATTGAGGGCGTACAGCGATACCCCCGCGATTACGAAGACCCTGCCATTTACGATCAGGGGATACGAAACTCCGTTTCCAAGGTCTCGCGACCAGCGCTGAGTCAAAGGCGGACTCACCGTATCGAATTGTGATCCGGTGTGAGTAGGATCGATTTGATAGGCAACGGCCTGACCAGGACCACTCGGGGTTGGCGTTGGGGTCGGAGAAGGCTGGGGAGGAATGGTTATATACACAGCCGTCATAGTGTGATTGGTGCCCATATTCACACTTGTCGTCCTGGTTGTCGTCAGGTCGACGCCATTTCGTTGCCACTTCAGAAAGTAGTTATTGCCACCGGCGCTAATGGGCGCTGTGAGGTGAACCGTCGTGAAGTGTTTGTAGGTTCGGGTGAATTGAGTAGTTCCGTTGCCTAAGCCTGCTTCGTCGTTTGTCGAAACCGTAATAGGTACACCACTGCTCGGATTCGTCGAAGCGACGGTTAACACGAACGTCGGCGTCGGTCCATACACTGCGGTCATCGTGTGATCGACGTCCATCGTAACGCTCGTCCCAGTTGTCGACGACCAGTCTGCGCCGTCCTTCAACCACTTCAGAAAGATCAGGTCTTCTCCGGCCGTAGCTGGCGCAACGAGAGTCACCGTTGTGAATTGGTCGTAGGTCCGCGTGAACTGTGTGGTTCCGGTGGAGAGACCGTTGTTGTCGGCTGGAATCATCGTCACACTGATCCCGGTATTCGGGTTGGACGACGCAACCGTAAGGGTCCGCGGTATCGGCGCGCTCAAGGTTAACGAATACGATCCCGTTGGATCGTCCGGATCGAGTGCGTTTGCCCAGATGGTGTAGGTTCCTGCCGTCTGCAGAGTAATGAAGCCACTCCCAGCTGGGATCCTGGAATTGAAGCCACCTCCGCCATCATCGTCGAAGGTGAGCATCGATCCATCGGGCCGGTTCAGAATTAGGAAAGCATCGAACTGCGAAGAGGTCATTGATACCGCGACTCGTTGACCCGCGGTAGCACTAAAACTGTAAGCGTCGTAGAAGGTTCCGTTACCGAGTGGACAGTCACTGGTCGTAAGATTTCCGTTTACGGTTTGACCAATGCTGATGGGAATGGGTGCGCACACGCCGCCCGCCCCTTGATTAATATGGAAAACCTGTCCGCCGACAACGATTGAGGTGGTTCGTTGCGGTCCATTGTTGGCAGCGAGGGAAAAGCTGACCGTCCCGTTTCCCGAACCGGTTGATCCAGACGTTATGGTTACGAAGCTATCGCTCGGCACGGCAGTCCAGTTGCAACTACCCGCCGCGTTTACGTTGAAACTGCCAGTGCCGCCGGAGCTCGTGAAATTCTGATTGGTTGCACTAAGCGACGTGACACATGTTGTGCCCTCCAAAAAGGAGGAGATGTTTGGATAGGTGACGCTGAATCGGCCATAGACGTCCCACATTTCTGAGGGAGTCGCACCACATGAGGATAGGCCCCCGATCAGGTTTCCAATTAATCTTGGCCCACCCGGATCGGATGGGTTTCCGATCCAAATGCCAGAACCCGATGAGCCAGGTTCTGTGACGCCGGAACTCCAGTCAACGCGCAAACATTGCGGGCTTTCTGGCGGACAATTGCCGGAATTAGGTTGCCGCGCGGTACCGAAAGAGATCCGTTTATGGGATCCGTCTGGATGGTGAATGCCCGCGCTTCCGGCGGTATTAGTGAACGTCGAGGAATCCCAGCCCGAAAAAAAAAGACCACCAGGCACCGAGCCCGTCAAACGCAGAAGTGTGAAGTCACTCGTCGTTCCCGTAACCAGGAGATCCGCACCGTTTGTCGCAGGCGTGCCTCCAGGTGGTGAATCACCAGTATTGTAATTCCAAAAGACGGTGGCCGATTGAGCTTCACTCTGAGTGCTGATGCAGTGGTTTGCAGTTAGGAAATACGGCGTTTGATCATTTGTTAGATTGTTCAGGAGTGTGCCTGTGCATGTGCCGACGTCATTTCCGCTAACGAAGTCAACTCTGCCAACTGACTTGGCAACGTTTTGCCATTCTGCCGTGACTTCAAGCTCGCAGAAGCCTGCCGCTTTCTCGACAGACATGTCTTTGTAAACATGCGCAATCGAGTTGACCTTGAATGGGTCTTTGGCTGAGTCGCTTTTTGCTGGTGTGAAGTATTCGATGACCGCAGTGTCGCCCAGAATTGCTGGCGTCCAGAATGATCCATCTTTTGACGGGCCGCGTCCTTCGTATGGGCCATAGAATTCATTTGGATTACTCAGCGAGTAGACAAAAACTCTTGCCCCCTGCGGCAACGACATGTCTTTGAACTGAACTCGAACCCCGACAGCTCCCTCGGAAACGATGCCGGCAACGCGAATGTATCCTTCGGTCACCGGGTAAAGCTCGGAGTCCGACAGAGGATCCAGCGGGGATTCCAGAGACCGCACAACTCCGATCCGTAAAAACTTCTTGCCCTTCTTGCTCTTCTCTTTTTCACTCGGGCTTAACTGACCAAGTCGTTTCGTCTTCGTCGCGCCGAGTTTTAAATGCGCGTATATCCGGTTAAAAGGAACCTCCCCGCGCGCAGCTTTTACAGCAACGGGAGTATCGTCCTTAACTGCAGGCTTATCTGGCGCCTGAAAACCGGGAACGGACTGGCCGTATGCTGACCCCGCAAGAAACAACACTGAGAAAAGAATGATCGCGGGCGGTATGGCGCGTGAAGTCACTTCGCGAACGCACGATAAGAAACGGGGGATAAAATCGGACTTCATTGGGAAACGAAAAGGCCAGCGGTTCGACCGCTCTGGATCTAGAATCGGAGCAAACGCGGAGAGGAGGACAGTCAACAGATATCAACAGCCGAAAGCTATCAATCCTATTTCTTTACTAAAGGTAATGAGGTCTAAATGTCAAGCTATATTCGGTCTATCCTGATCCCGCGGCCCCACGTGAGGTCCATCCGTTAACGAGCGCATCGGGCGCGTGGTCAATGACGAAATTGGGTTCGATTCCGTGCTCGAGAAATACTTTCAAAGCCGCGATCAGGAACGTAAAGCCCCCAGTTGAATCAATCGCTTCGGCCATAATTTTGTCCGTATCTCCCATAAAACCCCAGTTCTTGACGACGACAAAGGTAGAGTTATTGCCCTTATCCTCGAACGTCCACTCTACTGAGCTTGGATTTTCAGGGCCATTCCATTCGATGAGAATTCGCTTATTCGTTTCAACGGCCTTTACGTCAGCTTCAGTGTGCACTCCGTACATCTCCCAGTCCCACCTGATCCGCTTTCCGGTCTCGAGCCGGCCACTACCCTTTGAGAACCAGAAGCGAGATGTAATCGCAGGATCGACCAATGCTTCGAACACTTGTGCGACGGGCTTGCGAATCAGTAATTGCGCTTTGGCTATTGGCCCTTGAATTCCGTCTTGCATGAAGAAAACCTTCCTTTGTATTTGGCGAACGCTCTGGGGGTTCAGGGGGTGAAATGGCTGTTATGGTAAACGTCCTATTCTGCCGATTTGAAATGTTGTTTGCGGTTTCGGCGTCAACTAACCGGTCCGTTCCAGGACCACTTCGGGATGTGTAAACCATCCGGCACGTCTTCCGCTGAGACTTTGTAACGAGACATCGTGGTTGTAGTGGCCCATTGGAAGTAATCATGCAGCACGCGTCTGAGCCGGTTGTCGCGGTCAAGCTCAGTATCTTGCAGCGCTTGATCGAAACACGCGATCGCTCGCTGGTCCATCTCCTCGTGCGGCCCATTGCCGCTGTGAATCCGCACGACGGACGTCTCATCACCGTACCGGTCGGAGTAGGTTGTTGGTCCACCCAGCGCCTCCGACCAGTACGCGGCAAGTCGTTCGGTGTGCTGGGGGTGGTACCCGTGGCGGAACGCATGGCTAACCACTTCGTCCTCGAGCACCCGGATGTGCCAGGCGTGGGCCAACCTCAGCAGCCCGTCGAGACCGCCGGCTGCTTCATAGACTGTTTGCTTCGTTTCAATGTCCATTGTCAGCGCAGAGGCACTCGGTATTAACTCATCTTGAACGCGGTCGGTTACTGCGCAAACTCTTGCACAAAAAGTCCATATCTGATTCGTTTTCTCGAGGGCCCTCTGTGTATTTTTGCGGCCTCTGCGTAATTGACAGTTAAACGCAGAGAAAGCAGGAGACACACAGAGGACCGCAGAGAAGACTCCTCCCAAAACTCACTTTTTGTGCAAAGCATTACTGCGTCGTCGGGGTACTCGAAACAGCGCCCTTCATTGTATCGTCACGCTTGGCTTTGAATTCAGATCCAGCTTTCCATTCCGGATACTTGTCACCCTGCGCCACTCGATATCCGATCATCGTCAGTAACTGCGCGTCATCAACCGCTCCCGTGAGATCCCAGTCAGGTTTAATCTCGTCGGAAACTTTGTGATAGTCCTTGCTTGTGTATTCGTCGCGCTTCTGTTTACTGAACGCTGAATCCTTACCTTCATAGTTGATTCCGGAATCAGTATAGAGCGCCGGCACTCCTTGTTTCGCAAATTCGAAATGATCCGAACGGTAGTAAAACCCTTTCTCTGATTCGGGATCCGGATTCACTACGCGCCGCTGCGCAGTGGCAGCGTCACGCAGCAAGTCGATTAGGGTGCTGTTGTCGTCGCCCACCATCGTAACGTCCGTGGTCCTGCCCCACTGATTAACGCCATCCATGTTGATATTCGCGAGCGTTTTGCTCAGCGGATACAAAGGATTCTCCGCGTAATACTTTGCACCGAGTAATCCTTTCTCTTCGGCTGTAACGGCAAGAAACAGAATTGATCGTTTAGGAGGTGTGGCGAGTTTCGTGAATGCTTCAGCAATCTCGAGCAATGCGGCAGTACCCGAGGCATTATCGAGCGCCCCGTTGAAAATCTGATCGCCAGTCAGTTTTGGATCGCGTCCCAGATGATCCCAGTGGGCAGTGTAGACAACGTACTCGTTCTTGAGTGCGGGGTCTGCTCCTTCGAGCTTTCCTATTACGTTATTGGAGTTAATTTCGCGTATTGTGTTTTTGACCGTCATGTTGGCCTTAGCGTTGAGTGCAACGGGCTTAAAGTCCTTCGAGAGGGCAGCTTTTTTCAGCGCGTCGAAGTCCTGGCCACTGGCGGTAAACAATTCCTTAGCGCGGTCGGTCGTGATCCACGATTCTACAGCAGGGCGTCCCATGTTCTTGTCGGGCGTCTGAATATCGAAGTTCTCACGAGACCAACTCCCGGAAACAACTTCATAGGGATAACCAGCCGGTCCGGTTTCATGAATGATCACCGCGGCAGCGGCGCCTTTTTGCGCTGCAATCTCATACTTGTAGGTCCAACGGCCGTAGTATGTCATTGCCTTGCCCTTGAACATCTTGTCGTCCAGCGCCGCCGGGTCGCTCGCGTTGGGAACTTGAGGGTCATTGATTAGCATCACGATCGTCTTGCCTCGCACGTCCAAACCTTTGTAGTCGTCCCACCCATACTCTGGCGCGACTACTCCATAACCAACGAAGACCATGTCGGAATTTTCAACTTTTGATTCAGGAACGAATCGCCGTGAAACCGCTACGTAATCTTGTGGGAATGTCAGGTTTAGTTGCTTGCCGCCGACATTGAATGAAGCGCTTGCGGTGCCGGTAAATCCTACCAGCGGCACCTTCTGAACAAACGTGCCATCTGGATTCCCGGGTTTTAAGCCGAGGCGTTGATACTGTTCGGTTAGATACTTTACGGTGAGTTCTTCACCCTTTGTTCCTGGACCACGCCCTTCGTACTCATCCGCTGACATGATTTTGGTGTGTTGCATGATGTCGTTTGCGGTGATTGAGTCGAAGGCGGACTTCAACTCAGGCGGAACTGAACTGTTAGCTGCGCCAGAGTTTGTGTTCAAGTTAGTTGGAGCGGTTGTGCACGCGATTGCAAAACTAAGCACCGCCGCGAACGAAACGACTGCATGGATTCGCTTCTTCATTCGGATAGCCCCTCGATTCCGTTGTTGGATTTGTTAGATGCTTTCTAAGCTGAAAGGTGGGTACAAGTCAAACTCGCGGTAGCGATCAGTAGTGTCTGAGTTTGCCACATTCCTCTGCGTACCTCAGCGGGCCTCTGCGGCTCTGCGTAAAAGAAGCTCAAAAACCATATGGACCGCAGAGTCGCGGAGGACCGCCGAGGTACGCAGAGAGGAAAATTAAGACACCACCTAGCGATCGACGGTGCGCAATGCTGCGTTTAACTCCCTACGTTAATTTCACAATCTTTTTTGCCGCAATACGGACGCCAGACTTCCATTTTCCTGGTTCTTTATCTGGCTTCGGGTTCTTACTGTAATGTCATTGTCTCGCCGCGTGCTGACCGCACGCCCAAGTTGAGGCCGCGACCTCAGCGAGGTGAGGATCTTCCAAGAACATCAGCAAGGTAAAGTGAAAACTTGGCAGGAAACGCAAAAACGAGCGACCTCTTCAATCGCCCGTTCTCATTAACACGAAATCATGGCTCCCCACACTGGACAATCTTCGCAACTTTTTCTGCAAGCCACTGTTTGTAAAGCCAGATGAGCTAGAGGTTCTCTTCGGTTCTCAATGATAGCTCAACCATTCTTTCAAGAAGTTGGTCTGGTGGTAAGCCTAGGAAGTTTTTAAGCACCAGTTCCTTGGCGTACAAGCGAATTAAATAGCGAAGTTTCAGCGCCCTGGTGCGAGCCACGTAAACAAAGTCGCGGTGCCCGTTATTGATGACGATCACGTTTCGGCCCGTATCATATCTCGAGCGCCACGAGTCGCCCGGAGCGCTTTCAAAAGTGTAGCCAGGCAATCCCTGAGACTCGACTATAGTCGTTCCCACCTGCGATAACAGTTCGCGCGTCACCGTAATTAGCGCTTCTGCGGATCGCTCAATCTCGTTTTGCGAAACTATTAGCTTGACGCGCACAAGACCAGGTTCAGCCGGGGCAATAAACGTCGCGACTTGATCGTGTCGATGTTCAAAGGCTCCGCCGCCTTCTATTATCTCCCAGGCGAACATGAGATCGGTTTCAACTCGGCGACGGGATCGATCGTAAGGTAACGCACGCAATGTTCTCTGATCGCCTACTCGTACAACACTCGAGGCTGGCGAGATGGACACAGTAAAAAGCGGACCGGCGAACTCGAAAAACTGTCGCTGTTTGCCGTTACTATTCTCTGGCTCCGTCACGACGGCGATCACTTTTTCGGCAGTTCCAACGCCGCGCAGATTTCCACTCGATACGCGTTGAGCCCGGGAATGGATATCAAACCAATCATATTCTTCGGCCGGGAGCGCCAGGAATGCCTCGCGAAAGGCCCGCTGGATCCTCTGCAATAATTCTCGACTTGCTTGCTCCTCTTCGGCCCGGCGCTGCGCTTCGAGTATCTCGGTCAGGTTGGTCTCCAAAGGAATGAGAGCTTCTAGCAATGCTGCATATGCCTCATCGTGGATGATGCCACTGCGGGTGCCGGGCGTTAAATTGATGAAGGGTGCATCGATGTGTCCCTGAAGAGAACGCGTAGTCCAGGGCGGTTTCGCGAGTTCGTCAACCACGGAAATATCTTCAAACACACGGGTGCCGTGTCGGAACAGCGCGACGCGATTTGTTTCTTTGGGCTCATTCATATAAAGCTCAACGTAAACGTCACCTGTCGTTGCACGAACAGCGGGTAATTGGTGCAGCAATCTGCCCTCGTATTGTCGTGGTTCGACGGCATACTGCTTTCGGGCGATCTTGTCGATAACTGTAATGCGCACACCGGAATGACGAATACGATCGCGCAACTCGGCGGCGAGGTACCACTGGATCTTTTCTCCCGAGAGGGAGCGAATTCCATCGAGCAATCGGTTGATTCGCAACTGAGTTCCGGGCTCGACGAAAAGTGTGCGCCTGGCTTTTACTGTGTAGCCGGGATCACCTTTTCTCATGATCATTTGCCAGGCACGGTCATCGGTGCCGGTTGACGTAAGCGTCAATTCTTCTCCGAGCGTCCAAAAGGAAAGCAGACCGATGCCAAACTCCCCCTGAAGTCCAGAGACTCCTTCCACCTTCAATCGACGCTTCACTGAATCGCAAATGTGTGTCGCGACGTAGCGGAAGTCCGGACGTCCTTCCGCATCGCGCGGGACACCTTGCCCGTCATCACGGATCTCCAAATAGTGATTGCCTTCTCTGCGGCCGCGCGTGATCGAGACGTTGGTTGCGCGCGCATCGATGGAATTCTCGACAAGTTCTGCCACCGCTTTTAGCGGATTGGATTGGGAAAGGGCGATGATGGTGATTGCGTTCCAGTCGTTGCCGATACGCAGTTTACCGCGTTTGAGAGAATGATCCGGCGATGCTGTTTTTTCCGACATAATGGCTAGGTTATTCGGTTCTTGAAAACAGGTCGAGATACTCGGCAAACAGAAACAAACGATTCCTCTTGAAGCCGGTAATCTCTTTAAATATCCCGATCTCTTCGAAGCTCTTGGCGAGAGTGCTTGCGGAGGCATAAGTGATGCCGAGCCGCTCGCTCATTTGCTTAGCATTCAGTATCGGCTGTGAATAAAGATGTTTCAGAAGTTCCTGACCAATTTTTGCCCGTTTGCCCAAGGCCATAATTTTATGTTCGCTTCGCTGTCTGAGGGCGATGATATTTTCAAAAGTAAGTTTTCCGTTGGCAGCAGTTTCTGCAACACCTACCAAAAAGAATTTCAACCAGTGCTCAATATCGTGAGACGTTCTGACAACGGTCAACGCATCGTAATACGTTCCCCTATTTCTCTCAAAAAAATCAGATAGATATAGAGTCGGTTTTGTTAGAAGTCCAAAACTCACCAGATATAAAGTGATCAATAATCGCCCTATCCGACCGTTTCCATCAAGGAACGGATGAATGGTTTCGAACTGATAATGGCTCAGAGCTACTTTCACAAGATGGGGAAGGACCAAGCTTTCGTTGTGCCAGAATTTTTCAAGATCGCTGAGTAGTTCCGGCACTTCTTGATGAGAAGGAGGAATATACACGGCATCTTTAATACTCGAACCAATCCAATTCTGACTTCGTCGTATTTCACCGGGCTGTTTATGTTTACCTCGAACACCAGAGAGAAGAATCTTATGGGTTTCTTTGATCAACCGCATTGAGAGCGGTAACCGTTGTAAAGCCTCGATGGCGTGATTCATCGCCTTTGTATAACTCTGGACTTCGAGCCAATCGTTCCTGCGCTCTGGATCTACTTCTTCTTCCGGCAGAACCGCTTCATCAATATTTGTTTTTGTCCCCTCAATTCGGCTCGACGTCGTAGCCTCTTTGATTACGTGCATCTGGATAAAGAAGTGCACGTCAGGCACTAAGTGAGAATAGGCATTTAATTCCCCAAGAAGCCTGGTGGCATCTTCAAGTAGCACATCAATTTGCGCGTCTGACCACCTGAAGGGTCGATTTATTAGGGAAGGCGTGAAGCTCTTATACTGAAACTGCTGCTTGTATTTGCCGGCTACAAAATTTGCGTTCTTCATACAGGTCCCAACTTTGAATACAGAATACCATATTCAAAGTTTCTGCCTTAACTTATAATACGCAAAGTTATATTCAAAGGTCAGGATGGAGGCACTTGATGTGTCTGCGACCTACGAACACGGCTTAGGAAAAAAAAGGCCACAGGAGTTCGCTCCGGTGACCTTCCTCAAGTCATGGCTCCGCAGGTAGGACTCGAACCTACAACCCTTCGGTTAACAGCCGAATGCTCTGCCATTGAGCTACTGCGGAATAAGCGCCCTGACATAGCTACAGAAATCAACTACGTGCAGGGCGCGAAGGCGTTTTATAACAAATGGGTTCGAGAGCGTCAAGGAGTCGCCGATCGTTCGATTTGCGACGTTAACCCTTTGATTAAACTTGCGCAGCGCATCATTCTGCGAGAATATCTCCAGCCCAAATATCCCCCTTAGAAAAGGTCGACATGGAACGACGCACTACATCCTGGTTTAGTCAGAACTTAAGTACTGAAATGCCGCTGGTGGCCTACGGACACGCCGGACCGCCGTTACTCATGTTTCCCACCGCCGCCGCCGATTACCTCGAGTACGAGCGCTTCTACCTCGTCGACGCGATCAAGTCGTTCATTGAAGCCGGAAAGCTGCGTGCTTATTCAATCAACAGCGTCAATCGTTACAGCTTGCTCAACGAACAGATGCCCGCGCCGCTGAAAGCCGAGTTACTTACGCGATACGATCGCTACGTAGTCGACGAAGTGCTTCCCTTGATTCGCAAAGACTGCGGCGACGGCGAGAATCGTCCGCTGACTACCGGCGCAAGCTTGGGTGCGTTTCTTTCAGTCAACGCTTACTTCAAACACCCTGATCTTTTTCGTGGTGTGATCGCGATGAGCGGCAGTTACGATGTGCGTGCTTATTTAAAAGGGCATTACGACGACAATGTTTATTTCAACAATCCTGTCGATTATCTGTCCAACCTGAACGACGATCACTACCTGCCACTGCTGCGAAAAGCCGACTCGATCCTGATCATGTCGGGGCAGGGAAACTACGAGGCGCCCGAGCGCAGCCGCGCGTTGTCAGACATACTGCACGCCAAAGACATTCCTCACACCTTGGATCTTTGGGGACCAGACGTGGACCACGACTGGCCGTGGTGGCGGAAGATGCTACCGTACGCGCTCGGAAAGTTGCTCTAACAAAAAAATTTCCATTCATCGTTTTCCGTTTTTCATTTCTCGTCTAGAAAAACAGAAACCGAACGTTCGCTTAAGAGCACGAACGCCCGGCTTCCAATAACAAAATGAAAAACGTCAAATGACGAATGGAAAATGACTACCCTTCGCCGTCGCCCTTCTTACCTTTCTTTTTCGCGGGCTCTGCTTCACGTGGTCGGGTCGCCGGAGGTGGTGGAGGATCAGTCTTCGGAGTTGACACTTCCGGTTTGGGTTGAGGCGCAGTTTGATCCTCCGTTTTTGGCGCAGGCGGCAATGTTAGTTGTTCGAGTTTTGGTTCAGTCGAGCCCGCCGGCAAAACGTTTTCATCCGCTGCCTCTTCTGCATCAGCCGCAAATTCAGCACGCTCGGCTGCGAGTTCTCGTTGACGCTGTCGGAAGAGCTCTCTCATGTCCTCTGGCATGTTCGGAGCCTTCGGAAAGTCTTCCTTCTCCTTCTCTTTGAGAAACGTCTTCATGAAATCAATAAACATCGGCAACGCGCCTTTGCCGCCGGTCATGTCGCTACCGAGCGATCTCTTTCTGCCGGGATAACCCATCCAGACGCCGGTTACATAAGTCGGCGTGTAGCCGATGAACCACACATCCGTGTGATCGTTCACCGTGCCGGTCTTGCCTGCTACAGGGACACCGAGCGCCTGAGCGGCAGTAGCCGTGCCGCCAGTGACAACGCCGCGCATCATCGACACCATCGTCAATGCAACGTACTCGTTCATCACCTTGTGAGTAATTCGTTCCCACTCTTCGAGAGGACCGCCGTCACGGTCGAGCACTCGTCGAATCAGGTGTGGTTCGACGCGGATGCCTTTATTTGGAAATGCCGAATAGGCAGAGACCATTTGATCAAGTGGTACTTCGGTGGCGCCGAGAGCTGACGGAAGATACGGCGACATCGGAACTTTGATACCGAAACGCCGGACCATCTGCGCGCCTGTTTGAATGCCCACTGTTTGCAGCAGATGCACCGCTGGGATGTTCATGGATTTAGCGAGCGCGGTCTTCATCGGCAGGTCGGAATTACCGAGCGAGCCGTCGTAATTGTGCGGCTGCCAGTCGCCGATGCTGATCGGTGCGCCACTCACTGGTGTGTCGGGAGTCATTCCCCACTCAACCGCCGCCGTATAGACGAACGGCTTGAAACAAGAACCGGTCTGTCGATATGCCTGCGTGGCGTTGTTGAATTTGTTCGTGTAGAAATCGTAGCCGCCGACCATCGTAATGATCTCGCCCGTTTTCGCGTTGAGCGTCATCATCGCGCCTTGCACGGATGGAACTTGCGAGAGTTCAACTTTCAAACGGCGGTTCTTTTCGTCTATCTCTTTGATCTCGAACTCAGCCAGATGTCCGTTTTTAAACTCGTCTCTTGGCTGCCTGCGACTCCAACCCATATCTTCTGGCGTTAAGGTCGCCGTGAAGTTACCGAAACGAACTGTCGCTTCGTTGCGAGCCCGATCGACTTTCATAATCAGGCCCATCAAGTGTCGACCAGTTTCATAGTCGTTGCCGTACCAGTCAGGGTGCTTGTAGTTGTTCAGTTCAGGTTGCGTGGCTGGACCCGCACCGTTATTAGCCGCCGTCGGAATCATCGTGTAGGCCGAGCGCCAACCTGTGTGAGTTCGATCGTATTGTCGCAGTCCCGCACGAACTACCTCATAAGCACGCTTCTGCGCTTCGACATTGATCGTTGTGTAGACGGAGAGGCCACCCTGGGCAACGCGCGTAGTGTATCTGTCTTCGAGTTCCTGGCGAATGTACTCAACCGGGTAATCAAACGGAGTCGATCTTGGTTGCGATTGATAGTAAGCGGTATCGGCCAGTTGAATCGGCTTTGCTTTGGCGGCGTCGGCTTCAGCCTGAGTGACGAAACCGTTTTTCGCCATTAACTCCAACACCAGGTCGCGGCGTTCCTTTGCTTTGGCGGCATTTGCCGTGGGTGAGTATTCGCTGGGTGCTTTCGGAATTCCGGCCAGCAGCGCAGCTTCGCCGAGCGTCAGATCTTTTGCGTGTTTACCGAAGTATGTTTCTGCACCCGCCTCCATGCCATAAGCATTTGCGCCGAGAAACATGTGGTTGGTGTATAACTCCAGAATTTGGTTCTTCGTGTAGTAGCGTTCGATCTGGAGGGCGAGTATCCATTCGTTTACTTTACGCGTGTATGTTTGTTCCTTCGAAAGGAACAGGTTCTTCGTAAGTTGTTGCGTTAGAGTCGATCCGCCTTCAATTTTGTCGGTCGTAATGTTCTTCCAAGCCGCGCCCATGATGCGGATCGGATCGATACCGATGTGATCGTAGAAACGAACGTCTTCCACGGCGAGGATCGCGTTCTTCAGGACTTGAGGAATCTCCTCGTACTTCAGCGGGATTCTTTTCTCGAGAGCAAACTCACCAATCACAGTTTCGTTGTCGTCGGCGTAAACACGAGTGACCACGCTGGGACGGTAAGTCGCTAGGGCTGCGACTTCGTTAGCCGCGCGCGAGTAGTTGAGTTCGTAGGCTGCAATGATTCCGGTCAGGCCGCCAGCGGCCAAAGCCAGGAGTAAAACAGCAGGCAACCAAAGGCGGGCAAGGATGTGTTTGCGTTCTTCGGGTGGTGTATTAATGATTGCTTTTGGCGAATATCTGGAATTTACAGCCATAAATTGATTTTCTCCCAAATACAACCTTGCCTTTAGACAGGGTTTGCGAACAACGTGGATAGCCACAGGGCAACGGGAAATTATACTGTGGAATCAGTAGATTTCTGGAATCTCGCGGCAGCCTTTATAATAAAGGCGCTTCGCAAAATGGGGGCGACAGGCTTCGACAGGAACCTGAACGATCGTCGCGATGCATGCCGGGCTACCTTATGCAGCTCGTTAAAACGCGTAGGGAAACACAACTGCCAATAACCAATTGGCTCTCGCTGCCTAATTAAGCACCGAGCGTCTCGCCGCAAGTTGCTCATGCGCGCGGAGCGAGATGTCACTTAGATGAGCTGGCCAGCTGCTTCAGTCCGTGGCAGTGGGCGAGACAAAGTCGGACTAGCTCTTGTCGAGGTCTTGTCGCTTCACTGACTCGACATTGAGCGAATTTTTATCGGTTCATCTTTGGTGAGCCGGTAAAGGAAGAGAAGCGAATAAGCATGTAGAGTCCTTCGGCGTTGGTTTTTGGATCCGAGTTCAACTCTCGGCGCCTCCACCATAATCCTTTAATGCGGGAGCAACCCCTCACTCCCCTGAATTGAGAGACGAACAATGAGCACCACAACTACTCACTTGATGACTGCCGAAGAATTGTTCAATTTGCCAGACGACGGTTACCACCGTTACGAACTAATCGAAGGAGAACTCCTCACTATGTCTCCACCAGGGGCGCAACACGGCTCAGCGTTGTCCAACTTGTCAGGGCTGCTTTATATCTATGTAACCACAAACATGCTCGGCCGTCTGTATGCAGGAGACACCGGCTTCAAGCTGCAAACTGGACCTGACACAGTCCTGGCTCCTGACATCGCTTTTATAGCTCGCGAACGAGCAGGGACTCCTTCACAGTTCTATCACTTAGGGCCACCGGATCTCGTCGTCGAAGTGCTTTCACCCGGGGATCGTAGAGGCTACGTTCAACGCAAGTTTGCACTCTGGCTTGAGCTCGGCGCAAAAGCTGTTTGGAACGTAGATCCTCGAAAGAGAACGGTCGCGGTAGTTCACGCCGACGGTCAGCGATGGCTGTTTCATGAAAACGACGAACTCGTCGACGATACTGTTCCCGGTTTTCGTGTACCCGTTTCAAAGATCTTCGAATAGACCCAGAAGCCACACCATTTGGATCGCAACCTTCCCATCGGCATCTTTGACAGCGGCGTAGGCGGACTCACAGTCTATCGCGCCCTGCACGAGCGATTACCAAACGAGCGATTCGTCTACCTCGGCGACACAGCTCGCGTCCCCTACGGAACAAAGTCACTCGCAACAGTCGAACGCTACGCCGTCGAGAACTCGCGGTTTCTGCAAGCTCACGGCATCAAGCTACTGGTCGTCGCCTGCAACACCGCATCAGCACTCGCACTTCCCGCAATCCGCCGCGCAGTTAAAGTTCCAGTGATGGGTGTTATCGAACCAGGCTCACGAGCAGCGGTCGAAATCGCGGACGGCGGGAAGATCGGTGTGATCGCCACGGAAGCAACGGTCCAAAGTCATGCGTACGCACAGGCGATCGCGTCGATGGGTTCCGATGTCGAAGTGATCGAACGCGCTTGCCCGCTCTTTGTCTCGTTAGCAGAAGAGGGTTGGGCCAGCTCCGATGTCGCTCGCATCGTTGCCCAGGACTATCTAAGTGAATTTAAAAAGACGACGATCGCCGCGCTCGTGCTCGGCTGTACTCACTATCCAATCCTGCGCGACATTATCAGCGAGATTGTTGGTCCAAATGTAAACCTGATCGACTCCGGCGCGGCCACGGCTCAAGACGCCGAAACGCTGCTCGAAAAATCGAGTCTTACGCACGACGAGCCTTTAGGACTTTACCAGGAGCGCAGTCTCTGTGATGATCTCGATCACTTTTACGTGACCGACGCCGCCGAGAGATTTGCTAAAGTAGCGGAGAGATTTCTGGGATCGTCACCTTCAATTCTCGAGGCTGTGGAAATCTGGGGGCACGATGAGCTTCGCACGCAGTGACGGACGAGCCGCCGACGAAATTCGCGAGACAGATATTAGGCCCGACTTTCTGCCTTATGCAGAAGGCTCGGCCTTGATCATCATGGGCGACACGCGTGTCGCGTGCTCCGCTTCGGTCGATGAGAGCGTACCGCGTTGGATTCGAAACAAGGGCGAGGGATGGGTAACAGCCGAGTATGCGATGTTGCCGCGCGCCACGCACACTCGAACTCCGCGAGATTCGTCACGCGGCAAGACGCAGGGCCGCGCGCAGGAGATACAGCGATTGATCGGACGCAGTCTGCGAGCCATCGCTGATTTAAGGGCGCTTGGCGAACGCACGATTTACATCGACTGCGACGTCCTGCACGCAGATGGTGGCACCCGCACGGCTGCGATCACAGGAGCGTACGTGGCCTTTGCGCTCGCCAGTAACAAGTTGCTGAAAGCGGGAAAGATCACGCGACCTTTGATGACCGATCAGGTCGCAGCTGTTAGCGTTGGGATCGTCGACAAGACGCCGCTGCTGGACCTGAAGTACGACGAGGACTCCCGTGCTCAGGTTGACATGAATATCGTCTGCACAAGTGAAGGACGGTTTATCGAACTGCAAGGGACCGCCGAAAAAGGACCGTTTAGTCGAGAGCAGATGGACGAGTTACTATCGCTTGGCATGCGGGGCATCGAAGTGCTGATTGAGAAGCAAAAGAGTATCATTTCCCAAGTGGCCTAGCCCTTCGGCAACCAGGCCTCTCGATGCAAGCATCTGAATGAGCCAGTGCAAAAAGGAGAGAAAATGAAACGAATTGTGGCTCTCTCGCTGGTCCTGGTTGGCCTGATGATGCCGCCGGCTTTTGCGCAACAGCTCTACACGCACGAGAAAGTCGAATACAGTTTCGAACTCCCTTCCACAACCTGGCGGACCATTCTGGAACCGGACGCGACTCACGAGCATCCTGAGTTTGTTTTCGGCGATCGTCTCGATGGATATCTGACGATTCGGAAGGAAGTCGTTGAAACGGGCACGGGGCCAGCGGATGTTGCACAGCGCGACCAGGACCTAACGCTCAGATTCCTGCCCGGATTCGTCCAGGGTAAACAAGATCCATTTAATGGCCGGCTTGATGGTGTGACCATGTCCTACGAGTTTGTGCGTGCCGGAAAGCCAATGATAGGACGGACCTACTATCTGCAAGGCGACAGTCGAACCATCTATGCGCTCCGCTTCACAGGCTTGCGCGACAAACTGAATCGCATTCGCAATCAAACCGATCTGATCGCTCGCACTTTTAAAATCAAATAGTGAAGCTGCAACTGGCGCGCGGATTAGCAATCAACCCTTCTCCGATACACGGAAAAGGCTGCTTCGCCACCGTCCCTTTTAAAAAACGTCATAAGATTGCGGAGTACGCCGGCGAGAAGATCTCAAACGCCGAAGCTCGCCGTCGCGCACATCGCAAGATGCTGCGTATCTGTGAAATCAACAGTCGTTGGAGTCTTGACGGAAGCCGCGGCGGCAACGGAACGCATTACATCAACCACTCATGCGTACCAAACGCCTTCATGCAAATCATCTCCGACCACATCCTCTTCTTCGCCTTGAGAGATATTAAGCCCGGCGAAGAGATCACGATCGACTACGAATCAACACTTCACTCCGACGATAAGCGTTGCATTTGCGGCGCCAGAAACTGCCGCGGTACGATTAACCGTCCGTAGAACAAATCCGCGTCTCTTTACAGCCGCGGTAGTGTAAAACTGAACTTCGATCCGCGCCCTTCTTCCGTGTCGAGTTCAACGTGCCCGCCGTGCTGCTCCACAACCTCACGCACAAACGACAAACCGAGCCCTGTAGATTCTTCGTCTTTTTCCTGTCCTTCACGGACCACGCGATAGAACTTGTCCCAAACGCGTTCTTTTGCTTCAGCAGGAATCCCGTAACCACGGTCCTCAACACAGACGCGCACCGCTTCCGCTTCCAGCGCCGTCGAAACAGTGACCGTCGTGCGTTCCGGACTGTACTTTATCGCGTTGTTCACAAGGTTCTTCACCGCCTGCGTGATTAGACTCTTATCAGCCGCAACAGGCGGAATCCGGCTCGCCGGCTGTTCGACCAAGCGGATGCGTTTCTTCTTGGCAAACGGTTGCATCGAGGAGATTGTTTCGCGCACCACCTCGTCAAGCCGAAGCGGAATCTTCAACACCTCCTGCTTGTCCTTACGTTCCAACTGTGTCACCGCAAGAAACGTATTGATCATCCGCGACATGCGCTGAGATTCGTTTGCAATGATCGTTACAAACTCGCGCGCCGATGCCGGGATGCTGTCATCCGCGGTCAACAACTCCGCAAATCCGTTGATACTCGTCAACGGCGTGCGTAGTTCGTGCGACATCAGCGAGATCATGTCGCTCTTCAACTTCTCATACTCCTTCGCGCGCGTTAGATCACGAATGTAGGCCGCAATACCTATAGGCTCCTTTGCGTCAGTATGCGGATCACGCAAGAGCGAAAGACGCAGATTGAGCATCTGGTTCTTATGGTTGAAGTTAAGGTCGCCCTCATAACCAATGCCGGTTTGCAACACGCGCCGCACGGCGATCTCCGGTTCATCGAAAATGTCCGTGCGAAAGTTGTCCAACAGACCGAAGAGATCGAGTGACTGCACCTTTTCGGACGTTAGACCAGCAAAGCCGAGCAGAGTCGGATTCACGAGTGCTAGCGTGCCGTCGAGATACGCGATCGCAACGCCATCCTCGATGTGGTCCAAGGTGCTCGCTTCGCAGCGCTGTTCGACAGTCAAAGCGGTCAGCACATTGAGTGCGTCAAGCTTTCGCTGGTTCGCGCCTTGAGAGAAGTAAGCCAGTGATTGCGAACGAGCGCGATTGTGCGAAAAGCTCTCGCGCTTCAGGTTGCGAGCGAACTGCGATCCGATCGCCTCCAACAACGACTTGTCGTCTGCGCTGAATTCAGTAACGAGTCTAATCAACAAGGCACCCGCTGCTTCGCGCTCGTGCAACAACGGCACCGCCACAGTGTGACCGCCTTTAGTTGTGTCGCTAACCAGCTGTCCGGTCGAAACGGCGCGCTCGCAGAGCATGATACCTTCTCGCCAAACCGAGTTGCGTTTCGTGTCCGGCGCAGACTGCGATGTGCCTTTGACCCTTGCAACCGCTTCAAACGAACCGTCGACGCACTGAAACACGATCGCCTCGTTCAACGGCAACATGGTGTTGAGTAGTCTCAATCCGCTCATCAGCCTTGTGTTTGCGCCGGTCTCTTGTTGACGACCGGTAGCGGAGGTGAACAAGGTGCGAGTCACCGCGCGGTCGACGCGCCAGAGACGACTGACCTGGATCAGCAGGATAGTCAGGCCAGCGCTGAACAGTAGCGCGACCGTGAGCAGGGATGTTCCCAGAAAATGGGCCGACATGAGTGAGGCGCTGCACGCGATGGCGACGCCGAACAAGAGATAACTCCAGCTACGTCGCAGACCAAAGCGGTTGAGTGCCACGCCGATGACGATTGAATAGATCACGATAACGACCGCGGCCAGCGGAGCGCTCCCTAACAACTCGACGCTGTCGGAAGTGGGCGGTGCAAAGGCGAAGCGCGGAAAGATCTCGGGCAGCGCACCAAGACGCCAGCATGCATAGGCAACGAGACCGGCAAACAAACCCAGTCCAGCAGCAGAGAGGTATGACCTTAGTGTCTTCGTTCGAATCAATCCTTTGGAGTGAAATGGGCTTGAGGTGGCGCCCGTGATTAGGGTTAGAACCGGTGGCAGGCAAAGCCACGCCTGAGATTATACAATGCTTTACATTGTTTAAGCCAGGGTAAATTCGGGGCGTTTCAGAGCGAAAACGAGTTCGTTCATTTCTTCCGGCAATACCGTGCGAAGATCCAATAACACTTTTCCTTCGGAGATACGGCAGATTACCGGTATGGGCGCCGAGCGCAGTGCACGCTCAATCTCCTGGGCCGTCATTCGCGGGTGGCCGATGGCGACGAGCGTCGTGGGCAAGTTGCTCGTTGGACCGGCGCCGCCGCCAATAGCCGATTCGCCGGGTTGCACCGACAACTCGAGCTCAGTCTCGCCAACCTCGTCGATGAGCTGCTTCGCACGCGCTTCGATCTGTTCATTACTCAGCGCCAGCATCCGAATCACTGGCACTTCCGTTGGCGCCGCATCGCGGTGATGCGAGACGAGTGTTGCTTCGAGCGCTGCGAGCCGGATCTTATCGCTGCGTAAAGCTCTATACAATGGATGTTTTCGTAAACGATCGATAATCGTGTGCTTACCAACGATCAGCCCCGCTTGCGTTGAACCGAGCAGTTTGTCTCCGCTAAAAGAGACGACGTCGGCGCCGGCGGCGATGATTGCAGGGACGATCGGCTCATCAACTATTCCGTAAGCTGATAAGTCGTTGAGCTGGCCCGAACCGGCGTCTTCGTAAAGCAGCAGCCCATGTTCGTGGGCGAGTGTGGTGAGATCCGAAAGTTCAGGTGAGCTTGCGAAGCCGACAATGCGATAGTTTGAGGGATGCACGTGCATGATCAGGCGCGTTTTTGCAGTGATCGCGTGACGGTAGTCTTCGAGGTGTGTGCGATTGGTTGTCCCTACTTCAACCATGCGAGTACCGGAACTCGCCATGACATCCGGAACCCGAAAGTCCCCCCCGATTTCGACGAGTTCACCACGCGACACAATCGTCTCGCCGTCGCTTGCCAGCACCGACAAAATCAGCAACGCGGCGGCGGCGCAGTTGTTTACCACCAGCGCGTCTTCAGCGCCCGTCAAATCCTTCAACAACGACTCGACTCGTGCACCTCGTTTGCCGCGAGAGCCGCTCGCGACGTCGTACTCGAGGGTGCAAAAACGACTCGCCTCAACCATCGCCTCACGAGCTGCGTTCGACAGTGGAGCGCGGCCAAGATTAGTGTGCAGCAGTACGCCGGTGGCGTTGATTACTCGCGTGATCCCTGTCTGACTTTCGATCTGCGCAGTTTCGCGCATCCGCGCGACTGCTTCCGCCAGCAGCGACTCCGCTGCTTTTCCATTTGCCAGTGTTTTTCGGCCGGTGCGAATCGCCGAGCGAATCTCCGAGGTTACCGCTCGCGCGATCGCAGTCAGACGCTTGATGCCGACTGAGTCACGTAGCAGGCGGGCTTCGTCCGTCTTTAATAACTGATCGACAGACGGCACGTGCCGCAAATTAGAAATGGGATCGGACATGTTTTTTGCGTTACCGGGACCACAGATAATAACTGTTGACACTCCAGTTTTGAACCACCTAGACTGCAGTTGCCGCGAAATTGAGCGGTGCCCCTCCTTTAATCGCCTCGCCCCAGGGAGACATCAAATAAAAGTGGCACTACGTGATAACAAACTGCTCCGCTCAAAACTGCATGCTCAAGCTAGGAACAAACATGCCGGCAGTGAAAACTTACCAAGCCCTGACGAACAGTTAAGTCGTCTCGAAGACGACATCCGGAAACTGAGAGTTGAGTTCGACATTTTCTTCAACGGCGCAGCGAAACGGCCGCCGTACGAGACGAAGGGACGAGTCGAGACGTTGCTTAAGCGACTGGGCGACGATCGCACGTTAACTTTCGCGCAACGCTATCGCTTCAACTCGCTCACTGCGCGCTACACCGCTTTTCGCGATCTCTGGCGACGCCTTATGCAGGGCCGCGAAGAAGGCCGCGATCCTGTTTCCGCAGCGCGGGCAAGTGTGAAAAGGGACCAACCAACAAGCATTCCGTCCGTGTCGTTTGTCTGCATGGACGCTCATAAGGAAGTTGGCCTCGTCAAAGACCTTTACAACTCGCTAGTCGAGGCGAAACAGCAGTGCGGTGAAACAGTCGAGGGTCTTTCGTTTCCGCAGTTTCATCGTTTAGTCGCTTCAAAGAGTGATGGACTGAAAGAGCGACACGGATGCGAGAGCGTGAGGTTTTCTGTGGCCGTAGAAGACGGTCACGTCAGTTTCAAAGCAAAAGCAGAATAGAAAGCAAACGCGATTTCAGACAAGAAAAAAGGCGACCACATTGGTCGCCTTTTTTCCTGTGGCTACCGGACCCGTGACCGGAACCAAGTCAGTGGCTTTGCAAAAGCAAGCCGGGGAGACCTTACGTCTTAGTCACTTTTTCAGCCTGAGGTCCCTTTGGGCCTTGTGTAACCTCAAACTCGACTTCCTGTCCCTCTTCAAGGGTCTTGAAGCCGTCGCCCTGGATGGCGCTATAGTGAACAAAGATGTCCGAAGAACCTGGTTGCTCGATGAACCCATAGCCCTTCGAATTGTTAAACCACTTGACCTTACCGGTTATTCTAGACATAACAACGAATCCTCCTAACGATTCGGTAAAACGGACGCGAAAGCCTGTCAGCTTTCCCATCGACTTAGTGAATGCTTGTGAGCCGGGTCGCGCATTGATAGGGGCGCTAGACGGAAACACACAACCAACAAAAAATGCATGGTGAAACGCGCGGGGAGCGCTATTTCATCATGCACAGACTTACGGGGGCAGAACTAACCAAACTCATTGACTTACAGCGTGGACCGGGAATGCGGGGATCTGAAACTGCTGCCCTGCATCAAACGACGGCGCATACTAAGCGAAAGTCTCAAACGTGTCAAGGATAAATGTTTAACAAATTCACAGGCTAAGTTAAGCCAAAGCTCAGGTTAAGTCGGTCACGCGCCTTATTCTATCTCTCAATTGAGGCAGTTTTGGTGCTCGCCAGCAAATATGGCAAAGGGTTCACCGCCTCGTCATTGATCCGCACTTCGTAGTGCAGGTGAGGTCCGGTAGAACGTCCGGTAGATCCGACTTTTCCGAGTAATTGCCCGCGTGAAACGTTCTGATCGAGCTCGACGTCGATGTGCGAAAGGTGGCCATATCGCGTTGTCAGACCACCGCCGTGATCCACAACGACCAGCTGTCCGTAGCCATTTTGCCAGCCAACAAACGATACCTTGCCGGCTGCGCCTGAAAGTACCGGTGCACCCCAGGCTGCTTCGATGTCCTGGCCTGAATGAAACTCATACCCACCACCGCCGAACGGGTTCCGTCGTCCGCCGAAGCCGCCTTCAAGAGTGCCCTCGACAGGCCAAAGCGTAGGTGTATAACCGCGCTGACGAAGACTTACCTCATGCGCCGACATGTCTAGTTCGAGACGACTCATTTTGGAGGCCAGCGTTTCCAGGGCCATCTCATCAAGCGGCAACTCGGGACCGCCAGTTCCTGAAGGCGTGGAGTTGCCCTCGTCAACTACGCCGGACTTTTCGGCTAGTTTGCGCGAAGTATCTTCGACTTTCTCGACGCGGTTATTCAGTTTCTCAAGTTCCTGACGCTGGCGTTCATTTTCCGCGCGCAGGTGTTGGTTCTCTATTTCCGTGCGCAGATGGCGCACCTGCTGGGTCAAACCGTAAAGGCCGTAAACAAGGCACACTCCCAGGATGACAGAGGCTGTCACAAAAACTGTTACGGATTTCTTTTCTACTCTGATTCGCTGGACGCGTGCGCGGGATTTTGATGTATGGGCAATTATGAACGAAATAAATCGATCTTCTCTAGCCATTTGGGGGTGCTCCTGTTATCTGCCGCGGTTGAAATCGGGGCTACGGCAGCAACCGAAAAGCACAAACTCGCCAAAGAGCGATTTGCGCAAATTACGGGAAAGTTTTGTTTATTAACCTACGAGATTTGCAGCGAATGGATTGAAAACCTCAAGGTCCCTCCGAGGTGAAACCCATCCGGCCGGTTCCTGCAAGGCCGTGACCGTATCACAGGGGCTTTGAGTGTTGCAACTTTGGAAGGAAAATATAAGACAGACGCAGCAAAAAGATCGCTTTGTCCGGCTTTGCACGAAAAGTGTTTTCTACAACTAATCGAATGCCGACCAAGGTCTATTCTTAGCTACTTTTCGTGCAAAGCCGGTTTGATCTTAATATTCGTCCAGGCCTCGCCGCCGGCGTGATCGACCGCGGAAGATCGCCAGCAAAATCATCACCAGGAGCGCGATGAAGATTACGACGATAGCGATCTTCACGGCCACCAGCAGGAAACCGACCAATGCAATAAGCTGTTTCAGCAGCGCGATGACAAGAAGAATGAGGGCGATGATGGCGCCAACTCCACCAAAAGCCTTAAGAATGCCGCAACACATATGTATTCGACCCCTAATTAAATTACCGTCATTCAGGATCTGCGTTCGAAGGGCAGCGGAGTAACGTCGCGCCGCGCGAACTGCGTTGTTTCACCAGTGCGAAAAGTCGCCGTATCAACCGGACGGCTGCTAGCGACAACCGACGGTGGCGGTCGGCGCGAATCGAAACGAACGATGCGATCCGACGACTTACCCCTTCGAATGTAATCAAACAACATATAAGCGCCAAGCGCTACCAGCGCCACCGGCAACAATTGCTTGATCGGCAACGTGACTCCCAACAACGTGTGCAACAGGAACATCGTGCCAATAATGATCAACGTCGTTCCCCAAGCAAACGGGTTGCCGTAAAGTCGTCGAGCAATAACGTCGTCTTCCGCATCCGGCGATAGCCCGGCTCGCATCAACTGCGCTGTCCGGCATGCGTCCACGGCAGCAAACAACCACGTACCAACTACGCCGAGAACGAAGAAGAGCACGCCCTGCGTCAACACGGCCATCTGAAAGAAGCTCGCGAAAATCGCGAAGTGAACGATCGCTTTGGACGTTTGACCGTTGTACGCCGCACCCAATCCGGGTACGAACGAAAGCAGTGTCGCGACAAACGGCGAACTCTTCCGGCGCAAAATGTTTGATGGACTCGTGTGTGACGAATGGCGAAGCAACTCAACGCCGGCGACTATGCAATCCTGGCAGAATGGAAATCCCCGAACACGATGATCGCAGGCCGGGCACAACCAGCGCGCGCACTGATTGCACTGAACGACAGCGGGATTCTTAGCATGGTAGCCACAGTACATCATCTTAAAACTCCTCAACGATTGTCATGGCCATTGCTATCCGGCTTGGTGCCAGAACGCTCCTGCTGTTGATCTGAACCTTTTTTTTGCGGCGGAGGAGGCGGGACGTCCTGCTCTGAAGCAGCCGGTTTCAGCTCGCCCGAAAGTGCTTGAGTTTGACCACTGGTCTGTCCCGCGAGTTGCAAACCGGCGTTGTAAACACCGCTAATCGAACCGTCCGCGGAAACTGTACTGCTCAACACGAGCACAGCAGCCAGCAACATCGTGGCGACGGTTGCGAGCTGTGGCGACATGATCGGATCCAGCCACAACCTGAAACGCGACGCAGCGCGCGATCTCCAAGGCGCCTTGACCTCATGTGGGGTGACGGTTCCCAACGTCGCTTGCAGGATTCGTTCGTTCAATCCCGCGGGGACTGGTTTCTCTTCGGAAATGTACGTGTAGCAGGCGCCGATGGCTCGCACCACCGCGCCCGGCAGTTCAGTACAGCTATCGCAAAGTGCGGCGTGGCGTTCCCAACGGTGATACATGTGTGCGGTCAGAAAACCGTCGAGGTAGTCAGTCAACGACTCTTCAAACTGTTCACACGTCATCGCCGTTTCGGGAACTGTTTTTTGCAAAATCCGGGCTTCGAGTTCTATTGAAGGCGGGGGCACAGTAGCAGCGCGACATGCCTCCATCGTGCTTCGTACTGCCGAGAGTGTTTCGTGGCAAATGGGGCAACGCATCGCGTGTTCACCCATCAGCTTGTTCGTTTCGGGACCGACGACGCCCTCAATGTAGTCGGTCAATAATGATTCAAAATCCACACACAACATTATGTTTTCGCTTCCTGCCCCACTGTTTTCTGCTCACCCAGCGTCTGCCCACGCGGCTGAGCCCTTTATTTATGCCTCACTCATCGCCACAACTTTCATTCGGCGCAAGATCTTGGCGAGTTCAATTCGTCCGCGATTTATTCTCGACTTCACGGTCCCTTCGGGGATCTTCAACAGGTCTACGATCTCCTGGTAACTGAGTTCTTCGATATCTCTCAATATCACGCAGGTCCGGAGGTCTGGTGATAACTTGTCAATGCCCGCCTGTACCTGAGCGCCGAGCTCGCGCCGCTCCATCTCCTGTTGCACTGAATTTGAGCGCGTGTGGAGGTGATAACTGTGGTCGGCGAGATCGTCGGCGTGGTGATCGTGCGGCGTGCGCTGGCGTTTCCGGTAGTCGTCGATGATCAGATTGCGCGCCAGGCGCATCAGCCAGTTTTGCAAGTCCCCCTGTTTGGGGTCGTATTGATCCAAAGAGCGATAAACTCTGACAAAAACTTCCTGGGTCAAATCTTCGGCGGTGTCTGCTCGGGAGGTAAATCGGTAGGCGAGGTTGTAAATGCGACGGGAATAGTTCTGGACGATCTCTTCCCAAGCCGCGCCGTCGCCCGCGCGACACCTGCGAACCAATTCGGCTCCTTCGCTAACTGCTGCCAAAGCCTTAACAGCCCCCACGTCTCTTCTCCGGGTACCCTGGGTTTCGGAAATCTAAGGCGGCCAACCCTTGTCAGCAGCCGTTTACGACACGCGTCGTCCTAAAGTTCCGCGTTATCAGTATACCGCTTTGTACAAAAACTCGTCCTTCAACGGCTTCGCCAACTGATTGGCTATGCCCCTCGCAGTAGGGTCGTGCTGAAAGGGATACGGCACTTCGTTTCGGCATCTGGCCTAAACTTCAGAGATGAGCCCGAACTAAGACGATGCCCATCCTCTTGGTACATTGCCAGCTCGGCGAGGCACACCGTCGAAGTCGCAGGGCTAAAGCGCAGCAATCTAGCAAATTACTTTAGTGCAAAGCCCAATAACCCATGTTCCAGCAAACACAGTTTTCTTGCCCTTGCTGGTAAGCTGTAGTAGCCTGTCGAACCGGCCCAAGATATTGTGGTTTTCCCTGTGAACGCGCAACGTTATCGCAAATATATCGAGTTTGTCGCTCTGTGCCTGCTGGCTACTGCTCTGCTGTGGTGGTTTGGCCGGAATCTTGACTGGCGCGAGGTTGGGCAAAGGGTTGGCAGCGCCAATCCTTTCCTGTTGCTCCTGGCCGTCGCAATCATCTGTTTGGCGTACCTTGTCCGAGCATTTCGCTGGGGAGCGTTGTTGAAACCACTTGTTCCAGCACGTCTGCCAGACCTATTTGCGGCGACGACGATCGGTTTTAGTGCGGTTTTCCTGATTGGACGGGCGGGCGAATTTGTCAGACCGGTCGTCCTGCCGATGCGCGATCCGCGCGTCCGGCCGAGCGCTTCACTGGTGACAATCTTCGTCGAACGTATTTACGACATGATGGCTGTTGCCCTCATTTTCGCCCTCAACCTGATCTGGTTTCAGCCGGTCGTGTCGCAGGCGGCCTCGTTTGGCCGCGTCCGAATCGTTGGGTTTGGAATGTTGTCGGCGACGATTCTCGGCCTGATCTTTCTGGTGTGGTTCAGAAGGAAGTCGGCATGGTTGATCGGGATTTTGGACCGTCGAGTTAGGCAGTGGGGTTTCATACCTCAGCGACTTACGAAACTGGTAATGCGGATGCTTGAACAGTTGTCGCAGGCCCTGCGCGTGCTGGTCAACGCACGCGAACTCGCGGAAACGATCGGTTGGACGGTTCTGGTGTGGTTTGGAATCGCGCTGGCAAACTTTTTAGTTATGCGCGCCTTCGGTCTGCAAGTGGGCGTCTCGGAGACTCTGTTCGTACTCGGGTGGTCTTTAGTCGGATCCCTGGTTCCAACACCCGGTGGCGCTGCGGGAGCCTTTCACGCCGCCACCGCCGCAGGCTTCTTGTTCCTTGGCGTGGAAAAGGAATTGGCGGCCGCAATCTCTATCGTGTTGCACCTCGTCGATTTTGGTCCGGCAGTACTGTTTGGTGTCTTTTATGCGATCCGGGGGGACTTAAGTATTTCCCGTTTAAGAACACTGGTATCACCAAAACAAGATTTTGAGAACCCAGTTGGAGAGGTTCAGTGAGATGAAATGTCCGTTCTGCGCTTATCTCGAAGACAAAGTAGTCGACTCGCGTGAGTCCCGTGAAGGGGATGCGATTCGGCGGCGACGTGAGTGTCTCCGCTGTGAACGAAGATTTACCTCCTACGAACGCATCGACGAGATCCCCTACATGGTCGTAAAGAAAGACGGGCGGCGCGAGACTTTCGATCGCAACAAGGTAATGGCTGGACTGTTGCGCGCATGTGAGAAGCGGCCCGTTCCTTCGACCAAACTCGACAGCATCGTAAATGCAATCGAAAAGTATGTGCAGGAATCTCCCGAACGTGAACGTCCCACCAGTAAAATCGGAGAAATGATCATGCGACGCTTGAAAGAACTCGACAAAGTCGCATATGTTCGCTTTGCTTCTGTCTATCTCGAGTTTGAAGACGTATCGGAGTTCATGACCGAACTGAAACATTTGGTTCGGACAAGAGCTACAGGACAAGCAGGAAGGAAATAACGGCCGTCGATGACGCGCCGCGAAGCGATGATTAAACCAATTCGCGCAACAGGACTGGAAAGGCTCGAGTTGCAACGGCTTCGCGATCGTGTGGGACGGCTCTTCGCCGCATTGCAGGAAGCGACGGAAGCGGAGAACCCGTTGGTGTCTGGTGCGTGGGCGCCGCCGGTCGACGTTTGCGAGACCGAAAAGATGATCATCATTCGCGTCGAACTGCCGGGCGTCAGTGCCGATCAGATAAAGATCGGTCTTTGTAATACCAAAATGCGAATTTGGGGTGAGAAGAAGCGCAGGCCAGCCCGGCGTCGTATCGTGTCGTATCTCTGTTCGGAGCGGAGTTACGGAAAGTTTGGCCGCATCGTTCCGTTGCGTTGGACCTTCAGCGTGCGCGACGTGACGGCTCACATGAAAAACGGCGTGCTTCACATTCATCTACCGAAGATTGAAGACCGCCGCGGGAACGAAGTTGTAATTACTGTCAAGGAGGACGCTGCCGAATAAGTTTTGGCGAGCGCGAGTAAGCGCGAGGCCGGCAGAAGGCATCACTTAAAAAGCAAGTAGAAAGCTACACCAATGGCAATCGTAAAAGAACCCGAGTTTAGTGAAGCAATCGATACCACCGAATCTGATCAGCAACTACAGATTCCCAGTGAGCTACCCGTGCTGCCACTGCGCGACATCGTGATCTACCCGTTCATGATCGTGCCGTTGTTTGTCTCGCGCGAGAAGTCGATCAGGGCGGTCGACGAAGCGCTGGCAGAGAACAGAATGATTCTGCTCGCTTCGCAGAAGGATCTGGACAAGGAAGAACCCACTGGCGAGGATCTTTATTCCGTAGGCACTGCGGCCGTCATCATGCGGATGTTGAAATTGCCGGACGGGCGTATTCGCATTCTGGTCCAGGGACTTGCTCGCGCCCAAGTAGAGTCAGTTGACGCGACGGGTGAATATCTGCGCTCGCGTGTCGCCGTAATGCAGGAGGTACTGCCACCGGAGCGTTCGCTCGAAGTCGAAGCGCTAATACGCAACGTTCGCGCCTCGATGGAAAAAGCTATCAACCTCGGCAAGAACATCTCGCCGGAAGTGATGGCGATCATCGCCAACCTCGACGACGCTGGACGCCTCGCGGATCTTTCCGCTTCAAATCTCGAACTAAAAGTAGAAGACGCGCAGTCGGTCCTCGATATCCCAGACACGACCGCGCGACTGCGTCGCGTCAACGATCTGCTGAACAAAGAGATCGAAGTTCTTACGGTCCAGCAGGAGATCAACACCCAGGCACGCGCCGACATCGATCGTTCGCAGCGTGAGTTCTACCTGCGGCAACAGCTCAAGGCCATCCAAAGCGAACTGGGCGAAGGCAACGAGCTCGCGGAAGAGACTGCGCAGTTCAAAGAGAAGATCGAAGCCGCAAAGATGCCCAAGGCGGCGGAAGAAGAAGCGTTACGACAACTCAAAAAACTCGAACGGATGCATCCGGACGCAGCGGAAACCGCAACACTGCGAAACTGGATGGAGATCATGACCGATCTGCCGTGGTCGCGTTCGTCAGTCGATAACCTCGACCTGCTGAAGGCTGAGCGCGTACTGAACGAAGATCACTACGGCCTCGAAAAAGTAAAAGACCGGATACTGGAAGCGCTCGCCGTGCGCAAGCTGAAAGAAAAACCGAAAGGCCCGATTCTTTGTCTTGTTGGACCACCGGGCGTCGGCAAGACTTCACTCGGTCGCTCGATCGCCCGCGCTCTGGATCGAAAGTTTGCCCGACTCTCGCTCGGCGGCGTTCACGACGAAGCGGAGATTCGTGGCCACCGCAGAACTTACGTCGGGGCAATGCCCGGACGCATTATCCAGGCTGTGCAACAAGCCGGCACAAACAACCCCCTCATCATGCTGGATGAGATTGACAAAGTCGGCGCGGATTTTCGCGGCGATCCGTCGTCAGCGCTCTTGGAAGTGCTGGATCCGGAACAGAACAATTCGTTTCGCGACAACTACCTTGGCGTCACTTTCGATCTCTCGAACGTGATCTTCATGACGACAGCGAACGTGCTCGATACGATCCAACCGGCACTGCGCGATCGCATGGAGGTGATCCGGCTTGCGGGTTATACCGAAGAAGAGAAACGCGAGATCGCCATTCGACACTTAATGCCGAAACAGATGGAGGAAAACGGCATCACAGCGCGTGATCTAAACATCTCCAAGACGGCGTTAACGACCATCATTCAGCAATACACACAGGAAGCCGGACTGCGTCAGTTGGAACGCGAGATCAGCAGGATCTGCCGCAAGGTCGCTCGCAAGATCGCCGAGGGACACAAAGGCACAATCAGAGTTTCGTTGAAGAACGTGCACGAGTTTCTCGGCGCGCCGAAGATAATTCCGGAAGAAGCTTTGAAGAAAGATCAGGTTGGTGTTGCTACCGGCTTGGCATGGACCGCAGTCGGCGGCGATGTGCTCTTCATCGAGGCGCTGCGAATGAAAGGCAAGGGAAACCTTGTGTTGACTGGTCAACTCGGCGACGTGATGAGGGAATCAGCCCAGGCCGCCTACTCCTACGCAAAATCTCGAGCCAAAGAACTCGACATTGCCGAAGAAGATTTCAACAACTACGATCTTCACATTCATATTCCGGAGGGAGCGATTCCGAAAGACGGTCCTTCCGCGGGAATCACGCTCGCAACTGCTATGGTCTCGGCATTATCGGCGCGTCCCGTTCGTAAAGACGTCGCGATGACCGGCGAGATCACGCTGCGTGGTAATGTGTTGCCGATCGGCGGAGTGAAAGAGAAGGTGCTTGCCGCACGACGCGCCCGGGTGACGACGATCATTCTTCCGCAGCAGAACCGGCGCGATCTGGATGAGGTGCCAAAAGAGCCGTTCAAAGACATCCGGTTTGTTTTTGTCGATAACATGCGACAGGTTTTCCGTGAGGCACTGGGCGAAAAAGTCGTTCCGCCCGTGTCATCCGGGCCTAGGCCACAGCGAATGCCGCAGGCTGCAAACGCTCGCCCTGCATGAGTTCGATGCGGTCATCTTCGTTGAACTAGTAGAGTCAACCCGGCTGCGCTCGTGAGGAATCTCACTCAAGGCTCTGATAAGATTGCCTGGCGACTGTTCGGCAGCAGTCGCAGTTAGTCCACTCGATAGTCGCTTTACATAAAAGGAGTTTGAATGAGGATTCGTCGCTATCCTTCCGCTTTGTTCGCCGCATTTTCTTTCCTATTCACCTTATCCGCCACCGCTGTTGCGCAAGAAACTCAGACAAGCAATGTCAGTATTAAGAACTTCGGCCAGATGGACGAGCGGTTTTTCCGTGGCGGTCAACCGAAGGAAGAGGAGTACAAAGCATTAGCGGCTATCGGAATCAACACCGTGATCGATCTCCGCAACGATCCGAAGGAATATGCGAAGACCAGTGCCGAAGTGCTCGGAATGCGGTACGTCAATATTCCGATGAGTGACAAGCAATATCCTGTTACCGCGAAGATTGAGGAGTTTCTAAAACTTGTGGAGGATCCGACGACTGGAAAGTTTTACGTTCACTGCGCGGGCGGACGCCATCGCACCGGCGTGATGGGAGCGGTTTATCGTTTTAATCATTACGGCTGGGATTACGATCGCGCGTATGCCGAGATGAAGAAGTTCGACTTCTACACTCGTTGGGGACATGGCGACCTGAAGAAGTTTATTCAGGACTACGCTGCCAGCTTCAACAGCAGCAAGACTGCCGCTGCTTCCGCGAACGACGACACTAAGAAGTAGCCACACAGAAGCACAAAAAGCAAAACGCACCTTATAGAAAGCGCCGGACTCAATTAAGAGTTTCGGCGCTTGTTGTCTTGAAGTCGATAGATTGTTCGTGTCTTTTGTGCTTTTTGACCCTTTGTTATTGATAAAGGTACGAGTAACTCTTCTTCTGATCCCACTCGATCCCCTCGACGTTTTGACCGTCAAGAGCCAGGAGATCAGCACTGATTTCGTCAGTGCTCACGCTGGGGCTCACATCCACTGAGTACACGATACTTCCCAGCGACTCCTCCGTCGCTTCGCGATCTATCGCCCGCAACTCCTTGTCAAACCCATGTTGCTTGAACACCTGTCGGAGCGCTTTCTGAGTCGATACGACATTCTTCGTTGTAACCTTCAGCTCCATCGAACGAAACACCTGCTCGGGTTCGCGCCACTCCAACAACCAAAGTACGACCAGCGAGAACACAGTCAACACAACCGCCAGATCCCAACGTCCAACGCCGGAAGCGAGACCAATCGCGAGGCTGATCAACAACACGGTGATCTCTTTCGGGTCACGAATGTTCGTGCGGAAGCGAACCAGCGACACCGCTGCAAAAATGCCAAACGCCCGCGCCGCATTGTCACCAACGACGATCATCAACGCGGCAGCGACAATAGCCAGCAGGATTTGGGTTTGTGAGACGTAAGGATTCCGCTTTAGAGCGAGAATCCGTTTGCGTGGACGAAACGCCAACGCCGCGCCGAGCAAAGCCGCGAGAAGGAAACGCAACGAGATCCGCCCCATCGTTTCAGCCCACGTCTCGCCGAGTACATAGACTTCGGTGTGTTGGGTACCGAACATCCGATCGATGAACCCGCCTCCCTCGCGGGCAACGGGCGCTCGTGTCGTTTGCGCAGGCGGTTGACCAAGTATCGCCGTCGTCGGCTCATCCGCATCAGATCGCGTCGCTGATGGTTGATCCCCGCGCGCCGGCGTCGGTTGATCCACAGCAGGCCGCGCAGTCGACGGCGTGGTTTGTCGACCACCGCCCAGGTAATAAGCGATCAACGCGCTAACCACCACGACTCCCGCGAACACCACGATTAGCGTGATGATCTCCTGCTTTCTTTTTGGATTCGCTGCCATCGACGTCCTCGATTACTGAATCTCGTTAACGGAGCCTGCCAATCTGCTCAGCCCTTCGAAGGTCGCGCAGCTCATTCGATCTCTCGCGTACCGCTCGCGCGAGCATGTTGATCTGGTCAGGACGGTAATTGGCTGCACGGAATGCGTCGCGCAGTTGCTGATCGCTCAGTTGTGAAAGCCAACTACTCATCCACTGCGCATCGCGAACGGTGATGTTCTTCATCAAGCCGCGATTCTTCCCACCAAAGTGCAGGACCACGCGATTGCCTTTCACTTTTTCAAGAAACTTAGCATCGGCATATTTCGAAGGATTATTGCGGCTGCGTGTCAGACGCCAAAACAGCGGTGTCGTACTGGCGTGACCAAAAGTGGCGCCGAGATCGCTGATGACGTACCGGAGTTCGCCGTTCATTTGAATGATCTCGTTGTTGGAATCTTTTAAGTCCCAGTTGTTGATCATCGCCATCATGATCTTCAGACCCTGGTACTCAGGCGTGCCGAGGAACGGATTTCGTTTCCATTTCCACTCGCCAACCCGATCCCACGCTTCCGGACGAGCCTCAAACCGTACATTCGTAAAGGTTCCTTTTCCGGGAATCGTTACGCGCGGGACAAGATAGTTGACTTCGGTTAAGTAGCCGACTGCCCACAACAACCTGATCGCCGACGTTTCGGATTGCGCTTCCTTGCCAATCTTCACAACCCACTCGCGGCCCGAACCGTCGCGCACGAGATACTTCTTTGAGTAACCACCCTTCTGCTCTTTTATAAAAGTGATACGACGAAGATCGGGACGCATGCTCGCGCCCCCTGGTCCAAGAAACAGATCGCGTGACGAGATATCAGACGGGCGCTGCCACATAACGGCCGTGCCGCGCGGAGGTTGCTTCGTTTTCTTTTGTTTGGCGACGACGCCGACGTCTACTGTCGAAAGACACAGAACAACGGCAAGCAGAATCACAGTTCGGAACTTTACGGTATGCATAGGATCTCCAAAGCCGCGACTCGGCAAACGCGGCGGAATGGGGATGTTTTGGGGAACTGCGCTTTTAGAGGGGACGTTAGTCTCCGCGGATCGGTCGTCCCATGAAATAGGTCTGACTGTTGAACAGTTCAGCGCCATTTGCGATAGGACGATATGTTCCGTCGGGCGTTAGTTCACGGGCTTTCGTGTTGTCGTTCCAGTACGCGTCAAGCAACACGTCGCGGAGGTAACGTTTCGCATCCGGTTCGGTCACCGGCGCAACAACCTCAATCCGGTGTTTCAGGTTGCGCGACATCCAGTCGGCACTGCCGATATACACCTCGTCGTCGCCGCCGTTTGCAAACCAAAATACACGGCTGTGCTCGAGAAAACGTCCGACGACACTACGCACGCGAATGTTTTCAGAGAGACCCGGAATGCCCGGACGCAACATACAGATGCCACGCACGATCAGATCCACCTTCACGCCGGCCTGCGACAATTCATACAACTTCTCAACGATCTGTCTATCTGCCAGCCGGTTCAGCTTGGCAATAATGTGCGCTGGTCTGCCGCGTCGCTTGTGTTCGATCTCGCGGTCGAACAGGGCATTGAGCTGTTCTCTCAACGCCACGGGTGCGACCATCAGCTTTCGATAATCTTTCTGGTTCGAAAACCCGGTCAGATAGTTGAACAACTCAGTTGCGTCACGGCCGATCTGCTCGTCGACGGTGAACATTCCGAGGTCGGTGTAGGTGCATGACGTTGTCGGGTTGTAGTTGCCGGACGCGATATGGACGTAGCGCTTGAGCTCGTCACCTTCGCGACGAACGACGAGCGTCAGTTTTCCGTGGGTCTTAAGACCGATTACGCCGTAGACCACGTGAACGCCAGCTTTGTCCAGTTTCCTGGCCCACTCAATGTTGTGCTCCTCGTCAAAGCGCGCTTTAAGTTCAATCAACGCCGTGACCTGTTTGCCTTGTTCGGCGGCCCGGATCAACGCCGGCGGAATCGGTGATTCCGGACCAGTCCGGTAAAGACAGATCTTGATCGCGACGACATTCTCGTCTTCAACGGCTTGATTGATGAAACCGGTTACGCATTCGTACGAATCGTATGGGTGGTGCAACAGCCGGTCGCGTTCCTTGATTGCATCAAAAATCGTCGGATACAACTCGAACCATTCAGGTGTCGATGCCGTGAAAGGCTCGTCTTTCAGATCGGGCCGGTTCACGTCGTAAAGCGTCATTAGATCCTGAAGATGGAGTGGTCCATCGAACACGTAAACGTCCTGCGGTTCGAGCTCGAGAGAAGTCGTCAAGTACTCGATCATCTCCGCGGGCATGCTGGGCGAAACTTCAAGCCGAACGGGCGAGCCAAACCTTCGCTGCCGCAACTCTTCCTTAATTACACTGAGCAGATCCTCGGCTTCTTCTTCGCGAATTTCGATATCTGCATCGCGCGTCACGCGGAAAAGATGACACCTGCCGGGATGCATTCCCGGAAACAGCTCGCCGATGTTTGCCTGAATGATCTCGTCGAGAAGTACAAATCGTGAACCCGATGCTCCAATTGGCACCAGCCGGGACACGCTCGAAGGAACTTTGATTCGCACGAACCGCGACTGCAACGTCTTGCCGCGACCCAGAAGCTTCATCTCTTTCGGCGCCTCGACCATCAATCCGATGTTTATGCTGAGCGGAGAGATATACGGGAAGGGATGACTCGGATCGACGGCGAGCGGTGTCAGAATCGGAAAGACTTTCTTGATGAAATAGTCTTTCAGGTTTTCTTTCTCGTGGCGTGAAAGCGAATCGTAAGAAACGAGTTGAACTCCGGCTGCGTCCAACTGCGGCAAAATCTCTTCGCCTAAAACACGCGCCTGCTCGGCGGCGAGTTTCATCACCTGCTGACGTATCTGACTCAACTGTTCTTCGGGCGATGTTCCATCAGCTGCCACATCCGTGATTCCTTGCTCCTGTTCTTCCTTAAGACCAGAAACGCGGATCATGAAAAACTCGTCCAGGTTCGAGGCGAAGATCGAAACGAACTTCAGCCGTTCAAGCAGAGGATTGCTGGCGTCAACTGCTTCTTCTAAGACTCGCGCGTGAAATGCGAGCAGACTCAGTTCGCGATTGAAAAATAACTGCGACTTCGAGGGAGTGATGGCGACTTCTACGGGTTTTGGAAATTCGTGAAGGCGCGCTTCTCTTTTGACGACTGTAGACATAGTTTTTCTGGAATTCTTCTGTCGATATTCTAGAGAGAGTTCTTAAAAATCCTTCCTCGCCGAGGAGTTTCGGCAAGTGCCGTTCCAATCCGGGAGTACGAGGTCGGTAGCGAGCTAATAGTTGCTCTTTCTGCCTGTTAACCATTCTGTTACGAAACCGACGCGAACCCTTGCCTGTATGTAATTGATACTCGTTGGGGTGACGAAATTTATGCAACGAGGTGGCGGGTCCGGGCGTTAAGCATTTACGTCCGTAAACCGATAGGTCGCCTCGGGCGTGAATGATAGTTGCGATGAGCAACGCAACCTTCGGCTTCAGGACTAGCATCTTGGACGTGACGACCGAGGCGACTTAGTGGAAAAAGTTACCAATTGGGCGTTGTCTGATTAGTAGGGCGTTTGTTTGACACCCTAAAAAACCGTGTGGTAACCTCCAGTGTGATTTTGGCTCTTTGGTGAGTCTGCAGTATCCAAATCATAGAGGAGCCATTAGATACCGCACCTGAAAAAGTGAATGCACCGTGTGATCAGCCTTTCCGGAGTTGCACGAGTATTCGCATTTCTATCTTTTGAAGGAGTACCACGATTTGATCTCAGCGAGCTTCCCTCGTTTGATGGCCCGTGTAGCTTTACTAGCGGCGCTCGTCGCTTCCGCGGCCAATAGTTACGCACAGATTCCCGCTGCTTCCTCGGCACGTGCAATTCCAACCGAAGTTGAGCAGTCAGAAGCGCGCGTCCAGCAGGTGATCGCGCGCGCGGAAGATCATTTCCGCAAGGGCAAACTCAACCTCGAGGACAGCAAGCGCGAGCAAGCGCGGCAAGAGTTTGATAAGGCGGTCGATTCCATTTTGGAATCGGGCTTCGATGTAAGAGCAAGTCAAAAACTGCAAACTTACTATCTCGAACTTGTCGAGCGGATCTATCGCGAGGAAGTGCCGTTGCAGCAACCAATCGCCACTCCGAACACCGCGACGATGCAGCTGGTAGCGCACAACACGCAGACGCAGGATCAATCGAAGACTCCAGCTCCATCGCAAGTCGGATTTCGCGATCAAAAATTTGAGCCGTCGCCACTCGACGAGTTAAGCAAGCTAGTTCTCAATCCTGACGAGACAACCTTCTCATCTAAAGACGCTGAAGATCTGGAAGCAGCCAAGAGGAACGTAAACTTTGGTTTCACACTCAATCCGCTGATTCAGGGTTACATTAACTACTACCAGGGCCGCGGCCGAACGACGATGGAAAGTGGGCTGCGTAAATCTGGACAGTTCATGAGGCTCGCGCGGAAGATCTACGCGGAAGAAGGTGTCCCGCTGGATATCACCTGGCTGGGCCAGGTCGAGAGCGCATGGAAAGTCAGAGCTGTATCGTGGGCGGCAGCTTCCGGTCTGTGGCAGTTCATTCCGAGCACCGGTCGCCGCTATGGCTTGCGCCAGAATGCGTACATCGACGAGCGCAACAGTATCGAACAAGCGACGCGCGCGTCGGCGAAGTATCTTAAGTTTCTTGCACAGCGCTACAACGGGAACTGGGAACTGGCGATGGCCGCCTACAATACAGGCGAGGGCAATATCGATCGTGCGATCTCTCGCGCCGGCAGCGCCAACTTTTGGATGATCTATCCGTATATCGCTCAGGAAACTCGCAACTACGTACCAAATATCCTGGCTGTGATTCTGATCGCCAAGAATCCGGAGAAGTATGGATTCAAGGGTATTAAGCCCGACGCTCCATGGTCCTACGACGTCGTCCGTGTTCCGTCGGCGACCAGTTTGCAGTTAATCGCTGACGCGACCGACAGCAGTCTCGAATACATTCGTTCGCTAAATCCCGAATTGAAACGCGATGTCACGCCACGCGGCGATATATACGACGTGCGCGTGCCGGCTGGACGCTCGAAGCAGTTTGTTGCAGTGCTTCAGCGAATTGCTCCGGAGCGACGTGAGACTGCGCGTGTTATTTCCGTAGCGCCGGGTGAAGACCTGCAAAGCGTGGCGAACCGCACCGGCATTAACGTTGCGCAACTTCAGACGATGAACAACGGCGTCGATTTAAAGACGGCAACGAAACTCGTCGTTCCGAGCAGTAACGTCAAACTCACTAAGTGGATGAGAGCGACTGGAAAACCAGGTGAGGCTGCTGCGCCGACCGCCGCCGGTGTCCAAAAAGTTCGTGCTCGTAAAGGCGACACCATTGCGCGCATCGCTGCAGGCCGCAACCTGGATCCGAACGATGTCGCCCGCTTGAACGGCATTCCGGTTGACGCTGAACTCAAGGCGGGCCAGGAAATCAAGGTTCCGTCAAGCACGGCTGCACCATCGCGCCGTCGTTAAGAATTCGTAATTAGTTAAATTCGTGTTCCTCACTTTAAGTCCAAGGAGCTTCCTCACATGCTCTATCGAACTCTCTCTGCCGCAGTCTATGGAATTGACGCCGACCTCGTAGACATCGAAGTCGATCTGTCTGCCATTCGTGGCGATGGCGATCAGGTTTCGTCAGTCACGATCGTTGGTCTTCCGGATGCTGCTGTCCGTGAGTCGCGCGAACGCATTCGTGCTGCGATCCAAAACTGCGGTTATTTGTTTCCACTGCAAAAGACGACGATCAACCTCGCGCCTGCTGATGTTCGCAAAGAGGGTGCGAGTTTCGATTTGCCAATCGCCCTGGGCATACTCGGCGCGAACGGAGATCTCGCCGAAGCACAAATCCTTGTTGACCTGCTGTGCGTGGGCGAGTTGTCGCTTGATGGTCGCGTGCGCGCCATTAAGGGTGCATTGCCGATCGCAATTCTCGCTCGTGATGCTTCAATCCGTCATTTGATCTTGCCGGAAGAAAATGCAAAAGAAGCGGCGGTGGTTTCGGGAATTAACGTTTATCCGGTCTCGGATCTACGCAGCGCGGTCAATCTCGTAGCGGAGTTGCGTTCCGATCATCCACCTGCGCCGTTGTTCGTAGACCCGGCGGAGATCCTCGCGCGCACCGAACGTTACAGTGTTGATTTCAAGGAGGTGCGCGGGCAGATGTCTGCGAAGCGAGCTCTCGAAGTAGCAAGTGCTGGAGCGCATAACATTCTGCTCATTGGTCCGCCAGGTTCCGGAAAGACGATGTTGGCCAAGCGTCTCGCGACGATCATGCCGCCACTCGAGTTCGACGCCGCACTGGAACTAACGAAGATACATTCGGTCGCTGGTCTAACCGGACGCGCTGGACTCGTTACCGAGCGTCCGTTTCGTTCTCCTCATCACACGATCAGCGATGCGGGTTTAATCGGCGGCGGAAGTGTGCCCAGGCCGGGAGAGGTCTCGCTTGCTCATCAGGGTGTGCTTTTTCTGGACGAGTTACCGGAATTTGATCGCGCCTCCCTGGAAGTGCTGCGCCAACCGCTCGAAGATCTGCAAGTGACGATCAGCCGGGCAGCGATGTCGTTGACGTTTCCGGCATCGTTCATGCTCGCCGCGGCAATGAATCCTTGTCCATGCGGTTTTTGGAATGATCCGACGCGCGAATGTCGCTGCTCGCCGTTGCAGATCCAGCGTTACGTGGGCCGCATCTCCGGACCGTTACTCGATCGAATCGACATTCATATCGACGTCCCTGCCGTGAAGTTTCGTGAGCTCACAGGCGATGATTCGCCTGAAACTGATAGCTCCACCATAATTCGCAATCGTGTAATCAAAGCACGCCAGCGTCAACTGCGTCGCTTCAAAGACGAAAAGATCTTCTCGAACGCCGCCATGACTCCACGCATGATTCGAACTCACTGTCACATCGACGCGACCAGCGAACGAATGCTCGAGAGCGCAATGACTCGTCTCGGCCTCTCCGCCCGCGCTTACGATCGCATTCTTAAAGTCAGTCGCACCATTGCCGACCTCGAGGGCTGCGAAGTGATCAACTCGACTCATGTCTCCGAAGCCGTCGGCTACCGCTCATTGGACCGTACTTACTGGACCTGAGAAATTACACAGGACGGAATAGGATAACGGTCGTTTTTCTGGTGAGTCATTCTGTTTGGTGGGATCGCGAGATTGCTGTTGGCCTTTCGCGATCCCTCTGGCGGGGTACCCGTTCCGGAGGGTCACTTACCCAACAAAAAATCTTAGGGCTCCTCGTGATAACCAGTCTTCCAGAGATTGCGATTAGAACTGGAACAGCAACCGCCAAGAGCTAAGCGGAGATACTTAAGGCTGAGCCCTGAGGCAAGAACTCCGCGACTTTGCTGGACTGCTCGGTTTCTAACCGCGCGCAACTCGCTCTCAAAGCTGCTCCTGTGGACAGAATCAAGCGCAGACCTTATCCTGCAACCCAGCCGTACATCGAATGCCGATAGCCAACGTTGCAGCGGTAATCCGGCCAGTATCGAGGTATTGATTCGGCTGAGGAAATCACTAATTTTAGCAGTCGGGCAAGGCAACGACGCGCTCAAAGCGCCGCATCACAGCCGCGTTTGAGGGTACTGGACCTAACCTCCGCATCCCACGCGGGTGGTTCGAGGAAAGTGCCGCTCCCTTGAAACTGTCGAAAGGCGTGATATTCGTGCCGCACAAGCCGGAAGTTGTGAGATTTCTTCCAGCTTGCCCGAGCAAACGAGCACGTGACCGCAGCCGAATCCGATACATCGCAGGCGACAGACTATGAGCTGGGGCAGAAGGCTGCTCAGGGCGATATGGCAGCCTTCGAGGCGCTTTACCAGCGCCATAATCGTCGCGTTTACTCGCTGTGCTTGCGAATGACTGGTAATGTCTCGGAGGCCGAAGACCTCGCTCAAGAGGTCTTTATACAGCTCTTTCGAAAAATCGGTAGTTTTCGGGGCGAATCCGCTTTTACGACTTGGCTTCACCGCCTGACAGTCAATCAAGTCCTCATGCACTTCCGCAAACGCGGAGTGCGCATGGAACAGACGACAGAGGACGGTGAAACTCCGGTCCAAATCGTAAAAGGGACTGAAAACCCGAATTCAATGCCGGTAGTTGACCGGATCGCGCTCGATAAGGCGATTGCTCAACTGCCGCCCGGTTACCGGACGGTCTTTACGCTCCACGATATAGAGGGGCACGAGCATGAGGAAATTGCCAAAATGCTCGGGTGTTCGGTCGGAACGTCCAAGTCGCAATTACACAAGGCCAGGATGAAATTACGGGGACTTCTCAGGCAACAGAAGGAGGCCGAATAGCCTCGAAGATAGCAGCCAATGGTTTTCCATTACCGAAAATCTGGGCTTAAACGCAGTCTTCCCTTGATTGATAACAGCCGAAAGCGTTCTGTCGGAAATGGTCGGATTCATTTGTGTGCGGTAGTGCGACAGGACGAAGGTGGTAAGCAATGAACTGCGAGACGTGTCAGGAACTCATCCATGATCTAATCGACGGCAGCATTAGCCGCAGCGATGAGTCCATTCTTAATACGCATATTGATAAGTGTTTGGATTGCGAGAGCGTCCGCCAGGACCTGACTTCAATAGTCGGCTTCTGCCGAACTCGTCGTGGCGAGTATGAAGCACCGCCAAACGAACACGCGTTGTGGCTTCGCATTCGAAACGTGATCGAAGCTGACCAGAGCGGTCAGACCGTCGCTCACAACGAACGGCGTCCTTCGTTTCTGGGCCGATTAATGGGCCACAGTTGGGAACTTTCCTTGCCGCAGTTGGCTGCCGCCGCCGTGGCAATCGTGTTATTGGTTTCATTGACGACTGTCGTCGGCTTGCGCCGCTGGGCAACAGTGGAACCCGCCGCGCAAGCAGGTATGAGTAGTTTCGCGTCGAATTTGAACGATCGTTTTGCTCAACGACAGCAGGCGATCAACTATTGGAACCAGCGAGTAGAGTTAAATAAAGCGAGGTGGAGCGCGGAAATGCGGGAAGTCTTCGATCGCAACATGGGCGTCATCGATCAGACCGTGGCTACTTCGCTGGAAGAGCTTAAGAAGAATCCCCACGACGAGATTTCCGAACAGATGCTAAACGAGTCACTGAACGACAAGCTCGCGCTGCTGAAAGAGTTTTCCGATCTGTGATGCCCGCGCAGGAGAGAAGATTGTTGCGCGCGAGCGCTGTTTTTGAGAGTAGCCCCACACCGATGAAAACTCGTTTTTTAACTTGGCGCCCCGTGATCTGCGCCGGAGTCTCTGCAGGAGTTCGAGCAGGCTTGTTTGCGGGTGGGCTTGTTTTCGCACTTCTAATTTTCTCCGCAGTCGAAACCGTCAACGCCCAACAAAAGATCAACAAGCGTTATCCCGGTGGGAAGAACGTGCGCGTGGAATTGCGCAACATCTCCGGAACTATCGTCGTCGAATCCTGGAACAAGGACGAGATCAGGCTTTCCGCCACGATCGAATCAAAGAACGCTCAGGTAGTTCCGAAACAAGTCGATCAGTGTCTGATGATTGACGTCATGAGCGATAATCGTGGCCGCGGCGACGTCGGCGATATAAATTTCAAACTACAGGTTCCCGTCAGTTCGTCCGTCGACATCGAAACCCGACGCGGCAACATCTACGTTTCAAACATCAGCAGCGGCCTGGTCCGCGCGCACGTCTCATCTGAAGGCGACATCGAGTTGACGAACATCAACGCTTCGCAGGTCATCGCGCAGAACGTTATCGGCAACATTTTCTTCGACGGCGAGTTTTCGCGCGGCGGCACTTACGAATTCAAGTCAAACAAGGGCGACATCACAATTCGTATCCCTGGAAACTCCGCGTTTCGTTTAGTCGCAGCGTCACCGGCGAGAAAGATCGCGTTGAATGACTTCTGGAACAACAATTTCAAGAATCAGGACGGCCGCAAAATGGTCGGCGACGTTGGTGACGGACGTTCGTCGGTATCGGTGATGAATTTCAGCGGCCAGATCACCTTTATGCGAAGATAACTCTTCGCCTACTTGTAATGGCAATTCATGAATGGGGACGTTGCGTTTTTTCGCAGCGTCCTTTTTTTCTTTTGCGTTACTATAGGCCAGCACGCCTTTGTAGATCTGCGGAAGGAACCTAATCCGTGTTTCGACTATTCGTTGTCACTTCTTTGCTTGTCGTGTTGCTCGCGTCATCGCTGCCGCGAACAGCCTTCTCGCAACAGAACAAACCGGCAGAATCGTTACCCACCAACTTGCTGAAGCGCACTACTACACGGCGCGAAACTCGCCGCTTCGCTTTTGGCGGCACTGTTACCGTGGTCGGCGCGCCGCGTGGAGCAGTCACTATCGAAGGCTGGCCGCGCAACGAAGTCGAACTCGTGGCGAACATTGAGATGAATGCGTCCACCGAAGCAGACCTGGACCAACTCGCTAACGTTAATGGCTTCGTCTTCGACGAAGACCTGAACCACCTAAGCGTGCTGACGACCGGAACTCACGATCGTGCCTACATGAAGAAGGTTGCGAAGAACTTTCCGAAGAAGCTGCTCAATTTGCCGTGGAAGATTGATTACAAGTTGCGCGTGCCGACAAACACGGATCTCGAGATCAACGCCGGGTATGGCCCAGTGAAGGTTACGGCAGTTGAAGGCGCCTTGCGTATCAGTGCGACGGAAAGTGAAACGGCGTTGACGTTAACCGGCGGGCTTGTTTCCACGACTGTTACCGCAGGTGTGGTGACGCTGACTGTTCCGGTGCGGAGTTGGCGCGGAGGCGGCGCGGAGATCCGGTTGGCGACCGGCATCGTAAACGTCGATCTGCCGCCGGGGTTCAATGGCGACATCGATGCGGAGATTCTGCGCACCGGCAAGATCGTAAACACTCACGATGGACTCGTGTCTCGCGAAAAACCGGGTATTACCGAGCGAACGGTTCGCGCACGCGCGGGCGCCGGTGGCGCATTTTTCAAGTTCACTGTTGGCGATGGAACAGTGAACATTCGCAAGGTCGCTCAGTAAGTCGCATAGTAAAACATCCGATCTGTAGTCTCCATTTTCTATCCGTGGTTTAATAAGCACCCGCACATGAGCATAAAAAGTGATAAATGGATCCGCATGATGGCCATGGAGTACGGGATGATCGACCCCTACGAACCCGGCCAGGTCAAGGAAATAGACGGCAAACGAATTGTTTCCTACGGAACGTCCAGCTACGGTTACGACATTCGTTGCGCCGACGAGTTTAAACTTTTCACCAACATAAACAGCACCATCGTCGATCCAAAAGAATTTGACGCAAAGAATTTCGTCGAACACAAGGGCGACTCAGTCATAATTCCACCAAACAGTTTCGCCCTCGCGCGGACGGTTGAATACTTCCGAATTCCGCGCAATGTTTTGACGATCTGTCTCGGTAAGAGCACCTACGCACGCTGCGGGATTCTGGTAAACGTCACGCCATTCGAGCCGGAATGGGAAGGTTACGTCACACTGGAGTTCTCCAACACCACGCCACTACCGGCGAAGATCTACGCCAACGAAGGGGTAGCGCAGGTCGTCTTTTTCGAATCAGACGAAGTCTGCGAGACGTCCTACAAAGACCGCGGCGGTAAGTACCAGGGCCAACGCGGCGTCACGCTGCCGAAGATGTAGATCACTGATGCCGACCACACCGGACGTCCTTCGATTCAAACAACTCGATCCTAGAGCGGTGCTGCCCAGGCGCGGGAGCGCGCTGGCGGCGGGTTTGGATGTTTGTTCGATCGAAGATGTTGAACTTCAACCGAAACAGCGCGCGACTGTGCGGACGGGATTGGCGGTAGCGATTCCGCCCGGGTTCTATGGGCGCGTTGCACCTCGATCCGGCCTCGCGGCGAAGAACGGTTTAGACGTGCTCGCCGGCGTGATCGATTCGGATTATCGGGGTGAAATTGGTTGCGTCCTCTACAACACCGGCGATGAGGTTATAGCGTTGCCGGCAGGAAGTAAGATTTGCCAGTTGGTTGTAGAGCAAATCATTACGCCTGAAGCCGCCTGGGTCATCGATTTAGATGAAACAGCCCGGGGCGCCGCTGGATTTGGTTCCACGGATTAAACAGCTTTACACCAACCCATACATACATTTACTCAAACCGTACGAAATTCCTCCACGAGCCTCGCAAATTCCCAGGAAATCGTGCATATCCTCCATTCTGCCTTTGGCACGCCTGTTGAGAGTCTCTGCTTAGGATTGAAGGAGGAAGAGAGATGAGAAACATGAGAATAATCGCTTTCAAGGCATTTTTGGTGATGCTTGTAGTCACCGGCACCACCACAATTAGCATAGCCCAAATTGCCAGCGAAGCAACCATTAGAAATACCGTCCGTCGCATTCAAACACGCACCGACAGTCTTCAACGCGCAATTCAGAACGCGTCCGACCGCGGCAACTATAGCGCTGATGATCTAAATCGACTGGTGGTCGACTTCGAAAGTTCGGTGAACCAACTCGATCGCCGTCTCGCGTCCCGCCGCGCATCTGCGTCGGATGCTCAGGCACTTCTGGACCGCGCGGTGTTAATCGACAATTTCGTGCTGAACAATCGCGTGGGCGGAGGTTCGCAGCGCGACTGGCAATCGTTGCGCGCCGATCTCGATCAGCTCGCGAGTTATTACAACATCAGTACTCGCTGGGGCTCGAGTATTCCCGGCGGTAACGACGACTACAACCTGAACGACGCGCAAATACGCCAGCTGATTCAACGCATCAACTCGCGCACGACAAACTTCAGTCGCATCTTCCGCGTCGACCTGAACCGGGTCTCCCGCAATGATCGTTCTGCGGTAGATGAAGCCCGCCGTGAACTCGCTGCGTTCGAAAGTGCGTTGGTCCAACTGCGAAACCGCGTAAACAGCCGGCAGTCAACCGCGTCGGATGCGCGCAACCTGTTAGACCACGCTGCGTTTCTCAATAACTTCGTCGCAGCTCAACAATTGTCATATTCAACAGAAAGCACCTGGACCAATTTGCGTCCGGATCTCGATCGGCTTGCGAGTGCTTTCAACATCGCGTGGAATTGGACCAACACTCCGGGCATTCCGGACGGTGATGGCAGCACGCGCAGGGATCTGACGGGAACTTTCCGTTACAACGCAAGCCAGGGTGACGACGCTCGACGCGCAGTCGACGCCGCTACCCGCAATTTGTCGCTCTCGGAACGGCAGCGTGTTTACGACGCGCTATTGCGCCGGTTGGATCCGCCACAGATGTTGGCGATCGAACGCCGGGGCAGAGTAGTCACAATCGCTTCCACCAGAGCGCCTCAGATTAACTTCACTGCGGACGGCCGCGAACAAGTTGAGACGACACCAAATGGACGACAAGTCCGTGTCCGGGCCAATCTGGTAGGCGACACGCTGAGTATCAGCCGCACAGGCGAACGGTCCAACGATTTCACGGTCACGTTCGATCCGACGGAAAACGGCCGGCAATTGCTGGTTACCCGAACGCTTTACAGCGATCGGATTAATCAACCGGTGACGGTCAGAACCTACTACGACCGTACCTCTGATGTTGCTCAGTTGAACATCTACGAAACGAATCGCGAAGATACGAACGTCGGCGGCGGCGGTGCAGTCGGTAGCTTTATCGTGCCGAATGGAACGCAAATCGTCGGCGTGCTCAACACTGATCTGAACACGCAGAATGTTCGCGACGGCGATCGGTTTACGATGACAGTGCGTTCGCCGGGCCAGTTTGAAGGAGCGACGATCGAGGGTCATGTGACCAGCGTTGATCGCGGCGGCCGAGTCACCGGTCGATCCGAGATGACGATCAACTTCGACACGATCCGCATGCGAAACGGCCAGAGCTATAGCTTCGCCGGTATTCTCGAAAGCGTTCGCACTCCGGATGGCGAAGTGGTTCGCGTAGACAACGAAGGCGCGGTTCGCGAAAACAATCAGACCAAGACGACTGTTACGCGAACAGCTATTGGTACGGCAGTCGGCGCAATCATTGGCGCGATTGCCGGTGGTGGTAAAGGCGCAGCGATTGGTGCCGTGATTGGCGCCGGCGCTGGTGCTGGTTCCGTGTATGTTCAGGGTCGAAACGATCTTCAGCTCGAACCTGGAACGGAAATCACGGTGAGGGCCACTGGACCACAAAGCTAACTGCCAATAACTAACTGATCCTTGATCAGTTGAGTTCGATGGTAGCGACCTGCGGAAGACGCTCGACAGTGAGTGTCAGCCGCAGGTCGTTTCTCACTGGGCGCTTATCAGGTGTTTGGAAGAAGATGAAACCTCGCCGCCTAGGATCTTCGGCAGACATCGGCGCCTTGAGCTCGATCGCATACGCGCCAAACTCCTGTTCAAATTGCTTCCGTGAGTTCGGGTTGTAAGCAAAGACACCGTTCGCCTTCATTATTCGCGAGATGGCGTCTTTTGGTTTGAGTAGTTTCCATTCGCGGTTTTCGCTGTCGCGCAGACGAAAACGCGCGCGCTTAGTCTCTACGGGCAGCCCACTCTGAAACGATAGTTCAAGGCGTACCGGTAACACGCCGCTTACGGGCAGGTTTGCTTCAAACAAGTCCTGGCTCTCTTCGTCCGTAAGCAAAGGGGCGACGCGAACTGTCACACCGCCTGCGTCGGCGGTGCGGGAGGTGGCAGGCAGCGGCGGCAACTCCGTCACCGGCTTGACCTTGAAAAGCGAGTTGCTGCACGAGGTCGAGCCGATGATCAATAGAATAAGGAGGATGAAGCGTCGGGCCATCGGACGCAATGTAACATACTGCTTTGTGCTTTGTGCTTAGTACTTTGTACTTTGTCCGGCTATCGATACATGAACCAGGTACAAAGTCACCAAGTACTAAACACTAAAAACAACTATGTTACTATCGGCGAAATCATGATTAGACCGTTTCGTGGGGTTCGTCCACAGATTCACCCAACAGCCTACGTGGATCCCAGCGCTCAAGTTATTGGCGACGTGCATCTCGGCGAAGAGGCGTCCATCTGGTGTAACTGCACCGTTCGGGGCGACATTCACTACATCCGCATCGGCGATCGGTCGAACATTCAGGACAACTCAGTCATTCACGTTCGGCATGGCTCGCACCCGACGATCGTCGAGGAAGAGGTGACGGTCGGACACAGTGTGACGTTGCACGGTTGCTACGTTGAACGCGGATCGTTGGTTGGTATCGGAGCGGTTGTGCTCGACGACGTGCGCATCGGCGAATTGTCGTTGGTTGCGGCCGGTTCCCTCGTTAGTCCGGGCACGATCATTCCGCCGCGTTCGCTCGTGATGGGTTTTCCGGCGAGGGTGAAACGACCGCTCACCGAAGAGGAGGTTGCTTCACTCGCACTCTTTTGGCAGAACTATGTTGGTTACACACGCGAGTATTTAAACGAGGAACAGTGAATGAAAAGAATCTGTGTAATCGGGATGTTGATTTGCGTCTGCGCTTCGGTTTCGGCGCAGACTTTGGAACGGGGCGACAATGAATTTGGTTTCTGGGGTGGCTTCTCGCCGAAGGCCACTACCATTTTCGAAGGTCTCAGTGAAGCCGAGGCTGAAGACCGCGAGTTGTTTCTCGCCGCGTTTCGTTATGGCCGAACCTTAGCTGCCAGCAACACGCTTGCGTTGCAATGGACAATTGATGCTGTTCCGGTTGCAGTTGCGACGGGGACGATTGTGTCACGCAGCTTCCTTGGTGGCGCCCAGTCCTTTCAGCGAGAAACAGCTTACGGCGCCGGAATCACGCCGATAGGCCTGCAACTCGATTTCGCGAACGGTTCGAAGGTCCATCCGTTTGCCCATGTGAACGGTGGATTCCTTTATTTCAACAAATCGATGCCCATCGAAGACTCTGGTCAATTTCAATTCGTCGGCGAAGCCGGCGGTGGCGTGCGGATATTTACTTCCGATAAACGCGCGGTCAGTATTGGCGTGAGATTTCATCACGTCTCGAACGGCGATCGATCTGGTTCAAATCGCGGCCTGAATAATTTCGTGATCTACGCTGGGTTTTCTGTTTTCAAGTAAATGCCTTCCGCTAAGACTCAACCCGCGCGCGGCATGCGCGACTTTCTGCCTGAAGACGTTCGCAAACGCGAATACGTTATCGGTGTGATCAAGGAAGTGTACGAGCGTTATGGGTTTGAGCCGCTCGAGACGCCGGCCGCGGAGAATATTGAAACGCTGATGGGCAAGTACGGGGAGGAAGGGAACCAGCTCATCTTCAAAATACTGAAACGCGGTGTTCATGAAGGAACGGGTGAAGCGGATCTCGCGCTGCGTTACGATCTCACGGTGCCGCTGGCGCGCGTGGTGGCGGAGTATCGCGACAAGTTGCCGAAGTTTTTCAAACGGTATCAGATTCAACCCGTGTGGCGTGCAGACAGGCCCGCGCGCGGAAGGTATCGTGAGTTTTATCAGTGCGATGTCGATGTGCTTGGGTCGCGATCGATGATCGTTGAAGCAGAGATCATTTCGGCTTCGAGTGAAGCGTTGAGCAAGTTGGGTTTTAATGATTTTCTTGTCCGACTCAATCATCGAAAGGTGTTAACGGGCATACTCGATGCGGCTGGTATCGCTTCAGAGAAACATGAAACGGCGCTGATTGCGTTGGACAAGCTCGACAAGATCGGCACGGAAGGCGTGTTACGCGAGTTTGCAGAGCGTGAAGTGCTTGCGGAAGGTGCCGGCAAGGAATTGCTCTCGTTGTTTGAATCCGGCGGTGACAACAAGGAAATGATCGAGCGACTCGAGAGTTTTATCGACTCGAACGCAGTCGGCGCCGAGGGCCTTAACGAGCTGCGTGAGATCATCAGTTACGTCTCTTCGTCCGGATCCGTGGTCCGGATCGATCCATCGTTAGCGCGCGGGCTTTCGTATTACACCGGCGCAATCATGGAAATTCAGGTCAAGGACCTGGCGGGAAGTTTGGGCGGTGGAGGTCGCTACGACAATCTAGTAGGCATGTTTCTCGGTCAGGAAATTCCGGCTTGCGGTTTTTCGTTGGGCCTGGAACGAATCATCCTGGTTATGAGTGAGCAAAACATGTTTCCAGACAACGTGTCGCGTTCGTCGGCAGACGTTATGGTTGCGATTTGGAATGAAGATTCAATCGCGCAGTCGGTCGCTTTAGCGCAACAGTTGCGGGCAAGTGGCTTACGAGTTGATTTGTATCCGGACGTAGATAAACTCGGAAAACAATTCAAGTTTGCGTCGGCGCGGGGCGTTCCTTTTGTTGTGGTGCTCGGTGATGAAGAGCGAGCTCGGGGTGAAGTGGCGCTTAAAAATATGACCACGGGCGAACAGGTTGCGATCTCGCAAAAGGACTTAGCTGAGAGGTTGAAAGAGATTTATGTCAAGTGAAGCAATCGTTCAGAACTATTACGAGGACGCTGTTGCGTCGTTGAAGAATTACAAGAAGCTCGCGGATAAAGCCATTGCGCAACTCAAGGACGATGAGTTTTTTGTGGCCCTCGATGACGAAGCGAATAGCGTTGCCGTGATAATGAAACACATGGCCGGTAACATGTTCTCGCGTTGGACCGACTTCCTCACGTCCGACGGTGAGAAAACCGACCGCAATCGCGACTTGGAGTTTGTGATCGAAGCAAGCACGACCAAAGACGCCGTTCTCGATTATTGGGAACGCGGTTGGGCGTGCGTTTTCGCAGCAATCGAGCCCCTGAAACTGGAAGACTTCGAAAAGACTGTGATGATTCGCGGCGAGCCGCATACGATCGTGATGGCGATCAACCGCCAGTTGACGCACTACTCGTATCACATCGGTCAGATCGTTTTCCTCGCGAAGCATTTCAGATCGTCCCAGTGGAACTCGTTGAGTATTCCGCGCAATAAATCCGCTGAGTTCAACCTTAAGATGCAGTCGCAGACGAAATAACAAAACATGCAAGCCGCTATTCATCACGTCAATGTTACCGTGCCGCGTCCACTCGAAGACGCGGCGAAGCACTTCTACGGTGTCGTAATGGGCCTGACTGAAGTTCCAAAACCGGAATCATCGCGTGGGCGTGGCGGGGCGTGGTATCAATTGGGACCGGTGCAGCTTCATCTCTCGGTCGAAGAGGGTGCCGGCGAGCTCAGCAAGCGCCACATTTGCTACACCGTCGTCGATCTTGGCGAAGCGGAAGAACGGTTTCGCCAGGCAGGCGTGGAGATCATTCCTGACGATCTTCCCATTCCGGGCTGGCGACGTTTTTACGTGCGAGATCCCGGCGGCAATCGACTGGAAATCGCGCAAGCACTCTAAATGGAAGGTGGTGTCTTAATTTCCTCGGCGTATCTCAGCGGTCCTCTCCGCATCTGCGGTTGAATGTTCTTGCGGTTCTTTTACCGTAGAGTTGCAGAGGACCGCAGAGGGCCGCAGGGAATGCTCGCAAACTAAGACACTCACAAATGGAAACACGAAATGTTGGATCACTTAGGTAACCTTGAACGCACTCACTCATGCGGTGAACTGCGTGCAGAAAATATTGGCAATCGGGTCACGCTCATGGGTTGGGTCGCGAAGCGCCGCGACTTCGGTGAGCTCACGTTCATCGACCTGCGCGACCGCGCAGGCATCACTCAGGTTGTATTCAATTCCGAGGACGCCTCCGAAGCGCACGCAAAAGCGAAAGAGTTGCGCGGCGAGTATGTGATTGCCGTAACAGGCGAGGTTGTAGCCCGCGACGCAAACACTCGGAACCCGAAGATCGCTACCGGCGACGTCGAGGTCCGTGCGAAAGAATTGTTGATACTGAACGACGCACGCACGCCGCCGTTTCAACTCGACGCTACTGGCGACGCGCTCGCCGCTGAAGATCTGCGTTTGAAGTACCGATATCTCGATCTTCGCCGGCCTCAGCTACAAGCAAGCATGCATCTGCGTCATCGCGTTACGAATGAAATCCGGCGCTACATGACGGAACAGGGCTTCACTGAAATCGAAACGCCGATCCTCATCAAATCAACACCCGAAGGCGCACGTGACTACGTTGTTCCGTCGCGTATTTTTCCCGGGAAGTTCTTCGCCCTGCCGCAGTCGCCTCAGCTTTTCAAACAGTTGTGCATGATTGGCGGTCTCGACAAGTACTTCCAGATCGCGCACTGCTTTCGTGACGAAGATCTGCGCGCAGATCGACAGCCAGAGTTCACCCAACTCGACGTTGAGATGAGTTTTGCGCGCCTCGAAGATATTTATCGACTGATCGAAGGTCTGTTTGCCAGCGTATTCAAACTGATCAATGTCGATCTACCGACCCCGTTTCCGCGTTACTCGTTTGCGGAAGCGATGAATCGCTGGGGTTCCGATAAGCCCGACCTCCGTATTCAAGGTTTGGAGTTGAAAGATCTTCCCCTGCTCGAGTTGTCGGAAGCCGAACAAGGTAAGGGAATCGTCGTAACGGGTGGCGCGAAGCTTTCACGCAAGGTTCTCGACGAGCTTCAGGAGTTTGCGAAACGGTATGGCGCGAAGTTTCTTGCGTGGATCAAGCTAGGCGATGAGATTTCATCATCGCTGCTCAAGGCGTTGGGTGCTGAGACTGTTGCGCAACTCGCGAGTGCGGCAGGCGCGCAGAAAGGCGATGCGGTGCTGATCGTTTCCGGCAAGCCGAAAGTTGTCGGCGCAAGCCTGGGCGCACTGCGAAACGAGGTCGCCAAACGCGAGAACTTGATTCCGGCAAATGTGTACGCACCACTCTGGGTAACCGACTTTCCAATGTTTGAGTTTCACGAAGAGGACGGACGCTATTACTCGATGCACCATCCGTTTACTTCGCCGGTCGATGAAGATCTCGAATTGCTGGAACGCGCAGTGGAACGTGGAGAAACAAAGCTGCTGGCTGAGATCCGAACGAAGGCTTACGATCCGGTCATTAATGGCGTCGAAATGGCCAGCGGATCGATTCGTATTCACCGCCGAGACGTACAGCGACTAGTTTTCAAAGCGCTGGGAATGACGACTGAAGAAGCGCGCGAGCGGTTTGGGTTCTTTCTCGACGCGCTCGAATATGGGACGCCGCCACACGGCGGCATCGCGCCCGGTATCGATCGTCTGATGATGGTGCTAGCAGGTACCGACAACATGCGCGACGTAATCGCATTTCCGAAGACGGCGTCCGCCGCTGATTTGATGATCGACGCACCGGGTGCTGTCGATCCGAAGCAGTTGGAAGAGCTGCACCTTCGGGTTGTGCCCTAGTTAGAAATACTCTCTGGGTTCTCAGCGTTCCTCCGCGCCTGGGCGGTGATGCTCTTTGTTTCAACTCAACGCAGAGACGCGGGGGTACGCTGAGAACGCGGAGTTGAGGATTAGTTAACCAAAAACGTAGGATGCCGACGATTCAGTTTCGCCGCCAAGATCTCGAGTCCATGATTGCTCATGCTCGTGAAGCTGCGCCGGCTGAATGTTGTGGCCTGGTGGGCGGATTCTCCGGCACCCGGGCAGCATCCCTTTATCGGCTCCGAAACGTAACCGCCGAGCCGGAAGTGCGCTACGAAGCCGCTCCGGAAGACCTCTTCGCCGCACAGCGACAAATGCGAGAGCGAGGCGAGGAACTGCTTGCGATTTACCACTCCCACCCCCGCTCTGACGACCCCAGCCCTTCCGAAACCGACATTCGTCAAGCTTTTTACCCTTCCGCAACGTATCTAATAATTGGACTCGCCGGCGGTGGTCCGGTGGTAAAGGCGTTCAACATCTCTGAGCGAGAGCATCGCTGGCATGCGGTTGAGTATGAGATCGTTGACGAGTAAGATTAAAATCGCTTGCTTCGCGGGGGAGCACTTTGGAAACAAAGAAGAGCAAATACGACACAAATCCGCTTGATCCTGAAGTCGAACGCAAAGCGGACGAATCCTGGGGCGAGAGTGCGGGCGGCGGCGACACCCAGCAAGTGCAGGGCACCACGCGTCAGGTAGGAGATCCACCTCCCTCCTGGCCCCCGGCTCCGAACCCAAACGAGAGCGCGCGCAAGAACGTCTATTCTGAAGCTCCCACGCGTCGTTACGACAACCCGCCTTTAGACGCTCCATACCCGTCGGTATTCATTCCCCCAACTTATGCACCACCGCCGGCGCCGTATCAACAACCGCAACCGCCACGTAGTGCTTATCAGAATCCGATGGGCTTCTCGCATCCGGAGCGGCCGGTTGCGGGCATCGGCGTACCTGAGAAGTGGGCGCTCATGATGGCTTACGCGCCCTACGTGGGCATCGTGGTTTCGTTACTCGAGTTGTTCCTTGTTCCGCGTAAGGAAGTGAAAGTGCGATTTCATGCGGCACAAGCGCTCGCGCTACACATCGCGTTTCTGGTCATCGGAACGATCTTCAGTGGCATTAATTTGATTGGCGGCGGCAACCTCGGAAGGGGTTTATTCGACGTCGGCTCGACTGTTTTCCTGGTAATTTCGATGATTAGAGTCTGGAAGGGACAACCCCACGGCATCGCCCCGCTGACCGAGCCAGCCAAATGGTTTAACGACCATATCGAGCCGCGTAATCAGGCTTGAGCGCTTGTTGGCATTGGCGTTGCAGGTCGATGTTTGAGAGTTGGCGACCTAGCCAATTCAGCAGGAATACGGATCAAATCAGCACAAAACCGTGTATTCCTGTTGCGTTTTGGTGCATTAACGCCGGAAAGGAATAGTCGATGAGAACAAAACGGTTAATGGTACGACAGCGTTTGGTCGCGTGGGTATCTTTGGTGGCGATTGCCTTGATGCCGCTGTCCGCGATCGCTCAGACGCAGATTAAGTATCACAGTAACAAATACAGTATTCAGGATGACGTAACGCTTGGGCGTCGTGCTGCGCAGGAAGTTGAGCAACAGTATCCGCTGATGCGCGACTCGCAAGTAGAGAGCTACGTCGAAGAAGTCGGACGGCGGTTGGTCAATGCCATTCCGTCTCAATTTCAGCATTCGGAATTTCAATACAACTTTAAAGTCGTAAACGCGCGAGACATCAACGCGTTCGCGCTGCCTGGTGGTCCAATGTACGTCAATCGCGGCATGATTGAAGCGGCAAAGAGCGAAGGGGAGATGGCGGGCGTGATGGCCCACGAGATCGCTCACGTTGCGCTGCGACACGGTACTGCACAGGCGACGAAAGGTCAAAAGTACGGACTGCTCGCTGGTATAGCAGGCATTGCGGGAACGATTCTTGGCGGTCCAGGTGTGGGCCAACTGGCCCAGGCACCATTCGCAGTGTACTTGCTGAAGTTTAGTCGGGAGTATGAAACGGAGGCTGATATTCTCGGAGCGCAGATCATGTCGCGTGCCGGTTACGACCCGCGCGATCTGGCGAACATGTTTCGCACGATCCAGGCGCAGGGTGGCGGCGGCGGCGGCGGGTTTTTGAGTGATCACCCGAGCCCGAGCGATCGTTACGCGCGCATCAACCGTGAAGCGGCGATGCTGCGCATTGAGGGTGGCCAGCGCGACTCTCGCGAGTTTGCCTCGATTCAGCAACGACTACGTGGTGCCGGGCGTGCTCCTTCAATGCAGGAGATAGCTCGCAGCGGACAACGTTATCCAGTCGGAGAGAACACTGGCAACCGGCCGAGCGGACGCGTCGAGTATCCATCTTCGCGTTATCAAAACTACTCGATCTTCAACGGTGGCATAGAGGTGAGCGTGCCCGGAAACTGGCGGCAGATTAACGAGAATAATGCCGTTTGGTTTGCTCCGGAGGGCGGCTACGGCCAGTACAACGGTCAAGTCGTTTACACGCACGGAACAAGCTTTGGCGTGGCGCAGACGAGCAATCGCAATCTGCAAAGAGCCACACAGGAGCTGATTAACAACCTCGCGCAGGGAAATGCCAACCTGCGGATGAGTGGTAGCACTCAGCGTACGACTCTTGGTGGACGCGCTGCGTTCCTGTCGAATTTGACCAATGTTAACGAAGCGACAGGTCGTAGTGAGATCGTTCGACTAATTACGACGCAACTGCGCAACGGGCAGCTTCTTTACATGGTCGCCGTGGCGCCGCAGGGTGAGCGTAACTTCGACGCTGCGTTTGCGAACGTGTTACGTTCCGTACGAATTAACGATTAACGTAGTACTTAGTACTTTGTGCTTCGTACTTCGGGCTTGGTGCTTTGTTCGCTTTGGTGAAGGGTTTGATTCGCTTTGAGTAAGCCCATTAGCGAGCGAACAAAGTACAAAGCACCAAAGCACCAAGAGCCAAGCTCACGTTTTCTGCTTAGCTTCCTCCCACAACATTTCTAACTCATCAATCGAAGTTTGATCGAAAGCCTGGCCGCGCTCGTAGAGTGCGTTTTCGATGTGCCGAAAGCGCCGGCGAAACTTGCGGTTGGTCAACTTCAGCGCGGCTTCCGGCTCGACCTTTAGATGTCGAGCAATGTTAGTCGCCGCAAACATCAGGTCGCCAATTTCTTCTCTGACGCGAGCATGGTTCGCTTCGTCCTGCGTTGCCGAATGATTCTTGATCGCAACGCGCAACTCTTCGATCTCTTCCTGTAACTTGTCGAAAATATCGTCGACGTTCTTCCAGTCGAAACCGACGCGCGCGGCTTTCGTCGAAAGCTGGTGCGCTTCCATTAGGGCCGGCGCCTTTGACGACACACCATCGAGCAACGAATCCTTTGTCTCTTCTTTTTTTCCAGCGGCGCGACGCTCTTCGGCTTTCATCGTTTCCCAGTTCAGCAAAACGGTGGCTGAGTCGTCGGCGGTAACGTCGCCAAAGACGTGCGGATGACGGCGCACCATCTTGTCGTGAATTGCAGTTGTGACGTCGTCGATTGTGAACTCGCCACGTTCCCTGGCCACCTGCGCGTAGAAAACGATCTGAAACAACAGGTCGCCAAGCTCGTCGCGCAGCTCGCCGGGCTTGCCTTCACGGGCTTCCTCAACCGCTTCAAACGCCTCGTACGCTTCCTCGAGCAGCATTGGAGCGAGGGTGGCGTAGGTTTGCTCGCGATCCCAGGGACAGCCGTTTGGTGAACGCAGACGATCCATCAAATTTACAAGATCACTGAATGTCGCTGGCATGAGAGTAGTCTAAGGTGATCTGTGTTTTTATGGGAAACGTGGATCATGTTTTAATAACAGCATGAACGAGGATCAGCCCAATTTCAAAGTAACCGACAGGCGACTCTTTAACGCCGACGGAAGCCTGCGCGACGTGCCCGCGGAGGAAAAACCGGAACCCAAGCTAGAATCGACGCCCGAACCGAAAGCCACGGCGCCCGAAGTCGTCGCCGCGCCTCAAACTGGAAGTAAGCCAGAGCCGGAAGTGCAAGCTACGCCACCTGAAAAGCCTGCGTTCGGCGATGAGGAAGTGTCTGAAGAAGAGCTCGCCGATGCTCAGGATCCAGCGAGTTTTATCAGTTTTGTGATGTCGATCGCGTCAAACGCCGCCTCGGCACTGGGAATGATAGAACATCCGGTCACGCATCAGCGCGACGTCGATCCCGAGTTGGGAAAACACTGGATCGACATTCTTGGAATGCTGCAAAAGAAGACCGCAGGGAATCTGAGTGTGGCCGAAAAAAACATGCTCGAGGGGCTGCTCCATGATTTGCGAATGCAGTATGTGGCGTTAATTAACGCCCCGCAGAAAGCGCGTTCGTTTACTGGCAGGGACATCACCGGGGGAAGGTGATATTTTCGTACTTTGTGCTTAGTGCTGTGCTCTTATTAATTGAACGTTCAGCGAACAAAGCACAAAGAACAAAGTACAAAGCACTACGAACATGAAACTCACCTTCCTCGGCACAGGAACGTCCACCGGCGTCCCCTCTATCGGTTGTGAATGCGTAACCTGCACGTCTGATGATCCGCGCGACAAACGCCTGCGTGTCTCAGTGATTGTCGAACACGCGGGCCGCACAGTACTCGTCGACACTTCATCCGACTTCCGGCAGCAAGCACTACGTTTTGGCCTCAAAGAACTCGACGCGGTCCTAATCACACATTGCCACGCCGATCACATCTTCGGACTCGACGATATCCGTCCGCTTAACTTTCGATTCGGAGCGCTCAACGTCCATGCAAACGAGCGCGCGTGGGTCGACATCAGGCGCATGTTCAAGTACATCTTCGAGCCGTCGCACTTCGGCGGTGGTCTGCCGATGGTGATTGCGAACGTTGTGACTCCCGGCGGTGGGTTTTGCATCGGTAAAGACCTGGAGATAACACCGCTCGAAGTGATCCACGGTCGTCTGCCGGTGATGGCCTATCGCTTTAACGACTTCGCTTATCTCACGGATCTCAGCGAGATTCCGAAGGCAACGATCGACGGGTTGCAAAACCTCGATGTGCTGGTCCTTGATTGTTTGCGTTTCAGGGTACACCCGACGCACTTGTGGGTAGAGAAAGCGTTGGAATATGTCGAGCTTCTACAGCCGAAGCGCACGTTCTTCACACATATCGCTCACGACATCATGCATGCTCGCGACTCCGCGCGCCTGCCTCCGGGCGTCGAGTTTGCTTACGACACTCTAGTAGTTGAATCAGCGACCGCGTAATCGGCTCCTATGCGTCTCTTTCACGGAACTGACAATGCCGAGATACATCGACCCACGGTGTTAACGCTGGGCGTGTTCGATGGTCTGCATCTCGGACACCAGTTGATCATGAACACGGTGGTTGAACGAGCGCAAGCCGTGGGGGCGGTGCCGACGGTGATCACTTTCGACCCGCATCCGCGCGCAGTTTTGCATCCGGAATCCGCGCCGCCATTGCTGCAAACTTTTGATCAGAAGATCGAAGCCCTGGGCGTCCTGGGCATCGAGCAGACGATTGTCATTCGTTTTACTCCGGAGTTTGCCGCAGTTCGCGCACAGGATTTTCTGCGCGACGTCGTGATGGACCGTCTTCAGGCGCGCGAAGTTTATCTCGGCAAAGGCTTCGCGTTTGGACACAATCGCGAAGGAAATATTGATCTGCTCCGGCGTCTCGGCAGCGAACTGGGTTTTGTTGCTGGTGAAGTGCCGGAGCTGAAACTGCGCGGACGCCGCGTTAGTTCGAGCAAGATTCGCGAGCTGCTCACGGGTGGCCGTGTAAACCTGGCGCGCCGCATGTTGGGCCGGCCGTACGGCGTGGAAGCGCGCGTCGAACACGGCTCGGAACGCGGTCATAAGCTTGGTTTTCCCACGGCCAACCTGCGCCCACACAACCGCGTCATACCCCGTAACGGTGTGTACGTGACCAGCACTTTGATCGAAGGACAGTGGCGCCGCAGCGTCACGAATGTCGGTTTGCGGCCGACCTTTGGCGACGCGACGGAACCTTCGGTTGAGACCTTCGTAATGAACTGGGACGGCGACCTTTACGGCGATGTCGTGCGTGTTCGCTTCCTGCATCGTTTGCGCAATGAGCGAAAGTTCAGTTCAATCGAAGAGTTGAAAACGCAGATTGCGCGAGATGTCGCGCGGGCCAACAGTTATTTTGAACGAGCGGGCACGAGGCACATGCTGGCAGTTATTTAGTTGGGTTTAAGAATGACGACTAACCAGGCACTTATTAAGAGAACGGATGCAAACGGAAACGGGCTGATGCCGCCCGCGGTACCGGTGCAAAAACCTGCGGCCCCTCGACCCGCGGTCCAGCCATTGACTGAAGAGATGGTTAACGAGCTACTCGCGGGCCGTGGCTTTCGTGGGTGGCTGCGCGCGGCGCGCGTCGCGCGTGTGCTCGGACTTTTCTCGCTCTATCTTTTTCTCGACACCTACGAGGTACGAGCCGATTTCAACAAACGCTCGGTGGCGCGAATCCGGGAACTCGCGCATCAGCGTGGACGACGGGCGCGATTCAATGCGTGGCTCAAATCCGGCTTTTACTCCGTACTCGATCGCTTTATTCGCGTATTGCGCTTCTTAATTTTTCGTGGCGAGGATGGTTCAGCGCGGAAGGAAGCGCGACTCGAGAAACAAGCCGCCTGGCTGCGTGAATCATTAATCGATCTTGGCCCAACGTTCATTAAGATTGGTCAGGCACTTGGAACACGCGCGGATCTGTTGCCACTCGCCTACGTCAAACAATTGGCAACGCTCCAGGACGACGTGCCGGCGTTCCCGACGGCCGACGCTTTTGCGCGAATCGAAGCGGAACTCGGACGCAGCCTGCACGAGCTTTATCCGGAGATCGACAGTGAACCGATCGCTGCCGCGTCTCTTGGTCAGGTCTATCGCGCGCGTTTGAAAACAGGCGAAGAAGTCGCAGTTAAAGTACAACGTCCGGACCTCGAATCGATTATCAGTTTCGACGTCGCCATTCTTTTCCGCCTCGTAAAATTAACCAACCGGTTCTTCCCGAAAGCAAACGAGAACGCCGACTGGGAAGGAATGCTGCGTGAGTTTCACGCAACCATCTTCGAAGAGATGGACTATGTTAAGGAAGGACGTAACGCCGACAGGTTCCGTTACAACTTCCGCACGTGGCGCGCGGTTCGAGTGCCAAAAATTTTCTGGTCGCACACCAGCACACGCGTGTTGACACTCGAGTTTATTCGCGGCACGAAGGTGGTCGACATTGCCGGACTCAAAGCCAATCGCATCTCGCCGGTGAAGGTCAACCGGCTCTTGATTCGCACTTATCTAAAGCAACTGCTTGAAGACGGCTTTTTTCACGCGGATCCACATCCCGGAAACCTGTTGGTGATGGATAGCGGTCATGTCGCGTTTTTCGATTTCGGCATGGTCGGACGGATCAACCCGAACCTCCAAACGCAGATGATCGACGCGTTCTTCCACGTTGTCGGTCGAGACGTGCACGGGTTGGGGCAGGACATAATTAATCTCAACTTCCTCAAGCCGGGTGTCGATCCGGAAACAGTCCGGCCCGTGGTTGAAGGTCTGTTCACGCATTATCTGAATCTGAAGCTTGGCGAGGTAAACTTCAAAGAGTTGACTTACGATCTCGCCGAAGTGATGTACGAGTATCCTTTCCGGCTGCCGTCAAACTTCACATACATCATGCGGGCGTTGATGACGCTCGAGGGCATCGGGGTTGTAACTGATCCGGAGTTCAGCTTCTTCGAAACCGCAAAACCATTCGCGAAGGAATTTATGTTGCGACGCGAGGGTCGCATCTTCCGTCAATTGATTCTGGACAAGTTGGCCGGGCGCGAGAATGGCAATAGCCGGATCGCGTGGTCCCGCGTCTGGAAGCTCACGAAGATGGCGGCGCAGTTGTATTTGGAAAAGCGATAGGGTGAAGACCGGCGCCGGGGATACGCGGATTCTCACGGATTTGTTGCTAGTGAATTGAATAACAACGGATAGGTCGCCGTGGACTGCGCGCGGTATTGCGGGCGGAAACCGAAGAGAACCACGCGCCCTTTGCCCATTGTGACTTCCACGAGCGCGGCTTTTCCTTTGATTCGCTCGCCACCAAGGAGCCAGCCTGAGAGCAGCGGATCTTTGGCCTCAGGATAACGGCCGATGATTTTAACATTCGCTGCCGGCACATCACCGGCGGGGTTTTCTACAACCTCAAACACCGGCGAGTTTTCGGCCCACGCGATTGTTTCTTTAGGCATGTCTCTCGCGATGGGGTGAGTAGTGTCGAGCTCGATTCGAAGGATCGATCCGGGCACGTAGAAATCCGTTCGCGGCAGACCAGCGACCACATTGCGTAATGGAAGTTTGAGCTGATCGATCGCGAATTCGGAAGCGCGATTAAGAAAGACGACTGTGCCGCCCTGGACGATAAATGCGCGTAGCTGTTTCACGCCTTCTTCGCCGAGACCTCCGGTGAGCTCCGGAGGCATCGCGCCTGCACGATAACCTTCGAAGATGTTACGCGGCGCCTGATCTGGAAAAAGGATCGCGTAGTACTTACCAGTGACGCCTGGTCCGAGACTGAAGGTTGTAACCCCCTTGCGCAACTCTTTCTCAGTCAGCACGCCGTAGCGAACCGAGCGACTCTCAAACAGCCACCTGGTCCAGCCTTCGTCGTATGTGGGCATCGAGGCGCGATAGAGAGCGGAATGGCTCACAGACCCCGACTCAGGACATGGAGTTTTTGACGGTGGTTCGGCAGGTTTGGCCGCTGATTTTGAGTGAGCCGATCTGAACGGCGCCTTCACGGGCTTCACAACGTTATTCATCAGCAACGGCAGCGTGTGCGCCGTCACGTCATATGGTGGGATCGGCTCGCCCTCGGCACCGCGCATATGTGGATAGCGTTGAACTTCGAGAAGGGCTTTCGCGAAAGCGCCGTAAGGTTGGTCTATGCGTACGAGTCTGTTGCCGTCCGGCAGAGGGGTGAATTCAACGCCGCCGCGTTCGAGGATTTGCGTCATCATGTCGTTGCAGTTGGTGGATGGCTCGACGATGAAACCCAACAGTTCACCGGGACGCCTTGGCCGCACGGCATCTCTCCCGATCCCATAGAACCGTCGCAACCACTGCACACGATATTCCGCCGAATGCTTCAACAACAGAAACGCGACGTTCGTCATGTATTTGGTGATGTCGCGCAGCTTCCACTCACCACCACGCCACACTGGTCCAAAGGTCGGACCTTCCTTCTGTGGATCGTAACCTTCACGTGAACGAAGCTCTTCAAACTTTAATGTGATTGGCGAAGCGATTTTCGCGGATGCCGTCTCGGAGAGAATACGGACGCCGGCATGGTAATGCGAATAGGCGCGCGCGGGAGTCCAGGCATCGTAAGTCGAATTAGTCGTGATTCCTTCGAAACCTTTGTTGCGCAACTCGTTCGACATCCATTCGCCGAGTTGGGTGTAGCCTTCGACGATCTGTCGCGGCACGTTGGGCTCAACGGGTGGCATGTACGGCGGCAGAAACAATCGTGAGCCAAACGCGCCTTGCTGATGAATGTCGTGGACGATCTGCGGCCGCCAAACATTGTGAATCTTGTCGACGGTCAGCTGCGTCTCGACTTGCGTAAAGGCATACCAGTCGCGGTTGTTATCGTGGCCCGTGTACTTGTGATAGAGCTCCGGCGGATCGGTTCCTTCGTAAGGTGTGCCGAGTGTTTTGTCGTACCAGTCCTTGACGATATCCACGCCGTCGGGATTAAGCGACGGAACGAGCAGGACGATCGTGTTGTCGAGAATGCTTTGAATCTCGGGATCGTTCGCCGACGCAAGACGGTGTGCGATCAACGTGCTCGACAGATACGAACCGACTTCCGTGGAATGAATGCCACAAGTGATCAGCACGATCGTCTTCCCCCGTGCGATCAAATCCTTCGCTTTGCGGTCACGAACACCGGGCGCGCCGAGTTTTCGTGGGTCGGCAAGCTGCGCCTGAATCTGTTTGTACTCTTCGAGCTTCGCAAGATTCGCGGGCGAGCTGATCGTCGCCATCACGAACGGTTTATTCATCGAAGTCTGGCCTAACGTCTCAAACTTCACGCGGTCGCTCGACTGGTCGAGACGCTCGAAATACTCGACGATCTGGCTCCAGGACGCCAGTTTGCGATCATCTCCCGGAACGAAGCCCAGTACTTCCTCAGGCGCCGGGATTGCGGCCGCATTAGAGGTGCCTTGCGAGGTCGTTAGCGACACGCACGACAAAAGGGAGACGAAGAGCAACGCGGATGCGATTATTTGGCGCATTAGGTTTTGCCAGTTTCTCAAAGGAAAGCGGAACTCGAAGACCGGAAACAGTTTAGCGAATCAATGTTGATCCGGGAAAGGCGTACACCCGGTCGGGTCGTGTCTTGTTTTTCGCACCTCTCTCTGCGACCGCCGCGTTCTCTCCGCGTTGCGAGTGTCGGTTAACGCGGTCGGCGCGGAGATTCGCTGAGGGCGCGAGAGATAATCTTCCCAATTTAAGACACCACCAGCCGTCCCGCCGGGTATTGCCGGGTATTGGCAGGCCGCTTGCTGACCCTCAGCGTGCCGTGTACAGTAGCGGCGTTTTTGATTCCCACGCTCTCCCTCGTTTTACAAAATTATTGGAGGTCAACCGAATGTCTTCTGAAAGCGTCGGTGCGAATGAGTTTCCGGACGTCGTCGGAGTAAAAGCGGCAAAAGCAGACAATCCGTTACTGGCCACATTCAGGCCATATATCCCGGCAAGTACACACATTCGCGAGCTGACCGTGCTGCCTTTGGTCGTCGGAACCTTGCTGGGAATGGTTTTCGGGGCTTCGTCACTTTGGCTGGTGTTGAAGGTCGGATTAACGGTGAGTGCATCCATTCCCGTCGCGGTGATCTCCATAAGTCTCTTCCGCCTGCTTGGCAAGATCGGTGTGCGGGAGGCCACGATTCTCGAAAACAACATCGTGCAGACTGCGGGCTCGGCAGGCGAGTCGATCGCTTTCGGTGTCGGCGTGACGATGCCGGCGATCATGATTCTTGGGTTTGACCTCGAATTCACGCGAGTGATGCTGGTGGCAGTGATGGGCGGCTTGCTCGGCATCTTGATGATGATTCCACTGCGTCGCGCGCTTATCGTCCAACAACACGGCATTCTTAAGTATCCCGAAGGCACAGCGTGCGCGGAGGTCTTGAAGGCGGGGGCGTCGCCGGAATCTCGGGCAGCCGCCGATCCGGTATACAAGACCCGCACTGCCGAAGCTGACGAAAGCGCTTCAGGCGCCAAGACGATTTTCACCGGCTTTGGCATTGGCCTCGTGTATCAGGTTGCGATGGCTGCGCTGAAGGGATGGAAAGATGTGCCTAGTAAAGTTTTTGGCGCGCCCTTCAAAGCAGGTTCGCTGGCAGCGGAGATCTCGCCGGCCCTGCTCGGTGTGGGCTACATCATCGGACCGCGCATCGCTTCCATCATGTGCGCGGGCGGCGTACTTGCGTACCTCGTTTTGATTCCGGCCATCAAGTTCTTCGGCGAAGGAATGACTACGGCGCTGCCGCCGGGGACCGTTCCTATCAGCGAAATGAGTCCTGACGCCATTCGCGGCGCTTACGTGCTCTACATCGGGGCGGGCGCCGTGGCGGCGGGCGGAATCATCAGCCTGTTTCGTTCGTTGCCGACGATCTGGCACGGATTGAAAGGCGGGCTAAGCGATCTGCGCGGCGGGCAGGCTGCCGCGTCAAACCTGCCGCGCACGGATCAGGATCTCTCGATGAAGATTGTGGTGGGTGGCGTGCTGGCGTTACTCGCGATGATCATGATACTGCCGCAGCTTCACCTTCAGTTCAATCTGCTCGGCGCGATACTCATCATTGCCTTCGGTTTTCTGTTCGTGACTGTTTCTTCGCGTCTGACCGGTGAGATCGGTTCCTCATCTAATCCCATTTCGGGAATGACCGTAGCGACGCTCTTGTTGACCTGTTTGATCTTTCTAATCGTTGGATGGACTGGACCGACCCATTACGTGACGGCGCTGTCGATCGGCGGCATCGTTTGTATCGCCGCGTCAAACGGTGGCACAACGTCGCAGGATTTGAAGACTGGATTTCTGGTGGGAGCGACGCCAAAGTATCAGCAGATCGCGATTCTCATCGGCGCACTGGCGTCGGCCTTGATTCTTGGACCGATCTTGCTGCGGCTGAACGATCAAAGCACGGTTTATGTGCCGCAAACAACATTTCAGGCAGTGAAAGATGCGCCGCAGCTCGATTCCGCGGCTGTCGCGGCCCTTCCTCAGTTCAACGAGACTCTGCAGCCATCCGGAGGCGGTAATTTTCGGCTATTAAAGAACGAAGCCGGCGCAAGCAGAGTTGCCGGGCTTGAACCGGGCGAGTACCTCGTCGACGATAGCGGTCGCGTAGTGCAGAAAGTTGAACGCAACTTCCCTGCGGATTTGCGACCAGATACAACTCAGCGTGGTCCAGCGGAAAAGGTCAAAGGCGGCCTCGTCGTTCCCGACAACAACAGCTACGCCACCTGGCACAAGATCGACGAGCAAAACGGACCCCCGGGTAAGTACCTCATCGATGCGCAAGGCGTGCCGGTGTACTACGTAGATCCTGGAATCAACGGTACTCATCGAACGACGCCCGACGGTTCTTCTGTCACCAAATACGACGCGCCCAAAGCAACGTTGATGTCTTACATCATCAAGGGCATTCTTAATCAGAAACTGCCGTGGGGATTGGTGCTGTTGGGCGTGATGATCGCTGTTGTGTTGGAGATGTCGGGGATCCCGTCGCTGGCCTTTGCGGTGGGCGTGTATCTACCCTTGTCTTCGTCCAGTCCGATCTTTATCGGCGGTATGGTCCGCTGGCTGGTGGACAAGTTCCTGCGCGTAAAGTTCAGGAATAAGAACCTGACGGAAGAGGAGTTTGTCGCTGAGACGGATAAGAGTCCCGGCGTGTTGATGGCGTCGGGATACATCGCCGGGGGTGCATTGGCGGCGGTGTTTATTGCGTTCTTCGCGGGGCTTTGGAAGGATCAGAGCGACGCGATTGAACACTGGTCGAGAGACAATAATCCGTTCTTCAACGGCGATTGGGCTAACTTGCTCTCATTGGTGCCGTTCATGGTGCTCGTGGTAATTCTTTACCTCGTGGGCCGCGAAGTACTTTTGGCGCCTCGCCGCAAACGCACATAACGAGCTCAAGACGGTGGTATAAATGAGCACATGCTGACTAGAACTTCATTACTCTGCGCGATGGTCGTGGCGACGATTGCGACGTGGTCGACGATCGCTACCGCACAAAACCCGTCGCGCACGCCAACTGAAACCACGCGCGCTTTCTACACAATGATGCGCGAGAAGAAATATCGCGAGGCGTTTGCGATGTCGATTTACCAGCCCGCGATGGAGGGACTCTCGGCGCAGGAGTTCGAAGAACTTCGACCTGATTTTGACAAGATGGCGCAAGCGATTGCTGAGAAACTGCCCGCCAGTATCGACATCAACGGCGAGCAGATTAGCGGCGACCTGGCAACGGTGTTTGTGAAAACGCTGGACGCCGACGGCAAGGAAAAGGTCGAACCAGCCACATTGATTAAAATATCGAACGCATGGGTTGTGGGCGACAAAGAGAGCCTCGAAATGGTCAAGAAAGCCGGCAAGAAGTTTTTCTTCGAGGCTCGCATCACGGCCCATCACAACGACGTTCAGGACATGATGACCCGCATCTCGCTGGCCCAGGTGCTCTACAGCCAGAGCCATAACGGCATGTTCGGCAGCATGGCGGAGTTAGTTGCCGGCGGGATGGTTCCTAAGGACATTGAAGGAACTGAAAGCACCGGTTACCGCTTCCAGATTCATCGAGCCGCGGATGGCAAATCGTGGTATGCGACTGCCGAGCCGGTCCAGTACGGCCGGAGCGGCCGGCTCTCGTTTTATCTCGACGCGACCGGAGTAAGAAGTGGTGACGAAGGTGGAAAACCTCTACGCGTAAAGATCAACTAAGACCGCGTAACGTTGGTTCGGGAAACACATATCGAAAGAAAATTTGAGAATTCCTCCTACTATGGCTTTTCGCAAGTGGGAACGCGGATAAAAGTGTTGCGTCGCAACACGCAGGTTTCCTAGAATCAAAATGGCGTTTCCCCCCGACCGCCTCTTCGGCAATGCCCCGCCTCAAGGTCCGAGCAATTAGTGGTTTCACAAGATGTCGGAACTGCCGCGCAGAATCGTGTCGAGTTTACGCCGCTTCATTGGCAACCGGCGCCATAGCAAGCGTGTATATGCACGGCTGCCGTTCACGATAAGTCTTTCAGATCCGAGACTTGGCTCGAATGGGTCGCGCCGTCTGCCGACGTTGAACGGGTACACACTCGACGTCAGTAGCACCGGAGTGGCGCTGATCGTCCCGGCGATTCGCATTGGCGAACACTATCTAGCCGGCGCCGAACGCAAGTTGCACGTGAAGCTCGAACTTCCGACTGGACCAGTCGAGATGAAAGTGGCGACGGTCAGGTATGAGGGCTTGGAAGAAGGTCGGGAAGCAACGGGGTACCTGATCGGCGCTCGAATAACCGAGATGTCGGACCAGCACCGGGCCAGTTACAACAGTTATATGTCCAAGGTACTAAAACGAGCACCCGCCGATTAGAGTGGTTTTGCACGAAAAGTGTTTTATACAACTATTTGCTTCTTCACCGCAGAGAAGAATCGGAGGAATCGAATCCTTAACCAAGGTCTATTCTTAGCTACTTTTCGTGCAAAGCCGATTAGAGCCAAAAGAGGCACAAAAGAGAAGACAAGAGGTCCATCGGAAGAACACAAGAGGCTAAAACTAAGATTACAGTTTTTGGGGCTTGTGACTCTTGGGCCTTTTTTGGCAGAAACTCACTCAAACCGGAGCGTTCCGAAAGCTTCCGGAACGTGAAAGTTCGGTTCAGGCGTTCGGGTTGGGCGCCAGGCGAGATATCGTTCCGGACCTTCCGGTCCAACGCAGCGAAAGACGTTCACTCGCCACTCATCGTCCTTTTCAGGTTTCGGGATTGCGTCGGTCCATGGGATGCGAATTCCAACCGTTAGCTTATAGCCCTCGAGTTTAGCCGCCGTGGTCATGCCAGAATTGAAATCCCAATCAGTTTCTCTACCTGCGGGCCTGATGACGATTCCCAAATCCACATATTCTCCGGTCGGCGCCGCTTCAAACTCGAAATAGCGTTCCGGGTGCGCGGGATCCGGCGCGATGAATATTTCGCACACATCGCGGTCCCACAAACCAAGCGTTTTCCGATCCGTGATCGGATCATCCTCGACGATCAGTGGTTCGTGTTGCTCGCCGACAAAACGCACGTGCAGCGCTTTTTCAGACCAGCACAACCGCGCTTCCGCATGACGCGAAGCAGGCGCCGGATCACCCGACCAGTAATGCTCGATCTTTACCGGCTGACAGTTGGCCCACGCCGCATGGTCAAACTGGCCTGGAGCGATCGTCTTCCGGTTGTATTTAGCAACGATCATTGTGCGCGAATCCCACCGATACAGTCGTCGAGTAGCTTCTCTGGATCTTCGTTCTGAAACACGCGCGCTCCCACGGCGCGTTTGCCAAACTTCTGTAGCAGATAATCCACTTCATCAGCCACACCGCCGGTCCCAGTCAGGCAGCCAATAATCTTTCCCTCATCATGCGCTATCGTGAACTCGTTCAGCGATCCCATTGCCCCAGCCACGAACAAAACAACGTCACACGATCTCACCAGCACCACGTTCCTGCCTTTCAATCCAAAGCCGGTATAGACGATGACGTCACACGCATCGTTCGGCAAGTGGTACAACTCCTCGTGCTCACGCTCATTCGCTCCCGGCGAAATCCCGACGTGGAAACAACCAGCTTCGCGCGCAGTCTTGCCGACCACATAAACAAGTCCGGTAGTCGCGCCGGTAAATAGCACGACCTCGCGGCCGGCAATCGAGCGCGCCAGGCGCTCCGCCTTTTCCACGACCAAGCGACCGGTATCGAGCCGCGCACTGTCAGGAGCAGCCGAACCCATTACTCCGACTTTAATTCGCATAAGCTGATGCTCACTCAACTGATTGATGACTGACCGAAAGATCGGCACGGTCGTCGAGCTTCGTTTCGCGCACGGGTTGGACCGGCTCGCGGTCCCACCAGCGCTGCGTGAGGAACCACGCCACACCCGGCAGGACAAAGAAAAGACCGATGCCGATCGTGACGATTCTCGGGGGTACACCATAGCGGTCCAGAAGTTCGCCGGTCGCATAATTCGATGCGGCCATCGTGAACGTCATGAAAGCCAACTCGGCTGCGAATACGCGGCCACGAAAGTTGTCCTGGACCACGCGTTGCAGCATCACCGTCGAGAAGACCCACAAAATACTGCCGCCGCAGTGCGCCACGCCCAGCACGATTAGAGCCATCACAAAATTAACCGACGAACCAAACAACATGTAGAAGAGACTGGCAATCAGGAACGAGATCCCGATCGACGTCTGCATTCGTCCCTGGCCCTCCCCGGCCATTCGCCGCGCTACGATTGGGCCGACGGCCGTGCCGATACCGCGGGCCGCAAAAAGAACGCCGATCCCCGTGGCGGGGCTGCTGCCCACCGGAAAAACCCTTTCGCCAAACACCGCCAGCAAGGTCAGTATTCCGCCGCCGAGTCCCCAGGCCGGTTTCACCAGCAACAGGGCGAGCACGCGCGGGCGATCCTTCACGTACCTGATCCCCTCGATCGTTTCGGTGATTCCCAGCGCCCGGCCGAGCGTGAGTTTCTGCCGCTCGCGCTTCCTTCTTTTGCCCAGCCGGATGCTTGCGATTAACGCGGCGGAAAGGAGATACGTTGCGGCATCGAGAATGAAGGCTACGTCGGTGCCACGCCAACCGGTGATCAGCCCGCCGATCGCAGCTCCCAGCGTTAGCATGACTGACCACGTCACCGACGAGATGGCATTAGCGGGCACCAGTTCGCGATCGGAAACGATCGATGGGATCGCCGCGGTTTTCGCCGGTTCAAAAAACGTCGCCAGTGCCAGTTGCAAAACGGTCAGCACATAGATGATCCACAGTTGATCCGCAGTACGAACAAACAGAAACCCGAGCACGACGACGGCTCGCAGAATGTCCGTCACGATCATGATCCTTTGGCGGCTGAACCTGTCGGCCACTACGCCCGAGAGCGGTCCGAACAAGAAGCTGGGAACGAAGCGAGCGACGAGCAACAGTCCCACGTGCCGACCCGATCCGGTGAGATCGAGAATGAGCGTGTAGAGCGCGATCGTGTTGAACCAGTCGCCCATTTGACTCACGACCTGTCCCAACCACAGTTGCCGGAAATTGCGGTTGCGCCGGAGTAACTCGATATATCCCACGGAGTCGTAAGTCGGGAGACTTTTCTTTTCCACCCTTTTCATGTCGCGTGGATGAGAGTGCAACTCGCCTCAACGGTTGTCAATACGGATTTCTGGCAGGCTGACCGATGCTCTCAAACTGACAGGTCAACTTGGAGAATTTCTTGATCGAAGCAAGTGTGGGTCGGTGAAAATCGCGAGGATTTGAGCGGCACACGACTTGAGAATAGGCACAGTGCGGCGTGGAAGCCAACTGGCTTCGCGGGCTCTCCGCACGGAGTCCGTAGCCGCAAAGTTCTATGACAAGCAAGGACCGCTGTTATGTGGACAGTGGTCCCTATACATCTCACCCAGCAAGGCAGCTCGGTCCCCCGGCTGCCTACTTGCCCAATTTACCGGAGGTGGAGTTGAGTTGCTCCCAACTGCGCCTCCGGCACGCCTTGGGATGAGATGATTTTGACGATCCGCAGGAGAACTAATGGACTTCCCCGCAAGGTCTAATTCCAACCACCCTTTGCTTTGGGGTGCGCGGCAGGAGTCTGTGTCATTACGCGAAGCGGTCAGTCAATGGTGGCTCGCCAATCAGCTATGGATCTCCTGGACCTTCCTCGCTATTCCGCTCACACTTGAAATCATTTACGGAACGCACTTACGACCCTATCTAATTCTCGCTCCGATCGCGCTCATTGCCACGTACCTGATCTATCTCAACACGAGCGCGCGTTTGCGAGCGAAGACCGACGAGATAACCGCCCTCGGCAAACTGCATCTCGCTACCGCCGAAGCGCTCGCAACGGCCATCGACGCGAAGGATCAAACGACTCACTGTCACGTCCGTCGCGTGCAGATCTACGCTGCGGGCATGGGCGAAGTCTTTGGCCTGACCTCGAGTGAAATCGCCGCACTCAAGGCAGGGGCGTTGCTGCATGACATCGGCAAACTTGCCGTGCCCCCGCACATCCTGAACAAGCCTGGTCCACTAACGCCGGCTGAGTTCGAGAAGATGAAGATTCACACGGTGGTTGGCGCCCAGATCCTTGGTCGCGTTGATTTTCCGTACCCCGTTTTACCGATCATTCGTCATCACCACGAACAATGGGACGGCCGCGGTTATCCCGACAGACTACGCGGTGAGCAGATTCCGATCACCGCCCGCATCATTTCCGTCGTAGATTGCTTTGATTCGCTTCGTGAAGATCGACCATTCAGACGTGGGATGACGCTGGACGAGGCGACTGCCTTCCTGTTGCGCGGGTCGGGCGTCCATTTCGACCCATACGTTGTCCAGCAGTTTCTCAAGCATCTGCCAGAGTTTGACGCGCAGATTGCCGTGCTCGGTCTGCAACATCAACCAACGAACAACAGCGACGAGCCGCCACTCCAACTAAGCGACGTCGACATGATCCAGACGCGCGAGCGCGGATCGTTCATTGCCTACGATCAGATCAAGAAAGCGCACCGCGAGGTCTATGCGTTGTATGAGATAGCCCGTACGTTTGGCACTTCGCTGAACGTCGAGCACACGTTGGAGATACTCGTCGACAAGGTAGGCCACGTGGTTCCCTTCGATACTTGCGTCGTGTATTTCTATGATGAGATGAAGGGCTACGCGACAGCGCGCCACGTCGTCGGCAAGAACTCGCAGAAGCTGTTGAACCGCAGCATCGTGCCTGGCGAAGGTGTGACGGGGTTTGCGCTCGCTAATCGCAGTCCAGTCAATCAACTTCATCCGAGTCTGGATTTCACGGATATCAATCCCGAGGCCGGCATCAAGTATCGTTCGATGGCTTCGTTGCCGCTCTTCAAAGACGAAGTGTTGCTGGGAGCACTTTCGGTCTATTCAAGCGAGCTCGAGCAGTATACGGACGATCATATGCGCCTGCTCGAAACGGTCACTCGTCTGGCGTCCGACGCGCTTGGCAACGCCATGCAACACGCGGAAGCCGAGTCGAACGCACTAACAGATCCGCTCACCGATTTGCCAAACGCGCGTTATCTCGCGTTGCGGTTTGAAGAAGAAGCTGCGCGCGCGCGTCGTACAGATCGTGCCTTCCAGGTGGTGATGCTCGATCTCGATGAGTTTAAGAAGGTAAATGACACCCATGGTCATAAATCGGGTGACAAGATGTTGCGTGAGGTAGCCAACCTCATCTCCGGACAGCTTCGCGAGTACGATTTTCTGGCGAGGTATGGAGGTGACGAGTTTGTTGCGCTGGTCCAGGAGGTTGTTGGCTCGCAGGTTGAGGAGTTGTGTGTGCGGATTGAGAGTGCCGTTTCGAAGTTCTCGCTGTCGGTCGGTCGAAATCGCTTCGCGCGCGTGGGAATCAGTGTGGGGACGGCAACATTTGGCATCGACGGCGACACGTTGGACCAACTCGTCGCTCATGCCGACAACGAAATGTACCGCATGAAATCGACGCACAGGGTGGACCGAGACGTCCCCATTACTGTCCAATCCCAGCCTTCCGCGGTCATAGAGCAATCAAACTGAGTTTGAGCTTGGTTCTTTGAGCTTTGTCAGTTGTCCGTGGTCAGTTGTCCGTGGTTAGTGCTCACTGGTCAATGGGCAATCACAACGGACAAAACTGGCCACGGACTACTGACTACTGCCTACTGACCACGGAAACTGACAAAGCTCAAAGAACAAAGCACCAAGCTCAAAGCGCCTTCACCCCCAATATTAAATTCTTGACAGGTCAGACAACCATCGCTTTCAATCACTTGAGGGTATGGCTGTTCCTGCCGAAAATCACGGCGCAACACTGCTAATAGTCGACGATGATTCCGCTGCGCGCGAACGATTGCGCAGCATCTTCGAGACTGCCCAGTATCGCGTCGTAACTGCAAGTGAAGCCGCGTCGGCGTTGCGCGTCCTGAAAGGTGTGCGCTGCGACCTCGTCGCGCTCGATCTTGAGATGCCAGGCGTCGACGGCCTGGCGCTTTGTAAGTTACTGCGCGCTCAGCCGGCGACGAGCAAGTTACCGATCATCGCGCTGTCGGAAAGCGACGATGAGTCACGGAAGGTCCAGGCCTTCACCGCAGGCGCCGACGACTACATCACCAAACCCTCAACACCCGGTGAGTTGCTTTCGCGTGTTAGCTTGCACGTGCGCACGTCTCAACGTGAGTGGGCGCTCATCGGAAGCAATCGAGAACTCCGTTTCCTTTCAGACATTGGCCGGGGGTTGCTGCGGGCGCTCGAACCGGAACAACTCGTCCGGCGCGTCACCGGCGCGACTTACGAAGCGATCGACGCCTCACTTTGCGCGGCATACGTTGCCGTCAACCGTGACCAGTACGCCGTGTGCGTTTTCGATCGCGAAGGGAGTGCCGACGATCCAACACTACTGGATCTCGACGCCTTGCAGTCGTGGCTCCGTTCCGCTGAATCAGGCAACTCGCTGCTGATCACAGAACAACCGAATTTTCTCTTGCGCGATGACCTTCACGCGGTTGAGTTTGTTTCGCCGTTTCGTTTCGCGGGCCGCGCGAAAGGCGCTCTCATCGTAGCGTTTGATCTGCGCGAACAATGCGGTGAGACAGAGAGACGCCTGATCGAAGCTGCGGCACAGCAGACATCACTCGCCGTTCACATCTGTTCGCTTTACCAGGCAGCGCGCGACCAATCTGTGAGCCTTGCGCGCGAGGTCGAACGACGCACCGCGGAATCGGAAGCGCAGAAGCGACTCATCGAGGCGATTGTCGACAGCCTGCCGCTTTCGCTTTACGCGATCGATCGCCAGTATCGCGTCGTAGCTTGGAACCGCAATCGCGAACTCGGCGAACTGGGCATCCCGCGTGGTTCTGTGTTGGGTAAGAATGTGTTTGAAGTGCTAACGCGTCAACCGCGTGACCTGCTCGAGGACGAATTTGAACGCGTGTTCGATAGCGGCGAAATCGAGCGCATTGAACAGGAGACGCCAAACGAAAAAGGCGACATCAGGCATTGGTTGATTAGCAAGATTCCGATGTGGGCCGACACGACCGGCAGCGTCAGTCATGTGATCACGGTCGGCGAGGAGATCACGGATCGAGTGCAGGCGAACCGGGCAGTCGCGCGCGCTGAGAAGCTCGCGGCGGTGGGCCGTTTGGCCGCGGGCGTCGTGCATGAGATCAATAACCCGCTCGCCACAATCTCCGCGTGTGCGGAATCGCTCGAAGCGCGTGTTAATGAAGGCGCGTTTGATGGTTCGGCCGCCCTCGAAGATTTGCGTGACTATCTCGGCTTAATCCGCAGCGAGGCATTTCGTTGCAAGAGCATCACGATGGGACTGTTGGACTTCAGCCGCACGCGCACATCGGATCACGTGACGATCGATCTCGCCGACGTGGTCCGTTCAGCAGCACGCTTGCTCTCGCATCAGAAGAGGACCTCCGCTGTCGAGTTCGAGTTGGAGATCGCAGATGATCTGGCACACGTGTCCGGTGATCCCGGACAGTTGCAACAGGCGGTTATCGCCCTCGCAACCAACGCTCTCGACGCCATGAGTGACAGCGGTGGATTGCTGACGATCAGGGCTCGCAACGAGGCGGATAAAGTCGTCCTCGAAATCAGCGATACGGGCATTGGCATCCCTCAGGAGCACCTCACCAAGATCTTCGAACCGTTCTTTACGACTAAGGAAATCGGACGCGGAACAGGTCTCGGCCTCGCCGTGTGTTATGGTATCTTAACCGAGCACGGCGGCACCCTGAACGTGCAGTCGACTGTCGGGACAGGCACCACTTTCACGATCACTCTCTCCGCAGTCAACCTAAACGAGGAACAGACGGTTTGAGCGACCAACAGCAACCACAAGCACGCATTCTGATCGCAGAAGACGAGGCCAATCTCCGGCTGGTGTTGCAAAAGGAGTTGGAGCGACTTGGGTATCGAGTGCAAGCGGCGCCGGACGGCGAGGCCGCATTGCGCAAGCTCGAAGAAAGCAATGTTGACGTGTTGTTGTGCGACATTAACATGCCGCGCATCGACGGCATGGAACTGTTGCGACGAGTTCATCAACGGCCCAACCCACCGGAAGTGATCATGTTGACGGGCCAGGCTACGGTCGAGACCGCGGTCGAAGCCATGAAGCTAGGTGCCTACGACTACCTCACCAAACCCTATACCATTTCCGAACTCGACGTGCGTGTCAGACAGGCGGCAGACAAACGTCGTCTGCGCGTTGATAACACTCGCCTGCGCGAACAACTGGCGCGGCAGTCGGCATTGCCGGAGATCGTTTCTGTTTCGGAAGTGATGAAGGAAGCGATTCGTTTGATCGAACGCGTTGCGCCATCGGAAGCGTCGGTGTTGATCACGGGAGAATCGGGAACTGGCAAAGAGTTGGTGGCGCATGCGATTCACCGGTTGTCGAATCGCGCGGAATCGTCGTTTGTCGATCTGAACTGTGCAGCGTTTCAGGAGTCGTTACTCGAATCGGAATTGTTTGGTTACGAGGCGGGCGCGTTTTCCGGCGCGAAAGGTCGAAAGCTCGGATTGATCGAGTTGGCTGACGGTGGAACGTTGTTTCTCGACGAAGTGACGGAGCTGCCGGCGCAGTTGCAGGCGAAATTGCTGCGCGCAATTGAGACCCGAACTTTCTTCCGCGTCGGTGGCGTGAGAAAAGTTGAAGTCAACGTGCGTATCGTTGCCGCGACGAATCGTAATATCGATGCAGTGGTCAACGACGGCGTCTTTCGTTCTGATTTGCTTTATCGAATCAATGGTTTTCAGATCAGCCTCGCACCGTTGCGCGAACGACCCGAAGACATCGAACCGCTGACGCGCTATCTGTTGAAACTGATCGCGGGCACACATCCGCCGGAGCTGACGGAAGATGCGTTCGCTGCATTGCGATCGTATAGCTGGCCCGGAAACGTGCGGCAGTTAAAGAACTGTTTGGAACGCGCGGTGATTCTTTCGAACAACGGGCGGATCACATTGGCGGAGTTACCGCCGGAAGTTACGAGACCCGCGGTGGCTCCGCTTGCGGCTACAACAACAACGCCAAACGCGGGTGGTGAGGTTCCTGTAACGCCTGTGGCTGCAGCGTCCACGCCCGGATCGCTTCGCGAAGTTGAACGCCAACAAATCCTCGCGGCCCTCGAACAGACAGGATGGCACCGCGGCAAGACCGCCGAGATACTCGGTATCTCACCTTCGACACTCTACCGTCGCCTACGTGATTACGACCTCGAACGCAGACGCTAACCGCTTTTTAGTTTTTTACGATCGATCTTGCCGCGATCGTTTTTCGGGAGTGAATCAACAAATTCGATCCAGCGCGGATACTTGTATACAGCAATACTGCTCTTCACGAATTGTTTGATGGCGTCTGCAAGTTGCTCGTTCGTTTGGAAACCTTCGCGCACGACGATAAACGCCTTCGGCTTTACTAGTCCTTCGGCTTCATGGCCCACCACGGCACATTCGAGCACAGCTTCGTGTTGCAACAAACAATTTTCGATCTCGGCCGGTGCAACGAAAACACCTGACACCTTCAACATGTCGTCCGTGCGTCCGTGATACCAGTAGTAACCGTTCTCATCGACGTGAAACTGGTCGCCACTGGTGCACCAATCACCGGCAAAAGTTTCTTTCGACTTCTCGTGCGCGTTCCAGTAACAGAGTGCCGCGGAGTCGCCCTTGATTCGTAGCGTACCCATTTCTCCCGTTGGTACTTCATTGGCATCAGCGTCTACGATCCGCGCTTCATACCCCTGAACGATACGACCCAAACTTCCCGGTTTAATATCGCCCGGACGGTTCGTGATGTAGATATGAAACATCTCCGCCGAACCGATGCCATCGCAGATGTCGACGCCGAAAGTCTTGGTCCAACGTTCGAACAGTTCGATTGGCAATGCCTCACCCGCTGAATAACAGAAACGCAAACTCGACAAATCTTCGCGCGAAACACCGGGGACGTTCAGCATCGAGTTGATCATCGTCGGTACGGTCGTCAGGATCGTCGGACGATAACGCTTGATCACTTCAAATATTTTTTCGGCTGTCGAGCGTTCCGAGAAAAGTGCCGTTGCGCCACCGACCGCGAAGGGAAATAGCAGGTTCGTGCCGGTCGCGTAGCCGAAGAAAAGTTTGGGGACTGAGACGGTAAGATCGTCCGCGCTGACGCCCATCGTCGCTTTCGCAAACACTTCGGTGTTGTACGGGAGATCGTGTTGGAGGTGGACCGCACCTTTTGGATGGCCCGTCGATCCGGAAGTGAAGAGCCAGATCGCGATGTCGTCACGATGTGTGTCGGCGGGCGTGCATTCGATCGGGGCAGTACTGATGTGTTTATCGAAGTTGCCTTCGTCACCGACAACTAGAACACACTTCAAGTATCTTGAGTTACGCGCGGCCACGGAGAACACGGATGAAACGGATTGATGAATCACCGCGACGCGCGCACGCGTGTAATCGAGGTAGTATTCGTAGTCCGCTGCCGGGAGGAGCGGATTTACCATCGTGATCACCGCACCTATTCGCGCTGCTCCAAACCATGTCCAAACAAACTCCGGACAGTCAGGCAGCACTAGCAGAATGCGATCCTCAACCTCCAACGAAAGGTCGCGCAATGCGTTTCCCGTCTGGTTCGAAAGCCGCACAACATCGCCGTAGGTCCAGGTCTGATCCTCGTAATAGAGGCACACCTTATTTTCCCGACCTTCCTCGACGTTGTGATAGAGGAAGTAGTCGGCCATGTTGAACCGCTCTGGAAACGAAACCGCCAAAGCTTAGCCTTTTTTCCGCATCTTGCCCTGGAACACCGCTTCCAAAAACCGCGACAGCACTTCTTCGTCTTCGTCGCTCGCGGAGTTGAACCGCACGGCAAAACCGATGTCCGTTGCTTGGTCGACAACTTCGGCCCAAACGTGGACCGGACCCAGATCCGGAAGCTGAATCTCGAGCCAGACGAGTTCCTTCATTTCTACTTTGCCGCCACTCAACACGAAACAGCCGCTACGACTAATGTCGGTGACCGTCGCATTCTCCCGCGAGAGCACACCTTCCCAACGTGCGGGAAGACTGACTCTTGCGCGCGGTGATGATCTTCTCTCGTTCTGCATTTGTGTTCACTACCGACGAGACTAATTAGTGTGCAAACGGGCAGCCGCTGTTGCCGTGGTTCAAGTCGAGATACGTGCGGGCTTCCCAGAGATCGGGAAAGAACTTCTTATCCAGTGTAGTCTTGAGATAACCGATCCCTTCGGAACCGCCGGTGCCGCGTTTGGCGCCGACCATGCGTTCGACCATTTTGATGTGATGTGAGCGCCAGAGCGAGAAGTATTCGTCGTGCTCCATCAGCGCTTCCGAAAGTTGAAACTCTTCGTAGCGCTCCTCGAAGTGTGTGAGGATTTCCAACACTGCACGTGAACGGTGACTGACGTCAAGACCGCGGCGCTCGAGTACCAGGTAAAAAACATCGGCGAGCGATGGCCGGGTTAATCGCGCCTGTAACCGCTCGCGAGCGAACGGATCGTGTTCAAACTCACGAACGATCGATGCGTCTTTCAAGCCGGACGAAAACTCGATCTCGCGGAACTGCATCGACTGAAACCCGCTCGCGGGGTTGAGTTGATCGCGAAAGGCGAGGAAGTTGATCGGCGTCATGCTTTCAAGAATGTGGATCTGGTCCAGCAGTAGTTTTTCGATCTCAACTACACGTTTCAATGCGCGAGTGGCGGCCGGCAGACGGTCCTGCTCGATAAACAGGATCGCCGCATCGATTTCGTGCAGGATCTGTTTGAACCAGAGCTCGTAAGCCTGATGGACAGTGATGAACAGCAGTTCGTCGTGATGAGCGGGATCGGATAGACAGTCCTGCAAGTTGATCAGGTCCTGGACCCGCAGATATTTGTTGTAGGAAAGCAATGAATTTGTGCCGTACGTCTTTGACATTTACTTGTTTCTTATTCGAACTTTGTACTTAGTGCTTTGTACTTTGTTCGCATAGCGAACCATCCGATTTAACCTCGAACCTCAAACCAGCGAACAAAGAACAAAGCACTAAGTACAAAGCTCACTGGATTAGAAGGCTGCTCCCGCCGCTTCCTGATATGCGTCGGACGCCGCGATCTTTTTCATTTCTTCAATTACGAGCTCCAACTCCTCGTCCTTGGTGTAGAAGTGAGGCGAGATCCGAATGCCCGCACCGGGGCGGTAGTCGACAATAAATTCCCGACGCAGTAATTCCTTGGTGATAGCTCCGGCATGCTCGTGTGCGACGGTGACCGTGCCGCCGCGTCGAGTCGCGTCCCTAGGACTGGTCACCTCGAAGCCGGCCTCCTCTGCCAGCGAGATTAAGTAGTTTGTTTGACGCACGCTTTTCGCGCGAATCCGTTCTACGCCAATCTCGTTAATGATTCTGTAACCGGAGCGCGCCGCATAGAGCGCGGGAATCGCGGGCGAGCCGTGCAGAAACCGCGAGATGTTCGACGCGTAACGGAGTTTGGTGTCAAAGCTGAATGGCGCATCATGGGCCATCCATCCGGTCGTCTTTGGTTCGAGCTTGTTTTGCAAATCGGGACGGACGTACAAATAACCAGCTCCTGGTCCTCCGCACAACCACTTAACAGATCCGCCGGTAGCAAAGTCGACGTTCAAGTCTTTAACGTTGAACGGAACAGTCCCAGCCGATTGATACGTGTCAAGGACAACCATAGCGCCGACTTCGTGCGCACGATCAATGATCGCTTTTGCGTCCTGCAAAAACGCGCTTTTGAAGAGAACGTGAGAGAAGGGAACGAGCAGCGTTGTTTCGTCGATCGCGGCGAGCATTCGTTCGAGGGGAACGGTGATGCCGTCGTCAGACTTTACAGTTTCGATTCGGAGTTTACCGTCGCGAGCGTGAGCCTCGTAGACGTACATCACGGAAGGGAAGTTGAGCTCCGAGTAAACGATCTTGTTCCGGTCCGGCGTCGGGTCGAAGCACGACAGGATGAGCGACTGGCAAACCGAAACGTTCTGGTGCATCACGACGGCGCCGGGGTCGGCGCCGATGATTTGCGCAAGTTCGTCTCCGAGTGTGACCGGCATTTCCCACCAGCCTTCCGCCCACGCGCGGACGCCGCGCGTCGCCCACAAATCGGCATACTCGTGAAGCTGATCGTAAGTGGCCTTTGGCATTGCGCCGAGGCTGTGGGAGATCAGGTAAACAGTTTTATCGAGAATCGGAAACTCGCTTCTCCACTTCAGTAAATCGTCAGACAATAAGGCGTTCCTCCTGCCTTAAATGTACCAGAATCTGTTTAATCTGTGGATCGTGTTACAGTTGCTGGCGCGCACATGTGGAAGTTTGCGAACCCAATCCGCCATCGAATCGAAGAAACTCACTGGCCGACAGCCGACGAAGTCGCGCGATCCATTCTTTACACTCCCATAAAAATCGGACGACTCGAGGCGCGAAGCCGTACGTGGGTCCCGGCGATGGTGCCCTGGCGCGCGACTGAAGACGGGTTTGTCACACAACAGAACCTCGATTGGTACAGGCGGTTTGCGCAGGGGCGACCGGCGGTGCTGGTTGTTGAAGCGACGGGTGTGCGCGACATTCCAAGCGGGCCACTTTTGCGAATAGGAGACGACAGGTTTCTACCTGGGTTGCGGCAGTTGGTCAACGTTGTGAAGGAGGCGAGTGGCGGCGAGACGTTGTTGTTCATTCAGATCATTGATTTTCTGGCGGTGAAGCGACGGCCGGAACCGGAAAAATATTTTCAGCGATTTCTACAGATCCATGATCGACATCGACAGGCGCTGGTAAGAGCCACTGGTCAGGAACATTGGCTGACCGCAGATGAACATCAACTCAGAAACTTCCTTCAGAACGCTCCGGAAGACTTAATCTCGACTGTGCTGGACGAGCACGAGCGTGAGGCACTCGACTTTGGTTATCGCGAGCGCGTCACGGACATGCACTTGAAGCATATCCAAGCGTTGCCGCGTGAACTGCCTCCCATCTTCGCATCGGCTGCTGAACGAGCGCGCGAAGCCGGATTCGATGGAGTTGAGTTGCACTATGCGCATGCCTACACCATGGCCGGCTTTTTAAGTGCGCAAAACGATCGACAAGACGGCTACGGCGGATCGCGCGCGAATCGCATTCGATTACCGATCGAGGTTTTTCGTGCTGTGCGTGAGCGTGTCGGCGACGACTATGTCGTCGGCGCTCGTTTTCTTGCGGATGAGGTGATCGCTGGCGGAAGCCGGATAGAGGATGCGACTTACTACGCGGTTGAGTTTGCCCGCGCGGGGTTTGATTTTCTGTCGCTTTCGAAAGGGGGAAAGTTTGAGGACGCGCAGCAACCAAAGGTGGGCCAGGCGGTCTATCCCTACACGGGACAGAGCGGCTACGAGTGCATGCCAACGGTGCTTTCGGATGAAGCAGGACCGTTTGGGCGCAGTGTGCCGCTCGTTGCGTCTATCAAGCGAGCCGTGAATGAAGCCGGCTTTGCCACGCCGGTGGTTGCGACCGGTGGTATTTCCACGTTTGCGCAAGCGGAAGAGATTTTGCAATTGGGCCAGGCGGACATCGTTGGTATGGCGCGGCAGGCGCTTGCCGATCCTGACTGGTTTGTGAAAGTGAAGCTCGGCAGAGGCGACGAAGTGCGACGTTGCACCTACACGAACTACTGCGAAGCGCTCGATCAGGCGCACCGGCCGGTTACGTGCAAGTTGTGGGACCGAGTGGATCTCGACGAGCCGGGAATTGCGACTGTCGACGGGGGACGACGCCGGCTCGAACCGCCAGTATGGCGAAAGACGGATTAAGTCAAATGCGTGTTTGCTCGTATTGCCTAATAAACTCCTGGTCGCGCTTCTTTAAATCCTCATACGAGACTCGCCCACTTCGCGTCATCACGCTGAACGCGAGTTCCATCGGCGTAAGGTGCAGGTACTGCGCCGCGTTCTCGAACCACCTCATACTTTCAAAAGCGGCGGCCTGGTAATCTTCAATCACTGGACGTCTCGTTGCCGTGAAGTTTTTCAACGCTTCTCGGACGTCACTCGTCGTTTGAAACGATTGGGCCAACGCGATCGCGTCTTCCATTGCGAGCTTCGTTCCGGAGCCAATCGAAAAATGCGCTGTGTGCAGCGCGTCGCCGAGCAATACGACATTGTCGAAGAACCAATTGCTGTTCTTTACCAACAGAAAGTTGATCCACTTGGAGTTATTCGAAAGAAGGCGGTTACCTTCTAAATCCGGCATGAATACCTGGCCGACATAATCCCGTGTCTCTTCGTCGCTCATCGTCGCAAAGCCTGCGCGTTCCCAGGTCTGCGGATCACATTCGACGATGAACGTGCTCGTCTTTTTGTTGAACTTATACGAGTGAGCAGCGAAAGTACCGGCTTCGTTTTCGCGGAAGGTGAGTGTCAGACCATGAAAGAGCTGGTTTGTGCCGTACCAGATGTAGCGATGGGCACGCAGGTCGAGATCGGGGTTGAATCTTTCAGCGTACCGGAGCCGGACCGTACTATTTACTCCGTCGGCGCCGACAAAAAGATCGCAATCGTTCCGTAGCGACTCAAGATCCTGAATTTCAGTTCTGTAATTGACTTCGACGCCGAGTCGCTCCGCTCGTCGCTGGAGGATCTTCAGCAGTTTTAGACGCGCGATTCCCGAAAAACTATTTCCGTGAATGGAAATCTTTTCGTCACCACGAACAACATCGACGTTGTCCCAGGCTTCAAACTCCCTTGTGATCTCAGTATGCGACTCCTGATCCGCGGCGCGAAGGTTCGCCAGTGTCTTGCCGGAGAAGACAACGCCCCAGCCGAACGTATCGTCTGGCCCATTCCGTTCGTAAATCCGAATCTGATGCGCAGAGTCCGCCTTTTTCATGAGGATGGCGAAATACAATCCTGCCGGCCCACCACCGATGATCGTGATTCTCATACGCCCGGTTCTTCTCGCACTTCGTCCAAGGCTTTTTGAAGGAGTTCGGTCAACCCGAGCTTTTTCCTCCAGTCATTTAAGTAATCTAAGTCCAGAATATCGCGTGACGTCCCCACGATTCCCACAACGTCATTCCACTGGGTTATTGAAGTTTCATCAACCGTTTGATACCAGCTTAGTTTGGCAAGAATTGTATCTTCCGCGGTAGCAACGAACACCGCTTCTTCTGTACCGGGTGAGATTTTTCTTAGCTGACGGTGGTCGAGTTGTGCACGAGCAAATTCAACATCTTTGGGAATGAACACATCTACTTTGAAAACTGAATCAAAGTGAATGGCATGGAAGGATCGGCGCTGCGCGACAGCATCACGCATCGTGCGTTCATCGACGTAAAAGCCTTTTTTGAGGACTTCAAAAAGCGTGTGAACCTGGTCAGCTTTGATGTCAGCGAGAATGTCGATGTCCGCCGTCGATCGATACATTCCGTGCATTGAACTGGCGAACGAACCTACTAACGCATACGGAATGCTTAACTGCTCCAGAGCATTGGCGACCTGCGCTAACACTGAAAGTGGAATATCCATCTAAGGTTCAGAACCCCTCCAACCGTGGATCGAAACCGTAAGCGCGTATGACGTCTTCGCGAGGAAGGACGCGAGCAATAAACCGGCGACGAATCTCGCTTTTGTCTGTGTCCGGAAATCGGTGTCGAAGATCGGCGAGAATCAGTTTGCGACCTGCTTCGGTGAGTTCGAAGGCGAGTGCCAGTCTTTGCGTTGGCGTCAAACGTCCCATTAGTTGATAGTGCTTACGTTGCACGTCCACCGTTGTATCAGGCGAAAGTGGTTTCATCGTCGGTGATCTACTGTTCCTTCAGGAGTTGGTTGGCGATGACCAGTTTCTGGATCTCAGAGGTGCCTTCGTAGATTCGCAGCGCGCGGACATCACGATAGAGTTGTTCGACGATGTTGCCACGGACCAGGCCCACGCCGCCATGAATCTGTACGGCGCTGTCGATAATCCGACTCGCGGATTCAGTGGCAAACAACTTCGCCTCGCTCGCTTCGCGAGTCACGCGCCGATTGCTGGTGTCTTTAACGTAAGCGGCGCGATAGACCAGCAGTCGCGCGGCATCGAGCTCCGTCACCATGTCGGCGAGTTTTTCCTGGACCAGTTGATGTTCGGCAAGCAGGCGTCCAAACTGTTTGCGAACCGAAGCGTAACGCACGGCTTCGTCGAGAGCTCGTCGCGCCATGCCACAAGCGGCCGCGCCAACGCTGGCCCGAAACGTGTCGAGTGTTTCCATCGCCAGTATGAAACCATCGCCTTCCTTACCAACCATGTCCTCGGCCGGCACGCGACATCCTTCGAACGCAATCTCACCGATCGGATGCAACGCCATCAACGGAGTTCGTTCTACCACATAAAAGCCCTGCATCTTTGAGCCCACGACAAACGCCGACAACTCGGCACGTCCATCAGCGCGAGTTCCGGTGCGCGCAAAAACCGTGTAGAAGTCGGCGATGCCCGCGTTTGAAATAAACCGCTTCCGACCGTCGATCACATACGCTTCGCCGTCGCGGCGCGCGGTCGTTTGAATTGCAGCGACGTCGGAGCCGGCTTCTGGTTCAGTTAGGGCAAACGCCGCTATCGCTTTACCGTCGAGTGCTCGCGAGAGCCAGAACTCGCGCACATGATCGGGTGCAGCTTTGGCGATCGCGTACGTGCCCAGTCCCTGCATGACGAAAGCGAGATCCGCCAACGCAGACGAGTATGCGAGTGCTTCGCGAATCAAACATAACGAACGAACCTCGACTTGCGGTGTCGCAACTGCGTATCGCAGCAGACCAGCCTGGGCCAGGATGCTGACGAAGTATTTTGCGAGCCCGTCAACGTCGTCTTCGACGCCTGCATGTGGTTCGACTTCCTGTTCGGCAAAAGTAGCGACGGATTGGGCGAGGGTGCGGTGTTCAGGGTCGAAGAAGGGGAGTTGGGAAATTAGCCGATCCATTGAGTTTGTGCTTTGTACTTTGTGCTTAGTACTTTGTGCTTTGAGTTTTGTCAGTGGTCAGTAGTCAGTAGTCAGTGGTCAGTGGTTCTGCGTTATCAACTGCCAACTGCCCAACTGCCAACTGACCGATAACCGACAACGGACTACTGACCACTGACAACTGACAACTGATTGACCACGGACAACTGACTGACTACTAACCACTGACAAAACTCAAAACTCAAAGCACAAAGTACAAAGTACAAAGTACAAAGCACAAAGTACAAAGCCCAACCCCTATTCGAACCCCACTTCACGTTTCCCGACGAACGCTTCGTAAGCTTCACGATAATCAGGATGCAGCATGCAAATCGCCTGCGCTTGCGCTTCGCATTCGAGCGCCGTTTCGAGGTTCATGTTGAGCTCGCGGTTCAGCATCTCTTTCGTCTTCGCCAATGCGAAAGCAGGTCCGCGTGCCAGTCGTTGCGCAAACTCGCGTGTCACCGCTGCGAGTTCCGCAGGTGCGACGACGCGATTATACAAACCGATCCGTTCGGCTTCCGAGGCGCTGATGAAATCGCCGGTGTAAAGCAGTTCGGTGGCTTTCGCAAGTCCAACGACGCGGGGCAGCAGGTACGCGGCGCCCATGTCGGCGCCGGACAATCCCACCTTCACAAACAGGAAAGCGATCTTAGCTTCTTCGCTGGCGAGCCGGATGTCAGAAGCAAGCGCGATGCACGCGCCGGCGCCCGCTGTCGTGCCATTCAAACTCGAGATGACCGGTTTCGGCAGCATCCGAATGTTATGCACAAGTTCACACGTCATGCGCGTGAACTCGAGCAAACCTTCCATGTTGCGGCTGAACAGCTCACCAATGATGTCGTGCACGTCACCGCCGGAGCAGAAAGCACGTCCGCTGCCGGTAATCACAACGCAGCGGACATCCTTCTCGTCACGCAAGTTAGCGAACAGATCCGTCAGTTCGCGATAGACTTCAAACGTCAGCGCATTCAAGCGCTCAGGACGATTGAGCTTGATCGTCGCGACACCTTGCTCGTCTTGTTCGTAAAGAAAACTACTCAGATGTTTCATTGAAGATCTGTGTTATCCGTGGTCGGAACACGGCTCAAAGCACTGCGATCCCCTCGATCTCGACTTTCGCGGCATTGTCTACCAGACCCGCCACCTGGACCAGCACCATCGCCGGAAAGTGCTTGCCCATGTGCTTGCGATACCGCTCGCCGACTGCTCCCGTCCGTTCGAGATATTCAGTCTTCGTGGTGACGTAGATTACAAGCCTCGCGATGCTTGATGGCTTCCCGCCTGCTTCGCGGACGACGGTCATTACATTCTCGAGCGCCTTGTCGAACTGTTCGACGAAATCGTCGCTGACAATTTCGTGTTTCTCGTTCCAGGCAATCTGGCCGGCAATGAAAAGCAGTCTCCCACCTGGCTCGGTAAGCAGTCCGTTTGAATATCCGCTTGGCGCTCCGAGAGATTGCGGATTAATCAATTCGAAGGTCATCAGGCGTGATTAGAGCAGTTTGTCCAGTCGGGGCGCCAGTTGAGCCGCGAGGTTGCCGAGGGGATCGAGGCCGCCAATCGGCGTGCCCGCGATGTTTCCTTCTTTGTCGAGAATCACGATCGACGGCAGTTGGTCCACACCAAACTTCTTCGAAACAACGCCATTGGGATCGCGTAGCACGGTCACGTTCAGGCCGTACTTCTGCGAAAAGGCTTTTAGCTGCTGATCACTGGCGTAGTTTTTTGATTTCGAATCATCTGACTCGGTGCTAACCCAGTAAACGACCACGTTGCGATTGCTGTACTCGTCAGCGAGTTTCCTGACGCCTTGCAGTTGGGTTTTCGAGAGCGGCAGCCAGGACGCACCAAACGCGAGGACAACCACCTCGCCACGCAGACTCTCAGACGTGACGGTCTGTCCATCAATTGAGCGCAGCGAGAAATCGACGGGGTTCTGCGCGGCGGCCGCGCTGGTTAGCAGCGCCACGAGCATGCCCGCCAGGAACGTTTTTTGAGGGTTTAGAACCATCTTTTCTCCTTCGCCGAACAACCGAAATCTCGGTGTACGACGTTGTTTTAGATGAGTCACCCTGGGTTTAAAGTTGTGCGATCTTAGACGTTGGGAGGCGGGTGTCCGAAAGCCTCCTCATACAGTGCGAGGTAATCATCCCACGTATCCATGTCGCGAGCAACGAACGCTGACTCGACGGGAAGGCGTTTGACTGCGGATTGGTGTGTTTTTATCAGTTCGCGCAGGCCGCCGGTCTGGTCCAGGTCTAAAAGTGCTGCTCGAAAGCTGAGATCCACGAGTATTGGGTGACCGCCACGATCTTGCCAGATCGGTATCACGATCTTGGCGCCGTTCTGCCATTCGGCGATTAGATCCATGACTACGTTTGCAGGGACTGCGGGATGATCGACTAGCGCGATGAGGACGCACTTCGCAGCGTCGTTTACCTCACGGACGCCGATTGCAATCGATGCACCCATTTCGCTGTTCGGATCGGGGTTGATCGCGATGGTCACGTTCTTAATAACATCACGGATTTCGTTTGCGCGATGACCCAGGACTGCGACGATCGTCTCCGCACCTCCAAGTCGGAGGTAATTGATGCAGGATTCGATGACCGTTTTGTTTCCGAAGGGGAGAAGCGGCTTGAAGGCGCCCATGCGGCGCGACTGTCCGGCGGCCAGAAGAACTGCTGCTACTTGATTCACATCTGGAGCTCTCGCAAAGCTCGAAGCGTGTACTGGCGCGCCATCTGTTTGCGCCACTGATAAACAAAATCCGTGTTGTCTAAGGGCCGGGCTTTTATGTATGCGGCTTCGGCGGCGGCTTGAATATGATCCTCGTCGAAGGGCTGGCCCTGGAGCGCGGCGGCGGCTTCCTTGATTTCGACCGGCGACGGAGCGATCGCGCCGAGCACGACTTTCGCGTCTGTAACTGTTTTGTTGTCGGTTTTGATCCACGCAGCAACACCGAGCACCGGAAAATCAAATGCGCCGCGGCGGCGGAGTTTTTGATACGACGCGCGCCAGCCGTTGGTCGGTGGTAGTTCGATATTCACCAACAGTTCGTCAGGGCGCTTGCGCAGGTAATCGATACCATCGTCGTTGTAGAGACCAGCGGCGTCGATCAGTCGTTCGCCGAGAGTTGAAGCGAACCGAAGTTTGGCGCCAATCGCCACCATCACCGGAACCAGATCTGACGACTGCACTGCCCAACACTTCGAGCTTCCGGGAGCGACCCAGCAAACGTCTCCATCTTTCTTGAGACAGAAGTTGATGCCTTTGCGCCACTCGTAATTCTGGTCGTAGTAGTTGCAGCGCGTGTCGAGCAGGAGGTTGCCGCCGATCGTTCCCATGTTCCGCAGGAGTGGCGTGGATATTGTTTGCGCCGCGCGCGCTATAACGGGGTAATCGCGATTAATAATCGGATGCTCGACAATCTCGGTCAGCGTCACAGACGCGCCAATTCTCAAACCACCTGCTCCATCGCCGGTGATTTGATTCAGCTCCTGTAAACGCATCACGGAAATCACGCTCTTCGGTACCTGTTGCCGTCTTTTCATATTCGGATACAGGTCGGTGCCACCGGCGACAAACTGCCCGACCGGCCCGCTCTCGCCCATAATCCTCACTGCCTCCGCGACTGTGCGCGGAACGTGATACTCAAATTTTGGCAACCGCATCATGATCTTTTACGCTTCGATTCTAGGAATGCACAGCGACGTGTGGCATCTCGGTGCCGTCGCCGCCTTCAGATGGCGTCAGGACGCGCAACGGGTCGGGCCACGAAACAGGTGGAACACCGTCGGGACCGAAGCGTCCGTCGCGGCCACGTGCTTTATCACGAAGAGCACGCATGACTTTTTCAGGTGTGATTGGCACTTCGTCGATGCGGACGCCCACCGCATCGTAGACGGCATTCGCGACGGCGGGTGGAACAGGCAACAAGGGTCCCTGGCCCACCTCCTTCGCCCCGTATGGTCCATTCGGATCAGGATCTTCGATCAGGTACGTCTCGACGTCGCACATCTCCATCGTCGTCGGACTCTTGTATTCCAGCATCGATGGAAACTTATGTACGATGTTTCGATTCGTGCGATACGTCATCTCCTCCATCAGGATCTCGCCCAGTCCCATGTAGACACTGCCCTCGACCTGCCCCAGGACGAGCATC
>Ga0209485_1000010_pt1 | contig 91438 bp, 70 predicted proteins | sample NCAS100_FD_187516 | JGI IMG/M metagenome (GOLD analysis project Ga0209485, IMG submission 187516) | Agricultural soil microbial communities from Utah to study Nitrogen management - NC AS100 (SPAdes) (version 2) | ecosystem: Environmental > Terrestrial > Soil > Agricultural land | place: USA... | reverse complement strand
CCGTGGACCACGAGCAACACACCATCGACCATCGTCGAAATCAAAACACCGTCGGTGAACGAACTGATCGGCGGCGAATCGACGATGACGTGCGTGTATCGCGCTTGCAGCGCGGTCATCAGACGCCTCATCTGATCCGAACCGAGCAGCTCAGCAGGATTCGGCGGAATCGGACCGGAACTCATCACGTCGAGACCACTCGCCTCGTCAGTTTCGATCATTGCAAGCATCTCTTCTTCTGACGCATCGCTCGAAAGCACCGTGCTCAGACCATCACCCATGGTGATCTTGAAGATGTGCTGCAAACGCGGACGACGCATGTCCGCATCGATAATCACAACGCTGGCGCCTGTTTGTGCAAGACTGATGGCAGTATTTACTGCGGTCGTCGTCTTCCCTTCTCCGGGTAGACTCGATGTGATCAGCAACGATTTCGGCGCGCGGCCGGCGGTCGACAACAGCACTGAGGTGCGCAGGTGTCGATAAGATTCCGCGAGCGGCGATCGTCCGACGATATTGATCAATAGCTCGCTGTGACCGTTTCCGTTTCCATTCCCGTTCTGCTTTTGCAGGGTGTTAATGCCGGACAGCACCGGTCTGCGCCGCTCGGCACCGACAGACGGAATCACGGCCAATGCCGGCAGATGCAACACACGCTCGACCTCTTGAGTCGAATGGACGGTGTCGTCGAGATACTCGAGAAACAACGCCAGGCCCACTCCCATCCCGATCGACAGGAAGAACGCCATGACGATTGTGCGCCCGCGATTTGGACCGACCGGAGTGTCGGGGGCGAGCGCGTAGTCGACGATCGAGATGTTGTTCGGTTTGCCCGCCAGCACGACGTCGTTTTCTTTTGCACCCTGGAGGAGGCCGTTGAGCAGCGAGCGGTTCGTTTCGATCTCCTGCTGAATGATGCGGTAGTTGATCGCGGCTTCGTTTTGCGAGAGCGTCTGCGCGCGTTGCTGATCGAAAGATCTGCGCAAGGCTTGCTCGCGTTGGACGCCCTGCTGGTAGCGCGTGTGCAGGTTCATCAGCAGCGTCGCCGACTTGCGGCTCAGTAGATCTTTTAGTTGTCGATCAAGCTCGCCGACCTGCTGATCCACTTCTTTAACTTCCGGTGCTTCTTCAGTCGCGTCAACCAGCAGCAGCGCCCGTTTTTGTCGCAGATCGACCAACTTCGATTCGATTTCGTTGGCTTGTTTGGCGTCGGCATCGGCGAGTGCAGTTGCGGCGCCCGGGGCTTTGGCGGCGTTGTACGCGGCTTCGGCAGTCTTACGTTCGCTTTCCGCTTCGAGCAGTTGGCGATTCAATCCGGCGAGTCGCTCAACAACCGTGTTCTGATTCGGATCGAGCGAGATGATCTGATTGTTTCGTGCGTAATTGACGAGCCGTTCTTCGCCGGTGCGAATCTGTTGCTGTAGTTCGGCAATGCGCTTCTGGAGAAATCCACCGGTGGTGCTGTTTGTTTCCGTCTTCTTTTCGAGATTCGAGAAGACATAAGTCTCGGCGATCGCGTTGACAATCTTCGACGCGACCTGCGGATCCGTGTGGCTGTACTTGATGTCGATCAAACGCGTCTCTTTGTAGTATCCGCGGCTTTCCTTGACGGGTTCGACTTTCAGACCGTTAAGGATCAACCCGACGAACGGCGCCAGACGTTTTGCTTCGTTGAGATCTTCACGGGCGGTCGCCTGCGCCACTGAATTCGTCAACGGAAGCTGATCTGGCGATTTCGATCCTGCGTCTTGCGACTCCTTGCCTAGTCCCACCATGCGCGCCAATCTTTGCCAGGTCGATTGACGTTGGGCCGGGTTGCCTTTGAAGAAATCCGGGTTGTGCTCGAGGTCGAGCGTCCGGACGACGCGTCGCAATAGTCCCGGACTCACCAGGATCTGAAGCTGCGTGTTGAAGTAGATCGGATCGTCCGTTGGTCCATACAAAGGACGCGTGTTGTTTACGAGCGCGCCACTGTCCTCGAGATCCACTTGCACTCGTGCTTGCGCCTCGTAGAAGTCTGGCTTGCGCGCGACGTAGACGACCGCCAGCATCGTGATCAGGGCGACGATCCCCAGCACGAGCCACAGTCTTTTGCTTATGGCGCGCCAGTAATCGAGCAGGTGGACTTCGTTTTCGGCGTTTGGGTCAACGCCGTAGTTGTACGATAGAGGCGGATCTATGGGAGCGTCGAGAGAGTTAACCTCGGACTCTCCCTTGACGAGTTCACGGCTTGTTTTCATTGCGTCGTTCGAGCAGGCTGTCGTGTGGTGAATGCGAAATTGCGAAATTGCGGAAATGCGGGATTTGTTATCTCGCCCTGGCGTTTAAGCGATTTCAGGAGGTGGTTTGTGACGCCGGATCGCGCGATTCCTTTTGGATGTTTTGCTCGTGCTGGTGAATATCGCGAGCAGTTCTCTGGCTTCCCGGAGAAGCCAGCGCCGCTTTTCAGCGTCCCCGAACAAAGCGTCCTCTGACAACTCCAACCAATACAGACTCTCAGATGACTCTTTTTCGACTATTCCGATTTTGTGAATAAAGTCGTTCAAAGATTCTGCTCGGTTGGCTTCTCTGTAATTCGAACCGACCGACGTGCCGGCTTTTACAAGTTGGTACTCAATAATCTCACCGGCCCTTGTGTGAGGTAGAGTTGCGGAAAACTCGAGAATCTTTAAAGCGAAACGTTTCGTGCGTTTCTCTAACTCGAATCGGTTCATGTGAGGTTTCCTTGTCAGGATAAACTTTGTGCTGTGAGGATATCGCCCCGCTACTAAATTTAGCAATTCCGCATTTTCGCATTCTCGCAATTCTTCTAGGGGACGACTCTGACCGGCAGTTGCCCGACGCCGGGCACGACGCCTTGCACCAGACTCCGCAGGAAGCTCTTTCCGGCTGATGTGGGTACGTCGACGATATCGTTTGGCAGGAGGGCGAGGTCTTCCGAGCGCTTCTTTTCGATAGCAGATAAGTCTACTGTGATCTCCTTGCGCGTGCTGGCGCCGGGCTCCTGACGCAGGACTCGGATCTTGTCTTTCTTCGTGTCCTGCTTGAGGCCGCCGGCCATGGCAATCGCACGCGTGAGCGTAACGGGCTCCCGCAGATGAATAGTGAGCGGCATAAAAACGTTTCCAACCACGTAGACCTGATCGGCTTCGGGCACGGTTATGATGTCGCCTGCTTCGAGGTACGGATTGGCGGCTGGGTCACCGCGCAGCACGTCGCTCAGCTTGTAACTCGAAAGCAACGACGACACATCGCCGTTTTGATCCTCTTGTTTGCACGGTGAGGCGGCGGTTGAATGAACGATGTTGACGGTCTGTCCCGCTTTTGTTGATGGGCCTTTCGCGTAGGTCAGTAGTTCGAGCAGCCGCACACGCCGTTGCAGTTCGAACCGGCTTTGATCGTTCACGGCGCCGATGATGGCGACCTGCTTCGAGTGATACCCCTTGATGAATACATCAACCTGGAGATTGCGGTAGTACTTTGCGTACCTGCTCGCGATTTCCTTCGCCAGCTCACCTTCCGTGAGACAAGCGGCATGGATCTCGGTGTCGATGAGCGGCATGCGAATCATGCCGTTGCCTTCAACTCTTACTGCTTCGCGTGATAGTTGTGGACGATTATGAATCCGGATGTCCAGCACGTCTGCCGGGCCGATTCGATAACGATCGGCCTGTTGAGCAGCGACTGGCGGGACCGATGCTATTAAGAGGGCTACGGCGATCGTGAATCTGATCACTCTGTTTACCTCCCGGAGATTCCGAGTCGTCGCGACAGCAGTGCTTCGCGCATGTGGTTGGGGTGAGCCAGATTCAGGACAGTGTTGCTGAGCAGCACCAGCAATTCCTGATGCTCGCGTTTGAAGAGTCCCGTTAGCGGTTGCTCACCGGTTTTAACGACGACGCCTTCTCTGACCCACTGCCAGAACTGCGCCTGCGTTGTCCAAAACTGCTTGCGATCGCGACAAACGACGAGCGCTGTTTTCTTTTTGCGTTTCTTCTTCATTTGAATACACCTCGGCCCTTGCATGACTGCGAAAGTCACACAGGTACCCGGTAGGGAAGCCTCTCTTGCGAGGCAGCAGCTATTTGTCAAAACGAAAATTGCGCAATTGCGGAATTGCGCGATTGCGTAATTTCAAGACCCTCAACTCACACCCTTTCGGCCCCGTGCTCGCCAGCCGGTCAAATTACGCAATTCCGCAATCGCGCAATTCCGCAATTCTTCGACGGGGATGTGACTCAGCAGTGGAAGTGAGTTAGTGCGGTAAAGCTCGAATTTAGAAAGTCCGGGCAGTTCTTGAAAAAACATCAACGTCTCAGTGAATCACTCACGGCGACTCAGTCGGGAAGATCCGCGCAATCCAAAGGACCGATTCGTAATCAAAAACTTACGCTCTATCAGTGCGTTCAGACTAAATAGATCAAATGCATGTGTCAATGTTTTTATTCGATCTGATCAACCATTTCACACCATAGATGACCTATGGTGATGTGAGCTTCCTGTATCCGCGAAGTGCGATTCGCCGGCACCGCGACTGTGAAGTCGCACATTGAGCCGAGTGGATCAGAGGAGGCGCCCGTCAAAGCGATCGTGCGACAGCCGAGTTCGCTCGCCCGCTCGACTGCTTTCAAGACGTTTTTCGATCTTCCACTGGTGCTGATCGCGATTAGGATATCGCCGGCTTGCGCGAGCCCTGCGAGTTGGCGTGCGAATACTTGTTCGTAACCGAGATCGTTGCTCACCGCCGTCAAAGCTGACGTGTCAGTAGTCAACGCGATCGCCGGCCATGAGCGGCGCTGTTTTTCGTAACAGCCGACGAGTTCGGCCGCGATGTGTTGCGCATCAGCCGCGCTGCCACCGTTGCCGCAGAACAAAATCTTCTTTCCGGCGACGAGTGCGTCGCAGATCATCTGCCCAGACTGTTCGATGTCATTAATATTGGACCGAAGCAGCGCTTGCAGGGTTTCCAGGTGCTCCTGGAGGGAATCCGTCAGCAGATTCGCGGCGAGTTTCGATGAATTGCTATCCACGTTGCTTGAGCAAATTAGCATAGTTTATTATTCACCGCCATTTACCAAAGCACTAAGTAGTGTCTGAGTTTGCCACATTCTCTGCTTACCTCGGCGGTCGTCCGCGACTCTGTGGTAAAAGCAGCGCAAAACCAGATAGATCGCAGAAACGCGGAGGACCGCTGAGGTACGCAGAAGAGGAAATTAGGACACCACCAGGCATTACTCACGAATGACCAATTCAAATTCAACGCCAATGCTGCGGCAGTACCAGGAACTGAAGCAGCAACATCCCGGCACTCTATTGTTATTTCGGCTTGGCGACTTTTACGAGCTGTTCTTCGACGACGCAGTTACCGGCTCTCGCGAGCTGCAAATCACGCTCACGGCGCGTCAGAAGGACAGCAACAATCCCATCCCGATGTGCGGAGTGCCTCACCACTCGGCCGCCAATTACATCGCACGCTTAGTTCGCAAAGGCTATCGGGTCGCGATTTGTGAGCAGACTGAAGATGCAGCAAAGACGAAGAAGCTCGTGCGACGCGAAGTGGTGCGGATCGTCACGCCTGGTACCCCAATAGATCCGCAGTTGCTCGACGCACGTGAGTCAGTCTATTTAGCAGCGGTTTGCACGGCCGGTGAAACGATTGGCGCGGCATTTCTGGATATTTCCACAGGGGAGTTTCGGGTAACTCAGGAAACTGGGCGTGACTCGTGGACGCGCATTCGAGCGGATCTCGAGTCGTATGCGCCGCGCGAGCTGTTGTTTCCCGCATCCTTGGGTGCCCTGATAAGGACAGGGTTGAGTGGCCGAGTACAAACGGCGCCGCTCCCGTTGGGCAACGACTTTGCTTCTTCTTCGACGGAAGTCTCGGCAAACGAGTATGGCTTTGACGCGACATTAACAGCGCTCGACGATTGGCAGTGGCAAAGGGACGACTGTTATTCACTTCTCATTAATCACTTCAAAGTTCACACGCTCGACGGTTATGGACTGGCACGGAAAGACGAAGCGGTTCGAGCCGCCGGAGCCTGTTTGCGTTATGCGCAGGAGACACAACGCGCCGCCGCCGCGCACGTCACAGATCTCGTTTATTTCGAGCCACAGGATCACCTGGTGCTCGACAGCGTCACCGTGCGAAACCTTGAGCTCGTCGAATCACTCGCCGGTGGCAGTGGCCGTTCACTGTTACAGGTGATCGACGAAACGGTGACGGGCATGGGCGCCCGGTTGCTTCGTTCCTGGTTGCTGCGTCCGTGTGTGAAGCGTGGTGAGGTCGAGGCGCGGCTCTCGGCCGTGCAGGAATTGTTCGCATCACAGATGCGGCGCGACAAGTTGCGGGCGCGATTGAAAGAAGTTTCGGATCTCGAACGTGTAATTGGTCGCATCAGCCTAGGTTCGGCAACGCCGCGTGATCTCGTTGCAATGTTGCGTTCGCTCGATCAGGTTCCTGCGATTCGTGAGGTGTTGACGGGTCTTCCATCGTCGCTCCTCGAAGTGCTTGCGGAGAATACAGACGAGCTTCCCGACATTCGAGCCTTGATTGCACGATCGATTCATGATGACCCACCCGCAAAAGTCGTCGACGGTGGCGTTATTCGTGATGGCTACTCACCAGAGCTCGACGAGCTTCGTTCCATCAGTCGCAACGCCAAACAGATCATCGCCACCCTGGAAGCGACTGAGCGGGGCCGCAGTGGAATCAACAATCTGCGAATTCGCTTCAACGGCGTCTTCGGGTATTTCATCGAGGTATCGAAGGCGAACGCCGCGCGAGTGCCGGTTGAATACGAACGACGGCAGACACTCGCGAATTCCGAGCGCTTCACCACGCCGGAGCTGCGTGACTGGGAAAAGAAAGTCCTCGGTGCGGAAGAACGTATCGTCCAACTCGAAACGGAATTGTTCGGCGAAGTCTGCCGGCAGATTGCCTCGGAAACGAAACGTATTCAGATGACGGCACGTGCGTTGGCGGCGCTCGATGCGCTGGCATCGTCTGCGGAGACTGCGGCGCGCCGGAGATACGTCAGGCCCGAGCTTCACGACGCCGATGTTTTGGAGATCGTTCAGGGGCGACATCCGGTTATCGAGGCGTTTCTGGATGAGCCATTCGTGCCGAACAGTGTTTATCTCAACAACTCGACCGATCGTTTGCTGATCATCACCGGGCCGAACATGGGCGGCAAGAGCACAGTGTTACGGCAGACCGCGATCATTTGCATTCTCGCGCAGACTGGATGTTTTGTTCCCGCTGAACGCGCACGACTGCCTTTGCTCGATCGTATCTGGACTCGCGTAGGTGCTTCGGACGACCTCACGCGCGGACGATCGACTTTCATGGTGGAGATGACGGAGACGGCGGCGATCCTGCACAGCGCAACGCCGCGGTCGCTTGTGCTGCTCGACGAGATCGGTCGCGGTACGGCTACCTTCGATGGATTGTCGATCGCCTGGGCAGTTGCAGAGTACTTGCATGATTCGGCCGAGCACGCTGCTAAGACGTTATTCGCTACGCACTATCACGAGCTAACCGAGCTGGCAGAACGATTGCCCGGTGCGCAGAACTATCAGATCACTGCTACTGAGCGCGAAGGTGAGGTTGTCTTCCTGCACCGGCTCGAACGTGGACGCGCGTCGAAGTCGTATGGAATTGAAGTAGCGCGGTTGGCGGGTCTGCCGCCGGCGGTGCTGGCAAATGCCCGTGAAGTATTGGCCCGGTTGGAGCGTTATGAATTAGACGTGTTTGCAGAAGAACAAATCAGTGAGGAACCGTTATCGGTTAAAGCAGCTACTGTGAACGGTGCTTTAGAAAAAGCAACAACTCTTGCCGGACGTCGCAGGGCGGCTGCGCAGGCTTCCTTGTTTGATCTGGTAAATCAGAAAGTGATTGAAGAAATCCGTGTCGCCCCCAGCTCGCTGACTCCGGAGGAAGCCCAGGAGTTGTTACTGAAACTAAAGTCACGTCTGATGTGACTATCGCTCCTTTTTGCTGACGCGCCCAACATAAAACCCCGCCCCAAAAATCATTGTAAGCAGGAAAAACACGGGAATCAGCAAGATAAAGCTGTCCCAGATCTGTTGGATGATCGACATCTACACCCCTCCCAAGCACCAGTTTTCCAGTTGTTGTGAAGTTAGGGCGAGACGACTAGTAATTTAGTTGATTGTCTCGGTTGAGGGCAAGGCCTATCTGAGTCAAGTAGTGTCTGAGTTTGCCACATTTTTTGCGTACTTCAGCGGTCCTCCGCGACTCTGCGTTATCTGGTTTTGCGCTTCTTTTACCGCAGAGACGCGGAGGACCGCTGAGATACGCAGAGAGGAAATTAAGACACCACCCTGATTCAATAAGGAGCTGGGATTTGTTCGTAGCTTAGCTTATTGAAATCGAAGAGTTCACGTTCGTCGATCATTCCGCCTGCTCTGATTCGCGCTGCGTAGAGTTTTCCTTCGGTGGACCAGACGAGCCTTTTATCGTCCAATTCGGCCCACTCCCAGGCAGGACGCTGAATCAGATTGTCAGACCGCGGCCGGAATAATTCGTGTTCATCCCAGTAACAACCCTTTCCGGGAGGCGCTCCCACTTCGCTATGCGCCAGTTTGCGTAGTATCCATCCCTCGCGCAACGGTTTCTCGAAAACGTCAATCTCCTGCCCCCTGGTCCCTTGCCTCTCGATATACTCCCAACCGTCGCGCATCAACCGCGGGTAGTAAACACCTGGACACTCTCCACCGAAATAGGTTGACGGTTTGAACTTGAGGTTGCGGCGCACTTCGTGCGTGTTTCGCAGTTCGGAATGTCCACAGCCATCGTTCAACCAATAAGTAGCTTTGTCCGTGAACAAGCCGCCGCCATTCCAACAATCGCCCTTTGGAAAAATCGCGATCGCTTTCAGATAGGGTGCCCTGGAAATCGCGGTCCACGAGCCTTTTGCTTCGCTGTGCCAGCGGCCATTCATCGCGAAGTAGATCAGGTACTTGCCATCCGGAGAGATGTCGGAGCGCCTCTCATAAATTCGCCCGTTAAGCCATTGTCCTACTCGAAACTGATCGTTGTGGCGGTCCCACAGAACGGTGCATACCTTTTTCGAAGGGCCACGCCGAATAACCACCCCCACACGCGCTTCACGCGCCAGCAGAACATGAATTCGAGCCTCAAATGAAGATGGACGAGTCACGATTCTAGAGTCGGATTAAAGTTTCCAAACGCGTGAAGGTACGAAGCATCCCATTACGAGTAGTATGACGCCCGCGATGAGTGTCGCGCGATGTCTGCGGCGCGCCCAATACTGCTCATAAACTCCTCGGGGCGAACCATCCATAAAATAGGACGGTAACGGCATGCCGACGCCAAAGTAAAACATGCCGTGGCTTCTTACGCCCAAATGTCTTGGCATGACTGTCCATTGCACGGAGTAGATACCGGATGGCAGCTCCGAAGAAACATTCACCCGCAGCGTTTTGCGTGAAGCGCCGTTCGGATCGGGACCGTTGACAGTGAAGAGCTTTTCGGTTTTATGGATCTCTTCACCAGACGCTGACATCGTGATTATCGAGAGCACGTTCATTCTCGAATCCGCAGACAGCTCGCGGTTGAAGTTAATCGTCACGTTATCTGGCGATCCCGAGTGCACTGAATTAGGCTTTGGAGAAGACTCGACATACCGAGCTCGCGGAGCAAGCTGATACCACAATCCGAATATCAGCATGATCGCGCCCAGAACAAGTAGCAACGCACGAATAATGTTGCCAAACAAACTCGTCATTTCTGAGTGACCTCGCCGTCCTTCCGTGAAGTGACGGCTAGATACTACAATCTCTCCACTATGAAGAACCAAACTTCCCTTCTCGCTCTCATTGCTACTGGACTACTGATTTCATCCAGCACACTCGGTCAACAGGCGAACACGACTTCAGCGTCGGCCCCGGCGAGCGCCGTAAAGTCGGTGCAGGTCTCTGTCCCGGTGAAAGAAGCTGAAGTTGGTCAACAGATACAAGTGACCGTCGTCGCGACCGATGCTTCAGGAAAAGCGGTCAACGAAAAGCCGTCTACTTACTTTGCTGGTCCATTCGACATCGCCGCCGTTGACGATGACGGAAACGTGAAGCTATTCGGAACGGGACAGGTTACGGTGGGCGCCATTGTCGGAGGCGTGCCCGCGCTGGCGACTTTCATGGTGAAGCCGCCCAGCGTCAATAGTATCGAAGTGGTCGAACGGAAGACGCCGCTGGTCGTCGGTGATACTGTGCAGATGAATGCTGTGACACGTGTTTTGAATGGCGTTCCGCGCACCGGCGTCCCAATCAACTGGACGTCTGACAACACGAGCGTCGCCACCGTTGACGTGGGTGGTGTGGTTACGGGCATTGCTCCGGGCAAGGCTACGATCACCGCCACCGCAGGATCGGCGAGCACGAAAACCTCGATCTCTGTTATCAAAAGCAATCTTCGCAGCCTCTCGATAACCGCCGGCGCAAAGAACGCGCGCACTGGCGACGTGGTCCATTTCACTGCCAAAGCAGATCCGGCCCACGACGCCATCACGCGTTGGTCCGTAAGCGGTAGCGGCGCGACTGTGGATGCAGATGGCGCATTCGTCGCCGAGTTGCCAGGCACTTACATCGTAACGGGAACCAGCGGCACCCTCTCATCGAGCGCCTCAATCGTCGTCACGCCTCGCGACCTGGAACGGGAGGTCAAAGTCGTCGGTCGAGCGCCGATGAAAGAGTTTCAGGGCGCCGAACAATGGATTATCGGAAACTACGCTTATTACTCCACCATCGCGGATCGTTTCTTTGTCTACGACATTTCTGATCCGACACAGCCCAAGCTAACCGACACTATCAAAGTCGATGCGCGTTTGGTTAACGACATCATGACCACGGCTGATGGCAAGATCCTCGTCATCTCGCGTGAAAATGCGTCGAATCGGAAAAACGGAATTGCTTTTTACGACACGTCCGATCCGGCCCACCCAAAACTTATTTCGGAATACACGGCAACTGTCACCGGCGGCGTTCATAGCGCCTTCGTTCACGATCATTACGTCTACCTGACCGACGACGCCACCGGCTCGATGCGCGTGATCGATTTCAAAGACGTCAAGAATCCGAAAGAAGTAGCACGCTGGCAAACCGAAAATCCGCTCGCCGGCGCGATTCGAACAAAAGAAGGCGAACAGGTCGCAGGCCGTTACATTCATGATCTTCAGGTCAAAGACGGTCTTGCATATCTTGCGTACTGGCACGACGGCCTGGTCATTCTCGACGTTGGCGCCGGACTGAAAGGCGGCAGTCCCGAACGTCCACAGCTCGTCAGCCAATTACGTTTCAATCACAACGAGCTCTACGGCAATGGTTGGCTGGCCGGTACTCACTCGGTCTATCGCTATAAGAATTACGTTTTTATCGGCGACGAAGTGTTTCCGGCGCTATTCGACATTAAGTCGCAAAAACGTTTTCCAGTGAGAGGAATTGTTCACGTCGTCGACGTTTCAGATATTCACAATCCGCGAAAGGTAGCCGAGTATCCTGTGCCGGAAGGCGGCGCTCACAACATGTGGGTTGAAGACGATGTGATGTATCTAGGCTACTACAGCGGTGGCGGTCGCGTCGTCGACGTGTCGGGCGAACTGGGCGGCGATCTTTATCGACAGGGACGAGAGATCGCGCGAGTGTGGACGGGCGATGCCAATGGGTTTCGCGCCAACCTACCTTTCACGTGGGGCGCGCAGCCACACAAAGGTCTGATCTATTTCAACGACATTCACTCCGGACTGTGGATAGTGAAGCTGGGAGAAAAGATCGACAAGGGATCTACCACAGCGCCTGGTCCATAGCCTGGTTGTATTTATTTCAACTCTGCGTATCTCTCTGCGGTCCTCTGTGCCTCTGCGGTTTGTTGATTCTATGTAAGTTCAATGAAACAAACACAGAGAACCTGAGATTTATGCAGAGAAGCCTTACGGCTTGCTTCGTGGTTCTGTTTTGTAGAAATCGATACCAGCAGCGGTCGGACCCACGTCAACGGTGGCGACTATTTTCAACGCAGTAAGATCAATTACTTCAACCGTGCCCGGCTCTGATCCGATGCCCTCAACGCTAACGAACGCATAGCGATCATCGGGCGACACCACGACGCCGTGCAGCACTTTGCGTTTCGTCGGTAACCGAGCCAGTTCCCTTCCATTCTTCAACTCATAAATGGACACTGATTGGTCGCGCTTGTTTGTGGCGATTAGGCGCAGACCGTCGCGCGTTATGTCGAGGTTGTAAACGCCGGCACCCGCGGCGATACGACGCACGATCTGCCAATCGCGTGTGTTGACCTCAACAATCTCACTCGAGCTATTGCACGCGACGTAAACTGAAGAACCGTCAACTGTAGGTTCTGCCCACGTCGGTGAACAGGATTTATCGCCGGGCTTCGGGGCCTCCATCCCATGTCCGCCGGTATGTTTCGCGCTGGAGTTAGTGCTGCCCGTTTTGGTCAAAGCAAACTGTTGCGTCACTTTCAACGAACGCGTATCGATCTCAACCAGCATGTCGTCCATCATGCAAGCGGAGTATTGTTTCGTTCCCTGCGAATTCAAGCGTGAACCGTGCGGCATCGTACAGGTCTTAAGTCGCGCGACTTCGGTCATTGTTTGTGTCGAAACCACGGAGACTGATGACGGAACCATGTCGCCATGCAGATTGAAGTTCACGACGAAAATAAAAGCACCGTCGGGTGAGATATCCAGTGTTGCGGGGAAAAGGCCGAGGGTGGTTTTGGCAATCAGCAAGTCGTCTTTAGTCGAATACTTCCAAACCGATCCAAAGGGGCGTCCGTGGGCGAGCGTAACGTAATAAAACTGTCGATCGGGTGAAACGGCGATGCCGTGCGGTCCATCAATGTCGACTGGCATATCGCCCGTATCGATCTGGCGATCGACGCGAGCGCCGTCAGGTCCGAAACGCACCAGCGCGATCTTGTCAGCTGACTCTGACAAGACATAAACGAGATAGTCCCGCTCCGGTTTTACCTGGGCGTGTGATGAAGCCGCCGACGAGGCCAACAGGATCAAAATCGCAAGAGCACTTCTCATGATCGAAAGTTTATGATCAATCGATTCCGAACACCATGCGAAAATATTTTCGCCTCAGGCCACCTTGTGTACGAAAAACTGCATCAATAGCGTTAGCCAATAAGCAGTTCTCGCGCGGTCTCCCCCGCATGGTCCTAAGTTAGTTACTATCTGAGACCTTAGTTCTTGGTCTCAATAAAGAAACAATTTGACTATGTACGAAGAAGCAATTCTGAAACGCGGATCTGTGTCTGATCGTGGTGTACTTCTCAGAAGCACCTTATTAACGGCACTATTTTTTCTCATTGCTCCCGCGATAATCGCGCAGGAAGGCCCGCAATCAAATACTGGTGCGCTACGGGCGGCAGACGCATCCGGTAAACCGGTCGGCGAGTGCCCCCTCAAACACACGACCGTCAAAGCAGAAGTCAGCGGTTTTATCTCCCGCGTCACGGTCACTCAGGACTTTGAAAATCCTTTCACTGAAAAAATCGAAGCCGTCTACGTCTTCCCGCTCCCGCAAGCAGCCGCTGTCGACGATCTCACGATGCTGATCGGCGAGCGCATAATCAAAGGGAAGATCATGCGCCGTGAAGAAGCGCAAGCTACCTACGCCGCCGCTAAACAACTCGGCCAGGTCGCGGCGTTACTCGACCAGCAACGTCCCAACATCTTCAGTCAAGCCGTCGCCAACGTCATGCCGGGTCAACAGATCCGTATTGTCATTAGCTACGTCGAGACGTTGACGTATGAAGACGGATCGTATGAGTGGTCGTTTCCGATGGTTGTTGGTCATCGTTACAACCCGGCAACGCTGAATCAAGCGGATAATGCTCCAAGCGTGGCCCCGACTTACTCAGAGCGACCGGGACACGATATTTCGATTGACCTCACACTCGATGCCGGCGTTCCGATCGAAGCGCTCAACTCCGAAACACACGAAACCGAAGTTGAACGTCCCGACGGACGACGCGCGATCGTGAGTCTAAAAGATCAGAAGACGATCCCGAACAAAGATTTCATTCTCAAGTATCAAACTGCGGGTCCTGCAATGAACGATGCCGTCCTCGCTCATCGCACAGAAAGGGGTGGCTTCTTCACTCTCATCTTACAGCCACCCCAGCGCGTCTCTGCGGAAGACGTGACACCGAAAGAACTCGTATTTGTCGTCGATACCTCGGGCTCGATGTCGGGCTTCCCGCTTGCCAAGGCGAAAGAGACAGTAGATCTTGCGCTCGACACGCTCTACCAACACGATACGTTCAACATCATCACGTTCTCCGGCGACACAAATCTGCTCTTCCCCGAACCACGACCCGCAACTCCCGAAAACGTTCGCGAGGCGAAGAAGTTTCTCGCATCGCACAGAGGCGGCGGTGGTACGGAGATGATGAAAGCAATCACCGCCGCACTCCAACCAACCGACTCACAACAACACATGCGCATCACCTGCTTCCTGACTGACGGGTATGTCGGCAACGACATGGAGATCATCGCCGAAGTAAGGAAGTACAAGAATGCGCGCGTGTTTGCGATGGGTTTTGGCGTTGGACCGAATCGCTACCTGCTCGACAACATGGTCCAACACGGCCGTGGGGAAGTCGATTACGTGACGCAAATCGGCGACACGTCAGCCGTAGCACGCCGCTTTAACGAGCGGGTGCGCAATCCCTATTTGACGGATATTTCGATCGAGTGGCCGGCGAGCCTGTCAGTCGCCGACATTTATCCTCGTCAAATACCGGATATGTTTAGTGCGAAGCCGCTTGTTCTTTCCGGTCGTTATTCGCAGGCCGGCAGTGGGTCGATCGTGTTGAAAGGCAAGATTGCCGGTCAGGATTTTGTGCGCGAGATTCCGGTGGCGTTACCGGAGACTGAGGGTAGTCACGACGTTCTCGCCACGCTTTGGGCGCGACGCAAGATCGACGACGTCATGGCTTACGATCTGAGTGGGGCGCAATCCGGCACGATGAAAGCTGAATTCCGAGAAGAGATTGAACAGATCGGTCTGAAGTTTAAGCTCATGACGCAATTTACGTCGTTTGTCGCAGTTGATGAAGCGACTTTTACCGGTCCTCAGGTGCCGGTCCAGGTCGCGGTGCCTCAACATTTGGGAGTGCTCGCGTTGGGTGGCGTTAACAACGCCGTGATGGTGACCAGTTCGAGTACTCAGATCATGACGACTGCGAGCGTAATCAATACTGATTCGAACATCACGAACCTCCCAGTGAACGGCCGAAGTTTTGAAAACCTCCTGACGCTCGCACCCGGCACGGTCAGTGGAAGTACAGAAGGGCATACCAATTCGCCTGTGCCAGCCGTCACAACCAACGGGCAAAGAACACACGCGAACATGTTCATCGTGGACGGTGTGAGCGCAGACTTTGGCATTACACCCGGCGGACAGAGCCCTGGTTCATCAGCATCAGGCAACATGCTGGCGCTGACTGCGAGTGGCGGCGCTAATGGAGTCGCGGCGATCGATTCTATTCAGGAGATAACGTTCCGAACAGCTCATACACAGGCTGAACATGGTCGTGTTCCCGGCGCGCAGGTAGACGTGGTTACTCGCGCGGGGTCGAATCAGTTTCACGGCAGTCTCTTTCACTTCTTTGGAAACGACGCGACGGACGCGAATGACTGGTTTGCAAATAGTCGCGGTCTAAACAAGCCCCCGCGGCGCGTAAACAATTTTGGCGGCACGTTTGCCGGTCCATTCGTGCGTGACAAGGCGTTCTTCTTTGGTTCTTACGAAGGACTACGACTGCGTAATCCAATGATGGGGATTACCGACGTACCTTCCCTGGCTTCGAGAACGGCAGCAGTTCCCGAAATCCGACCATTCCTTAATGCGTTCCCGCTACCAACCGGCGAGGCGAGACCCGACGGTTTCGCCGAATTCGCATCAACTTTTGCAAACTCCGCGCGTCACGACGTGGCCAGCTTCCGTGTCGACTGGAACGCAACTGATGCGACTCAATTCTCGGGCAGATACAGTTTCGCCGACTCTGACGCGGACACGCGAGGTGCCGGTGGTTTCTCGCTGAACACGATCAATCGAATCCGGAGTCAGGCACAAACAACGACGGGATCGTTCGTATGGACTGCGTCGCCAACCGTCGTAGTCGATCTTCGCGCGAACTACAGCCGCTTACGTGTCACCGGTTCGCAAGCGCTCGATTCGTTTGGCGGCGCGGCTGTGCCTTCGAATTTCGTAGCGGGTTTTGGCGAGTCGTTCAATTTCGATCTGAACGCACGTAGCGCGAACCTGATGATTGGCAGCGACGCCTCAAATCTTCAGCGCCAGTTCAATACTGTCGGGACCGTTATAGTCATTTCGGGCAAACACGACTTTAAGTTTGGTGCGGATTACCGGCGCATGTCGCCGCACCTTGGTTTTCGCACGCGCGAAACAAGCGTGCTTTTTGACGGTGTCGGTCAGGCGATCACTGGCATTCCGGCGCGCGTTGGTTTGTTCAATCGCGAGCCGTCCCAGTCGCCTGACTTCAACAACCTCTCGCTCTTCGCGCAGGATGAGTGGCGGAAGTCGTCACGACTGACGTTGAACTTTGGGGTGCGTTGGGAACTGAATCCGGCGCCGTCGAACGATGGCACACCTCCGCTTGCGGTAGACCAGGTTAACGATGCCTCTCGACTTGCGGGAGTCTCGCCAGGGACGCCGTTGTGGCAAACGACTTACTTGAACCTCGCACCCCGCGTTGGGGTTGCGTATCAGATACTGGGTAAGAACGATCCGGAGTTGATGCTGCGCGGCGGTTTCGCGGTGGTTTACGACCTGGGCCAGCACCGCGCGGGCGATGCTTTTGCAGATTCGATCCCGTTTGTCAGTGGATCTGGTGCGCCGGCAATCGTGTTCGATCCGCAGTTGAAACTGCCATACACATTGAATTGGAACGTATCACTCGAACGAGCACTCGGATCGAAACAATCAATCACCGGAACCTACGTAGGGACTGCCGGTCGAAGATTGCTTCACACTCAAACGGTGTTTGATCAAAACCTCGCGTTCCCGTTTCTGCGACTGACAACGAATGTTGGCCGATCCGATTACCGTGCTTTGCAGGTGGAGTTCAATCGACGTTTTTCGGACGGACTCAAATCGGCTTTCTTTTACACGTGGGCTAGATCTTTGGATAACGTAAGCGAGGACTCGGCGAGACACGTCTTGATGACCAGCGCCAACCCCGCACTCGATCGTGGTCCATCAGATTTCGGCGTCACGCATCAATTTAACGGATACGTGCAGTACGATCTGCCGGCTTTGTTTTCCAACGGCTTCGGCAACAAGGTCTTTCGCAACTGGAGCGTTGGTTCAATCGTCAACCTCCGTTCAGCGAAACCGGTCAACGTTGTCTACCTGGTCCCGACGCCGTTCGGTGTCGCGTATTTCCGGCCAAATGCCGTTGCTGGTGAGTCGCTGTACATGTTCGATCCGACGCTTGAGGGTGGAAGAGCGATTAATCCGGCGGCGTTTGATGTACCGCCAGATTTGGAACAAGGCAATCTCGGTCGTAATAGGCTGCGCGGATTTCCACTTCATCAATTCGATCTCGCGTTACGTCGTGCATTCAACTTCAGCGAACAACTGAGTCTTCAATTTCGCGTCGACGTTTTCAATATCTTCAATCATCCGAACTTCGCAGATCCGGTGGGACGCGATCGCGTGCTGGGCGGTGTATTTTCGGCCGGCGCATTCAGCCCGAATTCGACCTTTGGCCGATCCTCCTCACTCCTCGGCCAAAGCCTCTCCGATTCCGGCTTCGGTGCGTTCTATAAAAACGGTGGACCACGTACGTTGCGCTTCTCAATGAAGTTGGAATTCTAGGGGGCGATTACTGCAAATCGTTAATCAAGACAACGTCCCACTTCCAGACGCCGCAAGTGACCGCGAATTGTCCGGCCGCTGAGTAGTCGAAATCGAATAGGTCACTTTGATCGAACCTTGCTAGCTGTTCAGAAGGCTTGCCATCCAACGACTGTTTCACGATATTGAGAGTCCCGCCGGTCTCCGTCATGTAAGTAAGAGCCTTGCCATCTGCTGTCCGCTTTATGCGGTAACCCCCCTAGCCTGATTTTTACATTAAGGCGGCGGCCACTCAATTGCCGCCCTCTACACTTTTTTCCGATTCGCGACCGCGCCACGTCGAAGTTTATAGCCGAACCTGACGGTAGTGGTGCAGTCTGGGTTTCTCTCCGCGCTCTCTGCGCTCCGCGGTGAATTGGGTGGAAAACTCAATACCTCAGAGTCGCAGAGCGCCCGAGTCTGGAAACTGCACCACTACCGAAACTGACGAGCGGGATGTGGTCTTAACACCGTTTAGGCTAGAATACAGCCGATCCGTGTTCATCATGTTGCACGCTGAACCCCTGGGCGGAAAACTCGTATTGACTGTTCATGACCGACGGCGACTCGACAGATAAACTCAAGCTCGACCAGGGTGAGAAGAAGCGGCGTGAAGAGGCGCTGCCAGAACGCATCCTCCGTCGCGTACTTGAAGGAATGGGCGACGTAGTCGATCGCCGCTTTGGTCGCACCGTCGAGCCCCGCAGCGGTCTCACCACTTCCAAGCTTATCGAGCGAATGAAGAAGCTGATCGACGAACGCGTCCGAGACGAGGGCAAACGCGGACGCATCGCGCCTCACCATCTGGTGCTGAAGGTCGAGTGGGGCACGCACTCCGAAGCGCCGCCGGAGATCCTGCACGATCTGAAAAACGAGGTTCTCGCTGCCGCCATCGATCACATCAACGATCATCGCTATCGCACGCTCGCCGCAGTCAGCATCGAAGCGGAGGTCGACATTTTTACGACCGGCATATCCGTCGATCCGACGTTTGGCGAGTTTGAAGAAGACCTGCGCCGCCAGGACGAAGAACGACGCGCCGCGAAAGCTGGCGTGCAGATTCCCTCAGGCCAGCCGACGATGCCTGACATCGAGGTGATCGCGCGCATTACCCTGCAAAACGGAACCCGAGAAATCCCTTTGATCTTCAAACCGGGCGGCAAACGACTTAACGTCGGCCGCGCTTCCGATAACGAACTGACACTCAACGACGGCAGCGTGTCGAAGATCCACGCCGCACTGCTCATGACCGCGGAAGGCACTCTCCTCGTCGCTGATACCGGATCCACCAACGGTACTTTTATCAACGGTCGTCGCATCACCTATGGCGAGTCGCGACCGATCGAAGACGGCGACGTAATCGGTTTTGGAGATGTGGAAGTGCGACTGCGCAAAAGTGAGTAGAACTGGATGATCGTAAACACGTTACTTCTCTTTCTCTTTCAATCTCCCTCACCTTCCCCAGTTCCAACTCCGCACATGCCGGAAAGAATGCCGGCGCTGTTCACGTTGATCTACGTGGGCGGGTTTGCCTTCGTGCTGCTGTTGCTTCTGCTTGGTCTCGTTCGTAACCGTCGCCGGCCCGTCGTCACAGCTTCAGTTTCGGATGATCTACCGAAAGCGGTGCAGAAGCGACTCGGTTCGACCTCGACGAATCGCGGTCTGCGTGCTTTGCGCTGGCTGTTTGTTCTGCTCGCGCTCGGAATGTTTGGGTTTCACGTTTACTGGGCCAGATACGCCGCGGAACAGAACGAAAAGTTTCAGCAGCTTAGTTACAAAGACTTGCGCGTTCGTCGGTTATCGGAATCGACTTTGCGCGGGTGGATACTCGATCGCAGTGGCCGGTTGGACCAACCGCTGGCCTACTACAAACGGACTGCTAGCGGCGACATCCGTCGCGAGTATCCGCTGGATAAAGCGCTCTCGCACCTGTTTGGATCCGATCGGGGCGATCCGGGTCTGGAGCGCGCGTTGTTTGGTGTGCAAAGCGGCGCGCTGCCTGAAGCCTGGGAGGTTGTCAAAGGCCGTTCAGTCGAGTTCAAAGGCAACCAGGACGTACGACTTACGATCGATCGTGCGCTACAACAGACCGCGGTTGATCTGATGAAGGGAAAACATGGCGCGATCGTCGTGGTGAATCCGCAGAACGGCGAAGTGCTCGCGATGTACAGCGAGCCTTCGTATAGCCTGAACGAAGTCAACGACGAAACAAGTTGGATACGCCTCGACGCAAACGAGCGCGATAAACCACTCGTAAGCCGCGCCCTCGGCGCTTACTACATTCCCGGTTCGACGTTCAAAACCGTGACGATGATCGCGGCCTATCTCGCCGGCGAGCAGGAAACAGAATTTATGTGCAGCGGCGGTGGCTACTACGCTGCGCCGGGCGCGAACGTCATCTTCGACGACGGTGGTCCAGGTGAAGTGCATGGAAGGATCGGGATCGATCATGCGTTCGAAGTCTCGTGCAACCAGTACTTCGCGCAGATGGGTGTAAAGCTTGGACCGGAACGACTCAAACGCGCTGCGCAATTGTTGGGCATTGGCGCGTACAACACACCGTCCGAAGCATTGCGCGGGCGCAAGCAACCGGAGATTTGGAACGGCAGCACCGACGCCGTCGAACGAGCTCTCGCGCCGCGCGAGGCGACGATCGTTACCGGCAAACAAGTGACGAGATACGACCTCGCGTTGATCGGATACGGACAGGGTTACGCCGGACAGATGACACCGTTCCAGATGGCGCTTGCTGCCGCGACGATAGGCAACATGGAAGGCAAGTTGATGAAGCCGAAGATTGAGTTCAACCTCGCGCCACAGGCGTTCAATCAGGTGCTTTCACCGGCAGCGTCAGCAGAGTTGCGGCGCATTATGGGTCTCGTTACCGGTGGCGCCAGCGGCACGGCGCGCGGCGTGTTCGCACCGGTCAAAGCAGCGGGAATTAACACCGGTGGCAAAACCGGAACGGCGCAGAAAGTTGTTCCCGTTTACGATGCAAAGACGGGCCAGCCAAAAACCCGACACCGAATCGAGCGCGACAATCGCGGCAACATCATTCGCGAGTACGACGAAGTAATCATGGACGAAGAGAACCCGCGCATTGACGGCTGGTTTTTGTGCATTGCGCCATTGGAGAAACCGCAACTGGCGATCGCCGTGATCGTCGAGGGCGGAGGTTATGGTTCGAGATCTGCCGCGCCGATTGCCGCGGCGCTGGTCATGAAAGCGAGAGATTTGGGGTACTTGAGGGTGAGGTGAGTTTTGAGCTTGGTACTTAGTACTTTGTACTTAGCAATTAATAACAGCGCACTAAGCACTTCGAAGCACAAAGCAAAGTACAAAGCACAAAGTACAAAGCACACAGCTGAATGAAGAACCGCGCGTCATCACATTTATTGCTCATCCTCGTGATTCTCGGTCTCGAGATCATGGGTTACATGGCCGTTCATCGCGGTGGTCTGCTGCGCGGATACGAGACGTCGGTCATTGGTGCTGTACGCGATCTGCTGATGTTCATTCCGGTGATGATGGCGGCGCTGTGGCTTTCAAGGACAAAACGCTTCTCGGGCAACTGGGTGCTGTTTACCACGGCGATCCTGCTCTTCGGTTTCGGCATGCTGATCCAGTATCGGCTCTACAGCGATCCCGAATACAACGCGCGCAACAAGGCCGCCGCACGCGAAGAAAAGATGGAAGCGCTGCGCATGCGTTACATCATGGAGAACTACGATCCTGTAAAGAAGCAAATGATGGGTTTGCCTCCCACGCCGGCGCAGCCAATCGATATCGCTCAACTGCCCAAGAAAGAGTCGAGCTATTCGCTGTGGAATGCGATCACTTCAAGTTACACATGGATTCCGATCCTCTCGATCCTGGCGTTCGCGATCGCCTATTCATTTTGCGTGCGCGATGGGTTTCTCTTGCTGTTGCAGCGGAATAGTTTCCTGATCGTTTTGTTGACGTTGTTACCTTTGGCAGCCGCCGTCGTGACTTCGAGTGCCGGTAAAGCACTAGGCAACATGACGCCCTGGGAGCCGTCGAAAATCCCGTTTCTGGTCGGCTTCGCCGGCATCTTGACCGCACGTTACAAAGATCTCGCGGAGACGTATTGGGGCATTCCGAGAGCGCGCGACATCGTGCCTTTGCTGGTGATGGCGATGTTGCCCTTCGTTCCCTTTTTTGCGCTTAAAGACTTTGGCCAGATGCTGATCTTCAGTGGCGCTTACACGACGTTGTACCTCGTCGCGGTTCGTCGCTGGCCGCAACTGCTGCTGTTCGTCGGTTCGGTCATTCTCGTTATCGGTATTCTCGTCGTCGGGGCGTTACCGCGAAACATTCAGGAGAAAGTACCGTTGTTGTCGACGATTGCCCGGCCGATCAGTGCCGCGCTTCCCGCTCGTATTCAACAACGATTTCACCTGTGGCTCGACGGTTTCGATCCGCCATCGCCGGAAGTTTCGTGGTGGAAGCCTGAGTACGACGATGCTTTGAACAAAAACCCGGAGATGAAAGAACTCGCGGCGCAGAGCCCTGCTCTTCAAAGGACAGTTAACGTCGACGTCTGGTTCGATAAGTTCGCATTCCAACCGGCACAGGCAACGTGGGGAATATCTTCTGGTAAAAGCACGGGCCGCGGTCTGGGCCTTGGATTTCCCGAAGTGATCCCGATCGCCGATTCCGACTACATTTACGCGGCCATCGCCGAGGAAACCGGACTCGCCGGTGGGGCCATAATCATCCTGGCGGTAATAATTTTTGTGATTGCTGGCGTTCGCACTTCGCTTGAGTCGCGTGATATGTTTACGAAGCTGTGCGCGGCTGGTCTGACGGCATTCATAGGATTTCAGGCGTTAGTGAATATTGGCGGTATCCTGCGGGCTTTGCCCATGACCGGCATCACGTTGCCGTTTGTCAGTCACGGCGGGTTTAGTCTGATCACGAGCTTCGCGATGCTGGGAATGTTGATGGCGTTTTCACATCGAAATGCGCGCGACAGGGTGATCGCGGAGATTCCCGAGACGAAGAGTTCCTCTCCCATTAAGCTGGAGGCAGTGCAATGAGTGAAGACAGGAAAACCTTCAAGGTCCAGTCCTCAGCGCTTTCCGACCGCGGTCTGAACGAACGTCGTCCCCTTAACGAAGACGCCTTCCTGCACGACCCTGCGCGGAATGTGTTTGCTGTCGCCGACGGTGTTGGCGGCGCGGAAGCCGGCGAGGTCGCTTCGCAAACTGCGATCGAAGTTCTCGATGAAGCTTTTCGTCACCAGGTTGAAGGCGCGGACGTCGAAGACCTGATGGAGCTAGCCATCCAACGCGCCAACGCGTCGATCCACCAGATGGCCCAGGAGCACGCCAAGTTTTCCATGATGGCGACCACGATCGTCGCGCTTCATCTCAAAGACAACGTAGCGACTTTTGGTCACGTCGGCGACTCTCGTCTTTATCGTCTTACGCCAGACGGCATGCTACATCGTGAAACTGAAGATCATTCGATCGTCGAAGAAGAAGTGCGCGCGGGCCGCATGACGCCGGAACAGGCTGCAAACCATCCGAGCAAGAACGTGATCAGTCGTGCTTTGGGCGCCGAACAAAGCGTCGAAGTCGATATGAAAACGATCGAAGTCGAAGACGGGACTGAGTTTCTACTTTGCACCGACGGAATCACGCGTCACGTCTCCGACAACGAGATTCGCCAACTGCTGGTCATGAACGGAGATCTCGAAGAGGTCTGTAACGAGTTGAAGCGACGTTGCTACGAACGCGGTGCGGAAGACAACCTCACCGTGGTGATCGTGCGTGTCGGCCAACGTCTCGACGCCGATGAAAGACTGGGGGAACTCGAACCGACGATCTCGCCCGAGACGTCAGCGGTTTACGCACCGCAGCCCAACGGCCAACCCGTGGCGGCAACAGCGCAAAACGAAGGCAGCTTCATTCCCGCCTCGCGTATCGCCTTTCCCGGTCCGGCGGCTGATGCGCAGGTGGCCCAGGAGAGATTAAACGTGGCCGAACCTATGACGCGGCCCGGCGGTGGCAGTGGAATCGCAAAGTTTCTTGGTCTACTACTCGTGCTCGCGTTAATTGGCGGAGCGTTTTACGCGGGCGCGCGTTATAAGGAACGAATTCCCTTCCTCGCGTCGAAGGTCCAGCCGGCACAGACGCCGGCAGCCGACACGGCGCCGCCAAAACCGGAAGAACCATTCGTGCCGTTTGAACGGGCGCGCCGGCAGGTGGATCAGGATCCGCGGGCATGGCTCACAAACGACATCGGCAAGGAGTTGGTTAACTCCGGCGTTCAGAACCCACTCGATTCGCCAAATCCTGAGTTTTTGTATCTTTACGGTCGCGCTAACTTGCTCACAGGGAATACGGACGAGGCAGTGAAAGCTTTTGACGCCGCAATTAGCAAGGCCGACGCCTCTCCTTCTCCAGCGAGTGCGACAATCAAGAAAGAAGCGATACTTGGTTTGGCGGCCCTTAGTTTCCGCACAAATCGCGACCGCTGGAAAACACTCAATCAATATGAAGAGTTGACGAAGCCTCCCGCTAATTCGAACGCTCCGTAATATTGAACCCTGATCTATCTTGATGCATCTAAGCCATGCGAATCGGATACTGGCTGTTTCTAGTACTGATAGTCTTCTCCGCGATCTCTGTTTATCTGTGTCCTCTGCGTTGAAGATTTGCGGCGGAAGATTAACGCAGTGGACACAGAGAAAACGCAGGATACGCAGTGAATAGAGAGATACGCAGAGATCACCGAGAAAACTTAAAACGCTGCGCACAAGCGTGGTCAGGTGAAACCATGCGAATCAGGGCGTAACTAATGTCGGAACTTAAACTCCAGCAAAGCAGACTCGACGGCCGGTATGACATTGTCGATTGCCTCGGCCGCGGCAGTTACGCCGAAATCTACGTCGCCACTGACAATGCCGCAGTTGATGGTGCGCCGCGCACTGTCGTTATCAAGGCCTTGAACCTCTACTTGCAGGACGAACCCGACGCTGAACTAGAACGCACGCTCGTCTCTAATTTCCAAAACGAAGCAGTCGCGCTCGATCGCGTGCGACATCCGAACGTGATCAATCGTCTGGGACACGGCACCGCGATCGATCTAGCCGGCACTACATTTCATTACATCGTGCTCGAGTATCTTCCTGGCGGTGATATGTTCGCGCTGACGCGTACGCGGCCGTTGACGATCCAGAGAGCGCTTCACTACCTCGAGCAGGTCTGTTCCGGTCTTGCTCATGCACACAAGTGCGGCGTGATTCATCGTGACATCAAGCCCCAAAATCTCTTGCTGACTGCCGACAAAGAGGTCGTCAAGATCGCGGACTTCGGTGTCGCGCGTCTGGACGCGAACGAAGGCGCAATCACTCGCGTCGGCACGAACATCTATTCGGCGCCCGAGCATAATCCCTCGATGCACACCGGACAGCTCAGCACGACTGGTCTAAGAACACCGGCGGCTGATCACCTGACGCCAGCTGCCGATATCTATTCGCTCGCTAAGACGACTTACACGTTGCTCGCCGGTGAGTCGCCGCGCCGTTTCGCCCAACACGCGATCACTGACTTACCGGAGTCGATGAAGGATGGTTTTTGGGCCAGACCAGTCCTGCGAGTGCTTGAAAAAGCAACGCAAAGCCGGCCGGAAAATCGGTATCAAACGGTCGAAGAGTTCTGGGACGAGATCGCCGATGCATGCATGCCACCTACTCGACCGCTGCAAATGGTCACGGCTGCTGCTGCGGAGCCGCGACGTAAACCCAGCGCCGATCTCTCGATCGTCGAACCGGAAGACTTCACCGAGGCGGCACCGCCGCGGCCGCACTTCGCGGTCCCGGAGTCACCTGGCATCGCAGCGATGAACAACGACTCCCTCCGCCGTCCGCGCATTGTTGTGCCGATTAGCGAGGAGGCGCGACGACAGATGGAATTGCGCGCCCGCCAACAACTCGAGGCCGATACGAACGTTGGTGATGGTCGCCAAACTAAAAAGTCGACCGCTTCTTTTTTGCCGCCGAGCCGCACCAAGCGCGCAATCGTCGCAGCGGGATTGATATTCGCTTTCTCAGGAATGCTCTTGGCGACACATAAATACGTAACTACGCGGTGGAATCCACTGGCGTCGATACCGGGAACTTCAGACATCATTATCGTGGGCCGTGAAGGTGTCACTACGACCGATGTCAATTTGCGTTCGGTTGCGAATAGCACCTCAAACCAGCCCATCGGCTTGGCTGAATCCGGTTCCAAGGTTAGAGTTCTCAGCGCTAATAGCGACAAAAGCTGGGTTGAGGTGCTGGTAGTCGAACACGGCCGGCCCAAGACTGATCCATATTCGTCCGATCGCGGGTGGATCAATAAGCGTTATATAAAATTCGATTGATAAGACGGAGCTATCAGATTGGGCCTGCTGGAATCGATAAGAAAATGGATCGACGGTGAGACAGGCGAAGACCTGCTCGAAGCGGCTGACGAACATGCAAAGCCACGACGCGTTTGGGAAGAGTTTCTGGTGAAGATCGCGCGCGAAGTCGAGGCGGCTATGCAACGCGAGATGTTCACCCCGCCCGGTGGCCCAACCTACATTCCTCGTGAGTACATCGTTTACCTCAGTGCGGATGACGATAAGGATTGGCAGGGCGACAAACGTCGCGGACTCGAGCAGGGCCTGTTTCACGTCTTGTCAGAACGCGCTCGTGAACTGAGTGGCACTACCCAACTCGCCGTCAAGTCGTTCGCGGTCGAGTTGCGAGTTGACGGCACGCTTAATAAAGGTGAGTTTCGGGTACAGGCAGTTTGGGACGAAACCGAGAGTGGTCACACGATGGTCACGCCGCGCGTGACGCAATCCCAATCCAGTCAACAGTTCAATCCGAACGATACGGTTCTCGAAAGAGCTGAAGACGTCAGTGAGAACGAACAGACGGTGGTGCGACCCAGGGCTACGGCGTTGTATTCCGTGGAAGTGTGGCGCGATGGTGTGCGTGAAGCGGTGGTGCCGATCACGAAGAGCGAGATCACCATCGGACGCGGTTCGCGCAGCATTTCAGTCGACTTGCCCATCAAGGGCGATCCCGAAGTCAGCCGCGTTCATGCAGTGATGTCGCGCGATAACGAAGGTCGTTACTGGCTCGTGGCAAAAGGAAGAAACCCGACTTTGGTAAACGGCCGCGAGGTGGTGCGTGAGGAACCAACCGAAATTGGGCCCGATCAGAAGATCGCGATCTGTAACTTTGTTATTCGGATCCAGCCGAGGTAACGCAGGTGATCCCGTTTTCTAATTCCGTAATCAAGTCACCCAGCAGCGTTGGAACGTTCTCGCCTTCCAGGTAACCCTTGCCTAGTATTTTAGTGATCGGTCGTTTCTTAACTTCCCCGGTCACTTCCTTCAATATCGCTCTCCCAAACGCGGCTACGACTTTTCCGTCAAACTGCGTACCGCTGTTCGCGCGTAAATCACGGACCACGTCTTCGAACGAGCGGCGCCGGCGATAGGGGCGATCGGTTGTCATGGCGTCAAATGAATCGGCTAGCGAAACGATCTTCGCACCCATCGGGATTTGTTCGTCTGTCAGACCATCAGGATAGCCGCGGCCGTCTAGACGTTCGTGGTGATACTTGGCCATCAACGGAATGTCGGCGTAGGGATGTTTGATCGGGGAGAGTATCTCGTATCCCGCCACCGGGTGACGGTTTAGATCGTTCGATCGTTTGGCGTCGATATGATAAGGGGCGTTGATGATGTCGCGGTCCACGACCAACTTTCCGATGTCGTGCAAGCAGCCGGCGATCTGTATCCCCTCGACTTCTTCTTCGCTCCAACCCATCTCTCGCGCGATGATCTCACTGTAGCGGCCGACGCGCTCGGAATGGCCCTGCGTGTATTTGTCTTTGATGTCGATCGCCGCCGCGAAGGCCCTGACGGTGTCGCGATAGATGGCGCGCAGCTCGTCGTACAAACGCCGGTTCTCTTTCGCACGATGGGCCACCTCTTCAAGCAGGCGATGCGTGTGAATGCCGACGCCGATATGCCGGACCATCGCCTTGATAGTTTCAAAGTCGGCGTTTGAAAACTCTTCGCCGCTTGCCTTCCCTCCGAGGAGTACCAGACCAGTTACTTCGCCGCGCACGATCATAGGCAACACCAGTTCTATCCCGGAGTTGCTGAGACCCGTAAAGTTTCGCGTGACGAAGCCCTTCTCGCTGTACTTCACCAAACCGTCAGAAGCTTGCGCATCGAGTAACTCCAGCCTCTCAGATTCGCTGATGGTCCACTCGCGTAACATGTCGTCGCCGAGGCCCCAAACGGCAACGCAACGAAGCGAGTCCTGATCGATGCACTCTGCTACCGAGCCGCGACGTAATGCCAGCGTACCGAGCAGCATGTGCAACGACGTGCGCACCATCTCTGCAAACTCGCCAGTGCCGGCAATCTCCTGCCCGAGATCGGCCAGAGCACCGAACGTGTGGATGAGTTTCTGTGTGGACGGCTCCATTTACAGCTCAGTGGACTATGTGCGTTGCTTCATAATTGGAGAGATTAAGCAGTGCTTCGCGTTCGTCCTTCGCTAGTAGAACGTGGCGGGTCAATCCGAGCATCTCAAACAATTCGATTGTCTGGTGGTTCACTTCTGAGAACGCAACGCGAGCGCCGCTCTTCTCGGCGACGTCGATGATTCCCAGAAGGATTGAGATTCCGATACTGTTGACGAGTTGGGTATCGCTGAAGTCAATTACCAGCCCGCGGCAACCCGAGTCGAGTTGTCGGCGGCATTCTCGTTCGATCTTCTCACCGGTCAGCTTATTTAAATAGTCGCTCGCATAAACTACCGCGGTGGTGCCAACACAGTGCGAGCGAACCAATCTTCCACTTGGTTTATCCACTCGATGGGCGCCTCCTGCCTCGAGAAGTTCATATAAAAAGGCGACACGATAACTGCGCCTAAGGTTTTATTCCTGGTAAATCCGGATCGAAGCGTTACGAAGAACTTTGGCGAAGATATTTTGTCATGCGCAGGCTGGTACCGTCGTCGACCCGTTCAAACTCGACTTCGTCCATCAGAGTTCGGATCAGCTTTAGTCCCCAACCGCGTCGTTCTTCCGCTGCTTCTGAAGTCTCTAAACCGCTACTCGCACCGTTAAGATTGGCCGGCACGATGCCGCGACTCGAAATAGTGACGACTAATCTATCACTTTCAAGCCGAAATCGTTGATAAATTTTTCGATCGGGGCTGAAACTATGCTCCGAGGCGTTAATACAAGCCTCGACGACGGCCGTTTTGATCTGGTTAATGGCTTCCGGGCGGAACATCAAGCGCCTGGCGATCTGCTCGGCGGTGCTGGCGGCGATCAGCTCATTGTCTTCACCCATCGGCACAACCATCAGAAACTCATTGGCCTCAGTACTTTGCACCACCGGATCCGACACGCTCTCCCCCAGTCGTTCAGCGATTAAGGCGAGCTGGTGACGGCTGGAGCTGAAGGCTTTGCGGCGGCCCAACAAGCGGCCCGCTTCTTCCGAAAAGCCCTCATTTGAGAGCAGCCAAATCTGATAACGGCTGAAACCGAGATTTGCGGCCAACGTGTCGAACCTATCGCACCACACCCGCGCCACGTCGACGTCCACTTCCAGTTTCGATTCTATATCGGCGGTCAACCAGATCACTTCCTGCGCGTCTGAGTAAGCGCCGTCTTCGAACGTGTGCGCGACGAGACATCGATCCTCGTCGCTGAGTTGTCGCATGTCGCTGTCGAGGGCGACGCAGCTCGCCAGGTGTACCGTCTGCGGTAGTTTCAATAGATCAGGCTCGGCCTCAAGACCGGCGGCGATCGTGTCGCTTTCAGCTCCTTTGTACTTGCGGCTGAACGTCGCATAGTCGAGTAGGACGGACGGAACGCGTTGGCAATTGAAGCGGTTGATCAGTTCGCGTAGTCCGCCGCTGGCGATCTGTTTGTAGTGTCGCGCCATTGTGTGAGGCGCGCGTTTGAGTGAATCCGCCAGAGCGTCCGCGACTACCAATGCCCGAGGATCGTTTAGTACATCTAGCCGGTACCGGACCTTCAGATAATCTTTCCACGGCTGCGGTCCAACGCCGGCCTCGATGATTCCCTGGTCCCAATTTATAAACTCCTGCACGTGCAGGCGGTGAAGTATTTCCTGAAGCTCGCCGGCGGTCACGTGCAAACGCTTGCGCCAGATCTCAAACGTAGATATTTGGTCTTCGCCGGCAACTGCTTCCCATAACACACGGATCAGCAAGTGTCGCGTGTCGATTCGTGGCGCGATCTCTTCCAGCAGTTCGGCAAAGTGTCGATGAAGATGTCCACCCAGCAACTCGTCCACGTAAAGACGCTGGCAATCGAGATATGACGTCAGCGACGCGTTCTTCTCGCGTGCTGCCTGGAGAAAGATGCTGATGAAAAACGGATTGCCCGCGAATTGTTGGACCAGCAGATCGCGCGCCGCTTCGCTGATTGCGACGTGTTGGCGGCGGGCTACATGATCGACCAGTAAGGCCGCTTGTTCGACGTCGAGTTGTTGCAGGCGCAGGATGTCGAGCAACTCAAAATTGCACTTCGCTTCGTGAGCGGCCGAGAGAATCTGGCGACGCAGACCAGCGAGCACGAAAGTGAATCCGCCCCGTCCGAACACTCTTAGAACTTCAGTACCCAGGATCACGACTCCGTTCAGATATTCGGCCAGTTGCGCTCCGTCCAACATGATCATGAGACGCCCGCGGGAGCGAGGTACTCGTTGCGGGGCACCGAGACAGAACCGCACAAGCGCCTTGTCGTCGTTGCTGAATCGCAGTCGGGCGTAGGAGTCAACTAGCTGTTGGATCCATTCGAGATCGGCCGGCGGCGCAAGTTCCACGAGATCATGCAACGTTAGCGTCGAGTGTGAAACGACCGGCTCATCGCGGCGATGAGCGATGTACTGCTGGAGAAATGTGTTAAGAAACTCGATCGCGGCGCTCACCGCAGTTGTTTCGTGGCGAGTGAAGGCGAAGTAGATTGGAATGACGTCGGAACGTTGATTAAAGATCTGATCGTAGGCCTGGCGTAAAAGTTCCGAGACACCTGCTGACGGCTCCATCAAAAGCAATAAACCGCGACCGGTGTTTGCCGGTTCCGCATGAGCCATGATCCGGTTCAGTTCCTCGCCGCGCCCGACAAAGTCGTATTGCGTCACGCGGCCAAGGATGCGCCGAAAGTTCTCACTGGAGCTGCGCTTATTCATTTGCCCTGCTGGTGACTCCCGCCTTCGTCGAAATAGAACTCGACGCGATCCTTGCCGAGGCTTTTCGCCTGGTAGAGTGCGCGGTCAGCGGCAGCAATGATGTTCTCCGAGGTATTGATCATTTGCGAGAACGTCGAGACGCCGACGCTGATCGTCACGCGTCCCAACGGCTGTGCCTTGCCGTGTGGGTAATGGGTGCTGTTCACCCGCTGCCTGATTCGCTCTGCGATCGTACCCGCTTCAGCGATAGCAGTCTGCGGTAACAGGATGGAGAATTCTTCGCCACCGTAGCGGGATGCTATGTCCGCTGAGCGAAGCGCGGCTTTCAAACAGTGTCCGGTGATCTGAATGGCGAGATCGCCTGCCGGGTGGCCGTTCTTATCGTTGTAAACTTTGAAGTCGTCGATGTCGATCATCAAAAAGCTCATCGGATAGTCGTAACGCTTGGAGCGGTTCAACTCTTCCGCGAGGCGCTCTTCGAGATAACGGCGATTCGGCAAGCCCGTGAGCGAGTCGGTTATAGACATTAGTTGAAACTCGGTGGCGCGCTCCTGCCACTCCGCGCGTTCCAACGCGACCGCCATTTGCGGTCCGATGATCTCCATCAGACTGAGATCGATTTCATCAAACCGGCGCCCACCTTTCTTGTCGGTGACATTGAGAACGCCGACTTTGCGCCCGCCGATGATGATCGGATAACTGATGAAGGAGTCTGTTTTGTAGGAACGTTCCGGTGGCGCCGGGCGCCGGCCGGAGCTGCGCATATCTTGTACGACGATCGGCTTGCCCGTGTTAATAGCTTCTCCCGAAACTCCTTCGCCGATTTGTATTGGACCAATCGACGCGGGATCCGTGGAGAAACCACTTGCGGCTTTGAGGATTAGTTCGTTCGTTTCCTCCTTTAGCAAGAGCAACGATGCTCGTTCCGACTCGAACAGCTCTTTGGAGTTGGAAACGATCGAATCGTACGTTTGCTCCGGATCGGGACCACTGATTCTTTCGAGAAAATGATGGAGCGAGTCAGTAAAGCGCGAACGGTATTCAAGTTCGTGACGCAGACGCTGTACTTCTTTTTCGAGTTCTGATTGTGGTTTGATTCCTTCCGGCTTCGGCTTTTCTTCTCGTGGCGCTTTTTCTTTAGTGGCCGGTTTGACGAGCGCGATTGAGGAGCCGTTAGATTTTGCGCCGTGGAAACGACGAACTGAATTATCGAGACGTTCTGCGAGTTCGCTCAAACGTGGTTGTTCGGCGAAAAGGACGTTCGAAAAGACAGCTTCCGACAATGCCAAGCTTTGCAGGTCACCCGAGCGAAAGCGTTCCATCAGACGTTGATAATCCGCGCTCTTCACGAATGCGCGTCCGCCGATCACGGCGAGCTTTCGCTTGCTGCCACTGATTTCGACAGGCTTGGCGAAGCAGCGCAGACCAGCGTGACACTGGTATTCAATCGTTCCGCCAGCTTTTGTGGCTTTCGAGTGTGCCGCACCGCAGTATGGGTCGCAGAGCGTCGCGTACTCCGGCGAGGTTTGAAACGCTTCGCAGATTGAGTTGTTGTTTGAGACAGCAATCGCGGGAGGTTGATGCCCGTCGACCAGCAAGAGTGCCAGGCCGCTTGTCTCAGCGAGGCCGTCCTGAACCTCCGGCCAGGCGGGCGGCGCGTCTTCGCGGTGTTCCTGAGGATTCAGGGCAATGGGGGACCGTTTTGGCATCTATTTCGGGGCGTCCTGCATGGTCTCAAAACCATAGCAAGTATAGATTTCAACTCTGTGAGCTACAACGAGTTAGCTGACCGGCCGCACGATTCTGGGCAAATCCACCGTCCGCACGAGGAGTTCACCCTAGTCGTAAACGCTCAATAGGGGTGGTATTTCGGGGTCGTGGTCTTACATCAACCATGGGTCGCGCTGATGCCACTCTCGACTCCGGGAGCGGCGCCGGGTGCGACCTTTTCAATGTGCGGTTGCGAGGGGCTGATGCGGATGCAGGCCGCGAAGTGGGCCGGCTTGATCTGGACCAACTGAGGGACCACTTCCTTGCATACTTCAATTGCATACGGACAGCGCGTGTGAAACGGACACCCCGACGGCGGATTGATCGGTGACGGCACGTCGCCTTCAAGAACGATCCGTTGTCGCGTCGCCTCAATCTGCGGGTCGGGGACGGGGACGGCAGAAATCAGCGCCTTCGTGTACGGCATCAACGGCTCGTAATAGATCGTCTTCGCATCCGCGATCTCCACCAGTTTCCCGAGATACATCACCGCCACTCGATCAGACACGTGTCGAATCGCGCGCAGGTCGTGCGAGATGAAGAGATAGGTCAGATGCTTTTCGCGCTGCAGCTTCTCGAGCAGATTCATGATCTGCGCCTGGATCGAAACGTCCAACGCGGAGATCGGTTCATCGGCGACAATGAAATCCGGATCGACCGCCAAAGCGCGAGCAATACCAATACGCTGCCGTTGTCCTCCGGAAAACTCATGCGGATAACGCTTGATAAAGCGCTTGCTCAATCCAACTGTCTCGAGCAACTCCTGCACGCGCTCCTCCGCTTCCCTGCCACTCGCGAGTCCGAACGTTTCGAGCGGCTCGCCGACAATCTGACCGATGGTCATTCGGGGATTCAGCGATGCATAAGGATCCTGAAAGATGATCTGCAAATGCCGTCGCTGTTCACGGAGTTGGCGGCCGGACAGGTGGGCCAGGTCACGCTCGCCATAAAACACCTGCCCCGACGTCGGTTCAGTCAATCTTAGAATTGCTCGCCCGAGTGTCGACTTGCCACAACCAGATTCACCAACGAGTCCCAGAGTCTCGCGCCGGAAGATATCAAGCGAAACTCCATCCACCGCTTTGACCACGCGTTTCACGGGACTGCCGCCCATCAACTTGTCGAGCGCGCCGCCGCCTCCGAGATCGAAGTGCACTTTGAGATCTCGAATTGAAATCAGCGGTTCGCGAGCATTTTTAGATTCAACAGCGCTCATGAAACTCGCCCGCCCCCTGACTCCGCATAAACTTCACGAGCAAAGTGGCACAATGAATAATGGTCCGCATTGAGTTGCACCAACGGTGGAAACTCCCGATGACAAATCTCCTGCACCTTCTCACAACGCGGCGCAAACGGGCATCCGGGCTTAAGGTGCGCGACATCCGGCGGCAATCCCGGGATTTGATAGAGCTTACCCTGTTCAGCAGTCGGATCCGGCACGGAACGCAACAAGCCCTTCGTGTACGGATTACCCGGCAGCGCAAACAGTTCTGCTGTCTTCGCCTGCTCGAAAATTTTCCCTGCGTACATGACGATCACATGATCCGTCATTCCGGCAACAACACCGAGGTCGTGCGTGATCAGAATCACGCTGGTGCCCGTCTCTTGTTTGAGCTTCTTGATCAGTTCGAGGATCTGCGCCTGAATCGTGACGTCCAGCGCGGTGGTCGGCTCATCTGCGATCAGCAGTTCAGGTTCACACGACAGCGCCATGGCGATCATCACGCGCTGCCGCATGCCGCCTGAAAACTCATGTGGATAGCTGTCGGCGCGTGCGCGCGCGTCGGGAATACCGACCGTTTCGAGCATCTTGATCGCGTGAGCATGCGCCTGGGCTTTTGTGTGGCCCAGGTGAAGCTGAGTCATCTCCATCAACTGTTTGGAGATCTTCATGAAGGGGTTTAGTGAGGTCATCGGATCCTGAAAGATCATCGCAATGCGCCGGCCGCGAATCTTTCGAATCGCTTCTTTTGTGAGCAACAGCAAGTCCTGCCCATTGAAGACAACTTCTCCGGAGACGATCTTTCCCGGAGGATCCGGAATGAGTCGAATAATTGCGAGGTTTGTGACTGACTTGCCCGAGCCCGACTCCCCTACAATACCCAACGTCTCGCCGCGCTTGAGTTGAAACGAGATACCGTCGACGGCCTTCACAATGCCGTCATCGGTTTCGAAGTAAGTACGGAGATCTTTAACTTCGAGGAGGTTGCCGTTTGCCTGAGTCATCACATCTTCCATTTCCAATTTGTCATTTGTCGTTCGTCATTTAAAGAAGACTCGACGGCCACTTCCCATCGGGCAATGAAAAATGAAAAACGAGAAATGGAAAATGACAAATACTTCAAGTGGTCCTCATCTGTGGGTCGAGCGCGTCGCGGAGGCCGTCACCCAAAAAGTTCAGCGAGAAAAGCGTTAGCGCCATCGTGACGCCGGGGAAGATCAACTGCCATGGAAAGATTGCGATGTTCTGAATGCCGTCGGACGCGAGGCTGCCCCACGAAGCCAACGGCGCCTGCACTCCAAACCCGAGGAACGACAGAAATGCTTCCGTCAACATGATTTGCGGGATCGTCAGCGTCGCGTAAACGATAACCGGGCCCAACGTGTTCGGCACAAGATGACGAAAGATAATTCGCGGCGTCGAAACACCGGTGGCCTTTGCCGCCAATACAAACTCCTGGTTCTTCAACGATAACACCTGGCCACGAACGATGCGCGCCATCGTCAACCACGAGACAGATCCGAGTGCGATAAAGAGGAGAATGAGTTGCCCGCGCGCCGTTTGGCTGCGAAACATCGACAACAAGACGATCACAACGATCACGTAAGGCAGCGAGTAAAGAATATCGACGATCCGCATCATGATGTTGTCGACACGGCCACCTACATAGCCTGCAATCGCGCCGTAACTAACGCCGATCAGCAACGAAACGAACGTTGAAATAATCCCGACGAACAACGAGATCTGCCCGCCCTGAAGCACACGCGCGAGTTGATCGCGGCCTGCGTTGTCGGTGCCCATTGGATGGGTCCAGGTAAACTGGCCATCCGGACCGGTGAATGGTGGAAATGATTTGATTAACCTGGTGTCGTTGGTCGGAATGTAATCGGGAGTAAAGCCTGTAGCGCGTTTGATCACGGTTGGACCAATCAGCGACGCGATCGTGATGAATGCAACGACGATCAGCCCAAACACCGCGAGCTTGTTTTTTAGCAGTCGACGCCACGCATCGCGCCACAGCGAAGTGCCGTGTACGAACTCACCTTCGGTGATCGCCGTCTCCGGTGTGGCGTGAATCAGATCAGGTCCGGGAGTCATAATTGTTTCTAATACCTGACGCGTGGATCGAGATACGCGTACGCGATATCAACGACCAGGTTCATCAACAACAACGTGATCGCTATAAACGCGACGATGCCGATGATCAGCGGCTCATCACGATTCAGCGAAGCCTGAATAAAATAGTTTCCCAATCCCGGCAACGCGAAAATTCTTTCCACCACGACCGTGCCCGTTAGCAGAAAGGCGAGCGCGGGACCAGTGTATGACACAACCGGCATCAAGCCGCCGCGCAAGGCGTGTTTGATCACGACGTCTTTCTCGCTCAACCCTTTTGCGCGCGCGGTGCGGATGTAATCTGACCGCAGCACCTCGAGCATGCCCGCGCGTGCAAGCCGCGCGATATAGGCCATGTAGATCGCGGAAAGCGTGATGATCGGAAGAATCAGATTTCGACTCGGAAAGCCGCCCCAACGCGACGGTGGCAGCCAGTAAAGAGTGAGTGAAAACACCAGGACCAGTATTGGACCAAGCACGAAGTTAGGCACCGAGATGCCGAGCATTGCGAGCGTCATCGAGCCATAGTCCCAACGCGAGTTTTGTTTTAGTGCGGCTATGGATCCCGCGGTGATGCCGACAATCAGCGCGAGCAGATAAGCGATGATTCCTATGGCAGCCGAAACAGGCAACGAGCGCCGAATGATCGTGTTTACCGATTGGCCTTCAAAGCGGAGAGATGTTCCGAAGTCACCGTGGCGGACGATGCTCCACATCATCTTGCCGTATTGCGTGTACCACGGTTTATCGAGGCCGTACTTTTCGCGGATGCTCTTTTCGATGGCAGGTGGCAGTCGTTTCTCGCCGCTGTAAAAGCTCCCGGGAGCGAGCTTGATGAGGCCCCACGTGATCGTGATCACGATGAGAATCGTTGGGATGGTGACCAGGAGTCGTCTGACTATGAAGCGAAGCATTCGTGTCGCTGGTGAAATTTAATCCGCCGTCAAACTCGGAATGCCATAGTCCCACTTGGCCGGATCGCGTTCGATGTAAACGTACTTCCAGGGGAACAGCGAGCCCGCATTCGGATACATGCCCTTCACGTACGGTTTCTTTACCCAGTTGATGGCCGCGGTGTCGATCGGGATCATCGGCTGCGCATCAATCAAAAACTTCTCAGCCTGGGCCAACATTTGGTATCGCTTCTTCGGATCGAGCGTTCGGTTTGCCTCGTCGAGCATCGCAGTGTACTTCGGATCTTGCCAGCCCGAGCCGCTGTCGCCGCCCGTGTAGAACAGACTCAGAAACGTGAACGGATCCATGTAATCCGCGGACCATGCGCCACGGGAGAAACCCTTGTATTCAAGCTTCGACCTGACGTTCAAAAACGTCTTCCAGTCCATGTTCCGCAGGTTGACCGTAATGCCGAGGTTTTGCTTCCACTGTGCCTGCATCCACTCGGCCATTGCCTTGTTTGAGTCCTGCGTGTTGTAGATGTATTCGACCTGGTCCACTGGAAACTTCGGACACGAATAACCGCCGTCACCGCGTTTCGTAACCGGAAATCCGGCTTCACCCAGGAGTCGACGCGCCTCTTCCGGATTAAACTGGTCGCCCTTTGGTCGCGGATAATCTTTGAAGATTCCTTCGGGCGTGAACGCTGTCAAAGGTTTTACGATCTTGCGCCATGAGGCCCAGGCATTCTTGTCGATGGCATAGTTGAATGCCTTGCGCACGCGCACGTCGTTCATTGGCGGCTGCGTGACATTGATCAGCATGTAGTTGATCGCCGCCTCCGGGCCGTCCATGTAATCCTGTTTCGCTCTGACGACTTCAAGCCACGCGTTCGGCACGGTGTGATTCAACACCGCGTCGACTTCGCCGACTTTGTACAAATTCATGATCGACGGATTGTCCGCCATCGGATAGAAATGGATCTCGTCAAGTTTGACAGTGGCGGCGTCCCAGTACATCGGGTCGCGTTCAACGACCAGCTTGTCGTAAGGCTGCCAGGTTCTTACTTTGAATGGACCACAGGTAACGATGTTCTGCGGTTGCGTCCAGACGGCGCCGTGCTTTTCGACGACTTTCTGCGGCACGATACGGAACACCTGGTGGGCCAACAAGCCTACGAAGAAAGGTCCAGGCTGAGTCAGTGAAATCCGAACCATGTGATCGCCGATTGCTTCAACACCGATGTCTTCGGCTTTCACGGGGACAAACTCTTTGCCTGCGACTGCGGCTTTTAGTTTTGCGTCTGCGTCAATCGCTTTGTTACGCGCCTTAGGGTCACCGGGCAGCGTCAGGCGCTGAGGCGTGTGCAGTTGTTTGTGAAACTCGGAGTCGATCGGCTCGTGCGTCTCGACTTCCGGGATCGAGTACTCTCCCGGTCCGGAGTCAAGCGGGCCGCCGGAGAGTGGTTCGGCTGGAATATCCTCGTCGAAGTCCTTTGCGTTAAGAAACTGACCCGTTTTCGGATCACGAACGAAGACCTTCTGCTCGTTGAAATCCTGTGCGTATTTTATGTAGTAAGCGAGATAGGCATTGCGCGAGGCAGTCTCGTGCGCGAGCGCGCGGCGGAAGCTGTAAACAAAGTCCTGCGCCGTGATTGGATCGCCGTTGGACCAGTGTGCATTTTGACGTAGATAAAACTTGAATTCGGATGAATCGTTGTTCGGCTGCCAGCGTTCTGCGAGCGCGGGCTCGGGTTCCATCGTCTTCGGATGATATTCGACCAGCCCCTGGTAGAGCGCCATGTAGATTCGCGCTTCGGGCTGTCCGGTGCTCACAACCGGATCGAGCGATTCGGGTTCGTCACCCGTCACGTAACGAAAGATGTTTCGCTGCGGCGGGGTCGTCTTCCCGAAGAAGGGTTCCTTACTTGAAGCAACGTTGCAGGACAGGGCGGCGCCCACAATAGACGTCAGCAACAACAGCAAGCCAATCTGCCTTCGTTTGCTCATAAGGACACTCGCTTAAATGAGGGTGGGAGAATCTCATAAATACCGAGAGAGACGAGATGAAGTTAGCACGCGAGCGAAGTGTTTATCAAGATAGTTATGAGACTGGGTGCTGTCCTGTTTTGAGAATCCGTCTTTCTCTTAATCCGGTTTATAGCTCTTGTTCGACTACAGTGGGATGACCGATCAAAGAAGAATAATTCAAATAAGGAAACGCTCATGAGAATGGTCTTGCCTAATTCTTCACGGCATATCCCAGGCCATCACCAACAGGAAGGACTACTGCACGCAACTGAGGATGGTTGATGAAATACTGATTGAACTCACGTAGCGCGACGGTTGACGACTCGGAGTCTCCAGTGGCGACCTTTCCGCCCCAGAGTAGATTATCGACGATCACTACTCCACCGCTGCGCAAGCGCTTCAAACCGAGATCGAGATATTGCTTGTACTCCTCTTTCAGTGCATCGATGAAGAGGAGATCGAAGGTCTCTGTGAGTCGCGGCATCACTTCTAGCGCTTTGCCGCGTTCGATGCGAACGCGATCCGCAAGACCTGCCCGCTCGAAATAACCAGATGCCGCCTTGATCATCTCATCGCTCGGCTCGATCGTGACGATAAGACTGCCCTCGCCCATTCCGCGCGCAAGATGGACCACCGAGTAACCGATCGCCATTCCGATCTCCAGGGCCCGCTTCGCACCGCACGCGCGCGCAGTGATCTCGATGACCGCCGCCACCTCGCGATCTGCGATCGGCACCCGGTTCTCCGCTGCATACGATTCCATCTCGGTAAGTAACTCGTCCCCCGCGGGCAGCAGTCGATCCAAGTACTCAGCCTGTTCGCGTTGGAGAATGGCGTCAACTCGCGCTTTCATCGTTTACCAACTTTCACAAACGGTCGCTTTCTGATGAGCTTTCTCTGGCTGCAGTGAAGACTCTCGCAAAACTAACGTTTGCGCAAGCATCGTTTACCTTTCAACTGTCGGAATTATCTTGCGAATCGCCGCTCACGGAGACGTATCGGCGACCGAGGCCGAGTTGTCGTAGTTTGTGTTGTAGGGACTGGCGATGCATGTCGAGAATCTCGGCGGCGCGGGTGACGTTTCCCTGTGTGTGTTCGAGGCAGCGAGTGATGTAGCGGCGCTCGAACTCGCGTCGATCCTCGCGAAAATCAGCTGTAAACGGCACGCGCAGACCGTCGGTTTCGTCCTCCGAATCACCGATCGGACCTTTGGGGATTCCGGCAGTAATTTCGTCAGGCAGATCGCGGGGCGTGATTTCGTCGCCTTCAGCCATGATCACCGCGCGATCGATCGTATTCTTCAACTCGCGCACGTTGCCGGGCCAGTTGTACTCGAGCAGACGTTTCAATGCGCCCTGGCTCAGCGCTCGCTGGGGTAATTCGTATCGCTCGGAGGCCCCTCGCAGGAAAGTTTCCGCCAATAGCGGAATGTCCTCGCGACGTTCGCGCAACGGGGCAATATCTACAGTCACCACACGCAAACGATAGAAGAGATCCGCGCGAAAGTTACCGTTCGTGATCTCCTGTTCCAACGGACGATGTGTAGCGCTGACGATACGCACATCGACGGGGATCGACTCATTTCCGCCAAGCCGTTCGATACGACGCTCTTCCAACGCGCGCAGCAACTTGGCTTGCACGTTGGAACTCATGTCGCCGATTTCGTCGAGAAATAGTGTGCCGCCGTCTGCTTGTTCAAACTTCCCTTCCCGCTTTGCCGCGGCCCCAGTAAAAGCGCCTTTTTCGTGTCCAAATAGCTCGGACTCGATCAGCTCCGAAGGCAGTGCCGCGCAATTGACGGCGACGAACGAACTGTTGCGCCTTACGCTGTTTCGCTCGTGAAGCTCACGGGCAACCAGTTCTTTTCCGGTACCTGATTCGCCCCGGACCAGCACGGTCGCATCAGTTTCGGCGACCTTGTCGATCATGGACCGCACGCGCTGCATCGCTTCGGAAGCTCCGATGAGCGCGCCGCGTTGTGAACGCTCAACCTCGATGCGGCGGCGCAGTGAATAATTTTCACGCCGGAGTTGAACTGTCTCGGCCGCGTTTTTGACAACGAGCCGGAGATCGTCAAGCTCGAAAGGTTTGGACAGATAATCGTAGGCGCCGGCTTTGACCGCCTCTACAGCCATGCGTTCCGAGCCATGGGCCGTGATGATGATCACGAGCGGAGCATTGCCGTTGGCGGTCTTGAGTTCGCGAAGGAAATCGAGCCCGCTCATTCCCGGGAGGTTAACATCCAGCAGGAGCAAGTCAGGCTCGTGTTGTTTCAGCAGGGCGCGGGCTGCTTCGGCAGACCCCGCTTCAGAGATGTTGTAGCCGAAGGTCGTGAGGGCACGCCGCATGCCGTAGCGTGCGGCTTCCTCGTCGTCAACTATCATCAATCGCAATGCGTCTTTTCTCACTTCCCGGTTAGTTTAGAACTCGTCCGGCGGATTTTACTAGCGCATCGCGTGCCACAGATCAAACGAATGGGTTCACTTCGGTGCCCGTTTGGCTGAAACGACCAGGATTATCGCGTCGCCCGATGGGCCAACGTTGAGGGTGCCGACGATGACCGGTTCCGCCTCGCGCATGCTGATGTCGGTGCCCAGGCCCGTTTGCTCGTAACTAGTCGTAGGTCTAACCTCGCCGCCCGCCGCAATTGCACTCATCTGAATGGGAACACGGGCACCGAAACTGAAGCCCGCCATCTGGATCATCTGTTGTCCGTCGCCGTCGCGCACGAGTTTCACTTGCCGAATGTTGAAATGACTAAAACTCGGCGTCGTCGGTGCCGTCGAAGCGATGGACGTCATGGGTGCGCCCACCCAATTTAATTTCAAACTTCCTTCATTCTTAACGCGATTGATGAGGGTTGACACCAGCCGGTAGTTCTTGAATGGCAGCGTCGCGCGCAATTGTCTCGCGACCCCATCGAGGGACGGCGGAAGTTTCGATTCCGCGGACTCCTGATGCGTGGCGACGATGAGAAACAGATGCGTCTCGAGATTAGTTTCGTCTTCATTCCTGGTTTGAGTTGATGTTTGGGTTTGCGGAGTGGCGGTTGTTTGAGCCTGGACATTTATGCCCAGACACACTACAGCCAGCAAAACTGCGATCAGAAATTTCTTCATGCTCCATCTCCTTACGATAGGTAACGCTTACAGCCACACCTATCACGCAGAATGCCCCGGAAAGTTCCCTGTGATTCCGAAAGCGGATTAATTAACTGGAATGCGAATATGAAACAGCGCGCCGTGCCCGTTGCGAGGTGTGCCCAGCGAAGCGGAACCGCCGACTTCCTGCACGCGTTTGCGAACGATTGCGAGGCCGAGTCCGGTGCCACGCTGCCTCGTTGTGAAGAACGGCTCCCAAATCTGTTCGCGCAGTTCAGCCGGAACACCCGGCCCGTTGTCCTGCACGTTCACCAGCAGCACGCCGTCAGACGCCGAAGCACTTAACCGAACCTCTCCGCCTGAAGGTGTCGCTTGTAACGCGTTCAGCAACAGGTTGGACAAGGCATCGCGCAACGCGGAAACAGATTTTCCCGAGAGCGTCGCATCGGTGGAGACAGCGTAGGTGAGATCGATCCCGTGTTCGCGTGCATTCGCGCGAAACAGATCTACCGTCGCCTGGACCAATTCGCCCACGCTTAACGGTTCGGCAGCAGGGCTCTCTCTGCGCGCAAAACTAAGAAGCTGCGTGATGCTCTGGCTAAGTCGATCTGTCTCGCCGATGATCAGAGTCAGATCGCGCTCGTACTCGATCTTCAAATTCTCGTCTTCACGCATCACCTGCGCGATCGACTTGATCGCCGACAGTGGATTCTTGATCTCATGGGCGACAGTGGCTGCCATGCGACCGAGCGCAGCCAAACGTTCGCGCTCAGCCAGTTCCCGTTCGAGTCTCACGTTCTCTTCCACCAGGCGTGAATCGTCGATCGCGATCGCGACCTGGTTGGCGAGGATCTCCATTACCGACCGTGCGTCGGGCGTCAAACTCGCCGCAGCCGCATCAACCGCCAGCAATCCTTCCACGTTCTCCTCGCGCCGCAATGGATACGCCAGCTTGAAACCTTGTTCCACCAACACCGGATCGTCTTCGACCGGCAGCCATCCGTTCGCACGCGATTTTGCGAGGACGAGCCCGCCCCACGGCTCTGGAAGCCTGCGGTGCCCGTTCACTTCACCGGCGACCGATCCGTCGATGAAGATCTTCAGTTGTCTCAAGCCCAGAGCTTGAGTTGTGCGCTCTTCAACAAACTGCAAAAGGTCAGAGAGTTCTTTGAACAAACCCGCATGCGACCCAATCCGCGAAACGATCTCCTTATACAGCGCCGCTTCACGTTCGAAGAGTTTGTGAAACCGTTGGGCCAACCAGCCGCGCAACGGCGCCGCCATCAGCGCCAGAGCGAGAATCAGCAAAGCTTCGACCAGCCCGGGACGAACTCCGTAACGCTGAGTCATCCAGTCGCCGATGGTCCGGATACCAAAGACGTAAACCGTCAGCACGACCGTGGCAAACGTCACCACGATCAAGCTCTCTTCGATGATGATCTCCAGATAACGATAGCGATAGATGTAGTAGGCCAGAAGAACTGATGGCAGCAAAGAACCGAGGTTCGCGATCGTCTTGAGATAAAGCCCGACTGTCGTGCCTGCACCAAGTCCAAACGCCAGCGCCGCGAGAATTACCATGCCAACGCCGATGAACGACGCAGCCAGTGTGCGCATGATTCGCCGCTCGCTGGCGTTGTGCGTCTTTCTCGCGATCAGCCACTCAGTCAGGGCAATCAGCCCCAGCACGTACGCGATCCAGAACGCGAACGGAATCACGAAGAATGAGAGCTTGGCGAACATCGGTGCGTAGTCGCCACTCCACAGTTGCGGGACGGCGATCACAAGAAAGACCGTCGGGAGGTAGGAAAGGTAGACGCGCAACCGCTCGCTGCGGTTCAGGCCGCGACCATGAGATTGGGCCCAGAGATACAGGTGAACGTGAAGCAGAAAGGAATATGCGAAGGTGATGCTCACCACGGCGACCGTATCCGCGACACGCAGGAGTGTGGTCCAAGTGTCGAATCCGAGATCGAAAAGGCCGTGGAGAGTGACGACGAGGTTGCTGGTATGCCACCCGCCCATCGTCAAAGCGAGCGCTGCAAGGATGCGCTCGATGTTCGTGAGTTTGGAGCGATGCCGGACGAGTTGCACCGCCATCCAAAGCGGTATCAACGCGCCGATGCTATAGCCGATGACCTGGAGTATTTCGAGTGGATCGAGTGGGGACATTATGCTTTGTGCTTAGTGCTTTATACTTAGTGCTTTGTCGCAGTTCGAGCGGGCCTCCAGTTATCGAACAGCAAACTAAGCACCAAGCACAAAGTACCAAGCACCAAGCTTCAGTTAACCGCCGTGTTGCGCGGCGGCGTGAATGTGATTTCAACTCGCCGGTTCTTCGTGCGGCCTGCGACAGTAGTGTTCGGCGCCACCGGGTTGGAGGCTCCCATGCCGTTGGCTTGAATACGCGCGGGTTCTACACCCGCCGACTGAAAACGATCCGACAACACGCGTGCGCGTTCCTGCGTGAGCTGTTGCAGCTCGACTTCATCACCACGATTGTCAGTATAGGCTTCGATCAGGATCTGATAGTCGGGATTACTCGCCAGCAACGCGGCCAGCGGTTCAAGCTTGGCGGCTGAGGCAGTTGATAACGTCGCCTTTCGCGCATTGGCCCAAATATTCTCAGAAAGAACCAGCCGGAAACCCGTGGCAGTCTGCTTGACGGTTCCATATTTCGCCAGAGTCTCTTTTAAGGTCGCTTCAGCATTGCGTTTTTCGATGGCGAGTCGCTCGGCTTCTACCCGCGCGGTCTCTGCTGCTTTTTCGCCTTCGAGCCGGGCAAGTTTCAGCTTGGCGCTGTCGGCATCGGTACGCAGGACCTGGTTTTCGTCACGCAGGCGAGCGATTTCGACGCGCTTCTCACGCAATTGATCGTTTGCCGTTGCGGCGTCGCGTTCCGCCAGCTCGCGAGCGCGTTGCTCTTTTTCAAGCGCGGTCCGCAGCTGGGCCACTTCCTGTTGCAAGGAGTCGGCGGTGCGTTCTGCTGCACGAACGGCTTCGTCGCGGCGGCGAATCTCATCGCGCCGGAGACGAGCGGCTTTCCTCGTCGCTGCAATTTCTTCCGCGTGAGCTCCCGACCGCGTCGCTTGCCGCGCTTTCACGTCGACTTCCGCTTCCGGCTGGTTCAAGCGCCATGCTTGTTCAGCAGCCTGCAAATTATCCTCGGCGGTTCGCAGTTCGTCAGGCGCATCCTGTGAGGCGCCGGCATACTTCGCCAGACCGACGGCCTGGCGCGCGCCGAGTAACGAAACTGGCGTTTGACGATAGTCAGCGGCGGCAATCTCCGGGACGCGAACATCGCGAAAGTAATCGCTCGAGTTTCCGATGTAACGAACGTCGACGGTCTCCACTGTGCTGCCATTGGGACGTCGCGGTGGCAGGTTCTCCATCACGACCATTTTGCTCGGCACTTTCATGAGGAAGTGCGGCTCGGCAGTCAGGATCAGCGCAAATGACTGGAGCGGCGTGGTGACGTCGAGTTTTGAGTCAACAAATGTACTGCCGCTGCGTTTGATCTCGCCGAGATTGTCCACGTGACCTTCAGGCGAGATGGCCCACAGGATATAGGTCGTGTATGGACCACCGAGTTCCGAGGCACGTGGCAGATCGTCGATGTTTAATTCCACGCGAGTGCCGCGACGTCCGGCTCGCTTCACTTTTGCCTCGCCTTTCAGGCGCGGTAATAGAGTTGTGCCGCGAAACTTCACCGTGACCGTCTCGTCTAACGGATAGGTTACAGCGACGGTTTGTCGTTCAACGTCTCTTTGGGCGAACGCAACTGAAAAGAAGAGTAAACAAGCGATAAGTACAAGCGGGAGGCGTTGACCAATACTAAATGTCATGGCAAAGAAACTCCTGGTCATTTATTAATCCTGTTGATGCTTCAGGTACGTGCACTGTTGCCGCATTACACAGATTTATCCCGAATTCTGTGTTCGTACCTGGTTTTACGATAAGCGGCAATCTCGACAATGAGCACGGAAATTCCGGAGAGCAACAGCAGATGTATCCAGCCTCGTTGTTGCGCAACGAGCAGGATTAACCAAAGCAGGATCAGGCCTGAACCAATCCACCAAAGCATCAGGGCACTTCGTTTAACTTGTAACCGACTCCCCGGACCGTTAGTACGTAACGCGGGTTCTTCGGATCGGTTTCAAGTTTTTTCCGCAGGCGATTGATATGCGGATCGATATTGCGTTGATAGCCTTCGTAGTCGGTACTCCAAACACGATCGAGCAACGCGTTTCTGGACCAGGCACGGCCGGGCTCGGACGCGAGCAATTCGAGGATCTGAAATTCGAGCGGCGTCAAGTCGACGCGATCGCCGTTGCGGATCACCTCGTGACGTCGCTTATCGATCACGAGATCGCCAACCTCGATCCGTTCACCATCAGGCTCGGCCGCCACGCCGCCACCGCGCCGCAGCAGTGCTTCCACCCGGTACTCGAGTTCCCTGGGACTGAACGGCTTCGCCAAATAGTCGTCAGCACCGGCTTCGAAGCCGGCAACCTTGTCGGATAGCGCGTCGTGTGCCGTCAGGAAAAGTGCCGGGGTCTGGATGCCGCGATCGCGGACCCGTTTGAGTAGGTCGAGCCCGGAAATGCCGGGCATCGAGACGTCAAAAATGAAACAATCAAACCTTCCCGCCAGTGCCGCTTCGAGCGCGGCCATCCCGTTTTCACGTTCTTCTACCGTAAAACCGAGGCGCCGAAAATATTCGGCAAGGAGCAGACGCATGTCCGTGTCATCGTCTGCGATTAGAAGGCGTTTACCTGCGTATTTGCTGTTTGTTGGTGCTTGCTGTGCCAAGTCTCTCCGATCCTGTCGGTAGGGATCCTTCTAACGTGCAACTTGCGGCAAATTATACCCCAAGTCGCGCAGACGAATCCTGTAAAGTTCGTGAGGTTTGCACACGAACAACTTGTAGATCCGGAGAAATCAGTCAGCCTTGACGCAAATAAGTGGGGGTAAGTATAGTTCGTTTTTAACTTTGGACCGCTTCCACCCTCCTTATAGCAATTGATCGGAGACTTTAGCAACCAGAATGCGTGATCTTCGCCGCTTGTTAAAGTACCTGAAACCTCACTGGCCGATCTTCACAGTGGCTACTTTCGCGATGCTGCTGGTAGGGATTTTGGAAAGCGCTACCGGCGCACTCATCGTCCCCATTTTCGATCAGGCATTCACGCAAAACGGAAGTCAAAAGACCGCAACCCTGTTCGGTCTGCAACACCTGATACCCCAAGATCCATTCGGCGCCTGGAAGATGATCTCGATCCTGCTGATTATCTTCACGCTTGCCAAAGGCGTCGCCGAATATTTGTCGACGTACCTGATGGCTCGGATTGGCCAGTTGTCAGTGCTGAAGTTGCGCCAGGATCTTTACAACCACTTACTAGCGCAGTCCGCTACTTTTTTTGAGCGCCACCGCACGAACTACCTCGTCTCTCGACTCGTTTCCAGCGCCGCGGCGATTGAAACGGCTGTGACGGCGACGCTCCGCGATCTTTTGCGCGAAAGTTTTTCGCTGATCGCATTTCTCAGCGCGTCCTTTTATTACAGTTGGCGACTGACACTCGCATCCCTGATCGTCGCTCCGATCATCGCTGTGTTGACTGTCAAGTTCGGCAAAGCACTGCGAACCCTCGCGCGCGAGAGTCTTGAGGGAAGCAAACAGCTGACAGACACCGCGCAGGAGGCACTCGCCAACCAGAGCATCGTTAAAGCCTATCGCGCAGAGCAACGTGAGTCGGATCGTTTTACCGCGGTAGCGAAACGAATCCTGAGGGCCAACTTGCGAAGCGCCAGCATCGCCGGCGCGTCGCCGCCAACCATCGAGATCATCGGGATTCTGTTCGTAGTTCTGCTGCTCTTTGTCGGCCAACAGGAGATCATCGCCGGACGGATGAACACGGCTCAGTTCGTCACTTTCCTGTTCTTTCTGCTTCGCAGTTACGATCCTATGCGCAAGTTGTCGCGCTTGCAGAACAGCATGGAACAGGCGCTGGCCGCAGCCCATCACGTCTGGGAAGTGATGGACGAACACGCCGCGATCAAAGAAAAAGAGAACGCGCGCGACCTGACGCCCTTGAAGCACGCGATCGAATTACGCAATGTCTCGTTCGGTTACCAAAATGAAACGCGGTCCGTGCTGCGAGACGTCAACCTCCGGATCGAAGCAGGAACAATGGTGGCGCTGGTTGGCGAATCAGGCGGCGGAAAATCGACGTTAACGAAATTGCTACCGCGTTTTCACGATCCGACTTCAGGATCAGTGCTGTGGGACGGCGTCGATCTGCGTGATGTAAAACTCGGAAGCCTGCGCCGGCAGATTGCGTTAGTCACGCAAGAGACGGTGCTGTTCAACGATTCAGTCCGTCACAACATCGCCTACGGCAAGCCTGACGCAACTGACGCCGAGATCCAGGAAGCGGCGACCATCGCGCTGGCGCACGACTTCATTCGCGAAATGCCTAACGGGTACGATACGATTGTTGGCGAGCGCGGTATCTTTCTTTCCGGTGGTCAACGACAACGGCTGGCCATCGCCCGCGCCATCCTGGTCAATGCCCCGGTGCTTGTTCTCGACGAGGCCACTTCGGCCCTCGACGCAGAGTCGGAACGTCTGGTGCAGCGCGCGATCGCTAATCTGGTCCGCAATCGGACGACAATCGTCATCGCCCACCGTCTCTCAACGGTTCGTCGTGCCGACGCAATAGTGGTTATGGAAGCGGGCCGGATCATAGAAACAGGAACCCACACCGAATTGTTGGCCCGGGGTGGAAAATATCAAAAACTATACGAACTACAGTTCGCTGATGAAGAGGATTTGGTGACGTCCAACAGTGGTTGAGCTTTGTACTTTGTATTTTGTGCTTGGTACTTTGTCGTCAAGACGCGACGAAAGGAAAAGCCAAACAAAATGCAAAGTACCAAGTACAAAGTACAAAACAGATGAAATCGATGACCGGATATGGTAAGGGTTCGATTACGGGCGAGGACTTCTCCGTCTCCGTTGACCTCAAAACCGTAAACAATCGTTTCCTCGACATTCATCTCCGCGCCGGCTCAGAACTCGCCGCGCTCGAGCCCGCAATCAAGAAACGGATCAGCTCGCGACTTTCGCGGGGCCGCGTCGACGTCACTATAAGTCTCGAACGAACGGCCCAACTCGCCTACGAGCTCAATCGCCCACTCATCGCCGGCTACATCAATGCGCTGAAGCAACTGCAACAGGACTTCAACATTGGCGGCGAACTCGACATCAACCTGCTGGCACGCATTCCCGGTGCGCTGCAGCCCGCGCGCAACGGGATCGACGAACGAGTGATCGAAGCCTTGCACGCCGCGTTGGACCAGGCCCTCGACGAGCTCGAAAACATGAGGAAGCAGGAAGGCGAGGCACTGAAACACGAGTTACACATTCGTGTGCAGAAGATCGAAGCGCTTGTGCCGACGATCGAAGCGAGTGCTGAAGGCCTGGCGGATGCATATCGTGTGCGCCTGCAAAAACGAATCGGTGAGTTGTTGAATCGCGGCGGGCAAGTAGTCGAAATTGATCCGGCGAGACTGGCACAGGAAGTTGCGTATCTCGCCGACAGAAGCGACGTCAGCGAGGAGATGGTCCGGCTGCGCAGCCACCTGGCGCAGTTTCAGGAAGCACTTGATGCCCCGGGCGAAGCGGGAAAGATGCTGGATTTTCTTTTGCAGGAGCTCAACCGCGAAGCCAACACGACTCTTTCGAAGTCCACCGATTTGACGATTAAGGAAGCGGGACTCGCAATCAAAGCAGAAGTGGAGAAACTGCGCGAACAGGTTCAGAATGTCGAGTAAAGTGACGGAACTGCAAACGGCGACCGATGTAAACAACTCCCCGACGCGGGGCACGCTCTTTGTCGTTAGTTCTCCTTCCGGCGGTGGCAAAGGCACTCTCGTGCGGGGTGTGTTGGAGGTTGTCGATAATCTTAGCTATTCTGTGTCCTACACCACTCGTGGCCCACGCGCGAATGAAGTCAATGGCCGCGAGTATTTTTTTGTAGACGTGCCGACGTTCGAGCAGATGGTCGCCCGTGGCGAGTTTCTCGAGTGGGCCTGCGTACACGGGAACTTTTACGGCACTTCGAAGCAGCAGATCGCTGAGAAGACGGCCGCCGGTATCGACATGATATTGGAAGTGGACGTGCAAGGCGCGGCCAGCGTGCGGAAGTTACTAATGGATTCGGTGAGCGTGTTTATCCTGCCGCCTTCGTTCGAGGTGCTGAAACAACGTTTGTGCGCGCGGGGGACGGACACGCAAGAGAGCTTGGATCTCCGGTTGCGCAATGCGCCGGACGAGCTGAGCCAGTTTTTAGAGTTTGATTACATCATCATCAATGACGAGGTCCAGCGGGCCGTTGGGCTGCTGGCGTCGATAATTCATGCAGAACGAGCGCGGTGCCTCAGGCAAGAGGACCTGGTACGCAGGGTGATTCAGGAATTCAGGTCGGTGGATGACCTGGCATCAAATTAACGTGAGGAGAATCGAGTGGCAACAGCAGAATTGGTTGACAATGAGGTGGATAGCAGTACTGGACCGGAAGTCGATTCCAAGTATCGCTTAATAATCCTCGCCGCAAAGAGAAGTAAACAACTACAACGCGGAGCACAGCCGCGGATCGAAATCGATCCTCAAAAACATAAACCAACGCGGATTGCCTTAGAGGAAGTGATCCGCGGTCGCGTGCACTTCGCTATCAAAGAAGAAAAAGAAGAGCAGTAGGCCATAAACGTTGTTCTTTGTGCTTTGTCCTTTGTACTTTGTTTTGCCCGCTGTCGCTTCGCTTAGTTTTTACAAGCCGGTTCCGCAGACGAACAAAGCACCAAGCTCTAAGTTCCAAGTACCAACACTATAAGCCTTTATAGTCTGGTCCCCCTCCTCCTTCGGGCGTCACCCAGTTGATGATCTGGTAGGGATCCATGATGTCGCACGTCTTGCAGTGGACGCAGTTTGAGAAGTTGATCTGCAAGCGGCGATTCCCGTTTCCACCGTCCTCGACCATTTCATAAACCGCAGCCGGACAAAACCGCTGGCACGGGTTCCCATACTCTTCCGCACAGCGAGTGGAGCAGATGTTCGTGTCGAGCACGTGCAGATGCGCCGGTTGGTCTTCATCATGGCCCACGGCGGCGTGATACACGTTGGTGACTTTGTTGAACGTTAGCTTTCCATCGAAACGTAAGTTGGTGTAACGCTGATCGAGCTTGTCGTCGCGATATCCATAGGCCGAGAGCTTTCTCATCTCTTCGTGACCGGGATGCGCGCGATCGCGATCGATAACTCCCCATGCCCGTCCACCGGTAATAAACTGCAACCCGGTGTTGACCAACCCCAGCCAACGTCCGTGTCGAAATCCGGTGTGGAAGTTTCGCACCTTGCGCAATTCGGGAATGATCCAACTCTCGTTCACGAGCCTCTCATAGTGGGCCAACTGTTTCGCCGAGAAGTCGCGCGCGACAAGCGACTGGAAGATCGTTTCGGCGGCGAGCATGCCACTCTTGATCGCGGAGTGAATTCCTTTCAAACGCTGCGAGTTGAGAAAACCGGCGCAGTCGCCCGTGAGCAGCACACCGTCGGCATAAGTGCGAGGCATTGCAAAGTAACCGCCGGCGGCGATCGTCTTCGCGCCGTAACGAATCATCTTGCCGCCTTCGAGCAGTTTTGCCAGGTAAGGATGGGTCTTAAAAAGTTGAAACTCGGCGTGTGGATCGATCAATGGATCTTTGTAGTCGAGTCCGGTGACGTAACCGAGGCTCAGCACGCGATTCTGCAAACCGTAAATCCAGCCGCCACCGTACGTCTGCGCGTCAGACGGAAAACCGAGCGTGTGTGTAACGCGGCCGGTTGGATAGCGATCGTCCGGCAACTCCCACAACTCTTTCACGCCGATGCTATAAAGCTGCGGTTCGCGTCCTTCATCGAGTCCCAAACGTTCGACCAGCTTTTTCGTCAATGATCCGCGCGGGCCTTCGCCGAGCACTGTAACTTTCGCGAGCAGATCGACACCGGGTTCGTAATTGGCCTTGCGCTTCCCTTCCCTGTCGATTCCTTTATCGCCGGTTCGCACGCCGAGAACTCGATCTTCTTCGTCGTAAAGCAGGTCGGCGCCGGGAAATTCGGGAAAGATGTTCACGCCTGCTTCTTCACACTTCTCGCCCAGCCAGGCAGTCAAACGGTTAAGCGAAACGATGTAGTAGCCGTGGTTTTTAAGAGGCGGTGGAGTTATGGGCGAACGAATCGCGTGTTTAGGTGTGAGATAGAGAAAGAAATCTTCGTTCACCGGCGACTCGAGAGGTGCGCCCTGCGCTTCAAAGTCGGGCATCAATTCGCGAAGCGCACGCGGATCCATTACAGCGCCCGAAAGAATGTGCGCCCCAACTGTGGCGCCTTTCTCGATCACAGCGATTTCAATGTCCCCAAGTTTATTCGCACCGGCGGTTTCGTTGTGCTGTTTGACGAGTCGTGCGAGGTGTAACGCGCCGCTCAGATTAGCTGGACCAGCACCCACGAATACCACGTCGAATTCTAAAGTTTCTCGTTCTGTCATTTGGTCGCGAGTATATCAAAGCACTGATGGTGGTGGTACACTGCCAGCAATTCGAAAATGCGGTTCTTAATGAATAAGAAGCTCTGGCTTTTGACGATTGTAGCGCTGGTGCCGATCTCGATCGTTGCCCTGCGTCCCAGGCCTCGGTCGCCTTTGTCCGACTTGCCACCGGTAATTATTTGGGCGTGGGAGCGACCGGAAAAACTCGACTTTATCAACACAGATCAAGTCGGCGTCGCGTTTCTCGCGAAGACTATCGGGCTTGAAGCCGGTCGTGTCGTGAGTAAGCCGCGTTTGCAACCACTGGAACTCCCGCCCGGAACCAAACTGATCGCCGTTGTCAGGATCGAATCCGATCACCCCACATTGTCCTCGACGCAACTTCAGGAAACCGCCGATGAAATAGTGAGTGTGTCGGCGCTATCAAACGTGACCATGGTTCAGATTGACTTTGACGCTGCCGTGTCCGAAAGAAACTTCTATCGAGCGTTGTTGCACAAGGTGAAGCCACGGTTACCTTCGCTATCAATTACAGCATTGGCGTCGTGGTGCGCGGGAGATAACTGGCTCGCGGATTTACCGATCGACGAGGCCGTACCGATGCTGTTTCGTATGGGCCCAGACAAGAAACATTTTCAGTCACACCCGCGATTCAAGCCGGTTATTTGCGCAAATGCGGCCGGTGTTTCAACTGATGAACCAATCGGCCCGCTCACCATTGACCGTCTTTATATCTTCAATCCTAAACCCTGGTCCCGAGATTCATTGAACGGCGCCCTGGAGACATACAAGAGATGACTGTAACGCGGCGACTCATCGCTTTATTTCTCATGGTAATTCTCCTGAACGGCATGACCGCGTTGGCGTGTGGTCCATTTACCCTCGAAGCGATCTTTGTTCACACTGTGCATCCCAATTATCCCCTCGCACAGTTTGCAGCCGGTCGGGTTGGCGTGGTCCAACCGACTTACGCACGGTCATATCTTTACGCATCCTACAGATATCTCTCGGGTTCGAACTTCAGCTCTTCGGAACAGAAAGCCCTTGTCGATCTGTGGAAACAACGGCTCGACTTCAGCTCGGACGAGCATCCCGCCGAGTGGAGCACAGTTTGGCTTGAGGCACGGAAGAAAATTCACGGCGTGCAGGACCGTGGCGAGATTGAAGTCTATCGCGCGCGCGAAAAGCCTAACGAGTACGAGTTTTACGTCAACTGCAACAAAGACTCATTTGAGACCGCCGCAAATGTGCTTACCGATCGCACGGCGCAGTATGGCGCGGACAGTCAGGTGCTGCTGAATTGGGTTGAGGCACAGGACGAGGTTTTCTCTAACTGTAGCTCGGCTACCTCGATTCCCGATCCGTTGCCGGCAGACGTCCGTCCTCTCGCACTACAGGACCGCGCCTATCAGATCGCAGCAGCGCACTTTTACTCAGCCAACTTCGACGAGGCCAGGAAACACTTCGAACAGATCGCCGCTGATACCGATTCACCGTGGCGCTTTGTGGCGTTCTACATGGTAGCCCGTACGTTGATCCGCAAAGCCAGCCTCGGCGCGCCGGAACAAAAACAAGATTCATTACGCGCCGCGGAAGGCCAGTTGAAAAAAGTATTGTCGGACCAAAAGAATGTGCATCTGCACTCGAGCGCGACGCGGCTCATGAATCTCGTTCGCCTGCGTCTGTACCCTCGAGAGCGCGCGCACGAACTCGCGCGTGTGCTCACCGACAAGAAACAGAACGACAACCTCAAACAGGATCTCTGGGACTACACCACGCTGCTCGATCAGTATCTCGACGTGCAGGAGAAAAAGACCGAGGTGATCGGCAAAGACGATGATCTCACAGACTGGATCGCAACCATTCAGTCAGGCGACCCAGCATCAGTCGATCGCTCGTTCGCACGATGGCAGACGACTCGTTCCGAAGCGTGGCTCATCGCTGCGCTCAGTTACGTTGATGCAAAAAACCCGAAAGCGGGCGAGTTGATAGCGCAGGCGTTGAAAGTACAACCGTTCAGCCCCGCATATGCATCAGCGCGATTTCACGCCGTCCGTCTATTGATGGAGTCTGGTAAGACCGACGAAGCGCGGACACTTCTCGATCAGCTATTTAAACAGAGTATAGTGCAGTTCGACGATTCATCGTTCAATTTGCTGAAGAGCAAGCGAATGCTCGTCGCCACCACACTCGAAGAGTTTTTGACTCACGCGCCGCGCGTTGCGGCAGCCATCAGTTGGAACGACGACGGTCGCGAAATTCCAGCGGACGACGAAACTGTCTCGACCGAGATGAAGGACATCAAGGGCCAATCTCGTTTTGATTACGACGCAGCTATTGCGTTCAATCAACGAATTCCTCTGTCTCTTCTAAAGACCGCGGCGAAAAGCACGATGCTGCCCGAAATACTCCGCCGCGATCTGGCCCAGGCGGTGTGGCTGCGCGCTGTCATACTCGGCGATACAAAAACCGCTGACGAACTGACGCCAGTGGTTAGTTCGCTTATTCCCGAACTCTCACCATTTCTCAACGCATATCTCTCCGCCGCTACTCCGCAGGCAAAAAAGTCTTCTGCTATTTATGCCTGGCTGAAGTTTCCCGGACTCGAACCAGTTGTCGATCTCGGCATCGGCCGACGCGCGCCGCTGCAGGAACAGGAGTCGTATCGGGACAACTGGTGGTGCCAACTTACTTATTATTCGCTCGCACAGGAAAGCGCTAAGGAAAAAGTAGAAGACAAACCAGTGTTTTTCTCCGCTCTTAACACCCAGCGTTTGCTCTTTCTCTCTCCTGCCGACCAGGCAACCGCCGAAAGAGAATGGAAAACGCTATTAGCTGTGGAAGCCGCCCCAAATTACATCGCCCAGCAGGTGCTTCAATGGGCCAGTCAAACACCTAACGATCCAAATCTTCCCGAAGCATTGCACCTTGCGGTTAAGACCACCCGTTACGGGTGCCCTAACCAGGAAAGCGGCCGTTGGTCAAAGGCCGCGTTCGAGTTGTTGCATCGCAAGTACCCAAACACCACTTGGGCCAAGAAGACCCCTTACTGGTTTAAGGACTGATTACAGAGCAAGCAGGGACAAATGCACGAAGCAAAATTCACCAACCACCTGATCAACGAGACCAGTCCGTACTTACTCCAACACGCCCACAATCCGGTCGATTGGTACCCATGGGGCGAAGAAGCCTTCGCGAAGGCGCGCGCGGAAAACAAGCCCGTGCTGCTCAGCATCGGGTACTCTGCATGTCACTGGTGCCACGTCATGGCCCATGAGTCGTTTGAAGACGAAGAGATCGCACGCTTGATGAACGAGAACTTCGTCAACATCAAAGTCGATCGTGAGGAGCGACCGGATCTCGATCAGATCTACATGAACGCCGTGCAAATGATGACGCACCATGGCGGTTGGCCCATGACCGTGTTCCTCACGCCCGAAGGAGTGCCGTTTTACGGCGGTACCTACTTTCCGCCGCAGGATCGTTACAACATGCCAGGCTTTCCGCGCGTGCTAATCGGCGTGGCTGAAGCCTTCAATCAACGCCGAGAGGACATTAAAGAGACCGGCACGTCGCTGGTGAACGAACTGCGGCGCTTGAGTCAAAGCTCCGCCTCTGATCTTCCAATCGAAAAGGAGTTGCTTGACGCAGCTTACGCCGGTATCGTCAGAAGCTACGATTCAACAAATGGCGGCTTCGGTGGCGCGCCAAAGTTTCCGCCGGCGATGACGCTCGAGTTTCTGCTGCGCACGTACGCGCGAACCCGTGATCAGAATACGCTCCAGCTCGTGAACCTCACGTGCCGGAAAATGGCCGAGGGCGGGATTTACGATCAACTCGGCGGTGGCTTTCATCGTTACTCAACCGACGCCCGTTGGCTCGTCCCTCATTTCGAGAAGATGCTTTACGACAATGCCTTGCTTTCGCGGCTTTATTTGCATCACTTTCAAGTCACGCAATCCGAGTCGTCGCGCGAAACTGTTGAGGGAGTGCTCGATTACGTTTTGCGCGAGATGACTGACGCACGCGGCGGCTTCTATTCAACGCAAGATGCCGACTCCGAGGGGCATGAAGGAAAGTTTTTTGTCTGGGACGTCAACGAGATCCGCTCCGCGCTTGGAGAAACGGCCGCCGCGCTCTTTTGCGACTATTACAACGTTACGGAAAAAGGAAACTTCGAAGGCAAGAACATTCTTAATGTAACGCGTAGGCTCGAGGACGTCGCTTCTTCGAACAACGTGACGGTTGAACAGCTAAGGGAGTCGCTAGCGTTGAGCAGGCGCACTCTGTTTGAACTACGCGAGCAACGCGTCAAGCCCGATCGTGATGAAAAGATCATCACCGCCTGGAATGGTTTGATGTTGGCCAGTTTTGCCGAAGCGGGCGTGATCCTCGAACGCCCCAACTACACCGACGTTGCGCGACGAAATGCTGAGTTCGTTTTAGCCAATTTGCGACGTGATGAACTGCTGTTGCGGACCTACAAGGATGGCGTAGCGAAGTTCAACGCTTATTTGGAAGACTACGCGTTTTTTATCGAGGGGCTGGTCACGTTGTATGAAACTACCGGGGAGTTTCGCTGGTTGAACGAAGCTCTGTCGTTGACAGACCGTATGATCGCAGAGTTTTGGGACGAGGAGAACGGCGGGTTCTTCTTCACCGGAAACAGCCACGAGAATTTAATCGTGCGCTCGAAGGACTACTTCGACAATGCGACGCCTTCGGGAAACTCCGTTGCGGCTGGGGCTCTCCTTCGCTTGGCCGTGCTCAGCGGCAATGAGCGGTACCGGAATCTCGCGATCGCTGTCTTCCGCGAAGCCGCCGACTCCACGCGGCGCTATCCTTCAGGTTTCGGATACTTGCTGTCGGGGATCGATTTTCTCCTGTCGACTCCGAAAGAGATTGCCATCGTGGCTCGTGAGACCCCGGACATGCAACCCTTGTTATTGGAAGTCTGGCGAGCGTATCTTCCGAACAAGGTGGTCGCACCTTCGCTAATCGCCGATACCAGCTGCTCTTCCAAGCTTCCACTTCTTGAGAACCGCCCTCTTCAGGACGGACGCGCGACCGCTTATGTCTGCGAAAACTACACCTGCAAACAACCCGTGACCGATCGATCCGAGCTAGCAGCCCAATTAGCACCCGGATCTTGACGACAACCCACTGTCGCCGCTATAGTTACACCGTGCCAAACAATGTTGGCACCATGCCAAGAGGCCGAATACATACCTAAGCTGGAAACCCCTCCGATTTAGGAAGGATCGATCTTCACGAAATGCCGGAAACTAACTGGAAGAGCACCGCTCTCCTGGCGGGAATCTCAGTGCCCAGCGCGCTCCTGCTCCTGTCGGCTACCCTCAATACAATCAATCTCGCTTTCTTCAGCGTCCACCGCATCAACTCCTGGCTCATTCTGTTGCTCCTGACCGTCGCTGTCAGCCGTCTGACCGTGCTCGTCATCAGCAGTGACGGAACGCAACGTACGCGCGAATCCATTGCCGACGCTTTTGTGTTCGTAGCGGTCATGATTTACGCCGCCCCGCCTGCGAGCGCGGCCGGGCCCGCCGTCCTGCTCGCGGCACTCGTCGGTTTCGCGTCGAGTTACGGCATGACCAGTAAGCGTCAAGTCGTGCTCAAGGTTGGCATGGCTGTGATCTCTACCACGATCGCGGCGTCGTTTTACGGTGTGCTCGTCGACTTCTTCGACGGGGACGGCTCGTCGGTCGCTGATGGCAGTTTGCCACTCGATACGTTTCTGATCCCGGTGCTTGTTTTGGCTACGCTCCAGTATGTGATGAACACCGTCGTAACGAGCTGGGCCCTGAGCTTTGAAGCCGGCGATCTCGTGCTTATTCCTTCGCAGGAGACAATCGTCTGGACATTGACGACAAAACTCGCGGGCGCCGCTTCCGCTGTTCTCTTCTACGCCGCGATCATGCGCAAAGGCGTCGCCTACGCCGTGCTCGGTCTGCTTCTCTCAGCGTTGGTCCACTTCCTGTATCGCTTCAACGAAAGTCGTCTGCAAGACGTGCGGCGTGCCGAAGCTGAGCGACGCCGCCATGCGGAGGAGATGGCTGACATCCACATGAACACAATCGAGTCGCTGGCGATCGCCATCGACGCGAAAGACCAGACGACGCACGGTCACGTTCGTCGCACGCAGATCTACGCGACGCAGATGGGCAAGTTGTTCAATGTCACAGCGGAAGAACTTCAGGCGCTTCACGCCGGTGCACTTTTGCATGACATCGGCAAGCTCGCAGTGCCGGAATACATCCTGAACAAGCCGGGCAAGCTGACTGAAGCCGAGTTTGCGAAGATGAAGATTCATCCGACCGTCGGCGGCGACATTCTCAAACGAGTCAACTTCCCTTACCCGGTTGAAGACATTGTCCGTTATCACCACGAAAAATGGGACGGCAGCGGGTATCCGAAAGGTTTGAAAGGCGAAGCGATTCCACTGGTCGCGCGAATCATCTCAGTTGTTGATTTTTACGACGCCACTCGCTGCGATCGCCCTTATCGCAAGGGTATGAAGCGCGAAGATTCGCTGAAACTGTTGCGTGGGATGGTTGGCTCGTCTTTCGATCCGAAGGTCGTGGAGAAATTCATCCGGCACGTCGAAGAGTTCGACCGGATGATCGGCGCCATCGACATCCAGGAGCAGGTTGCCTCGGCTTCCACGAGCGACACGCAAACAGCAACTAAACCCGACGCGGGACTTGCCTCAGACATTCTTGGCACGCCGGACGAATCCGCCGGTTTCCGGTCGATAAGTGAAGCGCAACGCGAAGTGTTCGCGCTTCACGAGATCGCGCAAACAATTGGTTCGTCGCTTAGTCTCAGCGACACCGTAACGCTGGTTGCGAACAAGTTGCGATCGATCGTACCGTTCGACACTTGCGTCATATTTCTTGTCGACGACCGTTCCGGAAAAGCGGTCGCAACGCATGCTGTCGGTGCGGAAACAGAAGTGTTTTCCCGGCGGCGCGTCAACATTGGCGAAGGCATTACAGGCTGGGTGATCGCAAACTCCCGCTCGATGTGCAACGCCAACCCTGAACTTGACATGGTCGGTATTCCGGACGAAGTCGTGAAACGGTTTCGTGGGATACTGGTCTCGCCTCTGGTCCGTGAAGACGGCTCTTTCGGTGCGATCGCGCTTTACTCACAAAGCCGGACGTCGTATACGTCCGAGCACGTGCGGTTACTGGAATCCGTTTGCCAGCACGCCTCGAGTGCGCTGAACAACGCGCTGACGCATGAAAAGACGCGTGAGAGTGCGCTAGTAGACCCGCTGACCGAGCTGCCCAATGCGCGCGGGTTCTACATGATGCTCGAACAGCGCATCGCCGAGTGCCAGCGGATGAACCGCGAGTCGTTGTCAGTGATCTGCATGGACATCGACGACTTCAAAATCATCAACGACAAGTACGGCCATTCGACCGGCGACCGGTTGCTCGCCAGCGTTGCCGGGGTCATACGACGCGAGCTGCGGCAGATGGACATCCTGACCCGGTATGCCGGCGATGAGTTCGTAGCGATCATGCCGATGGCCTCGAGCAAGATGGCCAGCTCGATCTGCGACCGTGTCCGCAATGCGGTGGAAGAACAGTTGTTCTCGGTTCGCGAAGGTACGTTGATCGGCTTGGGCGTGAGTGTCGGCGTGGCGTGTTTTCCCGATGACGGAGAGACGAGCGAAGAGTTACTTACCGCCTCCGCGCGCCGAATGCAGAGCGATAAACACGGTCGTAAGACCGTACTCGCCGTTGCCGGGGCCGGAACCGCCTCGATCGACATGATCACCTAGCCACCAAAAGGCACCAGAAGTAACCACACAAGAACTCAAGAAGCACAAAAGGCACGAGAGAGAACAATCAGTTAGGAAGATCAGTTTGGAGATTTGTCTGGTCTTTCCTTCCGTTTGAGTCTGCTTTTGGCGCCTCTTGTGCCTTGTGCGTTTTGTGGTTACCTTTTTTGCGTCTATAATTCGCATTTCAACCCATGAGTAAACAATCACCAGCACCGCCCTCGAGAGCCGGAGCGGATGAGCAAAGTTCGACCGGCGTTATTGATCCACCCAAAGACATCGATAAAAAGAAGCTTGCGCGAGAGCGAGATCAAGCCAAAGAACGTCAGAAAGACCGCCTGGGTGGCCTCGAACAGAAACAACTCATCGACCTCTACCGTCAAATGATTCTTATCCGCCGCTTCGAAGAGAAGGCGGCGGAGGTGTATGTAGCCGGCAAGATCGGCGGCTTCTGTCACCTCTACATCGGACAGGAAGCAGTCGCCGTCGGCTCGATCTCTGCTATTCGCAAAGACGATTACGTTCTCGGCAGTTACCGCGAACATGGTCAGGCATTGGCGAAAGGAATGTCAGCCAGATCGATCATGGCAGAGCTTTACGGCAAAGCGACGGGGTGTTCGAAAGGCAAAGGCGGATCGATGCACATGTTCGATAAGGAACTGAACTTCCTTGGAGGTCATGCGATCGTTGGCGGGCAAATACCACTGGCGACCGGGACTGCCTTCGCCTCGAAGTACCAGGACACGGACCGGGTCACGCTCTGCTTCTTTGGCGAAGCCGCGGTAAATCAAGGCGCGTTTCACGAGTCGCTGAACATGGCCCAACTCTGGAAGCTCCCGTGCATTTACATTTGCGAAAACAACCAGTACGGAATGGGCACGTCAGTTGACCGGGCGATGTCGTTGCGGGACATCGCGCAGAAGTCGTGCGCCTACGAGATTGCATCGGAGTTTGTAGACGGCATGGACGTGCTGGCGATTCGTGAAGCCACGTTGCGCGCGGTCGAGCGCGGACGTAAAGAGTATCTGCCGACACTGCTTGAGATTCGTACCTATCGTTTCATGGGCCACTCGATGTCCGATCCCGGAAAGTACCGCACGCGAGCGGAAATCGAAAAATACCAGGAGCGAGATCCGATCAAGCTGTTCGCCGCCAGCTTGATTGAAAAACACATCACCGACGAGGCAACTCTCGAAAAACTCGACAAGGAAGTGCGTGAGGAAGTTGAAGACGCCGTGCGATTTGCCGAGGAGAGTCCCCTTCCTGCACCCGAGGAGCTTTACACGGACGTCTACTCCAATCCGATCGAGACAGGCCAGAGCAGGACCATTCGTTAACCAAGATGCCGACAATTACGATACGCGAAGCGCTTAACCAGGCGATCAGAGAAGAGTTGGCCCGCGATGAAAGAGTGTTCATCATGGGCGAGGAAGTCGCTGAATACGACGGAGCTTACAAAGTTACGCGTGGACTACTCCATGAGTTTGGTAACAAGAGAGTTATCGACACACCGATCACCGAGCTCGGTTTTGCCGGACTGGGAGTCGGCGCGGCGATGGCCGGTCTGCGGCCCATCGTCGAGTTCATGACGTTTAACTTTTCGATCCTCGCTACGGACCAGATCATCAACTCCGCCGCCAAGATGCTTTACATGTCCGGTGGACAGTTCAACATTCCCATTGTTTTTCGCGGACCGGGTGGGTCCGCTTTACAAGTATCTTCACAGCATTCTCAGGCCCTTGAATCCTGGTACGCCTACTTCCCCGGACTGAAGGTTGTCATGCCGTCAACTCCCGCGGACGCGAAGGGGCTTTTGAAGTCGTCGATCCGCGATGACGATCCCGTGATCTTTATCGAACAGGAACGCATGTATGGTCTCAAGGGCGAAGTCCCGGACGATCCTGATTTCACGATTCCGCTTGGAGTCGCCGATATAAAGCGGGAAGGAACTGATTGCACGATCGTCGCGCGGTCGCTGATGGTTCCTCTGGCGCTCGAGGCTGCCGCTAAGCTTCAGGAGCAAGGTGTTTCCTGCGAAGTGATCGATCCTCGCACTATCCGTCCGCTGGATATCGACACGATTATCGAATCAGTGAAGAAGACGAACCGCGTTGTGTTGGCGGAGGAGTCGCATCCGATTTGCGGCGTCAACGCCGAGATCAGTCACGAGATCATGGAGCGCGCTTTTGATTATCTAGATGCACCTGTGAAGCGTGTTTCCGGAGCTGACGTGCCGATGCCTTACGCGAAGAATCTCGAACAGCTTGCAGTTCCGGATTTGGAGAAAATTATCGCCGCGGTACGTGAAGTGGCATATCTTGACTAACGAAAAATAGGGAGCCGAATGGCCAGCAAGGTAATCATGCCGAAACTCTCCCCCACGATGGAGGAGGGACAGATCGTAAGATGGTTGAAGAAAGAGGGAGACAAGGTCTCCATGGGCGAGCCACTCGCGGAGATCGACACCGACAAAGCGACGATGGAAATGCAGGCACTCGCGAACGGCGTCCTGCGCAAGATCCTGATAAACGAAGGCGAGTCGGCGCCGCTAGGCCAGCTCATCGCTGTCATCGGTGATCCGAACGAAGACATTGCATCCGTTCTCGCGGAAGCATCCGCTCCGGCGAAGAAAGAACCAGAACCCAAACAACCTGAACCGCCGAAGGCAGAAGAGGCATCACCGCCAGCTCAGCCATCTTCTCCGCCGCCACCGACACCACGTACGGCGACTGATAACGGTCGACAGGGTGGTATCGCGGATTCAGGTCGAATGATTGTCTCTCCGCTTGCGGCGCGCATGGCAGCGGACTCGGGCTTGGATCTGCGTTCTATTCAAGGCAGTGGCCCAGGCGGTCGGATCATCAAGCGTGACATCGAACAAGCTTTAACCAGACCAAAAGCAGGGGCTGCCGTCGCAACCGCGGCTTCGGGTTATCGCGACGAACCCGCAACCCAAATACGCCAGATCATCGCCAAGCGTCTCGTTACGTCTCTCGGTCCAGTACCACACTTCTTCCTCACTGTCGACATCGATATGGATCGCGCCGCTGAGATGCGTGAGAGTATCAAAGCGCTCGATCCGGATCTCAAGATCAGCATCAACGACATCATCATTAAGTGCACTGCGGCGGCGCTAATGCAGCATCCGCCGGTCAACGCATCCTTTCAGGAGAAGTTCATCCGCTACTATGAACATGCCGATATCGGCGTCGCAGTCGCGATTGAAGACGGGCTGATTACGCCCGTGGTTCGCGGCGCGGACCAAAAGTCGTTGAGCCAGATCGCCTCCGAAGTACGCGAGCTCGCGGAACGCGCCCGCTCGAAGAAACTGAAACCCGAAGAGTACACCGGGGCCACGTTTTCGATAAGCAACCTCGGCATGTTTGGCATCGACGAATTTACCGCCGTAATAAACCCCCCTGAGGGGGCAATTCTCGCCGTTGGTGCGATGACGTCGAAGCCGGTCGTGCGCGATAACCAGGTCGTCGTCAAACAGATGATGCGCGTGACGATGTCGTGCGATCACCGCGTGATCGACGGCGCCACCGGCGCCAAATTCCTGCAAACTTTCAAGAAGATACTCGAGAATCCGCTCTACCTCGTGGTATGAGCCAACGATTCAAGCCGCACCTCGCACTAATAACTGTCCAGATCCTATTCGGGATTTGGCCCATATTCGGCAAGATAGTCCTGCGCTCGATGTCTTCGACGAGCCTCGTCGCTTTGCGGCTCGCCGGCGCCGCGCTGTTGTTCGCCGTCCTCCAACGCCGTCTGAGGCCGCTGCTCAGAATGCCTCTGAAAGACATCGTCTTGCTGACGGCATGCAGCCTGCTGGGCATCGTCGGTAATCAGTTTCTGTTTGTGAAGGGACTGTCGTTAACGACCGTCATCAATGTCGAGATCCTGAGCACGACTATTCCCGTGTACGCACTGGCGACCAGCATCCTGCTTGGTTACGAGCGCGGCTCACGCAAGACATTGATCGGAGTTCTATTATCAGCGGCCGGCGTGCTTTATCTGGTCAATCCGCTGCACGCAGATCTCTCGGGACATTCGACGCTCGGTAACGTACTAATCCTAACCAACTCTTTTCTTTACGCACTCTATCTCGTGATCTCGAAGAACCTCGTCGAACGGTACGGTGCGCTCAATGTGGTTACGTGGATCTTTCTGGTGGGCTCGCTGATCACTGTCCCGGTAGGTATCTACTCGTTGCAGAGGGAGAATCTGGCAGCCATCAGTGCGACGGTGTGGATAGCAGTCGCCTTCATCATCATCTTTCCGACCGTCACTGCCTATTACCTGAATGCGTGGGCGTTATCCCGCGTGCCACCCAGTCTGGTTGCGATTTACATCTACCTGCAACCGCTGATCGCGTTCGGCTTCGCGCCACTTATACTCGGTGAGAGTTGGAGTTGGCGGACCATCGTGGCAGCGGTGATGATCTTCGGAGGCGTCGCTCTCGTGACCAGAGATACCGATCGTCGAATCCACGTCTCCGTGTGAAAGCTTACTCTCCCGCAAAGACGCAAAGGCGCAGCGAGGGAGATGAAAACTGAAGTAAGGGTCTTGATGGCGTTGCACGAAAAGTAGCTAAGAATAGACCTTGGTCGGGATTCGATTCTCCTCTGCGGTCTCTGCGTATCTCTGTGATCTCTGCGTTAAATATTTCTCGCGACTATAGTTAACGCAGATCACAGAGATACGCAGAGACCGCAGAGAAAAAGCAAATAGTTGTATAAAACACTTTTCGTGCAAAGCCGGTCTTGGTATTTCTTTGCGCCTTAGCGTCGTTGCGGGAGAAGCTCTCGGTTACGCAGCGCGAACGTTTTTACCGTTTCTGAAGCAGCTCAGAATCTCATCCGCATCAAGCGTGTCGCGCTCCATCAACAGTTCGACCAACCGCCCGATTGATTCACGCTCAGCATTCACGATCTCTCTTGCGCGCTCGAGTTGCTCGTTAATCAGTTCGTTTGTTGCTTCCTCGATGCGGTCGAGCAGGCTTTGGCTGTGCGGCTGGTCGCTATTGCCGAGATGAATCGGTCCGAGCCGGCTCATGCCAAACTCGCTGACCATCTTTCGCGCAATCTCAACCGCGCGCTCGATATCGTTCGAGGCTCCGGCGGTCATTGTCGAAAGCAGAATCTGCTCGGCTGCGCGACCACCCAACAAGAGGGCAATCTGATCTTCGAGGTACTCGCGTTTCTTCATGAAGCGATCACGCTCAGGTAGCGACTGAGTCACACCCAGCGCGCGTCCACGAGGAAGAATCGACACCTTGTGGATCGGATCGCCATTCTCAACGGCCAAACCAACCGCGACGTGTCCCGCTTCGTGGACTGCGGTGGCATAACGTTCTTCTTCGTCCATCATGAAGCCCTGCCGTTCCGCCCCCATCAGGATGCGATCACGTGCGATCTCGATGTGCTTGCGGCCAACAGCTTCAGCATCGTCACGCGTCGCTGCAATTGCCGCTTCGTTCATCAGATTCGCCAGTTCGGCGCCTGAGAATCCCGGCGTGCCGCGCGCGATCCATTGCAAATCCAAACCATCTTCGAGTTTCAAATTGCGAGCATGAACTTTGAGGATCGCTTCCCTGCCGTTAACGTCCGCGAGATCAACCGCGATCTCACGGTCGAAGCGGCCGGGACGTGTCAGAGCGCGATCGAGAATGTCGGGCCGGTTGGTCGAAGCAATCACGACGACGGCGCTTGACTGGTCAAAACCATCCATCTCGACCAGCAACTGGTTGAGCGTTTGATCCTGGTCGGCTGACGCGGAGTCGCCGCCACGACCACGCTGTCTGCCAAGCGCATCGACCTCATCGATGAAGATGATGCACGGCGAGAGCTTTCTGCCCTTCGCAAACAAATGTCTGACGCGCGCAGCGCCGAGTCCGGCAAACTTCTCCTGAAAACTCGATCCAGATGCCGCGAGAAACGCGACGCCCGCTTCTTTAGCTGCGGCTCGCGCAAGCAAAGTCTTACCGGTTCCCGGCGGTCCATAAAGCAGAATGCCGCGGGGAACGCGTCCGCCCAGACGGCTGAATCGTTCCGGATTGCGGAGAAAGTCGATCGTCTCACTTAGTTCAGCACGAGCTTCGTCGACGCCCGCGACATCGTCGAAGCCGACGCTTTGCTGGCCGTTATGATCCGTAAGTTCAAAGCTTCCTTTGCCGCTCATGCTGGCGTAAATTCTCCACCCCGCGAATCCGATGAAAGCGAGCGTGAGCACGGGCAACACCCAGTTCAGCGAACTCACAAGAAACCCGGGCTGCAATGGCCGAAACTCCACCGGCACGTTTTGTTTACGAAACAATTGAACAATCTCGTGTTGCGCGGCCTCACCCGTGACGGTCGCTTCCTGGCGTGAACCGTCGCTCTTCGTGACGGTTAGCAGTTCTCCCTCAACTTGCAACGCAAGGGCGCCACCAGATTCAGCGAAATTGTAAAGCTGGGAGTAATTGATCGTCTCCACCGGCGGTTGCTGGCGCTGATAGGTGACGATGAACGCGGCAACTACAAAAGAAAGAGTAAAGACGGCCAACGTTACCAGGGCCACCTTGCGAGTGCGGACCGATACGCGTGGCGTGGGGGTGGGCATACAAAAAAACCTCCAAGTACCGCCGGCAAAAGGCCGGAGGCAGATCAAACTTCAAAGCACAAACAATCAATCGGGAGTTGGAAAGCGACGGAACTTCTAAGGAAGGGTCGCGAGCGTGGCGAACGCCACTGCTCACTTTAACAGCGACGAATATGTGAAGTCCAGAACAGATTCGTGAAATCTAAGCTCCGACTATACGGTTCGAGATCAGCCCCTGACATGTTTTCATACGCAGAGGAACAATCATTTCGCCTAAATTCCCAAAAAAACCGACTGACCTCGACGGCATGCTCGTTGCTCAACTCCACCGCGATTGCTTTTGTTATAAACGCAACTTGGGGACGTGGTTGACAAAAGGAGGAAGAAGAAATGCTTTGGACGATTTTTGTAATCCTGTTGGTCCTGTGGTTACTCGGCGTAGTGAGTAGCTACACGGTCGGTGGGTTCATTCATTTGTTACTCGTGCTAGCACTCGTGGTGCTACTTATCAACATAATTGGAGGACGACGTACTGTCGTTTAGGCAAACTACACACTGTTTGCCCTGCTCGACGCCCGACACTACCGTTCTCGTTTGATCGGATTAGGTCGGGCGTCTCTATTCAGACGAACGGTAAATCGAGCACCCTAATGATTCGCCCTACTGGATAAAGATTCATCTGTGGATCCCAGTAGGGCGAACGTTTGTGAAAGAAACGCAGCCGTTCATACGGGCTTGCGGCGAACTCTGCATCTGATGCGAGTAACTCTTCAAACTCGCCCTTCAGCTCGAGATCGTCCGCCATCATCTCGCGGGCCAGCGCCTCGAGCACGTATGGCTCGCCATACTCTTTCTCTTCGAAGATGGCGTTGAAGAAACCCCAGCGCGCAAATGAGTCCGGCGCTTGCGGCTCCAACAAATTCATTCCCACCTTTGCTAGCCGCTGGGCCACCGGTATGACCAGCGAGCCGGCGTGAAATACGCGCTTCTCTGTGACGGGTTCAACTTCGAATCGCGGCATGTGCCGGCCTTCAAATGGTCCAGGGGGCCATGTCACGTTCGTAAATCGATAACTCTCAACCTCGATCTCCGTTGCTTCAAAAAGCGTGTGTGTTTCCAGACCGTGAGCTTTCAATACCTCGATCACTTCGGTCCACTGCACGGGCACGATGTACGAAAGCGGCGGCGCTACTGCACGCGTGACACGAAACGTCTGACACATCGGCACGGTTAAATCCAGCGGCTCGCGTCCGTAAACGACGCGTAGATCATTTGAGACTTCACTATGATCCGTTTCGTACTGGTAGGCCCTCAACTGAAAAGGCGTCGATTCGTCCGTGAGTTCGAAGTCGAGTGGATAGCGGCGTGCGGGACTGTAATCCTTGCCCATCGCGACCGCGCGTTCGTCTGCTTCGCGTGCGAGCTGTTTGAGACGCCCAGGTTCGCGGTTTACTTCCATCAACGCGGCGCGCAGGAAATCATACGTGCCGATCACGCGGGACCTATAATCTTTGATCATGTGCGTCTCGATCAGGATTCCAGGACGATTTCTAATCGGCACATAACCCGTTGAGAAGCGTGGGGAGCCGTTGAAGTCTCTCGTGCCGCGCGGCAGATCGCGATTGTCGATGAACTCGAGATACCACGAAATCACGTTGCCCGCTGCTTCAGTCAAGGGGGCGACCCGGCCGCCGAAGACGTCGCGTTCCCACTGGACCACCGCTTCATCGACACCGGCGTGACGCTCGTGATGGTAAGTGATATTGCAACGATAATCGGCGCCGTCAGTCACGTGACAATCGATGAAGAGATCCGGATCCCACTCGTTCCAGAGGTTTAGCCACGCACGCGTTTCCGGTGTGTCGGCTTTCATGTAATCGCGATTTAGGTTTTGATAAGTACTCGTCGTGCGCCAGCCCATTTTTTCCGGACCGTTCTGGTTGATGCGATTGTAACGAGTGGCTCGTTCGTGTCCGTCGGTGTTGTAGATCGGAATGAAGAGCAGGACGACATTTTCGAGTATGCCCGTAACGGTCTTGGTGATGGCGATGTCTCTTAGTAACGCAAATCCGGCGTCTTTGCCGTCCGGCTCACCGGAGTGAATGCACGCCTGGATTAGCACGACGGCTTTTCCCTGTGCTTGTGCGGCTTTGGGAGTGAAGGTGCCGGTTTCCGACGCGACTATGAGCGGCAGTTCACGACCCTGCCCGCTGTATCCAAAGCCGCGATAATCGATCCACGGTGAAGCGTGAGCCAAACGGCGTGCGTAAGCGATCGTATCGTCGTAGACGGGTGTTTCGCGATAGTCAGTGATTTCGGCGTGCGTGCGCCATTCAGGGGGTATCGGTGTGGTCATGATGTTTGGGAAGATCTCCTGCAAACGTGCAGAGACGCAAAGAAGCAGAACCTACCAGCTTTCCACCCCTTCTTGGCGCCTCTGGGCCTTAGCAGGAAATTAAAATCTTGCCTGACAAGAGCGGCACTCGTCGCGCCGTCGCGCATTCAGAGTGCCGCATGCTACACAACGGACATACATCGTACGCGCAAACCAGTTCGTGATGAACGCCGCCCCGCCCAGGATTGCGATCAGGACGAGTGCGTTCAGCAGAAAATCCCTCAATCTTTGCGCCTTTCATTGTTCCTACTGTGATAAGCCAGGCCGCGTTCATACCCTTCGCGGAAGCCGGTGTCAAGCGCGACACCACTATAGGTCGTTCTTAACTCATCTTCGACGTCAGAGTAGCCCTTTCCACGTAGCCGTGGATGCAAAGCTGCCTGAAAACCGCGCCGGTAAGTTACCTCGTCGCGATCGAAGTCTCGTCCGGCCGTGTGGTAGTGAGCCCTTTCGCCGTCTTTCAACTCTTCCCACCACTCTTCTCGAAGCGTGTCAATGTCCGAGGCGCCCGCGTTCTTGATTACGTCACGAGCCTCGCCTGCACGATCATCGTCAACGTACGAGATCACGATGGAGCGTCCGTGCAGCAAAGCGTCTTCGTAAAGAAAGACATCTTCGTGCGGCACACCCTCGCCGAGTTGTTCTTCAAGTTCGTTGCCGATAGCCGCGCCGGCTGCTGCCCCGAACGTTCCAAGCAACGCCGCGCCAATCATGCCAAAAGCGATTACCGGCCCAACACCGGGGATCGCCAGAGACGCCGCCGCAAGTCCCAGCGTCGCGCCACCCGCAGCGCCCATTGCGCCGCCAACTGCGGCTCCCATCGCTCGGCCCATTCCCGGCTCTTCAGTGTCGGTAACCGGCACGCCTCGCTCGATCGTTTCGGGCCTCGAGCCCGGCGTAATCAACCCGATCCTGTCTTGCGGAACCCCCAACTTTCGTAACTGATTTAATGCTTTCTCGGCGTCCTCACGCGCTTCAAACACACCTGTCACTATTTCCATGCTCGTTTCCTCCCGTGTAGGTCTCAGCTCAACTTCTACGCGAGTAGGGTGAAAGAGCCAAGCCGGAACCCCGATCGACACAAATCGTTGAGGAAAATCACAGAGCTATGTTAGAGTCGAAGCACGATTTTGTAACCGGAACACGAGGCTTAAGAATGGAATGTTCGATATCGTAGACAAACATTGGCCGATGTCAGAGGGCGACGGAAAGGCAACGCGTAAGAAGCGGCCACGCATACTGGCGATCACGACGGATTGCTGCACGGGCTGTTCCGGATCGCCGGCCTGTATCGAGTATTGTCCGATCGAAGCCTGTATGTTCTGGGTACCGGATGAGGATCATCCGCCATTTGGACGTATCGAAGTAGATCCATACCTCTGCATCGGCTGCCAAAAGTGCACCAGCAAGGGTCCGGATGGCGCCTTTCTCGATGGCTGTCCATGGGACGCGATCGAGATGGTCCCGACCGACGATTGGGAAGCGCTGCACGGACTCACTCTTCCGGATGCTCCGCCCGCTCCACCTGCTTAACTGTCAGTTTCGCTTGTTCGCGAACACGGGTCGAGACGCTAGTAGAATCTGCATACCTCTGAATAACGGGTAAGTCTTCCTTCTTACCAATCAACGCAAGAGCGCGTAGCGCTTCCCACACGCTGTCTTCATCTGAATTGATGGTCAGAACTTGGTCGCCGGGAGAAACCTGCGCGCCGTTCGGTTTCAGGATCTTATTAATTTTGCCTGGCAGCGGTGATCGCAGTTCAATCACTTTTCCGTCCGCCTCTTGGATACGCGCCAGCAATGCACCTCGCGCTACCTCCGATTCTTCTTTCAAACTGCTCGCAATCACGCCGCCGGAAGGCGCGCCGACCGGGTACGGGCTCAGCGTCGCCAGCACTTCTGGTCGCCCGCTCGGATCGTTGAACCTGACCAGCGCCAGCGCCGCGTTTCTACGTACCATCGGCTCCTTATCCTGCACCAGCTTCTTCAGCGCCTCATGAAATTCCGGCGACTGGTTATCGAAACCCATCACCCATGCCACTATCAGTCGGAATTCTGTTTCCGTATTTCCGCTTAGCGTGACGAGTTGCGGGTACCACGTCTTTGCACTGCCGTCGCCGCGTTCGATACGTTTTTGAATCTGGGCGAGTGCGTGTTGGACGTGACGCGGGTTCTTTTCGTCGTTCAGGTACGTCGAGATGTCGGCGTTAGAAAGTTCCCGTCCGAACCAGGTGAAGTACCAAGCAAGAAACGTAGCGACGACGAAGAGCAGCGCGAGCACAAGAATCCATCTTGAGCCTGGTGCACGCTTGCGCACCTCGACCGCACGAATCCCCGGATGATTGCCGTTGCCGTCTTTAGCCATCGAGAAAACTCAGGAAGGATAGATCTGGTACAGCATAAGATAAACGATCACTCCGGTAACACACACATAGAGCCACAGCGGAAGGGTGATGCGAGCGATGCGTCTGTGCCGCGCGAAGTCGTTACGAAACGCGCGGTAGAACGTCAGGATAACCAGCGGAACGATCACTATAGCCAGGATTGTGTGACTCAGCAGAATAGTGAAATAGATCGGACGAACCACGCCGGTCCCCTGAAACCGTGTCGCACCGTGATGAAAGTGATACGTCAGATAAGAAGCGAGAAACAGGATGGAAACGGCGAGCGCTGAGAGCTGGCACGTCCGATGCGCGGCGATGTTACGCGATCGAATGAAGGTGTAACCGGTTAATAACAGCAGTGCGCTGGTGCCATTTAGGCAGGCATTTACGTGCGGCAGGTAGGAAATGAACTCAGGGGACAACACAGGTGCCTACTTTTGCGCCGCGGCTTGTTTGCCTTTTTCAGTTAACGAATAGAAGTCGTTTCCCTCTTCGTTCAGCAGGCCTTCGCGAACCAACCTTTCGACGATATCAAACACGGCCGTGCGCGCCTCGGGATCGTTCCCACCAGCCTCGAACAACTCGTGCAGATCTAGCATGTCCTTGCGCCAGTGCGCGAAGCTTCCCAAAACCTTCCTCGTTAGTTCATCCACGTTTCTTTAACCGTAGGCTGGCACCCATCCCGCCGCAGCCGAAACCACAGGCGTTAATCCTTTACTTCAGCCTGGTTCATGCGTGCGACCATGGCTTTCACATCGGGTGGAACAGCGCGGCCTTTGGCGTCAAGCAATGGGGGAGAAGTTGATTTGACCTGGCTCCAATCGCCGCTGCCTCCACCCGCGATCGCAGGCGAACGCTTAATGAACGGCAGCGGCAACTTGCCTTCTGATTTTAAATAAAGCAGGGGGTTGACGAGAAACATCAACGCCATCACCAAACAAACCGTGATCACAAACAGGTTATCAGTGGTGAAAAAGTCACCCGACAGGATGGCGCTGACCACGATGACCACCAGAAAACCCAGCGCCGCCACGATGCAGAGAAGATTTAGCAGTCCAAGCTCTTTGCTCATCAGATTAAGGAGGTTTTCGTCCTTGGGTTTGGGCTTGAGTCTTTTGGCAAAACAAAACACCAAGCACAAAGTACTAAGTACAAATCACACTTACAAAACCAAAGACCGCAAACCATCAGTGTCGCGCTTTTCCGGCAGGTTTCTTTCGCTCGTTAATTTCCTCGTAGCCGCACCGTTCGCACTGCCAAATAGGAAACCCGCCCTCCGGATTTGCCGTCGCTTCGTAGACTGCGCGGTTCGACGGAATGATCTTCCCGCCGCAGCGCGGACACGCGCGACCGCGCGTCGTCTGTTTTTCCACGTCGATAGCGAGGGGATTATCGTCAGCCATTTCCTCGATAACGCCTCAGGATTACAAAGATCGAACAGAAGATCGTCACCGGCGGCACCAACAACACCAGCACGCCGAGATTAAGACCGCGCACCAGGCGAGCGTTGGCTGAGTTGGTCAACGACGCTCGGCACATCGAACACTGCGCTTCCACGTCAACACACGTGAAAAGCAGGAGGATGCCCGCCGCCAAAACGACCAACAACGATCGCCATCCGCGCAAATTCATCAAAATTCCTCAACCGGAGGTGGCGCCACCGGCGGCGGTTGCTTGAACTGGTACCGCAAACCCGCCGATCGAAAACTGTCGGGGAAGAAGACAAACAACAGACAGATACAGACTACCAGCATCGGCACCAATGTGAGAATCAGGCTCAACCGCTCAAACTTCAAGTGCATGAAGTAAGCAACAATCAGCGCCGCTTTGATTATCGACAAGCCAAGCAGGATCGTCAGCATGATCGCTGTCGACATCGGCCTGTACGCCAGAAAAATCTCGATGAGGGTAAGCACCACCAGCCAAACCCAGATCGAAATGAACAACTTGTTGCTGCCGGCAAAATGTTCTTCTGCGTGTGCGTTCATTTACGCTCCTTCCTGAGTGGCTTAGTGACCGGCCACACCGGCCAGATGTCCGTGCATATCTACCGACATGATGTAGATCAACGGGAAAACAAACATCCAGACGAGGTCGACGAAGTGCCAGTACAAGCCGCTGATCTCGACGTCTTCATGTTTCAGTTTTTTGACGCGGGCCGCTACCACCGCGAGATAAATCACACCAGTTGCAACGTGAAACATGTGCAAGCCGGTGATCGTGAAGAACGTCGCACCAAACAACGGACTCGGCGGTATGCCGTCAGTCGTTGTAAACGCCTGTACCCATGATTCGGGCAGGTAAAATGGCCGCATTCCCTGGTGAATCAAGTGATTCCACTCGATCAAGTGCAGCACCACGAACGCAGCACCGAAGAATATCGTTGCCAGGATCCACTTTCGCGCCTTCGCCTTGTCGCCTTTACTGGAGGCCGACACGCCAAACACCATCGTCAAGCTCGACGACAGCAGGCAGAAAGTCATCACCGAGGCAAAGACGATGCTCGGGTAGAACGGAAATGGTGTGGGCCACACGTTCGACGCGCGCAAGTAACTGTAGCCGATGAGAAGCGCCGAAAACGTCAGCGAGTCGGAGACGATAAACAGCCACATCCCCAACTTGCGATGGCCGACTCGATACGGGAGGGCGCCGCCTTCCCAATCCGCTGCTGGAAAAAAGTCTGCACGTGCTTCAGTGCTCACCTGTCACCTCCAAAGGAATAGGAGTAGGAATAGGTAGATCCAAAGAGCGTCCATGAAATGCCAGTAGATCGTCACTGCGTCCGCCGAAGCCTGCTTCGTCAGCACGGCAGATTCGCTCGTAACTGAACGCGAACGCAGCCACAGGAAACTAAGACCGATTAAACCCCCGGCCAGGTGTACGGCGTGCGCGCCCGTCAACAGGTAGAAGAAAGAGCTGTGGGGATTGCTCGACATGTAAAGACCCCACGCCTTTAGTTGTCGCCAGGCAAATAACTGCGTCGCCAGAAACGCAACGCCGAGCATCACGGTGATGACTACCCACTGCGTGTACGCGCTCGTTAACGATCGTCTCAACTTGCGGCGCGCGAGCTCGAGCGTGACGCTGCTCGCCAGAATCAAAATGGTACTAATGATCAGCACACGCGGCATCGGCAACGAAACCCAGTCGTTCGCTGAGTTTGCGCGCACGATATACGCGCTGCTCAGCGACGTAAACATCATCGTCACCGACGCGAGCGCGACCCACATGCCGATGCGATATCGGTTGGCATGCGACTCCGGATCGCGGAAGCTTCCGCCGCGTTTCGATCCGTTTCCATTTGGTCCCGGAAATCCCGGGCCTGCACCGGCGTCTTTCTTAATTGCCGGTGGTCTAGTGCTTGTGACCATTGTGGCCATTACCGTCTGGCACCTCTGCTTCTATATCAGTCTGCATCACGTAGTCTTTCGGCGCGCCAGGTACCGCAAACTCGTAGGGGCCGTGATAGACAGTAGGTAACACACCGGCGAAATTGTCGTGCGGCGGCGGCGATGATGTGTTCCATTCCAGCGTCGTCGCTTCCCACGGATTGTCGCCGGCCTTTTCGCCTTTGAACATGCTCAAAAAGACGTTGTAGTAGAAAAGCAACTGTGCCGCGATGGTGATAATGGCCGCGATTGAAACCAGCAGCACCAGCGGGTCGACATTCCTCAGAAACTCGTATTCAGCAAAACTCGAAAAGCGGCGCGGCATGCCCCGGATTCCCATCGTATGGAACGGGACGAAGATCGCATAGACGCCGATGAACGTGAGCCAGAAGTGGATCCTGCCGATGCGTTCACTCATGAAACGTCCAAACATCTTCGGGAACCAGAAGTAGGTGGCCGCAAACATACCGAAGATCGAAGCAACGCCCATTACGAGGTGGAAGTGAGCAGTCACAAAGTAGGAGTCGTGCATGGCCAGATCCAGTGAGCTCTGTCCAAGCACCAACCCCGTGATGCCACCCGAAACAAACAGCGAAACGAAGCCCAGTGCAAACAACATCGCCGTCGTAAAGCGAATCCTCGAACCCCACAGTGTGCCGAGCCAGTTGAATGTCTTGACCGCGGACGGCACGCCGATCGACAGCGTCAGTATCGAGAACGCGATCGAGGAATACGGGCTCATGCCGCTGATGAACATGTGGTGGCCCCACACGAAGAAGCCGAGCAGGCCGATCGCGAAGATCGCGAAGACCATCGCGCGATAACCAAACACCGGCTTGCGCGCAAAGGTGGAAAGGATGTGCGATGTTGCGCCCATGCCGGGCAGGATCGCGATGTAGACTTCCGGGTGTCCGAAGAACCAGAACAGGTGCTGCCACAGAATCGGTGAACCGCCAGTGTGCAGCGGGAAGTTCGGATGGCTGCCCGAAAGAAGGCCGCTGACGTACAGTCCGCCTGGAATGAAGAAGCTGGTGCCGGCGGTTCGATCGAGTAGCAACAGGATGCCGCCGCCGAGCAACACCGGGAATGAGAGCAGCGCGAGGACTGCGGTCGTGAACCATGCCCAGCAAGTGAGCGGCATGCGCATGAGCGACATGCCTTTCGTGCGCATGTTCAAAAGCGTGGTGATGAAGTTAAGCGCTCCCAGTAATGAGCCGACGCAGAAGATCGCGATACTGATCACCCACAGATTCATCCCCGCGCCCTGTCCGGGACCGGCAATCTTTCCAAGCGCACTGAGCGGCGCGTAACCTGTCCACCCCCCGATTGGTCCAACGGTGCCGCTTCCGCCTGCGAATGACGGCCCAAGCCCCGCGAACCACGCCCCGATCGATTGGTTACCCTCCACGACGATCGCCAGCAAGATCACGATGAAGCCCACGAGGGTTACCCAGAACGACAGCATGTTGAGCACAGGGAACGCCATGTCTTCAGCGCCGATCTGAATCGGCAGAAAATAGTTGCCGAAACCACCCTGTGGTGCGGTCGTCAGCACGAAGAACACCATGATGGTGCCGTGCATGGTCACGAGCGACAGGTAAAACTCCGGCGTCATGATGCCGCCGGGCGCTCCCGTGGGAAACAGCGTTTCCAAAATGGGCCAACTGGTCCCCGGCCACGACAAGTTCAAGCGCATCAGCAGCGACATGACCATGCCGACCACAACTGCCGCGAGTGCCAGCATGATGTATTGAATGCCGATGACCTTATGGTCGACGCTGAAAATGTACTTGCGAATGAAGCTCGTTGGCGCCGGATGCCTGTGTACACCCTCGTGACTTTCTGACATCTTGTCGTCTCTCCTCGCTAATCGACTTAAGAGAACACGGATTTAAAGAATTAGTTAGCTGGTAATTGATACTGGTTCAGCAGTTCTGCCACGCGTGCCTGAAATTGCTCTTGCGACAACACCTGAAGCGCACGCAGTTCTTCTTCCGGCAGAACAAGCATGTAGCTCTTCATCTTGAAATGCAGTTGGCCGCACAACTCGGCACACGCCAGTTCATACTTCCCGACCCGGTTGGCCTGGAAGTTGACCTTGATCTCCATGCCGGGAACGAGGTCTTGCTTGAAGCGGAGCTGCGGCACCCAGAAATTGTGAATAACGTCTTTCGAGCGCAGTCTCAGCTCAACTGGACGGTTCACGGGAATCGCCAAGGCTGCCGTGACTGCGTCGTCTGAACTAGCAGGGTCTTCAGGGTCGAGGCCGACGAAGTTCAGTGCGCCATCGTCGATCAGGCTTGGATCGGTCCGACCGAATTTGTTGTCGGCGCCGGCGTAATGGAAGTTCCATTGAAACTGCTGCGCCACGACTTCGACGGTGTACGAGCCCGGGGGCGCATCGTGTAGTCGCAACGAAGCCCACACGCTTTGGCCCATCACCGCCAAACCAATGAAGATGACCGCGGTGATAACGGTCCACAGCACTTCAAGCCGGTTGCTGCCGTGTGAATAGACGGCGCGGTCGCCGGGCTTTCCTGTGTCGCGAAACTTCCAGATGGCCCAGCCCAGAGCGACCTGCGCGGCCACGAAGGAAATGCCGACAACCAGAATGGTTATCAGAAACTGGCGATCGTAGGCTGGCGTGTGCTCGGATATACCTTCGGGAAACCACCACTTCCTGTTCAAGAACAGGGCGACTGATAGTATTGTGATGATCCAGATAATAACCGCAAGAACTCGTCCCATCGGTTACCTCTCCTTAGTTGGGTATCTGTCACGGCAACTGCCCGGACATTACCTATTCAAAACCATTAAGATAAACAGAAGCGGCAAATAGAGAACCGATGCCAACAGCAACCTGCGCGCTTGTTGCCGTGACATTGAGAACGCCGCGCGCAGACTGCTGTAGAGAAAGAGCAGTCCGAGTAGCACGGCGCCTACAAGATAAATCTTGCCCGACATTCCGAGAAAAGTTGGTAACAGGCTGACGGGTAAGAGCATCAGCGTGTAAACCACGATCTGCTGCGCCGTCACACGACCGTCAGGTTCGACGACGGGCAGCATGAGAATCCCCGCGCGGCTGTAATCTTCGCGATACATCCACGCGATCGCCAGGAAATGCGGGAACTGCCACAGAAACAAGATCGCAAACAGCACCCAACCTTCGAGACTCAACGAATCACGCGCGGCGGTCCAACCGATCAACGGCGGTACGGCGCCGGGGAAAGCGCCGACCATCGTCGAAAGCGACGTACGAGTTTTCAACGGCGTGTATGCGAAGACGTAACCGGCGATGACCGTCAAACCGAGCAGTGCGGTTAATGGATTTACGAATACGAGAAGATACATCTCCGCGGCGATCGTTATACCGGCGCCGAAGGCCAGCGCCTCCCACGGCGCAAGCTTACCCGCAGGCAGTGGTCGCGTGGCGGTGCGGCGCATCAACCCGTCCAGATCTCGTTCCGCGTATTGATTGAGCGTCGCGATGCCTGACGACAATAGACCAATACCCAACATCGCACTCAACAAAGCCACGTAATCAATTCGTCCCTGGGAAGCGAGTGCGAAGCCGGCCGCGGCCGTTAACACTATCAAAAATGTGATTCGAGGTTTTGTGAGTTCGACGTAGGCGGAGACACGTTCGCGGAACGACAAACGAGGTCGCTCAATTACCGCGACCGCCGGACTCCGTAGATCGATAGCAAACTCTTCCATTCAGTCTATGATTCTTGGCCAGCCATTGCCATCGCTGCTTCCGTCGCCGGCAGCACCCTGTATGTTCTTAACGTCAAAACTATTGTCGTGGCAAAAACCAGGGCACCGCAGGCCACGTGCGCAACGGTTATTCCAATCATCGGATGTAACGGTTGCGGATCGTCCGGCGAACCGAGTCGGGTCAGATACGCAGCGACGCCGAGAGATAGCTGGACCACCAACAGCACTAACGCGATCGTCGCGGGCCTGGTGAGAAACTTTTCACCTGCATGACGCCGCAGCACGCTCAGCGTAGCGCCTCCAAGTGCGACCGCGACGGCAAATGCGCCAACGATGTGCGCGACGAGCAATTGGGCAGGGAGATGCTGGTCCCACTTTGCCGAGTGGCGCAGCGTGGCTCCCAGGACCAATTGCACAAAGATCATCACGAGCGCGATCGTGCACATATGACGAAGCGGAGTATTTGCGTGCTCTTCTCGAAACGGGCGCGCTTCAATCCAACTTTTCGATGTGAAAACCGCGAGGCTCACTGTCGTACAGAAAAACAGTTGCGCGAGAGTGGCGTGCGCGGCGGAGACACCAAGCGGAAGCATCATCTTCACCGTCAATCCACCAAGTATCCCTTGTATGACGACAGCGAACAGAGCAAAGAACCCCAGGCGCCAAACCCAGAATCTCTTGTCCTTGAAGCGAATATAAATAGCTAACCCGATCGTCAGCAGACCCACGGTCGTCGCAATCATGCGGTGCCCGTGTTCGTAAAACATGTTTCCGACCATTGGCGGAAGAAACTGGCCGTTTGAGAGCGGCCAATCAGACGTCGCCAGTCCAGCGTCGTTGCTGGTGACGAGCGCTCCGGCAATGATCAGGAAAAAGGTCGCGCTTGCGACGAGAATGGCGAAACGATTAAGCCCTTTACTCATTAGAAACTTAAACCGCAAATGCCGGTTACCAATCGCGATGATCAGCAACCGGCATGTACCTCTACTTATGCATCATCGGCAATTCGATCGCTGGCATCATTGTCAGTGACGGCTTGGTTGAAGTCGTCGCCGGGCCCGTACCGAACGAAAAGTCGGCCTTGCCGGCACCGTTGGCGGGCACGGTCACTTCGAACGTCTTCTCCGTACCGTTCGTACCGCCTTCCCTCCAGGCTACGACGGTGTACTTGCCCGGAGGTACGCCTTTGATTTCGTACGCGCCGTTTGTGCCGCTCACCGCAAAGAACGGCGTTCGCATCACGCCGATATAAGCCTTCATCCACGGGTGCTGGTTGCACTTCACCGGGATCAGCACTTCCGGTCGAGCAAACGTCTTCTCAATCGCTGGTGCGCCATTGGGCTGCGATTGGTTCCATTCCGGGTTCGTTTTCGGAATCCAGTGAATGTTGTGCTGGGTTTGATCGCTGTTCGTGATGCTGATCTTCTGGTTCGTCTGAACACCGAATACATGCGGCGAATAGTGGCAACCCTTCTGATCGAGCTGAACGGCCGTCGCGGGAGTTGACCATGTGTAGTCGGTAAGCTTCTTGCCGCCATCCACGGTTCCATCTTTAATATAGACAAACGTGTTGGCCAGTTTGCCGTCGGTGACGACCGTGTCGTCGGTCATAAGATTGGGATTCGCTTTACCGCAAGCGGCATCCGCGGTCGTATCAATCTTCTTGGCGGCCGGCGGCGTGCCCTCATAGCTAACCACGCCCGCGACTGTGCCGGTCGGACCGCTGTATGGCCCAGAGGCACTCGAAGTATTAGCCTCATTTGTTACTGGTTGCTTCGAACCACCGCAGGCAGAGCCCAGCGCGAGGAGAGACAGTGCAATCGATAACACAAGCCAGACCTTTGTCTGCTTATTCATGATCAATTCCTCCAAACTAAGATGACTTTCGCCTTAACTGTAGCACGGAAGCCGCATGAACGCGGAACGCACTACAAGCCATTGAAATTCCTGTTAGCTAAACCTAAATCGCGCTTAACGCACCCGCAACTCGACGACCCAAGGCGGCCTGGCCGCGATGTCGCCAGTGGTGCTGACTCGATCTCTTTCGTTTCGCCCGCGCGTGGTTTTGCGTCGTGGCGACTGGCGCCGCGGTTGTCCCAGGGCCGGTAGCCGACAAGGCTCGTTGCTCTTCGGGCGTCATCAGAAACATGTAACGCACCAGAAGACGCGCGTGATCGCCGTGATAAGCAGCCGCGGTGGCTGGTGGATTCGGCAGATTCACCACCCACCGTTCACCTTCTTTTTTGAACAATCCGCCCGGCATCGCCGTGCCAGGACTGATTTGAAGCGGATCGAGCAACCACCGGAACGTCCACTCGGGTTTTAGCCGCTCGCCTGCAATCAGGAAGTTTGGCGCAATCGCCCTCGCGTCGTGTGCGGCATCACCTGTCATATGACACTTCAAACACGGCGTTCCGGATGTGAACATGTCTCGCGCAGCAATCCTTTCCTGCGCGGTCAGGGGCTGCATCGGCTCCTTAATGTATGGATCCTGCTGACCCGACATCGCCATGAAGAACCGCACCAGGATCTGTAACTCGTTGGGCGAGAAGTTAAACGTCGGCATGCGGAACGGTAGATAGGGACGCACGCCGTTACGATCGAGACCCGGTTGCGGCCGCAATCGCATGGCCTGGTTTGCTAATCCGGCGGCGCCACTTGCCGGCGACGCTGTCGGCTGCGCACCTGGTTGTGCAACTGCCTGCGCGCCTGCTTGCGCGGCGGCCGGCGGGTTTGGCGAAGCTATGGCATTGATCGCCTGCTGCTGCGCTGGTGTTTTCTCGCCACTCAGTGATGGATCGTTCAGAAACTTCAACAACCACGCCGGATCGACGCGCGCACCTTCGCTCGTCAGTCGCGGCGGAAGCAGATCTTTTCCTTCCGGCGTCTGAAACAAAGGCAGACCTTGCGCGACCGAACGCTCTCCTACTTGAAGTTGGTGACATCCCTGGCAGTTGTACTTCTTGATCACCCACCAGCCGTTTTGTATATCCTGCCGCCGCTGATCCTGTGGAGTGTAGAAAAGCGTGCTCGGCACATTCGCGCCTTCCTGGCCGACGCTGCCTAACAGGAACGTCGTGAGCGCGACGCGCCACTCTTCCGTCAAGTAGGGTTCAGGCATCCGCAACTTGTCTTTTGGATCCTTCTCTTTGCCGACGTCATAAATCGACGGCTCTTCGATCTTTCGTTCAAAGAAGCCTTTGTGGTTGTACCAGGGCTTTTCCGCTTGATCTTTACGGAGGTGTAATGGGTCGTGGCCCTTTTCGGCGTTATGCGTTTGAAGCGCGAAGTCGAGTCGTTCGATCGGCGTTGCGCCTTCAACGGTCAGCTCTTTGCCAATGCGTTGTTCGTCTTCGAATCCCTGAATTTCGTGGCAGCCGGCGCAGCCATACTGCTTGATCAGGGTACGGCCCTTCTCTTTCAGGTTCACATCGTCCATGAAAGAAGCGTCGGCGTAACTCGGCGGAGAAGAAAGCGAGAAAAGATACGTCGCGATATCGCGTGCGTCTGCTTCCGAGAGTCGGAAGTTTGGCATCACCGTCATGTTCTGCACCTGCAATTCGGCGCCATCGTTCGGGCAGCGTGAATGCAGGTCGGTGTCGAACACAAACGGGAGATTCTTCTTCGAGTAGTCTTCCGGAGTCAGGTCGCGTTTTTCTTTCGGACAATACGGTGCGACACGATCGCGAGGGTTGTAAATCCAACGTACGATGTAATCGAAATTGGCCTTCTCGCCGACTTTCTGGAGATTAGCGGCGAAGCGACCACCGACGGCACTGGTGCCCTCGCCGATCGAGTGGCAGGCCAGACAACCACGAGTTTCAAACAACTCTTTTCCGTGGCCCGCATTTCCGCGTGGCTGCGTTGCCAATGTGTTAGTAAAGCTGTCCTGCCAAAGGTACGCGGAGATCGCCTTGATTTGCTCGCTTGCGTCCTTGTCGCGCATGTCCGCGCCTTCGTCAGTGTGCGCGGCGAAACGCCAGAACGTTGGCATCTTGGTACCCGGTCGAAACTCCTGCGGATTCTCAAGCCAAACCGGTAGCCACTCCTTGCGCAACTTCACACGGACGTCTTTTAGATTCGGTCCAACCTTCTTCTGGTCCTGCATCATGTACTTCGCTTGCAGGTTCAACTGGTCGATGCGCGCAGCGAGCAGACTGTTCGTGACCCGAATAGTGTCAGCCTGTGCCAGTAATCTTGTCGCTTCCTCGCCGCTGATAGTTTCGTCGCCAGATTTCAACGTGTCGGCACGAATCTGTTTCTCGTTCGCGGTGATCTGGTCCTGAAGCTGTCCGATCATCTGGCGTGTGGCGGCCAGCGAATCTGTTTCGCGATCGAACCCCTCGTAACGATGGCAACCCACGCAGCCGCGCTCGGAAAAAAGGTCGCGTCCGAGGTTTAGATTGTCAGCGCCCAGCGTAACGCGGTCGCGGGCGTGACACTGCTGACATCCGGCCTCAATGTTCTCTTTTTCAAACATCGGCCAAAGCCAGAAACGATGTCGCCCGTGTCCCTTGGTTTCGCTAGTGGTGGCACGACCGTTACCCCAGTGACAACTGGAGCAGCCAAACCTCTCCGGATTATGAATGCGCAGCACTTCCCGATCGGGGTGGCTGACAAATGCACGCGCTAAAGCATCCGGCGTTTTGCCTGGTCCATCGGGTGCGAGATCCGCGGCGACCATGTCAACCGGTTCGCGAATGCCGGCGTGACAAACTTCGCAACGATCGACGATCTCGTACGCGCCGACGCTGATCTGGTGGCCGAGAATCGAATAGTCGTAATTGGCGACTTTGGATTTCAGATTGTCGATAGCAGTCGGAGATGAACCGATAAGATGATTGCGAAGATAGTCCTCGCGTTTCTTAGATAACTCGGCCGGGCCTTTTAACAGTTCCGCTTTCTCCGCGAGGTTGCGCGCTTTCTCTTCGCGCAAATCGTCATACATTTTCTCCAGCTCGGCGTAGTTAAAGCGCTGAGTTTGTGTTGACTTTCCGTCGTCCGAAGGCATGTCGACCGAGATCATTTCGGCGCGTTTTGCCTCTGCCTGGTCCTGGTATTCCTTCTTTGCGGAACCTTCGTGAGTTTCGACGTTGTAATTAATAACGGTCAGCCGGCCGCGCTGATTTTGAAAAGGTTCGGTGATCGCGTCTAACTTCGCCTGAATGCGATTGACCGTGGCGTCGATCTCTTTTGAGCGGGGAGCAACTTCCTGGATGGCGGCAGTCGCCTCGGCGTCGAGTTGCTGATACTCGGGGGTTTCCTTGACCTCCGCTTCGCTCTTGCCGGCCCTCGACTTAATGCTGTCGAGGTAGCGGGTGTAGCGGCTCACGAATTCACGCTGCATCGACTTCCAGGGTCGCTGACCAAAAGCTTCGTCGTAGAGCGCCCACACGATGGAGATGGTCATCAGCAGTGCGCAAACCAGCATCCAGCCGCTGGTGGAACGACTGACGATTGGATCCTGAGCGGGTAGCTCCTGTTCCCTCTTGATCAACGATTCACTGATCGGCGATTCGCCGATCGGCGATTCGCCAGGTGCTGGTGAATCCGCCACTACTATTCTTCCTCCAGAATTCTCAGATGTTGAACCACGGAGTTACCCAGACGTACTTGATCGTCAACGCGAGACGCAAGATCAATTTCACGGGCAACGCCAACAACACGCTCACCGCGAAAAACTGAAAAGTCAGATACTGAAGCAAACTGGTTCGCGCCAGGAGCTTCTGCTCAAACTCATTCTTCGGAAACAGATTCTCCTTGAACGGACGACGGAACCTGATGCGCTTGAAGTCGACCGTCATCAGCCAGTGGAAGAACAACGCGCCCACGATGAAGAACCCGCCCACCACAAGCATTCCGAAGATGAACTTGGCGGGATTGTCTGCCAGGAATCCCAAACCTATTGCTTTTCCAACCGCACTCTGCGCAATCATGTCGTGCAAGTCGACGTTCTTATCAAACACGACCGCATTGTGATCCCATGTCTGTCCCGGCCAGAACCAGATCCAACCCGGTCCGCGAATAAAGGTGCCGATCACGATCAGAAGGATCCACTGAAGGAAGCCGGCGCCGAACATCCACAACGCAAATCGTCGCTGCCGGAGCGTGTAGTAACCATTGCCCAGCGGATTTGAATCGACGTACGGAAACACCATCAACCCGACCATGATGATCGACGGCATCACCACGCCCGCGATCCATGGATCGAAGTAGACAAGCATCTCCTGAAGACCGAGGAAGTACCACGGCGCCTTCGATGGATTCATCGTCAAATTCGGATTTGCTGGTTCTTCGAGCGGCGCGTTGAGCGTGATGGACCAAACAAACAGAATGACCGTGACAATCACTGTTGCGAGAAATTCCACGCGCACGAGATACGGCCAAACGTGGATCTCACGCGCCCATCCCGGCCGCCACGGTTCGACTTTCCTGTGATGCGCCTTTGCGGCCTTCGGATCTTTCTCAAGCTCCACGATCAGGCGATCGTTGGCAACAGCCTGCTTGATGCCCATCCAGGTAAAGAATGGGACCAGAAACAGCATCGCCACAATCGGAACGTTGTCAGGCGCTGACGAGATCTTCCAGAGTTGATGCCAGTCGTGGACGTTGATCGCCCAGATAGCGGCGATAACCAGAAGCGCGCCCCAAATCGTCCATTTGTTAATGAATCTTCTCATCAACTATTGCGTCTCTGAAGCCTCCAGCGGCTACTTTGTGCCTTTGTGTGGCTCCCTTTTGTGCATTTTTGTGACTACTTCTTCTTGGCGACTGCCTTCATCTCGGATTCGAGCATTACCGGCGCTGGTCCAGAGATGCCGCCATCCTTGCGGATGCGCCAGAAGTGGACCGCCATAAAGATCGAAGCCACCAGCGGAATGCCGATGCAGTGCCAGATGTACGAACGCAGTAATGCATTCGCATCCACAATCGATCCTCCGAGTAAACCGAAACGCACGTCGTTATAAGCCGTCATGCCGAGCTGCGGACCAAAAGGACCGTCGTGGCCGAGCATCGGCGTCGCACGTGCCATATTGGTTCCCACCGTCACCGCCCAGAAACCGAGTTGATCGTCAGGCAACAGATAGCCGGTAAATGACAACAACAGCGTCAGCACGAGCAGCACCACACCGACGCACCAGTTAAACTCGCGCGGCCGCTTGTACGATCCCGTTAAGACCACGCGAAACATGTGGAGCCACGTCGTGATGACCATAAGGTGCGCTGCCCAGCGGTGCATGTTCCGCAGCAGTTTTCCGAACGGTACGTCGTGCTCGAGATAAAGAATGTCGCGGAAGGCGTCCGCTTTCGTCGGGTGGTAATAGAACATCAAGAGCACGCCGGTGAAGGTCAACACGATAAACAGGTAGAACGTGATTCCGCCCATGCCCCACGTGAAAGGATAACGAACAGCGTCGCGGTTGATCTTCGCCGGATGCAGGTGCAGAAAGACGTTGGACAGAATCGCCAGCGAACGGTTGCGCGGATCAGAGCGATCATGGGAGACGCGAAAGATCGACTTCCAGAGTTGCGTATCCTGCGGATCGGAATAGCCCTTGGCTTCGTCGATGGCGCGGTCTTTTAGCGCACCAGCGCCCTCCTTGACCTTCGCGACCAGACTCTTGTCGCCGTCTTCACCGGTGGTCAGTTGCTTTGGCTCTTTTTGCTCAGGACTATCTGCCACTACGATTCATGCCTCGCATTAGACGCTGATAAAAGAATCATCGTCATTAAACTGATTGCGTTCGCCTTTAGGCCACTTAAAAAGCCGGCCGATGTCGACGACGATCTGTCCTTCCGCATCCAGCGTGACCTTCGCGCGATCCATCGGACGCGGAGCCGGTCCTTCGAAGTTAATGCCTTCGCTGTCGTAACCGCTGCCGTGGCATGGGCACTTGAACTTGTTTTCGCTTGCTTTCCAATCGGGCGTGCAGCCCAGATGCGTACAGACAGCGTAGATCACGAATAATCGGTCGGAGGTCCGGGTTACCCAGATTCGATACTGCTGCTGCCACTTGGTATCGACGCCTAGCGCGTAGTCAGCCGGTGATCCAATCCGGAACAACGGAGACGGTTCCAGGATGGAACGCGGCAGGAAAAACCGGACGAACATCAGAAAGAAGGTGGTGAGAGCACCCGCAATGGACGCCCAAACGATCCGACGTCGCATCTTGTTGACCGGGGGATCCGCGGAGGTCTCTACCACGGCCGCCGCTGCTGGTTTCGCCGGTGCAGACGCCCGCGGCGGGGCGCTGACCGCTGTCGCGCTTGCAGGCGTGATTTGATCGGCTTGACTATCCAAGTCGAAACCTCCGTCGATTCAAATCCTGGTTGCTAGGCGTTGCGAACTTCCCGAGGGTACACTTCGACTTTACTTACAGAGACGGACTATACAACTCCCCGACGAACAGGGATCACTCTCTGCGCAGTGAAGCCAATTTTTTGCTTAAACATGAAGAGCGCCGCACCTATCAAACAAAATATAATGTGGTCGGCGTGCTATTTATAACCTGATTCTCGATTAACTGGCAAGAAGTAATCATTGGTCATGTATCATTTGGCATTTGCCGTTTGCTCATTTTTCTTAAATGAAAAATAAGAAGTGTTCAATGTTCAATAACCAATGGAAAAACACTGGAGAGTTTCTCTCTTGCACAAAGCTCATGTAATCATTTATTCACGCCCCGGATGCCACCTCTGCGATGAAGCCAAGGCGGCCATCGAAAGCTCAAATTGTTCCGCTCACTACACGCTCGAAGAGGTCAACATCGAATCTGACGATGAGCTACTCAAGAAATATAAGTTCGACATTCCCGTGATTACAATCGACGGTTTGGAGGCGTTTAAACACCGCGTTGATCCGAAACAGTTCAAGAGCCGGGTTACCCAAAATGAAGTTCGTGGCTAAGGGTCTGAATCGATTCGAATAACCTCTCACGCTCGTTTTCGTTCTGCGACTGCCGGTACGCCATTATCTGATCCTTGAGTTGTGCCAGCTCGCGATACAGTCCGGCGTTCTCAATCGGCGGCGTGAGATAAGAGATCAGTTCTGCATACGAGCGACGCTTTGCAATCGAACCTTCGGAGGGGTTGTTGACGCTGTAGACGTAGAAGTTAGGCAGCTCGCCAATCAGTCGATCCGGCCAGCATTCACTTGAGAGCCCAATTTGTTTGCCTGGCATGAACTCCAGCGCACCGTGCGTACCAAAATGGATGACCCCGTCGGCCTGAAACACTTGTGAGAGGTACGTGTAGAAAGCCATAAACCCGTGATGCGGTGATCCGCTACGCGCCATCATCAACCGCATCGGATCGCCTTCGAAGCCGAACGTGGGTTGCACACCGATAAAGACGTTGCCGAGCGTGAGACCTTGAATTAACAGTTCGCCTCCGAATGAGTTGATCGCGCCCGGCGCGGTGCCCCAGTCTTTCTCCACATCTCTCACGTAAGGACAGAGACGAAGGTACTCGGTGGTGGTCATTCGATATGCAACGTTTGCCGCCAGGCCAAACTGTTCCGAGTTTCCGCCGAGTAATCGTTCGCGCAGTTCGTCGGCGGTTGCAGGAACTTCCAGGTTATAGCCTTCACTCGCCAGTCGCTTCAGCAGATCGCACACGCTGGGAAACACGTCGAGGTCGGCGGCCGTGCCGATGTTTCCCTTGCTCGGTGGGAAACAAAACAGGACCAGCGCGAGTTTGATCTGATCGCGACCGGCGGTGCGCAGGTTGTTCCAACGTTTCAGACGACGAGCAAATCTCGCGCAGCGATCGTCCAGCGGTGCCGGTTCCTGACCTTTAGCCGGGATACCGCCATAAATAAATGGCTCGGTGGCGCCGTCGATCTCGGGGATGGCGACCTGCATTCCTGCCTGCACGGGATTTAACCCGGTCGCCGATTCGCGCCAAGCTTCGATCGTTTGTGTATCAAGACTCACGGCCGACCGGTAAGGAACGTTTAACTCTCGCAGGAATTCCGCGGCCGCGGCGCTGTCGTTCATCGCCGGGCCGCCGACAAAACTAAAGCCGGTCAGCGACACGATCTGGCTGACGCGTGGTGATCCGTTGCTGAAGAAACGTGTGACTGCCTCGCGATTGTCCATCAAGGTTGCGATCGCTGGTATCACGCTCAAGCCTTCGTGTTCAATTGCACGGATCAGTGCGTCGTAATGTTTTGTCGTTTTACTAACGACCTGTGGTCGCATCAGCAGCAGTCCCAGCGTTGACTCCGGGTTGAGCATTCTTAGCTTTTTCGCTCTATACCACTTTTCATAATCTTCAAAGGTTTCGAACAACTCCGAGGCGTCCGGGTGATAGACCGCCACCGACGGTACCTGCTGTGGTGTCGCGGTTTTAACAGATCTAAGTCGATCGTCGCGCACGTAATGCTTCAGCGCGTAAAGCAGCATCGATCGAATGTTCGTTGGCGTTGGTTGCAGAAAGTAGCAGAAGAGATACAGGTAGTGCTTGGCATCCGTAAGTGCACCGGCAGTTGGTATGAACTTGAGTATGCGAGGAAGTCGATCGACGAGCTTTAAGTATTGATGACCGTGTCTTGCGCCGTTGTGACGTTTTGCACGATTGCCGATCCACGCGCCGGTGGAAGCCAATCGGTTCACATCCAAGCGGCCCATGCGTGTGTGCCGCATGAGTTCGGGCATGCAGTTTATTACGACTACGGCATCGTGACGATCCTTATAACTTTCGAGCGCGCTGACGAGTCGTGAAGCGTTCTCGCCGTCCATGACGTGAATCACAAACACGATGTTTGTTTCCGACAGATCGCGATCGATGCCCTGCCACTCACGATCACTAAGCGGCGACCCGAAGTTGTAGGCCGCAACCCGCAGATCAAGACCGTACGCGCGATTAATGTCGCGCTCCGCATTCTTGAGCGGCGCCAACAAACTTGAGCCCACGTACAAAACCGTGATCTTCACTTAAGCGACGCCCTCCAACTGATCCTCCAGATCGCGACTTATATCCCGCAGTTTTTCCAACACGTCCTGTTCCGTTTCCCAGTAACCGCGCCCGTTCGCCTCGAGCAGGCGTTGGACCATCGCGTGTACCGAATGCGGATTCAACTCCTTCAAACGCTCGAGCATCGACTCGTCAAAGACGAACGTGTTTGCCACTTCTGAGTAGATCCAGTCATCAACGGCATCTGCCGTCGCGCTCCAGCCAAATGTGTTCGAAACGTGGTTCTCGATCTCAGCGACGCCTCTGAAGCCGTGCTGCAACATGCCTTCGTACCACTTCGGATTCAGTGTCTTCGCGCGCGTTTCCAATCGCACCGTCTCCTCCAATGATCGGATCTTCACGTCGCGCGAAAGACTGTCAGACAAGTAAATCGCCGGACGCGATTGGGCCCTTTTCTCGACGGCTTTGGAAACGCCACCTAGGTATTCGAAATAGTGGTCCACGTCAGTGAGTCCGATTTCAAACGTGTCGATGTTCTGATAAGTCGCTTCAACGCGCGACAACGCGCGGTCCATCGCCATGCGCGCTTCCCTGCCCTCGATTGTTCGCCCTTTTGAATCACGCCCGTACGCGAAGCACTTGCGCGTCACGAACAGATCGCCGAGCGTCTCTTCGCGCTCCCACTGCGAATCCATCACCATGAAATTAACGTTCGTACCGTAATTGCCGGGTGCATTCGAAAAGACGCGAGTCGCAGCTTCGTCCGTGTCGCAATCATCCTGGGAGATCTGCTCCAGCACGTGTTTGCGGACGTAGTTTTGGTCCAACGGCTCATCCAGACTCGCGGCCAGGCGCACTGCTTTGTCCAGCAACTGCACGGTCGGACTGAAGAGATCTCGAAATATCCCCGAGACCGTCATAACCACGTCGATGCGGGGACGGCCCATTTCTTCGAGCGATATCGCTTCCACGCCAGTTGCACGGTTCAGTGCGTCGCGGACCGGGCGCACGCCGAGCAGCCACAGCGCCTGCGCCACTCCTTCGCCTTGCGTCTTGATGTTGTCGAGTCCCCACAGAACCAGGGCCATCGCTTCCGGATAACGACCGTTCTCTTCTTTGTAGCGATCCAGCAAACTGATCGCGACCAATTTGCCGCGCGCAAAAGCGATAGCAGATGGCACACCGTACGGGTTGATGGCGTGAGTATTGCGCCCGGTTGGCAGAATGTCGGGATTCTGAACAATGTCCGCCCCTGGCCCGGGTTCGATGAACTCGCCGCGCAGTGCGCGAACTAACGAATCGATCTCAGTGTTGGTTTGCAGCCGGGTGGAAACTTGT
>Ga0209485_1000009_pt1 | contig 96331 bp, 85 predicted proteins | sample NCAS100_FD_187516 | JGI IMG/M metagenome (GOLD analysis project Ga0209485, IMG submission 187516) | Agricultural soil microbial communities from Utah to study Nitrogen management - NC AS100 (SPAdes) (version 2) | ecosystem: Environmental > Terrestrial > Soil > Agricultural land | place: USA... | reverse complement strand
GTGGAGATGTGGCGGAAAGTGCGGAGAGGTGTGGGAGAGTGGAGATGTGGCGGAAAGTGCGGAGAGGTGTGGGAGAGTGGAGATGTGGCGGATCGTGCGGAGAGGTGTGGGAGAGTGGAGATGTGGCGCGAAGACCCCGAATAGTGCGGCGACGTGGCGGAGGTTTGACTGAGTAGCCGCATGTTCGTCGGTGACAGTTTTGTCGATCAGGCCGATTGAAACGGCTTCGCCGCCCCGATGTGAGGCGGGGCTTTGCCCCGCCGTCAGCGCAACAAAAGATTCGGGGCTGTGCCCCTGGTTCGGGCTTCGCCCTTTACAGTCATTAGCGTACCCATTAATCTCAACTCAGTTCGATAACCTCACACGAAGGAGCGACCTCATGGCTCATCGATTTCTGATCTCACAAGACTCCCCTGTCTTATACATAACCATCGTCACCAAAAACAGACTGCGAGTCTTTCAAACTGACAAAATGAGAGAACTGGTGTGTCGCGCAATTGATGAAGCGCGAAAGTCGGCGGGGTTTCTATTACTCGCTTATGTAGTTATGTTGGACCATCTACATCTGCTCGCCAGTAGGCCATCAACCACTTCCGATCTATTACGGATGATGAAGGGAGTTACTGCCCGCAGAGTAATCGACTACCTGAAAATGAACAGTTATGAAAGTTCACTCGCCAAACTCCGACATCAGGAGCGGGATCGAAAGTATAGGTACTCATTATGGCAAACTGAAAAGAATGTTTTGCCGGTGTTTAGTGAGGGGATGTTTATTGAGAAGATGAATTACATTCACTCTAACCCGGTGAGGGCGGGTCTGGTTGACAACCCTGGCGAATACCGGTGGTCGAGTGCAAGAATCTGGCAGGGACGACCATCCGCGAATGAACCACTGCTAGTCGATCATGATCTGATTCAATGGCGACATATTAGGCGAAGGCGCTAGGGCGAAGCCCGAACCAGGGGCAAAGCCCCATTTCTTTAGGCGGGCTAACGGCGGGGCAAAGCCCCGCCTCACATCGGGCGGCGAAGCCGCGGCGGAAGGGTCGGATTAGGGACCGAAGCGGCGGAGAGGTTGGACTGGGGCGGCGAAGCCGCGGCGGAAGGGGGCGGACCAGGGACCGAAGCGGAGAGGTCGTACTGGGGCGGCGAAGCCGCGGCGGGGCTTGGATCACCATCTCGCCCATTTGATCTGCGAGTGCGCGAGGGTTGCGATGACAGTGGTCGGTTGGATGCGGCTTCGCCGCTTGATGTAATGCGGGCTTTGCGCCGCCAGCTCCCCGCAAAAATCGGGGCTATGCTCCTGGTTCGGGCTCCGCCCTCCGTCGCGAGCGCCACTCGCGGGTTGGATCGTCGTCGGGGTCGGGGAGTTCATGGGGTGGACGGAGGTTTTCGGGGACGTGACGGAGGTTCACGCGGATGCGGGTCCAGGTTGAAGAGCGACCACGCATCGAGTCGACCAAAACGTCCTCCACTTTAATCAGTTTCGCGATCTTGCGGTGTTTCTTCTTCCAACGCTCTAAACCGGCTAGAGCAGCTTCCTTATCCGGTGAATTAGCGACCACGATCAACGGCATTTTGATCCGCGGTTTTTTGGCCGGCTTCTTCGCGGATTTCGTCGATCCAGTGGAGCGCGCACGCGAGGGCGCGACGCGCGTCGCCTCGCCAGCCATTTTGCGAAAGTGCGGTGGCCAGGGTGCATCACCCAGTCCCGACTCCTGATCCCTTTCCGCGAGTTCAAGCAACTTATCGATCGAACCAGGCGCCTGGTCCATCTCCGCGTGCGGATCGCCAATCTCCGCGAACCGCTGCGGCGCGGTCAAGATCGTAAAATCCGCCGGATCACAGTCCATCACCTCATCCCAACGCAACGGCATCGATACACGCGCGTCGGGCAGCGGCCGCACCGAATACGCTGAGCAGGTCGTACGGTCCTTCGCATTCTGGTTGTAATCGAGAAACACGCCGTGCCGTTCCTCTTTCCACCACTTCGAACTCGCCAGCTTCGGTACACGCCGCTCGATCTCGCGGGACAATGCAACTGCTCCACGTCGCACTTCGCTGAACGTCCAGCGCCGTTGAATCCTGACGTTGACGTGCATGCCACGTGAACCACTGGTCTTGGGCCAACCGCGCAATCCCATGTCTTCGAGCAGCGCTTTCACTTCCATCGAGACGCGGCGAACGGCGTCCCACTTAACGCCGGGGCCGGGATCAAGATCGACACGCAACTCATCTGGATGGTCCAAATCGCCGGAGCGAACCGGATGCGGATGTAGTTCGATACAACCGAGATTGACTATCCATGCAAGTCCCGCAGCATTGTCTACTACGACCTCTTCAGCGTTGCGTCCGGAGGGAAACGAGAGTGTGACCGTGCGCAACCACTCTGGTCGGTTGTCCGGCGCGCGCTTCTGATAAAAGGCTTGACCCTCGGCGCCATCCACAAACCGCTTCAACACGATCGGGCGATCTCGAATGCCGTTGAGCGCGCCGGGCGCTATCGACAAGTAATAACGAACGAGATCGAGCTTTGTAACTTTGACTTGCTTGGAGAAGTACGGCTTGTCCGGGTGAGTTATGCGGACCTCGCGTCCGTCGATCGAGAGGGTCTCGGTTGTATCGTCTTTCTTCGGCGCCACTTATTCACCACTCCAGCTTTATAACGGTTTCGCCATCGTGATGAAATGACACGGTTGCTTCGTTTGCACTTCAGGCGGGAAGGGGAGAGTGCCGGTTTCCACGTAGCCACGTCGTTGATAGAACGGCGTGAGCTCAGTCCGAATATTCACAATCCAGATGTCCATGAATCGACATCCCATCTCGCGACAGTGTTTTTCAGCAGCCATCATCAGCAACGAACCAAGCCCGCTCTGTTGTTGTGAAGGATCGACTGAAAGCAGTCCCAGGTACGACCGATCGCCATCTTTAAGCTCGACGTAAACGCATCCGACGAGTACTCTGTCACTCTCGGCGACCAGAAACGTGCCGGTAGTGAAGAGTCGTTCGACCTCTTCCAGCGTGATCCGATCCTCAAAACAGAAGAATTCCTCCGCCACCTTAAAAGCGGAGTTGATAACAGCCATTATCTGCCTTGCGTCCGAGGCTTCGGCGATCCTGATGTGAACAGGCTCGTTCATTTAGTTCTATCAACACAAACAGAGGCGAATCATATATGACGAGACCCCTGGTAGTCGAAACCGTCGCTCCGGAATCGCAGTCGCCAGAGGCACGTTCCGGACTCGATCCCTGGCGCATCGACGAATTACCAGCAGCGCCTACTCCGCGTGGACTCGGTTGGTTCAGCGCGATTGGACCAGGCGTGATTGCGCTCGGCGTTTCGATCGGCAGCGGCGAGTTTCTGCTCGGTCCAGCGGCGTTCGTGAAGTATGGACTTTCGCTCTTGTGGATCGTCGGCGTAGCTGCGCTGCTGCAAACACTACTCAACGTCGAGGTGATGCGTTACACGTTGGCGACGGGCGAACCTGTTTTCACCGGGTTCATGCGTACCCGCCCGCATTCAACCTTCTGGGCTTGGTTCTATTCGATCCTGTTCTTCCTGCAAATGGGCTGGCCCGGTTGGGCAGGCGCTGCGGCGGGCGCAGTCTTTTTTCTCTGGGCGCAGCGTCTTCCGGGCGCAGCTGAAACGGGAACAGTTTACCTGATCGGCGTTGCGCTCTTCCTGATGTGCGCCCTGGTGTTGATGGTCGGTCGTCGAATCGAACGCACGCTTGAGTACTTAAACTGGATCATGGTCGCGCTGATTATCGGCGGACTCGGATTGCTTGCCCTGATGTTTGTTCCCGGACACAACTGGGCCGCTGGTCTAGCTGGTTTTGCCGGATTCGATCTGAACACCGGCAATTTTCAATTCGTCCCTGCGGGGGCCGATTTCTTTCTGCTCGGCGCATTCGCCGCATACGCGGGCGGCGGTGGTGTGGCCAATCTAACTTTGAGCAACTGGGCACGCGACAAAGGCTATGGCATGAGTAGTATCGTCGGCTTTATCCCCGCTGCCGTGGGGGGAAAGAAGGTCTCCCTGGCCCACTCGGGGAGCACCTTCAAGCCGGATCAAGCGGCAATGGAGCGCTGGAAGGGTTGGTGGCGGCTCGTATATGTTGATCAGTGGGGTGTGTATTTCACAGGCGCGATACTCGGTATGGCGTTGCCCGCATTACTCTACGTAACGTTCGTACCTGCCGGCAGTGAGATTCGAGGACTTGGGGTCGCGGCTGCGTTGGCCCAGGCCGTTGGTGCTCAGAAGGGCGCGTTTTTTGGTTTGACGATCGCCGTGCTCGGCGTTTGGATCCTTTTCAAAACACAACTCGATATCCTCGACGCCATGACACGTGCCATAACCGACATCCTTTGGACCGGCAGTACGCGAATACGTGGCTGGCGCGGCGGCGACGTGCGTGTGGTCTATTACATCACGCTCGCAGTTATCTCGCTGTGGGGGATTATTGCGATGCGTCTGACTCAGCCCATTGTCTTGCTGGCACTGGGCGCGAACATGGCGGGAATCGTTTTCATTATCAGTTCGATCCATCTCCTTTACGTGAACACGCGTTTGCTTCCGCCTGAACTCCGGCCGCCAATGTGGCGCCGTGTCGCACTTGTCGCACTGGCGGTTTTTTACGGTTTCTTTTTAACGATGTGGGTATGGAGCAGCATTGCCGGTACATCATGATTTTTGATGGCAGTTACAGTCAATTCTTATGTGATGATGACGGTTGCATTTGCAGTCGAGGCTCGCTATAGTCTCGGGCACTTAGGATGGCTGGTGAATCCTTCCATCCCAGTGGTTGTCGGGGTGAGGACGATGACCACAATTAGAATAGGCGCGGCAGCCCAAAACTGTCGCGCCTTTTCGCAATTAACCGACTCTTATCACTCTGCCAAACACATTACGGATCAAATTCTTCATACTCATTTCCTTCGTGCTAACAACCCGTTTGCCTTTGTTTTCGTCGATCCCGAGTGCTTCATCGGGTCTCGTTTTCAACCAGTCAACCCCGCTTGCCGACGGCGCCCGTCCCCATTAGTGCGATGGGCGCGTAAATCGTGATGGTCGATCTGAATGATAAGAAATTCGTGCTGGTCTGCTGGTCAGTGGCTGGATTGGGATTAATTGAGGTTTAATAAACGACATGAAGTCAATAGGGTTGTGTGTCTCGCTCTTATTCGTCGTCGCACCCTTTCAGTTGACCTTCGCCCAAACTGGTCGGACGTCGCAGTCGAAAACGCAAACGAAGGTCGTTTACGCGTGTCCAATGCATCCGGACGTCACGTCGACTAAACGTGGGAAGTGTCGAAAGTGCGGGATGGATCTCCGGCGAACCAAGACGGAGGTCGCGGACGTGCCTCCCGAAATTAACCCAGTTGACCCCGTGGCGGACCCGTCAATTCCAAAAACCGAAAGTTATTCTTTCAGTGCGGCGAAAATTCCACACGCTCGCGTACTCGATCAAAACGGGAAACAACTCAACTTCTACAACGACCTGATCAAAGGCAGGAGTGTTGCGATCAACTTCGTATTCACCACGTGCACCGCGCTTTGTCCGTCGTTGACCGCGACTTTTCGCAAAGTGCAGCAGGAAGCCCGTGCCCGCGGACTCGAAGTGCAACTGATTTCCATCAGCGTCGATCCGACTGTCGACACTCCCGAACGATTGCAGGAGTTCGCGAAAAAATTCAAAGTCGAGCCGGGCTGGACATTCGTTACAGGTGACAAAGCCGAGATCGATTCGTTGCTTCAGGCATTCGGAGTCGCCGTCGTCAACAAAAACGATCATACGCCGATGATCCTCATAGGCAACGAAGTTGCTGGCCAATGGACGAGAGCCTACGGATTGTCATCACCGGTGAAGATCGTGGATCTCATTCAAGCCGCTTCGTCTCGCAAGTAAAAGCGAAAGTCGCAAAGCAAAACAATTCCTAAGACCATCGTGTAACTTGGTCGTGCTGCGGTTGGTTTGTCCTCTCTGCGAGACCGCGGAGTTACGCAGAGAGTTGAAACTGCACTTGCAAGTAATCACCGAATCAGGAAGTGCGGTCAACTCGGCAACTCGACGACGGCTGAGCTAAAGAGTAGCGATGAGTGAGGTAACGGTCATATCCAGATTGCGTTAATTGGGGAGCTTACCGGTTTGGATCGAAAAATTACTGGCTGTATTGGCTGAGCCGGCTGTAGCACTTTCTCGTGAGAATTGACCGTAGACTTTTAGAGTGGCGTAAATATACTTAGCTTAATGTATAGTTCAACAAAAATGTAGAGCCATCACCGATTATACGGATGGGAGACGCTTCAATGGACAGCACCTTCGCATTGTTGCCGCCAGCGCCTGCGCACAACCCGGTCAAGCAGGCGACCGCTCGGGCCAACGAGCTCGGCGAGAAATCGATCGCGACAACTTTGGGTTACTTCGCCACTATGCCGGCATCCACCGGAATCATTGCTAATCCGGTCTTATATCATCAGCCCGTTGACTGCAACGGCACCACGATCACACTCGACATTAGATCGTTCACTATCCGAGGCGTCATACCCGAAGCCGACATCGTGCGCGGCAGCGCTGGCCCGATCGACGTTATTTTTGTCGGTCTTTTCAGCGGTGCTGGTGAACGTCTCGATTCAACATACACGAAAGAAAAGCTTGCGGGGTTTATCGATCACAAGTTCTTCGAGAGCCTGGGAACGCGAGAAGATGGCAGTTTTCGAGGAGGATCGCTGCTCGACGAGGTAGCAGCTTTCGTTAAAAAGTATCCAGGCAACGGTCCGGAAGTAGCAATCCAGTATTTGGCGGCTCTCGAAAAGGCCCGCTTGGTGCATGCCGAACCGCAGGACCACGGCGTGCACGATGATCGCGATCCAGTTTCACTTTTGATGGAGATGATCAGTCTTCAGATGCGGAACGTCGCAGTGGGAGGCGTCTCCGCTTATCTGAATCATCTGCTCGCGACCAATCCGCAAACCTCGGAACGCGACCTGGCCGCGTCGGCGAACGAGTTTATCGCTGCGGAAGTTGCGCAAGGACGGAACGCATTCGAGATTTCCTACAGTCTCATCTTAGGTCGCCACGCGAATGAGCATGAGCGTTTAATACTCGAACGAATGGGCACGATCCAGATCCATCATGGATCGGCTGGTTCGAGCATGGTTGCGCGCTACATGGCGACGTTGCACACACTTTCTGTTTCAGACTTTTTCATCGCTTCACAAATGGCGCTCGATGGTGCGCGTCACTTCGGCGCGATTCACGACATGTCTGATTTCGTTCAGGAACTCGAAACCTTACCAGCCGACCAACGTGCGGATCGCATCCGGCAAAAGATGTTGGGTGGGGGACTGCCAACGTTTGGGCATCCCGAGATCTCAGCCGCCGGAAGAGGAAACCAGGTCCAACAGGATCCGCGGCCGGCAATTTATATCGATCCCGTTTTCCAGGCAATCGACGCCGGCAAGTTGACGATCTCGCCACGCCAGCGCGAGCGACTGGCGATTGCGCGACTCATTTATCTGACTGCGTTCGTTAACGGAGTGCTGAAGCCTGACAGGCAGGACGAGCCACCCTTGCGACTCACCGCGAACACTGATTTTGGCGCGTGGTGCGTGCAGGAAGCACTGGGAATCGAAGAAGAGGATCGCACGTTGTTGACTTATATCTTCCGCGGTTTTGGTTGGATGATGGACGCCCGCGAACAATTGCAACAGAAGATGATTCGTCCGGTTATTGCGCCCGACCCGCAAATTGTTCCCAAGCCGAACGATGATTCAACTATTCCGACGTTAGTCGAGCGTGTACATCGTCGATTGACCACGGCGGAACCGTTCACTGCGCAGTGAGTAGCGTTCCAGATTTTGAAAGCTTTACACAAAAAGTGGCATCGGATTGGTTTTCTCTGCGGCCCTCGGTGTCTTTTTGCGGCTCTGCGTAGAAATGACGGTGAACTCACTTTTTGTGCAAAGCAGATCGGCCTTACATGCCGATTCCCTTGAGGTGGTAGCGTTCGGTGTCGTAGTAGCGATCGACCTGGACCAGGTTGATAGTGCCCTGGACCATCGAGATATCGACCAGCGATAGATCACACGCGGGCGCAATGCCGCGTGCCGAAACCATCTTACCGAACTCCTTCGCCGCGACTGCCTCAGCCGCTCTCGCACCAAAGAGCAATCCCATTACCCGGTCGATCGGGCTTGGTGTTCCACCACGTTGCGGGTGGCCCAACACGACCGCCCGCGCTTCGTACGGCGTCTCGCTCGCGATCCTTCTCGCCAGAACTTCGCCAATCCCGCCGAGTCGCACGTGGCCAAACGCATCATGCCGATCGTCGATCGTCACGATCTCACCATCTTCGGCTCGCGCGCCTTCGGCGACTACGACTACCGAGTAGCGCGGGCGCTGATCGAGACCCCGACTTAGATCCGATTCACCCAAACGTTCCGTTAACAAATGAAACACTCGTTCATAGCGAAACGGATGTTCGGGGATGAGTATCAGGTGCGCCTGTCCGGCTACTCCCGACCACAGCGCAAGATGACCAGCATGCCTGCCCATCACTTCCACGATCTGCACCCACCCATGTGAGCCTGCCGGCGTGCGCGATCGTTCGATGACTTCCGAGACGTTTCGCAGCGCGGTGTCAAAACCGAGCGTGTAATCGGTGCCGTTGAGGTCTTTGTCGATCGTTTTGGGAATACCGACGATGTTGACGCCACTCGGCGCCAGTTTCGACGCCACGCCGAGTGTATCTTCGCCGCCGCAAACGACCAGCGCATCAAGTTTCAGTGCTTCTATGTTCTCGAGTACTTCGTGGGATCTGTCAATCGATTCACCGTCTTCGTTCACCTGGCGAAACGGATTGGTACGCGAAGAACCGAGATTGGTGCCCCCGTCGCGGTCCCAGCGGCGCACCGTCTCGCGGTTTAGTTTCAGGACGTTTGGCACGGGATTCATCAAGCTGCGCCAGCCATCAAACAATCCGACGACTTCGAGTCCGAGTTCCGACCCACGATAAACCAGACCTTTTATTGCGGGATTCAATCCGGGTGCATCTCCACCGCCCGTTAAGACCCCCACGCGCTTTTCAGCCATCTCTTTTTCTTTTTTCCTCTTGCCTTAAATGAAATCTGCGTTCAGAGTATGACGCGATAGCAGAACCCGCAACTCTATATTCAAACAATTTCGAGGATGACGTTCATGAAACACTGGCAAAAGTATTTCTTTGTGACCGCGACACTGTTGGCACTCACCGCGTCGATCGTTTTTGGTTCTGTGGTCCAGGACAAGCCAATCATTGTAACGGGCGCGGACCTGACGCGGCTCGTGCCGACTAGTTTCTATTTCAAAGGCCAGAGCGCGCCCACGCAGACACGCAACACCGCCGCCGCAAGATTCGGCGCCGATCGATTCGTCATCGTCGGACTGGTTGATACTTCGGGGTACTCAGCCGAGGTTCGCGCCAAATATGAAGGTTTCTTCATCACCGACTCGCCGATCAAAGTGAATGGAGAGGCGCTGCCGACTGGCGCTTACGGGTTTGGTTTTTCAAACAACGGAAAAATGAATGTGATGGACATCGCGGGAAACGACGTCCTCTCGGTGTCTTCAACTAACGACAAGGAACTCCGGCGTCCTCGTCCGTTGATGATGTCCAGGTCGGACGATGAAATTCGTTTCTATAGTCGCCGCGATTACGTCGTCATCACCGCCAATTAGGTTCTGTGAGTCGATCAAGCGGTATCCTGCTCCATCCGACTTCCTTTCCGAGCTGCTTCGGTATCGGTGATCTCGGACCGGAGGCCTACAAGTTCGTCGATTTCCTCGTCGAGGCCGGTCAGACTCTCTGGCAAGTACTGCCACTGGGACCGACCGGTTACGGCGACTCGCCTTACGCTTCGTATTCCGCATTTGCGGGCAACACGCTGCTGATCAGTCCGGAACGTCTGGTCGACGACGGGCTATTGGACCTCGGTGATCTGGAACAGATGCCGGTTGGTCCGATTGACTATGGTTACGCGCATGACGTCAAAAGCAGGCTGTTGAATAGGGCCTATTACCGTTTCACGGCCACGGATGACCACAATCTAAGATCAGGATTCAGATCGTTTGTGGACCAGCAGTCTTATTGGCTCGACGACTATGCGCTCTTTCGAGCGTTGAAAGATGATCACGGCGGCGTTGCCTGGACCGATTGGCGCGCTGACGCGGGCTCACGGGAGCGGCTCAAGGCTCAAATCGAAGCGCACCAGTTCTACCAGTTTCTCTTCTTTCGGCAATGGTCAGCGTTGCGATCTTACTGCAACGACCGTGGCATCAAGATCATCGGCGACTTTCCGATCTTCGTGGCGCATGATTCCGCCGACGTTTGGATCCATCCAGAGCAGTTCAAGCTGGATAAGGATGGCAAGCCCACCGTGGTCGCCGGTGTGCCACCAGACTATTTCAGCGCGACGGGCCAGTTCTGGGGAAACCCTTTGTATAACTGGGAGCGAATGGAGTCCGATGGGTTCAAATGGTGGATCGAACGTGTTCGAGCACTTTTTGCGATGGTTGACATCGCTCGCGTTGACCATTTTCGCGGCTTTGTTGCGTGCTGGGAAATCCCAGGCGGAGACACGACGGCCGAGCGCGGCGTATGGGTTGAGACCCCTGGCCGAGCGTTGTTTAACAGCATTCAGGGGGCGCTCGGCGAATTGCCGATCATTGCCGAAGATCTTGGCGTCATCACCACCGAAGTTAATGAGTTGCGTGACGAGCTGGGATTCCCGGGAATGCGAGTGCTTCAGTTCGGCTTCGCCGGCGATCCGAAGACGAGTATCAACCTGCCGCATAACTACGTACGGAACGTCGTCGCCTACACCGGCACACACGACAACGACACTGCGGTCGGCTGGTTTAACAGTAAGGCAGGCGAGGGTTCGATGCGGACGGCCGCCCAGATCGACGAACAACGTCAATTTTGTTTGGAATACCTGAACACCAGCGGCGAAGAGATTAATTGCGATTTCATCCGCTCGGTATGGGCGTCCGTCGCAGAAAGGGCGATTGCGCCGTTACAGGACGTGCTGGGACTCGGCAGTGAGGCGCGGATGAATCTGCCAAACAGCAACGAGGGAAACTGGCTTTGGCGTTACGAACCGGGTGTTCTCACAAAAAAATTAGCGTTACGACTGCGAAAGTTGAGTCGTCTGCACGGTCGCGAACTTTCAAGTTAATAACGGCAACACGATTCTGTCACAAACTTAGCGAAACTATTGAATCCGCGTACTGCACAGCGGGTTTAACCAGTTATGTGTTATTAAACACCCTCTCCCAAAATTTAACCCCGATTAGTGCGGCAACATTTTAACGAACAGGGACAGATCCCGAAGGGTCAATATGCGTGAAGCAAGAACGTGGGCTGCTTGTTTGGGTGTTTTGTTTTTACTCACACTTACCGCTTCGTCCGCACGTGCGGATTCGTTTCGTGCCGACGATATGGTCGCTAAACTTAACAATAGTGAAGGCCACCACCTGAATTTCCGCGAGGAGATTCGGGCCGGAATGCCGTCTCTTTTCGCTGAGTTTTTTGAGGGAAATAACGGATTGCACCTCGGATTGATCAAAAAGCACGCGCAGGATCTCGAATTCGAGACAAGTGCCGGAAAGCACTTCGGATTCAGCGTAGCGTCGGCAAACCGGGGAAATAAATTCGGACTCTTCAAAGGACCGGCCACCTCCTCCGGAGGAGGGTCAGGTGACGGCGGTAGCGGTGCCACCATCCCCAATCCAGAGCCGACAGCGGTGTTACTGCTGGGCACTGGAATGGTTGCGGCCGGAGCGTACGCTCGGAAGCGTTTCCGGAAACCTGGCCAGTAAGAGCGATAGTCGATTGATGAGATAGGTTTATTTGCTGGCGCGGTGCGGGCCGCTGGCCCGGGTTTTTTATTGCCGGTTCAGGAAGCATCACGGCCCAACATACTTCGGGGTAACGAAGGCGTGTTGGGCCTTAGTATTTTGGTCCTACCAGATTTGCAGGCAGTGGTGGAGAAATAAACGACAAGGACGAGTTGGACCTATGGTAGACTTTGGCCTCGATGGCTCACTCGGGGCCGACACAGTTTTGTGGCAAACTTAAGCCAAATGATTGTTGACACAAGGATTGTATTAGTGTAATAAATCCCAAGTGTTACCGCCTTTCCGGGCCGTAATTTTTCCTGCATTAAGGGCTTTGGACGGGTTCGGAAATTTACCGAGTGTAATCCCACTACTGTGAGGGCCGTCGCGGTACGCAATCAAGACCTTTGTGTTTCACTATACGGGAGGAAAGTTAATGACTAGCAAATCTTGGAGCCGCAAGTCCATCGCGACTGTTGTGGCTGTTGCCGTTTTGAGTGTCTACTCAATGGTGGCATTGGCCGGAGCAGGCGCCAAGGCCTCAGGCGAATTGTCGGTCTCCGGGCAGGTAACGGTGAATGGCCAGAAGATGATTTCCGGTGGCACGGTATTCACCAATTCGACGATCAGCACTGCTCCTCAGAGCAGCGCATCAGTGAGCATCGCGAAGGTGGGCCGAGTTGAACTCTCCGCCAACAGCAATCTCCAAATCAGTTTCACGGAGAGCAGCATTACGGCAATGCTCGAAACCGGAAGCGCCCAGGTGTCAACGTTGGCTGGAACGACAGTTAATCTGACAACCAAAGACGGCACTATTGTTGTCGACGGCAACGAAGCCACCAGCTTCACGGTGAGCGCCTCTCGTGGTCGCACCTCGATGACGACTTTGTCAGGCGTTGCGGAGTTCCGTACCGGAACAACCGCGAAGACGGTCGCCGCTGGTGAAAGCGCCATGGCAGGTGTACCGAATCCGCAGACCGACGATGATGACGACGACATGAGCGGTGGTGCACTCGCCGTGTTGTTGCTCGCCGTTGGCGGCGCCGTGGCAGCCGTTCTTTATGCCACGCTTCATGACAACGATCTTAACTTCGGCGGCAGCGTTACCGTAGTCAGCCCGACCAAGTAAGCTCCGCGTTGCAAAAAATACTGTGGCACTGGACACCAGCGCTGCGGTCACCTAATTTGAACCTTGCGGGTCACGCGATGATTCTCGCGCGTGGCCCGCAAGGTTTTGATTGTCTGAAAGACGGATTTAACGAATGCACATTGCGGTGATCGGTACGGGTTATGTCGGACTCGTGACCGGAGCTTGTTTTGCAGAGTTTGGAGTCGACGTTATCTGTGTCGACGTCGATGAACAAAAGATAGCCCAACTCTTTAAGGGCGTGATGCCAATCTACGAGCCTGGGCTGGAGCAACTGGTCGCAAAGAATACCCAGGCCGGACGTCTCAAATTCACCACCGACGTCAGTCACGCTATCCAACAATCCCTCGTCATCTTTCTCGCAGTCGGCACCCCACCTATGCCTGATGGTTCACCGGATCTAAGTTACATCGAAGCAGCCGCCGGTTCCGTGGCGGACCACATGAATGACTACAAGGTCGTCGTCACTAAATCGACAGTCCCAATCGGCACCGGCGAACACATTCGCGAACTCATCAACGCGCGCAAGAAAACAAAGGCGAACTTCGGCGTCGTCTCGAATCCGGAGTTTCTTCGTGAGGGGGCAGCCATCAACGATTTCATGCGGCCGGACCGCGTTGTAATCGGCAGTCGCGACGAAGAAGCGATCGCAATCATGAAGGACCTTTATCGTCCGCTTTACCTGATTGAGGCACCATTTGTGATCACGTCGCTCGAAGCAGCCGAGCTGACGAAGTACGCTGCGAATGCCTTTCTCGCCACAAAGGTTTCATTCATCAACGAAATCGCCAACCTGTGCGACAAGATCGGTTGCGACGTCCACGACGTGGCCCGCGCCATTGGCATGGATAAGCGCATCGGCAGCAAGTTTCTCCATCCCGGTCCAGGCTTCGGCGGTTCGTGCTTTCCGAAAGACACGAGAGCGCTGGCTTCCGTCGCGCGACATTACGATTGCTCGTCGCACATCGTCGACGCGGTGATTGAGGTCAACGAGAACCAGGCCGAACAGATGATGGGCAAAATCCGCAAGCTAGTCGGTGCGTTGAAAGGAAAGACAATCGCCGTGCTTGGTCTCGCATTTAAACCAGAAACCGATGACATGCGCGAAGCGCCGGCGGTCGGCATCATCAAGAACCTGATCGACGACGGCGCGACAGTAATCGCTTACGATCCCGTGGCGAAGTCAGAAGCGATGAAGATCCTGCCGGACATCGTTTATGCCGACGACGAATACGCCGCGGTATCCGGAGCCGATGCGCTTGTTTTCGTCACTGAATGGAACCAGTTCCGCGCGCTCGACATGGTGCGGATCCGCGACCTGATGAAGTCGCCCAAAATTGCCGACCTGCGAAATATTTACGAACCGGAAGACATGCGTGAGATGGGATTTGAGTACGTGGGGGTGGGAAGATAATGGCCCTGTCAGGAATTGCAGTGGTTACAGGTGGCGCGGGTTTTATCGGCTCACACATCGCCGGCGCATTGGCGTCTAGCGGCGCGCGCGTTCGTGTGCTTGACGATCTATCGACGGGTCACCGGGAGAACCTCGACGAGATTGGCGGCAACATCGATTTCGTTCAGGGCAGCGTTGCTGACGAACAACTGCTGTCGAAGGCGTTGGAGAACGTCGAACTGATATTTCATGAAGCGGCGATTCCTTCGGTGCCACGGTCAGTTGAGGCGCCGCGAAACACTCACATCGCTTCGGTCGACGGAACGTTCGCACTGCTCTTGGCCGCGAAGGAAGCAGGTGTCAAACGGGTGGTCTACGCCGCGTCGAGTTCGGCATACGGCGATCAACCAACATTGCCGAAAGCTGAACAGATGGCTCCGGATCCGCTGTCGCCCTATGCAGTCGCTAAGCTTGTCGGCGAGTACTATTGTCGCGTGTTCACGCGAGTCTACGGTCTCGAAACCGTCTCGCTGCGTTATTTCAATGTTTTCGGACCACGCCAGGATCCAAGTTCACAATATTCGGGCGTTGTGTCGCGATTCATCAGCGCGCTGTTGAATGACGAGCAACCGGTAATCTATGGAGACGGCGAACAGTCGCGCGATTTTACTTACATCGAAAACGTAGTAGCGGCAAACCTCAGCGCCGCTTCGGCGCCTAAAGCAGCAGGAAAGGTGATTAACGTAGCGAATGGTCAACGAATCACGCTCAACGAGTTGCTAGACGAATTGAAACAGTTAACCGGACGAACAAACGTCATCGCCGAGTATCGCGAACCCCGCGTCGGGGACGTTCGTCACAGTCTTGCTGACATCACAATGGCTCGTGAACTGCTCGGGTACGAATCGAAAGTAGACCTGCGCGAAGGCCTAAAACGCACGCTGGACTGGTGGAAAACCAGCCGCTTTGCTACGCGCTGAGTTCAAATCACTTCGTATTGACTCCGAACAGCAGCGACTCGGATCACTTCATATTCCGGCTGAATGTTTGACGCCCAGGGCAATTCCACGCCCGGTAGCGGAAAGTTAAGAAAGGGAGACGTGAAGAAAGGTTCACCCTTGACTGCAAAGGCCTACGACGGCGACATGTCGTTTATGCTGATCGAGATCGACGACAAGGAAATGCACTTTCAGGTCATCACACGGACAGGAGATACAGTCGACTCGGGTGTCGTTATGCATCAGCGGCAGTCGAGCAAAGCAGCTTCAAACTCTCAGTAAACGGCGGGCGTGCGACGCCGGCGTCAGTGACGATCGCCGTGATCAAGTGATTCGGCGTGACGTCAAAGGCCGGATTGTGAACTGCGACGCCGTCGGGCGCGAGTTGATGTTCGCGAATGTGCGTGACCTCCATCGAATCTCGTTCTTCAATGGGTATCTGATCGCCTGTGGCGAGCGACAGATCGAGAGTCGTTAACGGCGCAGCGACGTAGAACGGGATCTCGTGTTCGCGTGCGAGAACGGCGACCATGTACGTACCGATCTTGTTTGCGGTATCGCCATTGGCAGCAATGCGATCCGCGCCGACGACAACCGCATCGACCTTGCCGCTTTTCATGATGTGACCGGCCATATTGTCGGTGATCACCGTTACGGGAATGTCATCTTTGGCGAGTTCCCAAGCTGTGAGTCGAAGTCCCTGCAGAAATGGACGGGTCTCATCGGCGATGACGGCAACTCTCTTACCCGCATCTCGCGCACCACGAATGACGCCTAGCGCCGTGCCGTAATCTCCGGCGGTCGCCAGAGCGCCGGCATTGCAGTGGGTGAGCACAGTGGCTCCATCCGGAATGAGTGGCTCACCGTGCTTGCCGATCCTGCGATTCGCGGCTATGTCTTCTTCAAATATCGCAAGTGCTTCGTCAACCAGTGCTTTCTTCACAGCCTCGACGTCGCCGAGATGTTTGTTTCGCTGAAAGGCGCCCCGCATCCGTTCAATGGCCCAAAAAAGATTGACGGCGGTAGGGCGCGTCTTGCCCATAACGTCGCAGATGTAAGATAGATCGTCTTCGAGGTCGGCGACCGAAGTTCCCACTGACTGGCTGGCGCCAAGCGCAATTCCCATAGCCGCCGCGACTCCGATCGCCGGAGCACCGCGGATTACCATCTTACGGATTGCTTCGGCAACTTCGTCGTAAGAGCGCAACATCAGGTAGATTTCTTCAGACGGCAGTAGCCGCTGGTCCAACATCCGTACGCCGTCTTTTGTCCACTCGACTGTTTTAATCATTGAGTTGCGCTTTGTTTTTGGTTCTTTGAGCTTTGTTCTTATACTCGATGTCGACGACAAAGCACAAAGTACAACGAACCAAGTACAAATTGAGTTTGACAGCGCTGGATACGCGTGTTAGTGTCCCGCCTTCGTAAACGCTGATCTTTGTAACAATAGTGTCCGGGTGCCCCGATGAGGGGAGAATAGGGAAGCGGGTGTGAATCCCGCGCGGTCGCGCCACTGTGATGAACATGCCTCGGCGATGTTCTGAGCCAGGAGACCTGCCTGAGACGCTTTGCAGCCTCTAAACACTTCGCGCAAAGGTGTTCAGGCCGCAACGGGTTTTACACGAGTCCCGCTGACGCCTGTTTTCCTCGCCGAAGGAAATGGAGTCGGTGGGACTTTCTTGTTAGCACCCCTTTTTACAACCACATCAATCCGTTCGCTGGTCCTGATCTGCCTGTTGCTCGCTTGCGCGTGCAACTCGGGCAGGCCCACTCGTGAAACTTTACAAACAACCCGCGAAATTACTGACGACGCGGGCCGACGAGTGTCGCTTCCGGAACGAGTCGAACGCGTGATCACGCTCGCTCCTAACCTCACGGAGATCGTGTTCGCGGTTGGCGGTGGTGATCGTCTCGTGGGAAATACGACCTACTGCGACTATCCGGCCGAAGCAAAAGCGATCGCGAAGATCGGCGATTCACTGCAACCGAGTCTCGAAAGAATCATTGCACTGCAGCCGCAGGTGGTTCTGATAACAACAGCCTCCCAACTCGAAGTTTTCACACAACAACTTCACAACCAGAACATCGCAATATTCGTCACTGATCCGCACGACCTGGAAGACATCTTTCGTTCGATCGAGCGGATTGGACAAATACTCGGGCAAACTGAACAGGCAAGTGAGCTCGTGAAGCGACTACGCGAACGCACGACTGCGATCGAGCAGACGGTCCAGGCCACGAAACCTGTTCGGGTCTTCTATCAAGTGTCCGGGTCACCACTCTACACGATCGGTAAGGAAGCCTACCTCACGGATCTGATTCGCCGCGCAGGAGGCGTTTCAGTCACCGCGGACGTTCCTGGCGCGTGGCCCAGATACAGCGACGAGTCGGCTCTTGCGGCGAGGCCCGAAGCGATCATTCTCCCCACCGGTGGATCGATGGGTGCGGCAAACTCGTCGGTGACCGACGCGTTGCGCAATTCGCCGGCCGTGCTTGCAGGCCGCGTTCACAAAATCAACGACGATCATCTCGCTCGTCCTGGTCCGCGTCTGATCGATGGACTCGAAGAGATGGCCCGCGCTCTACATCCGGAGGCGTTCAAACAATGACCGTAGCGCTTTCAGATCCAATTGCGTTGCAGCACAACCGCGTCACATTGCGCAAAACCCTCGTCTCGTGCGCACTACTGGCGCTCGCATTGCTGCTCGCGGTGATCCTGTTGTCGCTCGTTGGCAGTGAACAGCTACCAGCTGGATCTTCATTGTGCGCGCTAATGTCGTTGGGGACGTCGCCGTGCGGTTTGAGTCAGGACCAGTTTGACATTCTGTTTCAGATTCGTTTGCCGCGCATCTTGTTGGCGGCCGCAGTTGGTGGGTCACTCGCGACGGCAGGGGCGAGTTACCAGGCGCTGCTGCGAAACCCTCTCGCCGAACCCTATTTGCTGGGAATTTCAAACGGCGCCGCGGTGGGAACGATGGTTGCACTCGTGTTTTTTGGCGCCAACGAGTGGAGCCGGCCGGCCCTGGCTTTCGCCGGTTCGCTGCTCGCCACGTTCGCCGTTTATCGACTCGCCCGTGGCCGCGCAGGCGCAACGCCTGAACGTCTAATACTCGCCGGCGTCATCGTCACGACGTTTCTCTCGTCGGCGATCGTTTTCGTAACCACCCTCATGGACGCGACGCGCATTCGCTCGTTCACGTTCTGGCTGCTCGGCGATCTTTCAGGAACGAGCAAAGCGCTGCTGCCCTTCACGATTTCGATTGCGGTTATTGGAGCAATAGCACTGACACTCAACGCTCGTTCGCTCAACTTACTGATGCTTGGTGAACGCGACGCTTTTGATCTCGGCGTTGAAGTCGGCCGCGTGCGTATCGTGGTGTTCGTCGTCGCGAGTCTCTTGGTGGGTAGTTCGGTGGCGGCGAGTGGATCGGTTGGTTATGTCGGTCTTGTCATACCGCATCTCGCAAGACTTTCGCTTGGAAGCGACAACCGGATCAGCATTCCGGCCGCGGCACTTGGCGGGGCGCTGTTTGTGATCGTTGCCGACACGATCGCACGCACGATCATCGCGCCGCGCGAACTTCCGGTGGGCGCGATTACCGCACTGGTCGGTGCGCCCTTATTTATCTATCTGTTGAAGAGGGTCTGACGTGCTCGAAGCTCGCGACTTAACGATCTGTTACAACGACCGCGTTGCGGTGTCGAACGTGACGTTGACACTCGGCGCTGGTGAGATAACTGCGCTCGTTGGTCCAAACGGGGCAGGTAAGTCGACGTTGCTGCGAAGTTTGAATGGACAGGTCGCTCGCACGTCGGGTGCTGTCTTGTTGGACGGTCAAGCAATCGAAAAATACAACCGCCGGACGATTGGCCGGCGTGTGGCAGTGGTGGCCCAGGAGGCTGAGCTGCGGTTTCCAGTGACCGTGCTGGAGTTCGTTCTCGGTGGCCGTTTCGCATGGGGACCGAATTCGGGTTGGGGCTGGGAAACTGAACGAGATCTGCGAGTCGCTGCTGAGGTGCTCGCTGAAACCGAGCTCACCGAACTGAGTGGACGGTTAATGAATGAGTTGTCGGGTGGTGAACGGCAGCGCGCGGTTCTTGCCCGAGCGCTCGCGACCGAGGCGTCGTTCCTGTTACTCGATGAACCCACGGCGAATCTCGATCTCTCGCATCAGGCGACGTTGCTCTCGCTCGTACGAAATCGTTGTGACAGCCGGCAAAGTGCGGCGCTGGTCGTCACCCATGATCTCAATCTTGCGGCGCACTTCGCGGACCGGATTCTGCTGATGAAAGACGGAAGAGCTGTCCGAACCGGGAACCCACACGAAGTCTTAACGCCTAATTTGCTCCGTCAGGTTTTTATGGTTGAAGTCTTGGTCGACGCACATCCGATAACTGGCGCGCCACGCGTCACGCCGCTCGCGGTTCCACGCTCAGGAGAAACGAAATGAAAAAAACTATTCTCGCGATCATCATTACGCTGATCGCTTCGACGAGTCTTTTGGCGCAAAACGGCGGGACAATACGCGGCGTCGTTACGGATGAAAACGGCGCGAAGGTCGCTGGCGTGCGAGTTGTCTTGAATTCCATGGCCGGCGTTCAGGTCACGACCCAAACTAATGGCGCAGGAGTGTTTGAGTACAATGGACTGCGCGCCGGCTCGTATTTGATTGAAGTAAAAGCTGACGGATTTTCAGAGTTCACCTCAGAAGCGATCCAACTCGAACGCACGGCGACGAAAGAACTCGCGGTCCAACTCAAAGTCGCGGCGATCAACGCGAGCGTGGTCGTCACCGCAACCGGAACAGCGCAACGTGCCGATGAAGTCGCTAAGGTTGTTTCGACACTCGACGCCGAAGAGATCGAAGCGAAGCATGAGTTGAGTCTTGCCGAAGCATTGCGCGGAACTCCCGGTGTGCGCGTGCAGCAACAAGGCTCACCCGGTTCATTGACGACAGTGCGCCTTCGCGGTCAGCGAAACTTTGACACCTCGCTGTTACTCGATGGGTTGCGTGTACGCGATGCGAGCGACATCAACGGCTCGGCGCTGTCGTTAATCACTGACCTCGTTCCGGTCGCGGTTGATCGGGTCGAGATTCTTCGCGGCGCGGGTTCGTCGATCTTTGGCACACACGCGATTGGTGGTGTGCTGAACATGATACCCGCAGTCGGCTCAGATGGTTTTCACGTTAGTGCGGGTTTTGAAGGCGGTGGTTTGGGAACGTATCGCGAACGTTTGCAGATAACCGGCGGAGGGAAGTCGTTCGGTTATGACGTCGGCGCGAATCGCATCGACGTACGCGACGGTATCGATGGCGACGATGCCTACGGCAACACAGGATTTGCCGGGCGTGTGCAATTTCACCCGACTGAATCGATAGCGATTAGCGCAAATCTGTACGGCGCGATTGCGAACGCACGTCTTAATGACAGCCCTTTTGCACTGGCGGCTGCCTTTGGCAGTGCGCAGCCATTTCCTGATGCGATTCCCGGAGGTACTTTTCAACCGGACTTCAACAATCCCGACCAGGGACGGCGGCAACGGCTGATCGTCGGTTCCGGAAGGCTCACTCACGTGGCAAACGATTGGATCTCTTACTCAGTCGCGTACCAGCGCGTGTCAAGTCAAAGACGCAATTACAATGGCCCAAATCTCGATCCGCGTTTCGCGTCATTCTTGCCCTTTGGCGACTTCGAGTTTCTCAACATTAATCGTGGCAACATCGACACTGTTGACGGGCGCGCGAACATTCGCTTTTCACGATCGAACCTGGCAACGGCGGGAGTCGAGTTCGAACGTGAATCGTTCTTTCAGAGTTCTCAGCCTTCATTCAACGCCTTCAACAACACAACTGATCGACAACGAACGTTTGCCGTGTTTGGGCAGGATCAGCTTACGTTTCTCGACGACCGGCTGCGGCTGTCTCTCGGTGTGCGTGGCCAGTGGTACCGGATCCGCAACGCCGACCGGCCCGGCGATTTGCAGGGCACGCAGGCGGAGAGTTCCGCGACTGGCGACGGAGCGATTGCCTACTTCATTCGACGCAGCGGCACGAAGTTGCGAGCGCACGTCGGCAACGGCTTTCGCGCGGCTTCACTCTTTGAGCGCTTCGGTGAGGGAACTTTCAGCGGTGCTGGTTTGACGCGGTTTGGTGATCCGACGCTGCGCGCTGAACAGTCGATCAGCGCGGATGGTGGTTTCGATCAGCGGTTCGCAAAAGATCATGTGATGTTTGGCGCCACGTATTTTTATACGCGCTTACAGCGAGTGATCGCATTCACTGGTTTCGCGTTCGATCCGCTTGGGTTGGGCCGTTTCAGTGGATTTGTGAATCGACCGGGCGGGCTTGCGCGGGGAGTCGAGACCTATCTAAACGCGTCGCCGGTGAAGGGCATGGACCTGGGCGCATCCTACACCTTCACCAACAGCGATCGTTCGCTTGTTCCGCAGGGCTTGCAACCTGAATACGTGATTCCGAAGCACTTGTTGGGAGTCACGCTGCGCCAACGCTTTCGATCGTTGTTGTTCAGTGTCGAGCTGAACCGGACAGGATCGTATATCGCGCCGGTTTTTGAGAACGGTTTTCCGTTTCGCATGGCTGAGCTAACGTTCAGTGGGTATACGAAGGCGGACGTGTTTGCGAGTTATGAAACGAGACGCAGCGAACGAGTGGTCTTGCTGTTTTTCGGCGGCGTCGAAAATGTTTTTGACCGAGAGTATTACGAGAATGGTTTTCTGGCGCCGGGAGTGGTAGGACGCGGTGGAATCACCGTCAGGTTCTAATCACGAACTGGAAATCCGGGTTGCAAGAATTATGAGTTCTGGACGCTGGTGCGTCACTTACGAACCCGTCCTTGCAACCCGGAAGCTGAAAATCTCAGGATTTCTTTGTAAACAATCCGCCGGCTAAGAAAATGACGCCGAGCAGGATGTGAATGCCGTGGTCGGCCTGGCCGAAATGTAATGGACCAACCATCCAGGTGCGATCCGGTGCCACGCCCAGGGCCATGCCGAGAATTCCGAGCGCCATGTAGACGACGCCGAACACGAGGCAGAAGGCCTTGGCCCCTGACAAGTTACCTGCGAAGCCGAAGTAAAGAGCGATGGCGCCTGACACGATATGAACGACGTTGTGCGCCGGGGTCAGATGGGCTCCGAGCAGGTTAGGGGCCACGAAACCAATCAAACCCACTAAAAGAAAGACGACCCCAAGAATCTTGCAAACCGTTTTTGCCATTTCTCAGCCGCTCCTCTTTGAAAACCGGTGGTAAAACTGGCGGTTATCGCCTGAGGCTATATCAAGGCGTCCGCGTTTTTTGAAAACCCTGAGGGGATGGTCCGTTCGGTGCGCCGCATGTATATCAAAGAGAGCGGCTCGTTGCCAAGTATTTTACACTTTTCATGAGCGTGTGGCGTTGCACAAAAAGTCGCATACTGCGTAGAAATGACCGTTAAACGCAGAGAAAGTAGAAATACACAGAGGACCGCAGAGAAGACTATTCCCAAAACTCACTTTTTGGGCAAAGCATGCTCGGGTTGGTCTGGGAACGTGCATTTAACGAGTGATATACTTGGGCGCGACCCCTACAGAAAAGGCTCTTTACCAAGCGAGGTTTGTTATGTTTTTCCGCAGACTTTTGGTTGCAAGTTTTCTGCTCTTTTTCACCGCGACTGCGGCAAGCGCGTACACGGTTGTGATGCGCAACGGCCGGAGAGTTGAAATCCCGAATACTTTCACGCTTACAAAATCGACGCTGACCTACGAAACAGCGCCGGGAATCCAGGTAACAATTCAGTTAACCGGCATCGACATCGGCGCGACTGAACAGGCCAACGGGCAAACATCCGGGTCGTTCATGGCCGCAGGTTTCAAACCGGAAACGTCCGCTTCGGTTCAAGCGCGACGAACGATTGCCACGCGCTCGATAACAAACAAAGATCTCGAAGTCTATCGACGTGCGCGAATTGAAAGTGAACGAGAGCGAGAAGAGTTAGGTCTGCCGTCTCTTGAAGAACGCCGGCGAGAGGTAGCCGAGATCGACGACCGCACCCAGGAGCAGATTCGCGACATGCGTTCCCGTGAGGAACTCGATTTCTGGCGCAACCGCGCGATGACACTCGAGACACAAATGGCGGCAACGCAAAACCAAATGAGAGTTGACCAGACTGGCGACTATCCGTGGGCCTATCCGTATGGAGTGGGAATCGTGACGGCTGGCTTTCCATCTGCGTTTGACGGTTTTCACAGATTCAACAGGTTCGGCTTCAACAGATTCGGTTTCAATAACTTCGGATTCAATAACTTCGGTTTCAATAACTTTGGATTTAGGTCCAACTTTCCGGGGCACTTCCGAGGACGGTTGCTGTTTTCATTTCCCAAGTCTGGAGCAGGACGCGGTCACGGTGGTTCCCGCGGCGGCCACGGCGGATCCCGCCCCGGACGGCGATAGAAGCGAAACATGACCTGGGAAACAGTTATCGGACTCGAGATTCATGCGCAACTAAGCACCGATTCGAAGATCTTTTGCGGTTGTGCCACACGCTTCGGCGATCTACCTAACGCGAATACCTGTCCCGTCTGTCTTGGTCTGCCGGGCGCTTTGCCTGTGCTAAACCGGCGCGCCGTCGAACTTGGCGCGCGCGCCGCGCTAGCGCTCGGCCTGAAAATCAACCAGCGATCAATCTTTGCGCGCAAGAACTACTTCTATCCCGATCTGCCGAAGGGCTATCAAATTTCACAGTTCGACCAACCATTCTCAGCCGACGGCGAACTCGAGATCATGACCGCTGAACGCGATGAGGCTGGTCATCCGCTTGAATGGCGGCCGAAGACGATCCGAATCACCCGTCTGCACCTCGAAGAGGACGCGGGCAAGAACGTGCACGAAGGTCTGCCGGATGTAGATCGCTACTCGTATATCGATCTGAATCGCGCTGGTGTGCCGTTAGCTGAAATCGTAACTGAACCGGATTTTCGTTCGTCGTGGGAAGCCTACGATTACGTCAATCACGTCAGGCGTTCGCTGCAATGGGTAGGCGCGTCGGAAGCCGACATGGAGAAGGGAAATCTTCGTTGCGAGGCGAACGTCTCCGTCCGTCGCGTGGGCGATGAGAAGTTTGGCACGAAGGTAGAATTGAAGAACCTCAACTCGGTGCGGTTTATGCAACGCGCGATCGAATATGAAGTGGCGCGCCATATTCAGGTGCTTGAATCAGGAGGTCGGTTGACGCAGGAGACGCGGCTTTGGGACGAACGCGCTATGGAAACGCGCGTCATGCGCTCGAAAGAAGAGGCCCACGATTATCGCTACTTTCCCGAACCTGATCTGCCACCATTGGTCGTCTCGAGTGAGTTTATCGAACAGGTCCGAGACTTGATGCCTGAGCTGCCCGAGGCGCGCCGAAAGCGATTCAATGAGCAGTATGGTTTGAGTTTTGTCGACGCTTCACAACTCGTCGCGGATCGTACGTTGGCTGACTTCTACGAGGATACAGTTAAAGCAAGTGCGAATCCTCGCGCAGCTGCCAATTGGATCAGGTCAGAGCTATTGCGCGAATTAGAAACTGCCGGAATCTCAGCAGCGGATTCGCCGGTTGCTCCCGTAAACCTCGGTAAACTCATAACGCTCATCGACGATGGGACAATCAGTGGTAAGCAAGCAAAGGATGTGCTGGTCGAGATGTTCAAGACCGGCAAGGGTGCTGAAGCGATAGTTGCCGAACAGGGTCTGGTCCAGGTGAGCGACACTCGCGAGATCGACGCGCTAATCGACGAAGTGATGTCGGCGAACCCGGACCAGCTGGCAAATTATCGTTCGGGTAAAGAAGCACTGCTTGGGTTCTTTGTGGGCCAGGTAATTAAGGCGTCCAAAGGCAGAGCGAACCCGAAGATTGTGAACGAACGGCTCAGGGCAAAGTTACAGGGCTAACTAGCTTTGCCTCAAAAGTCTTTCGTGGCGGCTTCGCCGCCCAGATGTGAGGCGAGGCTGTGCCTCGCCGTAGTTTGTGAAATAGCAATTGGGGCTCTGCCCCTGGTTCGGCTATGACCGATAAACACGCGGCAAAGCGGGCGGCAGAGCTAATGCAAAGGACTCTTAGGGCAAAGGCGAGCTAACTAGCAATGGAACTCAAGGGCAAGACTGCTGTCGTAACGGGCGGAACGAAGGGGATCGGACGCGCAATTACGGAATCACTCATAGAGGCGGGCGTCAATGTTTCTTTCAGCGCGCGCCACGAAAGCGAGATCGAGCGGGCGGTTGTGGAGCTTAACAAAGCGGGCCGCGGGCGAGCGGCCGGGTTTTTCTGTGACGTCCGTGACGAAGCGCAGGTGAAGGCATTCTTTGCGCAGACTGTCGAACATTTCGGCGGTGTTGATATCCTCGTCAACAATGCGGGAATCGGAATGTTTGTGACGGTCGAGTCGATGAGCGCTGAAGATTTTCGTGCGGTGATCGAAACAAACCTCTGCGGTGTTTTCTATTGCTGTCACCAAGCGATTCCATTGCTGAGGCAACGCGGTGGTGGATACATAATCAACATCTCGTCTCTGGCCGGTACGAACGCTCATCCGAGAATGGCTGCATACAATGCTTCGAAGTTTGGTTTGAACGGATTCAGCGAGGCGCTGATGCAGGAAGTCAGGCACGACAACATCAAGGTTAGTTACATTATGCCGGGATCTGTGAACACCGAATTCGGCGGGGACCAGCCGAGCGACGAGAAGAGCTGGCAACTTCAGCCGGCAGACGTCGCGAAGACAATCATGGACCTGCTCTCGTATCCCGATCGCGCACTGGCGAGCCGCATCGAACTCCGGCCCAGCCGTCCTCCTAAGAAATGAAACTACTTCCTATTCTCTTTGTGGTTGTGTTCTTGATCGTTCCCTCAGCTCGGCAGGACTCGCCCGAACTTAAGGAAGCTTCCGACCTCACTGAATCAGTCGTCAAACTAATCGGTGAAAAAAGCTACGGCGAGGCGTTGGCTCCTGCGAAGCGAGCTTTGGAAATAAGAGAAAGACTTTTGCCTCGCAACGATCCGCGTATCGGCAATTCGTTGATCTACCTTATCGATATTTACACTGCCAAACGCGACTTCGGCAAAGCGAAGGAATTGCTCATACGGTTGCTTCAACACCAGACAGAACGGTTTGGCGGCGAACACGTGAAACTTGCCCCAACGCTCGAGCGACTGGGTGTGCTTCATTATCGAGACGGAGACAACAGCAAGGCTGAAGATGCATATAAACAAGCACTGGCGTTGAAAGAGAAGGAGTTCGGGACCGACCACGTTGAGGTGGCCCATACGCTCTTTGGTCTCGCGGAGCTTTATCGCGCGCTTCGCGATTTTGATCGCGCTGCCCCTGTCTATAGGAGGACTCTCAGGCTCTACGCCAAACATTCAGGCGTGCTTAGTGCTGACTTTGAGCGGGCGATTACCGCTTATGGCTGTTTTGGTTACGAGATTAACAAGGAGGAATTGTACACAGAGCTACAGCAGATTTGGTATAGATCGGACACTCAAATTGGAACGGTCTTGAATGGCAAAGCGCTCAGTCTTCCAAAGCCTGATTACCCGGAGGCTGCGCGAGAACACCAACTGGCGGGCCGGGTAATCGTAAAAGTCACGATCGACGAAACCGGTAGAGTAATCAGCGCCAAGGACATGTGTGGAGGCCCACCATACTTGAGCGAGGCATCCATTAAGTCCGCATATGGCGCACGCTTCTCGCCCACCATAATTTCTGGAAAACCGATCCAGGTCACCGGAGTGATTCAGTACAATTTCGTTAACCGAGGTTCCCGTTAAGAGTTAGATCAGTATGCGAGCTGTCGTCCAACGAGTAACTCGAGCGCGGGTCACGGTTGACGACCGCGTAGTCGGCGAGATCCGAAACGGTCTCGTCGTTTTGTTAGGCGTTGCGCGTGATGACACGAAGGCCGACGCGGAATATCTCGCGTCAAAGATTGTGGCGCTTAGGATCTTTGACGACATCGAGGGGAAGATGAACGTCTCGGTGAAAGACGTCGGTGGCGGTTTGTTAGTGGTCTCGCAGTTCACGCTGTATGGCGATACGCGTCGTGGTCTGCGGCCATCATGGAGCGACGCTGCACCGCCGGAGATCGCAGAACCTTTGTATGACTATTTTGTTGAGTGTAGCCGAAAGCTGATCGAGCGGGTGGAGACTGGCAGCTTTCGTGCGATGATGCAGGTCGAGTTGGTTAATGACGGGCCGGTAACGTTGATACTAACCACGGATGACACCGATTAAATCATGTCATCAGTCGCTTTCGAGCTTTCCTCCAGTTCGAATCGATCGCGATCACGCTTTTCGATCTTCTCAATAATCTCGAGTTCCTCATTGTCTTCGTAAGTGACGCCGATAGCCGCAGCGTTTTCTTCGACCATCGACTGGTCCGGCGTAGGATTGTCGCCGCCGACAGTTTCGGAACCACTCTCGTTTACATCTTCCCATGCCGCATCCAGGTCTCCACCGGCGTCGCGCGGCGACGCGGCCGTGTTATTCCGCAACCGCTGAACCAGCACGTCCGGATCTTTGGGCACATGAGAAATCTCGAGCTCCATAAACTCTTCGATCTCGGGATCGGGCACGTAATTGGGGTCATTGGCGAGATACTCGAAATCTGTTGGGTGCTTCTTCGGCATGAAAATTCTCCCTTACCTGGTTCGTCAATCTGGTTCGTCAATTATGGCGGGGGTTCTGTGCGCAAAATATAACACAGATCTCCCATTACAATCGTTTCAGACGCCTTGCTTGACGATTGCTTAATGCGGCCTTTACACTTCAACTTGAACCATAAAACACAGCAAACTTCATTTCGCGGATCGCATCCCGGTCTCGCTTTTCAGGAAAGAGTTTGAGTACCACTATGCCAGATAGCCCGTTCGATTCTTTGCAAACATTCTCTTCTCCCGCTGGTCCCATCGGCAGTTTTTACTCGTTACCACAACTCGAAAAGAGCGGCGTCGGTACGATTTCGCGACTGCCGCACAGCATTCGAGTCGTGCTTGAGTCCGTGCTGCGCAATTGCGACGGGGAAAAGATCACCGAGGACGACGTTCGAGGACTCGCTAACTGGCAAGCAAACGGCAAACGCACTGAGGAAATCCCCTTCGTGGTCGCGCGCGTGCTGCTCCAGGACTTCACTGGCGTACCGCTCTTAGTTGATCTCGCGGCCATGCGCTCCGCTGTGGCGCGTTTGGGCAAGAACACAGGTTTGATTGAGCCGCTCGTTCCGGTCGATCTGGTGATCGATCATTCAGTGCAAGTCGACCTCTCGAGCACGCGCGACGCGTTTGAAAAGAACATGGAAATGGAGTTCAGACGCAACCGCTCGCGTTATCAGTTTTTGAAGTGGGGCACACAGGCGTTCGATGGTTTTCGCGTCATCCCGCCGGGAATCGGCATCTGTCACCAGGTCAATCTCGAGTATCTCGCGCGCAACGTATGGGAGAAGAACGTCTATTTTCCGGATACGCTTGTCGGCACCGACTCACATACGACGATGATCAACGGACTTGGCATTGTCGGTTGGGGCGTTGGTGGTATCGAAGCCGAAGCCGCGATGTTGGGCCAGCCGGTTTACTTTCTGACTCCGGACGTTGTCGGCGTGCACCTGAGCGGAAGCTTGCGTGAAGGAGTGACCGCGACCGATCTCGTGTTGCGTGTGACGGAGATGATGCGCCAGGCGAAGGTGGTCGGCAAGTTTGTCGAGTTTCATGGCGAAGGCGCTTCGAATCTGTCGGTCGTGGACCGTGCCACGATCGCCAACATGGCGCCCGAGTACGGCGCGACGATGGGTTTCTTCCCGGTCGATGAAGAGACCTGCACTTACCTACTCGCCACCGGACGATCGGAAGAGCACGTCGATCTGGTGCGAAGTTATTACAAAGCGCAGGGTATGTTTGGCATGCCGCTAAAGGGCGAAGTCGATTATAGCGTCTTGTTTGATCTCGACATCGGATCGATCGGATCGAGTGTCGCTGGTCCAAAACGCCCGCAGGATCGAATCGACTTGTCGAAGTTGAAAGAACAGTTCACGGAACTGATGCTCAAGCCTGCCAACGAGGGTGGTTATGGCAAGACTGAGGATGAAATCTGGACGCGTTATCACGTTAAAGTTGGCTCAGACAGACAGCGTTTGATTGCCGGCGGCGGCGAACAACGTACTGAAACGATCCCGGCAGTTGCCGGGAACCACGTCAGCGAGAAAGACACCAGCGTCTGGACCGAGACTGAAATGGTCAACAACCGTCCCACGCCCGATCTGGTTGCCGAGATTCCGGAAGATGAGTTCACGACCGGCGATGAACTCCTTGGACACGGAGATGTCCTGATCGCCGCCATTACGTCGTGTACGAACACTTCGAATCCGAGCGTGATGCTGGCTGCTGGCTTGCTGGCGAAGAAGGCGGTCGAACGGGGGCTGAGTGTAAGTGCAAAAGTGAAGAACTCGCTCGCTCCAGGATCTAGAGTCGTTACGGAGTATCTTGAAAAAACTGGTCTGCAACCCTACTTGAACCAACTTGGATTTAATCTCGTCGGGTACGGCTGCACGACATGTATCGGAAACTCCGGACCACTTGATCCGGCGCTCGAGCAGATTATCGGTGAACGCGACGTGATTGCGGCGTCCGTACTTTCCGGCAATCGCAACTTCGAAGCTCGAGTACATCAAAGTATCAAGGCAAATTTCCTGATGAGCCCGCCGCTCGTAGTGGCGTTCGCGTTGGCCGGAAGGATCGACGTCGACCTGACGAGCGAGCCACTCGGCACGGGAAGCGATGGTCAGGAAGTATTCCTCCGTGACATCTGGCCCAGCATGCACGAGATCAACGAATTGATGAGTGCGGCGTTCGATCCCGAAACCTATCGACGGCTCTACAGTAGCTTCGCAGACCAGAACCCGCTCTGGAACGATATCCCCTCGAGCACCGGCAGTGTTTACGACTGGGAGCCGGAATCGACTTACATTCGCGAGCCTCCATACTTCGACGGTTTCAGCAACGCGCTTGAATCATTGTCGGATGTTAACGGCGCGCGGGCGCTCGCGATCTTCGGCGACTCCGTAACCACAGACCATATTAGTCCGGCTGGGGCAATCAAGGCTTCGTCGCCGGCAGGCCTGTACTTGCAGGAGCGCGGAGTCGACATTAAAGACTTCAATAGCTACGGGGCGCGGCGCGGCAACCACGAAGTGATGGTGCGCGGGACGTTTGCCAATGTGCGGATCAAGAACTTGATGGTCCAGGGAGTCGAGGGAGGCGTCACTATCCACCAACCGGATGGCGAACGCATGAGCATTTACGACGCGTCGATGCGTTATCAGGAGCAAGGCGTGCCGCTGCTAATCTTTGCGGGGCAGGAATATGGCACGGGAAGCTCGCGCGATTGGGCGGCGAAAGGCACACGGTTGCTGGGCGTCAAAGCTGTGATCGCCCAGAGCTTTGAAAGAATTCATCGCAGCAATCTGGTGGGCATGGGCGTGTTGCCGTGCCAGTTTAAAGACGAGACGAGTGCAGCTTCACTGAAGCTCGACGGCACTGAGACGTTCGATCTATTTGGCATTGAAGACGGGATAGAGCCGCTCGAGGAGATCACGCTCGTCATTCATCGCGCGAATGGTGAAACGGAAAAGGTGCCGATCACGCTGCGCATCGATACGCCAATCGAAGTGGACTACTACCATCACGGTGGCATTCTTCCGTTTGTATTACGACAGTTACTCGCAGGAACGACGGACTTTTAAGTATGACCAAAAAATACCAACTCTTTATCGACGGACAATGGGTGGACTCCGAATCCGGAAAAACATTCACGACGCCAAACCCGGCTACGGGTGAGCAACTCGCTGAAGTCGCGGAAGCTGACAAGGCTGACGTCGACAAGGCAGTCGCCGCTGCACGACGGGCATTCGAGGGCAAGTGGTCCAAGATGAGTGCGCGCGATCGCGGCCGTCTGCTCTACAAACTCTCGCAACTCATCGAACAAAACGCGTCACAACTCGCCGAAATCGAAACGGCTGACAACGGTAAACCGATCAAGGAATCGCTCTACGTCGATCTGCCGCAAGTGGTAGAAAACTTCGAATACTTTGCCGGTTGGTGCACCAAGATCGAAGGCGAGACGATTCCGGTCCCCGGTCGTATGTTCAATTACACGCTGCGCGAGCCGATCGGAGTTTGCGGGCAGATCATCCCGTGGAACTTTCCGCTGCTGATGGCGGCGTGGAAACTCGCGCCTGCGTTGGCTGCCGGGAACACAGTTGTACTCAAGCCCGCCGAGCAAACGCCCGTCGGTGCGATGGAGCTCGCGAGGTTGATCCAGGAAGCGGGTTTTCCCGAGGGTGTTGTGAACATCGTTCCCGGTTATGGTGAGACGGCGGGCGCGGCGCTCGCTGCTCATCCCGGCATCGACAAGATCGCGTTCACTGGTTCCACGGAAGTAGGGAAGTTAATTGCGAAGTCAGCAGCCAACAATCTTACCAAGGTCTCGTTGGAGCTGGGCGGCAAGGCGCCGAACATCGTCTTCGCAGATTCTGACCTCGATCAAGCAGTCGCCGGCGCGATGATGGGCATCTTCTACAACCAGGGCCAGGTGTGTTGTGCGGGCTCGCGATTGTTTGTCGAGGAGTCTGTAAAAGATCAGTTCCTGAGCCAACTCAGCGAACGCGCGGGAAAGATAGCAGTCGGCGATCCGATGAACAAGGCGACGCAGATGGGGCCGCAGGTTTCCGCGGAGCAACTGAACCGGATCAAAGGTTACGTCGACATCGCACGCGCAGAAGGTGCGACGGTTGTCGCGGGCGGTGGCTCACCGCGGTTGGATGGTCCATTTGAAAAGGGGTATTTTTTCACGCCAACGATCTTCTCCGATGTTAAGAACGAGATGCGCGTGGCCCAGGAAGAGATCTTCGGACCGGTAGTGTCGGTGATCAGCTTCACAGATGAGGACGATCTGATTCGGCAGGCGAACGACACGATCTACGGACTATCGGCCGGCATCTGGACGCGCGACATCACGCGTGCGCATCGTTTTGCGAAGGAGATCAAGGCGGGCGTCGTTTGGATCAACACTTTCAACATTTTCAATGCCGCGTCGCCGTTCGGTGGTTACAAACAATCAGGTTACGGACGCGAGATGGGGCGCCATGCGCTCGAACTTTACACACAGGTGAAGAGCGTTTGGGTGGATCTTTCGAGCCGGCCCATCGGCTGGTTCGGCAAGTGATGTTATTATTGCAACCTCTCCCGAAATGAACGCCAAAAACATTGAAGGAGACGTTATGCAACGATCGAAAAAGGCCGCTGGTTTCCTGGCGCTTCTTTTGGGGACAGTACTACTTACCGCTTGCCCCAGTCAGACAAACATCTCGAAGATAAATGCCGATCCTGATCGTTATCGCGGCAAAGAGGTCGGGATCGCCGGCACTGTTACCAACAGTTACGGAGCGATGGGAGTCGGCGCTTACGAAATCGACGACGGTACCGGCAAGATCTGGGTGGCAACACGGCGCGGCGTTCCTTCGCGTGGATCTCAGGTTGGGACGAAGGGTTACGTCCGCAACGGTTTCAATTTTGACGGTCGAAACTACGGCACCGTAGTGGAGGAGACCGATCGCCGAATGAGAGGAAGATAAATCCGTTAATTCTGTCGCCAACGCCCTGGATCGCGCTTTCGCCGATGCAATCGTCAGCTTGAAAGAGATCATCCGAACTGTCGATCCGGATTCACTCTATCGACGCGTTGCTGATGTCTCAGTTGGCGAGCAGATCTTGCGGAGCGCGGCTGTGATCGAACAGATGTTTGGCGGGCTAACGTCAAATCTGTGGGACGATCCTTTCGAGTGGACGTTGCCGGAAACTCTATCGACGTCTGATTTGGTAATTGATCATTTGTCGGAAATCGACGCTCTAAGGCAAACGTTCTTTCGGTCGATCCATGATGACGAAGCGTTGAGCAAGTACGTTTCCGTTCCAGCCGGCGAACCAAAAACACTTATCGATTTGTTGCTGGAAGCGCTTGTGCGGGCGAGTGATTATCGCGGCCGGGCGGTCGCTGTCCACGAAAAGGCACAAAGTAAGAGTCACAAAAGTCACAAGGGGAAACCTGGGGAATTCATCGTATAGGTTTTGGTGTCTTTTGTGCCTTTTTGTGGCTATTATCTAGCACGTCGTACTAGTCCGTTGACGAGGAACAATCTCCATGTTTTGTCCGCAATGCGGTCAGCAACAAGCTACTGGAGTTATCAGGTTCTGTTCGCGGTGTGGTTTTCCGCTTGACGGCGTGATTCAACTGCTCGGGACAGGCGGAATGATCCCCGTCTACCGAAACCCCGACGAGCCTGTTCCGATCTCTCCGCGTCGCAAAGGCGTGAAACAGGGCTTTGTGCTGTTTCTGTTGGGCGTGATTATCGTTCCGCTCCTCGGCATCATGGCTAGTTTTGGCAACTCGGCTTTTCTGGAAATCTTGACGGCGTTCGCAGCGATTATCTGTTTCATCGGTGGTCCATTGCGAATGCTCTACGCGGCGGTGTTCGAGGAAGGTGCTCCGAGACCCATGCCGATGTACGGATCTCCTCCCGTTGCCCAGTCGCAGTTTGGACCACCCATGCACCATCACGCGCTTGCACCGCCTCCGGCCCGTATGCCGAGCAGCTGGCGGTCGCGACCGAATACTGCCGAGTTGGTAAACCCACCCAGCGTTACCGAAAACACCACGCGATTATTGGAGAAAGAAGATCGCACCGAACGATAACCCGTCTCTGCCCGAGCGATTAAGGGAACAAATTCGTCTTCGCGGGCCTATCACTTTTCACGATTGGATGAACGCGGCTCTCTACGACGAAGCCGGGGGTTACTACAAACGATCGGATTTGAAACGCTGGGGGCGGGAAGGCGACTACCGCACCAGTCCCGAGCGTAGCCAACTCTTCGCCGCGACATTCGCTCGTTACTTTGCAAAGCTCTACGAACAACATAAGCAACCTTCGCAATGGACCATCGTCGAAGCCGGCGGCGGACGCGGTGACTTCAAGACCGACGTCTTGCGAACTTTACAGGAACAGTTTCCGCAGGTTTTTAGTGCAACGCGTTATGTTCCGATTGAAACGGGCGAGGAGCTGGACCAACTATCGTCGATCAAACCCGGAATCTTCTTTTCAAACGAGCTCCTCGACGCGTTTCCGGTTCATCGTTTGATTCAAACCGAAGATGGTTTGGCGGAACTGTATGTCGCCGTTGACGTGAACGACAAATTCATCTGGCTGGACGGGCAGGTGTCGACGCCGGCTTTGCTTGAATTCTGTCGCGAGTATTCGATTGAGCTCGAGGACGGACAGATTATCGAGGTGAATCTCGAGATCGATAATTGGATCGGATCCGTCGCAGCTAAACTTGAATCCGGTTATCTGATAACCGTGGATTATGGCGCCGAGAGTTGTGACCTTTACGACGTATCGCTGCGACCCCAGGGAACATTGCGGGCCTTCTCACGTCATGATTTTATCGACGACGTTCTGCTCAAACCGGGAGACTACGACATCACGTCGAACGTGAACTGGTCGCAAGTGCAACGCGCCGGTGCGCGATTCGGATTCACGACGGTTGAACTCGCGCAACAGGACCAATTTCTGTTGAAAGCCGGGCTGCTCGATCAACTCATGCGTGAGATGAGTCGATTAACCTCTGACGCCGACAAGCTTTCGTTGACCAGCGGTGCGCGCGACATGATTCTGCCAGGCGGAATGGGATCGAGTTTCCAGGTACTAGTACAGAAAAGAGGTTTCTAATCGGTGGTCAGTTCCGTGGTCCCTGGTCCTTGGTCACTGGTCACCGGTCAGTTATCAATTGATGCTACAGACCACTGCCAAGTAACTACTGGACCACTCACTGACTACTGACCACTGACTACTAAGCTATGTTTATAGACCTTTCGCATACTGTCGAACACGGAATGATCACTTACAAAGGTTTACCCGCGCCGGTCATTTCCGATTTTATGTCACGCGAGGCTTCGCGTAGCCACTACCAAGCTGGAACGGAGTTCAATATCGCGAAGATCGATATGGTCGCGAATACCGGAACGTATCTTGACAGTCCGTTTCATCGGTATGCGCGCGGCAAAGACCTGGCCCATCTCGCACTGGACTCGGTCGCGAATGTCGAAGGCGTCGTAGTTCGCTGTTCCGAGCGCGCGATCGGCGAGCAGGTGCTTGCAGGGCTAGAGGTAAAAGGGAAGGCAGTGTTGTTTCATACCGGTTGGGACGCGCATTGGCGCACCGAAACGTACTGGAATGGCGAACATCCATTTCTCACCGAGGGCTGTGCGACCTATCTCGCAAAAGCCGGCGCGACCATCGTCGGCATCGACTCCTACAACATCGATTCGATTCTCGACGGAACGCGGCCTGCGCATTCGATTCTGCTGGGGCACGACATTCCCATCGTCGAGCACCTTTGCAGTCTTGGCGAACTGCCCGATTCAGGTTTCAAATTTTTCGCCGTGCCGGTGAAGGTGCGAGAGTTCGGCACGTTTCCGGTTAGAGCTTTTGCGTTAGTTTGACCACGGATTGGAGATCCAAAATGAAACTAATCCTGTTTTTGCTGATCGGATTCGGCGTGGTAAACGCCCAACAAACACGACCGTATTTCAGTGAGCCCTCCCTCTCGCCTGACCGCAAGGAGATCGCTTTCGTTTCCGGTGGCGACATCTGGACTGTCCCCTCGACAGGCGGTGTCGCGGCCCTTTTGGTGTCGCATACGGCAACCGAATCGCGTCCGATGTTCTCGCCGGACGGCGCTAAGCTCGCATTCGTCTCAACACGTTCCGGGGGCGGCGACATCTACGTGCTCACACTCGCCAGCGGCGAACTCAAACGGCTCACCCACGACGACGGTCTGGATAACCTCGACGGCTGGTCGCGTGACGGTGCCTGGCTCTACTTCAGCTCGACCAGCCGCGACATTGGCGGATTGAATGATGTGTTTCGTGTCAGTTCTGCCGGCGGCACGCCGATGCAAGTCAGCGCCGATCGCTACACAAATGAGTTTTTCAGTGCGCCGTCTCCCGACGGGAAAACGGTTGCTTTTAGCGCGCGCGGCATCGCGTCGAGCCAGTGGTGGCGCAAAGGTCATAGTCATATCGACGAAGCCGAAGTGTGGCTGTTGCGATCTTTTGATAACGGACCGGGAACTTACGAGCGTGTGACTGAAGCAGGCGGCGCGAAAGAGATGTGGCCCATGTGGAGCGCTGATGGACGTCGCCTCTACTACGTTTCAGATCGCGCTGATGCCGGTAACAAGCAAGGAGCACAGAATATCTGGGTCACCACACTAAGTAGGTCTGAGGGACGATCGGACTTTCGCCGCATTTCAAACTTCACTGACGGCCGCGTGCTTTGGCCCAGCATCTCGTACGACGGTCGCGAAGTAGTCTTTGAACGCAACTTCGGTATTTGGAAATTGGACACGGAGAGCGGCAAGACTGCCGAGATTTCAATCACGCGCCGCGGCGCGTCGTCGGGTCCGGCTAGCGAACGGCTCCGGCTGACCGATCGCATACGAGAGATGCAATTGTCGCCAGACGGGAAGAAAGTTGCTTTCGTCGTTCGGGGCGAGGTATTCGCGGCTTCGGCGGCTGATGGTGGTGACGCGGCTCGCGTGTCAAAGAGCGCGGCCGAGGAATATCAGGTAACCTGGGCGCCCGACAGTCGTCGCCTCGTTTACGTATCGGATCGCGACGGCACGCCACATCTTTTTCTTTACGACTTCAACAACAACACCGAAGCGCAACTGACCCGCGATATGGCTGACGATTCCACGCCGCGCTTTTCGCCGGACGGAAAGCTGCTCGCCTTCATTCGCGGCGCGAAGGAGTTGCGCGTTATGGATATGGCCGACAAAAAAGAGCGCGTGGTTGTGACGGCGTTCTTTGAAAGGCCGCCGATCATCGCCGACCGGCCGTACGTCTGGTCGCCCGACAGCAAGTGGTTGGCGTACGTTCCGGTTAGTGAGAACCAATTTAAAAATGTTCATATCGCCGCCGCTGCCGGTGGACCAGGAAGACCGGCGAGTTTTCTCGCCAACGTTTTCAGCAATACGCTTTCGTGGAGTCCCGACGGAACGTTCATGTTGTTTGATTCGGGGCAGAGAACTGAAAGCACGCAACTCGCGCGGGTGGATCTCGTACCGCGTACGCCGCGTTTTCGCGAGGACCAGTTTCGCGATCTATTTCGCGAAGAGACGCCGCGAAACGTGCCGCGACCCGAGCCGCGTCCGTCTCCCGCGGAAACTCCGTTACCCAACCCAACCCCTACTGCGACTCCGGCGGATGAGCGTCGTGCTGGACCGAAGCCGGTGCAGATTGCTTTTGAAGACATCCGGCGGCGTTTGAGTCTGCTCCCGGTCGGTGTGGACGTGAGCTTTCAAACCATCAGTCCCGACGGTAAATGGCTCGCGATGATTGCCAACTCTGCCAACCAGGGAAATGTTTACATCTATTCGCTCGATGAGTTGACGCGCGAGCCGGCCGTATCAAAGCAATTAACATCTACGGCGGCTACGAAGAACGGCGGCGTGCAGTTTACGCCTGACAGCAAAGAGATCTTCTATCTCGAGAATGGCCGCATCAACATCGTCAACCTTGAGGGTCGATCGCGTGCGCTGGCGGTGACGGCTGAAATGGACGTCGATTTTTCACTCGAGAAGATGGAAGTGTTTCGCCAGAGCTGGTCGCTTCTGCGTGACAATTTCTACGACACCGGTTTTCATGGCGTGAACTGGGATCAAGTGCGCACTCAGTACGAGCCACTGATCTCCGGCGCGCAGACTCCGGACGAAATGCGGCGCTTGTTGAGCTTGATGGTGGGTGAGTTGAATGCCTCGCACCTGGGAGCGGCGCCGCCGGGAGCCGGTAATCTCGGGCCGACGACCGGTCGTCTCGGTTTGCGTTTTGATCGACGTGAGTTCGAGGCGAATGGTCGACTGCGGATTTCGGAAGTGATTGGTCTAAGTCCCGCGGCGATTGCCGGAACGATCAAACTGGGCGACTACCTTATCGCGGTTGATGGCCAAACTATTGATCGAAATACAAACCTGGACGAGTTGCTGAACCACAAAATCAACCGGCGCATCAGTTTGACGGTCAATACACCGGGCGAGACCACAAATCGCGACGTGATTGTTCGTCCAGTCAACGGAGCGACTGAACGCGGACTGCTTTACCGGCAGTGGGTTGAACGAAATCGTGAATACGTGGCGCGAGCGAGTAACGGCCGGCTGGGGTACGCGCACATGTTCGACATGAGCTCCGCGTCGCTGGCCCAGTTGTACGTCGATCTCGACGCAGAGAATTACGGGAAGGAAGGTGTGGTGATCGACGTTCGCAACAACAGCGGCGGCTTCGTGAACGTTTACGCCATTGACGTACTGGCCCGACGTGGTTATCTCACGATGTCTTTACGCGGGTTGAGCGGCACGCCGGCGCGCACTGTATTGGGCCAACGTGCGCTCAATCGTCCGACGATCCTCGTCACTAATCAGCATTCGCTATCGGACGCAGAAGACTTTACCGAGGGTTATCGAACTTTGCGCCTGGGACAGGTCGTGGGTGAACCGACCGCCGGGTGGATTATCTATACGTGGGGGCAAACGTTGATCGACGGGACAATATTCCGTCTGCCGCGCATGAAGGTGATGGCCAACGACAGCACCGTCATGGAACGCAATCCGCGGCCGGTGGATATCGAAGTCACGCGTCCGATCGGCGAAACGTTGACAACGCGCGACTCGCAGTTGGACGTCGCTGTTCGTGAGCTGCTGAAACAGTTAGGTGCGTCGCGTTCGACGTCTCCGCGGTAGAAAGACCTAAAACAACTCGAACTTGATCGTCAGATACTTCCTTGGGTTTTGGCGGAAGTCGTAGAGCATCTTGACGCCTTCGGAGGACAGTTGGTTGACGTTTGAATAAAGCGAGTCGTCGTGCAGGAGTTTGCCGACTGTGCCTTCGCCTCTTTGGGCGGCGGCGACGAGATTGTCGATGCGTTCGGCGGTGGTGTTGAAGCGCGCGATCGCGGCGCGGGCGTCGTTATAGATCTGTTCGTCGCGAATCAGTTTTCCAAGCGTGCCGCGACCGGCGTTGACCTCGGCAATCACGAGGTTGATCTGGTCCACTGACTTGTCTAGCCGATCGGCAGTGCGATTGATGCGGTTGTAGAATTCGTCGTCGGTCAGCAGTTTTCCGGCAGTACCACGTCCGGCGCGAATGTCTTCGGCGATGGCGCGCAATTGAATGGCTATCTCACTCGCGTTGTTATAGAGCGCGGGGTCGTTGATAAACCTGCCGGCTGAACCTTCGCCCGAACGCACCTGGCGCATCACCTCTTCCGTCTCGCGAATCGTGGCGTTGAGGTTGTTGTAAATTGCCTCATCACTGAAGAGCCGTCCAACAGTTCCTCTTCCATCTCTAACGTCTTTTACGATCAGACCAATCTCGTCGGAAAGCTTACTCAGTCGCTGGGCCAACTCGGTACCGGAAGTCGCGAAGTCGTTTACGGTGTTCGACGAAGAAGAAGGCAATACGGCGCCATCCGAAATTGGCTGGCCCATCGAGCTGCCCGGTGTGATGTTTATCAGCATCTCATTGCCGAGCAGGCTTGGCGAACCTTGTTGAGCCTGGGAGTCGGTGCGAATGCGTTCATGCGCCGGCTTACCGTCAATCATGGCGTCGAGCACGAGCTGCGCTTCTACACGCGGTGCAGTGGTATCAGTCGACGGCTCCAGTAACACGATGCGCTCCACCTTGCCGACTCGCACACCAGCGAGCCTCACCTCGGATCCCTCGCGCAAACCATTCGCGTCTGCAAACCGCGCTTTCAAGTGTAGTTTGCGACTGAACGGATTGATGTCGCCTGACGCGTTGAGTACGAGGAAGACAAGGACAGCGATCGCTAACAGTACGAAAATCCCGACACGCAGTTGGCTGAGGGTTACATTCTTCTTTGATGGAGGCATTGATCAGTTGTCCCTTCTGAATAGACTGCCGGTGCGCTTAATGGCCGCGCAAGAACCGCTGAATATAAGGATCTTCCGACCGGCGTAAAGCTTCGTCTGTCCCGCTGAAAATAACCTTGCCGGTACGCATCATCATCACTTTACTGTTGATGAGACAGAGCCGTTCTCCTTCACGTTCGAAAACCACTTTGCCGTCGTCGTCAACTACCGCATACTCGGAACAAATGTAGTGCAGATTGTTCATCTCGTGCGTGACGAAGATCGACGAAACATCTTCGAGGTCGCGGAGTTTCATCGCCAGCTCGCAGATGGTGCGCGCGGTTGGAGGATCGAGACCGGCCGTCGGCTCGTCAAACAAAACGATCTTCGGATCGCCGATCAGCGCCCTTGCAATGCCGACGCGCCGTCGCATACCGCCCGAAAGTTCGATCGGCATCTTGTCGATGGCGTCTTCGAGATTGACGAACCGCAACATGCGGCGGACTTCCGGTTCAACTTCATCTTCAGGCACACCCTGTTCGTGCAGGCGATACGCGACGTTGTCGTACACGGAAAGGGAATCAAATAGCGCGCCCTCCTGGAAAACCATGCCGATCTTCTTGCGAACGCTCATCATCTGTTCTTCGTTGTAATGCGTGATGTCTTCGCCGTCGACGAGGACCTGTCCCGAATCGGGTTTCAATAGTCCAAGCACTAGCTTGATGATGGTCGACTTCCCACCGCCGGAACCGCCAAGAATGATCTTGGTTTCACCTTTCATGACCTTGAAGCTGAGATTGTCGAGAATCACACGATCGTCAAACGCTAGCACTACGTGGCGAAACTCGATCGCCGGAATCGCTCGGCCGCGATCGTCAACTTCGAAAAAAGTCGATTCCACTGCGTTGTCACTGACAGTGGGTGAAGTGGTATGGATTTCGGATGTTGCCATTTTTGAGCAGCCGGGTTCTCAGGTCGTCCCTAGAATAACCTGAAGCGCTTTAGCGAGGAAGTAGTCGGCGATAATCACCACAATAGAGGCCATGACTACTGCCCGCGTCGTGGATCGACCGACGCCGACAGTTCCACCCTCGGTGCTAAGCCCCTGCCGGCACGCAATGGCGCCGATGATCAACGAAAAAACAATTGGTTTTACGATTCCGCCAATGAGGTCGTCGGTCGTAATGGCGTCGCGCACGGCGGAGATAAACACGCTGGACGATACCGAATAAAGAGCGACGGCGGTCACCCAACCTCCAAAAATCCCCAGCACGTCGGCCAGAACCGTCAGCAAAGGCAGGCTCACGAGAAGAGCAAACATACGAGGCCAAACAAGCTTGCGGACCGGATCGGTGCCAAGCGCCCGCATCGCGTCGATCTGTTGTGAGACCACCATCGAACCCAGTTCAGCGGATATGGCGGAGCCTACGCGTCCGGTAACCATTAACGCGCACAAGACAGGTCCCAACTCCCGCACCAGCGAGACGGCGACGAGATATCCGGTCTGAGATTGAGCGCCGTAGGCTTTGAGCGTCGGAAACGTTTGGACAGTCAACACGCCACCCGTAAAGAAACCCGTCAGGATGATGATGGTTAGAGAACCGACACCAATAGCGTCCATCTGATCGATGGTTTCCTGAATATAACGGGGCCGCCTGAATATCCCGCGAAAGGCGCGCGCGGCCAGCAAAGTTGTTTCCTGCAACTCGAGCAGGGCGCGCGTTGCGAAGTTCATGGAGAGCGATGTAGCCAGTCTTTTAACAAGAGCGGTCTATCATGCGCAAATTGTGTGTGAGGCGTCAAGGTGGATCTAAAGTCGGGTGGCATCCAATTTTGACTTAGTCTTCTTTGATCGGGTGTTCCGGCGGTCGTCGAACAAAAAGTTAATCCCCGTATTAAGAGAAACACGGATAACGCGATTATTCTCAGAATAGGGCACCGCCCTAAAGTCGTAACAGCTATTTATGGACGACGGGGGTTGGGGCGAAATGCGTCAACATTCGGGCGTCGCGAGTTGTTTGGACTATTTGGGCGCTGTGGAGCGATCACGTCGCGGATCTGTAAACGCAAGCGACGCAACGTCGCGATCTGTTCGGAGTTGAGAAGGCGCCGAATTCTCATTTCCATGTGGGCCCGCATCCGCGTTTGTGCTGCCTGAGCGGCGGCGACTTCGTTGATTCGTTGGTCGACCAGGCTCTCGTCGATGACATCCGCGTCAAGTGCCTGATCGAGGGCTGCATTCGCCTCGCGCAGACGACGGTTTCTCGCTTGACGTTCGTCACGGCTTTCTGCGGTAAGCCGCCGAATCTGTTGTCGTTGTTCGGGCGTCAGGTTCAGTTGCTGGATCGGATCGCTGGGAGGTGGTGCCGTTGGATCCTGGGCCAAGGCGGAGATCGCCAGACCTAATACTAATAAAGTCGCAAGTGAGATTGTTCTGAACGTCGTCATTACTTCTCCTCGTGATTGATGCGATCGCTAATCAGATCGAGTTCGTCGTCGATTGGGACCAACCTGAGGTCGGCTGCGAGTTGTTCACGTTCCGCGCGTGAGAGCGGCCGGCGATTCTTTGCGCTTCGTTTGCTCTCCGGTCTTTGTGGCCGTGATGGCGGATTGAGTGTCGCAAGTGTGGTTGGAGGCTTCTCCGGCGATGTGTTCTCCTGTTGTTTCGCCAAAGCTTCCTTGATTAATCGATCCACGTCCTGCTGTGTGTAGCTTGCGTCGGTCTGTGCCGTTGTTGGGGTTTCTTTGCTGAAGTTCACGTACAACAATCCGATCAGAACGCAGAACGTGAGTACCGCGAAAGCCGCCGCGCCTTTGAGCCATAGTGGCGACAGGTCGAAAAATTGCTTGAACGCGGCGACTGCGGACCGTCGCTGGAGCCTGGGTGTTGCCGGAACAAACCCCGTCAGCAGCACCTCGTCTCGCCACGCCACAATCGACTGACGAATTATTCCGAATGATGCAGCCTCGTGACGGCATTTCCCGCACTGCTGCAAGTGCGATTCGAACTCGCGCGTTTCGCTCGCGTCCATTTCGTTGTAGAGGAACGTCATCAAGTCTGACGAACGTTCACAATCGGGAGAGTCCGTTCTGGGATTCATACTAATTACCGCTTTCAAACCTCTGAAGCCGCATCTGCAATTGTTTCATAGCCGTGTAGAGCCGCGATTTGACCGTGCTCAACGGCAAGTCGAGCGCCTCCGCAATCTCGCGAAAGGTCAGCTCTTCAAACTCCTTCATGATCACAACCTGTCTCAACTCGAGCGGCAAGCTGTTGATCGCCCGCCGGACCGCCACGCTCTCCTGCCGTCCTTCGACCACTCGTGACGGCGAATAGTGAACGGGCGTAGCAAAACTGGTAGCATCTTTTTCATTTTCATCTTCGAGTGTCGCTTCGCTTCTAACTCGGGCCTGTCGCTGTCTGGTAATGCACTGGTTGACCGCAATCCGGTGCAGCCAGGACGAAACTTTGGCCTCGCCGCGAAAGCCGCGCAGGTTGCGAAACGCGGCCAGAAACGTTTCCTGCGTTGCGTCGCGCGCGTCCTCTTCGCGACCCAGCATCCCGTACGCGAGCGCAAATATGCGCCGCTCCCAGCGCCGCACAATCTCGCCGAAAGCTTCGGCATCGCCGGTCAGAGCTCGCTGTACGATGATCTCGTCGGTGCCTGGAGTATCCATCGGCGCTCAATTGTTTGGACGTTCGTCAACCCGTTCCAGCCGGAAAATCTGGTTATATCTCGGCGATCCTCCGCCTCTGCGGTAAAACACGTCGCAAAACCAGATAACCGCCGAGTCGCGGAGGATCGGCGGGGTACGCAGAGGCAAAGTCAAAAACCAGTGAAAATCTGCGGAAATTGTTATTTTCAAATGTTCAACGATGGCAAATATCGTTGACACATAAGCAGTTGGTCGACAATAATGGGTGCGCGAAGCCGGGTGATTGCCGCCCGGATACCGAAACCCGACAACCTCCGCCGCAAAAACACCTGCCGCGATTGTACCGCCAGATTCCACGAATGCTCGAAAAGCTCGGACGAATCCGTCTCCTCTATATCGTTCTGGGAGTCCTGCTCCTGGTCGGGCTGCTTCCGCTTGCTTTTGCCGGTTTTCTCCTCTCCGGCCGTAGCGCTGCCGAACTACGCGCCATCGAGGGTCGCTACCAGGCCCAGCTCGTGCAGGATAAAGCCCGTCAAATCGAACTTTACGGCCAGCGATATCGCGACGTCGTCACCGGCCTCGCAGGCGCTTTTGAGATTGCCGGCGGCATCCAGGCCTTAGACGACCGCGGCTACGATCAACGGCTCCAAGTGAGACTGCAAGAGGACCCGAACCTCATCGCGCTTGCGCTGTGGCCAGTGGACGGCACCCTCCACCGCGCGTTTCAACCAGAAGTGATCAAACTGGAGGAGGTTGACGCCCGGGTCAGCGAAGTGCTGGCGCGCATGAGCGGGCGTGGCGTCGTCGTTAGCCGCCCGCAGATCATCCGTTCCGGACAGGAGATGGCCTTGACCATCGCTGAACCAGTTCTTGGCGGCAAGAACAATCAGGAAGTAGTCGCTGCAGTCGTCGCGATAGTTTCTTTTCAGGAAGTGTTCGACGCGGTTCAACAACCCACTTCCAAGAGCGAACGTGAGCTTTTAAACGCGGGTCTGCCTGTAGTTTTTGTCGTCGATCAGAACGGGCGCGCGGTCGCGCACCCGGAGGCGAGCGTAGCTTTTTCCGAGAAACCGATGACGGACCTGAAAGTCGTCCAGGACTGGCAGGAATCAGGCTCGCAAGTTCAATCGGCACTCGCTCCCTTCTCGGCAGTTCGCGACGGAAGCACCGTCGAAATGCTCGGCTCGTATGCGACCGCGGAACTCGACAAAAATTCCCGCCTCGGCGTGATCGCGATTCAAAATGAAGCAGCCGCACTGGCATCAGTGGCGGACATGCGCTGGCAAACGCTCTGGATAAGCTTGATCGCGGCGTTGTTTACGATCCTGATCGGAATGTTTTTTGCCAAGAAGCTGACGAAGCCCGTGCAAGAGTTGGCGGGCGGCGCCCATCGCATCGCGTCCGGCGACTTTTCCAAACGGATCGAAGTCACAAGTCGAACCGAACTCGGAGACCTCGGCAACTCGTTCAACCTGATGACCGATCAAATCGAGCGCTTTATCCGCGACCTGCAAAATTCAGCCGAGGAGAATCGCCAACTATTTATCGGCACAGTCAAGGGACTCGCGGCCGCCATCGACGGAAAAGATCCGTACACTCGAGGCCATTCGGAGCGCGTCTCTCGCTTTTCGATGGCGATTGCACAACGTTTGGGTCTGTCGGACGACGAGATCGAAAAGATTCGCATCAGCGCGCTCCTGCACGACGTCGGCAAGATCGCGATCGATGACAACATCCTCAAAAAACCCGCGGCGCTTACCGACGAAGAATACGAGATCATGAAGCAGCACCCGCAGAAGGGCTACAAGATCATGTCGCAAATTCCGGCGATGAAGGAGTTCTTGCCCGGAATGTACATGCACCACGAGATGGTTAACGGCATGGGTTATCCGCAGGGTTTGAAGGGTGACGAGATACCCCTGATGGGCAAGATTGTCGCCGTCGCCGATACGTTTGACGCAATGACCACCGACCGTCCGTATCAGAAGGCGATGAAGTTTGAAGATGCACTGTCGCGCATTGAGAGTTTCGTCGGTACTCGTTACGACTCTTCTGTTGTCGCGGCCCTTTCAGACGCGTGCAATGAAGGGCAGATTCGTCCCGGTGTCGTGAAGTTACGCAAGCCCGCCAAAACGTCTACACAGCCGCCGGTACAAGTTCCACAGACGCCGTTGGCGACGCAGATTTGAATCTCCGTGGTCTGTCGCTATAATCCATCCCTTCATGGGACTTTTTTGGCGACGCAAGAAGGAAGATCAGTTTGTCTCACTTCGTTTAAACGAACCTGCGGCGACGGCACCGACTTCCACCACACCAGAACCATCACCGCAACCGGAAGCTAAACCTGAACCGCCAGTGAAAGTGGCGGAGCCTGCCCCGGTACCTTCGCGTTCACCGTTTCAGACTTCAGTGCTTGGCCTTAACCTCTCGATGGAGGAGTTGCAGGCCCAGGAAGCGGCGCTGGAACAGGAGTTCTCCAACCGTTTTCGCCGTGCGGTCGCAGCGACACGGGATACGCTATCCGAGAGACTCGACACGGTTTTTGCCGGGCGCAAACAGATCGACGACGAGTTGCTGGACCAGCTCGAGGAGGTGCTGATCGCTGCCGACATCGGCGTGCCGACCACGCTCGACATTCTCGAAAACGTGCGACGCGGCGTTGCGCGCAAGCAGATTAACGATATCGAGGCGTTAAAGCAGGCGATCAAGACGGAACTGCTGAACATCCTGAAAGCTTCTGAACGCGAGGGCGTTGCTTCCGAAACGTCCGTGCCGGAGAGCGTAGCGCCATACGTTATGATGATCGTCGGCGTCAACGGTGTGGGTAAGACGACTACGATTGGCAAGTTGGCCCAACGCATCAAAGCGGAAGGCAACGACGTGCTGATCTGCGCGGCCGATACGTTTCGTGCAGCAGCTTCGGACCAACTGGCGATCTGGGCCGAGCGCACGGGCGTGCCGCTGATTCAACAGAAGCAGGGAACTGACCCTGCGGCCGTGTTGTTCGATTCATTGAAAGCCGCGAAGGCCCGCGGCTCGGAAGTCTTAATTGTCGACACCGCTGGACGCCTGCACACGAAGTCGAACCTGATGGCAGAATTGGAGAAGATGAAACGTGTGGCAGCGCGCGAAGTTGAAGGCGCTCCGCACGAAACGTTATTGGTGTTGGACGCGGTGACCGGTCAAAACGGGCTCGAACAGGCGCGGCAGTTTCTCAAAGTCGCCGGAGTCACCGGGATCGTGTTGACTAAGCTCGACGGCACGGCCAAGGGCGGCATTGCCGTGGCTATTGCGAAAGAATTGAACCTGCCGATACGCTACGCGGGCATTGGCGAGAAAGTGGACGACCTCGTCGTGTTCGATCCAGAGCAGTACGTGAATGGGTTATTTGGAAATTGAAGGTACCCCCCCAAAGGCGCATAGTGTATACCTGAATACGGTTGCTCCTTAGCACCTTGGCGGGAGAATTTAGTGCAGACCACCACAACGGCCTCAGAGTCAAAAACCACCTGGACCGACACTGATCGGCGGATGATGGCCCGCGCTCTCGAACTGGCGCGCAAAGGCGTCGGTCAGGTGAGTCCCGGACCACTGGTGGGTTGTGTGATTGTGAGCCCAGCCGGCGAGATTGTCGGCGAGGGGTTCTATCTGTTTGAGGAACTTAATCATGCCGAAACGATAGCGTTGGCCCAGGCGCATGACAAAGCACGCGGCGCCACTGCTTACGTTTCGCTCGAACCACACGCCCACCACGGACGCACACCGCCTTGCACAGATGCATTGCTCGCTGCTGGTATCAAACGTGTCGTCGCGCCGATCGAAGATCTGAATCCGAAAGTTTCAGGCAAGGGTTTTACGCATCTGCGTGCGGCGGGTGTCGACGTTCAGACCGGTCTACTCACAGACGAAGCAACTCAGATCAACGAAGCCTATCTTCACTTCATGCGGACCGGATTACCGTTCGTTCACTTGAAGCTGGCGGTTTCGCTCGATGGAAAGATCGCAACGCGCACGGGTGATTCACGTTGGGTCTCAGGACCGGAATCGCTCGCGCGCACGCACGAGCTGCGTCACGAGTACGATGCGATCATGATCGGAGCCGGAACCGCGGCGGTTGATAATCCACTGCTGACCGATCGTTCGGGATTGCCGCGCCGGCGCGCGCTGGTTCGGGTTGTCGTTGGCGACAGATCCCGTCTCTCACCGGATTCGCAACTGGCCAGGACGGCAGCGGAAGGAGCGCCGTTGCTGGTCCTGGGTGGCGATCTGAAGTCGATCTTAAAAGATTTGGCCGACCGGTCGTTGCAAAGCGTGCTAATCGAAGGCGGCGCAGGCCTCGCCGGGGAGTTTGTTGAGGCCGGCCTCGTGAACAAAGTTACCTTCTTCATTGCGCCGAAACTCGTTGGCGGAACGACTGCGCCGAGCGCTATTGGCGGTAAGGGCGTCGAGAAGATGGCTGACGCGTTGAACCTCGAACGAGTGTCGGTGGTCCAACGAGGCAGAGACCTGGAGATCTCCGGTTATCCTCGCTACGCAAAAGGATGAATTCTCATCCGCTAAAACGGCTGGGCCAACATTTCCTCAAAGACCCGAGAACTGTTCAACGTATAGTCGACGCATTGGATCCGAAACTCGACGAAACGATCGTCGAGATCGGTCCAGGCACTGGCGCGCTTACTAACGCATTGCTTGAGCGGGCGGGACGAGTCGTAGCGGTGGAGTTTGACGAAAACCTCGAGCAGTTGCTGCGCGAACGCTTTGCGGATCGTGCGAACTTCAAACTCGTGATGCGCGACGCTTTGACGACCGATTTCTGCGCGGAAATCCAACCCGCAGCGCGCGCGAGACTGGCAGCTAATCTGCCGTACAACATCTCCACCGCGATTCTCCAGCGATTGATCTTGCAGCGTGAGTGTCTGACAGAAATGGTCGTGATGTTGCAGCGCGAAGTGGTCGAGCGCGTGCTGGCGCCGCCGGGATCGAGTGATCGTGGATACTTGTCGGTGTTGGTTGAAGCCTATGCGGATACAGAGAAGTTGTTTGACGTCGCACCCGGCGCGTTTCGGCCACCGCCAAAAGTGTGGAGCAGTGTCATGCGGCTGACCGTCACGGAAAGGGGTATCGCAAACGAAGACTTGTTCTGGGATACGGTGAGTGCCGGATTTGCGCAGAAGAGAAAGACGATCCTCAACAACTTGCGGCACGCATCGGGGCGTTTGCAGGACGTTCTTCAGCGAAATGGTGGCGCAAGTATCGTATTGTGCAAGGCTGACGTCGAACTGCGACGCCGCGCGGAGACATTAACGATCGAGGAGTGGGGGCGAATCGTCGCCGCGATGGTGTGAGAGCCTTAGCCACAACGAGGCACAAAAGGCACAGACTGCACAGGGCCTTTTGTGCGTTCTGTGCCTTTTGGTGGCTAATAACCTATCGCTGGTGAACCACTACCCTGATACCTCTCTTCGGACGCAACGACAGCACGGGCAGCACTTCAACTTTTTCATCCGTGAGCGAAAACCTGAATCGCTGACCGATCGTCGCCAGCAGCAAAACGATCTCCATCATCGCGAAATAGTTGCCGATACACTGCCGCGGTCCACCGCCGAAAGGGAAGTAGGCGTACTTTGGCAGTCGTTCGCTCGCACCGTCGGACCATCGTTCCGGTTTGAACGCCGCCGGATCCTCAAAGAAGCGCGGATCGCGATGAGTAACCCACTGAAACGCGAACACCTGCGTGCCTTTCGGCACGTGAAATCCTCCCAACTCGGTGTCTTCGATCGCCTCGCGTCCGACGGCATACGCCGGTGGATATAGCCGCATCGTCTCTTTCGCGATCATCTCCGCGTACTTCAGCTTCGGAAGATCTTCTATGTGCGGCGTTCGCCCACCCAGTACTTCGTCAAGTTCCGCATGAAACTTCTTTTCGGCGTCCGGGTTTGAAGCGAGCAGGTACCAACTCCACGACAACGCCAGCGCCGTGGTTTCATGACCGGCGAGAAACAATGTCATCACTTCGTCTCGGAGTTGGGCGTCGTTCATTTGCGACCCGTCTTCGTCCTGCGCTTCGAGTAGCATCGACAAGAGATCACCCTCATCGGAACCGCTGGCGCGACGTTCGGCAATGATGCGAAAAACTATCCGATCGATCTCGCTAACGGCGTTGAAATAACGACGATGACCAGGCGTCGGCAGGCGATTATCGAGAATCCACTTCAATGTCGCCTGTGAAGCAAATGGCTTTACGAGGCTGGTAAGAATCTGTCCGACATGGTCCGCGTCGCGTGAGACGTCAGAGTTAAAAAGTGTCTTTACAACGATCTCAAGGGTAAGACGCGTCATATCGCGAGAGAGGTCGCGTTCTTCGCCGTCCTTCCACGTGTCCAGCATGCGTTGCGCATACTGGACCATAATCTCCCCGTACGAGCTGATTCGTTGCCGGTGAAACGCCGGTTGGGCTAGGCGTCGTTGCCGGCGCCAAAACTCGCCCTCGCTTGTGACGAGCCCGTTGCCGACAAGCCGGTGGAAAAACGGCGAACGCAGCGATTGTGCTTTCCGGTAACTGCGAGCATTCGTGGTGAGGAGCGCTTCGATATCTCTCGGGTTGTAAATAAAGTAAGCGTGAACGTAGAGAAACCTCGTATGAACCACATCACCGTACTCGCGACATCGTTCAATGAATCCGAGCGTGTCGCGATTGAACTCGCGCATCACCCCCATGATCAATTGGCCCTTCGGCCCGGGCGGCCTTGTTTGCGTCATCGTAGTCGAGATTTTATCAAGACTATCCCTTCGGTGGCTGATGGTTTTCATGAATGTTTCGGTAACTCTCCCAATCTCAGATAGGAGAAACTCAATGGCAAAAGCAAAAGGCTACACGCGACGACAAGTCATCGGCACGATGACGGCAGCAGTCGCGACCACGTCCATATTCGAAGCAAGTGCGGCAGCAGCAGGACCCAACGCCTCTCAGCAGGTCCAGGCCGCTCGTGTGACTGGATACTCGTTCGGTTGGAACACTAGAAGCAGAAATGGGATCTTGTACCTGTATCTGGAGAACGGGCTCACACCAGCCACGATTAGCGTCGCTTCCCCTGACGAATTCGCGGGCTACCTTACCATTCTGAAGGAGGCAAATGTCGCCTTCGATTCGAACGGATGGCTACACACAGGCACACGCCGTCCAGGTTGAATTGCCCAGGGTTAGTCAATAGTCAGGGGGTTTTCTTGGTTTCAAGCACGCCGCGGCGGACGCCTTTGGCGGAGCTATCGATGAGGTTGTCCAGGCGGCGGACGCGGGTCTCTTCTTTCTTCGCGCTCATGACCCAGAAGATGCACACCCTGCGAATTGAAGGTGGCTCGGATTGAAAGAACTCCCACGCGCGTTTGTTCGCGCGGAACTTCTTTTCAAACTCGGGTGAGAACTCGCGGGGTTTGTTTTCGAAGGCGTATATACCGGTCCGCTTCGGATCGCGTAGCGCGTAAGCCTTGAGTCCGGGCTCCGCCATCCTTCCCTCTTTTTGTAAACGTTCGACGTGCCGGACGTTGACGTTACTCCAGATGCTCCGCGCCTTCCTGGGCGTGAACCGCTGCATATAACTGATTTCGTCGATAGACTTGCGCACACCATCGATCCAACCAAAACACAGCGCTTCATCGAGCGCTTCAGGGTACGTAATACTCTTCTTCCCCGAAGCTTTCTTATAGAAACCGATGAACAACTCGGTGGCCTTGTCGTGGTTCTGCTCCAGCCACTTCCGAAACTGGTCAGGCGAATTGAAAAACTTTGGCTTCATCGAAGGTAATTAATTCGAAGGGACCGGCGCTTTCCCCGGCAACCAATCCGGACGAAAGTTCGAATTGGCCAGCCAGCGGATCGGCGCGACAAGAGAGTTGAGTGAACGCGTCATGAAAGGAAAGTCGATCTTGCTGATGTCGTCACTTGCCCGGTGATAGTCAGTGTGCAAGCCATAACTCGAGATCGTATGGGCCACCACACCGCGCAGGGCGAGCGTGTAGTTGTCTGACCGCTGGAAAAAGTTCTGTTCAGGATGAGGATCGGCAACGAGCGAAGCGCCCTGTTTAGCCAGTGTGGGACCAAGATTGGACCGATCGTGACCCGTCAGCCACAGAGTTGCGGCGGGAACTTTCGGATCCGGCCGGCCGAGCATTTCGAAGTTGACATTGGCAACGATGTTAGTCAGCGGTACCGGTGATTTTGCTATAAAGTAGCGCGAGCCGTGACCACCAGTCTCCTCACTACCGAAACATACGAAATAGATCGTACGGCGCGGCTTGCGCCCGGCCGCGAAGACGCGCGCCATTTCCAGCACGGCCACGCAGCCGGAAGCATCGTCGTCAGCGCCATTGAAGATCTTGTCGCCGGTAGCAGCTTCATTAATTCCGAGATGGTCCAGGTGGGCACTGAGTACTATCACCTGGCTCGCGGCCTTTGGATCCGACCCGCGCAGTACCCCGACCGCGTTCCAAGTCGAGCGTGATTCTGCGGCTTGGATTTGACCTGAGAACTCGGCCTTCGCGCCGTTACCCATCGCAGTCACCGCATCGAGGGCTTGCTGACTCAGGTTAATCACGGCAAACGGTTGATCCCCGCTTGTTTCACCGCCAATTCGTGCCCGCAGCGACGGCAAGCGCGCGTTTCCCGCCTCGCGAGTGCGCCGGTTGTTTTCAGTTTCCAACAACGCTACCGCAGCAGCACCGGCCTCATAGGCCTTCATGATCGTTGGCTGCCGCTTCTGCGGATCGCTAACCGACTTGATAACGACAACCGCGCCTTTGGCGGGCGCGCCTGCTTCATCTATCACTTGTATATCGCCGGTGATCTTCGTAGCACGCAGAAATGCCACGAGAAAATCGCGACCGAATTGCCACGTTTGAGTGTTGGCGCCGGAGGAAACCGTAAAAGACGGTGGCGCGCTAAACCTCGTCGACTCGAGCGTCACGCGTTGCACGAAATCTTTATTGCCTTTGGCGTCGGCATCGCCGCCGGGCTCAAGCCCAAACGAACGAAACTGGGAGCCGATGTATTCAGCCGCGAGTCGTTCGTTGTTCGTGCCGCTGCCGCGCCCTTGCATTGCGTCGCTCGCGAGAAAGCCGAGTTCGGCGCGAATATTGCGCTCGAGAATGGGCGCAGATGTTGGCGTTGGACGAGCGCGTCGGTTCTGCGCAGCGACAGGTAACGGCGCGGTGATAAGCAGAAAGATAACAGACAGCGTTACAGCGAGACGTTGTAGGTTCATCCGTTGTTTTCCCATGGGTTTTGGAACTGTCCACTCCAGGTTCTCGCGTGCTCCGTGTTCTCTGCGTTAAATAATTCTGTAAGATTAGGTTCAACGCAGAGAAACTCAGAGATACGCAAAGATAGCTGAGAAGTGTTGCGCTAGCGTGCGGTGGAAGTGCTCGATGGACCAGCAGCCTTCTTGATGTACTTGTCGTACCAGGCCAGGTATCGCTCCATCCGATCGCGTTGATAACTCGGCCGCTGGATGCCGTGGTTTTCGTTGGGATAGATGATGAGCTGGGTGTCGACTCCCAGCGTCTTCAACGCCTGGTACATTTGCTGACTGCCCTGGATAGGTACGTTGAAATCGCGCTCACCGCCGAGAAACAGCGTCGGCGTCTGAATGCGATCCGCGTGCAGGAACGGATAAGAGATCTTTACGTAGGTCTCCCAGGCTTTCGGATTCCACGGTGGTCCAATCTCGTGATCGTATTGAATGATGTACTGGTCGGTTCCGTAAAACGCGACGGTGAAAGCCACCCCTGCGCCGCTCGTAGCCGCTTTGAAACGATTATCGGTGGCGATTACGTAGTCAGTCAGAATACCGCCGTAACTCCAACCGCCGATGCCAAGTCGATCAGGATCGGCAACCCCCATTTTGATTACGTGGTCCACTCCGGCGAGCAGGTCCTGAACTTCGTAGTTGCCCCAGTCGGCGAAGATCGCTTTCGAGAACTTTGATCCCCGACCAGCACTGCCCCGATAGTTCACTGCCAGCACGGCGTAACCGTAGGCTGCGAACATCTGTCGCTCGAGACTAAACGAATGCTGGTCCTGTGAGTTTGGTCCACCATGAATTCTCAACAACAGCGGCACCTTCGTTCCTTTGACGTAGCCGACCGGATAGGTCAGCAGAGCGTTGACCGCCGTGCCGTCCTTGCTTTTGAAACCGACTTCCTCCGTGACGCCGAGATCAAGTTCCGCAAACAGCGCGTCGTTTTGGGTCGTTAACTGACGCAGTTTGTCGCCCTCCATAACATAGACCTCGGTCGCTTTTGCGTTACCGCCCGATAACAAGACCGTTCGCCCGGCCGCGGAATTCAAACTCGAAACGACTACCGACGACGGCATTAATCGTTCGACTTTGCCGCCAGAAACGCTCGCTCTTGCCGGATACACCGATCGATCGTCGACTACGAGGAAACGGAGCCATTTGCCGTCAGGACCAAACCGCGGCGCACCGACTCCGCGGTCCAATTCTTCGATGGCTTTAAATCGTTCCGGAGGCTTGCTGCCGTCAGTTGGGACCAGCGCGAGATGGTCCATGCTGTACGCGCCGTACTTCATCTCGTCGGCTTCGAGAAAAGCAATCCACTTTCCGTCCGGGCTCCATTCGGGGCGCGAGCGTCCGGCGCGCGTGCCCATCGGCGTCAACTGTTGTTCCGTCGATCCGGGCTTGGCATCAATTACGTAAAGTTGTGCCACCGGATCACGATCCGGATCGTCTGTGTGGTTACTCATAAAGGCGATGCGCGCACCATCCGGCGACCACGCGGGCGAACTCTCGTCCCATTTGCTCTTCGTCAACCGGTCAAGTTTTTTTGTTTCGAGATCGAAAAGATAAATGTAGCTATGACGGCCAGACAGCAGATATCCCTGGCCGTCCTGCTTGAATCGATAGCGATCGATCACGATTGGCTTCGGGACGCGCGGTGTCGCTGTCGCACCGGGTTGTGGTGAGGGGGTAGGTTCGGCTTCAGGATCCGGATCGCCAATCACCAGCGCAAGACGTTTCGCGTTGGGCGACCATTCGTGTCCCTGCAAACGGCCTTTAATCTCCGTCAGCTGAAATGCTTCACCGCCGCTTCGGTCCAGAAGCCAGACTTGATTGCCTCGCGCCTTGCCGGGCCGCGACGAAGTAAACGAAAGATACTTGCCGTCCGGACTCCAACGTGGCGAGTTCTCGCTTTCACTGCTGAACGTGATCTGCCGGTTGTTGCTGCCGTCGATATTCACCATCCAAATATGTGAATTTGAGCGGTCCGCTTTAGCATCGACTGTGCTGACGACATAGGCCACCCAATTACCGTCAGGCGACACTTGCGGATCGCTCACGTTACGAATGCGGCTGAAGTCGTCGACTCTTAGCGGACGTCGCGCCGTTTGGGCCGCAGTTACGGCGGCAAGAGCGACCAGCAGGAACGGGATAATGAAAGACTGACGTCTTCGGAGCATTGGGGTTGGCCTCCTGAAAGGTAAACTGTTTTCAGTGCGATTACGGCAGCGCGCAAAGCGGGCAGTTTACCAAACAGGAGGCCAAAAGTGACAGGAGGATCGGTCTTGGGCCTTGGTCTTGATCTTACTGTTTTGTTTTTGTGCTTGGCTCATAAACCAAGTACTAAGCACAACGTACGACGACCAATACCTAAGGCCTAAAACCTAAGTCCGTTACTCACCACGGGTGATGTACTGACGACCGGGCGCGTAGTTAACGCGACGTAGTTCCTTCATACGGCCATCGTCGAGCGTGCCTTCCACGATTTCGTAGCCGAGCAAAGCAAACACTCGCCCGCGGAGGAACAACGGTCTCGCATTGCCGTACCAGTCGACGCACGACGCGCGACACTTATCGTCGATCGCGTTTTCCGTTTGCGCGCCGAGTTCGCCGATTTCACGAAACTGCAATGAGTTGTTACGCAGGAACAGGATCGCCGCCGAGTTTTCAAACAGATGCCGGTATCCCGCTCGACCAGGAACACTGATCGGCAGACCAAGCGTTCCCGAATCATCGCCGTCCGGCTTGTAGAAGAAACCATGACTACGCAGTTCACCCTGCGACGCTCCCTTGCGCGTGTAACGGGATGCGATCTCCGGCCACTCTCCCAGGCGCAGGGAAGTGAAGTGTAGATCTTTCCCATCGGTGCCGACGACGACAGCGTCTGAACCCATTTGTTCGATACGATCGACGCCGTGTGGCAGAATCATCTGATGCGAATTGCCTCGCGCCCAATTGACCATGTAGAGGTTCGACTGAACGGCCTGATTCGTAGCATAACCCCAGCCGCTGCCGGTGCCGTAAATCAAGTAATCATGCACAAAGCGATTTTGAAACGTGTAGCCCGCGGGTTTTTGCAACCGCCGGTAGTTAGATGCTGGTATGGCCTCGCTACCATCCGAAAAACTCGCAACCGGCACTCGCATCAAGGCGAGTGAACCTTCAGCCACTTCGGCACCCCACATGCCGTCGCCACTCGATTCGGCTCTCACCAGAACGTTCAGATGCTGATCTTCACTCTGGAGGAAAGAGAACTGGTCGACCGGGCTTCCTGACGCGCGCAAGGCGCTGGGACCAGAACCATCAAGTGGCATGCGAAACACGATCGAAGGTGATTTATCTTTCGCATGGCGCGCCCAGGAGCTGGTCCACACGTAAACCGCATCAGGTGAGACGTAGAACACGCGTCCTGCCGGCCCAAGCACAGATGTACCCTGGCAGTCGAACCCGCCATTCGCGAGATCGCATACGGTCACGGTATGCATGGCCATACCGTAATTGACGTCGAACTCCGTTTCCGGTCGGTAAACACTGGTCGCCGCCACGATGCGGCGAAACTCATTAGCTCGCGCGCCTCGATGCCAGCGGCGCACCGCTGGAAATGATCCAAACGGATCTTCCATGCCCGGGTAAAAGTAATGAGGCGCGTAGAAAATCAGCTTGTTGCCGATTAGTCGGCTCGCGTAGTTGCGTGACGAGTAGTAATCGTTCGAGCGCAGGTGATAAGTCGAGCGATACGAGAGTCGACCCTGATCGTTGATATTGAACAAACCGATTTCCGTGCCACCGCGATCGTAGCTGTAACCGATCACAACGACAGAGTCACCTGCGACCAGCATTTCGTCGTACCAGGTTGATTCCGGATTGATGTCTGGAGCGAAGGCGTCGACTGCCGACACGGGTTTCAATGAGTTATCACCGATCTTCACCGTGAAGAGTCGACCACGCCGCAGAACTACAAGGTGATTGCCATGGACCTTAACGATTCCGCCTTCATCGACACCGGCGTGCTGCGTGTTGGTTACGGACTCTTCCGCATCAGTGCCGGCTTTGACTTTCGCGGGTGCTGGTGCGCTATTAGCGTCTGCTGCCCCCGCTATTTTATCTTCGGCGCGGCCCATCTCCTTTTTCTGCTTTTCGGCAAGTTCACGGAAATAGCGCCTGAGCTCCTGTTCAGAAGCAAACGCCCGCATCGTCTTCGCGGTCTGAAGGCTGGTCGGTAAAACAGGCGAAATAGTGCCGGTTGGTCCGGCCATAAAGGCCACAAGAGTGGAAGTGACTATCGCTGCAAGAGCAAGCGGCAGGAGTAAAAAGGTTTTCATGACGGGATTAACCTCGCGTTTTCAATCTCAAACTATTGAGATGAACGCGCCCCCGCCAAAAACTTGCATTACGGGCGCTGCCATTCGCGCTTGAGAAGACCGTAGAAGAGGGCGTCCTGGAGTTCGCCGCCGACGTGCCAGCGTTCGCGAAGAAAGCCTTCGCGCTGGAAGCCGAGGCGTTCCAGGGTGCGGATTGAGGCGGTGTTGCGAGGATCGACGTCGGCTTCGAGTCGACGAAAATTCATCACGTCGAAGGCGTGGACAATCAGTGCCGTGAGGGCTTCGTTCATGTAGCCCTGGCCCCAGAAAGCTGTACCCATTGCGTAGCCGATTTCAGCACGGCCGTTACTGACACTGAGGTTGAAGAGCGTAACTGTGCCGATCAGCGTGTTCGTATCGCGCAGTGCGAGGCCCCATTTCCATGCGGAGTCTCTCAGATTGTTCTGCTTGATTTCGCGCTGCATTGCGGCCGCCGCTTCTCGATTCTGGAGTGGGCCAGAACTCCAGTAACGCATCACGCGTGGGTCGGAAAAGACTTCATAGAGCGCATCGATATCGTCTTCCGATGTCCAGCGCATTACGAGACGGGGTGTTGTGATGGTTGGTAACGAGTTTGAATCCATGCCTCGCGATTGTAGCGAGGGGTGACCACGAAGGGCCACCCCCTAAACAATCGGAAACTACTTGCCGTCGTCTGGTGGGATCGTGAGTTGCTGGCCGATCTGAATCTTGTCGGGATCGTTCAGCTTGTCGCGGTTCGCGTAAAAAATCCGCATGTATTCGTTCGCGTCGCCATAAAACTGCTTGCTGATCTTGGAAAGATTGTCGCCGCTCTTCACTTCGTATGTTTGACCTCCGGCGCCCTGACCACCACCTGCCGCGGCTCCTAGTGCGCGACTCTGGTCGACGCTGATTTCGGCGGTAATGTCGTCAGCATTCGGGTTGACGAGTTTGACCTGGTCCCAAAACTTGTTCTTGGCCTCTTCAGAGGGTGCGATGGCGCGAATGAACAGCTTGTTGTCCTGAACGTGCAGGTTCAAAAACTGTATTTTTTCGTTGTCAGAGACTGTGAGCAGAGTCTGATACTTCTGCTTGAGTTCATTAAAGCGTTGCTGCGCGCCTTGTTGCTGTTCAGCTTGGGCAGCACCGCGTCCAAACATTTTGTCAAAGAGTCCCATAATAATTTCCTTTCGTTTACATAACGCCAACGGGGGAATTCCGGGGTATTGCTCGAATACGGTTTGGAGGTTTGCAAGGATGATACTACTTCTTATCCGTATCGCAAGGTGTCAGCGTAATATTTCGGTAACGAGTTTATTGACATGAATGCGTGTGGTATCGAGCAATCGCATGCCGTTGTGCTCTTCAGCGCGCAGGAGGAGCGGCAACTCGGTGCCGCCGAGAATCAGACCCTCGATGTTGTCGCGACGTTTCATCTCGTCAGCAATCTCTAGTAGACGCGCGCGCGTTTCCGGAAGGAATACGTCCTTGAGCAGTTCTCCGAGATAAATCCCGTGAATGTAATCCTGTTCCTGGTCGGTTGGCAGCGCTAACTTCAGGCCGGCGCGCGAGAACACCTTCGGATAGAAAGGCGCCTGCATTGTGAATCGCGTGCCGAATAAACCGACAGTATTTACTCCGCGCGCCTGCACTTCTTCGCAAGTCGCTTCAACGATACTGATCAACGGTATTGGCGAGCGCTGCTGAAGTTCGTCGAAGACGATGTGCGGCGTGTTGGCGGTGAGCGCTCCGATATCGGCGCCCGCTTTGTGAAGTCGTATGAATTCGGCGGCCAGACCATCGGCGACCGCGGCCAGGTTCCCGGCCGTCATCCACTCGATCATCTGTTTGAGATCGATACTGGTGATAATCAGCGGCGGCGAATGACCGTCTGCCTGTTCGCGAAACTTTGCGACAAGCAGACGGTAGTAGTCGATCGTCGACTCAGGACCCGTGCCGCCAATCAAGCCGAGCGTTTTCATTGTTGGGTAGTTGTACTCTTCGTTATCTCACCAACGTCATACTCGGGCTTCGAAACGCCCATGATCCATTTGTCAAACCAGCCAACGATGTGTTGCAAACGTTCGATGCGATGCCACGGCTGTCCGGAGCGCGAGAGTTCGTGCGACTCGTTTGGAAAGCGGACCATCACCGTCGGTATCTTCCGATACTTCAGCGCGCGAAACATGGCTTCGCCACCTGGACCGGTCGGCGTTCGCCAGTCAACCTCGCCGAGAATCAACATTAACGGCGTTTGGATCTTGTTGACGTGAGTGATTGGCGATCGACGTCGATAGTCTTCCGGATCTTCAAATGGCGGCGCCTTGAACCACGTCGGATGGAACAGCGTGAAGTCCGCGGTGTACCACCAATCGGTCCAACTTGCGATGTCGCGTTGCGAGACTGCTGCAGCGAATCGGGTCGTCTGACCGATGGTCCAGTTTGTTAACAACCCGCCGCCACTGCCGCCAGTCACAGCGAGTTTCTTATCGTCGATGTATCCGCGACGGATTAACTCATCAACGCCCGCCATCAAGTCTTTGTAATCGTCGCCCGGATAGTTGTGCTGAATGATGTTGCCAAACTCCTGACCGTAGGTTGTGCTCCCGCGCGGGTTGGGGTAGAGCACGACGTAACCTTTCGCAGCCATCCACTGAAACTCATGATCAAAAATGAAGCCATAGGCAGCGTGTGGGCCACCGTGAATGTTCAGAATCAACGGATACTTCTTATTCGGATCGAAGTCGGGTGGTTTTTGCACCCACACCTGTATCTTCTTTCCGTCGAAACTGTTGTGCCAGATCTCTTCGGGTTCGGTAAGGTTTAGTTTTGAGAACAAGTCTTCGTTGAGACGCGTGAGTTGTTTTGGTTGCGCGCCTGCCTTGTCGAGCCAGTAGAGATCGCCGATTCGCGTCGGCGTTGAGATCACCAGAGCAAACTTCGACGCATCGGGAACGGCGCGAAAATTGACGACCGCGTGATTGCCCGTCGTAATATCTGCCAACCGGCCACTCGCAGCGTCAAACGACCCGACATTCGCTTTGCCTTCCTTCGCATAGCCGATGATGATGTTGCGACCGTCGGCGGACCAGACCGGCAGATTGCCACCACCGCCGCGCGGTGCCCCGTTGTCGCCGGTCAATCCGCTACCGATGTCGTAATCGAACGAAGCGGTGAGGTTACGCGGTTTCGATCCTGCTGCCATGTCCATCACCCAGAGATCGGGTTGTGAGTACGAACGAATCGGTTGACGGACGGCTCCGATCATCGCCAGTTGTTTGCCGTCAGGACTCAGCGTGAACGCGCCTGCACCCATCTCGAACGACGTGAACTTCGTCGGTGTGCCGCCTGTCGCGGCGACTGAATAGATCGTGGTCGTCGGCAATTCGAAATATGGCTCGTCGATCTGATCCGATTCGAAATAGACCATCGAACTATCTTTGGACCAGAACGCGCCGCCCTCATCGTAACGTCCGCTAGTCAGTTGTTTCGGCGTAACTTTTTCATCGCCGGTTTTGGGAGCAGTGACGACCCAGATGTGTTGAGGATGTTTGAAGTCGAGATATCCGGCGCCGTTCGAGCGGTAGACCGCCCGAGTAATCACGCGCACGTCGCTCTCACGTTCGGGGGGCGTGGGACTCGCTGCGGGGCTCGGCGCTGGTTGCGTCGAAGGGGTGTTGTTGCGTGCAGCCTTCGCGAGATCTTCCGGCGTCGCGGAGTTGTAGAAAAGGATCATCTTTCCGTCCGGCGACCATTGTGGACCACCGGCGCCGCGTGGCAGTGTCGTAAATTGAAAAGGCTCGCCACCACTCATCGCCAACATGAACAACTGTGGAGGTTCTGTTCGGCCGCTCACCTCCGGCGCGCGCACGAACAACAGGTACTTTCCGTCCGGCGACCAGCGTGGAGCCGTATCGCGTGGTCCATTGGTCAACTGGCGCGTCTCGCCGGTAGCGGTCGCAATAGTCCAGATCGCGGTGTTGTAACCGTCCTTGCGGTCGTTTACGGTGACGCGTACGAAGGCGACGCGCGATCCGTCAGGCGCGACCTGCGGGTCGCCGATCCACACGAAGTTGAAAAGATCCTTCTCGGTGATGTTTCGTTTTTGAGCGAACGCGGGCGCGTTTATAGAAACGACAACGGCTACGATCACTGGCAGCAACGAGATACGAAAACGCATAGGGTTTTCCTTTCGGCAAACAGGTGTGGTTGGCGCGCGTATTCTACTAGAGAGTTACAGCTTTCGGTAAACGTAATAGACGACGCCGGAGTAGTCGTCAGTCACGAGAAACGCGTTCTTTCCAAAGCTGAAAATGTCAGCGGGGCGTCCATTGATCTTCGTTCCGTCATGGAAGCCCGTGATGAAGTCTTGGACTGCGGCGGTTCCGGATTCAGTAATTTTGACCACTCTGTAACCGCGTCGCAGGCGTCGCTTTGTGGAACCGTGCAGAGCGACGAGGAAGGAGTTGGCCAGGGTGGGATCGTTGGTTGAATCAAAGTATTCGAGTCCGAGCGGGGAGCTGTGTGAGGGGAACGGCGTGTGCGCCGCCGGCACTTTGCGGCAATCGAATTTCTTGTTACGCAAGTTGAACTGCGGGTCGGAAAAAATTTTGGCGCCGGCCTGAAAACAATATGGCCAGCCATAATTCTTTTCTTCTTCAATTGAATAAAACGTATCTGCCGGACGGTTGTCGCCGAGATGATCGGAACCCATGTTGGTGGCCCATAAGCGATCGTTCGCCCACTTGAGTCCCACGGCGTTGCGTAAACCGTGAGCGTAATATCGCTGGTTCTTCCCATCAGGATCCATCTCGACGATTGTTGCCCGCACTTCTTCCTTCTCTTCACACGCGTTACAACTGCTGCCGACAGCGACATAAATTTTCCCGTTGCCTCCGACAACGACGGTGCGCGTCAGATGCCAGCCGCCGTACTTGTACCCGAGACCATAGTCAGGAAATGTTGCCAGCACTTCCGGCTCGCCAGGTGGCGCTTCGCTGCCCGCTTCGTAACGATAACGAACGAGACGATCCGTGAGGGCGAGATAGAACCAGTTTCTGCCGGATTGATCAGTATGAAAGGCAACGCTGTTAGGATTGTGCAAGTTGCTGAGATATTTCGTCAGCTTCTTGAACTGCCGCGTTGCGGGATCGAAGTCGTCGAGAATGTAAACAACACCACGCTTGTTGTCCGTGAGGTTATACATGTCCGTGACGAAGATGCGATCGTCAGGACTGCGGGCCATGAAACGGGCGCGCTTCAGACCCTCGGCGGCGACGCTGATGCCGAAGCCGTCAGGGAGTTTCAAGTCGAACGACTTACCGTTGGCGAGCTTGATGTGATGCGTAGCCGCGGATGCTGCGTCCGCAAAGGCAGCGACAATAAACAGGACCAGTACGGCGCGTTTCACGCGGGAGAAATTAACACAGATCTCAAAGCACCCGCATGAATGCGACCAGATCTTTTTTCTCCTGCGCGGTTAGCTTCAATTCCAGGACGAGATTGAAAAACTCAACCGTATCCTCGAGCGTCAGCAAACGACCATCGTGAAGATACGGTGGCGCCTCTTTGATGCCGCGCAACGGAAACGTCTTGATCGCTCCCTGCGCGGTGATCATCATCCCACCTTCCATGCGCGGCTTGAAAAAACGTTCGACCGCCAGGTCGTGCATCTGATTGTCGGTGTAGAAAGGCGGCTCGTGGCAAACGCTGCATTGGGCCTTCCCGAAAAACAGGTCTTCACCGCTAATTTCACTCTGCGTCGCCCTCGACCGATTCAAACGTCCAAGCAGGTTAAGTTTGGGCGCCGGCGGAAAGTCGAGTAACGCCTGAAACTCGGCCATGAAGTGGACCTGCGAACCGCGCTCCAGAATGTTCACGCCCTTTTTTGTCGCGAGTACAGGATCGCCGTCGAAATAGGCCGCGCGTTGTTCAAACTCCGTGAAGTCCTCAACGTTTTTCAGTGCTCGTTGCGATCCAAAGAGTCGTTGAATAAACACGCCACGCAACGACGTGGTCTCGATCCGGCGACGATTTTCCTGCGGTCGAATATCGCCGACCAGGTGAAACGCCGCCGACGTGTGACCATTCACGTGACAATCAAAACAAGCGACGCCAAGCATGCCGTCGGCGCGCTCCGTCTTGCGATCTGCGGTGGCGTTGAACTGTTGTTGCGGAAACTGCGTCACCAGCAGGCGCAAGCCTTCGAGTTGTTTGGGATTCAGAATGCCATTGAACAAATCGTAAAAATTATTGACCGTGATCAGTTGACCTTTCGACACGTCGCCCAGGTCTTTGCGCGAAGTCAGAAACATCGCGGGAGGAAACTCTGGCAGAAAATGATCCGGCAGATCGAAATCCATGTCGAACCGTTCGACCCGCGGCAAGAGTTTGATCTGGGCCTGCGAAAACACCATGCCGCCCACAGGGTGATTGACGTGTGGTAACGGCAGGTAGGGGAACGCATCCTGATCTCGGATCGCATCCGGAGTCATTTGACCGAGCCGATCCCAAGTCAGGCCGGCTTTGAGTTTCGCAGTCGGCCCGACGGGAATCGGCTTACCGCGCGTCATACGCACGCTTTCATCGACGCGTCGGCTAAGATCGTAACGCTCTTCAAGTAAACGCTGGTGGCCAGCCGCGACCCCTGCTTTCGCGGCTTTGTCGCGCGCGCGCACGACATCGAAAGGCTCTTCTATAACGGGTGAAAATGAAGACGGCCGCTGCTGTTGAGCGCGAGCTGCGTCGGTAACAATCAAAATCGTCGCGGTCAAGAGTACAAAGACGGCTATTAGAAGGACTTTCAGTCGCGCGGTGTCTTTCATGATCGAAATAACACGCGAACCGCCGGATTATTCCCTGGAATTTTTTTGCCGGTTGAGTGTTAATCTAGAATGGCTTCCCCCGCGGACGAAAACCATGGACGCCTCCGTTAACAACGCGGCCTTTAGTCAGGCGGCCCTCGCGCACATCGATGCGCTCTACGGATACGCCATGACTCTCACGCGTAATGCCACAGAGGCGGAAGATCTCGTTCAGGAAACTTATTTGCGAGCGACCGGCGCGGCGAACCAACCGCAGCTTAACGGGAATCTGAAGGCCTGGCTGTTTGTAATCATGCGAAATGCCTGGCTCAACCAGGTGCGGCACGACCAGAGTGGTCCAAGGTTCGTTGAGCTGGAACTAAACGAGCAGACGGACGACGCCCGCGGCAATCCGCATGTTGTTTACCTGAGGAAGCTGGAACGAGAACAAGTGCGAGCGGCGATCGAGAAACTTCCGGAGGCGTACCGAGAGATTGTGGTATTGCGCGATTTTGAAGATTTGAGTTATCAGGAGATTGCGATGGTGTTGGACTGCCCAGCCGGTACGGTGATGTCGCGTTTGGGGCGGGCTCGTGCGAAGTTGCGAGAGTCGCTTTCAACGTGGCAGAGCAAGAGCCGTGCGCGTGCGGTCTGATTTTGCGAATGAAGAATTGTGAAGACATTCGTCGACGCTTAAACCTGTATCTCGATAACGAGTTGCTGGGCGAGGATCGTGTGGCTGTTGAGACGCACCTGCGGGAGTGTCAATCGTGCGCGGTGATTTTTGAGCGTGAACAGTCGTTCATCAACGCAATCCGGGAATGCCGACCGTTGCACGTTGCGTCTCCCGTGTTGCGTGCGAGAGTGCAGGAAACATTGAGTGGATCGGAACGCGAAACAACGACCGCACGTAAGGTCTCGCGGTCACGTCTGACGTGGGGTCTCGCCATCGCGGCTACACTGCTTCTATTACTGTTACCGATCGTTATCTGGCGGACTATGAGTCGTTCCGATAAGCCGACGGCGTCGAGTTTTGCGTTAATGGCAGCGGACCACCATTTGCGCCGGACGCGCGGTCAGTTGCCCCTGGAGGTTGAAACGGCCGCGCCGCAAGTCATCTCCGACTGGTTCGCGAATAAAGTGAACTTCAGCGTCAAACTACCGAACTACCAGGAATCGTCGGGACAGGAAAGGCTCTACGAGTTGGAAGGCGCCCGGCTGGTCGGATACAAAGATGATTACGCCGCTTACGTTGCCTACCTGATGAAGCAACGGCCGATCAGTTTGGTAATCACCTCGGATTCAGTCGTCAAGCCGTCGGGTGGTGAAGAGATCGTCGCGCGCGGCCTGAAGTTTCACTACAACGCGATCCACGGATTGAAAGTGCTCACCTGGTCAGATCGTGGACTGACCTACGCACTCGTCTCCGATCTCGAAGAGCGTGGTCAGCAGTCCTGCATAGTCTGCCATCAGGGCACAAAAGATCAGGATCTCATCGCCCCCCTCAAGCCGCGGTAATCGCTTCTAAATAGGCCGGTTGTTTACAAAGCTGGTTCTTGGTCCACATTTTTCGTACACTTACGCCCACCATAACCCGGCTCCCCTTTTCAATGCCGTTCTTCTAGTTGCCTTATGTCCAGATACTTCCTTAGAGAAACCCTCAAAGTCAGAAACTGTCTGCTCGTCGCAATAGTGATCGCCGTTGTGTCGGTCGGTCTAAGCCACAAGTTCTTGGACTTTCGATCCAAAGCGAGCGCAGCGTCAACGTTTACAGTGACGAACGCCCAGGACTCCGGCCCGGGATCTTTGCGTCAGGCGATCCTTGACGCGAACGCGAACGCCGGCCCCGATGTTATCAACTTCAGCATCGGCTCTTTCCAGCAAACAATCGTCTTGGCTTCGCTGTTACCAGTCATTACCGATCCGGTGACGATCGACGCCACGACCCAGCCGGGTTTTGCCGGGGTGCCGCTTATCGAAGTTCTACCCGATCGCACGATCGTAGGCGACGGGTTCAAGTTCACTGGCGGCAACAGCGTTTTGCGCGGGCTGGTCATCAACCGGTTTCGTGGTCACGCCGTCGTTCTTGAAACCGCCGGCGGTAATGTGATCGAAGGGAATTACATCGGCACTGACGTCACCGGCACGGTCGCGGAAGCGAATTGGTCGAACGGCGTTTTCATCCTGTCTTCAAATAATCGAGTTGGAGGATTAACGAGTGCTGCACGAAATGTTATCTCCGGCAACTTCCAAAATGGAGTGCACATGGCGCTCGGCGCTTCCAACAACGTGGTGCAGGGAAACTACATTGGTGTGAGTGCACAGGGTAGCTTCGCCGTGCCAAACCTCAATCACGGTGTGCTCATATTTAATAACTCTCCTAATAACACGATCGGTGGAACTACTGCGGCCGCGAGAAACGTCATATCAGGAAACAGCAGTGACGGCATTTCGATCGACTCTTCTAATGGCACGGTAATCCAGGGAAATTTCATTGGCACAAATGCGCAAGGCGACGCCGCAATAAACAACGTAAGCGACAGCCTGGCGGTTGCGAACAGCGCCAATACGTTGATTGGGGGTTCGACGGCGACTCCAGGAACCGCGCCCGGCAACGTGATCGCCAGCATGTTCATCTTCGGTGGCACACAAACGTTGGTTCAGGGCAATCTCATCGGTACCAACGCTGCCGGAACGGCGAAAATCACGAATTTTGGTATAGGGGTGACGATGTGGGGCGACGTGGTACTCGGAGGCGCGACGCCCGGTTTACGCAACGTAATTTCAGGCTTCAATAGTGGCGTCTTGCTTGCGAATTCGGGTAGCGGTTCGATACTAGGCAACTATATTGGTACTGACATCACTGGAACCACTGCGATCCCAAACTCGATCGGTATCGAGAATATAACTAACCCCAAAGATACAAAAATCGGTGGAAGCAATCCGGGTGAAGGAAACGTGATCTCGGGAAACAGCGTCGGCATCCACCTTAAAAACAGCAGTTCCATTGTTAAAGGAAATTTCATTGGCACGCAGAAAGACGGCACAACTTCCCTACCGAATACTTCGCATGGCATTCAGATTACCGAACGTTCGAGTGAGAACGTCATCGGCGGAACAGAAGCTGGAGCAGCCAACACGATTGCCTTTAATGGTGCTGGCATTTTTATCCTCCCGCCCTCCGGTAATTCCAACTCGACAGGGAACCGAATTCGCGGAAATAAGATTCACTCCAACGGGGACCTCGGAATCGATCTAAACGCTGATGGCGTTACGCTGAACGACGCTCGCGACGCAGATAACGGCGCCAACGGACTACAGAACTATCCCAATGTACTTTCAGTTACGACCGGAGCCACGAGCACAATCGAAGGCACTTTCAACAGCGCGGCCAGTAGCTCGTTTACTCTCGATTTCTACGCCAGCGATGCTTGCGACCATTCTGGTTTCGGCGAGGGCGCGACTTTCATCGGCTCGACACAAACGACTACCGATGCGAATGGCAATTCAGCTTTTTCCGTGCAGTTTCCGGTTTCGTTTTCGACAGGATCCGCAATTACTGCCACCGCAACGGACGCCGGCGGTAACACATCAGAGTTTTCGGTGTGCCGGGTTGTAAATCAGCCGGGCAGCGTTCAGTTCATTGCCGTTTCGTACTTTGTAGAGGAACAGGCGAGCGTCGCAACCATCACCGTCTCCAGAACTCTGGGTACGGCGGACACCGCTTCGGTCGATTTCTCAACGAACAGCGGTACCGCTTTAACGGGAATTGATTTTACTGCCAGCTCAGGTACGTTGACATTTGGACCAGGCGAAACAATTAAAACGTTTACGGTCCCAATTCTTGAGGACCAACTTGACGAGAACTTAGAATTCCTGGGCCTCGTACTCAGTAACCCAACCGGAGTTACTCTGGGCGTCGTTGGCTCCGCGTTGTTGAATGTGGGTGATAACGATCCAACGCCGACAATTTCAATTAGCGACGCTACAGTTGGCGAAGGAGATGGCGGTCTCACGGATATACAATTCACATTGAATCTATCGCGGGCGAGCGGAAGAAATCTGAGTGTGCGCTTCAACACCTTTGGTGCAAGTGCGTTTGCTGGGTCGGATTTTCAAGCCCAGTTCGGTCAGACAGTCACTTTCAATCCAGGCGAAACAACCAAGCCGATCACCGTGAAAGTTGTAGGCGATACTTCAGTCGAGCAGGCCGAGACGTTCCTGGTTAGTCTCAATCTGCCGACTAATGTGACGATTTCAGATAATACTGCCGTGGGAACGATCATCGACGACGACTCGCTTCTCTTGTTAACAGAAGAAGGTAGCCAGCAGGCTCTAAGTCTGGAATCAGTTTTCTTCGTGAGGGATCCTTATCCGGTCGTTAACGCCTTCAATTTGAGTGACGACGATCGCACGCGAATCATTCTCTTCGCAACCGGGCTTGAACTTGCGCCGGATGAAGATGCCACGGCCGTCACAGCAGTCGCTCAGGATCCGAACGTGGGAATTCATCCCGTGCAGGTCGAGTTTGTCGGTCCTGTGCCGGGGTTCAGTTGGCTGACGCAGGTTGTGGTGAGACTTCCTCCCGGTCTGGCAGATAAACCTTCGGTTCTAATGTCGATCACTGTTCATGGCGTCACGAGCAATCAGGTGCTGATCACGATCAAAGCGCCGTGAGGGCTAACTGGGCCGTGAGTACATTTTGATGACACGCTCAATTGCAAGCCGGCAGACACGGCAGAATTTGTCTGAGCGCGAGAACATGATGCAGTCGATCTCAGGACGATAGTAGCCGCGCGCTTCGTACATCGCGCCTTCAAACGCGCCAACCTGTCCGAAGTGCTTTTCCGCCGCGAACATCTTCTTTTCGTGCTCCAATTCCTCACGGAAAAGCGCTTCCATCTCTTCCTCGGGCCGCTTGTCTTTTCGCAACTGCGCACGGCGCTTTTGTATCTCCCGTGAGTAACTTTCAAAGGCTTCCTTGTTCCATGGCGTCGGAATGGGCGTGACGTTTGCGAATGGTGAAACAAGCGTGCGCCACTTCAGGTTGCTGACATCCAGCAGTGCCGTCACATTCGGCTCCCATGGCTCGATGCGATCAGTCGCAGGTGCGTAAGCGACTGACGACGTGTAGTACTCGTCCGCCAGTGCAGCAAAGTGATGACCAAACTCGTGCACGAAAACGTAATTCGCGAAAGCATTGTCAGACGCGACCGTGCTGTAGAGATTGAAGATGCCACCACCACCGTACGTGCGGTTGTTGACCAGCACTTCGATGAACTCGTACGGCGCAAACTCCGCGACTTCTCGCAACGAGCGATTATCAAACGTCAGCACGTATCTTTCGGAGCCGAATGCATCGTACGTCGCACCCAGTGGCGAGTCGCGATAAATACCGGTCGAAGGACGCGAAACGCCTGACTCGGCCGCCGGCGGCGACATGGCCCAGACGTTGAAGTCCTTGCGATGTTCTTTGAACGGCGAGGTCGAGAACAGCACTTCGGTCAGCCTTCGCGCATCAGCTTCAAACTTCTTCGCCTCTGCGGCTGTGTAACCATCACCCATGATGAGAAAGTCGACTTTGGCTTCCGGTTCTCCCGTTTTTTGAATAGTGATGACTGGCGCCGGCGCGACGCGCTTCGAGCGATCGATAAACATGTCGGCCGGATCGATCGTCGTCGTCCAGATATCCTGGAAGTTATTTTTGGCGTCACGTTTTTTCAGGACAATGCTGACTGGTGCCGCCGGAGCAGGGAAGCGGAGCGATTCCTGAAACGTCCGCTTGATGGTTTTCGCCTCGTCCGTGGTTTCCCACTCGCCGTAGATCGATGCGAAACCGCGTGAGTAAAGTAACTCCTTCGTCTTTGCATCACGGATTTCGAATAAGTACTTACCGAGGTTGGAGGTGTCGATTGACTGCCTGGGATCGCCCGGCCACGGCAGCGGCTCGATCACGATGCGATCGACGCTGAACACCTCTGACGACGCGTCGCCCGTATGGAAATAATCGAGCCGCATCGTCTGGGTGGCAGCACTGGCGACGGTAACTAACAAGAGAAGCGCCGCGAAGGCGGCAATTAGTCTGATCATACGGCGGATAATACAGATGGAGACAACGGTATGTCATCCGCGTTAAACTGTGGCACTTATGGCAAGTGTCCTCGAGATCATCCCACTCGGCGGAATCGGCGAGTTTGGAATGAATTGCATGGCGGTGCGATATGGCGACGAGATGTTGATTCTCGATGCCGGCATGGGCTTTCCCGAGGAATCTGCCTACGGGGTTGACGTTTCAATCCCGAATTTCAACGTCCTCGACGAATACAAGGACGACATCACAGCCATCATCCTCACGCACGGTCACGAAGATCATCTTGGTGCGCTGCCGTACCTACTAAAGAAGTTCAACGTTCCGGTTTATTGTTCACATTTCACCGCCGGACTGGCGGAAAGCAAACTCGAAGAGCATGAGTTGCTTAACGACGTGTTGGTTCATCGCGTAGAACCGCGTGACGTGGTGGATATCGGATCCTTCAGCGTCGAGTTCATTCGCGTGTCGCATTCGCTGGTCGACTGTTTCTCGCTCGGTATCAAGACGCCGGTGGGCACGATCATTCACACGGGCGATTACAAAGTTGACGAGACACCGGTGATCGGCGAACCGATCGACCTCCGGTCGTTTCGTCGTTACGGCCAGGACGGCGTGCTCGCGTTGCTTTCCGATTCGACGAATGCCACGGTGCCTGGCCGCACGCCGTCTGAGCGCGCGGTGATCCCGGCGTTTGAAGAGATCTTCTCGGAAGCTAAAGGACGGATTATCGTGGCCGCATTCGCTTCGTCAATCCACCGTTTGCAGATCGTGCTCGATGTGGCCCAACAATTTAATCGTCACGTTTGCGTGCTGGGCCGGTCGATGCAGAAGAACGTCGAGGTGGCCGAGCGGCTTGGGTATCTCGACATTCCTGACGGACTGCTGGTTTCTTTGAACCAGACGAAATTAATGAGCGACGATGAGATCGTCTTTCTCGTCACCGGTTCGCAGGGCGAGTCGCGGGCTGCGCTGTCGCAGATGGCGACGCAGAGTTACAAGGGATTGATGGTTGAGGAGGGAGACACCGTGGTCCTTTCGGCGCGAATCATTCCCGGCAATGAAAGACTGATCTCTCGCATGATCGGGTTCATCTACAAACGCGGCGCGAACATCATCGAGGAGAAGCGCCGCCTGGTCCATGTCAGCGGACACGCTTCGCAGGAAGACATTCGCATCATGACGGAAGCGGTTCGGCCGAAGTTTGTGGTCCCGATTCACGGTGAGTATCGCATGCTTTTCCGGCACAAGGAATTTGTAAAAAACCACCTTGGCTACGCGGAAGAGAACATCATCCTGATCGAGAATGGCGACGTGCTCGAGCTCGACGGCGAGCGCGCATTGGTGGTGAATAAAAAAGAGATCGGACGCACGTTCATCGACGAGAGCGGATTCGAAGAGATCGACAGCGAGACTGTGCGCGAACGAAAACAGTTGGCGTATGAAGGAACGATCACGGTGGTCCTGACGATCGATCAGGCGACGGGCGCTTTGCAGGGTGAACCGCGAATCGTCGCGCGCGGGGTGCGTGGCTTGAGCGCGAACGGTTTTGGACCAAACGGCGCCCCGGCTGGCCCCCTCCTCAGCGATGTGAAGCAGGTGGTTGCGGCGTCGATCACCGGCGCTTCGCGACAGACGCTAGCCGATGAGACGCTGTTGAAAGAGCACGTGCGCGTGGAACTGAAGCGCTTCATTCAAAAGCAGACTGGATCGAGACCGGTAATCATGCCGGTTATCGTGATGGTTTAGCGTTGAACTTTGTACTTGGTACTTTGTGCTTGGTTGCTTCCGCGGTCCGACCAATTTTCTGACAAAGAACAAAATACAAAGCACAAAGCTCAAGAATGACTTTCTGGACAGAAAAGACTGTCATGATAACCGGCGCCTCTTCCGGTATTGGAAAAGGTGTGGCGCTGGAGATCGCGTCGCGTGGCGCGCGGTTGGGGTTGGTGGCGCGTCGCCAAAATCTCCTTGATGAGGTTGTCGAGGATGTTAAGGGGCGGGCTGTTGCCGTTGTCGCTGATGTTCGTAACGCGGACGCGATGAGAGTTGCGGCAGAGCGGATTCGCGCTGATCTTGGGCCAATTGATATTTTGATCGCGAATGCCGGCATTGGCACGTCCAGTCATATCTCGCAACTTGATCCGAATCATGTCGCGAACGTGATCAGCATCAATGTGGTCGGCGCGGCAAACAGCGTTGCCGCGGTTGTGCCGCAAATGGTCGAGCGTGGTCAGGGGCACCTGGTGGCAATTTCGAGTCTGGCTGCTTACCGTGGCTTGGCGAAGTCGGCCGCGTACTGCGCGAGCAAGGCGGCGATGTCGGCTTACTTCGAGAGCGTCAGGATCGATCTCCGTGGCACAGGGGTTGGAGTCACCATAATTCATCCCGGTTTTATCAAGACGCCCTTGACTGCGGGACGCGAAGCGCACATGCCGTATCTGATGGAACTTGACGATGCCGTTTTAAAGATCGTGTCGGCGATTGAAAAAGGAAAGAAGAGTATCGCGTTTCCCTGGCAGCTCGCGACGGTCGTACGTGCCGGTATGCTGATGCCGACTTTTATGTACGACTGGATCGCGGCGCGCAATTCGTTTCGTGAGTGAGCTTTTAAATCCATGTTTGCTTTGAAACCTGCATGACCATTATTCAAGCTATCGTGTTGGGCCTGGTCCAGGGCCTGACAGAGTTCATTCCCGTTAGTTCAACCGCACATCTCGTTTTTGCAGCCCGCGTCCTCAATCTTTATGGCGGCGTGGACAAGACGTTGCAGGCCGAGCAGACGACGGCGACGATTGCGGTTATTCAGTTGGGAACATTGCTGGCGGTGTTTGTCTATTTTGCGCGCGACATTGCGAAGATTCTGCGTGCGTTCGTCGGAGATCATCTGGCGATTATGAAAGGCCGTTCCGTTGTGGGCCAGCCGAAACTCTCTCAGGACGCGTGGCTTGGATGGCTCGTGATCATTGGATCGATTCCGATCGGCACCGTTGGTCTTCTACTCAAGAAACAGATTGAAGGACCATTCACGAAAAACTTATGGGTGATTGCGACGATGATGATTGTCGTTGGCTTGTTGTTGGCAATTGCCGAGGTAGTCGGGAAAAGAGACCACGACATGTCGCAACTTCGCATCCGAGACGCAATGGCCGTCGGATTCGCGCAGGTCGTGTCGTTGATTCCAGGTTCGAGCCGATCCGGATCCACGATCATGGGTGGCTTGTTTTCCGGTCTGACCCGCGAGACCGCCGCGCGGTTTTCATTCTTACTCTCGATCCCTGCGATCGCCGCCAGCGGCCTGCTTGAGTTGCGCGAAGCAGTTCACAAGCTCCCGGACGGTAGTTACGGCGCGCTTATCGTCGCGACGATCGTCTCCGGCGCAGTCGGCTACGCCTCAATCTGGTTCCTACTCCGCTTTCTGCGCACACACTCAACCGGCATCTTTATCATCTACCGCGTAATCGTCGGCGGTCTCATTCTCGCGGCACTCGCTGCCGGATATGTCTCGGCGAGTATTTGAGCCGTAACACGGGAATCAGTGCTACACTACGTTGGCCCTCCTCATAAGCCACAGCACAAAAGGGCGGTGAAGTTATGAATGAGAAAGAACCGCAAGGTGATGTCGCTTCTTCACAGCGGCCCAGAAGCCCACGTGTTCCGGTCGAGTTTCCGCTTGAAGTCGAGGGGACCGACGTTTCCGGTAATCCTTTTCAGGCAAAGGCGATGGCCACTAAAATAAGCCGCGGAGGGGCGACGATCGCTATCGACGTTGACGTCGAGGTTGGATCGGTGGTGAAACTGGTCCCACCGTTCGGCGGTAAGCTTGAGGCCCAGGTCAATGGTTCATGGACCGACGATATAGACGGCAAGCGTTGCATCGGAGTTAAGCTCCTTGATGCGAATGGATGGTTCGCTGAGTGAAACCAAAAAGGGTAGCCACAAAAAGCACAAAACAGAGCCACAAAAAGGCACAAACAAAAACCCCAAACGGATGGAGAAGTTAGAGAAGATGACAACGCGAATGACAGCGAAAGGCATTCTCTTTGTGCCTTTTGTGTCTTCGTTGTGCCTCTTCGTGATGCAATGAAAGCCAAACGCTGGATCGTGCGTGGGCACAACGCCGATGAGGCCGCCTCGCTCGCACGCGTACTGGGTGTCTCACCAATCCTGGCTGGATTGCTAATCAACCGCGGATACGCCGATGCGTCTTCCGCGCGGGCTTTTCTGACTCCAAACTACAACCAACTTCACGAACCGTACCTGATGCTCGGCATGAAGGAGGCAGTAACGCGCCTCCAGCAGGCGATTGACACTCAGGAACCAATTCTGATTTACGGTGACTACGACGTCGACGGTACAACGGGCACGGCGATCCTTTTGCGCGCTCTAAAACTGCTTGGCGCTCGCACCGGCTTCCACGTCCCGCACCGTTTCACCGAAGGCTACGGCATTCAGCAAGCCGCACTCGAAAAAGCAGTCGCCGAAGGTTACAAACTGGTCGTCAGTGTGGACTGTGGCATCCGGGCTCACGCACCGCTTCATTGGGCGCGTAACAACGGCCTCGACGTGATCATCACGGATCACCATCTCCCCGACGACACTGACGGCGCGCCACCGGCATTTGCCGTTTTGAATCCGAACCAAAAGGGTTGCGAATACCCGGACAAGAACCTCGCCGGCGTCGGCGTCGCGTTCAAACTCGTCCACGCTTTGTTCCGCGAACGCGGTCGGGAAGCGCAAGTTCCCGCGTTCATGAAGGTTGTCGCCATCGGGACGGTGGCTGATGTTGCCAAACTGGTCGGTGAAAACCGCGCGATCGTCGCCATCGGCCTAAAGGATCTCGCTAAAGCAGCAAACCCCGGTTTACGGGCGCTGATCGACGTTGCCGGTTGCGGAGACGGCACGGGCATGACAGCATACGATCTTGGTTTTCGGCTCGGACCGCGGATTAATGCTGCCGGCCGCATGGACGCAGCCAAAGCAGTGGTTGAGCTCTTTGATACCCGCGATTCCGTTGAAGCCCGGCGCCTGGCGGAGCATTTGGACGCGCGAAACGAAGAGCGCAAGACGGTTCAGAAGCAGATCGTAGATCTGGCGGTTGCGGAACTTCAGGAAGGGTCACACCCAGCCGATTCTTTTGTAACAGTCGTCGCTGGGGAAGGTTGGCATCGCGGCGTGATTGGCATTGCTGCCTCGAAGATCGCGGAACGCTTGAATCGTCCCTGTGTTGTGTTATCAGTCGACGGCGACGTGGCGCACGGTTCGGGACGCAGTATCGAGGCGTATCATTTGTTGAACGGTTTGTCGGCCTGTTCAGATTTGTTTGAGAAGTTTGGCGGACATTCCCATGCGGCGGGTATCACGATTCGTCCCGACCGAATCGCGGAGTTTCGGCGTCGACTAAACGAGCACGCTGCGTCGTGCTTGACGCGCGATGATCTGGAGCACTCTGTGACGATAGACATGGAGTTGCCTTCGGAAAGTGTCACATTCGCGCACGCGAAAGACCTTCAGGCATTGGAACCTTTTGGTGCAGGCAATCCGTGTCCGGTGTTTATGACGAAGAATTTGCGCTGTTTATCGGAGCCGGTCGTATTGAAGGAGCAGCACTTGAAATTGAGAGTGGCCGGTCCACAAAACCGGCCGTTGGAGGCCATTTGGTTCAACTGCCTTGAGCCCGGAGGGCAAACGCCCAACCTGAACGGCAGCATCGAACTCGCTTACACGGTTGAGCTGAGCGGCTGGAACAATGAATACCGGTTGCAGCTGAACGTTGTGGATGCAAGGGTGGAGCTTAGTACTTAGTGCTTTGTACTTTGTTCGCTTGCAGAAGCGCTACATTGAAATGAATAGGGTCTTAGCTAAACGAACAAATTACAAAGCACAAAGCACCAAGTACAAAGCAAATGCATGAATTAACGCGCAAACGAGCAATCGCAATTGGTCTCCGGGCCAAGGTGCCGATGATTACGCGCATGCTCGCTTTTGCGCTGCTGGTTTCCGGAATTGCACTCGTTGGCGTCTCTTACTTCAAGCTGCGCAACACCGAAAAGTTCAAACCACGTTCAGAGAAGCCGGAGCTGTCGAAACAGGTGACCGGCGTAGTGGAAGGTTACGAACAGCGAGTAACCAAAAACGATCGACTCTACCTGCTCGTCAAAGCGTCGAAAGACACGACATTCTCCGATGGTCATCACGAACTCGAAAACGTAAGCATGCAGGTGTTTCCGCCTGAGGGCGACGTACCGGATCAGATCTCAGCGGCGCACGCAGTTTACATCCCCGACACCGACGTCCTTTCGTTTTCGGGCAATGTTCGCATCGAGACAAAAGATAAGCTGAAAGTCGGAACGGAAGCGCTGTCGTTCAACCAGAACAGCGGCGTGGCCCAAACTGACGCGGCCGTCACTTTTGAACGTGAAAACGTGAGCGGGAAATCGACCGGCGCAGTGGTGGAGCAAAAAGCGAAGCGTCTCGAGCTGAAGAAAGATGTTGAGATTACTGTAACGCCCCAGGTCCCGGCTGCGACTGCCGCGAAATCGCCGTCGCGTGCTCGACCCGTGCTGATTAAGGCGGCGCGTGGCGTCTTCGAACAGGATGCGCTGAAGTTCACATTCTCCGGCGGCGCCACTTTCGAACAGGAACGCGACATTCTCAGTGGCGAAAATCTTAACGCTTTTCTTAACCAGGAAAAGCGACTCGAGCGGGCCGAGGTCCGCGGCAATTCTTACCTGCGTACCATGCAACCCGGACGTTCGGCGGAAGTATCTTCAGTCGATATGGATTTCTTCCTCGACAAGGACCAGCGCCTCCAACGCGCGGTCGCTACGAACAACGTCGGCGCTCGCTCGCTCGACGCCGACGCCGACATGCAACTCAGCGGCGCGAGCACGCTTGAAGTCCTGTTCCAGGCCAGCACCGACGGCAGTGTGCTGAAACAGATGCAATCCGGTCAGCGTTCGACGATCACGTTGAGTGCGCCGAAGTCGAAAGCAAACGATCCAAACGCGGCGAACAAACGTCTGACCGCCGACACGGTTCGACTCGCGTGGCGCAGCACCGGTCGCGATCTCGAAAAAGCCGAAGCCTCGGGAAATGCGGAGTTGTTCGTCGAACCAGTTGTCAGCAGTGCTCGCGCGGAGCGCAAGACCCTGAACGCGCCGCGCTTTGACTGCGACTTTTTCGACGCCGGCAATCTGGCGCGCGAATGTAAAGCCACGGGCGGATCAAAAGCGACGATGGATCCTGTTCAGCCGACGCCAAAACGCGGCACTCGCACGCTGACATCACAAAACATGTCTGCGGTGTTCGTGAAAGACACGCAGGACATCGAACGCCTCGACGCGCAAGGCGACGGCAAATTCAATGAACTCGATCGCAACGGTGTTGCCGCGACTGTTTCTTACATTGCTGCAAGCGAGATGGTAAAACTTCGCGGCGGCGATCCCACGGTTTGGGATTCGCGAGGGCGTACGAAAGCAGTTGAGCTCGATTCTGATCTGACCAACCACATCTCCTATGCACGTGGCCGGACCACCACGACTTACTACAGTCAGGAGCAAACCAACGGCGCTACACCTTTTTCGAAGACGAAAAGTCCGGTCTACATCGCTAGTGAACGCGCCGAGTTTCGTCACGAGAGCGGGCAGGCAATCTATTCTGGCAACGCGCGCGCTTGGCAGGATGACAATTACGTTCGCGGCGACAAACTGGTCCTGTATGTCAACGACAAACGGATGGAAGCCTCAGGACACGTTCAGACCACCATCTACAATTCGAAACGACGTGTTGAAAATCAAATGACAGTCGTGCCAGTGTTTGCATCTGCCAATTCGATGTTTTACTCCGATCCCGATCGGACAATACATTACGAGGGCAATGTCGATATCAAGCAGGGAACGGATCGACTGACGAGCGAAGTTGCTGACGTCTATCTCCAAAAGGAATCGAACGAGATGCAGAAGACGGTCGCGCAACGAAATGTGGTGTTGACCCAACCTGCGCGCAAAGGATCTGGCGACTGGGTCGAGTACACCGCCGCCGATGAAGTCGCAATTCTGAAGGGAAATCCCGCTCGAGTTGAGGACGTCGAACAAGGCAACACGGAAGGATCTCGATTGACGGTCTCACTCAAAGACAATAGAGTCACCGCCGACGATGCTCGTGGACCACTTTCGCCGGGACGCGTTCGCTCCAGCCACAAGGTCCGCAAGCCCTGATTATTCAAATCTGTGTCCACCCTGTTACCACAAGTTGATCTGGAACCGGAGATCAGTAACTCGGGTGTCACTGATGCGCTCCGCAGTAAAAATCTCGTCAAACACTATGGTCGCCGCCGTGTGGTCGACGATGTGAGTTTGCGCGTCGAGCCAGGCGAAGTCGTTGGACTCTTGGGCGCAAACGGCGCGGGAAAGACAACGACGTTCTATATGATCGTCGGTCTCGAGCGTCCTGACTCTGGAAGTGTCTTGTTGGGAGATCGGGATCTGACGAAGCTGCCGATGTACCTGCGCGCGCGATTGGGAATTGGCTATCTTCCGCAGGAGCCTTCAGTGTTTCGCAAGATGACCGCTGCGCAGAACATTCTCGCGGTGCTCGAAACTGTGGGTCTGCGACGGCGCGAGCAGTTGAAGCGTTTGGAAGAGTTGTTGGAAGAGTTTGGAATCGCCCACGTTCGCAATACGCGTGGCGACGCGCTCTCCGGTGGTGAGCGCCGTCGCACCGAGATCGCGCGCGCACTCGCCACCGAGCCGCATTACATTCTTCTGGACGAGCCGTTCGCCGGTATCGATCCGAAGGCCGTCGACGACATTCAAAATGTAATACTCTACTTGCGAAATCGTGGCATTGGCATTCTAGTTACCGACCACAATGTGCGTGAAACACTTGGCGTGACGGACCGCGCCTATATAATGGCCGAGGGCAGGATCTTTCGGTCGGGCCAACCGAGGGACTTGACAGACGACCCGGAAGTGCGGCGCTTATATCTTGGCGAAAAATTCCGCATGTAAAGATTCTGCTACGGAGTTAATGGAGTTGCACAGAGTAGGGCTTTGATCGGTTATAATCCTCCCGTGCGGTTGAAGCCGCAATAATTACCAAAAATCTAGACGAGTTTTTTGGCAATCTGATCTGAAAGAATGTCTTTAAAGCTAACCACCAGCCTTTCCCAACGCCTCGTGCTGACGCCGCAGTTGCGTCAGCGAATCGAGATGTTGCAAATGACGTCACTGGAATTGACTGACCTCATTCAGCAACAGTTGCTGGAAAACCCTGTCCTCGAAGAGGTGCCGAGTCAGGAAGAAGTGCAGGAGTTGGCGGAGAAGGTCCTCGATCATCTGGCCAGTTCCGATTCAGATGTTTCTTTTGGTGAAGCGCCCGAACCGGGTAGTCCTTCGACGAATGGTTCTGGAGATGCTGAAGCAATCGCGTCTATCGCGGTTCCCGAGGGCGACATTGGTGAAGCGGTCCACGCTGGAGAAGGTGGTGAAGAGGGCGACAGTACAGTCGATGAGGGGCGCGACGCTTTTGAAGAGATTGATTTCGGACGCGAGTTCCAGGACTACCTTGATCCCGGATACAAGACGCAGGAGATTGAGTACAAAGAAGATGCTCCCACTTTCGAACAGTTTCTAACGCGTCCTCCATCCCTCGCAGAACATCTCGAGTGGCAACTGAACATGAGTTCGATCGATCCGGAGCTGGTCGATCCTGCTATCTGCGTTATCGGCAATCTGAACGCTGATGGCCGTCTCGGTGCGACAAACGAAGAGATGGCCGCGATGGAAAAAGTCTCCGAAGAGGTGATGGAGAAAGCGCGCCAGGCGGTCATGCAACTCGATCCGGTCGGCTGCGGCGCGCGCGACGTCAAGGAGTGTCTGCTGGTCCAACTTGATGTGCGCGGCGAAAGCGATCGGCTCGCGGCCAAGTTGATCAGCGAGCATTTTGCCGACCTGCAACAACACAAGTTGCCACACCTGTCGAAACAGATCGGCGTCGAAGTCGAAGTGCTGCTCGAAGAGCTACAGTTTATTCGGACCCTGGATCCGTACCCAGGCCGGCGCTACTCGGCTGAAGAACCGATCTTGATCAGTCCGGAGATTTACATCGAGAAGCTCGACGAGAGCGACGACGAATACGTTATCTACTTCGCTGACGATGGTAGTCCGCGTTTGCGCGTAAGTGCTCAGTATCAACAGATGCTGAGTCAGGGAGTCAGCAACGAGACGAAGAGTTTCATTCGCGAGAAGATGCGTTCGGCCGTCGATCTGCTGCGCAACATCGAACACCGCCGGCAGACGATCTACAAAGTCGTTGAATCGATAGTGCAACGTCAGAAAGACTTTCTCGATCACGGTGTGCAGCACATTAAGCCGATGATGTTGAAAGACATCGCGGAAGACATTGGCATGCACCTGTCGACCGTGTCACGCGTGGTGAATCGCAAGTACGCGCACACGCCGCAGGGTGTGATCGAGTTACGCCGCTTCTTTACGGAAGGTATGATGAATGAAGACGGCGAAGAGATTTCGACGCGCATTATTAAATTACAGATTAAGAAACTAATCGAAGAAGAAGATTCGCATAATCCAATTACTGATGATCAGGTGGTTAAGATACTGGCGAAGGACGGAATTAAATTATCGCGCAGAACCGTTGCGAAGTATCGCGATCAAATGCAGATTCCCGGGTCACGCGAGCGTCGCGCCGTCGTTTAACGCCCCTCTTATACGACGCGAAAAGTTTTCGGAGTAATCAGTAATGGTTCGCTTAGCTGACTGTCATCAGTGGGCTGCGAGTGCGCATTAGTCTCTCTTATACGTTGAGGAGGAAGTGACTGATGAAATTTGAATACACAGGACGGCACGTAGACGTTTCGCCTGCTATCAGGCGTCATGTCGAGGAACATTTCAAGAAGCTGGATCACGTTTTCAACGGTGATTCCACTTTAAGCACTCATGTAGTTATTGACGTTGAAAAGAACCGCCAGATTGGAGAGATCATCGTTCACTGGCGCGATCATACGTTGACTGCCAAAGATACGAGCGCCGATATGTACATGGCGCTCACGCGAGCGATGGCTAAAATTGAAAAGCAGGCAGTCAAACTCAAGAAGAAGATCATCGATCGCACGCAGGGCGCGAAGCGGACAGCGAGTGTCGCGCCCGAGCCGGACGGACAAATCGAAGCGGCTGATCGTCCGCCACGAATCATCCCTGCACGTCGTTATGCCGTGAAACCGATGACAGCAGAGGAGGCAGCGATGCGTCTCTCAGGCGAACCGGACCAGTTCCTCGTCTTTCGTGACGCCGACACCGAACGCCTCGGAGTGATTTACAAACGCAAGGATGGCAATTACGGACTCATCGAACCGTGATTCTCACATCGTGATTGTTAATCCGTGTTTCCGTTCCAGGTTCAGCGGAAACACGGATTTCTGGTATAACTGTCTCCCACCGAGATGGCCCGTAAAACCAAAAACTCCCCGCCGGTTGAAAAGAACAACGTACCTGACATCGTAATCATCACTGGCTTGAGCGGGTCGGGTATGTCCTCTGCCACCAACGCGTTTCAGGACCTTGGTTACTTCTGCGTCGATAATCTGCCGATAACGATGCTCCCGACGTTCGGACGCCTCGTCACTGCGGACGACGACGAGAAGGGAATCAGTCGCGCTGCCCTCGTGATTGATATTCGCGAACGCGGGTTCCTCGGCGATTTCGAGAAACAACTCGAAGCGTTGCGTGCGGAAGGATTGAAAGTCAGCGTACTGTTCTTCGAAGCGTCTGACGACGTGTTGCAGTATCGCTTCAGCGAGACACGACGTCCGCATCCGGCCGATCAAGGCCCGGGACTCCTGGGCGCAATTCGCGCCGAACGAAAGGCGATGGCCAAGATTCGATCTCTTGCGGATCAGATCATCGACACTTCCGAACACACGGTTCACACGTTGCGCAGTTTTCTGCTGGCGCGGTTCAGTCCTGACCGCAAAGGTACGCCGATGCGCGTCGAAGTGCGGAGTTTCGGCCACAAGTATGGTCACCCGGGAGATCTGGAGTTATTGTTTGACGTGAGGCATCTGCCAAATCCGCACTTTGTGCGCGAGCTGAAGCCATTGTCGGGTCACGATCCGCGTGTCGTTCGTTACTTACGATCGCAGGACGAAGTGCAGGAGACGCTGAAGCGTTTCACCGATCTGCTTTCGTACCTGCTGCCACTCTACCGGCGCGAAGGCAAATCGTACGTGACGGTCGGCATTGGTTGCACCGGGGGACGGCATCGCTCTGTGATGATCGCAAATGCCCTGGCGCGCGCACTGCGTCGTGAGGGATACGACGCCCGCGCTACGCATCGCGACGTACGCAAAGTGAAGCGGGCGTCTCAAGCCAAATCCCGTGTTTAGAGGCAGAGATGAGTAGTCCTTTACCGCCAGAAACGAAGCGAGTAGCGGGGGTGATCGTAACTCACGGTCATCTTGCTGGAGAGTTGCTTGCCGCTGCCGAGATGATCATTGGTCCAATCTCGCACATCGCAGCAGTTTCGATCGGCTGGCATGACGACGTCGATGCCGCGCGTGAAGAGGTGCAACGCGCCATCACACGCGTTTCGCAGGGCGTGGGCGTGCTCTTGCTCACCGACATGTTTGGCGGCACTCCGACAAACATCGCGTCGATGTTTCTGGAAGAAGGTTCCGTGGAGGTCGTGACCGGAGTAAACCTGCCAATGGTTATTAAGCTCGCTTCGTTCTCGACTGAAGAACCACTCGATGAAGTTGCGCGCAAAATATGCGAACAGGGCCGCCAGGGAATTTACTCCGCCGGCGGATTACTCGCTCCCCCGACGAAAGCCGGAGCCGATTGAGAGTGGCCGAACGCAGACTCCAGGTAACGGGCCGACTCGGTTTACACGCTCGCGCTGCCGCCAACCTCGTGCGCGTGGCGGGTCGTTTCAAAAGCAGCCTCACACTTTATCGTCTCGACGGCGATCTTGAAGCCGACGCGAAATCGATTCTCAGCATTCTGACGCTCGCCGCCAGTCGCGGCACGGAACTGCGCGTGGTCGCAAACGGTGTTGACGAAGAAGAGGCGCTTGATGCGGTAGTCAGTCTTTTTTCGCGCGATTTTGATGAAGTCGAACGAGGAGACGTCGAATCGTCGGCCGCAGCGCAGCAGCTCCGCTGCCATGGGCTTGGCGTGTCGGACGGCTTGGTTGTAGGGCGTGTTTTGCGGTTGCAGGAAGGGACTCGCGAAGTCTATCGCGCGCATATCGCGGAAGCCGATGTGGAGCGCGAGCGACGTCGTTTCCGCGCCGCGGTGAGATTGTCGCGGCAGCAACTCGAAACGATCAAGGATCGAGCGGAGAAAGAACTTGGCCGCGGACATGCGTACATTTTTGACGCGCATTTGCTGTTTCTTGAAGATGCAAAACTGACACGCGACGTAGAAGACTACATCGTTAAAGAGCGCTCGAACGCAGAGTGGGCCGCAAAAGTCGTTGGCGATCGTCTTTTGTCGATCTACACACAGATTAACGACGAGTACTTGCGCGAACGAGGTTCAGACATCGAAGATGTAATTCAACGTTTGCTGGCAAACCTAACCGGCGAAGGTCCAAAGTATCCGCATCTCTCCGAAGACGCCGTGATCGTCGCCCGTGATCTGTTGCCGTCGACGATCGCTGAACTCGATCTCAACCACGTGCGCGCCATTGCGACTGACACGGGAGGTTGGACCTCCCACATGGCTATCATCGCCCGTGGTCTGGGTCTGACGGCGGTAGTCGGTTTAAGAGATTTTTACCAGCGAACGCGAACCGGTGATCAGATCATCGTCGATGCGCGACAGGGCGAAGTGATTCTGCACCCGACGATGGCGACAATTGAAAAATATCAATTCGGAACCACGGATGCTGCGCCTCAAGCGGCGGCAACTGTGTCGGACGTCGTCGAGACTGGACCAGTGACGACTCGCGACGGTGTGAGTATTGTTTTGCGCGCCAACGTTGAGTTGCCTGCGGAGTTTCGGGCGGTGCGTGAGTTTGGCGCGAGCGGTGTGGGACTGTTTCGTTCGGAGTTCTTATTATCGCGCCCCGGGCTCATGCAGTCCGAAGAGCAACAGTATGAGGCGTACAAAGCGCTAGCCGATGCCGCTGGGAACGACGGTGCGATCATTCGCCTATTTGATGTTGGCGGTGAAGTCGGTAGCGAGATAAAGGAACGTGAGCGGAATCCGGCGCTCGGTCTACGCGCGGTTCGTTTCAATCTGCGCAACCAGCAAGTGATGCGAACGCAGGTGCGCGCTATACTTCGCGCCGCTGCCGGAGGGACGTTAAGCCTCGTGATTCCGATGGTTAGTGACGTCGCGGATGTACGATCGGCCCGCACAGTGATTGCCGAGGAACTCCAAAATCTGACAACTGCCGGAACGCCGTGTGCGAAAGTCCCGATCGGTGCGATGATCGAAGTCCCTTCCGCTGTCTTGACCGCTGAGAAAATTGCCGTCGAAGTTGATTTCTTTGAACTTGGAACTAACGATCTGGTCCAATACACCCTTGCCGTAGATCGTGGCAATGACAAAGTCTCCGACTGGTTTCGCACGCTGCATCCGGCTGTGCTCTATGGAATCAGACGCACGCTGGAAGCGGCCAAGGCTGTCCAAATTCCCGTAATTGTTTGTGGAGAAATGGCTTCCACGCCCGCGTATGCTGTCTTGCTTACTGGACTCGGCGCCGTCGATTTGAGCATGACTCCCGCGATGATCCCGCGTGTCCGCTCAACACTCGCGCTGATCGATACAGGCGAAGCACGTGAAATTGCGTCGCGGTGTCTCGATTCGGCGACGGCCGACGACGTCGAAGAGATTGTACGAAACGAATTCAAAACACGCTGGCCGCATCTCTTTACACCACGCACGCTGCCGAAAACACCCGAACCTCCAGCATGAACAAAGGCCATCGTCCCAACAGTCCCTTTGCAGCGGCTCCGCCGCACATCAGACGGCGGAGCCGTACCAAACCTACTCTTTGGGCGATGGCATGAACAAACCACGGCTTGTCAACGTGCTGATCGGCAAGTCTATCGCAGAGACGATACTGGTTGGCGTTATCGCGGTCGGCGCTTACCTGAATGCGTTTCCGCCGACGTTTCATGGTTGGGGTGAAGCCGTTGTCGAGTCGCGATCGGTTGCGGGTTGGGCCGTGAACGACGCGGATCCCTGGCAACGAGTTCAGGTCCAACTTTTCATTAACGGCATACCGAGCGGGGAGCAGATCGCAAACCTTTCGCGGCCGGACGTTGTTGCTGCCGGATGGGCCAAAGATGAGTGGCGGGGTTACAACTTCGCATTGTCATCGTTACCGGCCGGGAGTCATGAGGCGCGAGTATATGTGCGACACAGCAGTGGCGAGGCGACGCGTTACACGTTGCAGTTGCTGGGAGATCCGATCGAGTTTGTGGTGAATGCTGATGGCAGTTGGCGCTCGGCCAAATAACGAAGCAATTAGAACTGATGAACGAACGCTGGCGTTGTGGGAGGTCGTCTCAGTTGTTGTTTCCTGTTTGATGGCCGAATGGGTTGTGCTGGCATTCGTTGGTCGCAGCAAGTTAGTCCTGGCGATTCCGATTACGCTGGCGTTGATGCTGATGATCTCTTCGCATCGCGCGTATGGTGAGACGTTGCGCGAGATCGGATTTTGCTGGGACAACTTTGCCGCGGCTGCGAAGCTGTTGATCCTGCCGACAGTCGCAGCTATCGTGATTGTAGTTCTTCTACCGACAAGCGTGTCGCCAAAAGACCCACTGCGTTGGCGATTCTTGCTGATCCCACTCTGGGCCTTGTTTCAGCAGTATGCATTACAGGGTTACATCAACCGGCGCGTTCATATCGTGTTCGGTCCAGGTTGGAAGAGCATCGTCGTGGTTGGTCTACTATTTGGCATTGTTCATCTTCCGAATCCGGTTCTGTTTGGTCTCACTTTTTTCGGTGGAGCGATCTGGGCATGGGTTTATCAACGCGTGCCCAACCTTTTCGCTCTCGCTCTCTCGCATGCACTCGTCTCATTAACGGTCGCACTTTTCTTCCCACCGCAGTGGATTAACAGCTTGCGCGTCGGATTCAAGTACTTTGGTTAGTTGCAATTACCTTGACTATACCCGTTGAACACTTGTTGGTATAATCACCCAGCCTTGCATGAGAACAGGTCGGGCGGTCGCTGCCGGCGAAAGCCGGGAGAGGAAAGTCCGAACACCATAGGGCAGCGAGCCCGCTAACGGCGGGGCGTCTGCGGTTGAAAATTGTGAGATTTGACACCGCGGGCGACGACAAGTGCAACAGAAAACAAACCTGCCTCTCGGATCATTGATCCTGAGGTGATGGGTGAAATGGTGCGGTAAGAGCGCACCGGCGCGCGTGGTGACATGCGCGGCCAGGCAAACTCCTCGCGGTGCAAGACCAAATAGGGAGGCGTCTAGGGCTGCCCGCCCGAAGCGGATTTCGATCCGCTACGACCTCCGGGTAGGTCGCTCGATCCAGCTGGCAACGGCTGGGCTAGATGAATGATCGCCACGTCCAGCTCTGCGGAGCTTGACGTACAGAATTCGGCTTACAGACCTGTTCCGTTATTGCAGGGTAATCCCGACACTTGGATGAGAGGGCGATAGATGGCTAATAGGAAAGGCGTTTTCATAGGCGCGTACGTTCCCAACCACCTCAAGGAATCACTCCGTCGCCGCGCGGCTGCCGAACATCGCACGCTCTCGCAGGAGATCACGCGCATTCTGGAGGAGGCTGTTCATGGACGCGGTCTTCCTCCCGGAAGTCTCGACCGGCGCACAAAGGAGTCCCAACCGCGTCGTCGAGCCACGGATCCGATGCCACGGCGGAGAGCAAACGACGTCCCGTACGGTGTCGCAGGCGGGAGAGGCGACGATTAGACGCGAATTGTTGCGTGCACCTGAAACGAGTACTGCTTGAAATACCTGATAATCGGCACGGTCATCAGTTTCGTCGCTGCCTTTCTCTACCTACGCCTGCGGCCTTACCTCCAGTTAATTCGAAAAGTTGTTGGCGCGCTCAACGTGTCGGCGGAGGTGGCTACTGCGCCGCGCGACCGGTCGCCGTCGAAGAACAGGTTGGTGCGTTGTGATAGTTGCGGGACGTGGGTGCCGGCAGATCGAGTGTTGCGACTTAACTCGGGTTTGGCAAACTACTGCTCGCGCGAATGCCTGGCGAATAAAGCAGACGTAAAAGAGCAAAAGCTCGTCGGGTAGGTTTGTCGTAATTTCCGTCTCTGCGTACCTCAGCGGGTCCTCCGCGTCTGCGGTTATATGGTTGCGCTTCTTTTACGCAGAATCGCGGAGGACCGCTAAGGAACCCAGATAATGTGGCAAACTCAGACACTGCTTCTGGAAGTCAGTGTTTGATCTCCTCCGGCGCGAGATGACCCGCTTCGTGAATTCCCTTATCCGTGTCTGTGATCCACAGCAGCACGAGTCCAATCACAAAGAAGAAGATCAAGGATAGTAGGGCCTGCCGGTATGACCCCGTGTTTGCGATTACGATGCTGAACAACAGCGGACCCATCCACGACGTGCCGCGTTCGGAGACCTCATAAAGCCCAAAGAAAGCCGCCTCTCTTCCCGGCGGGATCATTCGCGAGTAAAGCGATCGCGAGAGCGCCTGGGATCCACCGAGCACGATCGCGATCACGCCGGCCATGATCCACGCCTCGGCAACGGTGTTGAGGAAACGGTATGCGTAGATCACGACGCCCGACCAGATCACTAATGAAACTATTATCGCGTTCTTGGTACGAAGCAGGTATGCGAGCCGTTCGAACAGCAACGCGCCGCCCACGGCCACAAATTGGACCATCAAAAAGATCTGCAACAAAAACTGCGGGTTGCCGCCGGGAAACAGTTCCTGTTCCAGAAACGCGCTGGAAGCAAAGACAACGGTCTGAATGCCGTCGTTGTAAACGAGGTAGGCGATTAGGTATCGTGCGGTGAGCGGCAGCCGCCGCAATTGTTTGAACGTCGCGAAGATTTCAGAGATTCCAGTCGCGATATAACCCTTGCCAGGTGGTAGTTGCTTCTTTGATGGTCGCGACCGCAACAGAAAGAAAGTAATCAGCGCGAACCCACCCCACCACACGCCGGCAGACAGCAGTGACAGTCGCACTGCGAGCTCGGTTGAGATCCCGATCGCGTCTGCTCGCAGCACGAGCAGCAGGTTCAGCGCTAACAAAATGGCCCCGCCCAGATAGCCGTAGGCAAAACCCCGACTCGAAACTTTGTCCGCCTGGTCTTCGGTGGTGATTTCAGGCAGAAATGCGTTGTAAAAAACCAGCGCGGCGCCGAAACAGACGTTCGCTATAATGAACAGCACTGCGCCAAACAGGTAATAACCGTCCTTGATGAAGAACATCAGGCAATTAGCGACAACGGCGATGTAACAGAAGAGTGCCATCAATCGCTTCTTGAGGTTCGAGTAGTCGCCGAGAGCTCCCAGTATGGGCAACAGGAACACCTGCGCGCCTACTGAAATCGAGACGCACAGAGTTGGCAACGACTTCGCAGTGACCGCGCCTAGTGGCCCAAGATCGAGGACGACGCCGTTTTCGCCAACGTACGACTGGGCCAAGCGGGTGATGTAAGGACTGAAGAGCGCGCCGACGACCGTCGTATAGAAGGCGGAGTTGGCCCAGTCGTACATCTTCCACCCAAACAGTTCGCGTGGATTGTTCTTATCGATGTGCGAGTTCGCTGACAATGGCTGGTGTGATGTCGGCCAGATTTTGAATCCGGGCTGCGATTCGCTCACGGTGAGCGCCCCAGATGATAGTTGGCACCTGGTGCAACGTGTGATTGCGCGACGTCAGATCTTCGATATTGCCGTGGTCGCTGGTGAGTATAACGGTAGTGCGTTCCAGATCAAGTTTGTTTAATAGCTCGCGAATAAAATGGGCCAGGCTGGTTAACACGACTCTCGCCATTGCCATGTCCTGAGCGTGACCGACTTTGTCCGTGATGAAATATTCGTACAACGTGAAACGGTTCTGATCGACGATCGAGGCGAGTACGGTTGCCGCTTCTTCCTCCGTCCGTTCAACGACGTCTTCGCCTAACTCGATCAGAAAGCGGTTGGTGTAATCCATGAACACGGCTGCGCCCGCTTTCACATCTTCAATTGTGCGGAAGTTTAGTCCGGCAGCTTCGACGGCGGCGGTTGTGGCGGAAACCCAACGCGGTCGTTCGACAAAGAAACGCCGGCTGTAAGCATTCGCGAACGTGATTGGAGCCACGCCGGCGTCGGTAAGCTGGCGAAAGATGGAGTGCGTTCGGATGAGGTCGCGCAGCTCCTGGTTTGGGAATCCTTGTTTGTGATAGCCGATCTGTGCCGGGGCATTTACGCCGGTGAGAATCGTCGTCTGACCAGAAGCACTCTGAGGTCGACCCGGGACACCAAGACACGGATCTGTAGAAACGACAATGCCGTCAAGGAACGTTGTGGCATCCTCGTTCTGAAAAACAGCGAGCGGCACGGAGCCTTCCAGATTGTCGAGCGGGTTGTGAGGACCACGAGTGCCGATTCCTAAACCGTCGATAAAAAACAGCAGGACGCCCGAGGGATTATCAGCATCACTCGTCATGCAACAGCCCACGCTCGCGATAAAGATTCAATTTGTTGTGCAGTGTCTTGAGGCTGATGCCCAATAATTCGGCGGCGCGCGTCTTGTTGTTCTTGGTTTTTTGCAGTGTGCGCATGATCATTTGCCGCTCAACCTCTTCGAGCGGCGTGCCGACCGGCACGGTCAACGTGTCTTCATGGCGCAAACGCTCGCGCTGTTCGATTGGATATGGTGCGAAGTGATGGCGCTCGATCTGTTCGCCCGAACAGATGATCACGGCGCGCTCGATCATGTTTCGCAGTTCGCGCACGTTGCCCGGCCACGCATGAAACTGTAATGCCTGAAGTGCCGCTGGACTCATGAAGCGTGCGGGTCTTCCGTGCTTTTCGGCGAGCTGTTTGACGAGATGTTGGGCCAGTAGTGGCAGGTCTTCTTTTCGTTCGCCCAGCGACGGCAGATGAATGCTGAAGACGTTGAGACGATACAACAAATCACTGCGGAGTGTGCCCTCGGCGAGGGCCTGTTGCGGGTGTCGGTTGGTGGCCGCGAGCAAGCGGACATCGACTTCAATCTCCTTGCGGCTACCCAAGCGTCTAACCGCCCGCTCCTCGATGACGCGCAGGAGTTTCGCTTGAAGCAGTGCGGGCATTTCGCCGATCTCGTCGAGCAGCAACGTGCCGGTGTCTGCGAGTTCGAAACAGCCCTGCCGTCGTGAAGCTGCGCCGGTGAACGATCCTTTCTCGTGACCGAACAGTTCTGATTCCATCAACGATTCGGGAATTGCCGAACAGTTGATTGCCACGAACGGCCGATCGCGCCGCGGGCTCATGTTGTGAATTGTGCGTGCAACCAGTTCTTTTCCGGTGCCGGATTCACCGGTTATCAGAACGGACGCAGTTGATGGCGCGACCTGTTCGATGAGCGTGTAGATCTTGCGAATCGATTCAGAGTTACCGACGAGCTCGCCGAATGCGCCGCGGTCCTGAAGCTCGCGGCGTAGTCGTTCGTTTTCCTTTCTGGCAATGTCCAATTCAAGCGCGCGATCGATCAATCGCCGCAGCTTGAAGGGATCGAGAGGTCTTTCTAGCGGAACGACGGAGAGATCGACATTCTGTTCGCGAATCTGCTGGAGCAGACCGGCATCGTGTACCGGCCCACTGTCGAGAACAACGGCAGGTTTAAGTTCGTCAACGGCTTTAAGAGCCGCGGGAATGTCGTCGGCGACGATCGGATGGTAACCCCACGTCGCGACGAGATCGCGCAACGATGATCCACTGTGGGCGTCTCGATCGAAGATGAGCACACTGGGGGTCGACATCCGTTGTTTAGTTTAGCCCATCTTTCGTCATTTGTGTCTTGAATAGTATTCGGCAATTGCGTCTGCGAGGCCGGCTGCTGTTGTTTCTTCTGGTTGGATATCGACGCGCAAGCCGTAGTCTGCCGCTGTTGTGGCTGTGATGTCGCCGATACAGGCGACGATGAGACCTTGCAATTTTTCGCCGAGATCGTGTGTGTCGAAAAGCAGAGCCAGGTTTTTCACGCTCGATGAACTCATGAACGCAATGCAGTCGGCACCGCCGGTGAGCATCGCGCTCAGCCGTCCTCGGTCGAGGTTCTCTGGCAGGAGGGTGCGATAGGTAACGACGACGTCGACGCGGGCCCCCGCTTCCTCCAACGACTTTGGCAGATAATCGCGCGCTACTGCGGCGCGCGGAATCAGGATGTTGAGACCGTGCAAGCGCTCGCTGCCGCCGGCAAACTCGCTCAATGCCGCGAAGACGCCTTCGGCTTTCGCCTGCGAAGGTATGAGGTCAACGTGAACGTGTGCGTCGCGAAGTCTACCGGCAGTTGCTTCGCCGATTGCGCAAACTTTGAGTTCGTCGAGTTCTTCGACTCCTAAGCCGCGAGCCTGCAACCGGCGAAGGAAGTATTCGACGCCGTTTGCGCTGGTGAAGATGATCCAGTCGTAGCCGTATAGATGATCGATCGCTTCATCCACTCGCTCGTAAGTCTCCGGTTCGCCGATTTCGATCGTGGGGCAGGAAATGACGGTTGCGCCGTGATTTTCGAGCGCGGCTATGAAAGCGCCTGCTTGCGAAGCGGCTCGAGTAACGACGACCGTTCGTCCTGCAAGCGCGTGGTTCATAGTTAATGTGAATGCAGCAGGGAATTGGCGCCGCGCTCAATCAGGCGGGCCGCGAGTGACGAGCCGATTTCATCCGTCTTGGTCGGCGGACCGGTTAGGTGGCCCCGCAGGATCTTGGCGCCATCCGGCGTGGCAACGAGTCCATCCAGTTTTAGTTGCTCATCCTCGATGATCGCGTGGGCCGCTATGGGAAACTGACAACCACCACCCAGGCTGCGCAAAAACGCCCGCTCCGTCAAACAACAGAGTCGCGTCTCGTGATGGTCCAACGCACTCGTTGTCTCAATCGTAAACTCATCGTTTGCGCGCGTCTCGATCGCGATGGCGCCCTGACCCACGGCCGGCACCATTTCTCCAGTCGAGATGGCCGCGTCGATCCGGTGGTCCAACTCTAGTCGTCGCAAACCGGCCGACGCCAGTATCAACGCGTCGTACTGCCCCTCGTCCAGCTTTCGCAGCCGCGTGTCAACGTTGCCACGAACATCCTTGATGACAACGTCCCCACGCAACGACTTCAGTTGCGCCATTCGACGCTGACTCGACGTGCCGACCACAGCGTTTTCCGGGAGATTCAGAATCGAACCACCGCGCGATTTCAGATCGTCCCGAACAACCAGCGCATCTCGCGGATCATCACGCTCGCAAATCGCGCTGATGGTCAAACCAACCGGCAACAGCGTTGGCAAATCTTTGAGGGAATGCACCGCCAGATCGATGCGTCCATCCAGCAGCGCATCTTCCAATTCCTTCGTGAACACACCCTTCCCGCCAATCACCGATAACGGATCTGACTTAACGTCTCCGGTGGTTTTGATGATTTCGACGCGTATATCGATCTCGGGATTAAGCACTAACAGGCGGGCTTTCGCTTGTTCAGCTTGCCATAGGGCGAGCTTCGATCCACGCGAGCCGATGACGAGCGAGCGAGACATGCGTGGCTACTCCTCGAGATCAAACAGATCGCTTGGAGCGGGAGCAGCGTCCGCATCGCTTGTTCCGTAAAAGCGTCGCATCTGGTTCAGAAGCGGATGGGATAGCTTATTGACGGTCGACATAAGCAGCGACTCGACAGCATCTTCCTGCTCTTTCGTCAGCGGCCCCAGCCGCTTTCGCTGTCGGGCGAGCTCCGTGCGCGCAATGTCCTGAAACTTCTCACGCAAGGCGCCGATACTCGGTCCAACGTCCATCAGTCGCAGCGATTGTTGAAACTGCATTACCTCAGACTGCACGATCAGCTCGGCGCGTTCCGCTTCACGCTCGCGCTCGCGAATGTTCGACGAGATAACTTGCTCGAGGTCGTCGACGTCAAACAAGAACACGTTTGGAACCCTGGCCGCCGCGGGATCGATGTTTCGCGGCACGCTGATGTCGATAAGGCATGTAGGCTGGCGGCGGCGTCGAATGGCCATGCGCACTTGCGCTTCCGTCACGACGTAATCAGGCGCGCCGGTAGAACAGATGACCAGATCCGCTTCGTGCAGAACCTCGCCGATTTGATCGAAAGGAACGGTATTAGCGGTGCCGATCTGATTCGCGAGTTGACGCGCAGCGGCTTCGGTGCGATTCGCGATCAGCACACGCGACGCGCCGGCACTCACGAGGTGCTTCGCTGAGAGTTCCGCCATTTCACCCGCACCGATCAGCAACACAGTGCTGTCTTTGAGGGAGGCGAAGATCTTTTTCCCGAGCTCGACCGCCATGTAACTGATGGAAACGGCACTCGCTGCGATTCCAGTTTCGGTCCGCACTCGCTTGGCGACGCGAAACGTGTGATGGACCAGGCGGTTCAGAACTCTTCCCGCGGTACCGGCTTCTACCGCGAGTGAATATGCATGACGCACTTGTCCGAGTACCTGTGGCTCACCTACCACCATTGAATCCAACGACGAAGCTACGCGGAACAGGTGCCTGACTGCTTCTTCATCGGTATGCCGGTAAAGATGGTCCTGCAAAAAACCGGACGGCAAATTTCCGGACGTATCGAGAAACTGCGTGACACGGCCAGTGCCCAGGTCGATGTGATCGTTCGCTGTCGCGCTCAGGATTTCGACGCGGTTGCAAGTCGAGACGATCAATCCTTCACGCACCACCTGCCCATCCACGAGAGTGCGTAGCCCCGCTGCGCACGCTGCGTCGTCAAACGCCAGGCGTTCGCGGATCTCAACCGGAGCTGTCTTGTGATTGACTCCGATCAGGATTATGGACATGCGCTTTCTGTCACCCTCTCTTAGATCTTAGTGCTTGGTACCTGATCTTTGTGCTTAGTGCTTCGTACTTTGTTCTTTGTTCGCTTGCGAAGTTGCGTATTCGAGCTAGTTCCACGCTCGTGAACAAAGCACCAAGCACCAAGTACCAAGCACAAAACACAGTCAACCGATGAAAAACACCATTCCGAAAACGTGATAACTCCCAAACAGCGGCGCAACCAGAAAAGTACAAAGCACGAGAACGAAGCCCAGCACACCTAACCACGCTGCACGCCGTCCACGCCAGTTTGCTGTCGAACGATACATGGCAAGTCCGAAGTAGAGCGCCCATGTCAGCACCGCCAGGATTTCTTTCGGATCGTTACGCCACATTATTCCCTTCTCGGACCAGTTCCAGAACATACCGGCGACGAGCCCGAGCGTGAGCAGCGTCAGGCCAATCGCTGCCGAGTGCGTCGCGATTTCGTTGACTGTCGACAGCGACGGCAGCCGATGAAAGAACGCGCTGAACGTTTTGAGTTTGAGTTCGCGTTCCTGGAGTAGGTACATGACACTCGCCATGAACACGATAAAAAATGCGGCGTAAGCGAAGACCAGCAGCGTCGTGTGTATCGGGAAGAGCCACGTTGTCGAGAATGCCGCCGCCGGGTTGCCACCGCGACCGATCAGCACGGCTACAAAAGTCAGAATACAAACCAGCGGTACTGCAAACGCGCCGACTGCCTGTGCTCCGTAGCGATAAAGCACGATCGCGTAACCCGCCACCAGCGCCCACGCGAGGAAAGATAAAGTCTCGCGCGAACCGAACAGCGGATAGTGGCCATCCACTGCCCATTCGTCGATCAGTACGCCAGTGTGCAAAACCCAACCGACCGCAAGCGACCACTCGGCGACCCGCTGGAGCGAGCGTCGCTTGTTGACGAACGCCAGAATGGAGTGGATCGCGGCGATTAGATACGCCGCCAAAACTGCGAGCAGCAGGGACCTCATTGGGGATAAACCGGAATCGCATTCTAGCCTAAATCCGTCTCGGTAAACAGCTTTGCGCAAAAGTCGCATATCTGATTCGTCTTCTCTTCGGCCCTCTGTGTATTTTGCGGCCTCCGAGTAGAAATGACGGTTAAACGCAGAGAAAGCAGAGATACCCAGAGGACCGCAGAGAACACTCCTCCCAAAACTGACTTTTTGTGCAGAGTGGTCTGGTATCCACGGATGACATGGGATATGGGGAAACGCTATGCTTGTGCGGAACATCTTAGCGCCGACATAGCTTTCCTGCTTTTCGATTCGAGTTTGATTCTGCCCGGGCCTGCGTGAGGAGGATCTGAATGGTTTCTTCTGCTTCACGTACCTTTTTTGCAATCGTCCTGATTTGCATCGCTGTGGTGCTGTCTGTAGCTCAGGAAGTCGAAACGATCAAGACTGATACGAATTTAGTAACCGTCCCGGTTATCGTGACCTCAGTCAATGGCCTTTACATCACCGACCTCACCAGGGAGGAGTTCAAGATTTCGGAAGACGGCGTTCCCCACGAGATCGCCTTTTTCGGCAAGATCGCGGCACCGTTTCACGTAATCCTGATGCTCGATACCAGCGCCAGCACGAAAGACAAACTCCGCCAAATCCAGAATGCAGCTTTTGTTTTTATCCAGCAGTTACAACCTGCTGACCGGGTCAAGATCATTTCCTTTGACAACCAGGTCCGCGACTTGAACGAATTTACAAGCAATAGGGAAACGCTGAGGACCGCCATCAACACCACA
>Ga0209485_1000008_pt1 | contig 105235 bp, 84 predicted proteins | sample NCAS100_FD_187516 | JGI IMG/M metagenome (GOLD analysis project Ga0209485, IMG submission 187516) | Agricultural soil microbial communities from Utah to study Nitrogen management - NC AS100 (SPAdes) (version 2) | ecosystem: Environmental > Terrestrial > Soil > Agricultural land | place: USA... | reverse complement strand
TCCAGCAGGCTACAGTAATAAGCCTTGCAAATCCTCCAACCTGTTTAGTTACTGACCTCCAACCTTCCGCAAATTTTCGGTACACGCCTTGCACGACTCAGCCGTGAAAAGCAGGAGATGCCCAGTCATGAAGCCCCGTATTCTGATCGTCGACGACGATTCGACGATCACTCAACAACTCTTTTGGACGTTGTCTGAAACATACGATGTCGTCACCGCCAACGACCTGCCCACCGCAATGCGACGCGCGACTTTTTACAAACCGGACATTTGCATACTAGATCTGCAAATGCCACCGGACAAAGACATTTCCGCCGGAATGCGGTTGCTGGAGTTCCTCAAGGACCACTTGTCGCACTCCAAAGTCCTGATAATGAGTTCAAACAGCACCACCGAAATACAGAAATCCTGCATCGATGCGGGCGCCGATGGCTTCTTCGCCAAACCATTTGCGATCGAGGACATGCTTGCGAGTATTTGCAAATTGATGCCCGTGCATCGACTTGAACTGTTCGCGCAGATTCTTTGAAATTCGGACGCCTCCCACTATGCGTCCGTAAACACCAGAGATGAAGGCCCTCTTCATCGAAAGGTGTGCTCGAGAGGCCCCGGAAGTCGTATCCCACTACGATTGCCGGGGCTATTTTTCTTTATCTGTGTTCCGCTGAGGTACAATCCGGCATAGTGAGCGAAGCTAGCGACAAGGTACTTGGCATCACCCATCTCCCCGTGTTTCCGTTGCCGGTGGTTTTGTTTCCCGGTGTGCCTCTGCCGCTGCACATCTTCGAGCCGCGCTACCGGCAGATGCTCGACGACATCCGCGTAGGGAATAATCTCTTCTGTGTTGCTTATTTCGACCCGAGCACTACCGAACTCGAAGTGCCGCCGGCGGGCCATGTCGGTTGCGTCGCCGAGGTGACTGAAACGCAAACTTTTCCGGACGGGCGTTCAAACATTCTGACGCTTGGCGTGATTCGTTATCGCATCGAAAAGTATGACGAACGCGGCGATCCATATCTCGTCGCTCGCGTCAATTACTTCGAAGACGACGAAGAGGATGAATCGTCGCTGGAGAATCCCGCCCGCGAAGTTGCCGATACGTTTACGCGGATCGCGCAAGCTGTTCGCACGCTCAACGACGAACGCAGCAATCTGCCGGACATCTCCGATACTGAACCGCAGCGCTTGTCGTTTCTGGTCGCTGCGGCAATGGAGATCGACGCCGAAGTGAAACAGGAACTGCTGGAACTAACTTCGACCTCCGCGCGGCTCGAACGCTTGCGCGGTATGTTGTCGCTTGCGGTAACGAGTTATGAGGAAAGAGCCCGCATGCACGAGCTCGCGAAACGCAACGGTCATAGCGGAAGAAAGATCGAGATCGAGTGAGCGAGCGCGTTAGCATCCGAGTGTTGTTTTTCGGCGCCGCTCGTGACGTCGTGGATACAAATCCGCTCGACATTTCGCTTGACGCACCCGCGACTGTCGCCAGCGCTTTTCGTTATCTCGTCGACAGGTTCGCGCAGCTTGAACGATTCGGGCGGTCGCTACTCTTCGCCGTGAACCAGGAATACGCCACACCAGAGACTCAATTAAATGAAAACGACGAACTGGCCGTCTTCCCGCCCGTCAGTGGGGGCGCAGAGTCGGCGGTTTGCGACTACGTTTGTCCACTCGATTTTTTTGAGCTGACGACCGAAGCGATCGACGTGGGCCAGGTGGCGCGGCGTGTGGTACCGCGAGAATGTGGTGCGACCGTTACGTTGGATGGTTACGCGCGCGAATGGACCGCCGGACGAAAGACGCTGTACCTGGTTTATGAAGCTTATGATGAGATGGCGTTGACGGAGATGCAGCGTTTGGGCCGGGAAGCGCACAAGCGTTTTGAGATAGCCCACGTTGGCATTGTGCACCGCAAGGGGCGGTTGGAGATCGGAGAGACGAGCGTGGTGATCGTGGCCAGCGCGCCTCATCGTCGCGCCGCGTTTGAAGCCTGCGAGTGGATCATTAAAGAGTTAAAGCGCACGGTGCCCATTTGGAAGAAGGAAGTTTTCGAAGACGGCGAAGAGTGGGTAGGGACGCAGGCGCAAGACATTTAGTCACAAAGAGGCACAAGAAGCACAAAAGGCACAAGAACAAAAGCACGACGAAAGCGCACGCACGCACGAAGAAAGCAACGAGGTCACCAGAGTAAAACTCCGGTGACCTCGTTTGGTCTAAGAAGGGCTGTCGCAAACCTTACGGCAGCGCCTCGATGTTGAAGAAGAACTTGAACGAGCCAGTGCTCTGGACGCCCAATAGGAATTGCAGGTTGATGCTCGCTCCCGGCGCCAGAGGCGTAGCCAGGACGATCGTTCCTGCATTGAGACTGCTGTTAATGGCTCCGCCGAGAGGTTGTGCCGGCGGGGTCTCTAGCGTCGTTCCCTGTACCGTCACCGTGCAAGGCGTAGCGGCCGAACCGTTCGACGCCAGACACGTTGCCGAATCTTGAATGCCGGTGACCGTGATAGCCGTTGAACTCAGCACTCGCAGGTCAGCGACTGGATTCGAAACGGGGAAGGCGCTGATGTCGACGACGCGGAAGCGCAACCGAGTTACAGGCGCTCCAGAGTTGTTGACGAAGCGTCGTCTGATCGACATCGTACCCGTCGCCGCGTTGGGCCCAATCGCGCTCGTGTCACGGAGGCGGTTTGGCGACGCGCTCGATCCCTTGGTGTTGTCGAGCAGCAACGTCAAGATCGACAGGTTCAAGCGTGGCGAGCCCAGATTCTGAGGACCTGGCGCTCCTAAACGCTGACCCGCTGGCGTCAATGTGGCCTGGGTGTCGGCAAAGATGAAGTCGTTGTTGTTGACGTTCGAATCCATCACAAAGCCGCCTGTCGGACAAGCACCGAACTGTGACGGGTTACCCTTCTTGCCGCACTCGTCACGGAAGTAGCTGTATTCGAGTACGCTGGCGAGAAGCGGCGTTAAGGTTGTGCCTTCGCGCAACAAGTCGCAGATGCCGCCAACATTGGTGCCAAAGCCAATCGCATCGAGACGAGATATAGACGAGAGGCCTGCCACCGAGGTGGTGTTGAAGAGCGCGAAGTTATCGCCGTCCCCAAGGTCTCCAGTCAAGGTCGCATCGCCGGCCGCACTTCCAGTTCCGCCATAGTTCGCCAGGCTGTAAGCCGACCCAACGAACAGGTAATGACCTCGCGCCGGAATGGTCGTGCCGGCCGGAATGGTTCCGATGAGCACTGGCGTTGCACTGCAACTCGCGCCCATCTTGAACAATCCATAGTCGGAAGTAAGGACATGCGGGGCGTCGGTGTTGTTGTAAATCTCAACAAACTCGTCACCCGCACCCGCCGGGCCACTCGATCGGAATTCGGAGATCAGGACCGTGCCCGCTTGATTCTCCACGAGGATCGTTCCCGTGGCTGTGGCGTCCGCGAGTTGTGCGTTCACCGGATTCGACAGGACGACCAGGAACGTCTCGTCCACCTCGTTCTTCTTGTTGTCCGACAAGATGGGTACGGAGATGGTCTTGACCTGTTCGCCTGCCGCGAAGTTAACCGTGCCGGACGTGGTGGTGTAGTCATCACCCGCTGTGGCGTGGTTAATCGCCGCTGGTTGTTGCTGCGTGGTGAAGTCCACCGATGCACCACCGGCAGGCGCCGGGGCACTCAGTGTTACCGTGAACAACATTTCCGCGGATCCCGATTCAGGTTCAACAAGTTGCGCATCCTGAATGCTGATGTTCGTCGCGACCTGAATGTTCACAACGTCGGTGTCGGATAGTGGACCACCCGTACCGGTGTTACCCAGGTCGTTGGAAGTGATTGTCAAGGTGGCTGCGCCGCTGAAGCCCAAGGTTGGCGTGAACGACATTCCGTTCATCGCAGTATTCACTTCAGTGAGCGTACCGTCGAACGTCATCGTCGCGTCGGCTGTGCCGTCTCCGGCGCCGAATAGGAGACCCGCTGTGGTCGCGAGCGTGATCGTGCCGTTGGTGGCGGTCAGCGTTACGCGAATGTCGGCCGAACCCGCGTCAGCATCAGCAACCGAAATCTGGTTACCGTTGCCGCTCGAGAAGACCAACGGCGTGTTCTGGTTAGTGCTCTGCGCTCCAGGCACCGTGTTGACCGGCGCGTCGTTCACGGCGGTGATCGCAATGCCGCGAGTGTTCGAGCCAGTGCTGTTTCCGTCATCAGCAACGAAACTAACCGTGCGTGACGCAGTCGGATTGTCGCTGCTGTTCTGGTAAGTAACAGACCGCAGCGCCGTCTGGTAATTGGCGACGGAAGTCGTACCGGTCAGAGTCAGGACGCCGGTGCCGCTGTTGTAGCTACCGTTGATGCCAAGCTGGTTCGTGAACGCCAGCGTATCCTGGGCGGCGATGAAGCCGGAAGTGATGGCTACCGTCCCCCCGACCAGATTTGCGCTGTCGATATCGGTGACTGTTACGCCCGGATCGATAGCCGTCGGTGGATCATTCTCGGTGTAAGCGAGATTGCCCGCCGTGGTCGTTACAACCGGAGCATCATTAGCTTCGTTGACCGTAATGTTGACGGTATCTGTATCCGACAGCGGACCGCCCGATCCGGTGTTACCCAGATCGTTCGAGATGATCTGGAGTGAAGCCGAACCGGTGAAGTCTGGCGCTGGATTGAACGACATTCCGTTCATCGCAGTATTGACTTCGGTGAGCGTACCGTCGAACGTCATCGTCACGTCTTCTGTTCCGTCTCCGGCGCCGAAGAGCAGACCCGCTGTGGTAGCGAGCGTGATTGTCCCGTTGGTGGCAGTCAGAGTTACGCGAATGTCCGCCGATCCCGCATCGACATCAGCAACCGAAATCTGGTTGGCGTTGCCGCTCGAGAACACCTTCGGTGTGTCTTCGGTCGTGGACTGCGGGCCGGGTACGGTATTGACCGGCGCATCGTTGACCGCAGTAACGTTGATGGTCATGGTGTTCGGCGTAGGATCGAGATCCGTGCCGCCACCGTTGTCCTGCACCTGGAAGGTAAAGCTCGTGTACGGAGCACCGTTGCCATCCTGGGCCGGTGTGAATTTCAACAAACCGCCGTTGATATCGGCGACTGGGATGAAGTCTCCAGCATTGACCGCGACGTTGTTATTCGTCAGCGTTCCGAGTCCGGGTAACGTGGTGATCTTCACCGCGAGGAACGTGTTTGACGGAGTGTCATTTGAATCCGTGAACCCAAAGTCAGCCGCAGCAAACGTGTAAGCGGTGTCCTCAGGCGTAGAAACGGTATTGTCGGTTCCGGCCGGAGGATCGCTGGCCGCATTCACCGTCAGTTCGAATGTGTCAGTTGCAGTGCGGCCGTTTGTCGCTGTCACCGTGACGGTGATTGTAGTTGTGCCGCTCAGGTTTGCAGCTGGCGTGATTTGCAAGTTACGCGAGCCGCCAGAGCCACTGACAACGAGGTTGGCATTGGGCACCAGTGTCGTATTTGAAGACGTCGCTGCGACCGTTGCAATCAAGGCACCCGTGTCGTCGCCGATGTTGAAGGGCACGTTCTTAACCGTGTCTTCGTCGGTTGACTGATCCGCAATGTCCTCAATCGACGGATGCAACTCAAACGCGCCGATGTCCACGGTCTGCGTGGTGTTGGCGTCCTGCGAATCTGCGTTGCGCGGGAAGCCGAGGCCACGTTGATCGACAGGCAGGGCTTCTGCCAGATTCGCGTCGCCGTCGAGGTCGAACGTGTCGACCGGCAAGTTGGCGTTGCCACCAGTTTCGACGGCTGCGCTCGTCGGCGATAGTGCGTGCGTCTGAGTGGTGCCGCCGTTGTTGGCGAGTGGTCCAAGTCCGGCATCAGCGACGGCGACCTGGTTGTTGTTGACGCCGTTGGTCAAACCTCCAGCGCCTCCAGTCCCGATCAAGTTGAACGAGCTGGCTGAGTTAACGGTGCCGCCGATGTCATCGGCAGCATCTGTCGCGCCATCTTCGTTGAAGTTGCCGGCGACGATCGTGTTGTGCAGCGTCGTAGTACCACTGCCGTGAGAGATACCACCACCCGTCCCAATCGTATTGTTATCACTATCGGCAAAGTTGTTGGTGACGGTGCTGTTGATACTCGTCAGTGTCCCGCCCAGGTTAACCACACCGCCGCCGTTACCGGCCGCGTTGTTGCCGCTAATCGTTGTGTTGATGAGCGTCAAAACTGCGGGCCCGGAGTTACTGATGGCGCCGCCGTCAATATCGGTGTTGTTGCCGGTTAAAGTGGAGTTAACTATCGTCAGCGTACCGTCGTTCAGAATACCGCCACCGCTGGTAGCGCTCTGGCCGCCGGTTATGGTTAGCCCAATGATGGCCGCAGTCGTGTCGGGGTTGATATTGAACACACGACTCAGACCACCGCCACTGACCGTAATGCTCTCGCCACTGTTATTCCTAATCGTGACGTTCGTGTCTACCTGGAGCTCGCCAGTAGTCAACGAAATTGTGTGCGGGCCGGCGTCTGCGATGTCGAAGGTGATCGTGTCGCCGGCACAGACATCACCCAGTGCTTCGCGCAATGATCCGGCGCCAGCGTCTGCAGTGCTGGTGACGATGGGGTTCTGCGTACAGGCGTTAACAACCTGCGCCACGACGTTGCTCTGTGATGGATCGAAATTCCCATCGCCTGAGTAATCGGCGCGGATGTTGTGGGTTCCCGGCGTCAGTGTCGAAGTCTGACATTCAGCCGCACCACCCGACAGCGCCACGTTGTCACAGACAATCGCGTTACCGTTGGACGTGTCGATGAAGTCAACCGTACCGGTTGGATCCACTGAAGGCTGTGCTGGATCTTCAGCAACTGTGGCCGTGAAGGTCACTGTGTCACCGAAGTCGGACGGGTTCAAGTCAGACACCAACGAGGTTGTGGTGTTGAAGAGATCGACTGGTGTGTTGACCGTATTCGTATTGGCGGAGAGAGGCGTAGCACCGTCGTTGAAATTAACCGTGCCGAAATTCGAGACCTGGGCCACACCTGGCGGCACTCCCGTCAAGTTCGGTGGATTGTTCACAGTGACCTGGAAGGTGAGAGTCACACTGTCAGCGGGACGCAATGTGCCGATATTGATGGTCACAGTTTCACCCGCCATCGTCACCGCCGGAGCCGAACTGCTTGATGCCGCGCGGTTTTTGACTTCTGTTGTTCGGACAGGTTGACGCTTCACCACTGCGTGGTGCGAGCGAACCGATTTGGCTTTCGAAGCCGTGGTTCGAAGCGTGCTGTTTGACGCACTGGCAACAACTTCGACCCTCGGAGTGGTAGTTGTCGTGATCTCGGCTGCGGATGCAGTCGGTTCGACCATCGATTGCACATCGCGGGCGAACTGAACGAATGCGTTCGTCGCACGAGCGAGCAGGGACGGACCTTCGACTCGAGAGGGAGCCGTTGGTATGCTTGGCTTCACCGTTACACTACTTAGTTCACCAGCTGCTTCTCCAGTCGAATCTGAAGTTTCTGGTGCGGCCACCACGGCTGCCGGAGGCTGCACGCATGGGGTGCCCGCGGGCACGGTGTTGGTGATGCCTAGTCCAGGCGCGCTGACAAGAGCTTGGACAAAAACACTCGAAGTGCCACCGTTGATATTACGTCCCTGGATGTAAGAGGTCACCGCTGCAACGTCGACAGGCCCGCCCGTATAGCCGGGCAGCCGGAGAGTGGTGGAATTTCGCTGCCGTACCGTGTAGTCCCTCCCTGCGCTGCTGGCGTCGTTCTCGCCGGCGTTGTTGGCAGTGTTGTTCAGAACGTCAGCGCAGCCTACGTAAGTATCTCCGCTGCTCGCGCCGAAGTTGAAGTGGATGCCACTCGAAGTCCCACTGGGCGGGCCAACGGGCTCGCGAACTATGTTGTTGGAGACTGTGGCGTTCATCTGGCCGATGGTACCGGTGCTCCCCGCGGTGTTGATTCCGTCCATCTCAAAGTAAATGCCCTGGCCGGCATACTGCTGAACGATGTTGTTGTTGACGAGAGCGGTCTGGGCCCCGCGTCCTTCCGTCCTAACCTCGATGCAGGTGGCCTCAGTCGAACACGAGCCGGACACTCCAGTTACACCGAATGTGTTGTTCTCAATGCGACCCGTCGCGGAACCGGCGCCAGTCTGGAAGATGACCAGTAACGCTGAGCCGCGGGCGCCGCGGAACGTGTTGCCGTTACCAGCGCCACCGCCGATGTCGTATGTGAGCGTTGGCGTGGACGAGGCGAAACCGCCGCCCGAGAGCGTGATGCCGCCGCCACCGACGACGACGAACGGGTGCACGTTGTTGACGACGTTGCGTCTGAAGATCAGGTCGCCGGTGGGGCTTCCTGCCGCACTGGCCGCTAAGTCGAATTGAAGGATGTCGCCGCGAGCCGAGGTCAGCGTACTGTCCAAAATCGACAACTTAATAGTGGAATTGCCTTGTGCCTGGATGAGCATGCCGTCGTTACCGTTGGCGTTGCCCAAATCCATCGGTCCTTCGGTGAAATTAGAGAAAGTGAGACGGTCGAGCGTACCGGTGTTGTTGATCACGCGAACATTGTCGTTCACACCGCCTTGAATGACGGTGCTCGAGACGGAGGCCGAACCGGTCAGGTTCTGGAAAGCGACGGCCGCCTCATGTACGTTTGGATCCTGGCCATTGATGCCGTTGACGACCGAGTTTGCGAGCGTGAAGTTAATGACGCTGCTGCCGAAAATTCCGTAATTGGAAAAGTCGTGGATATGCATCCGGGTGAGGCTGACGTTCCGGGTACTGCGCAGGAAGACACCAGTGCCGGTCGTGCCGCTGATCGCAGCGGGTAGACCGGTGTCAGTGATGTTCGCACCATTCTTGTTCTGAATGATGCCGCCCGAACAACCGGTCTGATCGGCGGACGTGCAAGTGCCGCCATTGCCGGTCACGATAAGGCCGCCGCTGGCGCCGGTGTCATCGAGGATGATGCCGGCACCCGCGCTAGCTGCGGCTGTGCCTGCGCTGATTAGCTGAAAGTTGAGATTGCCTGCGCCGATCGTGGTGGTGACCACATTCAGGGCTGTGCCGGCGCCGTTAGCAAAGATGCTGTTACCGGTACCCGTCACCGTGATGGTACCGCCATTGGTAGCGCTAAACCCGTTGCCGCTGGTGGTATCGATGTCTAATCCGCCACCAGTGAAGTTCACATTTCCTGAATCGTTGTTGTTGAGATTAACAGCAGTGCTGGCGCCGGTGTTCAGGGTCTTAGTCGCACCACTGAAATTCACGGTGCCTGAGGCGGTGCCATCGTTGGTTACTTCGACGCCGTCGCAGATCGATGTGCACGACAGATTTCCTGAGATCGTCGCAGTGCCGGTGTCGTAGTTGTCGAAATCGATCATCTTTCCGTCGGTGTTCTTCGAGATAGCTCCGCTAATAGAAATAGCGCCACTGCTGGCGCTAACGTTCAAAGCAACACCTGACGGATTAGTAATTGTTGTTCCGCCGAAATTGAATGTGCCGGCAGATCCGTTAAGGATGTCGATGCCTGCATCGCCACCAGCAAGCGTGGTAGCACCGTTAAAGTTGTAGGACGTTGTGCTGTCGGCGTTGTCGAACAGAAGACCTGTTCCACTGGAAGCATTGAGAGTGCCGGTGAACGTCACGGTACCAATTGTGTGGCCACCGCCGATACTCACCATCGGGTTAGCGCCTGCGGCGTGCGTGATGCTGCTGCTACAGGTCATCGACACAGTTCCGCCGCCAATCAAAACATCCGAACCAGCCACACCAGTGATAAGCCCGGCGCCGGCGACTGCTACTGAGCCCGTGGTATTTGCGAGATGAAAGCCGTGGCTGCCGGCGCTAGAGGTGGACGCACTCGCAAAACCAACATTTAAAGCTCCGCCTGAATCTGCGCGGAATAGACCGCCGGTACCATTCAGTATGACTTCTAAAATGTTAAGGGTTCCGACCGTCGCGGTCGTTGTATTGTGAATGTCGTAATTGTTGGCTGTTGTCGCTGTGTTACCAACAGTGAACCCGCGGAGGAGGTTACCGCTGGCCAACTGAATACCTGAGGCTGATGAATTAATTATCGGACTCGTCGTATTAGTTGCGGGCAACGCCACGCTGTGCGCGGGAATTGTGAAACCCGTGATTGACCCAGGACCGGCCAAAGGTGCGCTGGCCGCCGCGCCGATAAGTTTCTGATTGTTTAGCAGCGCGAGAACGGCATTGTCGTTGTACGTTCCGCTGAACATGAAAATGAAGTCACCGGGATCATCCGCCGCCACAGGTTGAAAACAACCCGCACCCACCAAACAATTGAACGGAGAAAGGAGCCGGCCGTCGCCTCCGCCTCCGGCTGCTGCATTAACGAACCAGATCATGCCGCTGACTGTAAGGTTCACAGTCGCCGTATCTGTTTTACCGGTGGCATCAGTTACGGTGTAAGTAAAGCTGTCGCTGCCTTCAAAACCCGGGGCTGGGTTGTATGTAAAGCTGCCGTCAGTTGCGGTCGCTGTAACATTGCCGCCTTGCGCACTCGTGCCGGCAAAAGGCGCCGCATTGTCGCCGGCGAGAACCGAAATCGTCAGGCCCGTGTTTGTACATGGACCACCTAGCGGATCGGGATCGCAATCATTACCGAGCAGGTCGCTCGCGCCGTCGGGTACTTGTATGCCTACATTACCGATCGAGCTGAAGGTATCGTTTACCGCGATTGGCTGCGTTGTGATTGAACCGTCAACCAGTGTCGTATGCGCATCGATAGTATCGGTGAAGACGACATTAGTCGCGTCCGTTGTCCCAGTATTGGAGATGGTTACCGTGTACTCGATCTTTTCTGTCGTGCCGGGATTACCATCCGTTGGATCGGCTTTCGAGTCGCCATCGTCGTTGAGAATCGCGCCTGATTTGGTAGCCGATATGGTGGCCACCAATGACGCGGGCAGCGCCGCGTTTGTCGCGACGACCTGGCCCGTCTGAGGTGACTTCTCTGGGCTTACCCGCCGTTCCGTTCGGTCACTCGCCGCTGCGATCGGTACAAACGGCATCATTAAAATCGAGAATGAGAGTAGACAGGCGATGAATACATTGAGATCGCGTCTTGTTAGTGAGAAATGGACTTTCATCGGGTTCTCCTGGGGTTCGTTCGGACTTTGATAGCTGAGTTGCGTGTCATTCGGATTAGCTTTTTGAAAAGAGCAAATGCGAAGTGGCCCCGACTCGTGATTATTGCAAGGAACAGGCGGGTCTTTCGTGACCCGTTATTGACTTTTCAGGGACTGCACAGACGGTCTTAAAGGACTGTTTCTACGACGCGCTGATGGCGGTCGGTTGGGACCGCCATTCTAGCGCAAGTCGGCTCACTCTGAGCCGGTTTTTTCAATTTCTAAGGCGCGCAACGGCATCGTTATTTCTCGAAGCTACGGCCTTTGCGGGAAAATTCCCTGAAGCGCGATACAGAAATTGAGCGTGAGGTACGGCTGCATATTGTTATGCGGCAAACCGCCGCCGGCAGGCGGTAACGCCTGGGGTGCCGCTAGTACGAGCGGGGGCGCGGGGCTCGCTTGTACGTAGATATTTCCTCCGCTCGATTCGGCCAGGGACATCGTTGGACCTGGCACCGTCTTATCGCCAGTGAACCCGTTTGCCCTTATCGAGTGGGTATGCACCGGTATCTCAGATTGGAGCAACGTGATGGCTTCGACTCCAGACATCTCGCCGAGGTCTCGGAGACTGAGTCCTTGTCCTTGCCCTGGTTGCATGGGGGCGTTGCCCTGCATGTCGGGTAGCGCAAACGTCGACTTGCCGTCGCCGCCATACGTTGTGCCTAACAACGAGAAGAGGGCGGTGTTCTGAGAGATCGGCATCAACTGCCCGTCGCAAAACGCCCAGCCCGTCGGGGGGAAGTTAAAAGGAAAGATTCGGATTTCAGCGACAAATTGGTCGGACATTTTCTTCTCCTTTAAGTCTGGCTGGGAAACACGCCGAAGAGCGAGATAATGAAGTTGATGCACAGGAACGGCTGCGTATTCTCATGCGGCTGACTCCCACCAGCCGGTGTAACCATGGCGGCTGCCAACGGGTCGCTGGCCGAATCGTCAATGTATGGCTGCACCGACGACAGACTACCGGCCAGGAGGTTTCCACCCGGGTTAATCTGAGAACCGTTGGATGTGCTACCTGTCAACGGGTGTGTGTGATTGGGGATCTGCTGAACCGTCAACGTCTCCTGCTCCGTGCCAGCCATTTCTCCGATCTGGTAAGTAGTTCCATCTGGTCCAGTACCCATATGAATGGGAACACGACTGGCCAGATTTGGGAGGTTGAAGGTTTCCTCGCCGTCTCCGCCATAGGTTGTGCCGATCAATTGAAAGAGCACTTCGTTCTCGGCTATGGGCATTGTTTGGCCTTCGCAGAACATCCAGCCATTAGGAGGGAAGTTACCTGCGAACATTCTTATTTCACCTACAAATGGTGCCATTTTCGTCTCCTCCTAGTTCCGCGATGGGAAGATGCCTTGCAGCGCAATAATGAAATTCAGCACCAGGTAGGGCATCATGTTGTTGTGCGGTTGGCTGCCCCCAACGCTCGCCGTTGAAGTTGGATTAAACGTCGTCAGGTTCGCGGCCGCGCCGTAAAGATTGTTCACCGGACCGAGAAAATTCCCAGCAGCCTGGGCGGCGCGGTTCTGGTCCACGTTGCAGACCTGGACACCGTGAAGGTGCGTTGGAAGTTGCTGAATGTTGAGTGTTACCGCCGTTGAGCCTGCCGCTTCTCCCAACGTGTGCCCGTTGCCGATGTGAATCGGCACTCGACCACGGAGGTTTGGTAGCGCGAAGTTCGTCTGGCCGTTACCGCCATAGGTAGTACCCAGCAATGCGAACAATGCCTGGTTTTGATTAATTGGCAACAGTTGCCCGTTACAAAGGGCCCATCCTTTCGGGGGGAAGTTAAAGGAGACAATCTTTATTTCACTAAGGAAAGGTTCCGACATTTCTCCTCCTAAAGACAAAAAGGTGATTTAGATTCAGGTACGAGGCAAATAGAGTTAGTCGTGTCTCGACAGTGACCCCGAGCTATTCTCAGCAAGTGGGAAAAGGATCGGAGGAATGACTTGTAGCTTCCTGCTCGTGGAGACTGAAGACTGAAGCGCGGGGATTCTAGCTCGCGTCCGCTGGAATTACAAGCAAGAAATCTTTCAATCCGTAGAACTAGGGGCCGCAAAATCGCCCTATCCACCCCTAACCACAAACCTAACTTCAGGTACCCTAACTAGTCCGACGTGCGTCGGATTCTCTACGCCTAATAACGCGAGAACTCTTGTTGATAATCACCATCAAACGCGGTCGGTCGAAAAATTTTCAGCGGGACCGGGCTAGATTCTGGAATTTGGTCCATATTGCGCTTTTTATAAGTTCAGGTGCCATTCCGCGGCACTCGATCCACCTATCCCTTCCTGATCGCCTGCCGAACGAATTTTCCTTGGCGGGTGCGAATAATCGAAGATAAACTGTTCAACGCGAGCACTTACCTTTAGCCCAGGAGACAAATCAATGCCGCATTCACGTCGCGCCTTCCTGAGGGACGGACTCTGTTCTGTCGTCTCGGCTGGTTTGCTATTAACAGGCTCCCGCGCCGGCTTGGGCCAAACAGCCCAAAGCCCGGGTCGAGTATCTTCCAGTACTCAAACTGAGATTCCAATCGACGCCCAGAAAGACCCGGTTTTCTTCTTCAGACAAGAGACTTTCAAACCGTACGTCAACGGAATTTTTCAAGCCCCGAACGCACGAGGTGAAATGATCGACTTGAGACTAACCAAGGTCGAAGCCTTCAAGTCATCAGACAAATTAACCACACGTCAAACGACCGGTTTCAGCTTGACCTTCAAGGCATCGGCTGAGTTGCCACCGTTTACTTCCATTCATACCATCAAGCATTCTGCACTAGGCGAGTTTGACCTGTTCCTGACGAAACGGAAGACGGACGATGGCGAACTCTTTTACGAAGCCGTAATAAACCACTTCAAGTAAAAAAGCACCGGCGAAACAACCGGTTTGTTCAGACAAGACGCAGTTTTTGAACAGATGACTGACGCAACTAACAGCCCATCTTCTGTCAGCGTCTCACTGCGCCCAGTGACTGACGCTGACAGGGAATTCCTGATCACCGTTTACGGTAGCACTCGGGCAGAGGAACTGGCCCAGGTCGCGTGGGACGAAGGACAGAAAGACGCCTTCGTTCGCTGGCAGTTTGAAAGACAGGACGAGGATTACCGGCAACGCTTTCCAAATGCGCGCTACAACGTAATTCTCGTCGACGGTGTTCCCGCGGGGCGCATCTGGATTGGCGTGAGCGATAAGGAGATCCGGTTGTTGGACATTGCGCTACTCACTGGATTTCAGAATCGCGGAGTAGGCACGCATCTGTTGCGCCAGATGATGGCTGAAGCAACTGAGTCGAACAAGGTGTTGCGGCACATGGTGTTTATGCTAAACGACAACGCCTTCCGGTTTTATGAACGGCTTGGGTTTGTAACCATCGAAGACCTTGGCGGATACAAACTTATGGAGTGGGCGCCCGATCAGTCGCAGGCAACTGCCTCGTGAGTGGTCTCCTAACCTCGACGGAACACCGAATGATTTTTTAGTTCGCTTGTTGCGCGGTTGATTTGTAGTAGTTGTAGACAGCTTCGTAACGGTATCCGTTTTCCTCTCGCCCGACCGCAGCCAGAAACACGTCAAACTCACCCATCTGTGGATGGGCCAGGCGGTAACTGCTTTGGGGCAATAAAAACTCCGGCGAGCCCAGAAAGAAGACCGAGAAACGTTCCATGCCCTGCTCTTCGGTTGCGCCACTGGGTCGCGACTCAACTCCTACCAGCGTGAGGTCAATTGGTTTCGGTGCGTTGACCTGAACACGAAACGGTGTGTTCAGGTGTTGTTTGAATTGTTCTTCAGTTTGAAATTGACTCATCAATTAACTCCTGCGTTTGTGTATGCCCGGAACTCTTCACATGGCGGTCGACTTCAATTGCGCACGCAGGTTCAGGTTCCGAATCAAGCGGTGCAGATAGTTCGGATGAACGCCCAGCAGTTTCGCCGCCTCCGTGTAGTTACCTTTCGCTTCCTCGATCGCTTTCAGGATGATTTGTTTCTTGGTTTGTGTGACTGCTTCGTGATAGCCCATCGTCGAATGAACGGCTGACGTCTCCCGCTCGAGCAACGCTTCCGGCAAGTCTTCCTGGAGAATCACGTCCGTAGTGCCGAGCACGATGGCGCGCTCGATCGCGTTCTCCAGCTCTCGCACGTTGCCGGGCCAATCGTAGGCGGTCAAACGTTCGCGCGCGTCGGCCGATATGCCCCGTAGCTTCCGATTGCACTTGGCACCATACTTGTCGACGAAATAACTCGCGAGCAGCATTATGTCTTCACGTCGTTCACGGAGCGCCGGCATCTCCAACGAAACAACGTTGAGCCGATAGAAAAGATCCTGGCGAAACTCACCGGCTTCAATTGCCTCTTCCAGGTTCTTGTTGCTCGCGGCAATCAGACGCAAATCGACTTTAATTGTGACCGTCCCTCCCACGCGCTCAAACTCTCTTTCCTGCAACACGCGTAAAAGTTTGACCTGGAGCGCTGGCGTCAATTCGCCGATTTCATCGAGAAAGACCGTGCCACCGTCGGCGATCTCAAGCCGGCCTTTCTTTAGGGCGAAAGCGCCGGTGAACGCGCCTTTTTCGTGACCAAACAACTCGCTTTCGAGGAGTGTATCGGTCAGCGCCGCGCAGTTTACGGCCATGAAAGGTTTCTGCGACCGTTTACTGTTGCGGTGAATGGCGCGGGCGGCGAGTTCTTTTCCGGTTCCGCTCTCGCCCGCGATTAATACGGTCGAATCGGTCGGCGCGACCTTGGAAATGAAATGGTAGACACGTTGCATTGCCGCACCTTCGCCGACCATGTTGTGCTCGATGTTGACGTCCGCCAGAAGGCGTTCGTTTTCATTCCGGAGCCACTCGAAATGGCGAGCGTTTTCGATCGCCACCGCAGCGATACCGGCGATCGCAGTGACGAGCTGAAGATGATCCCGGTTGAAATGATCCCCGGCGATGGTCGTGTCGAGATAAACGACGCCCAACTTATGATCGATCATTACCAGCGGCACGCACATTACGGAATGCGTCCGCGCCTGGATCAAACTCTCGGAAGAAAGTGTCGGCTGCGTGGTTGGATCGTTGGCTATGAGCGCCACGCCGTCGCGCAGCACCTGCTGGGCGATGGTCCGGCTGACAGTGACTGCTTTGTCTTTTCCGTTGGCGCGATCAAGACCAAAGAGGACACTCGAATCGAGCGAGTCGTTATCCGTCAAAAGAATCGCGCCCCGCTGCGCGGGCACGACTTCGAAAAGCAGTTCAATGAGCCGTTGCAACAGCTCGTCGAGGCCGCGGATCGCGTTGATGCTGGTACTGATTTTCATCAACGCGCTGAGATCGCGGGCCATCAGGTAAATCGCATCGTCGATGCGAATCTGTAAAGTCGGTCCGCTGACCACCTGCGCCTCATCGAGGTTAACTTCACTGGACCGCGAACCGACCTCCCCTTCATCCGTCAGAAAGACGAATTGCGAATCGCCGATGCGGAGCCGGTCGCCATGTTGCAGGATGCGAGTCTTGACGGGCAGGTCATTAACGAAGGTGCCGTTGAGACTTTCCAGATCCGTAATGACGAAGCCGTTATCCTGCCGAGCGATCCTGGTGTGACGCCGCGACACGGACGCGTCAGCGATGCAGACGTTGGCAGCTGTCTCGCGACCAATCACGAAGGTGTCTTCGTCGATAGTGAAGATGGTCCCTTTTAATTTTCCTGCGATAGCTGCTAGTCGCGGGTTCATATTCTGAAAAGCTGACCGGCCAGGCTGTTCGTGAGAGTCTACGCGCACGGGTGCGTTGGAGCAACAGGTATGCCTATCCGATCGGATAGATGGGTTATCTGTTTGGATAGGAATCGCGCGTCTCGAAAGTCACTGGCAGCGCAGATCTCAGGAGAATCTAGGGACGAAGATGTGGCATGAGAGTCGCTATGGAGAGGTTCACTGGAAGGGGCTCGAGTTAACTAGTTTGAAGCAAACCGGAGAAGGAAGCACCGGTTTGCCGGGAAAGCTGCGCAGCAAGTACCAGGTCAAACATCGAGCTGCTGTCACAGCTCGTCGCTCGCTCGTCTCCCCAAAGCAGAGCAGCAACCCAACGCCCCCGGGTTGCTGTTCTGCTTTTTGCACATCTGAGGGAATATCCCCACGGATTTCGCGTTATCAGCTGTCAAGCAGAACCGATTTTGCCCGAGCGAGACCTGAGGACGATCCTGTACATCTGCCGCCGCTCGCTTACCCCCTGGCAGAAATCAACGCCTGAGCATAAAAAGGGGATGGCTCAAGGCAGAATGCGCCAATTATTAGTGGGTTGCGTGGGAATGGTCTTGTTCCTTTCCATCCAATCGATCATCAACTCGCGAATCTCCTCGCTTGATCGATAAACAACTGGTGCATTCTTGTACATCGTGTACCCGCCGCCACCGTTCACCCGATAATTATTTGTCGCTAATCGAAGCTTCCGCGTGAGAGACAACGGCTGCCCTTTGAAGCGAAGGTTTTGAATGCGACTGCCAAGCGGCTTCGAGAGGTCGAGATCGTAAGTAACACCTTCAGCGACGTCGAAGTTATAGGCCGGGATCTTGTCGTTGATCAGTTCGCGGGGCGTTTTGCCCGCTTCGTAGTTGTTGTAGTACTTCGCAGAGTGTTCCAGGGCATCTTTGAGTTGCTGGCCCGTGACTTCCAGAACCACCAGCGTGTTTTCGTAGACGTAGAGTTCCGCGACGTCGCGTACGGTCACCGGTCCCTTCGCGATTCGTGCCTGCTGATTGAAGCTCGCAACCATTGAGACGTCCGCTTTCCCGGCTTCGAGTTGGACCTTCTGGATCAAGTCGAGAATTGCCGTGTCACGAAAGCGCGCCTCCTCAGCGGTCAGATCCTGAGGCGACTGAGCAACGACTCGCTCCAGCCATTCCTGAGTCTGTCGATCGTAGGGTTCCGCCAGTTTTACTACTTCCGGATCGGGTTCGACGCGATCGTCGGCGGGAATCGTCCGCGCCGACTTTGCGTAAACGCGCCAGCCGGTGGGCGCCTTTTGCAGGTAAAGATCTGCACGAGCGAGATGTCGTCCCCAATGATTTGCCTGGGTGAGAAGAACACCGTTGATGTAAAGCGAAGGGACGTCGCGATGCGTATGGCCCATGAAGATCACGTCAACTCCGGGCACTTCCTTCGCGATGGAGATCGCTTCGTTCTCGTGCGGAATTTGTCCCGAACTCGCTTCGCCAGTGCGCAAGTCCTCGCCGAGTCCCATGTGCATCGCAATAACCACGACGTCCACTTTTTCCTGAGTGCGCAACATCGCGACCCACTTGCGGGCCTCAGGCACCGGCTCGCGAAACTCGAGCCCCGCATAGTTCGGAGGATTGTCCCAGTACGGAACCCCTGGGGTTGTGAGTCCAACAATCCCGAACTTAACGCCCGCCACTTCCTTCACGATGTACGGTTTGTAGTGAGTCCGACCTGTTCCCTTCTCGTAAGTGTTCCCCGACAGCCATGGAAACTTCGCTTCGCCCCGCGCCTTTTCCAAAACCTTTAGTCCGAAGTTGTACTCATGGTTTCCCACGGCCATCGCGTCGTAGTTGAGGGAACTCATCACGAGCATCATAGGATCAGTCCGCACGTTGTTCTTGCGACTGTGAAACGACTCGAGCGGCGAACCCTGGATCGTGTCACCCGAGTCGATCAGCAATGTGTTTGGCTGCTCTTTACGAATGCGCTTAATGAGTGTCGCGACTTTGGCGAACCCACGGTTATCGGGTTTGTCAGTGTAGTAATCTATCGGGTTGATGTTGCCGTGCAGATCGGTCGTGCCAAGGATCGTTATCTGGACCCGCTCGGGCACGAAACTCTGCGCAACGAAAACGATTACCAGAAGAATGAGAAGAACACTGAGCGAGTAAACGAGAGGCGAGAATTTTCGTTTCTTCATTTCATTAATGGTTGAACAAAGACTTTCGACTGCCACGTACGGCATTCAATTTGTTCGTGTCGTCTTAATTTGACATTGCCGGCCACCCGACTTCCTTATCAACAGCCGTGCCGAGTGTTTGTTAGCTTAGACCAAAATCGCTTAAGGTAGTAGCTCGAACAAGGATCTGACAGATGGATAACTTAGTAACCTCCAACATTCGTCAACGACCCATCCGCACGCTCGTCAGCGTGGCCGGAATTGCGCTCGGAGTGAGTCTCGTAATGCTGTTCACCGGACTCGCGCGCGGCATGTCAAACGACCTGCAAAGAAGGGCGAGTAACGTTCGCGCCGAACTGATGTTTATGCGTCCCGGCGCTGTGCAGTTAACTGCGATGACCGGCAACCTCGACACGCGTTACGTCGATCGGCTGAAAGTTATCGAGGGCGTCGAAGAAGCCCTGCCCGTGTATCGCCACATCTTTCAGGGATCCAGTGGCTTCGGTTTCGAACAGATCGACGGCGTCGAGTGGGATTCGTACGCGCGCGTGAATGGCATCAACATCGTCGAAGGCCGAGGTCCGCAAGGAACGAACGAAGTCGTCATCGACGAGACTAAAGCGCGCAACAACAACCTTCGCGTCGGCGATGTGATGAAGCCACTCGGCACGGATGACTATCGCATCGTCGGAATTTATTCACCCGAATCGGGAGCCCGCGTGAAGATGACACTTGCGGCGTTACAACAAGCGTTGGAAGCGCCAGGGAAGTGCACGTTTATTTTTTTGAAACTACGAAATCCGGATCAGGTGCAGGAGATGGCGGCGCGCATCGACCGTGAACTACCCGGCAACACTATCCAGCCGACGCGCGAAGTTTTTACGAGTTTCGAAAATAGCATTCCGTACTTACCCGTGTTTTTGCGAGTGCTGGTCGGACTGGCGGCGGTGGTGAGCGCACTGGTGGTGATGTTGGCGATGTATACGACCATTACCGAACGCACGCGCGAGATAGGCATCCTGAAAGCGATGGGCGCGTCTCGTGGTTACATCGTCGGCGTTATTGAGAAGGAAGCGATACTGATCAGTTTCATCGGTCTGATTGCCGGGTTCTTGTTGTCGCTAATCGCGGGTTATTTTATCCAGAAGACGTACGGGCTAATTTTTGAATACAGTTGGCAGTGGGCGCTCGTAGCAGCGGCGATCGGCATCGTTGGTGGTGCGCTCGGCGCGCTCTATCCTGCGTGGCGCGCGTCGAATCTGGATGCAGTTAGCGCCCTGGCTTACGAATAACAATTCATTCACTCGCGGGAACGGGCTGCGACAGATCGGTAGCGGCCTCGTTCGTGAGGCTACGTAACGACAGCCCGCGCTTCCAAATCAGGATCACACCAATAGCGGTCCAGAAAATGTCGCGACCTTTGCGCACGATGGCCAGCGTCTCACCAATGCCACGTGCGAATCCCAGCACTTTCGAAACCTGTCCAGTCCCTCCTTCATCGACACCAGCCCGCAACGGCACAAACTTAAAGGCTACGTTGATGATTCGATTCACTGATTCAAGAATGAACGCCTGTGTCAGCGTCGGCGCGACGGGACTGATGAACGAGAGGGTCGTGTAAACCTCAATCACGCCCGCCCCGTGAAAACAGCAATCGAGAAGAAAGATCGAAACGAATCGCCGTTGGTTTCTTTCGTAGAAACCGTAAACTCGCTCTTCAAGCACCTCGGCGCGTGGCCGGATCTTCGTCATCAACCTGGTTGCAATTCCCCGTCGAACGAGAAACCCGAGCGCACCGCTGAGGAACCGGGCCTGTGTGCGAATCAGTAAGTAGATCAACGGTACGACCACGAGCGTCGTGCACAGTGCGCCGATGCTCGCGTATCGCAACGCCTTCGGCAGTGAGAAACTCAACAACAGAGTTGCAGTGCCGCCGAAAATGAACAGCGCTACGGATAGCGCATAGAAGATGTTTTCGATAGCGAGTGCCGGAAGTCCCACCATCAACGGCACCTTGTCTTTAACAAACACGCCCTTCGACGGTTCGCTCACGGCGACACTGACAAACGGAATGATGTTGCCCAGCGCGTCGCCCATGATCCGCGCGGCGAACGCATTGCGAAACGGCAACCGGTACGGCGCTTCGACACAACGCGTCCACGCCAACGCGCGTGCGGTGTAGCGCAAACTGGAGATGCCGAGGATCAGGAGGAAACCGGCGCCGAGTCGCTGAATGCCGTCGATAATGTGCCCTACGCCCGCTCTGCTAACGAAATAGAAAAATAGAACGAGCCCCAGCAGACCGAATAGAATTCCAAGTGGCGCGAATCTCCTGCTTCGAGTTCGCGTTTCCCTAGGGTTCGGTTGCGGTTTTTCGGCTGGCATCGAGGCTAAACCTACCACACGGTTTTGTCGTTTCGGCAACAAGCATGCCGCCAGTTTGAAACACGGATAAACTCGATTATGATGCTAAGCTCTCTGAAACATACAAATCGAGCACTAAAACTATGAGTCAATCCCAACCAGCGGTTGCGCAAGTTTCCCAGGGTCCCCTTACAACCCTTGCTGAAGACGAGACGATGTTTCGCGCCAGCGTGCGCGAATTTGCCGAGGGGGAACTTCGCCCACGCGTAGAGCACATGGACGAGACTGCCAAACTCGATCCGGCGATTATCAAACAATGTTTCGACCTCGGATTGATGGGCATCGAAACGCCGGAAGAGTACGGCGGGGCGGGCGCAAACTTCTTTACCGCCATTCTCGCCGTCGAAGAGCTTTCGCGAGTTGACGCATCGGTGGGTGTTTTTGTCGACGTCCAGAACACGCTCGTCAACAACGCGTTCATCCGCTGGGGTACTCCGGAACAAAAACAAAACTATCTGACCCGGCTCGCGGCTGAGCACGTTGGTGCTTACGCTTTGAGTGAGCCCGGATCCGGATCGGACGCTTTTGCGATGCAGACCCGCGCAGTCGACAACGGCGAACACTACGTCCTAAACGGACGCAAGCTATGGATCACAAACGGCATCGAAGCCGAGATCTTTGTTCTGTTCGCCAACGCGAATCCCGACGCTGGTTATCGCGGCATCACCGCGTTCATCGTTGAAAAGAGCTTTCCCGGTTTTTCAATCGGGAAAAAAGAGAACAAACTCGGCATTCGCGCATCGTCAACGGTTGAATTGATTCTTGAAGACTGCAAAGTGCCGAAGGAAAACGTACTCGGCGAAGCAGGTAAGGGTTACAAGATTTCCATCGAAACACTAAATGAAGGCCGTATCGGCATTGGCGCGCAGATGATTGGCATCGCCCAGGGCGCCCTCGAAAGCGCGCTGGCTTACACTGCCGAACGGCAACAGTTTGGCAAACCAATCAATCAGTTTCAGGGCGTGCAGTTTCAACTCGCAGAGATGGCGACGGAGTTGGAAGCGGCGCGGTTGATGGTCTACAACGCTGCGCGTATGAAAGACGTGGGAATCAATTTCGTGAAAGAAGCCGCGATGGCAAAGCTTTACTCTTCGCGCGTCGCAGAACGCGTCAGTTCGAAGGCGATCGAGTTGTACGGCGGCTACGGCTACGTGAAAGACTATCCAGTGGAGAAATACTGGCGCGATTCCAAGATCGGCGCAATTTATGAAGGCACGTCAAACATGCAGTTGCAGACCATAGCCAAATTGATCATCGGGAAATGAGGGGGGAGCCATTTTCCATTTGTCATTTGTCGTTCATTTTTTATTTCGGCAAGCAGCCGGTCGATGTTGGGTCTTCAGATGTAAAAGCGAGAGGTTGGTCAAACAAAACGAGAAATGAAAAACGACAAGTGGAAAATGGAAAAGAGGCATGACGGCATCACGCATTGAATTATTCGAGCAAATGCTCGCGACCGATCCGAGTAACACCATGGTGTTGTTCGGACTGGCGAAAGAATACGAGAAAGCCGGCCGCGACCGGGAGTTGATCGAAACTCTGAATCGCTACCTGGAAGCTGCGGACGACGAGGGAAACGCCTTCGGTATGTTGGCTGGCGCCTACGAAAGAACGGGCCAAAAAGATAAAGCACGCGATGCGTATCAGCGTGGCATCGAGACCGCGCAACGCCACGGACATCCTGGAATGGCGGAAGAGTATCGCATGACCCTGGCTGGCAATTATGAAGACTGATACCAAAGTACTGAAGCTGGTCCCGAAAACTGCGTCGACTAAACAGACGGAAGACGCTGAAAAAGTTCAGGAGACGTCGAGTGCCTCGATGCCGGCGGCTGAACCGATCTCCCGACCGTCGACACCGCATCCAATGCAAACGGCAACCGCTCCCGAACCGGCGAAAGCCGGCGATCTGCCCGACAGCAAGTTGCTGCTCGAAATGTATCGGACGATGTATCTCTCGCGCCGACTTGACGACAAAGAAATCCAGCTGAAAGGACAGAACAAGATCTTTTTTCAGATCAGCGGCGCCGGTCATGAGGCGGTGCTGGTCGCCGCCGGTGTGGTGTTGAAACCGGGTTACGACTGGTTTTATCCATACTATCGGGATCGCGCCCTCTGTTTGCACTTGGGGATGACGCCACTGGAGCAGTTGCTGTCCGCTGTCGGCGCAGAAGCAGATCCCAATTCGCATGGACGCCAGATGCCGTCGCACTGGGGCCACAAGGATCTGAATATTGTTTCGCAATCATCGCCTACCGGCACACAGTTGTTACAAGCGGTTGGCTGTGCGGAAGCGAGCTATCGTTTTCAGTTAGTGCCGGAGTTAAAAAAGCGAGTTAAGAGTTTTCACGACGATGAAGTGACGTACGTTTCACTCGGCGAAGGCACGACCAGCGAAGGCGAGTTCTGGGAAGCGCTAAACACGGCTTCAAATCTCAAACTCCCGGTCGTTTTCTTAATTGAAGATAACGGTTATGCGATCAGCGTCCCAGTTGAAGTGCAAACGGCCGGCGGCGATGTTTCGCGTCTCGTCGAAAACTTCCCGTCCCTCTTTGTGCAACGATGCGATGGCACGGATCCTATCGAATCGTTGGAAACCATGCGCCGCGCCGTTGACTACGCTCGCCGGCGACAGGGACCAGCATTGGTCCACGCCAAAGTGATCCGTCCATATTCTCACTCGCTTTCGGACGACGAAAAACTTTACCGGCCCGACGAGGAACGAACCGGTGAGGCGGAGCGCGATCCAGTCAAGCGTTTCGGCGCGCTCTTGATCGATGAAGGCGTCATCGATCAGGAGGGGCTACAAAAGATCAAAGACACAGTCGATCGCGAGGTGAACGAAGCGGCCGACCAAGCGCTCGCCAGTGCGCAGCCTGCTCCAGAAACGGCTACAAACTTTGTCTATTCAACAAGCGTCGATCCGACGTCGGGAGAGTTCGATACCGAAGACGGCGCAGAGCTTTCCGGCAATCCCGGGACGATGGTGGATCTGATCAATCGCGCGCTGCATACGGAGATGGAACGCGATCCGCGCATCGTAGTTTTCGGTGAGGACGTCGCGGACTGTTCTCGCGACCAGTATCTCAATGTTGTAAAAGGCAAGGGAGGCGTTTTCAAAGTCACTGCCAACCTGCAACGAAAGTTCGGCAGCAATCGCGTTTTCAATTCGCCCTTGGCTGAAGCAAACATCGTGGGCCGTGCGATCGGGATGGCCACACGCGGCATGAAGCCCGTCGTCGAGATTCAGTTCTTCGACTACATCTGGCCCGCGATGCACCAGATTCGCAACGAGCTCGCGTTGCTCCGCTGGCGTTCGGGTGGCGACTGGAAAGCGCCGCTAGTGATTCGCGTGCCTATCGGCGGTTATTTGAAAGGCGGCGCCGTTTATCACTCGCAGTCAGGAGTCTCGACGTTCACACAGATTCCCGGTCTTCGCGTGGTCTATCCGTCGAATGCCCTCGACGCAAATGGACTGCTGCGCACCGCGATTCGTTCCGACGATCCGGTGATGTTCCTGGAACACAAACATCTCTATCGCCAGGCGTACAACAAGTCGGCCTATCCGCCGGACAACTTCATGATTCCTTTCGGCAAGGCGAAAAAAGTCCGCGAAGGAAAGGATCTGACGATTATTACGTACGGCGCCCTGGTCCAACGGTCACTTGTCGCAGCGAAGCAGGCGGAACAGGAAGGCACCAGCGTCGAGATCATCGACCTGCGCAGCCTGGCCCCTTACGATTGGGAAGCGATTGCCGAGTCAGTGCGAAAGACGAACCGCGTAATTGTCGCTCATGAAGATTCGCTTTCATTCGGGTACGGCGCTGAGATCGCCGCGCGTATCGCAGACGAGTTGTTTCTCGATCTCGATGCACCTGTTCGCCGCATATGCGCGCTCGATACGTTCGTGGCCTATGCGCCGCAACTCGAGGATGCAATACTTCCGCAATCTACCGATGTGGCAAAAGCAATAGCGGAACTGAAGGCCTTTTAACACACAGATTAAGTACAGTTCTGTACTGTAATGTTCCGCGCGGATCTTACCCCCGTGCCGCTTTTCCAGTGTCAGCAACTGGCATACATCTTGCCAATTTTAGCGGCCGAATACGCCTATAAGCGTCTCCCCGACAAGTTCCCCCACGAAGACAATTAATCGCGATTAATTAGACACAATGGAGGTACAACTGATGAGCAAGCATGTGTGGAGCATTCTCGCGGCCATGGCTCTGACTCTCGCTCTAGCCGCCGTAGCTCTGGGGCAGACAACCACAACGACAACAACCCAAAAGAAAGTTGTTCAGAACCCCGATGGCACCTACACGATAATTGAGTATCCAGTAAAAAAAGAAGTAACTGTCGCCCTCAATCCGGTAAACATCAGCGGTGCGACTGGTGTCGCGACTATTCTCCGCGACGACGATGGGACCAGAATTAAATTGAATCTCGCAAACGTGCCCGCGGACGTGACTGCGCTAACGCTCTACGCAATAGACGACAGCGGAAAAGTGACTGCGTTGGGTCCGGTTACGATCAGTAACGGTACTGGTACGCTCGCTGCGACAACTCCACTATCGAAATTCATGCTGATCGCTTCTCCGGAACCGGCGTTGACGGCGTATGATCCGAACACTCGCATCGTGTTTAGAAGCGCAGTGCCGGAAGGTTTCGCGGTAGTGCCACTGAGCCGCAGCGCCGAAGGCGAAAAGGTAGCGGCAACCACGGCGCCTGCAGCAGTCGTTGCGCCGACCACAGCGCCGGCCGCAGTCGTCGCACCGCAAGCAGCGGCGGTAACGTACACAGCGCCGATGCTCGGTCTTCCAACCTTCAAGAAGGGCGACGACACTAAAATCAAGGTTGATTTCACGGGACCGCTAGCCGGTGCGCGTGCGAATGTCTTTCTTACGCCAAAGTCAGGCGAACCGACTAAGGTCGAGATGAAGTTCCACGACCTGAAGGCAGCGCCCGCTGGAAAGAGGTTCGTAGCGTGGGCCGTTGGCGCAAACGGTGAATACGTTAAAATCGGTGAGGTGACAAACCTCGGAGACCGCAACGAAGCCGAAATCAAATCGGAAGTTGCGTTGGCGGACTTTGGTCTTCTGATCACGATGGAAGATACCGTCGGCGCGGCGCCGATCGGACCAGGTATCGCCCATATTCACATCGTACCTTAGCTCGATTCCGAGCGTTGCTCTATGGGGCTGCCCTTCGGGGGCGGCCCCTCTTTTTTGAAACACAAACAAAACCCTACCGTTATACGCGTAAGTTGATCTAATATGTCGAGACCCGACGCGGGCTCGGTCGAGTCCACGCGTCTTTTTCAAGCTAACGGGATCCCCCGCCCTCGATTCCCTTCGACGGCCTAAAGTCTTCGTTTTACCTTGGTGTTAGCGACATGATTAGTAGAAAGCACCCCCGTTTTATCCCCTTTGCGCTGGTTCTCTTTCTCGCCTCCGCAACATCCATCACCCGCGCCGAAGAGAGTCTTCCAACACTCGTGAAACGGGTGAAGCCCGCTGTAGTAGCTATCGCGACCTATGACGCAAGCGGCGAAGCGTTGATGACCGGTAGTGGTTTCTTCCTGCGACCGGGCCAGGTCGTAACAAACCTCCACGTCGTTCGCGGCGCGGCACGCGCTGAGATCAAGACCCTCGACGGCAAAGGCAAAGTTTACCCTGTAACCGGCGCGGTGGCCGTCGACGAAGAAGGGGACCTCGCTCTGCTGACGGTCGATATGCCGCTCGAACGCGCCCGCACAAGCGAGCTCGCGACCGATCTGCCGGATGAAGGCGAAACGATTTTCGTCATCGGCAACCCGCTGAAATTGGAAGGCTCGGTCAGCGACGGCATCGTGTCAGCGGTGCGTGAAGTACCCAATAGCTACCGCATCATCCAAATCACCGCGCCAATTTCGCACGGCAACAGCGGCAGTCCGGTGTTCAATCTGCGGGGCCAGGTGCTGGGTGTGGTGACGGTGAAGGTGACCAACGGCCAGAATATCAATCTAGCGATCGCTGCTGCACGCGTCGGTGAGCTGCGCGCCGGTGCGTTGCGTCCACTGGCGGATCTCGCGATCAAGGCGAAGGGTGACGTCGCTGAGTCGGCGTATCGAAACGGACTGGAGTCGCTGTGGCTCGGTAACTACGATAACGCGGTCGGATATTTCGAGAATGCGGTTAATAAGAACCCAAAACGAGCAGACGCGTGGGTGAAGGTCGGTTACTGCAAGGTCAAACAGGGCAAGAACCAGGAAGCCATTCGCGCCTATCTCGAAGCTCTACAATTGAAACCCGCCGATCCAGATATTCACAACAAGTTGGGTGATGCTTATTATTACGCCGGTCGGATGCGCGAGGCGATTGACGAGTACACCGAAGCGGCCCGGTTGCGTCCGGCGTGTGCAGAGTTCTTTTACAATCTCGCTATCGCTTACTTTGAAAGCGGAAACCTGACAGCAGCCTCAACACAAGCAAAAACTCTCCAACGCCTGGATCCAAAGCTCTACGAGCGCTATTTGCGCGAGACGATGTGAGCCACAAAACTCTTTGTGGCTAAGACTATTCGCCTGTCGCGCCGGTGAACACGGCGGTGTCAACACTGCGCGGATTTCCCAAAACCACGAAGCGAATATTGCGCATATACCTCTGCGAGACTCGTTGAATGTCCGCCGGTGTCACCGCCATTAACTTCTCCAGAAAGTCGATGGAATTCCGCCAGCCACCGCCAATCAACTCATATTGGGCCAACTCACCCGCCTGCGCGGCGTTAGTTTCCTGTCCGAGGTAGTACGTCGTCAGATACTGTGCAACGACGGCGTGAATGTCACTTGCACTCACCGGTTCGCTTTGTAGACGCTGAACCTCACTCAACATTACCCGCACCGATTGGTTTGCATCGACGGAGGTAACGTACAAGCCGCCGACATTCGCTGCCTGCGTCCGCAGAAACGCATCCGGCGCGTAAGAAAGATTGCGCTTCACACGCACTTCTTCAAACACGCGATCGCGAAGCAGCGAACTCGCCACACGCATCGCGTAGATGTCGGGAGACGTCAACGAAGGCGCCGTGAAGAGTCCCTGGACGTAATTAGTGGGAAGCTCGCGGGGCGTTATCTCTACTGAAGATTTATCGAATGCCAACTGCGGCACCGCTTGCGGTTTGTAATTGCCTCGTGGCAACTTCCCAAAACTCGATTCAACCAGCGCCCGTACCTCGTTCGCGTTCAAGTCGCCGACAATGACCAGCAGGAGCCGCGAGGTCTGCATCAGGTTCGTGTGATACGCGCGCAGATTCTCAGGTGTCAGTTTCGCGATTGTTTCGGGCGTGCCATTGGTGCTGTTCAGATACGGGTGGCCTGCATAGGCGATCTTGTCCTGTAACTTTTGCAGGTAGACGTCGGGAGTGTCGGTATCGTCGCTCAGCGAAACCACGATTCGTTCCTGCACCAGCTTTACGTCTTCCCTTGTAAACGACGGGCGCAGCGCGACGTCAGTAAAGATCTGCCACGAACGATCGAAATGCATGCGCGTGGAAGCAAGCGAAAGTACCGAGTAATCGTTGTTGGAACTGCTTCCGATCACTGTTCCCATGCGCGAGAGTTCGCTGCGCATGCGATCGCGGGGAAAACCGGCGCTGGCTTCAGTCGCCGCGCTCAACATCAATGTTTCGATACCGGCATTCTCTGCATTTATATTTGCCGCGCCACCGCGAATAAACAGACCCGCGGCAACGGTCAAACTACCTTCGCGACGTTTCATCAACACCTTCAGACCGTTGACTTCAAACTCGCTAACGAGGGCCGCCTGTTTGGCAACGATGCTCTGGGCCGAAAAATGTCCCGGTTGCCGCGCCGGCTGAGTCGCCTGCTGTCCGCGCACAGCTATTCCGCCGCCAAGCAACACGGTCAACAGAAGAAACGTGATGACACTTTGACGCACGCGATTAAATAATTGCTTCGATGATTCGTTCATGATCCTGACTCTATTCATTGACCCATTAGTTCTTCCGGCGTGATTTTTACTCGGTTCTGCGCGTCAGGCGACATCAAAGCCAAACCGATGTGGGGTTTTCCCTGAATGTACGTCGTGATGTAGCGGCTGATGTCAGCCCGTGAAGTGGCGCGCAAGCGAGGGAGATAACCTCGGAAATATTCCAGTCCCGTCGACGCCCACCAAAAGCTCAATGTGTGCGTGTAGTCGCTCAGCTTTTCGCGTGAATAGAGATCGTCGGCCTCAAGCAAGGCCTTCGCGCTTTCGAGCTGCTCGTCAGTGTAATAATCCTTGTCGTTGAAATGCGCAACTTCTTCATAAAGCGCTTTGATCACCGCGCGCGCCTTGTCGGGAGTAGTTTGGGCGATCAGGGCGATTGGGCCAACGTTTCGTTGCGTGTAGTAGCTCAGATCAACAGCTGTCACTAAACCCGTGTCGACGAGGTTTCGCTGAAAGCGCGAATTCGGTTGTCGAAGAATGAATGAGAAAACGTCGGCGGCGTATGTTGCCGGATTGTCCTTGCCGATCGATGGTCCGTGCCAGCCAATATTAATTAAAACGTTCTGCACCGGTTGAACAATCACGGTGCCTTCGCTCTTGGTTAGCGGCGGATGTTCAACGAGTGGAAACTCGACAAACGGATCTTTCTCGCGCTTCGGCCAGTCGCCGTAAAACTCCTGCGCCATCTTAATCACTTCCGCCGGATTCACGTCGCCTGTCAAGACCAACGCAGAATTGTTGGGAACGTAGTAACGCTGCTGAATCAAACGCATCATCTCGGTGGTCGCTGCGCCGACAGTTTCCCTGCTTCCGAGCGGATTCTTTCGACTCTGATACTTGTAGAAGAGACGATTGTTCATCTCCTTGGCCAGATAGAAAAAAGGGTTCGACTCATTGCGGTCTATCTCGCCAATCACAACCTGTTTTTCACGCACGAATTCCCGCTCGTCAAAAAGCGGATACCGAGATGCGTCTTTCATGAACTGCATCGCTGTGCGCAGGTTTGGGCTCGTGGTTGTGAAGTAGTAATCGACGACTTCTTCGCGCGTTGTGCCGTTGTACGCGATACCCATCTGGCCGATGGTGCGCAGATAGTCTTCGGCGTTGGCGATGGCACGGTTTTGTTTGAAAAACATGTGCTCGTACAGGTGCGACAGCCCGTTCAGCTCGGGTGGCTCGGTGTACGAACCGTTCTTCACTGCCAGTTCAATCGTGACGAGTGGAATCGAGTGGTCTTCCAGAATAATGACTTCGAGCCCATTCGGAAGTATGTGACTGATCAGCTTCGCTTCTGGCAGCCGTGCGGCAGGCGCGGGTTTTGTTTCGACCGGCCGGCTCGGAGCGGGACGCGTCGTGCGCTGCTGCGTGACGACTTCCGCGAAGAGTGTTGATGGCGCTAATAAGCAAAGGAGAAGGAAAAGAATTGAGAAACGTTTCACCGATAACTCCACACCTGGCAGTTTGATACAGCACTTTGGATTCTTCTGACAGCTAAATAGATGTCGGGCTATGAGGGTAGCTTGCCGGAGGGAAATTCACAAATGCACTGGAAGTGCTTGGTGCTTAGTATTTCGTACTTAGTACTTTGATTACTACAGAACCTACCGTCTCAAGTAAGGATGTCCCCTAGCGAACAAAGAACAAAGCACAAAGCTCCAAGTACAAAGCTCTATTTTTTCCTCGACACAATCGCACGCGCCTTTTGCCGTAGCGCGGTACGATAGGCGGCCGCTTCGGTGCCTGCGGCGTTCGAGAGCCATTGAATCCGCGGTGTGCCTCGCGCGGTTGTTTCGCCTGTCATCTGCATGGAGTAGGTCCGCCTGTCATTCGGCACAAACAGAACCAAACGCCGCAGATTTTTTACGTCGCTCGAATCTCTGCCGGTGAACAACAACTCCTGAAATCCATCTGCATCGGCGTCAACCAGTTCGGCGGTCCAACTCGCATGCCGGAAACCCTTCGCGTCCAACGGCTGCTGCGAGCTAACGCGATACTTTCCGTTTCGCTTTTCGAGCAGAAGAAAACCGGTCTTTCCGGTGCGACGTTGGTTATCGACGGCAACGATTGCAGGACCTGTATCAGTATCGAGAATAGCAACGGCGCCAATCGATCCAGTCGCAAATTTGGCGGCCGTTTTGCGCGCCTTATCTAAAGACAGTTGCTCGACCACTGGCAGCGGCTGCTCTGTGGCGCTCTCATTAAATGCCACGTCGCGACTCGGCTCGTTGCGCCACCTCGCAGGCGTCATCTGCAAATGCGCATTCGCAACCGGTAACACCTCTTTCGGAATACGTGGCACCGAGGCGCTCTGTCCTGTGTAACCCCAGGCGAGCAACGCACCGAACGTTGTGACCAGGACCAGAGGAGCGCCGACGCGAAACAGAATTCCGCGTCCGGGATTCGCAGCGGCAACCATCGACGACAGTGGTTCGATATCAGGCAACGTCCGGTCTGGTTGGACCAGGCTCCGTTCCAACAACGCTTTGGCGGCTGCCGCCGTGCGCGGACGATCCTCAGGACGTTTAGCGAGTAGTGAATGGACCGCGAGCGCCAACGATCGTGGAATGTCTTGTCGCAATCTTGGCAACGGTGGCGCCGGTGCAGTTGCTTGTTTTACCAACAAGGCAGATTGCAAGGGATCGATGAATGGCGGACGCCCGGCGAGCATCTCGTATAGCAACACGCCTAGGCTGTATAAATCACTACGTGCCCCGACGCGCTGACCCAAACACTGTTCGGGAGACATGTAGCGCGGTGTTCCGATCAATTGTCCTGAACCGGTGCTCGCGTGAGTCGCGGTCGATTCAGCGGACGAAGCGAGAACTTTCGCGACACCGAAGTCGAGTACGCAAACGCCTCGCTTGCCGAGCAGGATATTGGAAGGTTTCAAGTCGCGATGAATGATGCCGAGTCGGTGTGCCTCCTCGAGGACGTCGCAGATTTGAGTCGCGATCTCGACCGCCCTTGAGGGCGGGAAGCGTCCTTCACGCGCAAGCACCTGCGAAAGCGTTTCACCTTCGACGAACTCCATCACGATAAAGTGACGCCCGTCCGGCAGGTTTCCTGCGTCGAAGATCATCGCGGCGTGATGATGGTGCAGCTTCGCCATCGTGCGCGCTTCGCGCAGAAAACGATCCGCGACGTCAGCATCGCCCGCAAATTCGCGCTTGATGATCTTGACTGCTACGGGCCGTTCGAGTCCGAGGTGGGTTGCGAGATAAACGGCGCCCATGCCGCCAGTCCCGATTTCTCGTTCAATTCGGAATCTTCCAGCGATGAATTGGGGGACATCCATAGTGACCTTCCTTGTCGGTTAAAAGGCCGGAAACGGTTCCACTTTTGATTGGGCTGGGGGAAGAGGTCACGTAGTCTATCACGGATTTATTCAATCCGCTCCAACTACTTATCGATGCCGGGATGAAGCGATGGCACGTTTGGGATCCAAAATACCTGACCGTTGACCTCAACGCTTCGCAGACCACGCTTCGGCAGGTCTTTTTCTTTCAGACCAAGAAACGTGAAGTGTGGCAGATCGCTGAGGACGGTCTGAAACCAACCATGCTTGGCCATGATCTCGCGGATGCGAGGATTATCAAACTCGTTGACGTCGAACGCCAGCATCGCGATGTGTTGCGAAGTTCCAGGTGCGGCAATTGAATAAAGAATCGACTTCGACAGGTCTTTGCTGAAGTAAATACCACCCTTTTCCAGCTCTAGCACTTCCGCCACTTGCTCCGAGAGCGGCAAACTCTTCAATCGTTCGACTTGTTCGGCGGTGAGACGTGCTTGTCCAAGCCAATACTCCAAAGCCGGCTCGAATCGTGAATTCCACAACCGTACGCTGTCTTCATAATTTCGTCGAGCAGCTTCAGCACCGTCGCGAGGCGTGATATCCAGACCTTCTTTTTGTGCTTCCTCGCGGGCCTTTAACAGTTGCTTCAAAGCCGCGGGTTGGAGCTCAACGTGGTCGTAAGACATGAACTCCGACTCGAACCCCGCCTGGTCCTGAAACCGTGTGACCTGGGCTTCGTTAGTAAAAATGCAGACCGGGGGCGGAACTACCTTCTTGTCGGCGACAAAAATCGCACCATATTCCTCGAGAATGCGCCGCGCGACCGGATCCGCGGGTGGGCAAATATTTTCCACCTTGGTTTTGCGTTTTTTTAATGCTTTAGCGAGGGCTTCGTAGAACGGCGCTGGTTCTTTGGTGGAGGAATTGAATTCCCTTAAAGTATTGGCAGTCATTTGTTGTGTTGACATTAATAGAATAACAACATAAGTAAATCCGGCCTTCAGAGTAAACACGGGTAACACAGATAACATGGATTTTCGGATTACAACAACATGAAGAAGGCAAATCTGTTTATGGAGCTGGTGGCCACTTACCGCAAATACGGGTGGGAACTGCGTAGCGCACTGATGCAGCCGGCCACATTGGCCGAGCTCCGGTTGCAGGAAGCGCAACTGCTGAATCGAGTAGACGTTAGGGAGTCGCCAGTTGACGCGCTGTGGTTCTCGCGACCTTCTGCTCACGATCGTGAGGCGTGGGAACTGCGTCTGTTGGAACAGACGCAGTATGCATTATTCGAAGCCTTTGAACCTGATGAAACCGAGATGCAGCGCGAGGAAGTGAAACTCGAAATGGAAGCGCGGTTACGCGAACATGTTTTGGGTATTGGTTCGTGATTAACGGCGACCCAGCTTCACTGGAATCTCTACCTTTTCCGGTCCGCGCATGACCACTAACTTTATCGTGCTGTAAGGTTCCGCACGGTTTACTCGCATCAGCAGCTCTTCACCAGTTCGGATCGGGATCCCGTCAAATTCGATCACGATGTCTCCGTTCTTAACTCCCGCGATGTCCGCCGGCCGGCTCGAATAGACGTCATCGAGCCGGACGCCAAACATCTTAGTTCCTGGAATCTCAACTCGCGCGACGTCGTTGCTATCGTATCCAAACTGCGCGCGACCTTCACGGCGATCATCATACGCGTTTCGCAAATGCCTGAATTCAGCTTCAGAAATCGTGGTGAGTTGGGTCTCGTGGGTCTCGCCATCTCTGATGTAGACGACCTTAACGGTCTTTCCCGGAGGCGTACGAGCCATCAGCTTTTCCATGTCGTCTTTGTTCAGAACAGGCTGATCATCGAAATTCACGATCACATCGCCGCCGACCAGACCTGCTTTATCAGCCGGGCCATCAGGTAGGCTTACGCTCTCGAACGTTACGCCAGGGCCAATCTCCGCATTTTCCCAACCTTCGGTACCGGTGTACGACTGCTTCGTCGAAATGTTGATCTTTGAAACACGGTTGCGCACGGGGCTAATAATCGCTGTAAACGCTGCCGCTCCGATGAAAAACACCAGTAACGCGACGAAGACCCACGCCATGCCACTCATCTTCCGGCGCTTCTTCGCCGGCAACGGCGTTGACACAGCACCTTGGACGAGCGGCCCACGCTGATCACCGAAACGTATGGGTTCGGAATAGTCCGCAAGGCCGTCGCCCAAACGAAATCCGCAATTCCGGCAGAAACGTAGTTCAGACGGCATCGCCGAGCGACAATTGGAACAGGTGGTGAGGCCGGGCGTTGAGTCCACTGGCAATGGCATTTCTGGATTCTGCGACATAGTTGGCACCGCTTTGATGTTAAGCGAAAATTGCTCGATTTTTCTATACGCCAAATACTCTTTTACGGTTGCATGTTGTCGAAGCGCGATAGACTTCGCGGCCGGTTAAGGGCAATATGGCAATGGAAATAACCAGTTGAGGTCTAATTTAAGTGGAAATAACCAAGGCGTTGGCGGCTTTGCAACCGCTCTACGGTAAAGACAACGTAGAAATCATCACTACCGACGGAAGGAGGGTCCGCGGCAAAGTTCGCAGCATGAAAACTACTCAGGCGCTTACCACTCCAAGCGTCAAAATCCTATGTGCTGACGGGCAGCTCGTCAAGATTCCGTTTCCGACCATCGCAGAAATCAAAGATCACAATCTCGCTTAGTAATGTTATAAATCCGCTTTGAGAGAGAGAACCACGGAAAGAAAGGTGGACTTCAAAAACTTGCCCTCTCCCTTGTCGAGCGACACTTTCGGTGATTTCGGCGACTTCGGCGCGCGAATCGCCACCGTCTGGAATGAACTCCGCCCTGCAACTCGCGGCTTGGTAAAACGTGCATTGCAGGCGCCCGTTAATGGCAGCCAGGCGGCGCGCAACTTTCAATACGACGCCCGTGCTGATCTCGAATTGAGCCGCTTCCTCGCAGCCCTCGACGATCGCGCCGCGCAAAAATCTGACGCCCTCGACGCCGAGACTGGTGGGAGACTCAAATCTGTCGCAGACACATGTGCTTCAGTGTTGCAGGAGAAAACTGAATCGGCCGAAGTATTTGCGCAGCTCGTCCGCCGTGCTTCAAACCAGCGAGATTACAAACAAATCGACGTGCTAGCCGATGCACTCAATTCCCGGTTCCCACCAAGCGAGATCTGCGAACTGGCTCGATCCGAAGACAAGATCGTGCGCGAACTTGCAAACGAAGCGCTTGCGCGTTGTCCGATTTCAATCTTAACGATGCTGCTGAGCGACCCTGTGGATGCCGAAACGGCGCGGGCCGCGTTGCGCAGGCAGGTTGTCGAATACGGTTCGGAAGAAGCGCGACAGATCGTGAACGCGCTCGACGCTGAAGAGATAATTTAGGCGCCGAGTTGATGAAGACGCGCGACAACTTGATCGATCAACCAGTTTGGGGTTGAAGCACCAGCCGTCACACCCACTCGCTTCACATTTTCCAAATCAGCAGGATTGATCTCCGCGGGAGTTTCTATCAGGAAACTCCTGGCGCACTGCTCCTGACAAACAGCCAACAACTTTACACTGTTTGAAGAGTGACGTCCGCCGATGACGTAAAACGCATCGACCTGGCCGGCCAGCGCGCGCGCCGCGTCCTGCCGATCGCGAGTGGCGGAACAAATCGTGTTCACCACCTGCGGCTCGGTGTCGGCTTTCTCCCGCACGGCTTCAGCGACTTCCAAAAACGTTTTCAACTTGATCGTGGTCTGCGAGACGACCAGCGGTGAACGCAACGCAGGCAGGTTCTTAACTTCGCTCGCATCGCGCACCACGTAAGTGTTGTTTGGCGCGTAACCTACGACGCCGATCATTTCAGGATGATCCGGGTTGCCTGCGACGACGACATCGCGGCCCTGTCGGGCTGCGCGTTCGGCTAGATGCTGCACGCGAGTGACAAATGGACAGGTGGCGTCGATAACTTTCGCCGCGCGCTGTTCGAGATCGTGTTGGACTTGCGGCGTGACGCCATGGGCGCGAATTACGGCGATCGTGTCGCCGTCGGCTTCATCGGGAGTGTCGATGGTCGAAACACCCTGCGCGCCGAGCCTTTCCATCTCTTGGGCGTTGTGAATCAGTGGACCGAGGGAGCGAATGGGCCGAGCGCCTTCGTTAACCGCTTCTTCAACCATTTCGACGGCGCGTTCGACGCCGAAACAGAATCCATATTCATCAGCCAGTAGAACTTCCATTAATCGTTTTTGCCTGTTCACCTAGATTTCGCTGGTCGCGTCAGTGGCCGTCCGTTGTCGACACTTCTCACGCCACTCTTCCCGCATTTTATCGCCACCGGCAACGCGGTCATCGACCCAGCCGATTTCCCAGTCGACACAGTTGCGTATCTCAGTCAGCATCGCCTTCTTGAAATCGCCGACTGCGTGCGCGACGTCTTTGGGCATAATTGCGTAGGAAAAATCACCGATTTGCCGCAATCCATCGCGAATCGCGGTGCATACATCGTTAACGCAATCTCGACCTTCCTGCATAGTAAAACCTCCCGCCTCACGGATTCTAGCACCATCTGCATTACGCCCGCACGAGCGGGTTAGTTCAGGTGGGCAGGCCTTTACGGGCGATTTTTTCCATCAAGTCGCAGAAACGGTCAAGTTCGTTGAGAGTCGTGTAAACGTTGGGCGTGATGCGGATGCCCTTGAACTCCTCGTGGACGATCGGAGTTGTAAAGATGCGATGCTTGTTGAAGAGGTAACTCCCGATGGCGGTCGGGTCGATACCGTCGACTTTGACGTTCGCAATCGCGCACGATTGGTTCGGGTCGAACGATGTATTGAACCCGATCTTCGGCACGTCCTTCAGCCGGTTCATCCAGTAGCGCGACAGGTATCGCAGCCGGGCCTCTTTGCGTTTCCCGCCAATTCCATTGTGAAACAGCATCGCCTCGCCGATCGCCAGCCGCGGCGCGGCGGAGTGCGTTCCAACTTCTTCAAACTTCCGTATATCACTTGCCTGTTTCGACTCCGCCGCCATCAATGGCCACAGCTTCTCGATCTTGTCGCGCCTCACATAAAGCAGCCCGCTTCCTTTTGGCGCGTAAAGCCATTTGTGCAGACTCGTACCGAAATAGTCGCAACCGAGATCCTTCTGTTTGAAATCAAACTGCGCAAACGAGTGCGCTCCATCTACGATCGTCTCAATGCCTCGCGCCCGGGCCATGTCGCAAATCGCCTTGACAGGAGTGATCTGGCCGGTGATGTTTACCTGATGCGAGACCAGGATCAGTTTCGTACGGCTGGTAACACCGCGTTCAAACGCGGCCGTGATCTCGCTCACGTCTTTCGGTGGAATCGGAATCTGGACCAGCTTGAGGACGAGACCTTCGCGACGTTCACGCTGTCGCAACGTCGTCAACATGCGCGGATAGTCCTGCGTTGTGGAGAGGATCTCGTCGCCGCGCTTGAAGTCCATGCCCATCAAACAAATCTCGAGCGACTCGGACGCGTTGCGCGTGATCGCGATCTCTTCGCGGTCGCAGCCAAACAACTCCGCCAGACCGGTGCGAATAGTCTCCGATTGCGGTTCGAGAATTTGCCACATCGTGTAGGCCGTCGCATCTTCCTGTTGCCAGATGTAACGCACCAGCGCTTCCGTGACGATGCGTGGACTGGGCGAGACGCCGCCGTTATTCAGGTTGACGATACCGCGCGTGACGGTGAATGAGTTTTGGATGATAGACCAGTAGTCTTCGTTCATCGCCACCTGTTCGGGTCTCAGGTGACTGACGCTCCTGGTCGCCGCCTCGATCTCCTCGGCTAGGGTGGCGATGGCCGAAATAGATAGCGCCGCAAGGCCCAGACCTTTGCCGGCCAGCGAGAGAAAATCACGTCTCGTATTGGGGAACATTTTGGCGGTCATGACTTTTTCTTCTTCTCCGATTTCTCGGGAGGTCTTGGTCCAAACCAGTAGCCGTGCGGCGTGATGAGGTTGCGCTTTTCGTCGCCTTGCGCGGCGACATATTTCACGTCAACCTTGCGAAAGCCTTTTTTCGAAGCTTGAGTGGATTGATACCTGATTCGAAACTGCGCCCGCAGATCCATGATTATCTGCGCTGCTCCATCGAAGAGGGCTTTCTTGGTTTCGGGAAAAAAGACGCGGCCGCCGGTTTCTTCGGCAACTTCGTTCAACAACTTTTCCGCTTTTTGTCGCGCGCTTGGTCTAGTAAGGCCAGCTTCCTTGTTCAACTCCACGACCAGGCCCAGGATAAATACCTGAACGCCGGTTTCGCGGAGGAGCTTGGTGAGCTTTTCCTGACTGTAATAACTGTTTCTGTCCTCGCCGTCCGTAATAATAACTACAACTTTGCGCCGGCCATCGTTTCCTTTGTTGTGCTTTGCCACGTAATCGGCACCCAGGTAAAGCGCGTCGACTACCGCCGATTGTCCGTACTCCAAATAAATAGAGTCGAGCCCTTTGAGAAGAACCTGGTTGTCGGCTGTGAACTCCTGAGTATTCTCGATGACATCGCTACTGACAAACCGCGCAATAGCAATCTGATCGTCCGGGCGGCGATTGTTAATGAATAGTTTTGCAGCTTCGAGCGCGGAAATAATCAAAGTCTTGAATGATCCGCTGGCGTCGATCAGCAACACACAATCAACCGGCCGCTCGTCTCCGTCGATGCTGAGGATTGTCTGCTCATCCCCGTCTTCGGAAACACGGATCTGATCTTTGCGGATGGAGTTAATGCCTTTGCCGTCTTTGTCCGTGACAATCAGACTAAGTCCGACCATTGGCCCAGTCGGCGGCGTGGGAACCGGTGCGGGATCCTGAGCACGTGGCGTGGGCACCGACACCAGGCAGAACACCAAAACGATTAGGAGGATTTTCATTGCATCAGCTTGCCTCGTAAACAATCTCACCATTGATCACGGTCATCACGCAGCGCGTCTTCAATATCTCCGGCGCTGGAATCGTCATGATATCGGCGGAGAGAATGGTCAGGTCTGCAAGTTTCCCGACTTCTATGGATCCGCGCAGCTTCTCTTCAAATGCCGCGTACGCAGGCCACAACGTAAACATCTTCAACGCATCAGCACGCGAAACGGCCTCTTCCGGATGCCATCCCTCACCCGAAAACCCTTTTTGGTCTTTGCGGGCGACAGCCGCGTAAAACTCGATCATCGGTTCGCCGCGTTCGACCGGCGCATCCGACCCGCCGGCAATCACCACACCTGACTTGATTAAAGTTTCCCACGCGTAAGAGCCCACGAGTCGCGGAACGCCCAAACGGCTGGGCGCAAAATGTAGATCGCCGATCGCGTGCGACGGCTGCATCGACGGAATGATTCCCAGCTTCGCAAACCGTGGAATGTCTTCGGGATTCACGATCTGCGCGTGCTCGACTCGCCAACGCGGATCGGCGACTTTTCTCTCCGCCGTGGGTACTGCTTTGAACGCTGCCTCATATTCATCGAGGATGAAGCGATTCGCACGATCGCCGATCGCATGTGTCTCGACCTGAATGCCTTTGCGCAGCGCGTCGACCAGCATCGGTCGCAAGTCTTCGGCCTTTACTGTTAGAAATCCGGAAGTGTCTTCTTTGTCTGAGTATGGACCAAGCAGCGCAGCCCCACGTGAACCAAGAGCACCGTCCGAAACGACTTTGATCGTTCGGAAAGTGAACCGGTTATCAAATGCACCGATGACTGCTCCTTCGTTGAGCAAGCGAGTGGCACTCGGACCTGGTCCATGGACTGCTTTGTAAATTCGCAGTTTGATCTTTCCTTCGGTATAGAGCTTCTTGAACAACTCGACTTCGTTGTAACTACCGCCCGCGTCCTGGATCTGCGTCCAGCCGAGTTCGATGTTTCGCTTCACGCCCAACACTACGGCACGTTCCGCTTCTTCGGGTGACGTCGGCGGAATGCGGCGGCGCACAAGTCCCTGCGCGGCGTCGAGCAACATTCCGTTCGGTTCGCCGCTCTGTTTGTCTTTCGAAATCTCACCGCCGAAAGGATTGGGAGTGCTCTTATCGATACCGCCCAGGTTCAAGGCAGCACTGTTTGCGACCGACCCGTGTCCGTCCGCACGCGTGAGAATTAAAGGGTTGTTCGGCGCAACCTTGTCGAGGTCCCAACGCGTCGGAAATGTTGGCGGCTTCCAGTGCGTTTCGATCCAACCGCGTCCGGTAACCCATTGTCCCGGTTTCGTCTGGTCCACCCGCGCTTTTACCTTCGCGAGGAAGTCTTCGAGACTCGTCGTATTTTCAAGGTTCAGAGTCATCTCGCGGAAGCCCACGCCGGAAAGATGTTGATGCGCGTCCGCAAACCCGGGCAAAACGGTTCTGCCTTTCAGATCGACGACACGTGTTTTCGAACCAACAAATTTCTGCGCGTCTGCGTTCGAGCCGACGAAGACGATTCGATCTTTAGTGACAGCGATCGCCTGCGCGCGCGGTGTTTTCGAATCAACGGTGTAGACATTCCCGTTCTTGAAAACGATGTCGGCGGCGGTCGACTGCGGGACCGGGATTAGAGCCAGGAGTAACGCAGTAACAACTAATATAGGTCTCATAAGCACCCTCTATATCACGGATTCTACAAATTCAGGAATTTTTGAAGGTCCGCCGGCGTGGGCAACGCAGATCGAGCGCCTAGTGCCGAACACTTCATCGCCGCGACGGCATTTCCGAATCGCAAACTGGTTTCAATGTCGTCTCCGCGCAGCAGTCCGTAAAGAAAGCCCCCATGAAAAGCGTCGCCGGCGCCGGTGGTGTCTTTACAACCACCGGGCGCTTCGAACGCGAGCGATTCTATGAACTCGCCCTCGCAATAGACGATCGCACCCGCGGTGCCCTGCGTCATGCCCGTTAGAACGCATCCGTAACGCGTCTTGAGTTCAACCAGAGCCTCACGCGGATCCACGATCCCGGTCACGCGATACGGAAATTCTTTCGAGCCGATCATGATGTGGATAAAGGGTAGCAACTCTGGCAGGCCATCGTAGACGTTATCAATGTCAGCGGAAACAATCGTGCCTGATGCGCGAGCGGCCCGCGCCAGACGCACACACGCCGGTGGATCGTGGGCGTCGAGATGCAACACACGGCCCATCGATCCAAATTCCGCGGGAGCTTCGTGTGCTTGATAAGCTAGCCGGTCATCACGATCCCAAACGATCGTGCGTTCGCCGTTGCGGGCGTCGATCGTGATGAACGCAATCTGGTTTCTCGCTCCTTCCACGACCTCGGCATAATCAACATTCACGTTGTCGTCTCTGAGAGTCGCCAGGCCAAAACATCCCTCTGCATCGGATCCAAAACGACCGGCATAAGCGGTCTTTAAACCTAGACGTTGCAACGCAACCATAGCCGTCGCGGTCTGCCCGCCGGCAGATAGTTTGTGCTCCAGGAGCCGGAGTTTTGTGTCAAACGCGGGATACTCGGGCACCACGATCAGATGGTCTACGGCGTTCAATCCAAAGCCGACTGCGTCGAATGGTTTGTTGGTCGTGAGTTGAAATGGGAAATGCATCGTCGAAAAAGTAAGAACCCTACCTTGAATCTTCTCTGCGTATCTTTATGGTCCTCGGCGTTTCGGCGGTAAGCTTCACCCAAGAAGCGATAACCGCAAAGTCGGAGCGGAACTGGGAGATCGCAGAGTTGAAATTAAGGGTGCCATCTGGAAGTAGCTAATTCGTTTATCGATCCTCGTAAGCTAGAATGGCATCTAAAACACAGTGTCATTAGAGGAAAAACTCAAAGAAACCCCGCCAGCCCCAGGGGTCTACCTGCATAAGGACGCCGCAGGAAAGGTGATCTACGTCGGTAAGGCGAAGAATCTTCGCAGCCGCGTGCGATCCTACTTCCGCGCCCGTCCGTTCGATCGTAAAACCGATGCCCTGGTCGGACAGATTACGGATTTTGAGTTCATCCTGACCGACAACGAAGTTGAAGCGTTGATCCTTGAAGCGAGTCTCGTCAAACAACACAAGCCGCGCTACAACATCAAACTTCAGGATGATAAGTCGTACCCTCACCTGAAACTCACGATCAACGAACCGTTTCCGAAAGTCGTGATTACGCGCCGCGTTCAACGCGACGGCGCGTTGTACTTCGGTCCGTTCCTGCCTGCGAGTCTCGCGCGCCGGACGATCGATTTGATCAACCGCACGTTTCAGTTACGCACGTGCGACATCGAGATCGACGGCAAGGCACCGCGCCCGTGTCTGGAGTATCACATCAAACGCTGTCTCGGACCATGCGTCAAAGGTCTCTGCACGCCCGAACAATATCAGGAAGCGGTGCGCGACGTAAGGCTCCTGCTTGAAGGCCGAAACAAGGAGCTCGCCGAAATACTCGAACAACGCATGTTCGAAGCCTCTGACGACATGCGTTACGAGCTAGCCGCGAAGTATCGAGATCTGCGCAAGACGGTGATGCGGCTTTCCGAGCAACAGAAGATGGCCACGACGTCTGAAAGTGACATCGACATCTTTGGCTACTACCGCGAGGGACGGCGGCTGGCGTTGCAGTTGTTCACGATGCGCGAAGGGAACATCGTCGGACGCCGCGAGTTCTTCTGGGAAGATCTACCCGACGATCATTTCGACCCGGCTGAGTTTCTGAGCGAAGTGCTGGCGCAGTACTACGCCTCAGATTACGTTCCGCGCGAGATCTACGTGCCCGTCGACTTTCACGATCGCGAGTTGCTGGAGAAAGCTCTCAGCATACGCAAAGGACGCCGCGTGAGAATCTACGATCCGCAGCGCGGCGAGAAGCGCGACATGATCGACCTGGTGGACAAGAACGCAAAGAACGCGTTCGAACAACGTTTCCGGGTGTTGAAGCCCGATATGAAACGCGTGCTCGAAGAGCTTCAGGAAACTCTTGAGTTGCCGCACTTTCCGTCGCGGATTGAGTCGTTTGACATCTCGCACATTCAGGGTGCTGAGAACGTCGCCGGCATGGTTGTTTGCGACAACGGGCGAATGAACCGTGCCGAGTATCGCAAGTTTCGTATCAGGGGAGTTGAAGGAGCGAACGACGTTGCGTCGATGCATGAAGTGGTGACGCGCCGATATCGCCGCCTACTTGAAGAAGGAAAACCGCTGCCCGATTTGATTGTCATCGACGGCGGCAAGGCGCAACTCACGGCGGCAGGCGTTGCGATGAGTGAACTCGGACTGGAAGCGATTCCGATGGTCGGCGTAGTCAAACCACCGCAGCGACACAACGACGTCGCTTACCTGCTGATGAAAGGGCAGGATGAACCGATCTATCTCGATTCGCATTCGTTGATCCTGCGTCTGCTGCAAATGATTCGCGACGAGACGCATCGTTACGCAGTCACGTATCACCGTAAGCGTCGTGAGTTGCGTGACTTCACTTCTGAGTTAACGGCGATTCCCGGTGTTGGTGATAAGCGAAAGGGAAGACTGCTGCGTCATTTCGGGTCAATCCAGAGGATCTCGAAGGCGGGCGTTTCGGAACTTACACCTTTTGTAGGTCGGAAAACAGCCGAGGAAATAGCGGGTCACTTTGAGCGCCAGAGATTACTGGCCGCCAGTCATTCGGATGACGCAGACCAAACGGCCGCTATGAACTAACTCCATCGTCTGGGCGACTGGGTGATGAACTCGTCACCGGGGTCACCTCGTCAGCAGAGACCGAAAGCGCTTCCGCAATCAACTGAGCCTGCTCTTTCTGGTGAATGGAGTACGAGCCGGTAGCGGGACTCGCAGATGAAGAACGCCCGACGTATCGAGGCCGCTCACATGCGGGCAACAAGTTTTCCAACCTTTCCTGCATGAACGTCCAACCACCCATGTTTTGCGGCTCTTCCTGGGCCCAAACAAGATCGCTAGCCCTTTCATAGCGTGCAAGGATTTCGCGAATGCTCGTCAACGGGAACGGATAGAACTGCTCCAATCGCACGATCGCAACACGTAACTCCGGTGCTTTCTTGCGCGCATCGACCAGATCGTAATATAGCTTGCCCGAGCAAAACACGATCTTCTTCACAGCTGCCGGATCGGTGATCTCGGGATCATCAATAATCGTCCTGAAACCGCCGTTGGCCAACTCCTCGATCGTCGAGGAAGCAGCGGGCAAACGAAGCAGACTCTTCGGCGTCATCACGATGAGCGGACGCTCCATGCCGGGTTTCACTTGCCGGCGCAGCAAGTGAAAGTATTGCGCAGGCGTTGTCGGATAACAGACCGCCAGATTATTTTCCGCGCACAGTTGCAAATAGCGCTCCAGCCGTGCGCTCGAGTGTTCCGGTCCTTGTCCTTCGTAACCATGAGGCAAAAGCATCACGACGCGGGATTTCTGTTTCCACTTGTCTTCGGAAGCGGCGATGTACTGATCGATGATCGTCTGCGCGCCATTTCCAAAATCACCAAACTGGGCTTCCCACAACACGAGCGCATCCTCGGCAACAACCGAATAGCCATACTCAAAACCGAGCACGCCTTCTTCTGATAGCGAACTGTCGAACACATCAAAACGTGCATCGGGACTCTTTTCCGATCTCAACTCTGAAAGCGGCGCCCACGCTTTTCCGGTCTGCGTGTCGTACAGCACTGCGTGACGTTGACTGAACGTGCCGCGGCCCGAATCCTGTCCGCTCAAGCGGACGCGCGTGCCATCGAGCACTAGAGACCCGAATGCGATCGACTCCGCAAACGCCCAATCAAGCGGCGCGCTGCCATCGCCCATCTTCGCTCGTCGCGCAAGTTGGCCCACCATCTTCGGATTGACGTTGAAACCCTCGGGCACCACTGCGATCCTGTGCGCGATGTTTTTGATCGTTTCTGGACTCACGCCTGTGGGAACGATCTCCGAACCGTCGATCTCTTCAATACGCGGCTGCGCCTGAGGGGGATCTTCGGCCACTTTGCTCTTAGCATTCGCGAGCGCTTCTTCGAAACGGCGCACGCGTTCCTCGATCATGTGCTTGACCTCGTCTTCGGTGACGACGCCCTCTTTAATCAATCGTTTCGCATAGACCGTGCGCACACCGGGATGCGCCTTCACACGCGCGTACATCAATGGTTGCGTGTAGCTCGGCTCGTCCGTTTCGTTATGACCGAGGCGGCGAAAACCAACCAGATCGAGCACAACGTCCTTGTTGTACTCCTGCCGGTAATCCAGCGCGATTTGCAGCACGCGATATGCAGCTTCCGGGTCGTCGCCGTTGACGTGAAAAATAGGCAACTGCGTCATTCGCGCTACGTCGGTGGAATAGATCGTCGAGCGTCCAGCTTCGGGCGAGGTTGTGAACCCGATTTGGTTGTTGATGATGATGTGGATCGTGCCACCCGTGCGATAACCCTTTAACTGCGCCAGGTTCAACGTCTCCATCACGACACCCTGCCCGGCGAAAGCAGCATCGCCGTGCAGCAGAACTGGCAGCGCGAGGTCCATCACCTGCTCGCGCGTCGCGCCCTGGTGGCCCATCCACTCGTCCTGCTTCGCGCGTACCATGCCTTCAACAACCGGATCGACCGCTTCAAGGTGACTCGGGTTCGGCGATAACGACAAACTCACCTTACGTCCGTCGCCAAGCTCGCGCTCGCCAGTGGCACCCTGGTGATACTTCACGTCGCCCTCGTCAGCCGGAAATTCCGGATGGACCGATCCTTCAAACGCAGCGAAGATCCGTTCGGAAAGGTTGCCGATGACGTTGGCCAGCACGTTGAGACGGCCGCGATGGGCCATGCCGAAAACGATCTCATTCACACCGCGTTCACCGGCGCCGTCGATGAGCCGATCCAGAATCGGAATGACGGTTTCGCAACCTTCCAATGAAAACCGCTTCTGCCCGAGATACTTCGTGTGCAGAAAACGTTCCAACTGTTCGGCCGCAATCAGTTTCAAAAGCAACCGTTTCTTGACCTCAACCGGAATCGGTTGGGGCTCAACAAACTCGCGGCGGATTTGTTCGCGGATCCAAAGTTTTTCTTCCTTGCTTTGGATGTGACGATATTCGACACCGACCTTGCCGCAGTAAGCACGCTGAAGAATGTCGAGGACTTCGCGCAGCGTCATGCTTTCGCGATTCGCGAGACCATCGACAATAAATGTGCGATCCAAATCCCAGATCGTCAGACCGTAGGTTTCAAGGTCGAGTTCTGGGTGGTACAGCAACGGCAAAGCGTGCAACGGATCGATATCTGCGATCAGATGTCCCCGTACGCGATACGCGTTGATCAATTCGATAACACGCGCCTCCTTCACCGTCTGTTCGCGTAATTGATCGCCCGCGAGGAAGAACGGGTTGTGATCTGTGTTCCACCGAAACGGCACATACGGGATGCCAAGGTCCTTGAAGATGTCGATGTAGAAATCGTGTTTGCCGATGATCAGCTCGTGCACACGGGCGAGAAACGCGCCCGACTCCGCGCCCTGAATGATGCGATGGTCGTAAGTGCTGCTGATCGAGATCGCCTTGCTGATGCCGAGTTGCGACAACCCTTCCGGCGCCATCGCCTGGTATTCCGCCGGATACTCAATCGCTCCCGTCGCAACGATTACTGACTGGCCCACCATCAGGCGCGGAATCGATGCGACCGTCCCGATCGTGCCAGGGTTAGTTAGTGAGATCGTTGTTCCCTGAAAATCGGCGATCTGGACTTTGCCCTCGCGAGCGCGTGTCACGACGTCGTCGTAAGCCGAAAGAAACTCCGAAAACGTTAGACTTTCGGCGTTCTTAATATTCGGCACAAGGAGCGTGCGTGTTCCGTCTTTCTTCGTCAGATCGACTGCGACGCCGAGATTTACATGCGGACGCTGCAAGCGCGCGATTTGACCGTCGACTGCCGAGAAACCGTCGTTGAGTTGGGGATAGCTATCGAGCGCGCGCAACAACGCCCAGGCGATCAGGTGAGTGTAGGACGCTTTGCCGCGATCATTTTCGCTGAGGTGCTTGTTGATGATGCGACGGTTTTCGTCAAGCAGTTTTACCGGGATGCGACGTTGGGAAGTCGCAGTCGGAACAGAGAGACTAGTCTCCATGTTCTCGACGATCTTGGCGGCCGGACCACGAAGCGGAACTACTTCGGTGTCAGGATCAGACGCCGGAGTAGCCGCAGCTGCCGCAGGTTTCGGTTCAGGTGCGCGAGCTGGCGCCGCGGCGCCGGCCCCATTTCCGGTTTGTTGCGGAGGAGGTCCAGCGCCATCGCCGAGTAGTTCGTTGAAATAGGTCTGCCACGAATCATCCACCAGCGCGGGATTGCTTCGGAACCGTTCCAACAGCCCCTGCACGTAGGCGGCATTCGCCCCAAATTCTTCAGCTATAAATTGCGACAGATCTGTTTTTTGTATTTGGCTCAAGGTTGAAAATCCGTTTAGTTTTTCGTGTGTCGATAGACTATCATCTCCCGAATTCAATTGCACTCAGACGGTCACGAACCAACGGTTACAAATGGAAGAAGCAAACGCGCCCCGAACGAGGCTGAAAACAATTGTAGTTTTCGCGATGCTGTTCGCCGTCTTTGGTGCGGTTGTGCTTTTCGCCTATTTCGCGACGTTCTCGCGACCGCTAACGACGGTCATACTAGTGCGTCACGCGGAAAAGAAACTGGAGCCTGAGAATCCTGATCCGGATTTGAGTCCTGAAGGTCTTGCGCGGGCGCAGGAGATCGCGCGTGTGTTCGCCGCTGCCGGCCTCAATGCGATCTACACCACGCAGTACAAGCGCACACAACAAACGGTGAAACCGCTTGCGGATCGCATCGGCCTGCCAGTCACCGTGCTCGATTCCAAACAGACGGACGAGCTGGTGAGCCGGATTCAAACCAATCATCGCGGGCAGACAATCCTTGTCGCCGGTCACAGCAATTCCGTTCCCGTGATCGTGTCAGTGCTAAGCAATGAGAAGTTCCCGGAGATCCCCGACAATGAGTACGATAACCTTTTCATCGTCACTATCTACCGGTTCGGCAAAGCGAAGGTGACGAAACTTAAATACGGAAACAATTCACCATGAAACTTAAAAGAATCCGTGTTGGACGACGATCGTTCATCAAGCTGATGTCTGCTCTTGGCATCGCAACGGCGACTCCCGATCGCATTCTTGCCCAAACAGCAACGCCGTCGCCTGCGCCCTCGCCAACACCAGCGCCTCGCATTACGAAAGAGATGATGCGCGAGGCTGAGAAGCTGATCGGTATCGAGCTCACCGACGCGCAGGAAGCAATGGCGCTCGGTGGCGTCAACCGCAATTTCGACGCGTATGAGACGGTACGCAAGATCGACATTCCGCTCGATACCGAACCGGCCATCGCTTTCCATCCCACGCGCGCGAAGAAAGAACTTTACGGGCCGCGTGCGAAGTTTCGTTTTGGCAAAGTTGAGTTACCTCAGTTCAAAGGCGTAGAGGAGCTCGCGTTCGCGACGGTCCCTCAGCTGGCGGAGTTGATACGCACCCGGAAGTTATCCTCGACCGACTTGACGAAGATGTATCTCGCGCGGCTGAAGCGTTACGGGCCAAAACTGCTTTGCGTTGTGACGTTGACTGAAGACCTCGCGCTTAAGCAGGCGGCGGCTGCGGACGCCGAGATCAAGCGCGGTAAGTATCGTGGACCACTGCACGGCATCCCCTGGGGCGCCAAAGATCTCTTCGCCACCAAAGGAATCAAGACCACGTGGGGCGCGGAACCGTATCGCGATCAGATCGTCGACTACGATTCGACTGTCGTCGAACGGCTAAGCGAAGCGGGGGCGGTGCTCGTGGCAAAGTTATCGATGGGCGCACTCGCGCAGGGCGCACGATGGTTCGCCGGCGTGACCCGCAACCCGTGGCAGCCCGATGAAGCACAACAGGGCTCGAGCGGTTCGTCCGCCGGGCCTGGGTCGGCTACCGCGGCAGGACTGGTTGGGTTTTCGATTGGCACGGAAACGCTAGGCTCCATCGTCTCGCCGTCATCGCGTTGCGGCGTCGTCGGATTGCGTCCGACGTACGGGCGCGTCAGTCGTTACGGCGCGATGGGTCTGAGTTGGACCATGGACAAGGTCGGTCCGATGTGTCGCGGGGTTGAGGATTGTGCGGCCGTCTTGGCGGCCATTTACGGGCCCGACGGGAAAGACATCACTGTCGGCGACGCGCCGTTCAACTGGAATCCGGACACAAACATCAGCACGTTGCGAATCGGGTATCTGAAGACTGAGTTTGAAAGCACCGGGGGTCCCGGTGGCGGCCCGGCAAACCCGAACCCACAGCAGCAACGTACAGCGGAACAGCGGCGGGCAGTTTACAAAACGGCGCTCGAGGCTTTGGAGAAAGCCGGGGCGAAGCTTGTGCCGATCGAGTTGCCGAAGTTTTCGGCGGGGTCTTTGCGCTATATCCTCTCGGCCGAAGCCGCCGCCGCGTTTGACGACATCACTCGCGACGGGCGCGTCAATCAGTTGTCTGGACAGGGACCGGGCGATTGGCCCAATACGTTCCGCACGTCGCGCTTTATTCCGGCGGTTGAGTATCTAAGAGCACAACGCGCGCGCACGCTGCTGATGCACGAGATGGAGAAGCTGATGTCGCAGTGGGACGTGTTTGTAAGTCCCGCGCCGGGAAGCGCAAGTTTGTTGGTCAGTAATCTGACAGGCCATCCGGCGGTGGTCGTACCGTGTGGTTTCGTGAACGATCTACCAGCGGCGATCATGTTTACTGGTGGAGTTTATGATGAGGTGTCGCCGTTGCGCGTGGCGCTGGCTTTTGAGCGTGCGACTAGGTGGCACACGATGCATCCGAAGATGGATTGGGCTACTTAGCGAAGATCATTTCAAAGGTCGCGCCTTTTCCCGGGTCGCTTGAGACGTGGATCGTGCCGCCTAGATCTTCGATCACGGTCTTCACTACGTCTAGGCCAACACCTCTTCCGGAAGTGGTTGTTATTTGTGGCGCGGTTGAGAAACCCTGCTCAAACATCTTTTCACGGATTGACGGATCGATTCCGCGGCCATCGTCTTTTACTACAATCCGCGTTTGAGTCGCTTCAATCGTGACGTGTCCTTTGGTTTCAATTCCGTGATCGACTGCATTCCTCACCAGGTGCATCAAAGGATCCGCGAGTGCATCGCACACCGCTTTGTCTAGTGAACCGTCCACTCGAATTGAAAAGTCGACTTTCTTGTTTGTGGCGTCGGCAACTGCACGACCCGCGCGCACTGCCTGATCAACGATTCGATAAAGATCGGATTTCGTTGCATACAGAATTCGGAAATTGATCTTACCGTGCTCAGTCATCGGCGCCGTCGCGATTACCTCACCCGTCTTGATTAGATCTTCTTTCAATTCCTGAAACTGACGATCGAAATCGGAGACGTCGAAGTTCGTTTCGACGAGATAGATGTTCGCGCGCTCGGCGAGGCACTCAGCTAATCGATATCGTTCGTCTTCTTTTAACGAACCATGGATCTCGGCGGGAATCACCTTTTCAACCTGTGAAAGTTGAGGATTAAAATCGGTCAATTCGTCGATTGAGGCCCGGCCGGTGCGGAGAGCTTGGAGTAAATCCTCGAATTCGTGGGCACGGGCAGCAAGATCGTTCAACCCATTCGCGTGTGCTGCGGCTTTCAGGCTGTGAACATTGCGAAACAACGTATCAAGCAACTCGCGTCTGTCTTGACCGGCGCTGGCCCGCAACTGGTCGATCTTCGCGGAGATTTGTGTACAGCGTTCTTCGAACTCGTCATTCATCAGCAGCGTCCGTTTCGCTGTCTTCTGCTTCGGCCTGGACGTTTCGTTGCGGTTGTTGTTCGTCGAGGTCTCGTTTGATCGCGTCGAGAATCCCGTTAATGAATTGAGTGGCTTCGTACGTTGAGAAGCGCCGGGCGATTTCGAGCGCTTCGTTGATGGCTACAGTCCGGGGCGTGGGCTCGTAGAGAAACTCGTAGACAGCGAGACGAAGGATGTTGCGATCGACCACAGCCATACGCGAGATGCGCCAGTGTTCGGCGCGCGAGCGGATGCGTTCGTCGAGCAATTCGAGGTTTTGAAGTGTTCCGGCTGCGAGCCGAGTCGCAAACTGGCGAGCTGTCTCGTCCAGGTCGGCTTCTCCAAGCTCAGCCCAATAGCTGCGGACCACGTCGGTCGCAGGCATTTCGGCAACGTCAGCCGCAAAGAGCATTTGCAAGGCACATTCTCGTGCCTTACGTCGCGAACCCATAAAGAATTACCAAAACCTCGGTTTTGATGAGCCTGTAAATAAAACCGTATTGCTGCTCATCACTCTTCGAATGTTCCCCTGTAAAGGTTAGCCAACTCGACTGCGGTCATGGCAGCCTCGAAACCCTTGTTGCCGAGTTTCACTCCGGCCCGGTCAATGGCCTGGTCAACCGTATCGGCAGTTACGATGCCGAAGACGACTGGCACTCCACTTTCCAGTCCAGCGTGAGAGATGCCACGCGCGACCTCGCTGGCGATGTAATCGAAGTGGGGAGTCTGACCTCGAATGATAGTACCAAGACAGATTACTGCGTCAAATTTCCGCGTTTGTGCGAGTCGGAGGGCGATTAGAGGAATTTCGAATGCGCCTGGCACCCGATAGACGTCCACTCGTCCTTCTTTCGCACCCAAACGTTCCAGACCGTCAAGCGCGCCCTCGACCAGGCGGCCGGATATGAATTCATTCCAGCGACTCGCGACGATAGCGAAGCGAAAACCTTCCGCGTTGAGACGGCCTTCGTGAACGGTAGGCTGCAATCGATTCGACCTCGCGAGCTTAATAGTTACTGCGTTTCGCAGTATAGGAGATGCTCGGAGGCGCATCAAGTTTGTGAATTTGTTGGTTTTTGAGGCTGTGCTCCCAACTCCCGAACGCGACGGTCGACCTCTCTATGTTTGGCCTGGACGTTCAACATCGTGTCGTTCAGCACGTCCATCTTGTAGTAAATATCGCATAGTGACACTTTGATCTCGTGAACGTCGCCTTTCATCTCGTGCACGTCGGTTTCAAGCCGAGTCTGGCCTTCTTGCAATTGCGCAATATCAGCAACGACCTTTTCCCAAATTGGCCGCCTGTCGTGGAGCCGTTCCTCGACTTTCTTTTCGAGGCTTTGAAGTCGTGAGTCTATGTTTTGCAGGATGAAGGCGAAGTTGTCGTCGCCCTTCTGAAGTTTCTTTGTGAGGTCCTCGCTCATGAGCCTCCTTTTGTGACTCGGATTGTAGCAAGGACCTCACAACAGAAATAGTGTCGAAAACGGCTATTTTGTAACGAAAGTGGCTACTCTTGCGACTAGACCAGGTTCATTGGCGTCGGGTTCTTCGGGTCTTTGGTGTAGTCGTAAAAGCCACGACCCGATTTGCGTCCGTACAGTCCCGCCAACACCATCCGTTTCAACAACGGCGGCGGTGCAAACCGCTTCTCACGAAACTCATTAAACATGATCTCCGCAATGTAGTACGTCGTATCCAGACCCACGAAATCACCAAGCGTGAACGGACCCATCGGATATCCACACCCAAGCTTCATCGCATTGTCGATATCAACAATCGATCCGACACCTTCCTCCAGCGCCCGAATCGAATCCAGCATGTATGGCACTAGCAATCGATTCACAATGAAACCGGTCTTGTCACCAGCTCGCACCGGCACTTTTCCGAGCTTCTTGCCAAACGCGACGGCCTGCTCGTAGACATCCTCATCCGTGAGTATCGTCCTGACGACTTCCACGAGCTTCATTAACGGCACAGGATTGAAAAAGTGCATTCCAATAAAACGACTCTGACGCTCGGGTGATGTCGCGGTCATCATCTCCGTGATCGATAGCGACGAAGTATTTGACGCGAAAATCGTCTCCGGCTTGCAGATCGAGTCGAGCTGACTATAAGTGCTGCGTTTCTCGTCCAGGTTTTCAATGATTGCTTCGATAATGATGTCGCACTCGGCAAGCGCGTCGAACGACGTTGTGCCCGACAGACGCGCGCGGATTTCTGTCTGCTGCTCGGACGTAATCGTTCCTTTCTCGGCAAACTTCGCCAACGACTTCTCAATCCCGCCAAACCCCTTTGAAATAAACTCGTCGGAAACTTCTTTTACAACTGTCTCAAACCCGGCGGTCGCGGCCACCTGCGCGATACCGGCGCCCATCAAACCACATCCCAAAACGCCAACTTTCTTAATCTCCATCAGTGCGCTCCTTTAAACCATTCTAAATATTCTTCATGCCATGCATTGAACTCGTCCGTCAAACTCTGGTCCCTTTGCTCTTGATTATTCGCCGCCTCCACCGCCTTTGACAAAATAACCATCAGTTGATCTCGCAGCTCTGCCGCACGTGCGTCAGGCGCGGGTTGGTCCGTCACGTGTTGACTAGTGACTTCAACCTGGCTGACATCGTCATTGTGAATTACTCGCGCCAATTGCTCCTGCAGCAAATTCAAGCCGCCCACAAAGTTCAAAAACGTCTGCTGACGCGCTTTCGCGATTTGCTGCGGCGAAGGCGGAACGGGCCGATTAAAATTGCGGACCACCTTGTAAAACCCCGCGACGACTATCACCAGCGACAGCGCCTGCAATATTCGCCAGACGACGGAAACGCTGGTGCGATCGCCCGGACGTCTATACTCTGCTGCCAGCGCCAGCACTGTACCGGTCACCAACCCGCCGAGATGCGCGGCATTGTCAATAAACCCGCGGCCCAGGTAACCAATAATCAGGTTGATAATGATGATCGGCAGCATCCCTACGCCGAACGCTCGCTTGAATCCTTCGGGCAGCTCGCGTCGAAACTTAATGCCGAAAACAAACAGCACACCTACCAAGCCAAACAGCGCGCCTGACGCCCCCGCAGAGGGATTGTCAGCGGTCTTAAAAAGAAAGCGACCAAGGCCGCTGGTTGCGAGACCGGGCTGCACCGTCAGATAACTCGCGACGATACTCACAATCCCACTGAACACCCAAAACACTACAAACTTCGCCGACCCATAAAGCTTTTCAACATATGGTCCAATCATCCACAGACTGAACATGTTGATGAACAGGTGCGGGAGGTTCACGTGAACAAACATCGGCGTAATAAGCCGCCACCATTGCCGGTATTGGTTGATGAGGTAATTCAGCTTTGCGCCGTAAGTGGCGAGCACGCGTTCATCGAAGCCGCTCCACAGCACCTCGGAGTTCATCCTGCTCGACTCCCACATCATTAGAAAAACGAACAGGTTCGCGACGATCAGAATGACTGTGAATTTATAGGGACGAGCGAGAATCGCGCGCGCGAAGCGAACGGCTTCGCGATCCTGCGGGCGTTGTTGTTGAGAGGACGCGGGCTGGTTGGCGGTTGGTGCTCCGCAGACGGCGCATTGAGGTTCTCCCGCGCCTACGATCGAACCACAATTACGGCACATCGTAGGACGGCCGGGGTTATTCATCCTTGTTCCTGCTTTGAGTTAGAGACCGTGAAAACACAGCTCTAACCCATCTTCTCCAACAAGCTGACCAAATCGTCGGCATGTTCTTCTTCGACGGCCAGAATTCCTTCGAGCATGCGCCGCGAAGTCGGATCGTCGTTGCCGAAATAAGTGATCATCTCGCGATAACTATCGATTGCAATACGCTCTGCGACGAGATCTTCCTGGATCATTTCGTTGAGCGTTGTGCCTTCGACGTACTCCGCGTGGCTACGCATCAACAATCCTTCGGGATTGAAATTAGGTTCACCCTTGAGCTGAACTATTCGTTGAGCGATCTGATCCGCATGCCCCTGCTCGTCGTTGGCATGCTCCAGAAACTCAGCCGCCACACCTTCCGCATGAATGCCTGACGCCATGAAGTAATGTCGCTTATAGCGCAGCACGCAAACGATTTCCGTCGCCAGCGCTTCGTTCAAAAGTTTCACTACAGTTTCCCGATCCGCGGTATAGCCTTCGGTAATAGCGCCATTCTCGATATGTTTCCGGGCGCGTTCGCGCAAAGTTTTTATGTCAGTGAGAAATGGTTTATTGGCCATAGCACTCACTCCTTGAATATGAATTTAGGGGAGTAGCGATATTAACAGATCCTCTTAATCGGTGGTTAACTTGCCCTGAAGTTTGACCTCACTGTTGGACGTCGCGTTGGCGACGTTTACAGGAACCTGCCAGACGAGCGTCTTAATCCGGCACGTACCGGTGTTGTCTTCACGGCAGTAGAAAAGCGTGACTTGTGCGCGCACGTTGGCGGATCCGGGAGTTGCGTTAGAGGTAAAGGGGATGCGGAGCGGAAGCTTCAGGTCTTTTGACGTATGCGAAGCGTTCTTTTCGTCGATCTTAATCGCAGCGCCTTCAACAGAAACTTTGTAACGCTGCGGCGCCAGCGGATTGAGATGATATCCCGCGGGTAATTGAACATCGATGTTCAAGAAGCCATTTGTTCCTGCCCGGATTTCTTGCGCGGCCACTTTCGTCTCTTCCGCGTTTGGACCGTCCGTCGTTTCCAACGCCTGCATGTTTTTAAGGGGCGGCGTTAAGCCGTTCATTCGCAACGTGCTGGCTTGCTTCGATTTCAGATCGACAACGCGAATGGCGTGGTTGTTTGTGTCAGCGATATAGAGTTTACCGTTGGCGACAGCGAGTCCACCGGGTTCGTAGAAGGAAGGCGACGATCCGTCAGCCTGGCCCGGCTTGCCGCTGCCAAACAAACTCACGACACGACGGCGTTTTGGATCGAGTTCCTTGATCTTGTGATTGTAGGTGTCGGCGATCAGTAACTTGTCGCCGAAGGGGACGATACCGAGCGGGTGTTGCAGCCGCACGTCATCACCGGAATCGTCGACGTCGCCAAACTCGAAGAGATCGCCACCGACGAGCGTCTTCACCGTTCCGCCGGCGATATCGATAGCACGAATGATATTCGACTCGCTGTCGGCAACGTAAAGCGTGTTTTCAATCGCCGCGATTCCAGATGGTTGTGCAAAGCCGGACTCGGCAAGCGATCCGTCCAAACGGGCCTCTCGTCCGGATCCGGCGAAGATCGAGACCTGATTGTTGTCGAGATCGAGTTTCCAGATCTGATGTGGACCAGCCATCGCGATATAGAGCGTCCGACCAACAAGTTCAAGGTCCCACGGAGAACTCAAAGCGGTCGTACGCGCAGCCCCTCCCTTCGGCGGATATTCGCGCGTCTGCTTTCCGGTACCTGCGACCGTTTCAACGGAGCGTGCTTTCAGATCGACTCGTCGGATCAAATGGTTTTCTGTGTCGGCGACGTAAAGACTGTTACCGGCGAGTGCGAGACCCTGCGGCCGGTAGAAAGTCGCTTTGTCGAAAGCGCCGTCTGCTGCGCCGATGTCTGCCGTACCAATAGTGTCGACGAGCGTGCCATCGAGTTTTGTGATGACGATGCGGTTGTGATTTGAGTCGGCAATAAAGAGTCGTTCGCTGGCGGCATCGGCTAGTATTTTGCCCGGAAACGCGAGCGGGAGGTCGCCGACTTTTGCGCGTTCGAGAACAAGTTCGAGCGGCTCTTCGTTGAGCTCGCCACGCTTGCGAAAGTCGGCGGCAACTTTCGCGATCGTCTGATCTATTTCATCGTAGTAGCCTTCGCCGGAAACGCCGCCGATGATGTACCCCGCGGGATCGATCAACACGCGAGTGGGCCAGGCGCGCACGCCGTAGCTCTGCCAAACTGCGAATTTTGAGTCGTTGTAAACCGGGTGCTCGATCTCGTAACGAAGGATGATGCGCCTGATGTTCTCAGTGTCTTTTTCGTTGTCGAACTTCGCGGAGTGGACGCCGATCACTACCAGCTCATTCGGGTACTTCGCTTCAAGCTTTTTCAGATCCGGAATGATGTGGATGCAGTTGATGCAGCCGTAGGTCCAGAAATCCAGTAAGACAACTTTTCCCTTGAGCGCCGCGAGCGACAACGGTTTGTCGGTATTCAACCAGCCGCTACCACCCTGAATCTCCGGAGCGCGAACCGGCGCTCTTTCCTGTGACGACATGACTACTCCTCGTTCAAAAACAAACGTAGAACTGGCTGCGATCGCAGACAAGACGATGATCAGCGTTAAGAATCCGTGTTTCACTGGATGTCTGCCATTGTATATGGCGACGATTTGTTTGTCGTCCCGCCGCGTTGTAACCTTTCACACGCTCATGAACGACCAGGCTTTTGGAACACTCGAATACAAGCAGTTGCTGGACCTTATAAAACGCAACGCGCAAACCGAAGCGGGCAAGCGGCGCGTCGAAACACTTGCGCCTCTAATAGACCGAAACGCGTTACGACTAGAGCTTACTGCCCTAGCGGAGTGCGTGATGCTACGAAACCGTGGCGCGAGATGGTCGTTCAGCGAGATCAGCGATCCTGCGGAGACGATCGCTCGATTGCACGTGGAAGGCGCGCCTCTCGACACGCTGGCATTGTTACAGATGGCCCGTTTGTCGGAACAGGCGATGGCCGCCCGGGCGGCTATCTTCGATGAACGCGAGAACGCACCAGCGCTCTGGAGTTTTGTAGAAACTCTGCCACGTGATCTCAACACACTCGTTGCGCGCATCACTAACAAGATCCTGCCGGACGGAGAACTCGACGACCGCGCGAGTCCGGAACTTGCGAACATCCGTCACGAGATCACAACCCTGCGTTCTCGCATCACGCGATCACTCGAAGGCTTGATGCGGCGGTCGTCTGAAGCGATTCAGGATGAACTCGTTACGATGCGCAACGATCGTTTTGTTATTCCGGTCAAAGCGGATCATCGAGGCCGCGTCGCGGGCGTCGCGCACGGTTATTCCTCATCCGGCGCAACGGCATTTGTCGAACCGCTTGAAACAATCGACGCAAATAACGAATTACAGGGCTTGCGTGAGGCGGAAGCGCGCGAGATTGCGCGGATCTTGTCTGGTCTGACAGAAGAACTACGCGCGCAACTGCCGGCGATCGAGATGGCGGCCGCGGCGGTTGCTGAGTTGGACTTCATTAATGCTAAGACGCTGTTTCACCAGCGATTCAGTTGCGTGATTCCGGAGCTCGATCTCGACCCGGAAACGCCGCTGTCGAGCGGCCGCCTGGAACTAATCGAAGCGCGTCATCCCTTGCTTGAAGAAAATCTGCGTGCTGGTGGTGGAGACGTCGTTCCCGTTTCGTTTGCTTTGGGTGGTGAGAAGAATGCAATGGTGATTTCCGGCGCAAATGCCGGCGGCAAAACGGTGGTTCTAAAAACCACTGGACTTTCGGCGCTGGCTGCAATGTCCGGCATCTCAGTGCCCGCGAAATCCGCTCGCGTGCCGTTCTACGCTTCTGTTCTCGCAGATATCGGCGATCATCAATCGTTGGCCGCAAACCTATCTACGTTTACGTCGCACGTCGCCAACATCTCGCGCATGCTTGAACTCTGTGAAGCACCCGCGCTCGTGCTGCTGGATGAAGTCGGCACGGGAACAGACCCGGAGGAGGGTTCGGCGCTCGGCGTTGCCGTCGTGGACCACTTCCGTCGCGATTGCGGTGCGCACGTGATCGCCACAACGCACTACAGCGGACTGAAGATGTACGCAGGCAACGAGGAAGGCGTCATCAACGCCAGCGTCGAGTTTGATGAGAAGACTCTGCGGCCGACTTACCGGCTACTCGTCGGCCTTGCCGGTGCTTCTTCTGGACTTGAGATCGCCCGGCGGTTCGGCGTGCCTGCGCGGATCGTCAACACGGCCGCGACTTCAGTTAAAAACTCATCCTTGCAGGCGTCGGAGTATTTGAAACGAATCAAACTCGAGTCGGAAGAAGCTGAGGCCCTCCGACGCGCTTTGGAAGAAGAGCGCGCCGCGGTGGCAGAGAAGTTCGCCTCGCTCGATAAGGAAGCCGAAAAGCACGAACGACAGCGGCAGCAGACGTTTGACAATCTGGTGCAACGCACCGTGGCTGATCTCGAGAAGCGTGCGCATGAACTAGTAACGCAGATTGAAAACAAAGCTGAACGCGTACGTGCCGAGCGGGAAGTTCAACGGCACGTCGGCGAAATAAAACGATCAGTGAAGGTGGTCACAGCGGCGTCTGAATCTCCATCCATCCAATCTGTGTCCGAGCAACAGTACGTGAAAGCGGAGCAACGCCCGATCGTGGTCGGCGATAAAGTTAAACTTCTTTCATTCGGCTCCGTTGGCATCGTCGATCAGATCAAAGACGAGCTCGCGGAAGTCCGCGTAAAATCTTTACGCTTCAGAGAAAAACTGGAGCACCTTGAACTGGTCGAACCCGTCGCAACTACGAAAGAAAGCAAACTCGAAAAGCTGCGGCAGTCAGCAAACGCCGATTTCCACGTCACCTCGAACGCTGAACAACGCGCGGCGTCAGAACTGAACGTAATTGGTCAAACAACCGACGAAGCAGTCGACGCAGTTGATAAGTTTCTCGACGAGGCTTCGCTGGCGCACCTCTCGCAGGTGCGAATCGTTCATGGACACGGCACTGGCGCGTTACGTCGTGCCATTGGCGGATTGTTGGACGGACATCCTCATGTCGATCGTTTCCGGCCGGCGCCGCCCGATCAGGGTGGGGCTGGTGCTACGGTTGTTGAGTTGAGACAATAGCTTCTCGCGATGTTCCAAGGCGCAATGCGTTACCCCCAGACTTTCATCGACGATCTCAAACGACAGGCAGACATTGTCCGCGTCATCCAGGATTATGTTGAGCTCAAGAAGAAGGGCGCAAACTGGATGGCCTGCTGTCCGTTTCACAAGGAAAAGACGCCCTCGTTTTCCGTCAGTCCCAGCAAAGAAATCTTCTACTGTTTCGGCTGCCACAAAGGCGGTTCGGTCTTCAACTTCGTCATGGAGATCGAGCGCGTAGCTTTTCCTGAGGCAATCAAGATCGTCGCCGACAAAGTCGGCATGCCCTTGCCAAAATTGATTGACGACGGTCGCTTCGAAGCGCGTCGCCAGGAATTGGACGAAGTCGTTGAACTCAACTCCTGGGCCCTCGATTGGTGGCAAAAGCAACTCGAATCGAGCGCTGAAGGACGCATCGCGCGTGATTATCTCAACCAGCGAGAACTCACCGACGAAACACAGAAAACATTTCGCCTTGGGTACGCGCCTGACAGTTGGGATGCGCTCTCTTTGTACCTGCGTCAGAAAGGCGCGACGCAGCAACAGATCGAACGTAGTGGTCTTGTAGTAAAAAAAGATGATGGCGGATCATACGATCGCTTCCGAGGACGTTTGATCTTTCCCGTGCTCGATCACCAGGGACGGCCCATTGCTTTCGGCGGCCGCACTTTGAAAAACGAAGACGCAAAGTACATCAACTCACCAGAGACGGCGGCGTATGTGAAAGGTCGAAATCTGTTTGGTCTACACCTCACGCGCGACGAGATTCGTCGCCAGAGTTTCGCTATTCTCGTCGAAGGTTTTCTCGACCTGATCGTGCCGTATCAATTCGGCGTGAAGAACATTGCAGCGAGTTTGGGAACTGCGTTGACGACAGATCAGGCAAAGCTATTAAGCAGGTTTGCGCGCAAAGTGGTAGTCAACTATGATGGCGACCGCGCCGGCGTGCAGGCAGCGAAGAAGTCGATCGAGATCCTGCTCGCTGAAGATCTCGAAGTGAAAGTGCTGGTTCTTCCTGACAATGCCGATCCCGACGAGTACATCCGAAAGTTTGGCGTAACTGAATATCAACGACGACGAGCACAGGCCCAACCACACATACAATTCGTAATTGAGAACGCTTTGCGCGGTCGTAATCTTCACCGGCCTGCAGAGAAAGGTGAGGCCGTCGAAGAAGTTCTTCCTTACATTAAGGCCGTCAACAGTAGCGTCCAGAAGCGCGAGTATTTTGATATGGCAATGGATGCACTCCGCATTACTGACCCCACGTTGCGACGCGAGCTTTGGATGTCGTTGCGATCGAGGGGCACACATATTGATGCCAAACAGAGAGTCCAGGGACGGCGCGCGGCATCACCAACGATCGCCGAACAGCGCCTGCTCGAGTTGCTCTTTGCCGACGAGCGTAAACGCGATGAGATCCTCGCAATACTGCGTCCTGAAGATTATGAAGACTTGATGACCGCTCCGATTTTTCGTGCGGTGATTGAACTCACACACAAAGGTGAACGCGTCGACTTTGACAGTCTTTCCCAGAAAACGGAACCAGACAACATTCCGCCGAGTCTAATAGCAATCGTGATGATGGGCGACTCTGGCAAATGGGACACACGCGAATTGCATGCGACCAATCAGAGTCTGACCCCGGCCGAATGCGTCTTTAGTTTTCGCATGATGAAGGTTCAGGACCAAATCGAACAGTTGAAATCAGAACTGGCGGAAGCTGAGCGCGCGGAGGACTCGGAAAGAGTTGCCGCTTTATCAAACGAGTTCATGCTGTTATCACAAAAACGCCGGCGAGCGCTGGTACCGATTTCGGAAGCACATCAAACTGAAATGTAAACGTCTCCCCAGGCAGGTTTTAGAAAGTGAGTATCGAAGACAAGGATCGCGACGATGTAATGGAACGGCTGCTCGAGCTCGGCGGCGACAAGAAATACTTGACGTTTGACGATCTGAACCGTGAGCTACCCGATAACGTCGTCTCGCCCGACGATATCGAAGACGTCCTTCAGAAACTCGAAGGATCAAATATTCCCGTCGCCGACTCTGACGAACGTCTGCTCGAACAAGCCGCCGCCACCGTCTCCGACGAAGACGAGGAAGCTCTCGACGAAGATATCGAACTCGATCTCTCAGCCGGCGCCCTCGAAAAGACCAACGATCCGGTGCGGCTCTACTTGCGAGAGATGGGCGTAGTACCGCTGCTTACGCGCGAAGGCGAAGTGGCTATAGCTAAACGTATCGAGCGTGGTCAACTAAAAACTCAGAAAGCAATCGCGCGTTCTCCCATCGCCGTCCGGGAGTTGATCCGCATCGGCGAGGAGCTCGAAGCCGCCAAACTCAACATCCGCGACACAGTCGTTTTTTCAGAGCAGGCTGAACTCACCGGCGATGAAGACAAGGCCGAAGAATATCGGGCCTGGACCATCGAAGGTGTCCAAAACATCAACCGGATTGCCACAGCTGCCCTCAAAGAGTTGGAAAAACTTCAGGCGGAGCAAAAGATTGCACGGGGAAAGAAGAGCCGAAAGCTCACTAAGCTGAAGCGCAGAGTTGGACGTTGCCGGCTCGAAATCGCGCAGGAGATAGGCCGGCTCAATCTCACCGAGCGTGCTAGGCAGCGTCTAATCAACTCGATCCGTGCTGTGCACAAGTTCGTGCGTGAAGCTGAACGCGAGATCGACAGTTTGAACGAGAAGTCGCGCAGACGCACCAAACCCGATGATCAGAAGGAGTTTCGACGCCGCATCATTGCCGCGCGTAAACGCCTGGGCCAGATCGAAATCGATCACTACGTCAGTCACGTCGAGATCAAACGCGCATTGCAGGCAATCACTACCGGCGAACAGCAAACCGGTCAAGCAAAACGCGAACTGGTCGAAGCCAACCTGCGACTCGTTGTTTCAATCGCCAAGAAGTATACCAATCGTGGTCTTCAGTTCCTGGATCTAATTCAGGAAGGAAACATCGGGTTGATGAAAGCGGTTGATAAGTTTGAATGGAGGCGCGGTTATAAGTTTTCGACCTACGCGACATGGTGGATCCGTCAGGCGATCACGCGCGCTATTGCGGATCAGGCGCGCACGATTCGCATCCCGGTCCATATGATCGAGACGATCAATAAGTTGATTCGTACGTCGCGATCGTTGGTCCAGGAGTTGGGACGCGAACCGACTAGCGAAGAGATTGCGCGCAAGATGGACATTCCCGTGTCGAAGGTGCGTAAGGTTTTGAAGATTGCGCAGGAGCCAATCTCGCTGGAGACGCCAATTGGCGAGGAAGAGGATTCACACCTCGGCGACTTTATCGAAGACAAGTCGATCTTGAATCCGGCGGACGCCGTGGTTGCTTCGAACCTCCGCGAGATCACTGATGAAGTGCTCGCCACGCTAACGCCGCGCGAGGAAAAAGTTATCAAGATGCGGTTTGGGCTTGGTACGACAGGTTCCGAGCACACGCTCGAGGAAGTGGGCCAGCATTTTGCAGTGACGCGCGAACGTATCCGCCAGATCGAGGCAAAAGCTCTGCGCAAACTCCGTCATCCATCACGCTCACGAAAACTCAAAGCGTTTCTCGATGGCGCTCCTCATTAACCACAAAAAGGCACAAAAGGCACAAGAGGCACAAACGACAGGACTGAAAGAAGGCCTCTTTACCTCAGTCCGATCTGCTTGTGCGTTGTATCTCTTATGCCTTTTTGTGTTAACCGTTCGTGGACCTATTTGAATGCCAGGAAAGCCGCGCTCTTAACGGTGTGATCGAATTCGTAGTTGTAGGTGTAGCCGGGGAATTCGATCGGCTTCAGGTATTGGACCCGCACTTCAACGCGGTCGTCGCGCCGCAACGGTGTGATGATCGCATTGGGCGGCACATCATATTCAACCGAACTCTTTAGCAGTTGTTCTCCGGCCCACGAAGGCTGATACCCCTGCGTCGCCGCAACGTCGGCATAGTGCTGCATCAGGTCTTTGTAGGCGTGGGCGCGAAACGACACGGGCACGTAAAGATATCCGGCGTACGCCGTCGCCACGATAACGGTCATCACAATCAGGAACTGGACTCGGCCACTGCCACGTTCGCTTGATTTTCGCATTACTCTGAACTTTCCTTCCGCCTCGCGCGTGACTGTAAGCCGGCCCGCAGCGAGAGTCGCAACGATCTTGCGCTGATGAGCCTGCCCTCAACGATCTTCGGCAGGCCCACCCCCTCGAGCAACACCCAGTTGATTTGTCCCGCGACGCTCTTTTTGTCCTGCTTTAGCGCACTGATGATGTGATTGAGATCGAGATTGTCGGCACGCGGTAATGGCCCGCAAAGATGCACGGCCTCGCGCAACAATTCGAGCTCGTCTGGGTCGAGCAAACCCAGGTTTCTCGACAACTCTCCCGCAACTAACATTCCATAACCAACCGCTTCGCCGTGCCGGAAGAATCGATAGTTTGTGACTGCTTCCAACGCATGCGCCGTCGTGTGCCCAAAATTCAAGATGCGGCGTGACTTCGCGTCCGCGCGATCGGTCGACTCACGCTCGTCGTTGGCGACAATGCCGGCCTTGAAACCACAGTGCGCGGCAATCAGATCTTCCAAACCAGAAGTGAGCAGAAACTCTTTGTTCTTTCGCACCTCCTGCAACCCCGCAACTGTCTGTTCAAATAGCGACTTGTCGGCGATTAACGCCTGTTTCATCATCTCGCAAAAGCCCGACACGAGCTCTCGGGGCGGCAACGACATGAGCGTTTCGGTATCAATAACGACGCAGGCTGGTTGATGAAACGCGCCGACGAGGTTCTTGCCCGAAGGCAGGTTGATCGCGGTCTTTCCGCCAACGGACGAGTCGATTTGTGACAACAACGTCGTTGGCATCTGCGTCAATGGCAGTCCTCGCAGGTAAATCGCCCCCGCAAACCCAGCGAGGTCTCCGACGACTCCGCCGCCGAGCGCAACCACGAGATCGTCTCTTTCGAAGTTGTTGTCGTTCAGAAACTTGACCGCGTTTTCGAGGACCCGAAACGATTTGAAGCGCTCGCCCTCAGGCATTAACCACGTGAAGACTTTGAAGCCTTCACGCTTCAGATTGCGCACGACGTCCCGGCCATAAAGTTGAAAGACTCGGTCGTTAGAGATGATTCCTACACGGCGTGGTTTTCGCGGCAGCAAAGGTGGGATCAGCTTGGCGAGATCTAGTCGGATCCCGCGACCGACATTTATTTCACTTCGTCGAGTTTCTTGGTTAAGGGCGAGTTCAAGCCGGCGCATCTTGGGGCCATGACCACGGTGAAACTGTTCAGCCGTTATAAATAGCGAATGGGCGCGACATACGTGGGAGTGCGTCGCGCCCATCCATATTCGTGGTTACTGTCCTCACCCCAGCAACCACTTGAGACGGAGGATCCACCAACCGTCTCTCTTGCCCCGCAATATACACCGCAACGGCTGTGCCGTGCAAGAGCCTTTTTTCCCGCGTGCAAACTAACCTAACTTTGCTATACAAAAGCTTTGCATTACCGAAATTTTTCGGATCTGGTACTCGGTAAGGAGGGAAATAGCGTGTAGAAATTTCGCGACCCGGGGTGTAGAAATTTCAAACCGCAGGCCCTCAATTACGCCCCGATTTCCTGCTTGATGGCGTCGGCGATCCCCTGCGCGTATGTTTCGATCTGGTGCTGGTTCTCGCCTTCGATCATCACCCTAGCGAGCGGTTCAGTTCCGGAGTAGCGGAGCAGCAACCTGCCTTTATTTGCGAGCTCCTTTTCGACCGAGTCAACGGCCGCCTGCACAAACGGGAGATTCGAAAATGGACGCTTCTCGCGGACCCTCACATTCAGTAGGGTCTGAGGGTATGTCTCGAACCCCGTAGTTGCTCGCGCCAGCGACTTTCCGGAGTCTCGCAGCGCTCTAAGCAGTGAGATCGCAGTGATCATGCCATCGCCAGCGAGGCTCAACTTCGGAAGAATGACGTGACCAGATTGTTCGCCGCCTAGACTCGCACCCAACCTTAACAACTCATCCAGCACGTATTTGTCCCCGACGTCGGTCCGGACTAATTTGATCCCGACAGCTCGAAACGCGATCTCCAAACCGATGTTGCTCATCACGGTAGCGACTACGTTGTCGTCTTTCAATTGGCTGTGTGCTTTGAGGTGGTTCGCCAGTACCCACAGCGTCGCGTCGCCGTCGACAAAGGTTCCGTTTTCGTCAACGAAGAGGGATCGGTCTGCGTCGCCATCGAAAGCCACGCCGAGATCGGCTTTCTGTTGTACCACTTGTTCGCGGAGGGCATCGATGTGCAACGACCCGCAGTTGAGATTGATGTTGCGACCGTCAGGATTCGCATTAATCGCGATAGTTGTCGCACCGAGACGCTCGAATAGGGGCGGTGCCAGGTTAGAACTGGCGCCATTAGCGCAATCGATGATGATTTTCAGATCGCGCAGGTCCAATCCTTCACCGATTTGATTGGAAAGAAACTCGAGGTATTGCTGCTGAAGTTTCCGTTCCTGCTCCGGTGATGGTGGTTTGGCATCAGATGATGGATGCTCCTGCGAAACGCCTGCGTAGATGTCGGCTTCGATCACGCGCTCCACTGACTCGTCCATCTTCTCACCCGAAGGCGCGAAGATCTTGATCCCATTATCCTGGTATGGATTGTGCGACGCGCTGATCACGACACCGGCATCGGCACTTAGTTGTCGCGTCAGAAAAGCGACACCGGGCGTTGTAATCACTCCAGCCGAAAGAGACTTTGCGCCTGCTCGGGTCGCGCCGTCGATAAGCGCGCACTCCAGCCACTCGCCAGATTCTCGCGTGTCTCTGCCGATAACAATTTCAGGCGCGTCAGTTGTTCTTGAAAGATAGCGGGCTAGTGCATAACCGATTGCGCTAACTGTGGGTGCGTCGAGTGGGAATTTGCCAGCTTCGCCTCGAATGCCATCCGTGCCGAAAAGAGATTTCAATAACTATCGCTCCAATACTTCCTTGATCGACTTTACCGTCGGGCTCGTGATTGACTTCAGAAATACTTTTCCTTCAAGTTCGGGTGTAAGCCGCAGCTTGGGTACCAGTTGCGAGCTGAGTTCGCTCGTCGACTCCCATACGACGTTCAAATCTTCCGGCTTTAATTTGTCCAGAATACTTGGTGGACCAGAAACAATGATTGTCATCGGTGAACCCGAGCCGTTGGGTACACCTGAAAAAGTTCGTTCAACCGGCAGTTCCGCGATCTCAACTTGCACGTCGATCACCGGATCCACCAGATCAACTTTCGCGTCGGGTACGTCGATCCCAAGATGCCTCGCCGTGAACGTCTGCTTGTGGCCTGACAGCCAGATCGATTCCGTTTCCAATTTCTGCAATGCGTTTACGCGACTTTCCGGTCCCCGAACCATTACCGCAGCTTTACTCGGACGAACGGCATAGACCTGATAACCATCCGCTGGTTTGCCTTCGAGCTTGAGTTCGATGGTAATTTGCCGCTCAATGATCTGCTCGAGACGAATGGGTATCGCGCTGGGTTGAAACCCGTCGACCTTCACGCCCTGCGGTAACGAGATTAAGGCCTTGTCAGCCAAACGCAGAACTCTTTCGCCCGGTTGCTGATCGCTAATGTCAACGGTGGCCACAAGGTCAAGCGCGGTCAAGTCGTCTAACTTATTTCTGCTGCCGGTCAGCATTACATCAACCGTGCGCGGTGGATCATTGCTGATCTCCAACATTTGCGGACGGATGAAGTTGAGTTGTACGTTGACGTGCGCGGTCACTGGTTCATTCTGCCCGGTGACAACCAGCCAGAGGACCAGCGCAATAGTCAGCGAGAGCAGTTTTAGACTCCAGTCTTCCAGGAAAATCTTGCGCGCCAGTTTCGCCGCTCGGCTTGGTGCGCGCGGATCCGGATTTTCAACTTCGTCTACGTCCTGAAACGGCATAGTTGATAAATGTCGATTTGATAACCACTAAACCGAGGCAATCTCCTCGGTTTCATTGTTTGCGTCCGAAACCTTCGATTCCTTCTCTTTTTCTTTTCGCGCGACACCAAGGGCTTCGAAAATCGCCGCGCGCAGTTTCGGCGGATCAAGACCGCGTCTGATTTCGCCCTTTTGTACGAATGAAAGCAGTCCGGTTTCTTCAGAAACAACGACCGCGACGGCGTCGGTATCCTCGGTCACGCCGATCGCAGCGCGGTGACGCGTTCCCAGGTCGCGCGACAGTCGCGGATTGAGTGTCAATGGAAGAAAGCAGGAAGCGGCTGCGATGCGGTGACGTCGAATGACAACGGCACCGTCGTGAAGCGGACTCGAAGTGTTGAAAATGCTGACGAGTAGATCGTAACTGAGTTCCGCGTCGAGTTGGACGCCGCCATCAGTCACGTTCTTCAAACCGACCGCGCGCTCGATGACGATCAGCGCGCCGGTCTTCGTCGAAGCAAGCGTGCTCGCGGCGAGAACTACTTCGTCGTAAATCCCTTCGCCGAACTGTCCACGATGTCGCGAAAACGGCACTCGAAACCGGTTTCCAAACGTAATTAGCGCCTGACGAATCTCCGACTGAAACAGCACAATGATTGCGATACCGATATAAAGCAGCCCGTTACTTAAAACGAACTCCAGCGTAGCAAGATCTTGTTTGATTGAAAGCCAGTAGAGGAAAACGAGGGCGGCGATTCCAGCGGCCATCGGCGCGGCGCGCGTACCACGCAGGAGTTTCAAAACCGCATACACGAGCAAGAAGACGAAGACGATGTCCGCGAGATTGCGCGGATCAATCAATCGCCTTAAATACTCAGTGTATGGCAGTAGTAGTAACATCTTGGGTTATCAAATCTGTACGTCCACGATGCTCGGCTCTGCAGCGGCAACTTAGTTTCTCCAGATACACTCTGAGCGCGAAACAGGTCATGTTCCCCTAGAGTGTATGAAAGTGAAGCTCCGGTGGATTATATCTGTGTTTCGGGTTGAAAGAAAACTATGAGGGCGCACGGTTTGCGCGCTGTTTTTTGCGCTTAAATTTGCCGCTTTGCAGGAACCCCACCAGTTCGCCGTTCTTGCCCACCACGGCCAGCGAACCGATTCCATTTCGCTTCATCAGCTCCCGAGCGTACTCCAGCGTCGCATTTGGTTCGACAAAGAACCGCGGCGCAATCGGGCGCATCACGTCACGCGCTTTGGTTAGGTGCCAGCGTTCTCGCGGTAACGCCTTCAGATCATCGAGCGAGACAATCCCGTGCAGCCGTTTGTTGAGAGCCACCGGAAACGCGACCTGCCGGTGCATTGGCAAGACTGAGTCGATCAACTGGCTAATCAGCAGGTCGGGTTCGACGGCAAACGGCGCGGACATCGCTTCCTTCACGATGTTCTGCACGCGCCCGCGAACATGTTTGACGACGCTGTAGGCGGCGTCGAAAAGGAACACCCCGACGAGCACCGACCAAAAACCCATGAAATACGATCGGAAACTCGGTGCGATCGCCATGTAGACGCCGAAGATGATCAGGATCGCGGCGATCAGCATGCCGCAAATTCCGGCGAGCCGCGTCGCTTCTTTGATATCTTTCGTTCGTTTCCAAAGTATCGCGCGTAACACGCGACCGCCGTCGAGGGGATAACCAGGAAACAGGTTGAAAACTGCCAGCAATAGATTGCCGGCGCATAGAAGTAACAAAACTCCGGCGATGGTCGGATAGTCAGACATCATTGCCGGAAGCAGTAAGACGAAGCTGATCAGCGCGAAAAGAAAACTGGCGGCTGGTCCAGCAACAGCAATTCGGAATTCTGCCCGCGGGTTTTCAGGCTCGTTGCGCAGTCGCGCCAGCCCACCGAACGGGTGCAAAACGATCTCCTCGATCTCGATTCCTTCAGCACGGGCCATCAGCGCATGAGATAATTCGTGGCCTAAGACTGAAAGAAACAGTCCGAGCGTTGTAACTACGGCGAGCAACCATGCGGTGGGGACGTCGAGCGGAACCATTTTGTAACTGCCGACCCACATCCCACCGCGAGCCAGGTTTGCGGCAATCAGCCAAACGCTGAGCAAAAAAACCACGAACCAGCGATAGTCGAAGCGCACCGGAATCCCGAAGATGCGCGCCACCGTAACCGTTCGTTTGTACCAATCAGTGAACTTCATTCGATTCGCGGTCTTTAGACTTGATTAATAGCCGCATCGATTACTTGATGTGCTTCAGTGCGTGCGACGCGTCGCAGCAACAGCGGTTCTTCATAAAGTTGCTGCAGACCGCGCACGATCGCAAAGCGCGGTTCGTCCGCGACGCGCACGCTGAGCGCCAGTTCCTTCTGTAAATACTCCGAAAGCCCTTCCATCAACGCGCCGCCTCCGGTCAAGATCACGCCACGCGTGTAAATATCACCGGCAACTTCCGGCGCCAATTCGGTCAACATCGACCGCACTGCCAGGGCAATGCGCCGGATAATGGGCATCAAAATCGAATGCACCTCCGCAGCCGTAACGTCCACCGCTCCGGGACTGCCCGTCTGCACATCGCGTCCACGCACGTTGATATTTCTGCTCGGATCGGCGGGTTCAATAGCCGAACTGAGTTCAAGTTTTATCCGCTCGGCGGTCTGCACGCCGATCGTCAGACCGTGATGCCGTCTCAACCGGTCCATGATCGCGAGGTCGATGTCGGAACTGCCCAGCCGTTCCGCGCGCGAAGCGATAATCGATCCACTGATGATCGCCGCGACATTTGTCGTGCCGCCACCAATATCTATAACCGCCGCCGCATGTTCATCGTTCACCGGAACCCCCGCGCCAATCGCTGCCGCAAGTCCTTCTTCAATCATGTAGACCTTATTGATCCGCGCCTCTTCGGCGGCCGCCAACAGGGCACGCTGCTCGACCTGCGTCACTTCCGACAACACACTCATCACTGCGCGCCTGCTGAAGTGCGACAGTCCGCTTCTCGCTTCGCGCACGAACTGGTCCAGCATCGTGCGTGTGCGTTCGAAGTCGGCGACGACGCCATCCACCAACGGCGCGATCACGGTCACATCGCGTGCTTCGCGACCCTGCATTTTGTGTGCTTCGTTGCCGACCGCGATGACCTCGCCATTGACCTTGTTGACCGCAACCACCGACGGCTCATCGATAACGACACCACGGCCGCGCACGGCGATGATCGTGCTCGCCGATCCCATGTCGATTGCCATTGAATCGGAGACGAGGTTGCGCAGGCCACTGAGGCTGAGGAGAGTTCTGGTCCTGCCTATAAACGACATAAAAACCTACCTGGGAGCCCTTGTTTGTGAAACCCTTGTTCGTGAAACCGTGCGTGTTAAAACGATCCGCTTGCCTTTTGCCAGTCAACCTCCCAAAGCAGTACGGGTTGCTCGCGGTTCTTCACCGTGATCGGGTCGCGAGGGGTCAACTGGTAACGACTATGAGCAGCCTTGGCTGTTGCATCACTGATGAGAATCTCACCTCCACGCGCATTCGACTCCAGCCGTGAGGAAGTGTTAACCGTGTCGCCGATGGCGGTGTACTCCGAACGCCGATCAGACCCGATGTAACCAATGATTGCTTCACCGGTGTGCAGGCCCATCCCGACGCCAATCTCGGGAAACCCCTCATCACGCAGTTCGCGATTGATGCCCAGCAGCCGCCGCTGCATGGCCACGGCAGCGTTCAACGCATTGGATGCGTCATCCGGCGTTGCGGTGGGCGCGCCAAACAGTGCCATTAAACCATCGCCGAGATACTTATCGAGCGTGCCTCCGTGCGCGAAGATGATGTCCGTCATCGCCGAGAAATACCGGTTCAGCAGGTTCACGATCTTTTCCGCCGGCGCGTGTTCGGAGATGCGAGTAAAACCCCGAATATCGGCAAACAAGATCGTGATCGTTTGACTGACGCCTCCAAGCTTGAACGAGTCCGGATTTTCCAGCATCTGCTTGACGACGTATTCGGGTAGAAACCGGCTGTAGTTCGCACGGGCAACTTCTTCACGCGCTAGTCGCTCATGAGCGCGTGCATTCTCGACTGCCACAGCCGCCTGCGCTGCAACCGCGCTAATCAGTTCCAGGTCATCGGGCTTGAAAGCGGCGAACGGATCCAATCGATCGGCATACAACGCACCGTGCACGCGCGACTCAGTCACAAGCGGCGCACAAATCGTCGAGCGCACGCCCTGCGAAACGATCGAATCCACGCCTGCGAACTGTTCATCGGAGGCGGCATCCTGCGAAAGAAGTGCGACGCGGTCCTTCATTACCTTTCGTGTGATGGTCCGTCCGATGGAAAGTCTTCGCGCGTGCGCCTCGAGCTTGTTATCGCGGGCGCGCACCGCGATCGGTGTCAGGTTCGCATCTTCGAGTTCACCAGTAGTTGATTCTGCCAACAGTGCTACGACCCGGTCCGCCGGCGTCGAGCGAAAAATGATGTCGGTCGCTTTTTCGAAGATGGCGTTGAGATCGAAAACGGAGCCGAGAGTTTTACTCATCTCGTATAGCGCGGTAAGAATGTTTGCCTTCCGTTGCAGCGCTTCCAGCACTTTGTCGCGTTGCGGTGACGCAGCGACTTCGTCTTTCGAACGCAGCACGGTCGACATGACGTCGTTGGCCGAGATCAATAACTGTGTGTGACCGAGCGGCTTGTCGTCGTACCGGACGTCGGTGGTCCGTTCTTCCACCGGTTGCTCGAAACGCAACGTGCTTGCGCCAATCGTGATGCGATCGCCATTCTTCAACTGCTGATCGAAGCGCGGTTCGCCGTTTAAAAAGACCTTATTGGCGCTGCGTCGCAGTTGGTTATTGACCATAGCGCCGTCGATGATCGTGAAGACGCCGTTGTCAGATTGCGTGATGTGTGCGTGGTAACGAGAGGCGCGAGGATCATCCAGGACCACCGAGTTGTCAGGTGCGCGACCTATGGTGCAAGTGGTCTTTGGCAGGAAATCGAATTGCCATTGACGGCCGCTTGCGTCGGTGATTTTCAGATGAGCCATGGCCGCGCGATCCTAACATGATCCGGTAACACTGATGAAAAGAATACTTGCTGATTAGCACGAATTGCGCTTCCGCGCTGGACCGTCTTGAGCTATGATGCGCCCGCACCTCCACACACTCAAGGAGCAAGCTACATGAGTTCCTCCACTCGGTTTTCTGCGGTGGTTCTGTTGATGCTGCTGTGCCTGCCTGCTTCTTTGCGCGCGCAATCACAAACCAGGACAGCGACCAAAACTCCACGCGGCAGCGTTTCGGGGCGGGTGACGATAAAGGACAAACCCGCGATCGGCGTGACCGTCGGATTGCGCTCGACGATGGGGATCTTTCCCATTGAAAAGACTTTCAGAGCGATCACGGACCAGGAGGGCGTTTACCGTATCACCAGCATCCCTGCCGGCACCTACGACATCATGCTCGCAGCACCTGCCTTTGTCAGCCACGACCCAATTGGCCCGCGCGGTAAGAACGTCATCGTCGGCGATGACGAAAACGTTGAGGACATCAATTTCTCCCTCGTTCGAGGTGGTGTGATCACGGGCAAGATCACCGACGCCGACGGACGCCCGCTCGTGCAGCAGCACGTCCATGTCTTTCGCGCGACAGACTTTCTTCAACAACCGTTGCGCCAGGTTTTTCCAACCGGGAGTGTACAGACGGATGATCGTGGCATCTATCGCGTTTTCGGTCTTGCCGCCGGACGCTACAAGGTCGCGAGCGGGCGCGGCGACGACACCACCTCCGGCAACTACTACGAGGCCTCACGCGTGATCTACAAGCAGGTTTTCCATCCGGACGCAACGGACCAAACAAAAGCAACGATCATCGAGGTCCGCGAAGGAAGTGAAGCGGCCAACGTCGACATCACGATGGGCTCCGCCATCCAAACCTTCAGCGTCAGCGGCCGAATTATCGACGCAGAAAAAGATTTGCCGGTTCCGAACATCCGCTTCGCGTTTCAACGACGGTCTGGCGAGAGATTTGAGTTCTCTAACCTCACCGCAGCCTCAAACAATCATGGTGATTTCGTAGCCGAGGGACTGCAACCGGGCAAGTACACGATCATAATGTTTGGGAACCAAGACCAGGGTATGCGAATTGAGTCGACGTTGTTTGACGTCATCGACTCTGATGTAACTGGTCTGACGGTCCGGATGATAAAAGGATCGAGCATCTCGGGAGTGATCGTTCTCGAACCCGAGGATAAGAAAGCGTTCGCAAGGTTGTCGGAACTTCAACTACGCGCCTATGTCACTGCGGCTTCAGGTACAGTTGCTCCTCTCGGTCAATCGATCTTTTCGCCGATCGGCGCGGACGGGTCATTTCGTCTGCAGGGCTTGTCACCCGGCCAGGTAAACTTCTGGTTGAACCCACCGATAGGCACACGTGCGCTAAAAGGCTTCGCGATCCTTAGAACAGAACACAACGGTGTTGTGCCGGCGCGCGGAATTGAGATCAAGGAAGGTGATCAACTGACCGGCGTCCGCGTCGTTATTGCTCATGGGACAGCCTCCATCCACGGCATGGTAAAGCTTGAAAACGGCGTATTGCCGGAAGGTGGACGCATGTTTGCACGACTCGTGAAACCTGGAACACCGCCTGCGCAAATCGCGAGTTCGCCGGTCGATGCGCGTAATCAGTTTCTACTGGAGGGAGTTCCTGCTGGAGTTTATGAATTGACGGTGATGGTCTTTTCACCAAACAGAACTCAGGTAAACACGAAACGTGAGATCAGCGTGCAGGAGGGAGTCACCAATGAAGTTTCGATCACAGTGGATCTGATGCCGCAACCACAGCCACAACCAAAACCTTGATTTGCTGTAATTAAAAAGACCATGAAAAAAAGGGTTCCTTTCCTCGCAACTGCTTTTGTTCTCCTGGCCCTCACATGGGCGCCGGCCAGAGCGCAACAGCAAACTCCCGCGCCAGAGACGTCGAGTGACCCAACAATGGGCACCATCTCAGGCTTAATCGTTAACGAGCGTGGCGAACCAATCCCGGGCGCCAGCGTTTTTCTTCGCGCCCTTGGAGCTCAGAACGCCGGCCGAACAACGGCGGCCGATGGCGAAGGACGCTTTCGCTTGACCGGTTTGGAAGCCGCCCTTTACCTGGTCAGTGGTCATTCACCCGCCTACGTTTATCAAGCTCCGGAAATTGATATTTCTCCGTCGTATTACCGCATCGGTGATTCGGTGCGAGTCGAAATGATTAAGGGCGGAGTGATAACAGGAAGTGTGGTCAACGCGAATAACGAACCGATCGTCGGCATTCGCGTTCGCGCGATCAGGATTCGCGATCCGAAAGGAGAAGTTGTTCGAACGCCGCCCTTCGGAAACACCGAACGCACGACAGACGATCGCGGCATTTACAGGATCTATGGTCTGGCACCCGGCTCTTATCTCGTAAGTGCCGGTGGCGCGGGTATCCAGTCGTTCCAATTGACTCCCTACGAAACGGACGTACCATTGTACGCGCCATCTTCAACGCGCGATGGTGCAACCGAATTCACCGTGCGTAGCGGCGAAGAAACCACTGCCGACATTCGCTATCGAAGTGATCAAGGACGAACGGTCAGCGGAACCGTGAAAGTAAACGGAACCAGCGGTGCCTCTGTAACGCTGATACCGGTCGAAGGTGGCTTTATGCCTGCCGGTAACGTTATGCAGGCACCGGGCGCGCGCGGTTTTGAGATATCAGGCGTCGGCGATGGGGAATATCAGATCCTCGCGATGGAATTCCCGATGACGACGGGAATGACAACGATTCCGGACATCTCGCTGTCTGAACCGAAGCGCATCACCGTTAAAGGCGCTGACGTCAGCGGGATCGAACTGATCACGCGACCTGCTTCGTCGGTCAGTGGCCGGATTGTGCTCGAGCCTTCGAAGGTGACCGAGTGCCAGGGAAAACGTAAACCGTTGTTTGCCGAAACGCTGATCAATCTAGTCCGCAATGAAAAAGACGCAGACGCCGCTCCCCTATTTATGAGAACGAACACCGGCGCGGTGTCGGCCGATCCGAAGGGCGCTTTTGTGTTCCGTAACCTGTCGCCGGGCCGTTATCGTTTGAATACAAGTTTCCACGCACGCTTCTGGTACCTGCAATCGATCTCCATCGGCGCTCCCGCAACTTCAAATCCTGCGACACCCAGAACCGTAACTGCGAAGATCGATCCCGCTGCCAGTTGGACCGCTATCAAACCCGGAGAAAAGATCGCGGACTTGACGATCACACTGGCCGAGGGCGCGGCCTCGATTCGTGGAAGAGTTCCGGTCGCTGAAGGCACAACGATCCCGTCGGGAACCGCCGTCTACCTCGTGCCGGCGGAAGCTGATAAAGCAGCTGACGTGTTGCGCTACTTCATGACCAACGTCTCGGGCGATGGCACGTTCACACTCAACAATCTGCCGCCGGGACGTTTCTGGTCTCTTCTCCAAAATCCGGTCCAGGCTGAGCTCGCTACTCTAGTAAAACTGCGCGCACCTGAGTCTGCCGAAGCACGAACCAAACTACGCCGCACTGCGGAATCACAGAAGTCGGATCTTGAATTGAAACCTTGTCAGACTCTCACTGACTATCAGTTGGCGTTCAAGTAGTACGCGCTTAGAGAGAGTGTGTTTTCGCTGATCACTGTTGAGGGCTTGGTGGTAGTGTCCTAATCTGAGGGCTGGCAAAATTAGGACACTACCGTGCTTGGTCAAAACCTTGACGCTCGCAAGGGAGCTTGCTAGACTTCAATTACTTACCAACAGGGCTTCCGACGCGGTCAGCGTCGCTCAGAAATTCCCCGAGACCAGCGCGTGCGGCGCAGTCTGATGTTTCAAATTCGATGGAGGTGCATGGTGGGCTTCAAAGTCGGCCAGAAAGTCGTTTACCCGAATCATGGAATCGGGACCATCGAGCAAATAGAACAGAAGCAAATAGGCGCTACGCTCCTACCCTTTTATACGCTTCGTCTTGCTGCTAATAACTCGCTGGTCCTCGTTCCAGTTTCCAATGCTTCAGAAGTTGGCTTGCGCGCCCCTATCTCATCGGGTGAGTGCGAAATGCTTTTCAAAGCTTTAGCAGATGATTTTGCCTCTCCAGCTAACGATTGGAAGGATCGCTTCAAGGAATTCTCAGAGAAAATGCGGACTGGTGACATTTTCGAAGTTGCCGAGGTCCTCAAGCATTTGACCTATCTGAGCAATATCAAACCTCTCTCTTTTCGCGAACAACGCATGCTCGAACGTTCACGTTACCTCGTCGTGTCCGAGTTGGCGGCCGTGTGCCGGCAACCTGAGTGCAGCATCGAACCTCGTGTAGATCAGGCACTCGCACGCGCGCAAGAAAAACACGAAAGGCGTCCGATGCGTATTCGCGCCGCCGGGGCCGCCGCAGGTCATTAATCCTTTAAGCCCTTAAATCCGTGTTCGCTTTGAACGAAGAACACTGGTCCGTGGTCTGCCCCGGAATCGCCCCCGTGCTATGATTTTCACTCCGCACGAGCATGGCAGAGCTACCAAGTCACTGGCTGGGTTTAATAATCGCTGAAGGCGACGCAAGCGCCCCCCTCGCCGGGGGTTCGATCCTGCTGAAGCTTCTCTCAGTAATTCTGTTAGTTGCCGCTAATGGCTTCTTCGTCGCCGCGGAGTTTGCCCTCGTCGGCGTGCGCACGTCGCGTATCGAAACTTTGGTTGCGTCCGGCAATCGCGCCGCAAAGCGGTTGATGGGACTGCTGAAAAACCTCAACGCGTATCTCTCAGCATGTCAGCTCGGAATTACGCTCGCATCGTTGGCCCTGGGCTGGATCGGTGAACCCGCCGTCGCGCGGCTGTTGGAAGCGCCACTGGCGAAACTGCCCGATTCGATCCGTCATGGAGTTGCCTTCGCGATTGCGTTCTCGTTCATTACCTCACTGCACATCGTACTCGGCGAACAGGCCCCGAAGCTGGCGGGTCTGGCCGTCGCCGAAAAGGTGGCGCTCGCGATCGCTCTGCCGCTGCAACTTTTTTACAAATTGTTCAGCTGGCCCATTCGCGCTCTTGACTGGGCCAGCGTCCGGACAGTTCAACTTTTAGGAATCAAAGCGACTGCCGAACACGCATCAACATACACGGAGGAAGAACTGCGACGACTCATTGATATCTCCCGCGAGAGTGGACACCTGCGTGCCGAAGAACGTCGACTGATTCATCGTGTATTTGAGTTTTCTGACACACTCGTTCGCGAAGCAATGGTGCCTCGAACGGAAATGGCCGCGTTGCCGTATACAAACGATCTCAAAGAGATCACCAGGGCGTTTGAGCAACATCGCTACTCGCGTCTGCCCGTTTATCGAGAAACACTCGACGACGTCTGCGGCTTTATTCACAGCAAAGACGTGATGCCCTGCTTGCTTCACCCCGAGAAGTTTGAAATCGAGGACGTTTTGCAACCACCCCTTTACGTGGTCGATACTGCCCGGCTCGAACACGTGCTAGGCCAGATGCAGAAAGCAAAGATGCATTTTGGTTTCGTAGTCGACGAACATGGCGGACTCGAAGGCATCATTACTCTGGAAGATCTTTTGGAAGAGATTGTCGGCGACATTTCCGACGAACACGATGAAGAAGTAAATGAACAGATCACCGAGATCGATGGGCATAACTACTTTCTTGACGGTGGACTCGCCGTGCGCGACCTTAACCGGCGTCTAAAACTCTCGGTGCCTGAGTCGGAAGCGTATACGACAGTCGGCGGGTTTCTGATGACTCAAGCCGGGCATGTGCTCAAACCCGGAGAAGTAGTGCAGCACGACGGTCTCGTTTTCAAAGTCGAACGAGTCGAGAAGCGCCGCGTGCGGCGCGTCAAGCTGGAGATTGTTCAAACTGATGGGGAGGAAGTAGCGAATGAGCCTAATCGAGCACATTCAGGGGCGTGAGATACTCGACTCGCGTGGTAACCCAACCGTCGAAGCGGAAGTGACCCTCGCCGGCGGAGAAGTGGGGCGAGCGGCGGTGCCTTCAGGCGCCTCGACCGGTGAAAACGAAGCAGTCGAATTACGCGACGGAGACGTGAAGCGCTACCTCGGCAAGGGCGTGTTGAAAGCCGTCCAGAACGTGAACGAGGTAATCGCGCCGGCGATTGAAGGCTTTGACGCGCTCGATCAGGCCGAAGTCGATCACGCAATGATCGAGCTCGACGGAACTAAGAACAAGTCCAACTTAGGCGCAAACGCACTGCTCGCCGTTTCCATGGCGACTGCCCGCGCGGCTGCGACCTATCTTGAAATCCCCCTTTATCGATATCTCGGTGGTCCAAATGCGCGCACGCTGCCTGTGCCGATGATGAACATCATCAATGGCGGCGCGCACGCCGATAACAACGTCGACTTTCAGGAGTTCATGGTTGTTCCAGTCGGAGCCACCACGTTCAGTGAGGCGTTGAGAATCGGAACTGAAGTTTTTCATGTATTGAAGGCCGTACTAAAAAAGAAAGGCTACGCTACCAGCGTCGGCGACGAAGGCGGGTTTGCACCGAATCTCCGCTCGAACGAGGAAGCAATCGAAACGATTCTCGAAGCAATCGGCCAGGCCGGTTACAAAACCGGAACGGATTGTCTGCTGGCACTCGATCCTGCGGCGAGCGAGTTCTACGACGGCACGGCATATGTTTTTAAGAAGAGTGATCAGCGCCGCCTGCCGAGCGATGAGATGGTCGCTTTCTGGAGATCGTGGTGCGACCGCTATCCGATCGTTTCGATAGAGGACGGCATGGCGGAAAACGATTGGGACGGGTGGAAGAAACTAACTGACGAGCTCGGTAGCAGAGTGCAACTCGTCGGCGATGATCTCTTCGTTACTAACACCGAGTTTCTGCAAAAAGGAATCGAACTCGGAGTCGCAAATTCGATATTGATCAAGGTCAACCAGATCGGCACGCTCACCGAAACTCTCGACTGCATCGCGCTCGCGCAAACAAACGGCCGCACGGCGATTATCTCGCATCGATCGGGCGAGACTGAGGATCCCTTCATCGCTGATCTTGCGGTCGCGACCAACGCCGGACAAATCAAAACCGGATCACTGTCGCGCACGGATCGCATCGCAAAATACAATCAGTTGCTGCGCATCGAAGAAGACTTGCGGGACGCTTCACGGTATCCCGGCATGAAAGCGTTTCACGTACAGCCACAAAAAGGCACAAAAGACGCAAAATCAATCGGCCCATAGCTTCGGTGTCATGCAGAATCTTTCTATCGCATTCAGAATTCTTTGTGGTCCCCTGGGCTTGTCGCGGCTCGGTTTTTTTGCCTTTTGTGACTCTGGATTTGTGTCTTTTTGTGGCTGGAGGGTTGACGGTTGACTAAAGAACGCGCTCCGCTCGCGCTGATCATAATCGACGGGTGGGGTTACTCTGCCTCCCGAGACGGCAACGCCATCGCTCTCGCCGCCACCCCTTTCTACGACGAACTGTGCGAGAAGTTTCCATCCACACTGCTCGAAGCGCACGGCACTCGAGTCGGTCTGCCTGCGGGGGTCATGGGAAACTCGGAAGTCGGTCATTTGAACATCGGATCAGGCCGTGTCATTCGCATGGACGTATCGCTGGTCGATCACGAAATCGAAACTGGCCGGTTCTCCCGCAACGAGAGGCTTACGCACGTGATCGAACGCGCGCGGGACAATGGCAAGTCGCTGCACCTGATGGGCCTTCTTTCAGACGGGCAGGTCCACTCTTCAATCACTCATCTCTACGCTCTGTTGAAGCTGGCGAAGGACAAAAGAGTGGAACGCGTCTTTATTCACGCATTTCTCGACGGCCGCGACACTCCACCCGCGTCAGGCGCGCAATACATCGCCAGCGTACAAAGAAAGATGCACGAGATCGGCGCGGGCGAGATCGCCACCGTCGTCGGGCGTTACTACGCGATGGATCGCGACAAGCGTTGGGAACGAACGCAACGCGCTTACGATCTGTTAACCAAAGCAATTGGCCTTCGCGCGACGGATCCCTTAACAGCAATCAACGAATCTTACGAACGCGGCATCACCGACGAATTTGTAGAGCCGGTTGCAATCGTTCGCAAAGACGGCGCGCCCGTGGCAACGATCGAGAATGGCGACTCGGTAATCTTCTTTAACTTTCGTCCGGATCGTGCGCGCCAACTGACGCGCACACTCGCCGTTTCGGGTTTCAGTGAGTTTCCGGTTGAGGATCTAAAGGATCTGGCGTTTGTCTGTTTCACGATGTACGACGCCACGTTCAACCTGCCTATCGCGTTTCCACCGCGCGCCCATCACAACGTGCTCGCAGAAGTTTGGGCGCAGGTGTGTGTGCAGAACTTTCGTCTCGCTGAAACTGAGAAGTACGCGCACGTCACCTATTTTTTCAACGGCGGCGTTGAAAAAGAACACTCGTGTGAGAAGCGTTTGCTCGTACCGTCGCCAAAGATCGCGACCTATGATCTACAACCTGAAATGTCAGCCTTTAAAGTGACGGACAAAGTCCTTCGCGCAGTCGACGAAGGCGACACGGATGTCTTCGTCGTAAACTTCGCTAATCCTGACATGGTCGGTCACACCGGAAAACTCGATAAGACGATTGAGGCGTGCCAGTATGTCGATACCTGTCTCGGCTGGATCACGAAACGCATGCGCGAGGCTCACGGCACCACACTGATCACCGCCGATCATGGTAACGCTGAACAGATGATTGATCCGACGACCGGAGTGCCACACACGGCGCACACGATCAACCCCGTACCTTTCCATTTAATCGACGAAGGGTCAACCGGCATAAAACTGCGAGAGGGTGGCGCGCTGGAAGACATCGCGCCGACGATGCTCGCGTTGCTCGGCATGGAAAAACCTGAACAGATGACCGGCCGCGATTTGCGAGAACTCGATTAGGCGTTTCCTAAAGTGCAATTTGATCCACGCAATATTCTCGTCATCGATTTCGGTCAGCTCGGCGACGTTGTGCTGAGCCTACCCGCGCTGCGTGCGATTCGACAGCGCTTTTCAACCGCCCGCATCACGGTTGCGGCCGGCAAACCAGCGAATGAAGTCGTGACGCTGTCAGGTTACGCCGATGAGATCTTCGACGTGGATCGAGTCAGCCTGCGTGACGGAAACAAGCTAGTCTCGATCTGGCGCATCATCCAGTTCGTCAAACAGGTGCGTGAGGCGAAGTTTGATTTTGTAATCGACCTTCACAGCTTGTCTGAAACCAACCTGCTAGGCTACTTGTCGGGAGCGGCGCACCGGCTTTACTCACGACGACCCGGGCGTTCGCTCGATTACCTCGCCAACTTCAAACCACGACCAGTTCCAGAAGGAAAAGATCGTCACGCCGTCGATCGTTATCTCGACGTGATCGAGCCGTTGGGCGTTAAAAACGCATCACGCATTCCCGTGTTGAAGACTGGTAGCGCCGGCAATTCCGCAGTTGATGCGTTGCTCAAAAAAGAAAAAGCGCAGTCAGGCGAATTGCTGGTGGGGCTGTTTCCCGGCGCTGGTCACGTCGGTCGGCGCTGGCCAATGGAACGCTACGTACAGCTTGCTGATCATCTGATCCGGAATGAACGAGTTCGCGTCATCGTGTTCGCAGGACCGGAAGAACGCGCCCTGGTTTCGGAGATGCGCACTGTGTTCCCGCCTGCGACCATCTTTTTCGATCGCTTGACCATCCCGCAACTCGTCTCAGCCCAGGCGCGCTTGACGCTAATGGTTTCCAACGATACGGGGCCAGCCCACCTCGCCGCCGCAGTCGGGGTGCCCGTAATCGTCATCATGGATCGGCCCACGCCTCACACCTTCACGCCAATCGGCCAGCATCATCGGCTGATTTATGGTGAAATAATTACCAAAATCAGCATAGAGACAGTTTACGAGGCCGCCCAGGCAATCCTCGCCCACAGTCGAACCGACCAACTAATCACGAGTTAACTGTAGACAAACACAGTTTAACTTCGTTAGTATGTCTTGGGCCTTAGCCCGCCCCTCATGCCAGAATCTTTCCAAATTTGACCCGCCTCAGCGAATTTAGGAGAAAGAAATGTTCAGAATGTCGAATCGATTGAGCTACTTAACGCTTGCCCTGCTGCTCTTTGCTGCCCCGACAAGCGCCCAGACGAACGTTACGGCGAAGGCCGGGAATGCCCCAGCCGTAAATGCCCCCCTCGAGAGCGACCGCTCTCGCGACGGTTTGATTGGTCCTGTCCGCCGCGTCCGCACCGAACTCGCAAAACTGGTGATGACTGACGGGCGCCAGGCCGAAGCCAAACACGTGCTGGTCGAACTCGCCGCCTACGACGTAAAGGGCAACAAGGTTGAGAATCAGTACTTTCCGATTGCCGGTGGCTCCACGCTTACCGGTAAGGAAGTCTATAAGTACGACGAGAAGGGAAACATCAGCGAGATGACCTTGCTGAATCCCGACGGCTCGCTACTGGGCAAGGAAACGTATAAATACGAATTCGATTTCCTCGGTAACTGGAACAAAATGACAACCTCAGTTGCCGTCGTCGATGCACGCGGGATTACGTTCGAGCCCACGGAAGTGACATATCGCTCGATCATGTACTACCTCGACGAGAACATGTTGAAGACGATGTCGGGAACGCCGGCTGCCGCTCCTCAGCCTGCTGCGCCCGCCCCCGCGAACACGGCTTCGAACAATACGGTGCCGCCTATCACCAAACCGGTCCCGGAGCCGAAAGCGAAGTCCGCCGATTCAAGAGCCAACAGCAAATCGCGCGACAGTCGCAAGACGGCAATCGCTCCCGACCTGCCCGAAGCCTCAGCTTCCGCAACTCAGCTTATCGCCAACCCAACTGATATAAGAACTCCAACGGTGGTCATGACCAATCAGGAAGTGCGTGTCAGTCTCGAGGAGCCACCACCGGCGCCACGTCCGATTCTGAAACCGGTTTCCGGCGGCGTGCTCAATGGCACGGCGCTCTCGTTACCGCAACCCGTTTACCCTGAACCCGCGAAGCGAACCAGGACCGCGGGCCTCGTATCGGTTGAAGTAGTTCTCGACGAAACCGGCAAAGTGATTTCCGCTACCGCGATGAGTGGTCCAACCCTCCTGCGCGATGCGGCGGTCCAGGCAGCACTAAAGGCCAAGTTCTCTCCCACTAAACTTTCCGGTCAACCGGTGAAAGTGTCAGGCACGATCAACTACAAGTTTGCGCTGCTTCCGTAAAACCTTCCATGGCGCGCTGGAAAGGCAGCGCGCCATTCTCTCCTCTTTTCCAACCTGTAATGTCTTCTCCTAGAAGGGACGAGTTCTCATGGCACTAACTGGACACCTCAGTGACCTTTCACTTTCAGAGTTGATTGAGTTTTTCTGCAATCAACGAAAGAGCGGGCGTCTTAAAGTCTTGTACCCCAAGGGTGCGGGCTATTTTTACCTGCAAGCAGGTTCGGTGGTTGACGCGCGCATCGGCGTGCTGCATGGCATCGACGCGGTTTACTACGCGTTGACACTGCCGAATGCGGAGTTTGAGTTTAGCGCGGACGCGGAGACCAAGAATCGCACAATTAATCAACCTTGGACACAGGTGGTGCTAGAGGGCTTGCGCCGGCTCGACGAAAACATCTCGCCCGGCGTTGCTTTTCCTTCCGAGTATATTCCGGAACCAGATGAACTCGCGGAGTCGTCATCCGCTCAACAATCCGAATCGAAGTCTGAAACTGAGAGATCGTTTGCGCCGGCATTCCTTGCTCTGGCGAAGGACGGCGGGGGACGTCGGAAACCAGTGTTCATCGGTGCGATCGCGGTAGCTATTCTCGCGAGTGTGGCAGTTATTGGCGTTCCGGCTGGTTGGTACAAGAGCAACCGGACTACCACGTCGGCGGCGGCGCAGCCCGCAGCGCAACCTGCTGCCGCGCAGAGTACGCAAGCTGAAACTCCGGCTCAGCCACAACCCACCGAAGCGAATACACCGCCGGCCGGTGAAGACGCAGAAGCGGCAGCCAAACGTCAGCGTGAAAAAGAGCGACGCGCGCGCGAAACAGCAGCGCGAAATTCCGAGACAGCATCGGTGGCGACACAACCGGCAGCCAACTCACCAAAACCTGGTGCGAAGAGAGTGGTGGTTACCGTCACGTATGATGAGTCAGGACGGGTGACGCAGGCTTCGGGCAGTGATGCGAACGCGTTGAGAATCGCGCGGCAGAAACGCTTTCCTCCGGGCAAAGCAGGATCAGCAACAATTACAATTCCGATTAACTAACCGTCTCCCGCTAAACCAACCACCCCTAAGACCACGAGTAGCGCTCGTTTGAGACCGAGATCGCGATCGGTTGGATCAAACCATTCGGCAAGTGTGTGCGAAGAGCCGGAGGTGCCACCCGCGCCGAGAGTGATCGCCGGAATACCAAGTGAGATCGGGAAATTCGAGTCCGTCGACGACTGATCGAGCCGCGGTTCAACTCCCAGTATCCTCGTCGCTTCGAGTGCGAGTTCTACCAGCGGTGAGTCTGCTGGCGTTTCGCCCGACGGCCGCTCACCTATCAGATCTACTTTGACCTCCAGCAGCGGATCTCCAGGCCTGCGAGTCGCATTCTCTTCATCAGCAGCCTGTTTGACAGCGCGACGGAAGAAAGAGTCGAGACGTCGCAGCTCCGCATCCGCACCGGAACGAAGATCGACGTCCATCGCCGCTTTTTCCGCAATTGCGTTAACGCTCGTCCCGCCTTCGATACGTCCCACATTGAACGTGGTCCTGGGTTCGCGCGGCAGCGGATACCCAGCAAGTTTTGCGACAGCGCGGCCAAGAGCGTGCACCGGATTTGGTAAACCAAAGTCACCCCACGAATGTCCCCCTGGTCCAGCGATCTCTACCCGATAACGTCGCGATCCAAGTGCGCGATTAGTAATCCGATCGACTCCTGGTCCATCAAAACTGAGAAAAGCTTCAACTTTTGACGCCCAGTGTCCACGGGTCAAAAGATGGCGAACGCCGCGCAGGTTTCCTTCACCTTCTTCGCCGACAGTCCCGACGAACAGGATCGAACCTTCAGGTCGAATCTTCTCCGTCTGGATCGCCCGCGCCAACGCGATCAGCGCAGCGAGTCCACAACCGTCGTCCGCGATTCCGGGCGCAAGCAGCCGGTTGCCGGATCTAACGACCGTGAAATCAGTGCCCGCTGCGAACACAGTGTCAAGGTGAGCGCTGACAACAAGCAACGGCGATCGCGAAGTTCCTTTGATCAGTCCGAGACAGTTGCCCTCTTCATCGACCTCAACGTCGGTGAGACCCAGAGCAGAAAACTTCTCTGCGAGATACTCAGCACGCTCGCCTTCACCAAAAGGCGGTGCGGGGATCGAACAGATCCGGATCTGTTCATCCGTGATTGCCTCGGCGTTTTTATGGAGGAAACTGAGCGCACACTCCACTTCTGCAGAGGACAGCAGAGATCGAAGTGATGGGAACGTTTTCAGTGCGGAACTCATTTTGAACTTCGGCCCCTGTTCTTTGTGATTTGTACAAAGTACGAAGCACAAGGAACCAAAACGAAACTTAAACCAACCTTAGAATTTCACTCTCTTCGAGCACGCCGTGCGCGGCTTTCGCATGTTCGTAGATGCGATTGACGAGAGTTTCCTCGGGAGCGATCCCGCGCTTCTCGAGCCAGTAGATCACGTTGGACTTCCCGCTCATTGGTCCAATCTCAATCACCTGTTCGAGACCAAACTCAGCGGCCGGAACGCCCGAGTAGACGATGTCGGCTAGACGTCGATCGCCCTTCTTGTAACTCTTGATCACCGCCGCGGCGTGGACGCCGGTAGCGGTACGAAATGCATCGCGCCCGAAGACCGGATAATTGCACGGGACCGTCCAACCGCAAGCGCGCGAAGCGGTTTCGCAGTATTCGCCCAGACGAGAAAGATCGTTGTCGATCCAACCCAGCAGTTTCAAATTGACCAGCAACTGGTCCAGCGGCGTGTTCCCGACGCGTTCGCCCATGCCCAACGCTGAACCATGGACTTGGTCGGCGCCGGCTTGAATCGCGGCGAGCGAATTAATCACGCCCAAGCCCCTATCCTGGTGACCATGCCAATCGAGACGAATACCCCCACCCATCTCTTCGATGATGCTCTTCACAAACTTCACCACCGCACGCGCGCCGTCCGGTGTCGAATGGCCCACAGTGTCGCAAACGCAAACGGCTTGGGCGCCGCACCGAATCGCGGTCGTGTAAAGGGCGCGAATAACTTCCGGTTGGGCGCGGCTCGTGTCTTCGGTCACGTACATCACCGGCAGTCCCTGGCTGACGGCGAATGACACGGCTTCTTCGGTCATTTGCAACAAGCGATCGAGCGTCCAGTCTTCGGCGAAAAAGCGCACGGACGACGAACCGATGAACGTACAAGCCTCGATCGGAATTCCTGCGCGTTGCGAGATTTCGGCGATCGGAATGATGTCGTTGCGATGCGTGCGCGCGGCGCAATTTGGCCGGATCTTAAGTTTTTTATCGGCGATCTCCCGAGCTAACCGTTCGACTCCGGCAGCATGCGTTCCGCCTGCGCCAGGCAAACCTATGTCGGCTGTGTCAATCGCGAGTGCTTCCATCAAGTGAAGCAGTTCGAGTTTTTGTTCGACCCGTGGTTCGGAAACGGATGGCGACTGCAAACCATCGCGCAACGTCTCATCGTCAATGCCGATGTGGCGGTTTGGCGCGGCGAGCGACGGCTCAATAGTATTCCAGTCGTAAACTAGTTCTTCGATGGTCATGAAAAAAGCACCTCAAGTCCGGGCAAAATCGATTACAGCAACCGCCAAAACTAAAGTCAAGCAGCACCCTTTTGCGTCGCGACGCAATTTGAGTATCATCAGTTTTCTTGTTACTTACCGCCCAGAAAACAGATCATGAAAACTATTGCCCTTGGGTCTGATCGCGCGGCCAAGATCATGGCTGTGCGCGCCAGCATTGCGCGTGTCGCGGCGATCGACCCCGGTTGGGCCAACGCGAGTGTGGTCGCGCGGCGCGTCGATACCAATGTGCCCTCGATGCCTTTGACTGACTGGCAATTGATGCAAGGCGCTCAGGAACGCGCACTGGCTGTGCGTGATTCTCTGAAGAGCCGGCGGCTCGAGGCAGACATTTACGTCGGACTCGAAGGTGGTTTTCATTCCGTGTCCATCGCCGGTGAGTGGCACACGTTTCTGCGCGGCTGGGCCTATGCGACCGACGGCGAGCGGGGCGCATTCGGCGCAGCGCCGTCTATCTCCGTACCGCCGGATATAGTCAAAAGTGTTGTCGAGGGACGGCGTGAACTCGGCATGGTGATCGACGAAGTCACAGGCGGCAGAGACATTCGAAGCAAACAAGGCGCATGGGGAGTGCTGTCGCGTGACCTCGTGACCCGTTCGATGAGTTTTGAGTTGGCGCTGATCGCCGCGTTCGCGCCGTTTTATAATGCCAAAATGTACCTTCAATAGAAGAATGGATGAACTAGTCGCACAAGTGAATCATGATGAACCACCCCCACACTCGCGCGCGAATGCTGGTTGGGTTGAAGTGATTGCCGGATCGATGTTTTCCGGAAAATCGGAGGAGCTGATCCGGCGCTTGCGGCGCGCGAAGATTGCGCGGCAGAAGGTCCAGGTGTTTAAGCCCGAGCTGGACTCGCGCTTTTCAGACAACCAGATCGTTTCGCATTCGGAGATGCGGCATGAGTCGGCGAACAGCCGTTCGGCTGCGGAGATAATGGCGAAGATCGATCCGGATACGGAGGTTGTCGGGATCGATGAGGGCCAGTTTTTCGATAATGAGCTGGTAACTGTCGCGAATGAGCTGGCCCGCCGTGGCGTGCGTGTGATCATCGCCGGGTTGGACCAGGACTACACGGGTAAGCCCTGGGAGCCGATGCCTCAACTCCTCGCGATCGCAGAGTACATCACCAAGACGCATGCGATCTGTATGAAGTGTGGCCAGCCGGCGAATTATTCGCAACGCACATTTGAATCGGAAGAACGAGTTGCGGTCGGCGCGGCTGATAAATACGAGGCGCGTTGCAGGATGTGCTTCGTTCCCCACGCGGACGCGCCAACGGTCCTTACCAATCCCTAGGTCGGGTTCACAAAACGCGAATCAGATCCGTCAACGCCTCAGTTTTGCCTGACTCAGATGACTCCGGGATCGAAAGTTGCGCGTATTCGTAAAACGTTGGCATCACTCGGATCGTTTTCGCTGCTTCTCGATTTCGGAGTCTGACACAACAGACGTGGGTTTACTGTCTTCGAGCGACTTGAGGTTTTCTTTAGCCTCCGTAGCCCATTGCGACTCGGAATCCTTTTGCAGGTACTCACGCCACGCAGCTTCAGCGTCGCGGGGCAACATCATGTATTGATACACGAGCGCGCGGTTGAAATAACCTTCGAGCAAAGAACTGTCGAGTTGTAGACCCTTGTTGAGATGTTCGAGGCTGCGCGAAAAATTCCCGACCGACCCGCCGCCTTCCCTCTTTCCTGTATTCTGTTTTGCTTTTTCCAACAGCGCCGCTCCGAGATTGATGTGACTTTTCGCGTCGTTCGAATCAAGTGCCAGGGCCTTATTGAACTGGTCGATGGCCTCGTCAAACTTCCGTTCAGTCAAATACCACTGTCCAAGCGCTCGCAATGATGCGGCGCTGGGGTTTTCTGTAGCAGCCATCCTCAAATGGCTACCGGCCAGCTCGGCCTTGACGTAGTCCCGGCGGGGCGCTCCGCCACGCTGGTTAGGCAGTGGCGCGTACTTAAGATCCGAGAGACGCGCCTGGATCGGTCGCTCCTGGTACGCTTCATTCAGCGCCACCAGCCCTTGATCGAGATCCGATCGGGACCATAATGCCCGGTAGAGAATCGAACCTATGCCCAACGTAACGATGAGAACCGCGGCAATTGCCAGGTAGGGGGTGATCGAACGTCTCTTTGGCATCGGTAATGGGATGACTTGTCCCGTTTTGCCATCGTCTTCAAGTCGCAACGTTCGCTCTTTGAGAGCAAGCGCGAAGCGAAGTTGTTCCTGTCGTGCTTCAGACTTGAAAAAGTAGTTCTGAACCCGCTCGAGCTCTTCGCCGGCAAACTCGCCCGCAACGTATTGCTCAATAATCTCGTCGACCGCCAGGTCAAACTCCTGCGAATACTCTGGATCCGTCAGTAGCCGCAGCTCGACCTGTTCTTCGTCATCTTCTCCAAGGCGGCCAAGAAGATACCGCTTTAACTGATTGTTTCCGCTTTGATTGATGACTCGCCCCCTCCGAAAGAACCCTTACCTACCATGGTTTTTGAGTGCGGTTTTGTTACTCCTGTTCCGGCGGCGCACTGGCGCAAGCAATTCAACAGGCCGGCACGAATGTGATAGACCCGGCCGCGTAGCGCGCCCTCGGAAATACCCAACTCCGCCGCCATCTCCTTATGATGTTCGATTTTGTCGTGTCCTTCGTAGACAAAATAATCGAGGATAAGCTCGCGCTTGTCCTGTGGAAGCCATTTTAGGCACTGCTCAAGGCAATCCAGCTCGGTAGTGGTGGGTTGGGGGTCGATCCACACGCCGGGAACTTCCGTTAACACCTCCTTGCGACGGGCGGTTTCACGAATGATATTGCGGGCGACGCCGTGAAAGTAGCGGGTGGGATCGCCATCGTAAGTCTCGAGGATGTCGGGCAAACGCGTTATGACGCGGTTGATGGTCTCGTCCGCGAGATCTTCGGCGTCGTTAAAACCCTTGGAAATAAAGACCCTGCCGAGTCCGGCGCGAACGGTTTCATACTTCTGGGCGCCAACGTCCCTGTCGCCCTTGCCTAACCAGGTCAACAGAGAGTCGAATTGTTCTTGGGTGATACTCACTGTTTCCTCAAAAACAGAGTTACTACACGTTCTTAAGATCGGACGCGAGGATGAATGTAATGGGCGGCTTTCCGGACAGGACAACAAATCCGTTTACCAGATGTGGCCGGATAGCTTGTTAATCGGAACCCATAGAAGCACGGACTTTTCCAGCAACTGCAAAATCCGTGACGGGGCAACGCGCACGATACCGCCAAACGTCTCAGCCTGCAAGAAGTCTCCTCGAATGCCGTTCTACAACCGCTGTCCCGGATCTATCGGGACACAGAGATACCGCATGGTCGTCTCCCCGGAAACCTACTCAAAACTCGGTGAAGGAGTACGACAATGAACCACAAACCCCGCACCAAAGTACTCGTGATTTCCCTGCTGCTCACTCTGTTCGCAACTTTTCTGGTTGCTCGCAGTGGCAGATCGCAAACGCCCGAAACGCAGGCTATGCCGGCTACCGCCAATAGCAGGTATCGCCTGTCTGGTCCATACACGCACAAGAACCTGACGATCTTTCTCATTCACGGAAAAGAGCAGATGCCCGGCAAGAATTTTCTGACACTTCAGGAGGCGCTCGCTCAGAAGAAGGTGATCGTCTATGAAACCAAAGACGTCAACGAGCTCGCTATTCGAAATCTCTCGAATCAGGATGTTTACATTCAGTCAGGCGACGTCCTGCGTGGTGGCGAACAGGATCGCATGATCTCTATTGACTTCATCGTCCCGCCACGATCTCGACGTATTCCGATCGCTGCGTTTTGCGTCGAATCAGACCGCTGGGAAAAGAGAGGAAATGAAAACCCGGCGACGTTTAGTTCGTCGGATAATACTATCGCCACGAAAGATCTGAAGCTCGCGGCGAAAAAGTCTGAATCGCAGACCGCGGTTTGGGAAAACGTAAAAGTGGCCCAGGCGAGGATCGCCTCGAACGTGAACCTTACCGTGTTGGATGAGTCAGCGCCATCGAGCTATGAGATGGCGGTCAACAACTCCATCGTAGTTGACACCGGCAACGAGTACGTCAAGGCCTTGTCGAGAATCGTGCGAAATAAGCCGGACGTGATCGGTTATGTATTTGCGATCAACGATTATGTAAATAGCGCCGATGTTTATGCTTCGCGCCCGCTGTTTCTGAAACTTTGGCCCAAGCTGTTAAAGGCCAGCGCCGTCGAAGCGATTTCCGAGTTGAACCAGGCTAAGGCAACCCAACCTCTGACTAACGAGATCGTTCACACGTTTCTCGCGGACTCAGAACGCGCAAAAGCCAAGACCAAAGACGTAACGCGGCGCGTCAAACTCGTCACCCGCGAAGACGATCAGAACATCTTTTTCGAAACGGTGGACGTCGCCGATAAGGGAAACTGGGTACACCGCAACTACATTCGCAAACAGTAATCGCATCTTCGTCATCCGTGTTTCCTCTGGCGGACCATTGGAAACACGGATTGGAAAACTTCAATGGGAGATTTTTAGCGAGTAAAGGATTCCGTACATCGCATCTTTGTGACGGTCGAAATCCTTGCCTTCACTCGCAAGCATCACGTTCACGAGCTGCACCTGGCCCGTGTACTTGCGGTACGCCATCCACTGCAAACGGCGGTGATCATCACCCTGTTCGGGATTGGCCTCACGAAACTGAACGCCTTTTACTCCGTCGATCTCTACCCATTTCAACTCGTCGACCTCGCCGTTCTGCGCTCGCGTCTTCGCACCGTCGTAAAACGCCTGAATACTTGCCTCGACAGGAAACTCTTCAGCCATCGGCGAGATGCTCACGATTAGCGACGCCGCACCCTCACCCGGCGATCGCCACGTCAGGCTTTTCGATTCCTGTTGCGTCTCGGTCCAATTCGGCGGCACGGTGAACGACATTCCCTGCCTGTCCCACTTGGCTTCGCTACCGCCGGAGAGCGCGGCAGTTTGGGCCCCGGTCGGCTGCGCACGCTCAGGTTTCGCTGCGTTGTCGCTGACCGAAGGTGAACCGGAACCTGAGCCCGAACTGCTCTTATGTAATCTTTCAGAGAGGTTACAAAGCGATAACGCAAAGCCGATAAACAACACGAGCGCGATCTGTTTCATGAAAAAGGGCCTCCTGCTGATTCGTTCTCCGTGTTGCCACGGCGTTTTTAGACAAGACTTCGCATTCAAAATAACACGAATTAAAACGTTACTTCTGCCTTCTTCGCGCTCATGTTATTCTATGGTCCTTCCCTCTTCAGCCCCTGGTAGTTAACTCGCTGCGAAAGCGCGATTTCCCGCGGAGAATGTAAACATGAAACATACCGACGTCAGACCGCCGGTCCCTATTTTTGTCCTGGCTATTTCAATTATTGTTTTCGCGATGAGCGGATGTGGTCGAGGGACGACGACAGTAAACGCCAACATAAACACGAATATCAACGGTAACGCAAACGCCAATATCGCCACCGCAAATATCAACGCGGCGGCGCCGTCAACGCTGGCCGCACGCGAGCCGAATACGTATCGCGGTGTTCTCGTCTTCAGTGCTGAAACTGAAGGCGGCGAGAAAACTGTCGGCATCCCAACGCTATCTGCTGAAGTTGCACGCAACGGTGAGGATAGGCGCGTGATGTTTAAGTTGCCTGACGGCTCGGATTTGATCTACCTGGACCATGCTGGAGCCCATTACGCTATCCTGCCGGCACGCAAACAATACGCTGAGCTGACGCCCGCGGCGACCGGTTTTCAACTACATAAACTAATGACACCCGGCCAACTCGTGGCTTACCTGGATCGACTTCAAGGCATCCAACCCGTCGGGGATGAGAGTATCAACGGCCGACCGGCGTCGAAGTATCGGTACGCGCGCACTACCAACACACAAACTTCCGCCGGCCAAGTCCACACTGAGTCGTTTATCTACGTCGACAAGGAAACCGGACTACCGTTGCGCGCCGAACTTTTCTCTGAAGCGAGTGGTAATGTTCAGGGCGTAAAGGGCGCTAAGATTGTTGCCGAAATGCGCGAGATTACTACCAACGTCGAGCCGACGTTGTTCGAAGTGCCGACGGGTTTCAATAAGGTTTCGGAACAACAGGTGAGAGCACAGGTGGACGCGATCACTAACACGGTCGCGGCAGTTCTCCGAACGTTGCTGACGAACATGAATACAGCGCCACCGCCGCCACCATCGCCTACGGCAACACCTGCGACAACCGCACCTGTGCCGCCGCAATAAACGCGAAAGAAGGAGCACCCGATGCGATACGTTGTCATTCTCATATTAGGAATATTGTTAGGCGGTGGCGCTGCGATGTTTTTCATGGGCGCCCCCGCTGCAAAACTGGCCCCGGGCACAACCGTTAAGCCCCCGGAGCAGGGAGGAAATCCGCCGGCGACGATTGTGCTTGGGTTTGAAGAGAGTTTCGTCGATGGGGTGTTGGCAACGACGTTTTCCGGATTGGGAACGCCTACGTTCAACTTGAGCCGCGCGAATCAAGAAGGGCCGGAGCAAATTACTCCCGCGTTTTTTCAAGGCGGGTGTAACAACTCCATCACGCTGCTGGCGGAAGGCAGCGGTGTGAAGACCGGAGTGCAGTTTCGCAACGGTGCGGTTCTGGCGCCAATCGCCTTTACTGGTAGCTACAATCTCGCTGGGTGTATTCAGTTCAAGGGCTGGGCGCAGAGCAAAATCCGGCTACAGTTCGATCAGGCGAAGCAAATCGTTTACGGCTACGTCGAAGTCGAGGGCGTGAATCTTGAAGGCGTAAATCCAATCGCGAACACGTTTGTCACCAGTTTTGTTCAGGGCGCGATCAATCAACGCGTCAATCCGCTGGTGCTGGTCAGTGAGCAGCAGCTATCGTTGGCGATTCCCGTTAAAGCAAGCAATGGCGTAGTCAAGGCGCGCGCCAAGGACGTGCGCGCCGAGATCTCGGAAGGCGCGCTGAAGTTGCACGTGACTTATGAGTTTAGTGGCGTAAAGGAAGGCACACCCGCCGCCTGAGGTATTAAGACTGGTGTAGCGCGCACCCTGATGGAAATAGGACTCGAAATCGTCTTTGCTCCACAAAGTACTTGACGCAAGTCCGAGGATGGGCGTAACATGCCTGCGATGAAGCCGGTCCCACTCGTTTCCCAGACTCGAACAGAACCACCAGCCCTGCACGACCGGGCCATGGACAACCTGCGCTACATCCGCGAAACGATGGAGCGCGCCACGGCCTTCACCGGCATCTCCGGCTGGGGCGAGATCGCCATCGGCTGCACTGCCCTGCTGGCCACCGCGATCGCCGCCCTCCAAACCAGTTTCAACGCCTGGCTCGCCGTTTGGATCGCCGAAGGACTCATTTCACTTCTTATCGCCGGCTGGTCGATGGACAGAAAAGCGCGCGCGATAGAAATGCCGCTGGGTTCCGGCCCGGCGCGAAAGGCGGTCTTCAGCTTGGCGCCGCCAATGATTGCCGGCGGACTCCTGACAATCATGCTGGTCCAAACCGGAATGACCAACGCGATCCCCGGCGTGTGGCTGCTGCTTTACGGTACCGGGGTAATCACCGGCGGCATGTACTCCGTTAAAGTCGTTCCGATCATGGGAATCTGCCTGATGGCGCTGGGCGCCGTCGCACTTTTCGCTCCTGAGTTTCGTAATTGGTTTATGGCAGCCGGTTTCGGCGGCCTGCACCTGATCTTTGGTGCAATTATTGTGAGGAAATACGGTGGCTAAACAATCGACTGCAAAAAAGACTGTCCCTCAAAAGCCAGTTGCTGACGTTCCCAACACCCAGACTTCTCCGGCTAAAGAGAAGAGCGCTGCGCCCAATCTCGATCGCTTGATCCACGAGCGTCTGCGCCTCGGAATCATCAGCGCGCTAGCCGCCAACGAGTCGCTGACCTTCAGCGATTTGAAACACCTAATGAACACGACTGACGGTAATCTCAGTGTGCACGCACGGAAACTCGAAGAGGCGGGATACATTTCCTGCACTAAATTCTTCGAAGGTCGGCTGCCAAAGACGGAATACAAATTGACCGCAGCAGGTCGCAGTGCCCTCCAGAACTACCTCAGCCACATGGAATCGCTGATTAAGCAAATGCGAAACAGTTAAGTGCCGACCCGTCTATTTTTTTGCCCAGCTACTTTGCGCGACAAAGAACTTTTAGATTGTTTATGAGCAACTACGATGTCACCATCATCGGCGCCGGACTCGCCGGTCTTCAGTGCGCCCGCTTGCTCGCCCGACAAGGCGTTTCCGTACTCCTCGTCGATCGCAAGAATGCACTCAACCAGAAGATCCATACCACCGGCATTTTCGTGCGCCGCACGCTGGTTGACTTCGACATTCCTAACGACTGTCTCGGACCGCCCATCCGACATGTCACGCTCTTTTCACCCGCTCTGCGTCCTTTGGAGCTCATCAGTCAACACGATGAGTTTCGCATTGGACGCATGGGCCAACTCTACGAACGCTACTTACAGCAGTGTCTGCTTGCCGGCGTTCACTGGTCGCCCAATACCAGTTATCTGGGCCACACAGCCGCCAACGGCAAGTTAACAGTACAACTCGGCTCGAGCTCCTCAACCGACGCGATCACGACACGCTACCTGATCGCGGGCGATGGAGCTCGTTCGCGTGTCGCTCGCGATCTGGAACTCGATCGTAATCGCGAATGGATCGTCGGCGTGGAAAGTGTTTTCGAAGGCGCCGTGGTTGATGGTCCACCACGGCTGCTCTGTTTTCTCGATCCCAAACTTGCGCCGGGTTACATCGCGTGGATAGCCCACGACGGCGAAGAGACGCACGTGGGTGTCGGCGGCTACGCGGCTCGATTCGATCCGTTATCAGCGTTGGAAACGTTTCGCGCGCGCGTTGCGAACCTGATCGATCTGCGTCACGCAAAACAGATCGAGCGACGTGCCGGCTACATTCCCGTCGGCGGCGTGCTGAGAAACATTGCGAACAAAAACGGAATGCTGATCGGCGATGCGGCCGGTGCAGTGTCGCCGCTAACAGCCGGAGGTTTAGATCCCTGCATGCGGCTGTCGGCGTTCGCTGCGAAGGTCGTGGTCGATTACCTCTCCACTGGTGATCCACGGCTCCTCGACGCGTATTCCGGAAACCTTTTCCGATCCAGATTCGCTTCGCGCGTGTGGGCCCGTCGCATCGCTTCAACGGTTAGCCAATCCAAAATACTGGAACTAGGTTGCGCAATGCTGCGTGTTCCAATGTTCAATCGTTTAGCGCGTCACGTTTTTTTCGGACGTGGCTCTTTTCCGGACGTGGAGATGCCAGACGCTTTCTGTGGATCGCCACATTGTGCGATCGCAGTTGCTGGACCACAATTCTCCGCCAAAACGAGGTCTGACTGATCGACTCATCACATAGGGGGCACCATGACCAAGAGAATCATCGCCATCGTCGCCATTTTTATTTTGACCACCATCGCGTGGGCCATACTCGGAGGCACCATCCTCGCGCGCACGTATGATTCCGGTCAGGTCTCTTCTTCTCGAGTCGAATCGACCTGGGGCACTGAACACAATCAGGGAACGCCCACTGCATTGTTCAAGACACATACCCAAAGAGCAACGGAGGTCGTTGAAAATGGCCTAAGGGTGACGAGGTATGTAACGGACGAGGCAGTCACTCCGTTGCCGCTGGAAAGCAGTAAGATCGACGTCAACCTCAACCTGGGCCACCGGCAAAAAGGCCTGCTCTGGTACAGCACTTACAAAGTTGACTTTCTGGGCCATTACACGTTTCGCAATCCCAGCATGTTAGAGCAATCAGTCCAGTTCGAGCTGAAGTTCCCAACAACGAAGGCAATTTTCGACAATCTGACTTTTACCGTGGATGGGAATCCTGTTGCTCTCAGCAATAACAACAACACTGCGAGCTGCGTCGCAAAGATTGGCGCTGGTAAAAACGCCCAACTCACCGTCGGATACAGCTCTCAGGGCCTGAACGAATGGCGTTACAACTTTGGCGGCAACGACGTGTCGCAAGTTCGCGATTTCAGTCTGCGCATGAAGACCAACTTTAAAGACATCGACTTCCCCGACAACACCATGTCTCCGTCGGAAAAGACTGAGACCGGCGACGGCTGGGACCTAAAGTGGTCATTCAAGAACCTGCTCTCTGGTTATCAGATCGCGATGGCGATGCCGGAAAAACTCCAGCCCGGCCCGCTCGCAGGCAGAATAAGTTTCTTCGCCCCCGTGTCCCTGTTTTTCTTTTTCTTCCTCATGCTAATCATCACAACCATGCGCGGCATCGATCTTCACCCGATGAACTACTTTTTCCTCGCTGCCGCGTTCTTCTCTTTCCACCTGCTCTTGGCATACCTGGTGGATCACATCTCAATTCACGCGTCGTTTGCGATCGCCGCGGCGGTGTCGATCTTTCTGGTCGTGAGTTATCTGCGTTTAGTTGTAGGGATTCGCTTCGCCAGCCGTGAAGCGGCTTTGGCGCAGTTTATCTATCTCGTCATGTTCTCCTACGCTTTCTTCCTAAAGGGGTTTACAGGACTCGCAATCACGATCGGTTCGATTCTGACGCTTTTCGTGGTCATGCAGGTCACCGGGCGGGTCAACTGGGCTGAAAAGTTCGCCATAAAAACCGACGAAACGGCACCCGAGCTAAGTTAAGTGTTAATAAACAGGTGGCGCCGGGCGTCTTAAAAGGCGTGAGGGTCGACGTGTTTCCGGTTGAACTTCGCGACTTTTGATGGCGTATAGCCAGCGGACTTGAGCCGCCCGGTTTCCCATGAAAGCAATACTGTCCTTTTACTCCGATGCCCTGAAGATCGCTCTACAGTCGATCTTTGCGCACAAACTGCGCGCATTTCTGACGCTCATCGGCATCATCATCGGCGTGGCTTCCGTCGTCACGGTTGGCGCCTCGATTAGTGGTCTCAACACCTATGTCATCGACAAACTCGGCAAGATTCTCGGCAGCAACCACTTCATGATCGCCCGAATGGCTTTTGCCGGCGACATGGACGACGACGAGTTCGAGCGACGTCTTCGTCGCAACAAACGCATCAACTGGGACGATTACGAGTGGATCCGCGATCATTGTGGCACTTGTGATTTCGTGGGAGCAGCGACCGGGTCCGGAACCGATTTGAAGCAGGATGGCATCGAGTTTCCAGGCACCCGCGTCTGGGGCTCAAGTGCAACCATGGCGGATATCGAGGATAAAACAATCGAAACCGGCCGTTTTATCTCCGACGATGAAGTTCAACGCTCGGCGCTGGTGTGTGTGCTTGGCGCGGACGTGAGAGAAAAGTTCTTCCCAAACACGGATCCCCTCGGAAAGACTCTGAAGGTTCGCGGGTTGCCGATGCGCGTAGTGGGCACTGAAGAGAAGCGCGGATCGTTTTTCGGCGACTCCATGGATCGTCACATTTACATTCCCGTGACGACGCACATGCAGATTTTCGGTCGTAACGGCCTTCAGATTCACGGCAAGACACGCACTCGCGAGACGTTTCACACGGCCATCGAAGACGCGCGCGTCGCGATGCGCATAAAACACCGTCTGAACGGTAATGAAGAAGATGATTTCGGACTCATCAACGTCGAAGAAATTAGTAAGCAGATAGACGAGTTCACCAGCATGATCGCGATGGTGGTTATTCCGATTACGCTCATCACATTAGTCGTGGGTGGCATTGTCGTAATGAACATCATGCTCGTGAGCGTGACTGAAAGAACCTTTGAAGTCGGCTTGCGAAAAGCGGTGGGCGCCACGCGCCGCCAGATTCTGACGCAGTTCATGATTGAGTCGGCAATTCTGTGCGCGCTGGGTGGAGTGCTCGGACTGCTGGCAGCGTGGGGAGTCACCACGCTGATCACGACGCTCGCGTCGATCACGATGACGATTACGATCACCTACATCTTGCTCGCGCTGATCGTATCGACAGCTACCGGCATGATTGCGGGCATTTACCCGGCCTTCAAGGCTGCGCGACTCGATCCAATTCTCGCATTAACGCACGCAACCTGATTCTAAGATGAAGCTTCGACTGCCAAAAGGAATGCTGCGCGAAACACTGAAGATGGCGCTCGACAGCGTGCGCGGCCATAAGTTTCGCAGCTTTCTCACCGTTCTCGGTATCGTTATCGGTGTGATGACGGCAATCTGCATCGCATCAATCCTCACCGGAATGCGTCAAAGCATCATCGGCATGATCGAAGAGTACGGAACAAACAATATCTACGCGTTCCATCTCTCGACTGGCCCCCGCACAGGTGAAGACCGCGCCGAGAGAACGAGAAAGCCGCTGACCGTCGCCGATGTGGAAACGATCAAGGCACAGGCTCCGGCGGTCGAGGACGTCGCGTGGGTCGCGCCGAACGTCGGTTATGGCGGCGGACCTTTCGACGACAACATCACATACCAGGGCCGTAACTATCGCTGGGGAAATACTTCGGGCGTGTCGCCGAACCATGCCGATCTCACTAATGTCGCGCTCACGGAAGGCCGTTACATCACGGAGTTGGACGATGCGCAACGTGCGAACGTCATGGTTATCGGAGTAAACGCTGCGGAAGCGCTGTTTCCTGGAATGGCCAACATTGCTGGAAGTCAGGTGCGGATGGGTGGTTACAATTTTGAAGTCATCGGCGTGCTTGAAAAACGGAAGGCGGGATTCTTCGGCGAGAACGAAGAAGACAATGCCGTTTACATTCCGTTCCGCACGGCGCAGAAAATTGCGCCCGCAAAGGGTTATCTCTTGATGATCATTCGCGGTCGAACTGGTCAGGTCAACGAAGCCCTATCACAGGCTGAAGAGATCCTGCGCCGCCGGCGGGGAGTGAAGTTTGGCGAACCGAACAATTTCGACATCAAGACGGCTGACAAGTTTATCGAACAGTTTGACAGCATCACGGCGATGATTGGACTCGTCGCAATCGCGATCTCCTGCCTGGGTCTGCTGGTCGGCGGCATCGGCGTGATGAACATCATGCTCGTGAGCGTCACGGAGCGGACTAAGGAAATCGGTGTGCGCAAAGCGATTGGCGCGCGCCGTCGCGACATCGTGCGTCAGTTTCTGTTTGAGGCGATGATGCTCACGTTTCTTGGCGGCGTGCTCGGAGTACTGCTGGCAACGGGCATCAGTAAATTGATCATGCTTTTGATTCCGAGTTTGCCGGCTACGATTCCGTTGTGGGCCGTCATTACCGGTCTGACTGTTTCGATCGGTGTGGGATTGATCTTCGGCGTCTGGCCCGCACGCAAAGCCTCACGACTCGATCCGATCGAATGTCTGCGGTACGAATGATCCGTCCGAAGCGCGCGAATTTGATGTAATCTGTCGCTCGTGGATCGCGATTTCAAGAAAGAATTCCTAACTTACATTCAAGTCGAGAAGGGACTCGCGCGTCATACGCTCGAGAGTTACGAGCGTGATCTTACGCGTCTGCAACAGTGGGCGATCGGCAACGGCAAACAGATCGCAGAGTTGACGCGTGCGGACTTGCGTAAGTGGATCGCGAGCTTGTCCCGCGACGGGCTGGCGCCGACCTCGATCGCACGCGCTGTCAGTGCGACGCGCGGTTTTTTCAAGTTTCTAATGCTGGACGGTCATATCAAATCGCATCCGGCGGAGGATCTCGACACACCGCAGCGCTTTAGTTACCTTCCGAAATTTCTGACTGAGGACGAGATCAATCGTCTATTTGCTGCACCCGACGTTTCAACTCCTGAAGGAATCCGAGATCGCGCCGTGCTCGAGGTGATGTACGCAAGTGGCTTGCGTGTTTCCGAACTCATCGCGCTCAAACAGGCGGACGTGGATCTACTAGCGGGTCTCGTAGTCTGTCATGGCAAGGGCAGCAAAGAACGCCGCGTTCCGCTGGGTAAGAGTGCGATTCACTGGTTGCAACAGCACGCCGCAGTCAAAGCCACCTATGGAAAGTCGTCTTTGCCCAATTTGTTCCTGCACCGGGGCAAACAGCTGACTCGTCAGCTCGCCTGGTTGATGATCAAACGGTACGCAGAAAAAGTGGGAATCAAGAACGTCTCTCCACACACGCTGCGACACAGTTTCGCGACCCACTTGTTGCAACACGGTGCGGACTCACGCTCGGTTCAGGCCATGTTAGGCCACAGCGACATCTCGACCACCCAGATCTACACACACATCACCGATATTCATCTACGCTCCGCGTACGATCGATACCATCCGCGCGCGCGTTCAGGACACACCGAAACGAAGGATTAGGTGGTGTCTTAATTTCCTCTGCGTATCTCTGCGGTCCTCCGTGTCTCTGCGGTTTATCTGTTTTTGCGGTTCTTTTGCCGCTGAATCGCAGCGCAGCAGAGCCGCAACCAAACTGCTTCTCGGCGCACTCAGCGGCCCTTGGCGATCTCTGCGTTAAACTCGGTCTCAACGCAGAGCCGCCGAGAGATACGCCGAGGGCCGCAGAGAAGAAGTCAAAAAAAGTCTCTCAAGAAAACAAGATTCTGCGATCTTGCTACGCAGAGGCCGTCGAGGTACGCAGAGAGATGCTGGCAAACCAAGACACCACCAAGGATTAAACGATTTGGTATTACACCTGCACGGTGTAAGGCACCGTTTGCATCACCGCGATCCTCGATCGACTTCTCACACATGGACCAGAAAAATTTGAGAATCCTCAAAACCGTATCATCCGAACCGTGCCTTTGAAGAAACGGCATTGAGAGTTCTCAATTCCTCTTATCTCGCCTTTTTTCTGTGATTTACAGCATACGGATTGCTCGAATACGTCGGCAGGTTGAGCCGATGGGCCTCTTCCGAATGCGGTGCCGGGTCGCCGCTTTGATCCCGCTGTTACGCGCTCGTTGACACGGCCGTTAATCTCAAAAGTTGTCGCTTAGTGCTCGGCACGCGGAGCAAAGCGGTCACCAGACACCGCATTCCTAAGACGCCCCTCACGTTGGTAACAATTGAATAGGAGTACTACCATGCAAGTCTCCCGACTACGCGCCGCCGCTCTCTTTCTCCTGCTGATTCTTCTTGCGGTAAACATCACCCTCGCCCAGGACGCACAACAGAACGACACCGCCCGCGGCCAAGACGCACGGGACACACAGGACGACGAGCCTGACGACTATGACGTCAAGGCTCGCGTCGTGCGCGTCAGCCTAATGATTGGGGAGGTCAATCTCAAACGTAACGGCAGCAAGGAGTGGGAACTTGTCCGGCTGAACTATCCGCTTGTCGAGGGCGACACCGTTGCCACCGGTAAGGACAGCCAGGTCGAAATACAACTCGATGCCCGCAACTTCATCCGTCTCGCGCCCGGTGCCGTGATGCGCATCGTCACGTTGCGCGATGAAGGCACGGCGTGGAGCGTCGTCGAAGGCACTGTCACGGTGCGTTTGGCGAAGTTTGACCGCAGTCGCGAGTATTTCGAACTCGACGCGCCACGAACGACTTTGGCGATCGAGAAGAACGGTCTCTATCGCATCGACGTGCCGCGTGAAGGTCGTGTTCGTTTGACGGTGCGTGACGGTGGTCTCGCACGCATTTATTCGGACACTTCAGGATTTTCGCTCCGCGACGGACGTTCCGCGGAACTCGTCGCCACCGGGGAGAATGCCGGCGACTGGGATCTGTCGGCCGCCGGACCGCGCGACGCGATTGATGAGTGGGTTAGCGAGCGTGAGCGGTATATCGCGCAACGATCCCGCTACGAGTCCAAGTACTTCGACGAGGATGTTTGGGGGGCCGAAGATCTAGACAACTACGGCCAGTGGAACAAGACCGGCGAATACGGTTGGGTTTGGCGGCCACACGCAAGTGTAATTAATGCCTTTAGCGACTGGGCGCCATATCGCTATGGTCATTGGACCTGGTGTCCGCCGTATGGCTGGACGTGGGTTGGTTTCGAACCGTGGGGTTGGGCGCCTTATCACTATGGGCGCTGGGTCTATTACAACAACACGTGGGTTTGGGTCCCGCGGAGTCACTTCTACAAGAAGCGAAGCTGGTGGCGGCCCGCGCTCGTCGCCTTTGTCAATTTTAGTTTTTCATTCGGTGACAACATTTGCTGGTATCCATTGTCGTACTACCAGCGCGATCCACATTCACGCCATTATCGACGTTACCATCCGAATTATGGCGGCGGTGGACGCGATGGACGTGATGGACGTTACGCCGGCGGTGGACGTGACGGACGAGATGGACGCGATGGACGCGATGGACGCGAAGGTAGCACAGGCGGAGGTGGTGGACGTTATCCGATACCGCCACGTGATGGAGAAAGACGTGACGGTGAAGGTCGACCGGGCCGTTATGGTCCCGCGGCTGACGGTAAGACGTGGCAAGGTGTAACGAGAGTGCCGCGTACGAGCTTCGGTAGGGAACCCGGACGCCCGGTAGATGAACCGGTGGCTCGACGAGTGATCGAGTCGGAGCCTGAGGTTGAGAACTTGCCACGACGAACCGGACTCGCCGGGAGCGTTCCGTCGGCTGAAGGTAATCCGCCAGATGGTCGAGGCCTGCGTCCGGCTCCGGAAGTTCGCGAAGGGCCGACTGGTGCGGCAAGTCGTGACCCCAATGGGCCACTTGGTGACGATCTTCGTCGCGATCGCATTTATCGCGGCAGAGAACCGCGCGTAACGCAGCCGACGCAAACTACGCAAACACCGGCGGTGAACAGCAACGCACCGACCGTCAATGTGCCGGTCGAAACCGCGCCTCCACCTTCCGGAGCAGTTACTCGACCCGAGCCGTCCTCTCGGCCTATGCCTCGTCCGCGTTCTGAACAACCACGGATAGAACCCCGATCTGAGCCCAGATCAGAGCCTAGATCAGAACCGCAACCTGAAACTCACCCCGAACCACGCTTCGAGCGGCCAAATCCGCGCTATGAGCGGCCTGAGCGGAATGACTCCCCGCGTAACAATCCACCACCGACGCGGAATGATCCTCCTCCGCGCAACGCACCACCGCCACGGAACGATTCGCCACCGCAGACGTCCGCACCTCCTCAGCGTAACGATCCACCTCCACGGAACGATCCGCCGCCACAACGGAACGATCCGCCACCGCGCAACGATCCACCGCCGCAGAGGTCGGCGCCTCCTCCGCGCAACGATCCACCTCCGCGCAACGATCCACCACCACGCAACGATCCGCCACCACGCAACGATCCGCCACCACGGAACGATCCGCCACCGCGTAACGATCCACCACCGCGTAACGATCCGCCACCGCGTAACGATCCACCACCGCGTAACGATCCGCCACCGCGTAACGATCCACCACCGCGGAACGATCCGCCGCCGCGC